>Ga0194126_10000029_pt1 | contig 212253 bp, 167 predicted proteins | sample TA2KigC150mmetaG_FD_148641 | JGI IMG/M metagenome (GOLD analysis project Ga0194126, IMG submission 148641) | Freshwater microbial communities from Lake Tanganyika, Tanzania - TA2015035 Kigoma Deep Cast 150m | ecosystem: Environmental > Aquatic > Freshwater > Lake | place: Tanzania: Lake... | reverse complement strand
ACTCGCGCCTGGATACGCTGTTCCTGACCTGGAAAGAACTGCCCGTGGAGGGATCTCACATCATCCCGATCAAGATCAAGGATGAATCGGTTGGGGGTATTGTCGTCCGGCGATTTGAGGTTGCCACCGGAGACGCGAAGAACGTCGGACTCATGAGCCCTTACGAGAGTGGTCCCACCGAGGAGACTCTCCGGCGTCTCAAGCTCAGAATTCGGCGAATCTCGCTGGCATCGGAATCGCTCGCAGATATCCCTGATCTCGATGTCCTCATCGTCGATCATCGCGCCTTGACGTTTCGGCAGATTTCTCCAGAACAACGACGCTCGATCGAGAACAGGGTGCGAAGCGGTCTCCATCTCGTCGTCCTCACGCAAGATGCCTCGGTGTGGAACCGGTCACCGTTGGTCGATGGAATATCGCTCCTGCGCGTTGAAGGGAACGATGAAAAAACCGAGGTGGCGTATGAGCCCGACCATCCCTTCATGATGCGTCCAAACAAGCTGACCGACGAAGACTGGAATAATTGGATTTATGAACGGACGCTGAACGGTGTGGATGTCCGAAGTCTCGACGGCGCCCTGACCGCGGTTGCCCGCAGTTCGGAAGGCAATCCTTACATCCTGACGAAGGGTTTCGGCTCAGGAAAAGTCACCTATGTCAATCTCTCTCTCCATCATCAGTTCATCAATATTCATGATGGTGCGATGAGAATTCTCGCGAATGTGATTTTCAACTAAGCATACTCAAAGGATCACGATCATGCGAACGCACGCACTCCTTGCTCTCATCCTCACCGTCGCTCTTGCGGGCTCGCTCGAGGCGCAACGCCTCGAACCGTCGGCCTCGTTTGTCGCAAGTGTCGATCTGTCCCGATTCAGGTACGATGAGACAAAGACGTACATCGAAATCTACTATGGATTCTATCCTCGTCTTATCACATATGGATTCATGAATGGACAGTATGAGGGTGCAATCTTTCTGACGACGAAGATGACGAACAAGCAGACCGGCGAGAGAGTCATCGACAACACATCGGTCATACCGCTCTCGGTACGAGATACGTCAGCCGGAGCGAACAGAAATCTCCTGGTGTCACAGGCGGGATACGCGATCCCGTTTGGCGAGTATTCACTAGAAGTTGTTGTCGTCGATTCGATTGCGCCGGCTCGGAGAGACTCTGTCACGCTGGATGTCGTTGCCCGTGCGAACGGAGGAGGAATGTGGGCGAGCGATCCGGAGCTCTGTTCCCAGATTGTCGCTTCGACCAACACGGGAGATCCGTTCTACAAGAACTCGCTTGAAGTCGTGCCCAACCCTACATTGGTGTACGGGGTCATGACGTACCCGGTTCTCTTCTACTATTACGAGCTGTATGGTGCCCCCAGTGACAGGAACCTGAAGCTAAAAGCGGCGATTGTGGATGGCACAGGAAAGGTTGTACGCGAAGCCGAAAAAGAGAAAACGTACGGCGCGAGCAACGTCGTTGAAGTGGGAACGATGAATGTGTCGGCCCTTGAGTCGGGGAAGTACATCTTCCGGTGCACGATTCAGGATGCGGCGGGAGAAGTGCGGACAACCTCCGAGAAGGCGTTTTTCGTCTTCAATCCCCACATCAGAACTGTGGCCGTGACCGATGCGGCTGTCATCGAGACCCAGCTCGCCGGCTTGAGTTCTGATGAGCTCGCCGATGAATTCCGGAAATGTCAGTATATCGCCACCGATCAGCATGTAAAGCTCTTTGCGCAGCTCACCAAGTCCGATGCCCAGAAGCAGTTCCTCGCTCAATTCTGGGTCGACGCGGAAAAGGGTATCCAGGGCAAGCCGCCCATCAAGCGTCACCTTTATCTCCAGCGGGTCGCGGTGGCGCAACAGCGATTCAGTGCATTCTCGAAAGAAGGTTGGCGGACGGATCGAGGCCGAGTGCTCATTCTCTTCGGTGAACCAGACCAGATCGACAGATTCCCGAGCTCCGAATCTGCTAAACCTCATGAGATCTGGAACTACTACCAGTTGGAGAACGGAGTGGAATTCGTCTTTGTCGATCGCTCGGGATTCGGTGAATATGTCCAGGTCCATTCCTCCAAGAGAGGCGAATTGCGGGACGAGCAATGGCAGCGTTACTTGTACTAATCTGTCTGGTGATCCCTTCAATTCTCCGCGCTCAGCCGTCACGAGAAGATCAGCTGATCGTGGAGAAGTATTCGTTTGGTGATTTCACGGACGCGTACCGAATTCTCATCCACGTACAGAAGTGGGTTTATATCGCCGATCGCGCCCAGCACCGGATTCTTCTGTTCCGTGATGGTCAGACCGATCCAACGACAATCGGCGGATATGGCTGGAGTCCATCGAGCTTTGATACACCTTCCGGGATCGCCACCGACGGCCTCAACATCTACGTTGCAGACTACGGAAATCATCGAATCCAGCGCTTCGATCGGACGTTGAGCTTAATCTCCTCATTCTCCACACGGGAGTCGGATAATCGACAGGCGCGCTTCGGATATCCCACCGGAGTTGCTCTCTCCAACCAAGGTGATCTCTTTATTCTGGATAGTGAGAACGTGAGAGTTGTCCGTTTCTCGCCGCGATCTCTTCCGCTCGGATCCTTCGGAGAGATCGAAACAAGAGCTCGTCGGCTGGTCAAGCCGCTGAAGATCGGCGTATCGCAGACCGACCGCATCTATGTTCTCGAGCCGAATCGCCTCGTTGAATACGATCCTGCGGGTAACTTTCTCCGCACAATCGGAGAGGGAATTCTCACCGATGCGAGGAGTTTTGTCATCGGGACCGAGACGTTTCTCGTTGTCGAGCCATGGACGCTAGTCGTCTTTGACGGCAGGGGGATGATGCAGAGACAAATCTCACGAGATATGATTGCTGCTGAGCGCCCCGTCGGTGAATTCGCCGACGCCGCGATTGTGGAAGCGCAGTTCTATCTTCTCAGCCGTCATCGAGTTCACGTTTTCGATCTGGCCGATATCGTACGGGGATCGAGCAGGGAATGACAAGACAGAACGACTCCAGCGGGGAGAGACGGCTTGACATTGAGTCCCTTTTGCTCTATTTTCGATTCACTCCCCTAAGCTAAATCCAACTGATATTAACGTAATTGTGGGAGGAAGACCTCTATGGCAACCCGGAGCGTAAACAAGGTCATTCTGATCGGCAATCTCGGCAAGGATCCCGAGCTGAGGTATACGAACAGCGGCGTGGCCGTCGCGACATTCAGTCTGGCTACAAATGAGTCGTGGAAAGACCAGGATGGGAACGTTCAGGAGCGGACCCAGTGGCACAACATCGTTGCGTGGTCACGGCTGGCCGAAATCTGCGGGGAGTATCTGAAGAAAGGATCAAAGATCTATCTCGAAGGTCGACTGCAGCATCGAAACTACGATGACAAGAACGGGGTGAAGCGCTATGTCACCGAGGTCGTGCTCAACGAGATGGTGATGCTGGACAGCAAGGGAGCATCAGGGCCGGCCGATACCCCACAGAGCGGCCCCGCTTCTGACGGACCGCCCGACAAAGGCAACGATTTACCCTTCTGAGCAGACTTCAGGCCCCGATTCCGCTCGATGTTCCCATGGGAGTCGGGGTTTATCTTATCTATTGGGACGAACATGAATCGCGTGAACATCTCTACCCTTCTTCTCCTCATTCCCGTTGCCCTGCTTTCCGTTGCTAGCCTTTGCGCGGCGTCGAAAGAGCCGGTGCGAGGGCGAAACGGGATGGTTGTTTCCGCGGAAGCACATGCCTCGCAGGTAGGAGTTGACATCCTCAAGCAGGGGGGCAATGCCGTCGATGCAGCCGTCGCGGTCGGCTTCGCTCTGGCCGTCACCTTTCCTCAGGCAGGGAACATCGGCGGCGGAGGATTCATGGTCATTCGGATGGCTGACGGGCGGACAGCCACGATCGATTTTCGTGAGAAGGCGCCGCAGCAAGCCCATCGGGATATGTATCTCGATTCAACCGGAGCGGTGGACGCGGAACGAAGTCTGGTCGGACATCTCTCCGCAGGCGTGCCGGGATCGGTCGCCGGTCTGCTCCACGCGCTGGAGAAATATGGAACGAAGTCCCGACGAGAAGCAATGGCTCCGGCTGTCCGTCTGGCCGAAAAGGGATTCGAAGTGAGTCACCGATTTGCCCAGTGGCTGAAGGCCGATTCGGCGAGCTTGGTGAAGTATGCGGAGACCAAAAGAATTTTCACGCGCCACGGTCATCCTTTTAAGGAAGGGGAGAGACTCGTGCAGAAAGACCTCGGCGCCACTCTCAGACGCATACAGAATGATGACACCGACGGTTTCTATAAGGGAAAGACTGCCGATCTCATCGTCGAAGAAATGAAACGAGGAAACGGGTTGATCAGCCATGACGATCTTCGATCGTATCGAGCCGTTGAACGTCCGCCGGTGATCGGCACGTATCGCGGATACGAGCTTATTTCGATGGGGCCGCCAAGTTCGGGGGGGATCGTGCTGATCCAGATGTTGAACCTCTTGGAAGCGTACGATCTCGGCCGTCGTGGTCCCGGTTCATCCTGGAACATTACGAGAATGACGGAGTCAATGAAGCTCGCATATGCGGATCGCGCCGAATATCTCGGTGACCCCGATTTCTTTCCCGTGCCCGAGGAATGGCTCGTGTCCAAGGAATACGCGCGCGAACGGCGAGCATTGATAGACACAATGCAGGCGACTCCGAGTCTGCGCATCCGTCACGGAGTTGCGCCGGCGCGGGAATCGGAAGAGACGACTCACTACTCCGTCGTGGATCGATGGGGAAACGCCGTGAGTGTCACCACGACGATCAACAGCTGGTTCGGATCGTATGTGACGGTCAAAGGGGCAGGATTCCTGTTGAATAACGAGATGGATGATTTTTCTGCAAAGCCGGGGGTGCCGAATCAGTACGGTCTCATCGGGGGAGAGGCGAATGCCATCGCCCCACAGAAACGGATGTTGAGCGCAATGACGCCGACGATCGTTCTTCGCGACAAGCATCCATGGATCGTGACGGGATCGCCGGGAGGTTCCACAATCATCACGACGATCCTGCAGGTCCTCACCAATGTCATCGACTACAAGATGAACATCCAGGAGGCCATCGATGCTCCGCGGATCCATCACCAGTGGCTCCCCGATACGCTGGTCTATGAACGCCATGCGCTTGTCCACGATGTGCGGGAACACCTTGCCACGCGAGGATACAATGTGAAGGAACGACACGGCACACAGGGCCGCGCTGAAGGCATTCTGATCGATCGAGAGCGAGGGATCATCTTCGGCGCCACTGATCCGCGCGGATACGGCGCGGCGATCGGATACTAGAGGACCGTTCGTTCGAAGCTGTTGACAATCACTCATCTAATCGATACATTCTGTCCGGAATCGAATTGTTCTTTGCCAGTACTCTGTGGTCTCTGCATCGTCAGATGCCGATGATGCAGGAAAAGGGAATTCCGTGCTTTCCAATGATTGGTCACGATCAATGGAAAAAAGCGGAAGCTGCCCCGCAACTGTAGTCCCGATCCCAAACTGATGCAAAGGGATACCGTCTCGGTCATAGAGAGTCACTGTCCTGCTTCAACTGCGCTTGAAGCGGGGTGGGAAGACTGACCGGAGATCGGGAGAGCCAGGAGACCTGCCACAGAAGGAAAGTTGTTGTCCTTCGCGGGAGGGATCTATGCGGCTTCAGCTGTGACGACGCCTCATCCATTTTCGCGGATGGGGCGTTGTCGTTTTCAGGGGGGTCCACTACGTCGTGCGCTTCGCTCGTTGAGAGCAGAACAATTGGTCGGTAGTCCACATTCTCAGTTCAAACTGTGAGGAGATTGGGTATGCGTTTACTTCGAAGAATGATGGTGGTGATTTTCGTCGTCGCTCGGGTGCCTGCGGGTGACAAACCGGACGTTGCCAAGGTGGCCGCCGAGGATACACTTAGACTGTACCACATGCCGGAAATTGTTGTGACGGCGGCCCGGATATCTCAGGATCCGATGGATGTCGGACGGAGTGTGACCGTGCTTCGCGGAGACGAACTGCGAAACGCTCTCTCGTTGAGCGTTGGGGAGGCCTTGTCGCTTCAGTCTGGAATTTACGTCGTCGGAGCGGGACAAACGCCCGGCGCCCTCCAGAACATCTTCATGCGCGGTACCGGCAGCCATCAAACGGCCCTCTTCGTCGACGATATCCGGATTGCCGATCCCACCGGCGTGAATGCTGCAGTTAATCTTTCCGAGCTTTCAACGGGCGAGATCGATCGCATCGAAATTGTTCGGGGAGCACAGAGCTCGCCGTATGGTTCAGCAGCGATCGGAGGCGTTGTGAATCTGATCACTCGACGACGTGAAGACCCGGGATTCTCCGTTTCCACCGAAGCACGGTTTGGAACATTTGGCCGCGGTACATCTCTCCTCACGCCGGGGTTGGATCTCTCCTACAGGGACCGGACCGGAGTGTACTTCACCGGCCACGCCCAATATGAGAACATCAGGGGACTCGATGCGACTATCGATACCGTCTCGACCCCGGGGATCTTCCAGAACCGTGATCGCGATGACTCACAATCGCTCCACCTTTCAAGCCGTATCGGCTTCAGAAGCGAAGAGATCGATCTGCACGTGGCCTACAGAACGTTCCTGCATGAGCTCGATGTGGACAAAGGCGCGTATCGTGACGATGACAACTATACGGTTGAAAACGGCCGGAGGTCGTTCGGGTACGGTGGCACATGGCTCATCAATCAGGAGTGGTCAATCAAGGCACTCGGCGGATTCTCGACGATGCACCGAATTGCGGTCGATGATTCATCGGTGGTGGATCGCTTCGGAAATACGGATAGAACCTATGCAAGCGGAGAGTGGCGTGGTGCCACTTCGACTCACGAAGTGCAAACGAGTGTTCGGTACGCCGGGAGTGCTGGGCTCCTTGGCGTCGGGATATATCGGGAATCCATGACCTCGAAGAGCCATTTCTATTCGAAGAGCGACTTCGGGGAAATCACGTATGACACAGACCTGTTCGATCTGAATCTTTCCACCTCAACCTCAAGCGTGTACGGGCACATCGAACTCCAGGGCGCAACCATTCGAACCGAACTCTACCGCCTCTCGCTTGGGTTGGGGGCTCGGCTCAGTCGCCACAGCGGCTACGGCGCGAATGTCACGTACGGTGTGAGCCCGGCAATTCGCGTCTCGAGCGACCTCCTCGTGTATGCCTCTCACTCGACCGGTTTCAATGCCCCAACACTTTACCAACTCTATGCCCCCGATCGGGATTTTGCCTCCGGCATTCAACGCGGCAACGCGCACTTGAAACCGGAGCATTCATCCTCCTACGAAATCGGTTTCAAGTACAGGAGTCGGAAGTTCCTCAGGGTCTCTGTTGCGCTCTTCCGGAACGCTGTGAGGAATCCTATCGAATACGTCTATTTGTGGGAGAGGAGCATCCCGATCGGCCAGCTCGGTACCGACTGGATGCGAAATGATTTCCGGGGGGACACGTACCTTAATATCGGCACGAACGCCGCGAGGGGGATTGAATGCGAGTGGGAAATGGATGTTACCTCCTCCTTGGCTATCGGTGGGAACATAACGGTGTTGGAAGGATACGCTTCATATGCATCGAGCGAGATTGACGCTGAGTACACACAGGGTCACCACGTTCAGTTGTACAATAGCGGCGCATTTCTCGATCGGCGCGTGGAATCCTGGGATCTTGTTCGAAGGCCCAGCACAGGTCGACTGACACTCGACTATCGGCCGAATGAATCGCTGTCGTTCAATCTGGCAATCCGTCGCGTTGCCGAGCGAACAGATGTCTTCTATGATCTGACCCGTGGGCCATACGGAGCGCTTGGCTCGCTCCCGGTCGAGGGGTATACATTGGTCGATTTCGGTGCGAGAGCAACGATCTCGAAAGGACTCTCTCTTACAGGGCGAATCGAAAACGTTTTCAATTTGAGGTACGCCGAGATTCGAGGCTTCACGACTCGAGGTCGGGGCCTCTATCTCTTTCTTCGGTACTCGCTGGATCAGCCATTTGAGATATGAATCGTATCGTCCTCGATGGTCAGAAGTTCCCGCCCCTGGGAATTTCCTACTTCTGATAGGAGACGGGAGCATTCGGAGTAGGTTTTCTCACTTTTTGCTATTCCCGATTCCCCATTTCCTTGATTCTGCGTGAAAAATCGGCGATTTTGTAGCACAAAGGTTGCATACCGTCACACCAAAATCGCGAGCCGCACGCTTGAATCTGGATCTCGTATCTCTTTGGAGAGAGTGTCTTCTTCTCTCTTCTTCCGCAATTTCAATCCACGCATTTTCAAACTAAGGAGTTTCTATGTCAAAATACGTAAGCGATTTCATGGCACATGTGAAGGCGAAGAATCCGAGCGAGCCGGAGTTCCATCAGGCAGTTCAGGAGGTCGTGGAGTCTCTGGAACTGGTGCTGGAAAAGTATCCGGAATACCGGAAGGCCAAGATTCTGGAGCGCATCGTCGAGCCGGAGAGGGTGATCATGTTCCGTGTCCCCTGGGTCGATGATCAGGGAGAGGTGCAGGTCAACCGCGGATTCCGCATTCAGATGAACAGCGCGATCGGTCCGTACAAGGGGGGACTACGATTCCATCCGAGCGTGACGCTGGGGATCTTGAAGTTCCTCGCGTTCGAACAGGTTTTCAAGAACAGCCTGACCACCCTTCCGATGGGGGGGGGTAAAGGCGGTTCCGATTTCGATCCAAAGGGGAAGAGCAACAACGAGGTCATGAGATTCTGCCAGAGCTTCATGAATGAATTGTACCGACACATCGGTCCCGATACGGATGTTCCGGCGGGAGATATCGGTGTCGGAGGACGTGAGATCGGATACCTGTTCGGCGAGTACAAGAAACTCCGAAACGAGTTCACCGGCGTATTCACCGGCAAGGGATTGAATTGGGGCGGTTCGCTCATTCGGCCCGAGGCGACCGGGTACGGCGCAGTCTATTTTGCCGCTGAGATGCTCGGGACGCGCAACCAGACGCTTGAAGGGAAGACCTGTCTCGTGTCCGGCAGCGGAAATGTTGCCCAGTTTACCGTCCAAAAGATTCTTGATCTCGGCGGAAAGGCAGTCACGCTCTCCGATTCAAACGGCTACATCTATGATCCGGAAGGCATCGACCGGAAGAAGCTGCAGTTTGCCATGGATCTCAAGAATGTCCGTCGCGGAAGAATTCAGGAATATGCGAACGAGTTCAAGAGCGCGACCTATACGCCGTTGGATCCGAAAGCGGATCACAATCCGTTATGGAATCACAAAGCGGATTGCGCATTTCCGAGCGCAACCCAGAACGAAATCAACGGCAAGGATGCCCAGAATCTTCTGAAGAACGGCGTATACGTGGTTTCGGAAGGGGCGAACATGCCAACCGTGATCGAGGGTGTCAACATCTTCCTCGATGCCAAGATCCTTTACGGGCCGGGCAAGGCGGCGAACGCCGGCGGCGTCTCGACCTCGGGTCTCGAGATGTCCCAGAACAGCATGCGCCTCCCTTGGACACGCGAAGAGGTCGATGCCCGGTTACATCAGATCATGAAGAACATCCACAAGACCTGCGTGACGGTTGCGGAGCGCTTCGGAACTCCCGGCAACTATGTCAACGGCGCAAACATTGGTGGATTCCTGAAGGTCGCCGATGCAATGATGGATCAGGGGGTCGTCTAACCTCATCTCAGCATGGTTCAAAAAAATCGGAATGGCAAACATGCCATTCCGATTTTTTTTATATTGATCCCGAATGCCCATGCCCGAAGAATTCGAGTATAGAAAATCCACCGGCTCCCTCGATCCGTTCTGGTTCGAACACGGGTACGGAACCGGTTATCACGGATTCCAGAATCTCATGCAGCAGCGAATTCGTGAGGTTATGCTGGTCTCCAGTCCCTACGATCTCTATCTTTTCGAAGAAGACGGGCGTCTCTACGATCTTATCCGAAATGAGTATCAAGGTCTCCACCTCTCACACTCTCCAGAGATCACGCGTGTCTCCAGCGGCGAAGAAGCGCTGGCCCTGGCGACCCAGGATACGCACTTCGACCTCATCATCACGACGCTTCACATCGAAGATTTGACCGCTGTTCGCCTGGCACGAAGTATCAAAGATATCCGGCCCGAAGTCCCCATCGTGCTTCTCGCGTACGACAGACGGGAGCTTGGCGAACTCATGATGCACTACGACACGTCGGTGTTCGATCGGATCTTCATCTGGCAAGGGGATTTCCGACTCATCATTGCTATCATCAAGCATCTGGAGGATCTGATCAACGTTGATTCCGATACGGCGACGGTCGGCGTGCAGGCGATCATCCTTGTCGAGGATAATGTCGGTTTCTATTCATCGTATCTTCCTCTCATCTATACGGAAATTCTCAAACAATCGCGCAGACTCATCACCGAAGGAATCAATCTCACACACCGCTATTTGAGGATGAGGGCGCGTCCGAAAATTCTTTTGTGCACGAACCATGAGGAAGCCCTGGACAACCTCAACAAATACCAGGAATACATCCTCGGCGTGATTTCCGATGTCGATTTCAAGCGCGATGGAACGCGAGACTCCCGCGCGGGTCTGGATTTTGCACGCGAGATCAAGAGCCGTCACGCCGATATCCCGGTCCTCCTTCAGTCCAACAACAAGAACTGTGAACAGGAAGCACGAGAGATCGGTGCAACGTTCGTTGTCAAGGATTCTCCAACGCTCCTCTTCGAGCTGAGGCAGTTCATGACGCAGTATTTCAGTTTCGGTGACTTCGTGTTCCGACTCCCCGACGGTTCGGAAGTTGGACGCGCCTATGATCTCCGAACGCTGGAAGAACAGCTCAAGATTGTTCCGGAAGAGAGCGTTCGGTTTCACGCCGAACGGAATCATTTCTCGAACTGGCTCAAGGCGCGCACAGAGTTCTGGCTGGCCCATCAGCTCCGCCCGCGCATGGTGTCTCATTATCCCACGGTCAATGACCTTCGGAAAGATCTCATTCGTTCGCTGAAGGACTACCGGCGACAACGTCAGCGAGGTCAGATCACCGATTTCTCGAGGGAGACGTTCGATCCGAACTGGAGCTTTGCGCGCGTGGGGGGAGGATCGCTGGGAGGGAAAGCTCGTGGACTCGGATTTGTCAATATTCTGATCAACAACCTCAACGTCAAAGACAGATTCGCCGGAGTCCATCTCTTTGTCCCGTCGGCGATCGTCCTCGGCACCGATGTGTTCGATGAGTTCCTCGATGACAACAATCTGAGAACGTTTGCGCTCAATTGCACCGACATCAAAGAAATCCGGAGCCGCTTTCTCGATGCAGGGAAGTTTCCGGAATCGATCCTCCAGGCGCTACGGGACTTCCTTGACATTGCGCGCTTCCCCCTGGCCGTTCGGTCCTCGAGCCTCCTCGAGGATTCACAGTATCATCCGTTCGCAGGCGTGTATGAAACCCACATGATTCCGAACAACAATCCGGAGTCAGCTGTCAGATTGCAGGAGCTGGTAAACACGATCAAGCTCATCTACGCATCAACGTTCTCGCAGGGGGCGCGCGATTACATGCGGGCCACCGCCTATCGCCTCGAAGAGGAGAAAATGGCGATCATCATCCAGCGGATGATCGGTTCTCGTTTCTCGAACAGATTCTATCCGGATTTCGCCGGCGTGGCAAAGTCGTACAACTTCTATCCGGTCGCCCCGCAGAAACCAAGCGACGGCATCGCCGCAGTTGCGCTCGGTTTGGGCAAAACGATCGTCGATGGAGGTATCTCGCTCCGGTTCTGTCCAAAATACCCTGCTCATCTCCTCCAGTTCTTTTCACCCGCAGAGGCTCTCCGAAACAACCAGACCGAATTCTATGCGCTCGAAATGGATGGCGAGAGTCCGAATTTCAAGGATTCAGAGCTCCTCTTCATGCGCAAGTACGGCCTGAACATCGCAGAGCTGGACGGCACGCTCCACGTCGTAGGATCAACATACTCGCCGGAAAACGACCGACTCTATCCTGGAATCTCGAGACCCGGCGTGCGAATCGTAACATTTGATGCGATCCTGCAAAGCAAAGTATTTCCCCTGGCGGAAATCCTCGAATTCCTCCAGGAGATGGGAACGTGGGGAATGGGCGCCCCGGTGGAGCTCGAATTTGCGGTCAATCTCTCGCATCCCGCCGATGAGCGGAAAGAATTCGCTCTCCTTCAAATGAGACCTCTCGCGTTGAGCAGGGAAACGGACGAACTGGAGATCGGTGCGTACGAGCCCAAAGACCTTCTCTGTCAGAGTTCCCATGTCCTCGGAAACGGCGTCATTGATGAGATCCGTGACATCATCTATGTTCCCGCGGAACAATTCGATAGGTCCCGCACTCGAGACGTCGCACGGGAAGTCTTCGAGCTCAATGAAAAACTGCTGGACGAGCGCCGTCCGTATTTGCTGATTGGTGTGGGACGATGGGGGAGTCTCGATCCGTGGCTTGGCATCCCCGTGAAGTGGGAACACATCTGCGGCGCACGAGCGATCGTCGAGGCGGGGTTCAAAGATACCGACGTGGAACCTTCACAGGGATCCCATTTCTTCCAGAATATTACTTCCTTTAGCATTGGATATTTTTCCATCCGTTCAAGAAACGAAGACGATTGGATCGATTGGGATTGGCTCGCCCGCCAGCCCCGGATCGAAAGCCGCAACTTTACACACCACATCCGTTTCGATTCACGCATCGTCATCAAGATGAACGGACGATTGAATAGAGGCGTCATTCTTAAACCGGCATAGCGTGGCATGGCGGTGAAGTTGTGACGGGCCCGGGATCTTCCGCCACTCTTCCCCGAATCCAAACCGAAACAGCGTATGTGTATTCCTAACCCTCGGAGGTTATCGATGAAACGACTTGCCATTATCATCTTCGTCCTTGCCTTCACTCTCCCCGTTGCATCTCAGGTGAAACGGCCCCTTTCCTTTGACGATCTGATCTCAATGGGACGAATCTCAGATCCGCAAATCTCTCCCGATGGAAGAACAATTGCGTTTGTGGTCACCTACCACAGCAAATCGGAGAACTCGACAAACAGCAATATCTATCTTGTCCCGCTGGCAGGCGGAAGTATTCGGCAGCTGACGTCGGCAAAGGGACAAAACGCCAATCCAAAGTGGTCTCCAGACGGCCGGACTCTGTTTTTTGTCTCGTCTCGTGACGGTGAATCGCAAGTCTGGAAGATCCCCGTCGGTGGCGGCGAAGCTCAGAAGGTCACCACAATCTCGACAGGTGTTTCAGGACTGGTTCACTCCCGAGATGGCAAGTGGCTGGGATTCTCGTCGGAGATCTATCCGGACTGCGTGACGGATGACTGCAACAAGAAGAAAAACGAGGAGATGGCCCGAAGCAAAGTGAAGGCAAAAATGTTTGAATCCTTGCCGTACAGGGTTTGGAACCACTGGAAGGACGGAAAGAGGAGTCACTTCTTCGTTCAAAGAACTTCAGGCGATGGGGCAATTGATCTGACGACCGGCGACTATGATACGCCGCCGATCGACCTGGGAGGGTACGTCGACTACGATATTTCCCCCGATGGGAAAGAAGCGGTATTCACCCGGAATACCGATCCGATGCTCGCAATCAGTACAAACAATGATCTCTTCATTGTACCGATCGAAGGTGGCACACCCAAACGCATCACAACAAATCCGGCCAATGATAATCAGCCTCTCTATTCTCCGGATGGGAAATATATCGCATACCGACGAATGGAGCGGGCGGGATTTGAGGCGGACCAGCAGGAACTTGTTTTGTATGAGCGCGCGACGGGAAACCACATTAATCTCACCAGGGGATCGGCGTACAGCGTCGGGGAAGTCGCCTGGTCGCCCGATTCAAAGTCCCTCACCTTCGATGCGGACGACAAAGGGAGTCACTCGATCTTTCGCATCGGGATTGCAGATCGCATGATCGTTCCGCTGATCACCAATGGTTACAACCGGTCTCTCCGCATCGCGCCGGATGGGAAAAAGATTGTCTTCATCCGTGAGTCGATGAATCGGCCGGCCGACATGTTCACGATGGATGTGTCGGGGAAGAACCTCTCGCAACTGACCTTCCTCAATCGGGAGCGTGTTGCGGAATTAGAGATGCATCCTGCCGAAGGATTCTGGTTTGACGGCGCGGGTGGGACGAAAGTCCACGGATGGCTGGTCAAGCCCCCCTCATTCGACCCGGCGAAGAAATATCCGATGGTATACCTTGTCCATGGTGGTCCGCAAGGCCAATGGGGAGACCAGTTCCACTTTCGCTGGAGCGCGCAGATGTTTGCCGCGCGCGGGTACGTCGTTGTGTTGGTCAATCCGCGCGGGAGCACCGGATACGGTCAGCAATTCACGGACGAGATCAGCGGTGATTGGGGAGGCAAAGTGTATGAAGATCTCATGAAGGGACTCGACTACGTGGTTAACACATATGACTATGTCGATGGGAATCGCATTGCCGCAGCGGGAGCATCGTACGGTGGATATATGATGAACTGGATGGCCGGTCATACTGATCGTTTCCGCTGTATGGTCACTCACGCCGGAGTCTACAATCTCGCAAGTATGTACGGAACAACCGAAGAACTCTGGTTCCCCGAATGGGAATTCAAGGGAACCTACTACGAGAATCCGGAATTGTACAAGAAGTGGTCTCCACTTGAATATGCGTCGAACTTCAGGACTCCCACACTTGTGGTCCACGGCCAGCTCGACTATCGTGTCGACATCAGCGAAGGATTTCAGCTCTTCACCGCTCTCCAGCGACAAGGGGTGAAATCAAAGATGTTATACTTCCCCGATGAAGGCCACTGGGTCGGTAAGCCGCAGAATGCCGAACTCTGGTGGAAGACAGTGTTGGATTGGATTGATGAACATACAAAGTGACCTATGACGAGGAGAAGATCATGGAACATTTCAAGCAGAGCATGTATGACTTGATCGTCGAGACCTCCACCAATCTGCCCGCCGATGTCCGACGGGCGATCGCCGAGACGATGAAGACCGAAACGCCCGATACCCAGTCATCGCTGGCGCTCCAAACGATTGCCATCAACGTCGATATGTCTGCGGCGAATTGCGGCGCGATCTGTCAGGATACGGGATATCCAACATTCGAGATCAAAACACCGATCGGTGCGAACCAGATCGTCATGCGCAAAGAAATCATGGCGGCGATCGAAGAGGCGACAAAGGCAGGTAAGCTGAGACCGAACTCCGTCGATTCGATCACCGGGAAGAACAGCGGCAACAATCTCGGGCCCGGAACACCCACGTTTTATTTCGAGCAGTGGGAAAAGGACGATATCGATGTGCGGCTGGTGTTGAAGGGGGGAGGGTGCGAAAACAAGAACATCCAATATTCACTCCCCTGCGAACTTCCCCAGCTGGGACGGGCCGACCGCACCTTAGACGGTGTCCGCAAGTGCATCATGCACGCGGTCTATCAGGCACAGGGTCAGGGATGCAGCGTCGGCGCGATCGGAGTGGCAATTGGAGGCGATCGAGCGACCGGCTATTCGTTCGCCAAGAAACAGTTGTTCCGGACGCTCGACGATGTCAATCCCGATCCGGAACTCCGGAAACTCGAGGACTACGTCATGAAGCATGCGAATGAGTTGGGGATCGGCACAATGGGATTCGGCGGCAAAGCCACGTTGATCGGGTGCAAGGTCGGCTCGTACAACCGCCTGCCCGCGAGTTTCTTCGTTAGCGTTGCCTATGACTGCTGGGCATTTCGCAGACTCGGTGTCGTGCTCGACTCAAAGACCGGTGCAATCAAACAGTGGCTCTATCGCGAGGAGAGCAAAGCCGCGAAGCTCGCAAAGACCACGGAGCTTCCGCTCACAGGAAAAGAAATCCGACTCACGACACCGATCACCGAAGAACAAATTCGTTCTCTGAAGGTCGGAGACATCGTTCTCTTGAGCGGCATGGTCTATACGGGTCGCGATGCTCTTCACCATCATCTCTTGACGCACGATGCCCCCGTCGATTTGAAAGGCGGAGTCATCTATCATTGTGGACCGGTCGCGATCAAGCAGAACGGAAAATGGAAGATCAATGCCGCCGGACCGACGACCAGCATTCGGGAAGAACCGTATCAGGCCGACATCATCAAGAAGTTCGGCGTGCGCGCTGTGATCGGCAAAGGGGGCATGGGCGCGAAGACTCTCGCGGGCCTGAAGTCGGAAGGAGCCGTCTATCTGAATGCGATTGGTGGGGCGGCACAGTACTATGCCGAGTGCATCACCGATGTTCCGGGAGTCGATTTCCTGGAGTTCGGCATTCCCGAAGCGATGTGGCATATGAAGGTCAAGGATTTTCCCGCCATCGTCACGATGGACGCTCATGGAAATAGCCTCCATGCAGATGTCGAAAAGCTCTCGGCGAAGAACCTCGCGCAGTTCGAGCATGCCCCGGATTTTGAGCATTGAGAATGGCAAGAACACGAAGTTCGGAGGAATCAATGATCTCATCGCGGCGGTTGCGTTTGTGGCGGTCATTGATCCTTCTATGTTTCGCGGCACTGGCATTCAACAGAAGCGCAAGCGCGCAGAATGGTCAAGATCCCGAGGCGGTGTTTATCGTCCGACATGCCGAGAAAGATACGGTTCGAAATGATCCTGGCCTGACGCGAGTGGGAACCGAGCGAGCTGAGCGTCTGGCGGAGATGCTGAGTTCATCCGCCATCCAGGCCATCTACACGTCTCAGTATGCACGCACGCGTCTGACAGCTCTCCCTCTGGCCGGTCGACTGAATATTGAGCCGACAGCTGTTTCTGTAACCTCTCAAGACACGCGACCACACGTTGATGCACTGATCGCGGCGATCAGAAAACATCATCCGAGGAAACGCGTGTTGATCGTCAGTCACAGCAATATCATTCACCGTATTGTCGCCGGTTTTGGTGGGGATGGAGTCGAGGAGATTTCGGAACACGACTACGGAAATCTCTTCGCACTTGTTTTTCAGCCGAACGGCAAACCCACGCTGCTCAAGCTTCGTTTCTGAGGAGTTGGATCGGTTTTCACACACAGTCGTCCACGAAGGATTCTCATGAAGGCGATTCGCTTGCACGAGCTTGGAGGTCCGGAAAAACTTACGTACGAAGATGTGCCGTTGCGCGATCTCCGATCCGGGGAAGTGGCGGTCCGGCTCAAGGCGGCGGCGCTGAATCACCGCGATGTCTGGATTCGAAAAGGACTCTATGCCGGCATCAAGCTTCCCGTGATTCTTGGATCGGACGGAGCGGGAGTGGTCTCAGCCGTCGGACCTGATGTCGATTCCTCTCTGAACAATCGAGACGTCGTGATCAATCCGAGTCTCGGATGGGGTACCGACGAAAAGGTGCAGTCGGCAAGCTTCAAGATTCTCGGCCTTCCTGATGATGGAACGTATGCCGAATTCGTCATTGTCCCGGTCGCCAATGTCCTTCCGAAGCCAACATCGCTGTCATTCGAAGAGGCCGCGGCCATTCCGCTCGCTTCGCTCACGGCGTATCGTGCCCTCGTGACGAGAGCACAAATCAATCGTGGGGAAACAGTTGTCATTACGGGGATTGGAGGCGGTGTGTCGACATTCGCCCTGTTGATCGCCAGGAAACTTGGGGCAAGGGTCTTCGTGACCTCGGGGAGCGAGGCGAAGCTCAAGCGCGCAAACGACCTCGGAGCCAGCGGAGGTGTGAATTATCGCACCGGCGAATGGGTCAAAGAGCTTTCGGAAATGTGCGGGAACGGCGGTCCCGATGTCATCATCGACAGTGCCGGAGGTGATACATTCACAAAGGCGATCGAGCTGGTTAAACCTGGGGGAAGGATTGTCACATTCGGAGCCACCACCGGGGCATCAAAACAAATCGAAGTGCGAAGAATTTTTTGGAAACAGCTCACAATCTGCGGTTCGACGATGGGAACTTCGGAAGAATTTTCAAGAGCCCTCGCAATGTTCTCGGACGGCACTCTGAAACCAATCATCGATTCGGTCCATCCCCTCGCCGACGCCCAAGAGGCACATCGGAAGATGGAGGAGGCAGAACAATTCGGCAAGATTGTTCTCCAGATCGATTAGCGAATCTCTTTTCTTTCCCCCATATCATCCTGAATTGCCGTGCGCAGGGATTTCAAAACATTTCCATTGACCACACTCACTTCTGAGAAGGACATATCGTCATGAGGCCATCCTTCCGTTCTGTTATCCTTCAGGCGCTCTGCCTCGCCGTGTTGACCTCCACTTCATGGTCGCAGGTCCCCTCGTTTCGCGATGCGGTGGGACACGATATCGGCAGCCGTATCACGTTGCACCATCAGATGATGTCGTACCTGCTGAAGCTGGAAAACGCCTCAGACCGCGTGAAGATCATTCATCAAGGAGAATCATGGGAGGGGAGGGCGTTCAAGGTGGCGATCGTGACGTCGCCGAGCAATCATGCGCGTCTCAAGACCATCCAGGACAACGCCCGGAAGCTGGCAGATCCTCGAACGCTTTCGCGACTCGAAATGCTCTCTCTCGTGAAGAGCCAGCCCGCCATCGTGTGGCTGGGGGGCTCGATTCACGGTTTCGAGCTTTCGGGGAGTGAAGGACTCCTGATGCTCCTGGATCATCTGGCGACCAAGAACGACAGCGCGACGATGAACGTTCTCAATAACACCGTTATCCTCATCGATCCTGTCTTGAATCCCGATGGACGTGACGCATTCGCGCACATCAATATCGAAAACATGGGGCGGATGCCCAATCCCGAGGGAGACGATTGGGGAAACAGCTTCACCTCGTGGCAGGCAGTGAAGTTTCGAACGGGACACTACTACTTCGACACAAATCGTGACTGGTTTGCTCACACGCAGAGGGAAACGCGCACCCGCATCCCAACGATTCTTTCGTGGCGTCCGCAGGTGGGAATTGACGCGCACGAAATGGGTTCCGATGTCGAGTTTTACTTCGATCCCCCGACGCAACCCTATTCACCCTATTTTCCCGACTACGCGCGCAGATGGTTCGTGAAATTCGGAGAATCATACGCGAAGGCCTTCGACCGGGCCGGCTTCGAGTATATGACGCGAGAGCAATTCAACTACTTCTATCCGGGATATACGACGGTCTTCCTCAGCTACCAGGGAGCGGTCGGCATGCTGTACGAACAGGGCTCCAGTCGCGGACTCGCTCTCAAGCGGCCCGATGAATCGACCCGCACGCTCCTTGATGCGCTGCGGCAACAGTACACCGCGGCCTGGGCTGCTCTCCAGTTCTCGGCCGGCGAACGCGAAAAGCTTCTGATCGAATATTATGAATCTCATCTCCGCGCAATCGAAGATGGCCAGAAGGGGACAAGGCGGTATTTCATCATGCGCGACGGAGATCCGCATCATGTGACGGAATTAATCAATGTCCTCGTGAGGAACGGCATAGAAGTCGGAACACTCGCCAAGGAGCAGTCGGTGAAGGATGTGAAAGACCGTGAGGGGCGGTCAATCGGCTCGAGATCGTTTCCTGCCGGCACATACGTTGTTGAGTCGAGCCAGCCCAGGGGAGCATTTCTGAAGACATTGCTCGAGCCCCATCTTCCGCTTCCGGAGGAATTTCTTAAGTCGGCGCGTGAACGCCTGGATCGCGGAGAGAATCCGCGATTCTACGACATCACGGCCTGGTCCCTCCCGCTCATGTTCAATGTCAATGGATATACTTCGAGCGACGGACAACAGCTCCCGGTGGAGCAAATTGCGAACGAGATTCCGATGTCCGGCGAATTTCCCCAGAGCAGACCGACGTACGCATACCTCATCGATGGAAAGCAATCAGCCTCCATGTCGGCGCTCTACCATTTGAAAGAGAAAAACGCCCGGGCTTCCTTCCTGTGGAAGCCGACGAAAGTTGCGGGCAAGGAATATCCGAGCGGGACCGTGATCGTTCGGATTTCGCAGAACGAGAATTCAATTCACGAAGTGATGAGAAATCTTTCGCGGGAATTCGGTCTCCGTGTCGACGGCGTGAATACGGGATTCGGCGGGGATCTCGGACCGTCGCTTGGATCGGGTGACGCGACGTTTCTTGTCAAAAAGCCGGTGATCGGGATTGTCGCCGAGGACCCATTTCAGGGTTATTCGTTCGGATGGGCATGGTATACGCTCGACCGGCAGTACAACATTCCCGTAACTGTGTTGCGCGCAGGAACGATCAGCCGGACCAAACTCGATCGCTTCAACGTCCTCATCCTCCCGGAAGTCGGCGACACAGCATCACTTGCCCGCTTGCTTGGACCGACGGGAATGGATCGGATTGCTCGGTGGGTGCGTGAAGGGGGGACACTGGTGACGATCGGGTCGGCGACAGAAGTGGCGCGCAAGCAGTTGAACCTCATAAAGCTTCGCTCATGGTATGAAGTCCAGGAAAAGGCGAGGGCCAAAGGGGGTGAAGGAGAATCTACGCGCATCCGTCGATTCTCTGTGCCCGGATCGATCTTCCGGGCGTCGCTTGAGCCCAATCGATGGATCACGGCCGGATACGACGCCGAGCTTGCCGTTTTTGTCGGTTCCGATCGATTGTATCTCGCGCCGGATGATCCCCCCTCGTCTGCGATACGAGCGGTCGCTCGCTACGAAGATGGCGCGAAGGGAAGAATCTCGGGACACGCGTGGAAGGAGTCGCTGGAGCGTATCGGCGGCGCTCTCTTTCTCTACGAGGAACGAGTGGCGCAGGGGCGAGTCATCTGTTTTGCTGAAGATCCAAACTTCCGCGGCTATTGGCGCGGCGCCAACCGATTGTTCCTCAATGCAGTGATTCTCGGGCCGAGCGCTCCGTAGAATGGCGTTGGATTCGCCCCAACTTCTTCTTATGTTATGCAGAATTTGATGTATTCAGCAGTCGATCACCAAATGTGGAGAGTTTCATGAGATCAGTGCTATTGTTCGCTCTCGCTGCCGTGCTCATTGGATGCCAGGACAGCCAATCGGGAAAAGCGTCGCTCGGATCCAGGACCGACAGCATCAGCTATGCCATCGGTCTTGATATTGGGAGAGATCTGAAGTCACAGTCGTATGAGGTCAATCCCGACATTGTCGCGCACGCCATTAAAGATGTTCTCCTCGATAGAGAGAAGGCCATCGCCGAAGATGATGCAGGAGCGATGATGATGTCGCTTCACGATGAGATGATGGCCAAGCATACGAGCAACCTGCGCGAGACCGCAGAGAAAAACAAGGCAGCGGGGGAAGCGTTTCTCGTTGAGAACGCCAAGAAACAGGGGGTGAAAACCCTTGAGAGCGGACTTCAGTACAAGGTGATCAAGATGGGGAGCGGCAAGAAACCGAAGTCGAATCAGACGGTACGAGTTCATTATCGCGGAAAGCTTGTGGATGGAACGGAATTCGACAGCTCCCACAACCGCGGACAACCGGTGACATTCGAAGTTGGCAATGTGATCGCCGGATTCTCGGAGGCCCTTCTTCTGATGCCGGCCGGCTCCAAATGGGAAATCTATATTCCTGCAAAGCTGGCGTACGGCGAGGCTGGAGCAGGAGCAATCATTCCGCCAAATTCGACACTTATTTTTGAGATCGAACTTCTCGAGGTTCTCTGATCTCGTATTGGGATTCCCGTTGATGGCGTTCCTCGAAGAGAAGAGAACGCCGTCGATGGCAAGGGTAATTCCGGCCTCGGAGTAATCAGTTGATTGGCTCGACGGTTTTTGGTATATTGAGTCCATTCCAAACGACGCTCTGCGTTCTTCGTGAGCGTCCAACGAGTTATTCGCTGGCGTAGCTCAGCTGGTAGAGCAGCTGATTCGTAATCAGCAGGTCACGAGTTCAAGTCTCGTCGCCAGCTCAAGTTATTCACGACCGATTGTTTCTCGAAATCCGCGCCGCGCGGATTTTTTTTTGGCTCTTCGATTTCAGAACCGCGGTGCTCGGCTGGACTTTGGGAGCCACCAGGGAATGGTGCAGAACCGAACATTTGACGACGGAGTACAGAATATTTGGCTGACAAGCGTAGAACTTCGTACAATTGATTTTCGGTCAAAATCTTCATATTTTTTGTATGAATTTTTCAATCGACAAATTCGCTGTGAAAGGAGTCAGATGAACGAGGGAAGGATCGTACAGGTGATCGGTCCGGTAGTCGACGTGGAATTCAGTAATGGTGAGTTGCCGGAGATCATGAATGCGGTAAAAATACCTCGCGTGAACGTAGAGGGACTCAAGGAAGAACTCATCGTCGAAGTCCAGCAACAACTCGGCGAAGATCGTGTCAGAGCGGTTGCGATGGATTCCACAGATGGGTTGACGAGAGGAATGCCGGCATATGATTCCGGCGAACCGATTGCGGTGCCCGTCGGTCCGCAGGTTCTCGGCAGACTCCTGAATGTCACCGGACAGCCGATTGACGGCCTCGGAGCCGTCGAGACCAAGAAGTACTATCCTATTCACCGTCCGGCTCCTGCCTTTGGCGACCTCACGACTCAGAAGGAGATGTTCGAGACGGGGATCAAGGTCATCGACCTTCTCGAACCATATTCCAAAGGGGGAAAGACCGGACTGTTCGGCGGCGCGGGTGTCGGCAAGACCGTCATCATCATGGAGTTGATTCACAACATCGCGACGCATCACGGTGGCTACTCCGTCTTTGGCGGAGTCGGCGAGCGGACGCGCGAAGGAAACGATCTCTGGCTCGAAATGAAGGGATCGGGAGTCCTCGACAAGACGGCGCTGGTGTTCGGACAGATGAACGAGCCGCCGGGTGCCCGTCAGCGCGTCGGTCTCACGGCCCTGACGCTGGCAGAGTATTTCAGGGATGAAGAAGGGAAAGATGTGTTGTTGTTCATCGACAATATCTTCCGGTTTGTCCAGGCCGGTTCCGAGGTTTCTGCGCTCCTCGGGCGCATGCCCTCGGCGGTAGGGTATCAACCAACCCTTGCAACAGAAATGGGTGAACTCCAGGAGCGAATCACGTCAACCAAGAAGGGATCGATTACGTCGGTTCAGGCGATCTACGTCCCCGCCGACGATCTTACCGATCCCGCCCCAGCGACGACATTCAGCCACCTCGATGCAACGACCGTGTTGAGTCGACAAATCTCCGAGCTGGGAATTTATCCGGCCGTGGATCCCCTCGATTCCACCTCGCGGATTCTGGAGCCGGGAATCGTGGGTCAGGAACACTATGCCGTCGCCAAGCACGTGAAGCAGATTCTCCAGACGTACAAAGACCTGCAGGATATCATAAACATCCTGGGCATGGATGAGCTTTCCGATGATGACAAGCGCACGGTTGCTCGCGCACGTAGGATTCAGAAGTTCCTTTCACAGCCCTTCTTCGTTGCGGAAGAGTTCACCGGGACACCAGGACGCTATGTGAAGCTGGAAGATACGATTCGAGGATTCAAGGGCATCATCGAAGGAGAGTACGACGATCTACCGGAGGGGGCTTTCTACATGGTCGGCACCATCGAGGAGGCGGTTGAAAAAGCGAAGCAGATCCAAGGAGCGTAGCGGTGATGACCGGCAGAACCTTTCATCTGGAAATTGTGACTCCCAAGAAAGTCCTCTATGCGTCGGAGGTGCAGAGTTTTCGTGTTCCGGGATATGTTGGGAGTTTCCAGATCTTGTACAACCACACACCATTGCTTTCCCTGATTACGGTCGGTGAATTGAAGATCGTCGATGCGGATGGAAACGATATCCGTTTCGCGACCAGCGGCGGCTTTGTTGATGTGAAAGACAACACCGTGATGCTTCTGGCAGAGACGGCCGAGCGGGCCGACGAGATCGACGTCCCCCGTGCCCAGGTGGCATATGACAAATCGAAGCGCCGGCTCGTCGAAAAGAGATTCGAAACGGATGTGGAGCGGACGCGACTTGCGTTGGAACGAGCCCGGAATCGACTGAAAGTCGCTTCGCGCGCGGGGAAAGTGCCGACGGGCTCCTCCTAGAGACCGCCCGTGTCAGGATCCCGCGCTGCTGGAGAATCGTGTGCGGCGTGCTGCTGAACTACTCCAAAGGGGCGAACAATAGCCACTCAAGAGCATCCTGTGCCGTCGAAACGAAAACCTACCCGTCCTACAGTCGCAGAAATAGACCTCGGGGCTATTGCCCACAACGTCTGCCTCATCCGACAGACGGTCGGTCCCAAGGTAAAGATCATGACCGTCGTCAAGGCAAATGCGTACGGTCATGGCCTGACAGAAGTTGGACAGTTCCTCGAAAAGCGGTTCGCCGACTACTTTGGCGTGGCTTTTCCCGAAGAAGGGAAACGCCTGCGCGAATCGGGAATTCGGAAACCGATCCACATCGCCACTCTCCCCGCAAAATCTCAGGCCGATTTGTACTACGATTTTCGACTTGAGCCCTCTATCTGTTCGGCGGTGGAAGCGCGGATCCTGAATTCAGCGGCACGAGGCCGCCGACGAACTCTTCCTTGCCACATCAAGATCGACACCGGGATGAATCGAATCGGCGTCCGGGTCCACGAACTTGGGGAGTTTCTTTCGAAGATCCGGCGGCTGCGTCACCTTGAAATCAAAGGGGTCTATACGCACTTCGCGACGTCGGATGAGCAGAACAAAGAATTCATGCGCGCACAGCTCGCCGAATTCCGTCTGGCCCTCGAGGTGCTTCGGAAGCACCACGTTTCCTACGATCTCGCTCATGCCGCAAACAGCGCGGCAGTCTTCGAAGAACCGGATGCCCATTTCGATCTTGTGCGGCCGGGGATCGCGCTCTACGGTCTCCACCCCGCGAAACATATGCGGCCCCGATTGAACCTCAAGCCGGCGATGAAACTGAAGACCACCGTGGCCCTGGTGAAATGGATCGATAAGGGAGAAGGAGTGAGTTACGGCCGGACATTCATTGCGCCTCATCGAACACAAATCGCCACACTCCCGGTGGGGTATGCCGACGGGTATTCCAGGCAACTCAGCGGCCAATCGTTCGTGCTGATCCATGGGAAACGGTTTCCTATCGCCGGAAGGGTTTGCATGGACCAAATGATGGTCGATGTTGGACATTCGCCTGTCGCGGCCGGAGACCAGGCTGTGCTCATCGGACAAGAGGGGGGGAAGTCGGTTGATGTGTGGGAGCTCGCTGATATGATCGGAACGATACCATACGAAATTGTCTGCGGTATTTCTCAACGAATTCCTAGGACCTACGTACAGCCATGAGCGCCATGACCGAATGCCTGCTTGCGTGGATGGATTCTCTCCCATCGACGGAGTTTCCGACGGACGCCGATCGATCGGTGTTTGTGAAGATTCGTGATCGCTTGGCCGGGAGTGAAAACCTCGAGGATGAGCTTCGTACACTCTATCGCGTCGAACAATTCGCCGAGTTTGCACTTGCGATGATGTGGGTTTCCAACGATCCGGAGAAGACCCAACTCTCGGACGAGGAACAGTCGTTCCTTTTTCAGCGCTTCCTTCAGGGTTCGGCGCAGTCGGCCGGGGTGATCGAGGCGGCTGCTGAGCCGGAGCAGGAAATCAGCACTCCGACGCCCCTGATCGAAGAAGAGCGGGCACAGGGGATTGAATCGGCGTCGTCGAGCGAGCCCGGAGATGTCTCATTGCCCGGATTCGCTGCGCGATTCGAAGGATTCGTCGAGGCGATGCAGGCCGGTGATGAAGGAAGAGTCTCTCTGGTTTCTGAGATTGGGAAGCTTGCCAACCAGCTGCGACTGCTGTCGGGTCCTGACGATGTTGAGGTCGGACAGTTTTGTGAGCTTCTTGTCGATTTTCTCGGATACATCGAGCGGGAACAGTTGATGGATGATGTTCGCGTCATGAACATCCTCTCGAATATCTCCGGAGATGCCGCAGCGTGGCTGCAGCCGGATATCGAAAAACGAAAAGCAGCGATGGCCGAGGCGGTGAGTATTCTGCAGGACTTCCGTTCGCTGTTCGAATAAACAGGATGAGTATGGCAAACGTTTACGCAGTCATTATGGCGGGAGGGGTAGGGGCCCGATTCTGGCCCAAGAGCAGGGAACGCTCGCCAAAACAGCTCCTCGAAATCCTTGGTGCGCAAACCATGATTCAGCAGACGTTTGTCCGAATCAATCGGCTTGTGCCTGCTGACAATGTCTTCGTTGTCACGAACGCGAACCAAGTGGAAGAAATCCAGCGCCAGCTTTCCGGCATTCCGAACCAGAATGTTCTTATCGAGCCGGTTGGACGCAACACGGCCCCGTGTGTCGGACTTGCGGCGACCTGGATCCATCGAGCGGATCCGGGTGGGATCATGATCGTTCTCCCCTCAGATCACATGATCCGCGACGAGGATGAGTTCCTGAGAGTACTCCGGACGGCAATCTCCGTCGCAGAGTCGGGAAACGTGTTGGTGACGATCGGGATCAACCCGACCCATCCGGAGACAGGATACGGATATATTCAATACAGCGACGAGCGCGATCAATTCAACGAGTTTCACTCCGCCGGCGTTTTCCGCGTCAAGACATTCGCAGAGAAACCGAATCTCGAAACAGCCGAGAAGTTCCTCCAGAGCGGTGATTTCTTGTGGAACAGCGGAATGTTCGTTTGGAAGGCGCAATCGATCATTCGGGAAATTGGAGAATATCTTCCGGAATTGTCGGAACAACTCGGTGCGATTCGTGATGCCATAGGAACGACAGAGTATTTCGAGACCCTGAGGACCGCGTACGGCATGATGCGAAGCATTTCCATCGACTACGGTGTCATGGAGAAATCCGCATATGTCTACGTCGTGAACGGACATTTCGGTTGGAGCGATGTGGGATCCTGGGATGAGGTGGTGCGCCTCACCGCTCCGGACGAGAAAGGAAATGTTCATCGGGGAAAGGTCATCACGAAGGATTCATCATACAATTACATCGATGCCGGGAATCGTCTGGTCGCAACAATCGGCGTTGAAGATTTGATTGTCGTCTCTACCGACGACACGGTGCTCATCTGCAAGAAGGGGCGCTCGCAGGATGTGAAGGACCTTGTCGACTACATTCGTCGGAAACAGATGAATGAATATCTGTAGGAGCGCCATCGTACGATTTCTCGTCGGGATCGTGCTGAGCTGTGCAATGATTGCATGCTCGACGGCGCCACGCTTTTCCGGTTCCGGGTCGGTGCGGGGGCAGACCGCCGGCGGTGGATCAACCGGACGGGAGGCGGCTTTGGAGACCGTACCCCCGCCGTCGGGGCGCGTGCTCCTGACGCTCGAAGGAACGGCATCCTACTACGCCGACGATTTTCACGGCAAGTTAACCTCGAACGGCGAAACGTACGATATGCATGGTATTACCGCGGCGCACCGCACGTTTCCATTCGGGACGCTAGTTCGCGTGACCCATCTGGAAAGCGATAAACAGGTGGTCGTGCGTATCAATGATCGTGGTCCCTTCGTTGAGGGCCGCATGATAGACCTCTCGCTGGGAGCCGCAAAAGAAATTGGATTGATCCAGAAAGGGACCGCGCGGGTGCGACTGGAGGTACTGCAGTGGGGGCTTGGAAACTAGATGGCCCCGTATCAGGCTGAGACATGGGAAAGAAACTGATCTCAGAACAAGACATCCTGAAGGCGCATCGATCGGGTCTCCGATCGATCGAGATCGATGCCGAAACAGTGGTCACGCCCGCCGCTCGGGACGCCGCGCAATCGTACGGAATTCCCCTGGTACAATCCCGTCCGGGGCAGGCGTCGGCAAACCGGTTCTTCGAATCTGTTCAGCTTCATTCCCCCTCAACTCCTTCGTCAAAACAAAAATCTGTGATCGCGGTTGGCTCGGATCACGGGGGGTTCCAGCTCAAGGAAATTATCAAGCAGTCACTGCTGGAGATGGGATACAGCGTGGCCGACGTAGGTACACATTCAGATGAAGCGTGCGACTATCCGGACTTTGCGTATGCTGTGGGAGTTCTTGTTGCGAATGGAAATACCGATCGAGGGATCATGATCGATGCCATCGGAATCGCCTCAGCAATCGTCGCGAACAAGGTACCGGGAATTCGGGCCGTGCCGTGCTGGAATGAATTCGTCGCGCGCAGCAGCCGTGAACATAACGACGCGAATGTTCTGACATTGGGGGGAAGAGTCATCGGAACCGAACTCGCCAAGGCGATCGTGAAAGCATGGCTCGAAACAGATTTTGCCGGCGGCCGTCATCAGGGTCGAGTCCGAAAGATCTCCGACGTCGAAAAGAAGACGCTGACGGGATAGAGAGTTCCGGAATCCGATGCGCCACCCGACACCTTTTATGCAACCGCGACCAGCAATCTGGAAGCGGTTCTTTTGTTTCTGGCAACCGGGGGTTCGTCTGTGATCATCCATGTGAACGTGAAGCCGCACGCAAGGCGAAACGAAATCAGAAAAATCGCCGATGGGACTCTCGCCGTTTCGACCACGATCTCGCCCGAGCGTGGCAAAGCCAACGCGGCAGTCGTCGCGATGCTGGCTGAGTACTTCGGCAAATCCAAAAACCAAGTTCGAATCGTTCGCGGAGCGACATCCCGCCACAAGACCGTCGAAATCCTCTAGTCTATCCTCGTGGAGGTATACCTTGAAAGCGAAAAAACTGATTCTGGCCCCCGGTTTCCTTTGTCTCACACTCATCGTGCTTTCCGGAGCCGTCACAGCCCAGACCCTGAAGAATCCTCTTCCCTCCCTGCGCGAACAGGCAAAGATCGAGCAGGAATGGCTGCGGATACGTCTGGATACCGTGTTGCCCGGACTCTTGCGCGAGAACAATGTTCAAATGTGGATCATCCCGATGCGCGAATATGCCGAGGATCCGGTCTTTTCGTCGCTCGTCTCGCCGACAACGTTTGCCGCGCGCCGTCGAACAATCTATGTCTTCCACGATCGGGGTGACCGGGGGATCGAGCGGCTCGCCCTCGGGGGCTCGTCGCAGGGAGGTCTCTATACGGCGTATCGCGACACAACTCTTGAAAGTGACGCTGAACTCTGGGGAGCAGAACAGTGGAAACTTCTCACAAAGGTCGTCCGGGAACGCGACCCCAAATCGATTGCCGTGAATGTTTCACACACCTTTGCCTTCTCTGATGGTCTGACGGCAGGAGAGTGGGAGCAACTGAAGGAGTCCCTGGGGCCTGTATACGTTCCCCGCGTCGTTCGGGCTGAGCGGCTCCCTCTCGACTACATCAGTATCCGCCTTCCAGAAATGCTGCCGACCTACAAAGCGATGATGCAGGTCGTCCATGAAATCATTGCCACTGCCTTCTCCTCAAAGGTCATCACCCCGGGAAGGACAACAACCCAGGACGTCGTCTGGTGGATGCGTCAGCAAACTCATGATCTGGGTTTCGGCACCTGGTTCCAGCCGAGTGTCTCCCTTCAAAGAAAAGGGGTTGATCTTTCGCGAGAAACGAATCCTGTCATCCAGCGCGGTGATCTCCTTCACTGTGATTTTGGAATCACTGCCATGCGGTTGAATACGGATACGCAGCACATGGGGTATGTCCTCAAGCCCGGGGAGAGCGATGCGCCTGAAGGTCTCAAGGCGGCCTTGAGCCGGTCGAACCGACTCCAGGACATCCTCATCCAGAATATGAAACTCGGCTTGACAGGAAACGAGATCCTGAGGCAAACGCTTGCCCAGATGCAGGGGGAGGGAATCACCGGAACGGTCTATTCCCATCCGATCGGACAGCACGGGCACGGGGCTGGACCCCTCATCGGACTTTGGGATCGCCAGATGGGGGTGCCGGGCCGCGGGGATATCCCATTGATTCCCAACACCTGGTATTCGATAGAGCTCCAGGCGACGACTCCGGTCCCCGAATGGGAGAACCAATCCGTGAGGATGGCCCAAGAGGAGGATGTGCATATCACCGCCACCGGGGAAGTGAAATGGATTCTCAGTCGCCAAACTGAATTGCACCTTGTGAGGTGAGTACGGGAGGACCAACCATCTTCGCAAATATGTAACGAATGGTGTCGAAAACAGGCCATTTTTGGCAGTTCTCTGGTGGTACGCACTCTCCCCGTTGCATCTTGTCCGCCGTTGTCGTATCTTGGATGCCATAATTCTGCAAGTGCTGGGGATGTTTCGTGCTAGGGGAGTTCTTTCATACTTTCTGGCATGGGTTTTTCAGATCTCCTTTAGAAATCTGCAGATAGCGGAGATCGTTAATCGGCGCTTGCCCATGTTTCACGAGTATGGAGATTGGCTTGGATTCATTTGGCATTCGAAGCTGTGTCGTAGCTGTTCTGCTCTCCCTATCGCTTCTCCTCATGGGTTGCTTCCAGCCCAATGCTGGAATAACCTTCTCTCAAAAACGACAATCCACAAAGACGCTCGAAGATCACCTGTTTGCCTCGGATGCGAGTCTGGGCAACTCAGCTCACCGGTCCATTGAGCGCTACGGTGATCTGATCCGCCGTCATGCGATCGAGTATGAACTCGACTGGAGGCTCGTGCTGGCTATTATCCGCCAGGAATCGAGCTTTCGGGCCACAGCCGTCAGTCACAAAGGGGCCTACGGGCTGATGCAACTGATGCCGGTGACCCAGATGGAGCTTATAGAAAAACTCGGAGTTCCAGAGGCCCAGTCGCCCCATTTCAACATCCAGGCAGGGATGTATCACCTGAGGTCTCTCTATCGCTATTTCAGCGATGCCAAGCGAGAGGACCGGCTGAAGCTCTCTCTTGCGGCGTACAACGCTGGACTGGGCAGAATTCTTGATGCTCAGGAGATCGCGAGGTATCTTGGGAAGGATCCGAACTCCTGGGACACAATCCGGAGAACGCTTCCGCTTCTCTCCAAGAAGTACGCGACTTTGCATGAACGCGTCTGGCGGGCCCGGAATCCCCGGAGCGGTCCTTTCGGTAGCTCTCAGGAAACCATCCACTACGTCGCAAGCGTTACCCGTTATTATGAGGAATATCAGAGGGTACTATAGTTGGTTCTTCCCCGCCTCGCCGAGGAGGCTCTTTTTTGTTCCTCTGATACTCATAACATTTCTCCTGCCAGTCGGCGCCGACGCGCAATCGCTCGCCAAGGTCGATATTGACCTTTTTCGGTCTATCAATAGAACCCAGAGTCCGCAGCAGGGTCTCTTCGACCTTCTGGATGCCGCTTCCGGCCCCACCTTCGTGGCCGTTCCTGCCGCCCTTGTGGTTGTTGGGGTTTTCGATGATCAACCGGATCTTTCCCGGGCCGGTGCCATCATTGGGGCAGGCCAGATTCTGGCCGGTGGGAGCGCCGTGTTGTTGAAGGTGATCACCGCTCGTCCTCGGCCGTTTGATGCACTTGACGATGTCAAGGTCAAGCGCCGGTCATCGGCGACAGGGTTTGCCTTTCCATCCGGTCATACGGCGCTCGCGTTCGCGCTTGCGACGTCGGCATCGCTTTGCCTGGAAAACCCATATGCATCGCTCCCGCTGTTCGTGTGGGCGGGGATGGTCGGCTACGGGAGGATCTATCTCGGACTGCATTACCCGAGCGATGTCCTCGGCGGCATCGTCCTCGGAGTTGCCAGCGCGTGGGTCGTGTGGCAGTTTCGCGAAGAGATTGAATCATTCGTGGACAACAATCTGACACGTCAGCATTCGAGAAGTGACCGTCAATCGCTGATTCACATTCCTTCTACCGAGCTGTTGCGGCTGCAGATTCGCATTCGTTGACGTTGCGTGGAGATTTGGATACATTAGGGGTGACATGGAACTACTTGATAGACAAAAGCGTCCCCCCGAACTGATAGGATTTCACTGGCTCAATAGTGAACCCATCTCCATTCGGGACTCTCGTGGTTCGATCGTGCTTCTGGAATTCTGGGATTTCTCGAATCACAGGAGTATTCATGGACTCCGATACGTGACCGAGTGGCATCGCCGCTATCGCGAGTATGGTCTCGTGACTGTTGGGGTACACTCCCCGAAATACGAGTTTGGCCGGGTTGTGGAGAACGTGGAACATGCACTGAAGTCTCTCACGATCGATTTCCCCGTTGTGCTGGACAATGACGGTTCGATGGCACATGCGTACGGGGTTCGAGAATTGCCGACGCGTTGCCTGATCGATCGCGATGGCTTCGTACGCTACTGGCACTCCGGTGAAGGGGGATTCGAACAGTTCGAACGTGCAGTTCAAGCATTGCTTGGAGAAATCGGCTACCACGGAGTCATGCCCGCCTTCCTCGAACCCTTGAGCGAACTCGATCTCGACGGAACTGTCTCTCATCGACAATCAAGCGAACTGGAGATGGGATTCCTGCATGGATGTCTCGGCAACCTGGATGGGTACAATCCGAGTTCCATCGTCGAATATCACAATCCAGGCTACTACCTCACAAATCGATTCTATCTCGATGGCAAGTGGATACAAGAAAAGGAATATGTCCGTTTCGAGGGAGCTGAAGGAGAGTTGGGACTCCTCTCGTTCCGATATGAAGGATCCGGCGTCAATGCCGTCATGCACGGGGGTGGTGCCGGGTCACGCAGAATTCGCATCCACCAGGATTCGGAATCCATCGCACGACGTTCCGCCGGTGATGACATGACCTTCGGCGCAGGGGATGACGGTCAGGTTCTCGTGGGCCGCCCTCGCCTGTACGAACTCGTCCGGAATGAAGAATTTGGGGAACACCTACTCCAGATTTCGGTTGAATCCCCAGGGTTGGAAATCTATTCCTTTTCGTTTCTCACTACATTGATCCCGGATTTCGTTCAACGGAACTGATGCCAGTCAGGGGTGCGTATCCTGACATCCTTTCTGCCCAATCTAAATCGTATCCCACGATTCCAATTCCACATGAGTCCCGAAATTCTTAATGACATTCTCCGAAGTGGGCCGCTCATCTTCGACGGGGCAATGGGGACTGCATTGCAGATGCAAGGCCTGACGCCGCACGATTTCGGCCGTGAGGATTTTTTCGGCTGCAATGAATACTTGGTCATCTCTTCTCCTGAATCGGTCCAGAAGGTCCACAGAAGCTACCTCGAGGTCGGCTGCGACGTCATCGAAACGAATTCCTTTGGTGCGACACCGGTCGTGCTGGCGGAATTCGGGTTGGATCAGAAAACCTACGAACTCAATTTTCAGGCTGCCCGCTTGGCACGTGAAGTCGTCAGAGATTTCCACGCGCTTGGCCGACCGCGGTTTGTTGGCGGCTCGATGGGGCCGACGACAAAACTCCCCTCACTTGGTCACATCACGTTCGAGGAAATGGTCGAGGGCTACTATATCCAATCCAAAGGACTCGTGGAGGGAGGGGTCGATCTGCTCTGCGTCGAAACTTGTCAGGATATCCTTCAGATGAAGGCGGCGCTTGTTGGGATCAACCGCTATCGGAAGGAAGTCGCCCGGAAAATCCCTGTCGCGGTCTCTGTCACGATCGAAACGACCGGAACAATGCTGCTCGGGACAGAGGTGTCAGCCGCACTGACCGCCGTTGAACCCTATGGAGTCAACCTCTTTGGTCTGAATTGCGCGACGGGACCCAGGGAAATGTCCGAGCACTTGCGCGTCCTGTCGGCATCAAGCCCCATCCCAATTCTCGTGATGCCGAATGCCGGGATTCCGGAGAACCGGGGTGGCACGACGCACTATCCTCTCACACCGGACGAACTTGCCGAGTATCTCTCACACTATGTCAGGGATCTTGGAGTGCAGGCTGTCGGAGGATGCTGCGGTACCACTCCCGAACACCTCCACAAGGTCGTTTCCGCTGTGCGCGGATGCTCTCCGAAACCGCGGCAGCCGGAATTTGTGCCGTCTGCGTCAAGTCTGTACCAATCGGTGCCACTCCGAATCGACAGACCCCCCGTCTTGATCGGCGAGAGGACAAACGCCAACGGGAGCAAGGCATTTCGAGATCTTCTGGTTAAGGAGGATTGGGAAGGAATTGTTGCTATCGGGCGCGACCAGGTCCGCGAGCAGGCTCATTTGCAGGATGTCTGCGTTGCCTATGTGGGGAGGGATGAAATCAGAGATATGCGGGAGGTGGTGACGCGTTTCAACCGGCAAATCACCACACCTCTGCTGATCGATTCGACGGATCCCGCCGTCATTGAGGAGGCGCTCAAGCGCCATGGCGGCCGCGCCGTGGTGAATTCGATCAATCTCGAAGATGGCGAGGATCGTGCCTCTGCGATTCTCGACCTCTGCAAGACGTACGGGGCGGCTGTCATCGCACTGACCATCGATGAACAGGGGATGGCAAAGACGGCTGGAGAGAAGATGCGCATCGCACAGCGATTGCACGACCTCGTCGTCGGGAAACATGGCTTGCGGCCGCAGGATCTGATTCTTGATCCGCTCACGTTCACGCTTGCCTCTGGCGACGAGGAGTTTCGCTCAGCCGGCAAGGAAACCCTCGAGGCGATCACGCAGATCAAGGCGCGGTTCCCACGGGTGCACACCCTCCTGGGTGTCAGCAACATTTCATTTGGCCTCCAGCCGTTTACACGGCAAGTCCTCAACAGCGTCTTTCTCCACCACGCGGTCGAGGCCGGTTTTGATATGGCAATCGTCCATGCGTCCAAGATCGTTCCACTGTATCGGATTGATGAACAGGGGCGGGAGATCAGCCGGAAGCTCATTTTTGACGAGCGTCGCTATGAAGGGGAGGGTGCCGACCGACGCGTGGTGTATGATCCGCTGGCGGAACTCCTGTCGCACTATTCGGGGAGGAAAGCTAAATCCACGCAGAAGAAGATTGTCGCGGGAGAGACCCCTGAGGAGCGGCTCCGAAATCGCATCGTCGAGGGGGTAAAATCAGGGCTTCATGACGATCTGAGACTCGCGCTCGAATCTCGCCCGGCGCTCGAGATCATCAACGAAATCCTCCTTGAGGGGATGAAGATTGTTGGAGATTTGTTCGGCTCTGGCCAAATGCAGCTCCCCTTTGTGCTCCAATCGGCCGAAGTCATGAAAGAGGCAGTGTCGTTTCTTGAACCCCATATGGAAAAGGCGGAAGGACGCTCAAGGGGTACCTTGGTGTTGGCAACCGTGAAAGGAGACGTTCACGACATCGGTAAGAACCTTGTGGACATCATACTGACGAACAATGGCTATCGTGTCATCAATCTCGGTATCAGGTGTCCCGTAGAATCGATGATCCATGCGGCGCAAGAGGAGAGGGCGGATGCAATCGGTATGAGCGGATTGTTGGTAAAATCGACCGTTGTGATGAAGGAAAATCTTGAAGTCCTGAACGAGAGGAACCTCCACATTCCGGTCGTGCTCGGGGGTGCGGCTCTGACGCGCCGGTACGTCGAAGAGGACCTCCGCTCGGTGTACCGGGGACATGTTGCATACGCCGGCGACGCGTTCGATGGATTGAGATTCATGGAATCGATCGTCGGTCGTACACCTTCGATCCCGGCTTCGGCCTCCCACGAACACAGAAAGGAATCGTTTCTCAGCGGGACCGAAGCAAAGGTCGGGATGAGTCAGCCGCAAGTTCGGAAATCAGGGCCGACACGGGGTCCTGTCGGAGAGTGGTCCGCGACGATTCCGGAATCAAAACATGAGGCCCTCCCTCATGATCATCCGGTCCAGAAACCCCCGTTCTGGGGATCCAAGGTGGTCGAATCAGTGTCATTGGACGAAGTCTTTTCGTTTGTCAATGAAATCGCCCTTATCCGCGGTCAATGGAGAGTTGTGCGGGGAAAACGCTCTGAACAGGAATATGACGTCATCCTTCGGGAACAGATCTATCCGGAACTACGGGAACTCAAGCGGAAGGTGAAGGAAGAGGAATTACTTGATCCGAAGCTCGTGTATGGATATTTTCCTTGTCAGGCGGCGGGGGAGGAGCTTGTGATCTACCGGCCGCCGGATGAAGGCGCGGGGTCTTCAGGACTCTCGGAATGGATGCGGTTTAGGTTTCCGCGGCAGAAGAAATCTCCATTTCGCTGCATTTCGGATTTCTTCAAGCCGATCGAATCCGGCGAAACCGACGTCGTTGCGTTTCACCTCGTGACGATGGGCTCCGTTGCTTCTGAGCATTCGAAGAGATTGTTTGAATCGGACCGATACAAGGATTACCTTTACTTTCACGGACTCAGTGTTGAGTCTGCGGAGGCTCTCGCAGAGTTCTGGCACAGAAGAATCAGAGAAGAATTGGGCATCAACGGTTCGGACGCGAAGGAAATCAGACAGCTCTTCGCCCAGAAATACCAGGGAGCACGATACAGTTTTGGATACCCCGCCTGTCCGAGCCTCGAGGATCAGGAAAAGATCTTCGAGCTCCTTCGCCCCGAGAGGATCGGCGTCCGCCTGACCGAGGGATTCCAACTCGTCCCGGAGCAATCCACGAGTGCGATTATCGTGCACCATCCACAGGCGAAATACTTCACGATCAACTGAGCTGAACAAAATCTGAAAGAGAGAAAACAATGCCCAATCTGATACTGTTGCGGCACGGAGAATCACAGTGGAATCTTGAAAACCGGTTCACGGGATGGGTCGATGTTCCGCTCTCTCCCAAAGGCGAACAAGAGGCCCGCGAGGCAGGGGAAAAGCTGAAGCCTTACAAATTCGACAAGGCGTACACGTCCGTGCTCAAGCGCGCAATCGATACGCTCAACATCGTCCTGAAGGTGACGCACCAGATGGACATCCCCATCGAATATGACAAGGCCCTGAACGAGAGGCACTATGGTGCTCTGCAAGGGAAGAACAAGGCTGAGATTGGACGCCAGTATGGGGAAGACCAGTTGAAGATCTGGAGGAGGAGCTATGATGTTCCGCCGCCGAATGATGTGACGGAACTAAATCCGGATGGAGTGGGTGAAAGCCTGAAGGACACCGCCGCTCGGACACTGCCGTACTTCGAAGGGAAGATCGTGCCTGATCTCCGGGCAGGAAAGAACATCATCGTCGCTGCGCACGGCAACAGCCTGCGTTCGATCGTGATGTCGCTCGACGGCCTCAGCGAAGCAGAGGTCCTTGAACTCAACATCCCCACGGGCATTCCCCTTCTCTATGTCTATGATGACAAAGGAACAATTCAGGAGCATCGCTATTTGTAGGCAGTGAATCCGGCCAATCCAACGGTTGAAATTGACCTTGATGTTTTGTATACTGGCGACAGTGCGCAAGCTCTGATCTCGTGGCCTGCGTCGTCCGGATGTGGCCGCAGGGACTTGCTCACCTCACCACGGATGAGAATGCAGATGGTATGAGGATCCCCCTTCTGCCCTTTCGATCCTAGAAAACAGTACACCCAATCTCGTCGTATTCTACTAGAAGGAGAAGTTGAATGGCTACGATGATCACAGAGGAATGCATCAATTGTGGTGCATGCGAGCCGGAATGTCCGAACGTGGCAATCTACGCAGGCGGTGCCCAATATGAGTACAACGGGCAGATGATTGATGCCCTCTCGAACGATTTCTTCTACATCGTTCCCGAAAAATGCACCGAATGCGTCGGTCACTTCGACCAGGAACAATGTGCGGCGGTCTGCCCCGTCGATTGCTGTGTTCCGGATCCAAATCATCCTGAAACCGAAGAAGTCCTCTTTCAGCGGGCAAAGACGCTTCATCCCAACAAAGAATTCGCAGAGCTTTCGGCAAGCAATTCGAGATTCCGCAAATAACGAATCACAGACGCGTAAGGGTCGGCGACATGTCTGCCGTTCACTGATGGGCAGAGGGCCGGCCTTTACTCTTTTTGACAATGAAAATAGGACCATACGACGTAGTTCCAATTGAAACGGGGAGATTCGCGTTGGACGGGGGCGCGATGTTCGGCATCGTCCCCTGGGCGCTCTGGTCAAGATCAATGAAACCGGATGAGCGACAACGAATTGACCTGGCGGCTCGATGTCTCCTGCTTCGCGGCAACGGACGAATCATCCTGATCGACGACGGCAACGGGACGAAACTGACTCCGAAGCAGCGCGACATCTACAAGCTCAACGACGGAGAAGTGAACCTCGAGTCATCCCTCGCGAGTCACGGTGTGACATTGCGCGACGTCACGGATGTCATCCTCACCCATCTTCACTTTGACCACGCGGGAGGGTCTACGAAGAGCGAAAACGGCAAGATCGTCCCTACATTTCCCAACGCCCGCTACTATGTGCAGAAAGATCATTGGAACCTCGCTCTGAATCCCGGTGAAAAGGATCGCGGGAGTTTTATGATGGATGACTACTTCCCCCTCAAGGATTATGGGGTACTTGAACTTGTGGATGGTGAAGGAGAGATCTTTCCCGGCATCGATCTCATCCTGTGTCACGGCCACACATCGTCGCAACAACTTCCGAAGATCTCCGACGGGACAAGCACCCTGCTCTTTTGCTGCGATCTGTTTCCAACGATCCACCACGTGGCGTACCCTTACATCATGGCGTATGATCTGCGTCCGCTCGTGACGATCGAAGAAAAAAAGAAGATCCTCCCCCGGGCCTTCGAAGAACGCTGGATACTAGCCCTGGAACATGACCCCGAGGTTGAAGCAATCAGGGTGGCGCCGGCGGAAAAGGGGTTTGTTGTGACAGAAAAACTTCGGATCACGTAACGGAGACGTAGGTCCACGATGAAAGCCGAGCTGACATCGGCAATCACGCGGAAGGCGCTGGAACTTGGTTTCGTGAGTGTTGGGATTGCGGAGGCCGGAGCATTCGAGAAAGAGGCGGCGGATCTCCAGGACTGGTTGCGACACGGATATCACGGCACCATGGGCTGGATGGAGCGAACGGCCGCAAAGAGATCGGATATTCTGAAGGTCGACCCGGATGCCCGGTCCGTCATCATCGCCGCGATGAACTACTACTCGCCCGAGAAGCATTCGGACGAGTCCGATCGCGCGAAGATCTCCCGCTACGCCTGGGGAGACGATTACCACGAAGTCGTCGGCGAACGACTTGACACCCTTCGGGATTTCATCGTGACCCTGGCGCCGAATACTGTTGCCCGTCGGTATGTCGACACCGGTCCCGTGATGGAAAAAGTGTGGGCCGCCCGGGCCGGAATCGGTTGGCAGGGAAAACACACCAACGTGATCTCCCGAGAGTACGGATCATGGATCTTCCTCGGAACCGTGATCACCAATCTCAGACTACGACCGAGCCCCCCCGGCGAAGACCTTTGCGGAACCTGTACCGCCTGTCTCGATGCGTGTCCCACAGATGCCATCGTGCAGCCGTATCAGCTCGATGCCTCGAGGTGCATCTCGTATCTCACCATCGAACACAATGGAACAATTCCGGATGAATTTCACGGCAGATTTGAGAATTGGGTCTTTGGATGCGATATCTGCCAGGACGTGTGTCCATGGAATAGATTTCAGAAGATCACAGGTGAGCCGGCGTTTCGTCCCCGACCAACCGCCCTCAATCCTGCGATTCACGAATTGACAGAAATGTCGGAAACGGAGTTCGCGAAAAGATTTGAGGGAAGCCCGGTAACGAGAACGAAATGGAGCGGATTGGTCAGAAATGCCGGGGCATTGCGACGGGATGAATCCAATCGCTGATTTGTTCATCACATCTGATGGAGTGAATTGGAGAATAGCAATATGATTGAAGAAAAGAGACACAAACTAATTGTCATCGGATCTGGTCCGGCAGGCCTGACCGCGGCTCTCTATGCCGCGCGCGCAAACCTCAGTCCCCTGGTGTTCGAAGGAACTCAACCTGGTGGCCAGCTGACAATTACGACGGAAGTCGAGAACTATCCCGGATTCCCTGACGGGATCATGGGGCCGGAGCTGATGGATCTGTTTCGCAAACAAGCGCAGAAATTCGGCGCCACATGCGTATTCAAAGAGGTGACAGCTGTCGATTTCTCCCGTCGCCCATTCACGGTTTGGGCCGACAAGGAGGAGTACCTGGCAGATTCGGTGATCATCTCGACGGGGGCGTCAGCGAAATTGCTGAACATCCCGTCGGAAAAAGAATACATGGGCTACGGAGTCTCCGCGTGCGCCACATGTGACGGATTCTTCTTCAAGGATCAGCACGTTGTGGTGATCGGAGGAGGAGATACGGCGATGGAAGAGGCGACGTTCCTCACAAAATTCGCCTCAAAGGTGACTGTTGTTCATCGGCGTGATGAGCTTCGTGCCTCGAAAATCATGCAGGAACGGGCACGAAAGAATCCGAAGATCGAATTCATATGGGACTCTGTCGTCGACGAAGTGCTCGGCACATCTGATGGAGGAAAGAAAAGGCTCACCGGAGTCCGTCTGAAGAACGTGAAGAGCGGGACGACGACCGACTTTGCCTGCGACGGTTTGTTCCTCGCGATCGGGCACCAGCCGAATACGAAAGTCTTTGAAGGTGTGCTCTCGCTGGACAAAGTCGGCTACATCACAATCGACGGCGCGGGAACGAAGACAAATATCCCCGGAGTCTTCGCGGCCGGAGATGTCATGGACTCGGTCTATCGACAGGCCGTGACAGCCGCGGGAAGTGGTTGCATGGCGGCCATCGATGCGGAGCGCTTTCTGGCAGAGCACGAAGAATAGCGCACCATCGGTTCCCCCGCACAGCAGAATCCCTGGACCCGTCAATTCTCCTTTGAAACTTGGAGAATCGGCGGGTTTTTTGTTTTCGGATTCACGCAGCGGGCATCTACCCTTCATACCAAACCGAAAGGAAGAAGTTGACTTTATGCCATCGTTTCCTTATAATGCTCTGTAATTAAAGGACTTACGAGCACAGCGATGGCAATGTCAAATGCGGCGAAATGGGCGCTGGGTATTGTGGCCGGGGTGTTTGTATTCGGAGCTGCTCTCCTCTTTCTTTTTGCCATCATGATTTTCTGGACTCCCGAAGATGAAACCTTGTCAACCTCCGGCAAGAAGGTCGCAATCGTTGAGTTGAATGATGTCATCCTCTCCTCGAAAGAAATCGTCCGGCAATTCAAGAAGTATCGAGAGAACTCATCCGTTCGAGCGATTGTCTTCCGCATCGAATCTCCCGGTGGCGGTGTCTCCGCAAGTCAGGAAATTTATGAAGAAGTCAAGAAGACGCGGGAGAGTGGCAAGCCCGTCGTTGTTTCGATGGGTTCCGTTGCAGCAAGCGGCGGATACTATGTCGCCTGCGGAGCTTCGAGAATCATGGCCAACCCCGGGACAATCACCGGGAGCATTGGTGTCATCTTTCAATACCTGCATATCAACGAGCTGTTGAAAAAGATTGGCGTTGATGCCGCCACGTACAAGACGGGCAAGTATAAGGATGCGGGATCCCCGTTCCGGAATCCGACGGAGGATGATCGTGTCCTCTACTCTCAACTTCTCGCCGATGTGTATGATCAGTTTGTGGAGGTTGTCGCGACCGAACGAAAGCTGAAACGTGCGACCGTGATCAAGTATGCGGACGGACGGGTGTTCACCGGACGTCAGGCACATGAATACGGATTCGTTGATACACTGGGGACATTTCAGGATGCAATCGGCCTCGCGGCAAAACTCGGTGACATCGAAGGGAAACCACGGGTCATTCAAGAGACGCAAAAGCGACGATTGTGGGATTTTCTGATCGGTGATGCTGTCTCTGAGCTCACCCGACTGAGAAGCGAGCTCCTGGAACAGCCGATCGTTCAATACAAGTTCATCGCGCCTTAATCATAATTGACAGGAGGTACCCTTGACAAAAGCAGATATTGTGGATGTCATCGCGAGCGCGACGGGCCTCACAAAAGTTGAAACGGAAGCCGTTGTCGATGGATTCATTTCGACCGTCATCAACGCCCTGAAAGAAGGGAGGAACATCGAGATCCGCGGCTTCGGCAGTTTCAAAGTCAAGAAACGGAAAGGGCGGATCGCGCGTAATCCGAGAACGGGCGAGCAGGTCATGGTGGATGAACACTGGGTCCCTCTGTTCAAGGTCTCCAAAGACCTTAAGCATTTGGTGGATGCAAACCTCAAGAAGAAAGAATCGGAAGCGGCACAGCAATCATGAAGCCAGTATTGAGCTGTTCAAAGTGTGGTCAAAGTCTCTCCTGGGGCGACCGATTCTGTACTCAGTGCGGGGAGTCCATCGAGTGGCCGGAAGGCGTCGCGGCGCCGAAGGGAGAGGCCGCGGAGGAAACCGAGCGGTGCAGCAAATGCGGCGCCTTGAATTCCGCTACGTCCGAACGCTGTGAATCATGTGGATCACCGCTGCCTCGAAAGACGACGCGGGACTTGAAGGCGCGTCCCGATCGTCCTCGCCAGGCGACGGAAAAGCGGGAAAAGTCTCGGAAAGAATCGAGCTCGTGGAAATCGATGGCGTTCTTCATCGGCGTTGTCGTCGTGGGGGTCGTGATTCTGGAGTTGGCCACGGGCGGAGATCCGACCACCCAAGAAAACAGTCCAGTGGACGACCACGAACACGAGCACTCGGAAATGACGACGGCCAACATGGCCGCGCTTCCTCAGATCGAAGAAATGGAGAAACGGATTGCCGCCAATCCGTCCGATCAGAAGCTCGTCCTGCAACTCGCCAACTTCCTGCATGACAATCGGTTCACCGACAAAGCGATTATCCAATACCAGAAATATCTTCAGAGCAATCCCAATGACGTCGACGCCCGGGTTGATCTGGGAATATGCTACAACGATCTGAACAACTTCGACGAGGCCCGCAGGCAAATGGAGCAGGCCGTGAAGATCAATCCGAAACATCTCCTCGGCCACTTCAATCTGGGAATTGTGAACCTCCGGGCGGGTGACGTTCAGCAGGCGAATGAGTGGTTCAAGAAAGTGATCGCGCTTGATCCGGGGAGCGGACCCGCTCAACGCGCAAAGCAATTGATGCAGCCGCATTCAACCATAACTCCCTAGCAGCGCACCATCGGTCATTCAACCAGGAGGTCTTCGATATGCCCAGCGGAAAGAAACGAAAGCGCCACAAAATGGCGACGCACAAAAGAAAGAAACGCCTCAGAAAGATGCGTCACAAGAAGAAGAATCGCTAGTTCTCAAACCCTCTCATCGTTTCGGTACCCTGCTGTGCGTCTATGGCAGGGCATCGTGTTGCGAACTTGTTCCTGATAGCCATATGAACTACAAATATCTCCCCTTTGCTGTTCTTCTTTTCGTTATTCTGCTCCTTGTGCATGACCGATCGACGGAGGCATGGGGATTCTGGTCTCATCGCCAGATCAACCGTTATGCGATCCTCTCGCTCCCCGCAGACATGAAGCCGTTCTTTAATAAATACGCGGAAACGATCATCGAGCGCTCGGTCGAGCCCGACACAAAACGGCATTCCGATTCCCTGGAGCAATTCCATCACTACATCGATATCGATCGGTACGGAGCCTATCCATTCAATGACCTGCCCCGAAATTACGATTCTGCGATCGTGAAGTTTGGCAAAGGACGGGTCGACTCGAGCGGAATCGTGCCGTGGAGAATCGCGGACTTCACCGCAAAACTCACACGGGCGATGAAGCAACGACGAACCGATGAAATCATCTACTATGCTTCATACATCGGACATTACGTGGCCGATGCCCACGTTCCCCTCCACACGACCGACAACTACGACGGTCAACACACAAACCAGAAAGGAATTCATTCACGATGGGAATCGCGGATCCCGGAAATGTTTGGGGATGGATTCAACCTGCGGCCTCAGGACGTCGAGTATGTCCGGGACCCGTTGCACCACGCGTTTGCAGTCGTGCTGGAAAGCTATTTGAAGGTTGATTCAGTCCTTGCCATCGATCTCGAAGCGCTGGCCAGCGTTCCGGAGAACCGACGATTCAAGAGCGTCGAACGGAGAGGCAAGACGGAAACGCAGTTGAGCGACGATTACTATCGTGAATACCACACCCGATTGAATGGGATGGTTGAGCGGCGTCTCAATGAATCGATCAAGGGTGTGGCGAGCTATTGGTACACCGCCTGGGTCGATGCTGGACGACCCGATCTTCTGAAGTAACGCATCGGGCGGCAGGCTCGCAACGCGGCAGAAGTCGAAATAACCAAGCTTTGCTTGTATCTTTGGCCTGATTTTTCTACTTTGAAATCACAGACACGACGTGCGAAGCACCATAGAATCGGAGGATATCATGGCAAATGAGAATGAAGGCATGGCGAAAGGCCTAATTATGGGATTTCTTGCGGGAACTGTGGTAGGCGCAGTCCTCGGACTCCTCTATGCGCCGAAGCCCGGCAAGGAACTTCGCGCCGACATCAAGCGCAAGACCGATGAGTTCGTCGGAGACGCCGAAGAGTACATCGCCAAGGCAAAGAAAAGAGCCGGTGACCTCATCTCTGAAGGTCGACAAAAAGCTGAAAACCTCGTTTCCGATGCACGCAAAAGAGCCGAGTCGTTGATGGAAGACGCCGAGCGCATCCTCACCGACGTCCGCACCAAAGGCCCCGGTGATTCGAAAAAATCTTGAGCTTCGCGTTGTGCACCCCCTGTGAGAGCGTTTGACCAACCAGGCGAAAGATCCCGATGATTTCTCCCACCACCGGGTCTCTGCGTCCTCACGGTTGACAGCCTAATCGAAAGAGGAAACCTCTGTGGAATCAATCCTTTTGATATTGCAGATCGTCGCACTCCTGTGTGTTTCCGCGCTTTGCGTCTACCTCATCGTCGTCCTCACGAGAGCCCAGAAGGTTCTCACGTCGATGCATGAGAATCTGAGCGAGTTCGGCCAGCGGTCCAAACCAATCCTCGAGAACCTCGAATATATCACGGAGCGGACAAAATCGATCGCCACGAAGATCGATGACCAGGCCGCTCTGGCGAAGGGATCTCTTGAGGCGGTGAAGAAAGCAGCGGACAACATCCTGGAAATGGAAGAACGCATTCAGCAGACGCTCGAAGAGCCGGTGCTGAAAATCGGTTCGGTGGTGGCCGCGATCGTCAATCGGTTGAGTGCGTACTTTGATCGGACGCGTCACCAGGAGTGAAAGCCGAATGTGAGAGCCGTGCGGCGCGTACCTTCAACTCTGCTTCCCCCGTTCTAATGCCCATCTTGACCTATTTCTTTTCCATGAGGAGATAACACTGTGGCACATGCCCCTTCGAAGGAATACCCAATAGAGAAAATCCGCAACATTGCATTGATCGGTCACGGCGGATCTGGAAAGACCACCCTGACCGAAGCTATTCTCTTCACCACCGGAACCGTCAATCGCCTCGGTAAGGTTGATGATGGTTCAACGGTGTCAGACTATCATCCGGACGAAATCGAGCGCAAAATCTCGATCAATGCATCGTTGCTCCATTGCGACTGGCAAGGTCACAAGATCAATCTGCTTGATACCCCGGGGTATTCTGATTTCACAGGCGAGGTTGTCTGCTCACTCAAAGTCGCCGATGCCGCCGTGATGCTCATCAAGGCGGTGGAGGGACCGGAAGTCGGATCAGAAATCGTCTGGAATTACTGCAAGGAGAACGAACTCCCCGTTCTGTTCATCGTGAACAAGCTGGACAATGAAAACGCCGACTTTGAGAAGTCCACTTCCAGGATGAGAGAGCGATTTGGGAATGATGTTACGTTGTTTCAGTTTCCTCTGAATCCGGGCTTTCCGTTTGATTCGATCGTCGACGTCCTGCGCATGAAGATGTACAAATATGAACGGGATGGGAGCGGAAAGTACACAGAGGCCGATATCCCCGTCGAAGTCAAGTCCAAAGCAGAAGCGCTCCACGAGGAACTGGTCGAGAAGATCGCGGAGAGCGATGAGAAGCTTCTGGACAAGTTCGTCGAGGCCGGAACACTGCCGGAAGAAGAACTCACACGCGGTCTCAAAGACGCCATCAACTCCCGGAAGATGTTTCCCGTCTTCTGTGCCTCCTCGTCATTGAATATCGGCGTTTCCCCGCTTCTCGATTCCATCGTCGCGAGCGTTCCCTCGCCAAAGGAGAGAGGAGCGATCCCGGCGACAAACAAAGATACAAAGGCGGAGGTCAGTGTGGCCCCCAATCCGGCTGGTCAGCCGGCCCTGTTTGTGTTCAAAACGGTCTCCGAACAGCACGTCGGTGAACTCTCCTTCTTCAGGGTCTATTCCGGAACGGTTACGGCTGGTCTGGACCTCGTGAATCAGTCCAACGCGAAACATGAGCGGCTTGGCCAGGTGTTCCTGATGAACGGGAAAGAACGGCGGGAAATCGGAAAGATTCCGGCCGGTGATATCGGCGCCGTCGTGAAGTTGAAAGACACCCACACGAACAACACCCTGGCAAGCAAGTCCCTCCCAATTGCATTCAATCCGATCAATTTCCCCGATCCCGTTATCCGAATGGCAATCGCCCCGAAATCAAAAGGGGATGAAGACAAGATCGGCACCGGATTGCACAGCCTCCATGAGGAAGATCCAACATTCGTTGTCCAGGTCGAAGGGAAGCTCAGCCAGACCGTCATTTCGGGACAGGGGGAACTCCACCTCCTGGTCGTGACGAAGCGTCTCAAGGAAAAATACGGGGTGGATGTCGATTTGATTGAGCCGAAGATCCCGTACAGGGAAACAATCAAAGCGTCGATCGCCGACTCCGAGTATAAGCACAAGAAGCAGACTGGAGGTCGGGGCCAGTTTGGTCACGTCCATCTGAAGATTGAGCCGAAACCTCGAGGCGAGGGATTTGAATTTGTGGATGCGATCGTCGGAGGTGTGGTTCCCGGTCGATTCGTCCCCGCTGTCGAAAAGGGTGTCGTCGATGCAATGAACAAGGGTGTGCTTGCCGGTTGTGAGGTGGTTGACGTGAGAGTCACTCTCTTCGACGGATCGTATCATACCGTCGATTCCGATGAGCTATCGTTCAAGCTCGCGGGGTCACAGGCCTTCCGCAAAGGATTCCTCGAAGCAAAACCGGTTTTGCTGGAACCGATCTACGAACTCCAGGTAATGGTTCCCGAAGAGTATATGGGCGATGTGATGGGGGATATTTCGGGGAGGCGCGGCAAGATCTTGGGAATGGAAACGGAAGGTTCATTTCAAAGGATTAACGCCCTCGTGCCGATGGCAGAGCTTCATAAGTACTCGACCGTCCTCCGATCGATGACTCAGGGACGCGGGATCTTCAGGACGAAGTACTCGCACTATGATGAAATCCCTCGCGACCAGGCTGAAAAAGTCATCGCAGCGTATGAAAAGGCGCGCGCAGAAGGAGAATGACGGACGCGTCCGTCGGATGTGGAGCGCTCTTCAGATGCACTTGAGAGGTCGTCGATTGATCGACGACCTCTCTTTTTTGCGACGACATCAAGCCCCAGTGATCAAGGCGGTTACCCAAGGCATGCTCATGGAGAGGGAGGACCATGTCCCTTGCTTGCCAGACATTTTGTTTGTAACATCGACACGTTCGCGGCTCAACGGCGGCGGTGTGTTCGCACCTGCTCGTTCCTGGATGGCCGGACAGCTTGCACCCACGCGTATCCAAAATGAAGACCCTCGAATCAAAGATCACTTCAAAAACAGCCCGAATCGGCGTTGTTGGATTGGGGTATGTCGGTTTGCCGCTGGCTGTCGAGTATGCCTCGGCCGGATTCACTACAATCGGGATTGACCTCGATCGCCAGAAGGTTCAGACCGTCTGCGACGGAAAGAGCCATGTCACCGACGTCGGGGGAGATCGAGTGGCTGCCGGCGTCCGTTCAGGCAAGTTGACCGCTCGGTTCGACTACGAGGAGGTTGGTTCGCTTGATGTCGTGTTCATCTGTGTGCCGACGCCATTCACCCCCTCGAAAGATCCTGATATTTCTGCAGTGCTCCAGGCTTCTCGCGAAATTGCCAAAAGGTTGAGAAAGGATCAGCTTGTCGTTCTGCGAAGCACTACCTTTCCAGGTACGACAGACGAATATGTGCAACCGATTCTCGAAGAAGGGGGGCTTGTGGCCGGGAAGGACTTTTCTCTCGCCTTTTCTCCGGAGCGTGTCGACCCCGGGAATAAGACCTTTTCAACGTCGAACACGCCTGTGATCGTGGGAGGTATCACTGCCGAGTGCACGCGTCTGGCCGCCCTCTGCCTCAGGCACATTGTGCCCCACGTCGTAACGACAGCAAGTCCCAGAATTGCCGAAATGGCCAAGCTCCTCGAGAACATCTTTCGAAGTGTGAACATTGCGCTGGTTAACGAACTGGCGCAGTTATGCGATCGCATGGGCGGGATCAACATCTGGGATGTTATCGAGGCGGCCTCGACAAAGCCGTTCGGATTCATGCCGTTCTATCCCGGGCCTGGAATCGGGGGTCACTGCATCCTCGTAGATCCGTTCTACCTTTCCTGGCTGGCGCGACAGTACGATTTCCAAACGAAGTTCATCACCCTTGCGGCAGAGACGAACGAGCTGATGCCGTTCTATGTGAAGAACATGGTGGTGAAAGAAATCAGTATGATGCCGGTGAGCTTGAAAGACGCGAGAATTCTCCTGCTTGGCGTGGCCTTCAAGAGAAACACCGATGACGTCCGCCACTCTCCGGCTGTTAAGATCATGGAGCATCTGCGCCAGGACGGTGCAGAGAATCTGATCTACAGTGATCCGCTGGTACCGCAGTTGGATGTCGGAGGTCGCACCATGAAGTCCGAAGACCTGACTGAAGAACTCCTTCGCGCCTCGGACTGCGTCTTGATTGTCGCGGATCATTCATCGTTCGATTACGATCTGGTAGTCCGACATGCGAAACGCGTCGTGGATACGCGTCATGCAACCCGAAAAGTTGTGGCGGGACGGGAGAAGATCGTGGTGTTGGGAGACGGAAAGTAGCCGATGATCCCCCTATTGTTGTTGGTTGTACTCCACTTTGTCGGAGAGGAATCGTGAAACGACTCTTTTCACCGTGGCGCTCGGCGTATATTGATTCGTTCAAGAAGAAACAGAAGAAGTCCGAGAAGTGTCTCTTCTGTCGAATTGCGACTGAAGATCGGGACGACAAGAATCTCGTGATTTGGAGAGGCGAACATTGCTATGTTGTCCTGAATCTCTTTCCGTACAATAGCGGCCATGCGATGATCGTGCCCTACCGGCACGTTCCGGGGATTGGTGATTTGCGAGCAGAAGAGCACCGTGAAATCATGAATGCCGGAGCGAAATGTATCGACGCGCTGACGAAAACCTCCAAGCCGCACGGGTTCAATTTTGGCGCAAATATCGGACGGGCGGCCGGCGCTGGTATCGAGCATCATCTCCATTTCCACGTTGTTCCCCGCTGGGAAGGGGACACGAACTTCATGCCGGTTCTGGGCGAGACGAAGCTCATCTCCGAGGATCTGAAAAGAACATGGACGCGGCTCCGAAGAAGAATGTCGACTTGACCAAAGAAACAGATTGACCGTATCGACTCATCTTTCAGATAACCACATATGAGAATTTCAGTAATCGGGACCGGATATGTCGGACTTGTTCAGGGGGCGGTGTTTGCAGACACCGGCAATGACGTCACCTGCATGGACATCGATCGTGAGAAGATCAAGCTACTGCAGGGGGGGGGAATTCCGATCTATGAGCCGGGCCTCGAAGAACTTGTGAGGCGAAATGTTCATGAGGGGCGCCTGCGATTCACGACGTCACTCGATGAAGCTGTGCGCGCGGGTGATGTGATCTTCCTCTGCCTTCCAACACCCGAATCAGAGGATGGATCGGCAGATCTCTCACGCGTGATCGACGTCGTGACGAAGATTGCCGATCTCACGGAAGATGGAAAAATCATCGTCAGTAAGAGTACGGTTCCGGTCGGAACGGCGAACAAGATCAAGGAGATTCTGTCGGAGAAGGGAAAGGGGAGTATTGCCGTCGTCTCAAACCCCGAGTTCCTGAAGGAAGGAGCCGCGGTGCAGGATTCCCTGAAGCCCGATCGGATCATTATCGGCACGACGGATGAACGCGCGATCGCCGTGATGAACGAGCTCTATGGTCCCTTCGTCCGGACCGGCAATCCGATTATTGTGATGGACGAGCGCAGTGCGGAGATGACAAAATATGCGGCGAACGCCTTTCTGGCAACGAAGATTTCTTTCATGAATGAGCTCGCAAACCTCTGTGAGCGGACCGGAGCGGACGTGGATTGGGTGCGAAAGGGAATGGGATTCGATCCCCGCATCGGACAGCAGTTTCTCTTCGCTGGAGTGGGATACGGCGGCTCATGCTTTCCGAAGGATGTGAAAGCATTGGTGAAAACCGGAGAGGAACAGAAATACGATTTTCAGATTCTCCGTGCCGTCGATGCAGTGAATGATCGGCAGAAACTCGTGGCGGTAGAAAAACTCCGAGATCACTACCAGGGAAAGCTGGAGGGGAGAATTGTGACCATCTGGGGACTCGCGTTCAAACCGAATACAGACGACATGCGCATGGCTCCATCGTTGTCGATCGTTCGGGCCTTGCTGGACGATGGCGCGAAGATACGCGCACATGATCCGGTCGCGATCCGGGAGGCGCGGAAGGTCTTTGGAGACAGCGTGTTGTATTGCGAAAACAACTACGACGCGCTCGCAGATGCTGATGCTCTGATCGTCGTGACGGAGTGGAATGAATTTCGGCGTCCCGATCTCGCAAGAATGAAGTCGCTGATGAAATCTCCCGTCATCATCGACGGGAGAAACATCTATGATCCGAAGAAAATGATCGAGAGCGGATTCACGTACTACGGAATCGGACGGAAGAAGTGATTTGACGGATTGAAACATGAAGGGGATTGCCAATCGTGAATCGTGTGATTGGGGGGCTCAATGATTAATGATCGTCCGCACAAGAACCTTACGGTTTGGAAACGATCGTTAGAATTGGTCAAGCTTATCTATGCACTCACCAGTACATATCCGCGTGGGGAGGAGTATGGGTTCAAGGCACAATTGAGGAGGGCGGCGATCTCCGCACCTCCAAACCTCACTGTGGGCCTGAGCCGGCAAACGAGTAAGGACAACCTGCATGTTATCAATATCGCAGATACGTCATTGAGTGAGATCGACACGCAGTTGGAGATTTCAGTGATGTTGAGCTACATTGATGAAACAAGATTTTCGGAAGTTCAGCAATTGCTGATCCCGGTGGAGCAGTTGGTCGGCGGGTTGAGACGCAGTATCAGGAAACAGTAGTCCTCGACAATAGACAATTCACGATTAGCACTTCGCTGGTCACAATCGACCGTTCGTCGGATATGTCTCACACAATGTTTACCCAAACGTCCATAGTCACCGGCGGTGCCGGATTTCTTGGTTCCCATCTCTGCGATCGACTCGTTCGCGAAGGATTTCGGGTGATTTGTATCGACAATCTCATTACCGGAAACATGTCGAACGTCGCCCATCTCGTCGGAAATCCCTCCTTTGCGTTTATTCAATACGACGTGACCAATTATCTTCATGTGGACGGACCCGTCGACGTCATCTTCCATTTTGCCTCTCCCGCCAGCCCGATTGACTATCTCAAACTGCCGATTCAGACACTCAAAGTCGGTTCGCTCGGCACACACAAGGCGCTCGGATTGGCCAAGATGAAGAAGGCACGGTTTCTCCTCGCATCGACCTCAGAAGTCTATGGTGATCCGCTGATGCATCCGCAGTCGGAGTTGTATTGGGGAAATGTGAATCCGGTAGGTCCGCGAGGGGTCTACGACGAAGCGAAACGCTTTGCTGAGGCGATGACGATGGCGTATCATCGCTATCACGGAGTCGATACGAGAATCGCCCGCATCTTCAACACGTATGGCGAACGCATGCGTCTCAATGACGGACGCGCGATACCGGCCTTCATGTCGCAGGCCCTCAAAGGAGAAACCGTGACGGTCTTCGGCGACGGAAATCAGACACGCAGTGTCTGCTATGTTTCTGATCTCATCGAAGGAATCTTTCGGCTCTCTCAGTCAGATTACGTTGATCCTGTAAATCTCGGCAATCCGGATGAGATTTCTATGCTGGATCTGGCGAAGGAGATCATCACACTGGCCGCCAGCAAAAGCAGTATTGTGTTCAAGGATCTGCCTGTGGATGATCCGAAGATCCGACAGCCGGATATCGGTGTGGCGAGGAGCGTCTTGGGTTGGACGCCGTCGGTTCCGCGGAAAGAGGGTTTGCGTCGTACGATGCAGTATTTTTCAGCAATGCTTGGATTGACGAAATAGGTGATGAAGTCCCAGATCTCTCCTCTCAGGTTGGTTCCCTCTCTCCACCAAGAGCTAAACGTCAAAACGGTAGATGTGCTCGGCCTTTCGGTTGCCGCGCTGCGTCGCACCGAACTCACGCAGTTATTGGATCGGACGCTTCAACACGATACCAGGGGATGGATGAGCTATGTCAATATCCGCGCAGTGAATCTCGCCAACGAGATTCCCTGGTTCAAGGTGTTCTTGAATGAATCGATCGTTGCATATTGCGATGGGATGGGTGTCCGGCTGGGTGCGATGTTCCTCCGGGAACGAATCCCTGAGAGGATCGTTATGACCGACTGGCTTCTGGATGTCTGCGAACTTGCCCAGCGCACCGGTCGCATCATCTACTTCCTCGGATCGACGAAGTCGATCGTATCGAAAACGGTGCTTGTACTTCGCAATCTGTTTCCGAATCTCGCCGTGGGCGGTTATCACAACGGATATGTTGATTCCTCTGAGATCTCAAGAGTAATCAGTGACATCAATTCCAGCGGAGCAGAAATCCTTGTGGTCGGCATGGGGATGCCTCTCCAGGAACGGTGGATTCTCGATCATTGGGGGGATCTCAACGTGAAGATCGCCCTGAATGCGGGATCGTGTTTCGACTACATCGCGGGGGCGAAGAAGCGATGTCCACGCTTCGTCGGTAACCTTGGTCTGGAGTGGCTGTACCGCTTTATCCAGGAGCCGCTGAGACTCTGGCGACGGTATCTGATTGGGAATCCGAAGTTTGTTCTGCTTTGTCTGAGGGAAGCGTTTCGCAGGTCCTCACAACGAATTGGCTAGGTCACAATGGGACGCTACATACTGGGGGCCGGCGCCACGGGCTTGGCTGCGGGGTCGATCCTCGGGTGGAAGATCTTTGAGGCAGAGGAGGGTCCCGGAGGTATCTGTTCTTCCTATTATCTCACGACCGGTTTGACCTCGCGTCGCCCAACGCGTGCGCCGGACGAAGAGGATTACCGATTCGAACTCGGCGGCGGTCACTGGATGTTCGGTGAAGAGGCCGATGCGCTCCGCGTGATCAGCCAACACTCTGACCTCAGGCTCTATGAAAGAAAATCGTCGGTATATCTTCCCGCCCGCGATCTCTTTGTTCCCTACCCGATTCAGAATCACCTTTCATATCTGCCGCCCCAATTGGCTGATCGAGCCCTTGATCAGTTGCTGGCCGGGTCAGAAGGTCCTCAGACATCGATGTCTGATTGGCTCCGTCGGACATTTGGTTCGGTTTTGTGCGATCTCTTCTTTGCCCCCTTTCATCGCTCTTACACCGCCGGTCTCTGGGAGGATATCAGCCCGCAAGACTTTCACAAATCTCCGTATGATCGCGCAATGATAGAGAAGGGGAGACATGGAAAGATTGATTCCGCTGGCTACAACGTGAGGTTTTCGTACCCTGTCGGTGGTTTGGGGAGTCTCTTTCGGTCGGTGGCCCAAGATTGCGATGTCTCTTACATGAAGAGAGTGACAGCGATTGATCCGGTGAAGCGGATATTGAAGTTTGCTGACGGTACAGATGTTCGATACGAGCTTCTGATCTCGACGATACCACTCAACCGAACCGTCGAGATGGCTGGATTGAACATCCCCGAACGACCCGATCCCTATACGTCGGTGGTGGTCGTAAACATCGGAGGCACGCGCGGGAAGAAGTGTCCCGACGATCATTGGTTGTACGTTCCCGAGAGCAGGTCGGGATTCTTTCGGATTGGATTCTACAGCAACGTGGAGCGTTCCTTTCTCCCGGCATCTCGCAGGAGCGATGCACGATGCATCAGCATGTACGTGGAATGGGCTCTCCGCGGCGGAGAGAAGCCTTCTGATCGCGAGGTTGCGCGATTTTGCACGAATGTCGTGGGTGAGCTGCGGGAATGGAATTTCCTCGATGAAGTTGATATCGTCGATCCGACATGGATTGATGTGGCCTACACGTGGTCGCATTGCGGCTCCACATGGCGCGAACGTGCGATATCCGCGCTGCGTGACATCGACATCCATCAGGCAGGGAGGTACGGTCGGTGGCAGTTTCAAGGAATCGTGGATTCGTTCAGCGAGGGCCTGAACCTTGGACAGATGTTTGGCCATGACAAGGCTGCTCCGTATCGACTGTCTCCCTCAGGGTTGGAGTGATGATAGATCTTCGCTGGTTGCCATCCCACTTCTTCCGAAATCTCGTATCCCTCCACGGAGCGCAGGCGGTCGGCTATCTTCTACCCCTTGTGACAATCCCGTACATCGTGCGCATCATTGGTCCTGAGAACTATGGATCGATTGCCATCGCGACCGCCATTGTGCAGTATTTCGTGATTCTCTCCGAGTACGGATACAATTTCACGGGCCCCCGGGATGTTGCGTGCAGCCGAGACGACCGACCGAAGTTGAATCGCTACGTCAACGCGCTATTCTGGACTCGAGCTTCTCTCGCCCTGGTCTCCATTCTCAGTGGCGGTGTCCTTCTGACAGTTCTGCCCCTCTCTCCGGATTTTGTAATCCTTGTCTGTCTCGCATCGGGAATCCTCTTGGGGAAGGTTCTATTGCTTCATCCCGTCTTCTACGGACTTGAACTTGCCAGAAATCTCGTTGGTTTCACAACTGCTGGAGGCCTTGTCGGCTTGTTCTTGATACTTGCGTTGATTCAACAGCCGGGCGACTACGTATTGATCCCCCTGATCTACTCGGCAGTCTCGGTCGTCATCGGGTGTGTATCGCTCGTCTGGATGCTTGCCAAGGAAGGCCTCCGCATCCGGAAGCCAGATGTGAACGACGTGAAAACCGAGCTTCAGTCGGGATTTCGCGTCTTTGTTTCGACTCAGATGATAGGTATTTATGTCGTCGGCAATACTCTCATTCTTGGGATGTTCGCGTCGTCGACGATCGTCGGTTGGTATGCCGCGGGGGAAAAATTGGTGAGGATGGCCCAAGGGTTGTTTCTTCCTTTGCAGAATCTTATCATGCCCACGATCTCAAGGGACGCCACGACCAACAGGCACAGTGCTCTGAACAAGCTCAATCGGGCAGCGGTTATGGTTGCCCCGTTTGGGCTGGCAGTATCCCTCCTGATCGTTTTGCTATCACGGCCCATCGCACAGATTCTCTTCGGTGCCGAATTCTCCGGTACCATCGAAGTGCTGCGCATTCTTGGGGCAATCCCTTTGATCATGAGCATGACTTTCCTCTATTCTGACACGTTTCTCATAGGATTCGGATATCAGAAATATTGGTCGACGATGATCATGGTCGCAGGATTGTCCAGCATCTTCATCACGTTGGTTCTTGTGGGGATCCTGGACATGCGACACATTGGCTCAAGCCTTGCTCTCTTGATGACAGAACTCCTGGTCTTGTCTGGTGCACTGTGGAAGTATCGTGAGGAGGCAAAGAGTGTCATCGGAATCTCACAGACACAAACTTGAACCAGAAATGCAGACGAACACGGTGGAGGGTCAACACAAACATCCGCCTGTTGTAGTCATCATTCCAAATTGGAATGGGAGGCATTTTATCGTCGATTGTCTCAGATCGATCTCCGAACTTCACTATCCAAGGGAGCGTTTGCAGATCGTCGTCGTCGACAACGGTTCACTCGACGGATCTCAGGAAGCAATCCGAAGTCAATTCGATCAGATGAGAGCGGCGGGTTTTGGCAGTCTTCAACTCATCGAGAATGAATCAAACGCCGGGGCGCCCGCAGCGTACAATCAAGCCATACAACTTGCCGATCCTGCCTGCGAATACATCTGGAAGTTGGACAACGACGTGACGCTCGATCCAGAGTCCCTTCAAGGACTCATCGGGGTGCATCGATCCCTGATTCACGAGAACGTCGGCGGTGTGGGGGGAAGAATTCGCAACGTTCGAGCGGGTGGGGATGATCCCATCGGGGCGCGATTGATGCCGTGCCCGCGGCGGTGGACGAAGATCGTCGAATATGTTTATGCTGACACGACCGAGCAACGGTCCGACTTTTTGGAAGAGCTGGATATGGTCTCCGGATCGTGCTGTCTGTTTTCCAGACGCGCCTTTCGGGATCACGGCGAGTTTGATGATCGATTCTTTCTCTACTATGATGACACGGAATTGTGTCTTCGTTTTCGGAAGAACGGCTGGCGTTTCTTTGTGACGCACCGTGCGCAGGTGTACCACCATGGATTATCAAGCACCGCGTCGATACCAGGATGCCGACTCTACTACTGGTTGCGCAATCATCTCCTGCTGGGAAAATGCTTCTTCGAGGGAGTAGAGCGTCTGTTGTTCTACGCGGTTCACGTGACGAATATTCCATGGAAGCTGTTCAGAATTGGTCACCGGTATGCTGCCGGCAGGTACATACTGGTGGCGGTCACAATGGCGCGAGCATATCGTGACTTCATCCTTGGTCGATACGGACCATGTCCGGACAATATCAGCGACTTTGGATAGAAGGAAACAACATCGATCTGTCACGGAGCCACGGATTGTTCACCGCGTTCAATGAGAATTCTACTTGTCACAGACAAATGTCCCATCCCGGGATTCCCAGATTGGAATGACTGGTGTGTGGACCATCTTTCAGTGGTGGGCCGCTCGCATTCCATCGATGTCGTCGCAATAGTGGCGGTTCTTCCCCGCCTCCGCAATCTGATTCGCCTCCGGCGATTTCTGAGTTGGATCAGAGCATTGCGATTGCTGCCGCGTGACCTGGAGTGTTCGACAAACGTGCACATCCGGTTTCTGAGGGTGTTGAATTTCCCATCAACGCTCTCGTGGTCGCTTCTTCCACGGTTTCTTTCATGGCAGTGCCGACTTCATCAGGAAATCCTTCCCACTCACAAGCGATATGATCTTTGTTTGATTCACGGTGCGTATCCTGCGGGTTTGTGCGGTGTTGATCTTGGGGCTCGATTGGGTATTCCCACGGTCATGGTTAGTCATGACGGTTTGGATATCTATGACAAGTATTTCCGAGCGTCGGCAAAGAATACTCAGATCCGTATCATGCAGAGGGCAGGATCAATTGTGGCACTGTCAAATGAGCACGCGGACGAGCTTCGAAGTTATTTCCCCAGGATACGAATCTGGACCATTCCTCACGTTATCAAGAATGATGCTGCGATAAGCCCGGGCCCTGCGGAGAATACTCTCCGGATCATCACCGCATGTCGGTTGGATGCAAAGGAAAAAGACGTTTCAGCGCTCTTGGAAGCCGTGAAGCACCTCTCAGGGACGTGTCGTGTGAGACTCACGATTGCAGGAGATGGATTTGAACTTCCGTCACTCAGACGCACAGCACGCCGACTCGGAGTTGAGCAATTCGTGCGCTTTACGGGATGGCTCACGAGCGCTGAGTTGTACGCTGAGTTGAGCCGACATGATCTCTACGCACATGTGTCCCACTTCGAGGCATTCGGACATGCTCCAGCCCTCGCACTCTCTGCCGGAGTCCCCGTTGTCGCAATCAAGAGCAATGGATTTCTGAATGACGCACCGTCAGAAGTAATCGGCTGCGTGGTGGCGGAGACGCCGACGACAGAGGGTCTGGTCGCGGCGATGCGATCGCTCAGCGACCATCCGTCGCGTCGTATGAAACTCGGTTCCTCGGGAGCAGAATACGTGAGAAAGCACTTTTCGGCCAATCGCCACCTATCTGACTATGAGGCTCTGTTTCACGCGGTGGTTGCGGAGAGAAAGCAGGCATTGGATGAACATCTTGCTTCTTAGCGACGACATGCAGTTGGGCGGTGTGCCTCGTCACGTCGTTGACCTTGCGAATGGTCTTGCGGAACACGGACACGGCGTCATCGTGTGTGCATCGGACGGGCCCTCGCGCGCTCTCTTGAACTCTCGCGTCCGTTTTGTGGCACTTCAACTCCTTCAGACGGGCACCTATCGCAAACAATGGCTTGGACCAACGAAGGCCTTTCCCAGACTTGTCAGTCTCGTGCGACGAGAAGACATCGACGTCATTCATTCGCACAAACGCTTCACAGACCTGCTGGGCCGCGCTGTCGCTCTTTCGCTGAATCGACCGCACGTCTCCACGTGTCACAACACATTCGATGATTTCTATCGACTTTCTGTTTTCGGACATCAGACAATTGCCTGCAGCAAGAGCATCGAGGAGATGTTGATCCGACGTTTTCACAAGAAACCAGAGAGCGTCAGCGTTGTCTACGTCGGGTTGAAACATCAGGCCGACGTCAGTGAAGCGGAACAGGCGCGAATGAGATCTCAGCTCGATATCGGGGCGACGGATCGAGTGATCTGCTCTATCGGACACCTTTCGCGAGCGAAGGATCGGTCAACGTTGCTCCGGGCCGTAGCCCGACTCAATGAACAGAACGCGCTCCAACGAGTCGTCTGTGTGATCGTTGGAGACGGAGAGGAAGAACAGGCGCTGAAAGAATATGTCCGGAACCGTCGTCTCGAGGAACGCGTTCGGCTTCTTCCCGGATCGACGGATGTCGCAACGGTGATGAAAATCTCAGAGTTCGCTGTTCTCTCCTCCGTTCAGGAAGGCATCCCCTATGTTCTGCTTGAAGCAGCGTGGTTTGCGAAAGCACATGTGGCGACCGACGTAGGGGGAGTGAAAGAGTTTGTTGAACCGGGAGTGACTGGGATTCTAGTACCGCCACGTGATCCCGAAGCGCTGGCCACAGCGATACGACAATTGATTGAATCACCGGACAAGGCGCGGGAGCTTGGCGCAAATGCGAGAGAACGATGTTTAGTCCAGCATTCGTACGACACATTTCTTCGTTCTGTGGTTGAGGTGTACGAAAAGTCGATGCAGAGTCGGAGACAATAGCTTGACCGCGATCCTCAGCGTATTTCATTTCAATCGAGCCACAGCCGACAGGGTGGGCTACCCGGGCCTCGTCGTAGCTCTTGCGCTGCTGCTTGCCGCCCGTTTGCCTGCGCAGACGAATCCCGCAAGGGAAAATGTCTTGGAACGACATTTCTCCTGGGGGACTGTACGGATGGTCGAGGGATCGTCTTCAACACGCTTGAGGATCGACTTTGAGACGGACGCGCGCAACCAAGCGGGAGCCGGTGTCTCACCTCAGGAATTCGTGTCGACGGGTGTCGCAACCATAATGAGCATGCCGATCCTCCCTTCACACTCGTTCTACTTGGCCGTTCCGCCCCACGCGAAGATAGTACCGAAAGTCACTACCCTTGAGGCACAGGGAGGGGCACGCCAAGCCATCCCTGCAACGGTGGGTTTTGCCGCCACGTCCGACACCTCAGCGATTGATGCCATTTACGTCGATGCAAATGAGCTTGGAATGTACGAACTCCCGCCGGTGGTCTCAGTCGAGAGCGTTGAATGGTTTCGGGGACTTACAGTCGCAAGAATCAGCATCAGTCCTTTCACAAACCGTCAATCAGAGATCGTCTCGCTTTCGGGCATCGAGTTTTCGCTGGAATTCGAAAGGCGCGAGGGAATTGCAGATCCGATCCAGACCGTGAACGATCCTCACTTTGACAAGGTGAGAGAACACTTCATCGTCAACATTGGGAAAAGCAATGACATTTCCGTGACACCGCTGGAGTGGAGTGACTCGACAGGGCGATGGATCGACTACACGAGCCAATACGTGAAACTCAACATTGCAGTCGATGGCATATACCGACTCACAGCTGAAGATCTCGCCGGTGCCGCTCCGCAAACAACCGAGGTCGATCCCCGGAATTTTCGGCTCGTCCGTCGCGGCATAGAAATACCTCTCCATCTCAGCGGCGAGTCAGACGGGAAGTTTTCCGGTTCTGACTTCATCGAATTTCCGGCTTTCCGGAATTACGGATCGACGGATTATCGAAGGATCCCCCAGCCGCACGAATCGTATCCGTCGTCTATGGATCGATACACGGATACCTCGACGTATTGGCTTACGTGGGAATCGCAGCGAGGTCTTCGGTTGGAGACGAACGAGGGGATCGCTGCAACGAACGACACGCTTGAATGGTACTCGGCAAGCGTTCACATCGAGCGAGATGACTTCCTTCAGTTCGTTGGTGGAGATATTGTCGTCCATCAAGATCCTCGGTGGCTTGCAGGGGATGTGTGGGGATGGGGATGGCTGAGTGCGAACGGGACGTTTAGCGCGACCTTTCAGGCCAGTCGCGTCTATCGGGGGGGACCTCCGGGAAAGATCTTTGCGCGATTTGCAGGATGGGCTGCACAAAACGTCGTCCCTGCGCACAGAGTCAGATTGAGAATCAATTCCTCAGATACTCTGCAATCACGCGATGCCAGCCAATACGAGCACGTCCTGATGCAAGCAGATGTCCCCGCTGGCCTGTGGAACGAAGGTTCGAATACAATACGTGTCCATTCGTTACCAACGCAGTCGAGTGTGAATTGGATATTGTTTGATTGGGCCGAGGCGGAATACCCGCGATGGCTTCAGGTGGAGAATGATACCTTGTTTTTCAGGTTCACCAATCTTGCGGGATCGGGAGTTCGCGTAGTCAGGATTACGGGTCTTTCTCGGACAGACGTCGTCATCTACAAATGCGGTCCTGTCCTTCGCCGAATCTCTTCATTTGATGTGCACGGCTCGGGTCCTTATGCTGTCAGTTTTGCTGACACGGTATCCCCTGGCGATGCGTACATGATCGCGTCGGTGCCGCGTCTTCGTAGACCTGTCTTTTTCGGTGCAAGGAAGTTCACAAACCTTCGAAATCCAATGCGCGGGGCTGACTATATTCTGCTCACCCATTCTCGCTTCCTGGGTGCAGCTCAATCATACACGTCGCACATTCAATCGCAATACAAACTTCGGACGACCCTGATCAATGTCGAGGATGTGTTCGATGAATTCGGATACGGATTTCCGACTCCGGAATCGATACGCGAATTCATGAAAGCAACCACGCGCTGGCAATCCCCAATGCCATCGTTTCTCTTTATCGTTGGGGATGCAACATACGACTTCAAGTACGTGATGTCGTCCCCGAATCCGGAAACCCGACCATTGAATTCGGTGCCATCGTTCGGACACCCGGTAAGTGATCCATACTTAACAGTGTTGGATGATACCTCCATCTTGCCACAGCTATTTGTCGGAAGAATTCCCATAGGTTCCAGTGCCGAAGTTCTTCGATACCTTCTCAATCATCAGTCATATCAAAACGCCCGGTACGATGATTGGAACAAAAAGTATCTCTTTTTCGCTGGTGGGGATCCGAATGTCGCCGGCCAGGTGGAGTCGTTCCGAATCGCCAATGAGGCGATCATTCGTGATCTGGTCAAACCTGCGCCGATCGGTGGGTTAGGGATCAGCTTCTACAAGACGAAGAATCCGCAATCGGACTTCGGGCCGTACGACCTCGCTGAGGTTAGGCGTGTGCTCGCGGAGGGCGCGATCGCGATCAACTATGTTGGCCATAGCGGAACGCAGACGTGGGATAACGGCATCGGAGAACCTTCTCAACTTCAAAACTCGCGCGGGAGATTTGCGTTGGTTTCGGATTTTGGCTGCTCGACGGCCAAGTTCGCCGAACCTGATGTGAAATCTTTCGGTGAACTTTTTACTCTTGGCGAAACGGGATCGGCGATCGGGTATGTTGGCAACAGCGCACTTGGCTTCACCTCGAATGCGCTGGCTTTGCCGGCCCACTTCTATCGACAATTCCTTTCGCGGGGGATGCGACGACTTGGTGAAATTCATCTGCAAGCCAAGCTGGATCGACTCAATGAAACGGGGGGAATACAGATTCCCACAAGTCGAATCATGATGCTCACGAATGTGCTGATCGGGGATCCCGTTATTGATCTGGCGGTTCCGCAGGACCCGAATCTCTCGCTTGCAGCCAATGGTATCGCCTTTGTACCGCAGATCCCGAGTGATGACGACGACGATGTCGAACTCAGCATTCCATATATGAACACCGGATTGGCCACACCTGATAGTTTCGCGGTGTCGATCAAACGCGGAACCACCGCCGGGGAAGACGTCGTAACCCACAAGCTTCCGTTGCCACTCTTTCGTGATACTCTGAGAGTGAAGTTCAGCGTCAAGGGTCAGCCGGGTGAGCACCAATTCACTGTGCGGCTGAATCCCGATCACGCGCTGAAGGAACTCTACGCCGACGACAACATGGCCATGCACAGGATTCTCGTTTCGTCCAATTCGTTTCGTTTGGTTAAGCCCCATCCCTTTTTTGGCGGAGCGACGAATCAGATCGTGCTCCTCAATCCTCAAAATCTTTCACCGGAAGAGATTCCTCGCGTCGAATGTGAGGTGGATACCAGCGCAGAATTCGCCAATCCTCTACGTATAAGCGCCGCGTTCGGAGAGGTCTCCACAGTGATTGGGAACGCTGGCCTGCTCGAAAACCGTCTCTACCATTGGAGGAGCAAATCGGAGAACTCGTCGCGACCTCAGTCAACAGGAACGTTCAGGACTTTTTCGCCCGGCGTATTCCGCTGGATTCAGAAGGATTCGGCCGATTGGGCAGAGAGCGTAAGAATCAATGTCGGGAATCGGGCCGATGGATTGAGTCTGACTGAGCGAACAGTTAGTCTCCGTGTCACCTCTTCGGGTTTTGTGGACGGGGCGTTCGGTGCGGTTGAATTCGACGGCGTAAATGTTCTGCCGAATACGTTTGGACGCGGGCATACGGTTGTCTTGCTCGACAGTAGCACTCTCACGGTCCAGCAGATACGCGTGTTCGATACTTTTGGTTTCCCGGTGATGGCGGATTCGCTCGCAGGATTCATCAATTCTCTGACTCCGGGACAGTTGGTAATTCAACTGATCATCGATGAGGGAGCAAACAACCTTACGGCAGCTGCGAAGAACGCGATCCGGACCCTTGGAAGCGCGTACATCGATAGTGTGAAATTTCGTGACTCGTGGGCAATAATTGGCAAGAAAGGAGCCGCGCGTGGATCGGTGCCAGAGGCCTGGAGAAAGGCGTATACCGGTCGTGTGATTATCGATACCGCGTATCTAAGAAAAAATATGGCGCGGGATCGGTTCTCTCACCAGTGATTGGCCCTGCCGGTTCCTGGGGTGACGCTGCAGTCACGGCCGACGTACCTTTGGGCGCGACGGTCGTCACGTCGGTCCTGGGGATCACGCGGAGCGGCGAAGTTGATACGTTGATCACGAGGTTGTCGGGGGCATCTATTGACCTCGGAATGATCTCTGCCCAGACATACCCAAAGATTCAACTCTTCGCGCGTCTGCAGGCAAATGCGCAGGGGGACTCCCCCTCCCTCCGCGAATGGCGGGTTAACGCCACTCCACCGGCAGAGCTCGCTCTCAACTATCAAAGTGTGTCGCTCTCATCAAACAGAATAATCGAGGGAGGGCAGATCATCGTCTCTGCAGCGATACATAACGTGGGATACTTGTCGGCGAGCGACGTGCGTGTCGCAATCGAGATGGTCGGACGATCGGGCAGAAAAGCGCTTGACACGTTATCGTTCTCTTCAATCGTGCCCGGTGGATCTGCAACGTCGACCGTACCGATTTCCACTGCAGGTTTCCTCGGCATGAATACTCTGAACATCGTGATCGATCCGCACGCGGCACTCAATGAGATCTATCGCGCGAACAACTTCTATTCTGCTTCGTTCTTTGTTGAAGGTGACACTGTCGCCCCTTCGTTGGATGTGACGTTTGATGGGGAACGGATCATGGACGGCGACTACGTGAGCGCCCGCCCCGAGATTCGCGTGACGGTTCGTGACAACAGCCCCCTCCCGATTGCCGATCCGGCTCACATAGTGTTGAAATTGGACGGACGTCGAGTTACGCTGGGAACCCACCCAGACAGCCTCTTCGAACAGGGGAGCGGGTCAGACAAAGCGCGCATATTGTTCAAGCCGCTCCTCGCAAGCGGAGACCACGTGCTCTCGGTTCAGGTTCGCGATGCAACGGGGAACCCATCCGATAGTACCGCCGGGGTCATTCACTTTCGGACGGAACGCGAATCTCATCTTCGCAACGTAGTGACTATTCCCAACCCGATGCGTCGATCAACCGCATTTACGTTCAATCTGGTCGGGTACGAAATTCCTGAGCAGCTGTCGATCAAAATCTACAGCGTAGCGGGAAGAATGGTCAATGAATTCACAGTTCCGCGGTCCGCTCTGCGAATCGGTTTCAACACAGTTCCGTGGGAGGCCCGCGATACGGATGGAAATCCTATTGCTAATGGAGTGTATTTTTACAAGCTTTCATACCGACTCAACGGAAAACTTGTTGAAGTAGTCGAAAAGCTCGCTAAGGTTGAGTAGGCCGTGCGGCATGGAGAGCTTGATCTGAATGAAAATCCCAATCCCCCCGCGCTGAGACTGCATGATCACAAAGATACTTGCCGCCGCTGTGAATCAGCGGATAGTCCTCTCTGCATTCATCACGATCGCTCTGCTGAGCGTGCCGCAATCGAGTGACGGCCAGGTTGTCTATCTTCCTACCTCGCACGAAGTGTACCCGTATCTCAAACGGATGGAAGCACGAGGCCTCCTCGAGGAGTATCGGGATGCTGCCCGACCGTTTTCACGTCGCCAGATCGCCTCCTATCTGCGAGAACTCGAGGCCCGGACATCTGACATGACGTGGGTAGAACGAAGACGGTTTGAATTTATGAAGAGTGAATTCAACTTCGAAATGGGTGCGCTGGCGGGGGATGCGGAACCGACCGATCTCCGGTGGCATGCTGTGTCACTCCCATTCACCGACGGCGTGATGAATATCGATGTGGCAGGTCAATTCGGATGGAAACGACGCGAGGAAGGGGAGTGGCGGATCAGGAGTCATGGACTTCGGACATATGGGTATGCGTTCAAGAATGTCGGATTCTATTTCTGGCTGATGGATTTCCGCGAGTCCGGGAAAGAGATCAATGTCACGAAGATACATACGCCGGATCCAGGAGTGGTCATCTCACGCTCTCCGGAAGGATTCGTGGAATATGACATCAATGAGGCGCAGTTCACGCTTCAGCTTGGATCATTCGAACTCTCTGTCGAAAAGACGCACAACGTCTGGGGAGTTGGACGGAGGGGCAATATCATTTTCTCCACGAAGGCTCCGTCGTATCCGCAATTCAAACTCAGGGTGCCTCTTTCCGATTGGTTGGATTTCGTCTATGTTCATGCGGACCTCAATTCCAACGTTCTCGATTCTTCACGATCCTACCAGGCGCGCTCGTCAAGCGTAGTGAATTTCTTCCGGCCGGTCGACCGTTTGAAATACATGGCGGCGCATCAAATGGAGTTCACCCCGATTCGGGGCGTGGATATTTCACTCGGAGAGTCTGTCGTCTACAGCGATCGCGGCCCTCTCTTCATCTACTTCATCCCGGTGATGTTCTTCAAGGCAGCAGAACATTACAATCGGGATACCGATAACTCTCAGATCTTCGGAAGCATTGACATCAATCTGATCCGAAACGTGAATGCCTATGCCTCGCTGTTCATCGACGAGATCCGGTTGGAGAACTTCCTCGGAGGCGGCGACTATCGCAACCAGACGGGGTTTACGGCCGGCATTCAACTCTATGATATGCCGATCACGAATCTCGAATTGCTCGTCGAATACACTCGCCTGAATCCCTGGGTCTATTCTCACAAGTATCCTGCTGCCACATTTTCGAACAACGGATTTGATCTTGGTCATTGGATCGGGCAGAATGCCGATCTTTGGTATGCCGATATCAGTTATTCGCCGTCGCGATCGATCAAGGTCGGTGCATTCTTTGAACGGTATCGGAAGGGGGGAAGAACGGATGTATCATTTCAGTACCGGTTGCCGTCGCTCGAATTCCTCTATGGTCCGTTGCGGACGGAGTTGTCGTTCGGCGCGTACGCCGAACTGCAACCCCTCCGAGATCTGTTCATCAATGCGGGACTGAAGAGCATCGATCTTGACAATGAGGCTCTTCCCCTGCAATCAAAATCGGGCAGTATGGAATTGTCCCTCGGCGTGCGATACGGCATTTGGTAGTTCTTCACGAACACAAAACGTGAGGAGGCGAAATGGGTTCCAAAAGAAGAGTGAAACGTCAGGGACACGAGAGCGCGTATGTCAAACGCTTGGAGTCGCTGGTTGATGCCTCTCAGTTGTTGCGCTCCACGCTCCAACTTGATAAGCTCCTGAAAGTTATTCTTGAGCTGGCGCTGAAGAATCTCAACGCCGCGCGCGGTACGATCTATCTCATCGATGAGGTAAAACGCGAACTCTGGTCCAAAGTCCTGAAGGGCAGAGAACTCGTCGAGATTCGACTTCCTCTCGGAACGGGGATAGCCGGAACCGTGGCAAAGACTGGCAAGACGATCAACCTGAAAGACGCTTGGAAAGACAAACGCTTCTTTTCTGGATTCGATATTCGTTCCGGCTTTCAAACCAAGACGATGCTCTGCATGCCGATGAAAAACAGAAAAAACAAGATCATCGGCGTGTTTCAGATTATCAACAAATCTCGCGGTGCATTCAATCTCGAAGATGAGCTGTTCCTGGAGGCATTTTCGGAACATGCATCACTCGCAATCGAAAATGCTTTTCTCCACCGGGCCATGGTCGAGAAAGAGGTGGTGGAGCGGGAGATCAAGATCGCGGCGACCATCCAGCAGCGCCTTCTCCCGAAAGACCTCCCCTCGGTCGATCGCTACCAATTTGAGGCCGTGGCGCTTCCCTGCAAGGCGATCGGGGGAGACTACTATGATGTGATCGAGATCGAGGATGGCGAATATGTATTAGTCATTGCCGACGTGTCGGGGAAAGGGATCCCCGCCGCACTGCTGGTCTCCACACTCCATGCGGCGCTGCATGCGTACATCCGCACGAGTATCTCGCTTTCCGATTTGGTTGAAAAGCTGAACGAGTCGGTGTTCCGCGATACTCCCACTGAACAATATATCACCTTCTTTGTCTCCGTCCTGAACACGAAGCGCAATGCATTCATGTATGTCAATGCCGGACACAACCCTCCCTACATGATCTCACGGGGGGGCAAAGAGGCGATTCAGCTCAACGTCGGAGGCGTGCCGCTGGGGATGTTTGCGAAAGCCGAATATGAAACCGGGACTGTCGAACTGCATCCCGGCGATAACATTTGCCTGTACACCGACGGGGTCACTGAAGCGTTCAGTCCCTCCTCTGAGGAGTACGGCGAGCGGCGATTCCTGCGTTGCCTCACGGTGAGCAAGGACCTTCCTCTGCCGGAGCTCAAGGACGCAATCCTGCGAGACATCGCCGCCTTTACGAAATCCGAGCCGCAGTCAGATGATCTGACCCTTCTTCTGCTCCGTCGATCCGATCCACATGTCTGAGATCCTGCGAAATTGCCGTGATTCGCACGGCTGGAACAGTACGGCCTATTCTGCTGAAGCGTTCCTTAAACTTTCCTGCCTCGGGTGTGTCAAAGTTCCCGGAAGAAGACCGACAGGATGACAGGGAAAAGCGATTCAGAACTTGTAGACCTTTTCCGCAACGGTGATGAGACGGCGTTCAATACAATCGTCCTCCGATACCAAGAAAAGATCTACTGGGTTGTACGGCGATTTATCAGTGATCACGATGATGCAGATGACATTGTTCAGGAAGTCTTCGTCAAGGCCTACGAAGGATTGCGGACTTTTCGGGGCGATGCTCAACTCTACACGTGGTTGTACCGCATTGCCGTCAACGCGTCGCTGAACCACATTCGACTGAAACGTGTCAAGGAGTTCTTTCGATTCGAGGAGACAATTGCCCCGGAGACGATTGAGCATGAAACGCCCGACCACATCGTCCAGTCGAATGAACAACGGGAGATCATTGAACAAGCTGTTGCCCTGCTTCCCGAAAAACAAAAGGCAGTCTTTATTTTGCGTCACTATGACCAACTCGCGTATGAGGAGATCGCGACTATTCTGAAGACTTCGGTCGGTGGATTGAAAGCCAACTACTTCCACGCAGTGAGAAAGGTCGAGCGCTATGTCAAAAAGATCCACGGGTTGTGAGCTTGTCCGGATTGAGATCCCGGACTACGTCAGCGACCGGCTCGGGTCCGCAGAACGCCAACGCGTCGACGCGCATCTCCTGACTTGTCAGTCCTGTCGCTCTGAACTCGAACAGGTTACGCGACTGTTTGGGGTGATCGACCACGCACAGGCGACTCCACCGCCGACTCACTACTTTGACAATCTGTTGCCTCGCATCCGGAGCAGGATGTCCCGACGCCCGGCGGTTGGAATCGTTGGAAAGGCGCTGAACTCGCGTTGGATCCTCCCGACGGCGGCTGCTCTGCTGGTGGTTTCGCTCTTGGTGAGTGTCCCGTTTCTGGGCGATCCCGATTGGTCCAACGATGCGCGAGAAGGGACATATGCGGGAGATTGGAACAACCTCGAGCTTCTCGATCTGGCGGACCAGCAGAGTGAGCATCTCCCGTTTTCCCCGATGATCATCCGACAGGAAAATATTGCCCACGCACTGGGCGAAAAGCTGATTACCGATCAGCTCGCTGACGCGGTATTTGCACAGAGTATGTTTATTGAAACGGTACCGTTCTCGAATGTCCTCGCTCACGAGATGCTGCAAGAGATGAGTGATGAGGAGATCAACAACGTGATTCACCGACTTGCAGAAAGGACGTTGTTATGAACAAGCATACTTCCTCGCTGATGAGTGTGGTCTTCCTCTTTGTCGCATCTGGTCTCCTCGCCCAGGAACCGATGCCGATGGATCGGCAGGCCGCGGCACGACTGGAGCAGTTGAAGAAGATTCGACTCATGGAGATCCTGAAGATGGAGGAAGAACCGTCATTGAGGTTCTTCTCGCGATATAACAAGCATGAGGAGGAAATGCGTGGATTCGAGCAGAGGCGGAATAGCCTCATCGACAGGCTCCAGCAAATGCGGGAGCAGGATGCGACTGACGCAGATCTCCAAAAACTCACCAATGAACTGCGGACGGTGGGGGAGGATGCATACAAGACGAGGGAGAAGTATCTTGACGATATCTCCCGGTTGCTGACGCCCAAACAATTTGTCGACTACATCATTTTCGATCGTACCTTTCTGAGAAACCTGCGAGAGATGATGCGGGATGTACAACGGGAGCGCATGCAACGACGAATGCGGTAGTCCACGATTGCTCGAATAGAAGCCGTCCCGGAAACCTTTCGGGACGGCTTTTTTGTTGATAATGCATCCGAACAACCGTATTTTGTCACGGCATGAAACGCGTCTACCTCGATCATAGCGCCACAACGCCCATCGATCCCGATGTCCTTCAATCGATGCATGAATGCCTCCAATCAACGTTTGGGAACGCTTCTTCGATTCATTGGTACGGGCGGGAGGCGAAGGCCGTCCTGGAGCGCTCACGTGAGGCGATCGCGCATGCCATTGATGCCAGCCCGGAAGAGATCGTGCTGACGAGCGGAGGAACCGAATCCGACAACTATGCCGTTCTAGGGGTCGCTCGGGCAGGCCGCAAGCGCGGCAAGAACCATATCGTTGTCAGTGCGATAGAGCACCACGCGGTCCTGGATCCTGCGCTGGCGCTTCGGGACGAGGGATATGCTGTCGATCTTCTCGAAGTGAATGAAAATGGAATTGTCGATGTCGAACGCGCGAAGACGCTACTCCGGCCGGAAACGAGTCTGCTCTCCGTCATGCATTCCAATAACGAAACGGGGGCGATGCAGCCGATCAAAGAACTCGCTCTCCTCGCCCATGAGGCGGGTGCCGTGATTCACACCGACGCCGTGCAATCTCTCGGAAAAGTGCCCCTCGACGTGCATGACCTGGGCATCGATCTGTTAACCATTTCTGCTCACAAGAGCTACGGCCCCAAAGGAATTGGCGCTCTCTACATTAGGCGCGGTACCCCAATCGACCGGCTTATTCATGGGGGGGGACAGGAAAGCAAGCGGCGCGCGGGGACGGAGAATACCGCCCTGGCAATTGGGTTTTCCCGCGCACTTGAGAAATGTCTCCCTGTGATGGCAGAGGAATCTCAGCGACTGCAGGCGTTGCGGGATTACCTGCATACAAAGATCGCCGAGTCGTTCGAGGGGACAATCTGCAATACGCCGATCCAGCAATCTCTTCCCCATATTCTCAGTGTATCATTTGACTCTTCACAAGGAGTTGTTGATGGGGAAGCGCTGATTATGGGAATGGATCTACGGGGATTTGCTGTCACAAGCGGATCGGCCTGCACATCGGGAACGTTGAGCCCCTCACACGTTCTTCGGGCTATGGGGCGGGACCTTCATACTGCCCGCGCAACGGTGAGATTCTCACTCGGAAGATCGACGACGATGGAGGACATCGATGCATCCGTTGACGCGCTCATTGATGTTGTTACCCACCTTCGCTCCAGCTAGGAAAGACGCTGTCCGGGGCGCATCCTGGTTTGGACGAAGTCGAATACCATTCCATACCTCAATCCTCGGTCGCTTGCGACAATCTCCTTCGCTCCAATCGCATCCATCACTTGTGACAAGATCAGAATGCCGCCGACGAGAATATCCGCTCTCCCGGGGAGAATCTGTGGAATGCTCTGAAGTTCGTGCAGTGATTTAGAGGAAAGATCGTCAAGGATCGTCCTGATGCTCGAATGATGCAAAACGTGGCCGGTTGTTAGTTCCGCATCGTAAGGGAAGAGCCCGAGATCAAGAGCTGCGAGCGTCGTCACTGTTCCGGCAACCCCGAAGAGAGTCGTGCCGTGGGGAAGCAGATCGAGATCGGAGAGGTGATTCCGAATCTCCAGAATGGCTGCATTGATGCGATCCCGGGCCGGAGGTGCATCTCCAAGGATCCGTTCGGTTAACCTCACACAACCCGCCTCAACACTCCAACGCCGATGGACGTTCCTCCCCAGTCCGTAGGTCAATTCCGTGCTTCCTCCCCCGATGTCGAGCACCGCGTGGTGATGATCGGGATGATCGATGCCCGACGTCGAAACTGCTCCAAGATATGTGAGTCGGGCTTCCTCCTCGCCATCGAGCACGCGAATGTCCAGACCGGTGCGCGTCCGCATGTGGGCCACGAATGAGCCGGCGTTGGTTGCATCGCGAAGAAAACTCGTTCCACACGCGAGAAGGTGATTCGGACTGTACGCATTCGCGATCGTGAGAAGAGAAACGACTGATTGTTCGGCGAGATCGAACGTCTCGGGGAGAATCACTCTGCTTTCATCAATTCCGCGACCAAGACGTGGGATGAGATAATCGTTGTGAATGGTGGCGATGGTTCCGTCGGCGGAAACGTCTGCGACAAGCAGAAGGATGGTGTTCGTGCCTATGTCAAGGGCGGCGACGCGCATCGGCCTTCGCAAGCAGTACGGCAACCCAACCGTTTTCGTGAAGCATCTCCAGGGGAACGACACCCAATCCTTCGAGACGATCCAGAAAGGATGGAAGATCGGCGGTGAGGAGGCCCGAGACGATCATCTCGCCTCCGACCTTCAGGCGGTTGAGTAGGATTCCGAGGTGAGAGGCGAGGAAGGAATAGTCAATGTTACACAGGATCAAATCGAACGCTCCGGCCTTGAGCTTTTCAGTTCCCCCCAGCCGAACGGAGAATGTTCGCTCGACGCGGTTCCGTCTCGCATTCTCCCGGGCATTGTTGATTGACCATGGATCATTGTCAAGTGCCGTTACCCGACGCGCACCCAGCTTGGCCGCCGCAATACCCAGAATCCCTGTTCCTGTGCCGAAATCGAGAACAACCGACCGCGGCTGAAGGCGATCCTGCAGCAAGAGGAGAGACATGCGAGTTGTCTCATGGTGGCCCGTTCCAAATGACATCTTCGGATCGATGTGGAGAACGGTCTTCCCTTTGTCCTTCTTCCGAAGTCGCTTCCAGCTCGGCTTGACGATCATGGAGTCCGAGATGTCGATGATCCCGGCACTCTGCTCCCACTTGAGATTCCAGTTTTTCTCGGCGATAGATTCGCGGGTATAGAGAATATCCGCTGACGGAAACTCCTCGCGAAATCGGGTCAGCATTTGTCGGAGAGAGCGTTCGAACGATTTGGACCATCTGGCGCGATCGAGGATACATCTCAGCATTTGCCCGTCCTGCTCGAAACCCGAGAAGCCGATGTGCGCAAGTTGTCCGATGAGGAGTTCCTGGTGTCCTGGGGAAAGGGTGAAGCTGAGTTGCACCCAACGATGCTTCATAGACGCGTCGCCTAGATCGTGGGTTGGGAAGACCACCGCTTGAGAACGTACTCCACCAAGTCGTCGTGCATCTGAAGCCAGAAAATCTGGTCGCGGTAATTCTCCTGCATCTTCCGATCAGCTTTGTTGTACTGCACGTTGAGAAGATAGACCAGCCAGATGCCGACGGCGAAGAGGATGAGGGGTTGGAGTTGATACAATTCGTGTCCTGTGGAAATCTGATAGAGAATCAACGCGCTGGTAAGAAGGGCAAACCAGAACGAAGTTCTTCGAATCTGGATCATGATGTGATAGATCGTGCCGAAATAGAAGACTTTTTCGTGGAATGATGACGGCATGAAGTTGTTCAGAATGTAGAAATAGACCATCCGCGCGTCCGTCTCGTTCAACAACGAGATCTCTTTCATCAACCGGGCTCTGTTGGAGAGGTAGCGGCTCGGTTGATTCTCCTGGAAGGCCTTGCGTCGCTTTGGGGTTTCCTTCGCGTACATCGTCAAACCGATGACGAGGGTAACGACGAGGAAAACGAGCCAGAGGGGAGGTCCAGCGAACGGAATCTCGAAATACTCCGAAAAATAGGTCCAGTGAAGGATCAGCGTCAGCGCGGAAAAATAAAATCCGGGGATGATGATCCTCGCAATTTCGTACAGGGGGAAGCCAGATCTTGACCGATCGGCCGGCAAATCGCTTGTTGGACGGTGCTCCTTCGACATTGCATATCCCCTTCGTTCATATCGGCTTATTGTGCACGAACTTAGACAAAACTGCAGGGAAAATCAACTAAGGGGTCTGAACATCGACGCGCGAACGGGTGAACTCGGCAAGGCGCGCACAGATGGCATCCTGTGCGTCGCGATAGGGGCGCGATGATCCGATGAAGTTCTGCATGAAGATCGAAAAGACCAATCTCTCACGGTCCTGGGTCGTCACGTATCCGGAGAGAGTGCTGATTCCTGACAGCGTTCCCGTCTTCGCTCTGACGTTTCGTTCCGCCGGAGTGCCGAGCATTCTCGTGCTCAACGTTCCATCAACGCCAGCAATCGGAAGTGTGGCATAGAATGCTGGAAACACGTCCGGCTGATCGGCGACGCGTGTCAACAGATCAACCATGGTCTCCGGACTGATGAGATTGTAGTGGGAAACTCCTGAGCCGTCGACCTGGAGGAACGATGTCGTGTCGATTCCGTACGAGGAGAGTGCGCGATTGACCTCAACAGTCCCGCGTGAAACTGAAGAATGTGCGGAATCGGCTACGACCGCAAGAGTTCTCAATAACGACTCCGCCGAAAGGTTGTCGCTCATCTTGTTCACACTGAGGAGTACGCTGTCGAGAGGTATGGTGTGCGTTGCAAGGCGGGGCGCTGCCGGAGGGGTCTTGCCCGATCGAATGTCCCCCTCAACGCGGACCTGTGCTTTCTCCAGGAGCTCTTTGAATACCGTTGCGGCATACAATTCGGGCCTCCAGACCGAGACGAGCTCCGATCGCGGGCGTTGCCCGGCCAGCAGTTCGCCCTCAATCACGATGGTATTCTGCCGCTCTTCATAACGACGCGCGATCTTTAGTGGCTGGAGAACAGTATCCGAAACGATGCGGGCATTGTTCACAAGTGAAACGTAGCTGGTCGGGGGTTCGATGCTTACGCCGGGAGCGCTCCCCGCTTTGCCTGTCGAACTCACCGTGACGCGGACACAATTCTTGTTGAGAGAAAGAGCGCTGAGGGGAGCGCCGAACGAATACGGCTCATCATCCCACATCCATCCCTTGCCGAACCAAGTTGTATCGAAGTGTGAGTTGTCAGCGACAATTCCGCCGCGAATCACACGAATACCCCGTGCCGCAACGCGACGAGCCAGCGTGTCAAGCCCCGCTGTCTTCAATTCTGAATTGCCGCCCCCCCGAAGATAGAGAACGCCAACGCTCCTTGTGTTCTCATCAATCGTGTCCGTATGAACCGTTGTGGCAAATTCGAATTCCGGCGCAAGACGTGTGATTGCCGCGATCGATGTGAGGACCTTCAGGTTGGAGGCAGGTCTGAGAAGTCGATTGCTTTGTCGTTCATAGAGAACTTCATTGAGCTCTGGAGAGTAGACTTTGATCGACGCGACTGTCGCGCCAAACAGAGAATCGGCAAGTATTCGGTTGAGATCAGATCGGAGGAGGTCGATTGGATCCGGATACTTCGTGAACCGTTCTGAAGAGGCACATCCGATCACGAATAGGAAAAGAACCGGTGCGATGAACGAACGAGAGCCCATGGAGGACCGCGTTGAGTGGAAGGTGTGAAAGTGTGGTCGACAATGTCCTCCGAATTGACCAAAAATGCAATTCATTCTTGGAGTATGCCAAATTTGACTGAACTTCAAAAAAAGGGTATATTCAAATCCAAATTCATCATTTTTTGGGGAATCCACACTTCATGCTTCAATTTCTGAAAAGAATTTTCGGCTCAAAACATGAGCGTGACGTACGGCAGTTGGAGCCGACGGTCGAGCTGATCAATCAGTACTACGCTCAGCTGAGCACCCTTTCGGCTGAAGAGTTGCGGGCCAAAACGGATGAATTTCGGGAGAGAATCAATGCGCAAACAGCGGACCTGACGGGGGAGATCCGATCTCTGAAGCAATCGATCACCGACGACCTCGCCTATGAACAACGAGAAGAACTCTACGCCGCAGTTCAGGATGCTGAGAAGCGCCTTGATCAGAAGATCGAAGAAGTATTGGCATCCCTCCTCCCCGAAGCGTATGCGGTCGTAAAAGATGCGTGTCGCCGGCTGCAAGGAGAAATGTGGGACATCGCCGGTCACAAGGTCAAATGGGAGATGGTTCCTTTCGACGTGCAACTGATGGGAGGAATGGTCCTCCATCAGGGAAAGATTGCCGAAATGGCAACCGGAGAAGGGAAGACCCTTGTCGCGACGCTTCCCGTGTACTTGAACGCATTGACGGGTCGCGGTGTCCACCTCGTCACCGTGAACGACTACCTCGCGCTGCGCGACAGCCAATGGATGGGCAGGGTGTACGAACTTCTCGGACTGAAGGTTGGCGTTATTCTCCAGCATATGACGCCCGAAGAGCGGAAACGGAACTATGCCGCAGACATCACCTACGGGACGAACAACGAATTCGGTTTCGATTATCTGCGCGACAATATGGTTGTTGACCCGGAACACATGGTGCAGCGGGGACACAATTATGCCATCGTTGATGAGGTTGATTCAGTTCTTGTCGACGAAGCGCGTACGCCTTTGATCATCAGCGGCCCTGTGGAGGTGGACGACCACAAATTCAACGAGATGAAGCCGCACGTGGAACGCCTCGTGAATTCTCAGAAATCCCTAGTCGCGAAGCTGACCAGCGATGCCGAAGCTCTCCTGAATGAAGGAAAGACCGAAGAAGCGGGCGTCCTCCTGCTCCGTGCACAGCGTGGATTCCCGAAGAACAAGAAACTCCTGAAGATCTTTGCGGAGCCGGCGAACAAGACGCTCACGCAGAGCACGGAAAAGGAATATCTCCGTGATCAGGCAGCTCGGATGCATGAGATTGACGACGAATTGTTCTACAGCATCGACGAGAAGTCGCATATTATCGATTTGACCGACAAGGGACGGGAGTATCTCGCACAATCGTATCCCGGACGAGACAAGGAACTCTTTGTGATTCCCGATGTGGGGACCGAATTCAGTGCCATTGATAGCGATCAGAATCTCTCCGCTGAGCAGAAAGAGAAGAAGAAAGATGAGGTCAACAAGCTCTTCGCAGAGCGAAGCGATCGCATTCACACGATTCGTCAGCTTCTGAAGGCCTACAGCCTGTACGAGAAGGATGACGAATACGTCGTCAGTGAAGATGGCAAAGTGATGATCGTGGATGAATTCACCGGTCGTCTTCTCCCCGGACGACGTTACTCGGAAGGGTTGCATCAGGCCATCGAGGCCAAGGAGGGGGTCAAGGTGGAGCGCGATACTCAAACGCTCGCGACGATCACACTTCAGAATTACTTTCGCATGTACAAGAAACTCGCCGGGATGACGGGTACCGCCGAGACGGAGGCACCCGAGTTCTTTGATATCTATGAGCTTGACGTTGTGGTGATCCCCACGAACCGTCCGATGATCCGGACCGACCATGACGACCTCGTGTACAAGACGGTGCGCGAAAAGTACAATGCAGTGATTGGAGAAATCGAGGAAATGCGGGCTGCCAATCGCCCAACCCTGGTCGGAACGACGAGCGTCGAGGTCTCGGAAACGATCAGCCGAATGCTGAAGCGAAAAGGGATTCCGCATAACGTTCTGAACGCGAAGCACCACCAGCGGGAGGCAGAGATCGTCGCACACGCCGGACTGCCCGGGACTGTCACGATTGCGACAAACATGGCAGGTCGTGGAACGGACATCAAATTGGGACCCGGAATTGCTGATGCCGGCGGACTCCACATCGTTGGTACCGAACGCCATGAGTCCCGTCGCATCGACCGGCAGCTGCGTGGACGATCGGGGCGTCAGGGCGATCCCGGTTCCTCGAGGTTTTTCATCTCCCTGGAAGACGATCTAATGAGATTGTTCGGAAGCGAACGGATCTCTCGAGTGATGGAACGGATGGGGATGAAGGAAGGGGAGTCGATCCAGCATCCCATGATTTCAAGATCTGTCGAGCGTGCGCAGAAGAAGGTCGAGGAAAACAACTTCGGAATTCGCAAGCGTTTGCTCGAGTACGACAATGTGATGAATCAACAACGCGAGGTGATCTACTCGCGTCGGAAGCACGCGCTCCTTGGTGATCGGCTCCGCGACGACATCATGGATATGCTGCGCGACGTGGCCGCCAAAGTCGCCGGGCTCTATTTCTCCGACGGAGATGTCGAGGGATTGCGTACGGAGGTCCGATCGCGCTTTCTCGTCGATCTGCAACTGACCCCCGAGAAATTCCAGTCGCTCGGGGAGGACGGAGTTGTGAAGGAAATTGTGAGCGCGGCAGAGTTGTTCTACAAGAGAAAAGAAGAGCGGCTCGGTGCGGACATGATGCGCACGCTCGAGAAGATTTCCATGCTTCAGGTCATCGACTCGAAGTGGCGGGAGCACCTTCGTGAAATGGACGATCTGAAAGAAGGGATCCATCTCCGGGGATACGGTCAAAAGGATCCGCTCGTCGAATACAAGGCCGAAGCATTCAAGATGTTCATGGAACTGCTCGAGATGATCTCCGATGAGGCGCTCAGCATGGTCTTCAAGCTCTTCCCTGAGGGTGCCGAACAACTGCCCGCCCAACGAGCGCGACGACCGTTGGGTTCGGATGGGATGGTGATGACGCATGAATCGGCCCTTGGCGCCGGGATGCGGATGAATCGGGATGCAATTCCCCCCCGGGGAGGCGGTGAGCACGCGCAGGCCTCGAGCCCAGGTCACCGGCCGCAGCCGATCCGTGTCGCTGAAAAGGTGGGCCGGAACGAACCGTGCCCGTGTGGAAGCGGCAAGAAGTACAAGAATTGTCACGGAGCCTGATCATGAAAAAGATCGAAGCGATTATCAGACCGTTCAAACTGGATGATGTGCGTGAAGCGCTGAGCGAGATGGGCGTGCGCGGAATGACGCTCACCGAAGTGAAAGGCTACGGCCGTCAAAAAGGTCACACCGAAATCTATCGCGGCTCCGAATACAAGATCGATTTCTTGCCAAAGATCAAAATCGAAATCATCGCCAAAGAAGAGATGGTCGACAATATCGTGACGACGATCATCCGCGTCGCGAAGACAGGCCAGGTCGGGGATGGGAAGATCTTTGTCTATCCTGTTGAAGATGTGATTCGGGTGAGGACGGAGGAATCGGGAGAAGACGCCATCTGATTTCCACATTCTCGAACTCCTCACCGCAAGGCGTTCCGATGCCGAATTGGCCGTTGCCGCGCCACCACGTTCCGCGCAAACGATGCGTGTCGCAGGCACCAGCCGGTTCCTGATGAACGCTTTTTTCATTTCCGATGACGGAGAATCAAACTCCATATCGCTCCGGGTATGTCGCGATTGTCGGTGAACCGAATGTCGGGAAATCGACACTGCTCAATTCCCTGCTCCAGCAAAAACTGTCGATCGTGACGACGAAACCGCAGACCACACGTCAACGAGTGCGGGGAATCCTGAGCGAATCGGACGCGCAGATTGTCTTCCTCGATACTCCCGGACTCCTGGAACCGAAGTATCTGCTTCAGCAGAGTATGGTTCGATCCGCGGAAATCGCCCTCTCCGACGCAGACGTGATCCTCCTTCTGATTGAGGTCTCAACCGGCACTGAACTCCGCTCCATCATTGCGGAACGCGTCATCAATCGATTCCCAACGAAGCCGATCCTGCTCATCGTCAACAAGATCGATACCGTGCCGAAACTCCATATCCTGCCAATCATCGATTCGATGAATCGGCTCGACGTGTTCCGAGAAATTGTCCCGATTTCCGCCTCCAAAGGATTGAACCTCGACGATCTGATCCGTACGATCAAATCGTATCTTCCCGTTCATCCCCCTCTCTATCCGGACGATATCGTCAGTGATCATCCGGAACGGTTCTTTGCGGCGGAACTCATACGAGAGGAAATATTTCAACGATTCAGAGATGAGGTTCCGTATTCAACAGCTGTCGAAATACGGGACTACACAGAACGGGAACACGGAAAAATCTTCATCAGCGCCGACATTATCGTCGAGCGGAGTTCCCAAAAAGCGATTCTCATCGGGAGGAAGGGAGAGGCACTGAAAAAAGTCGGCTCTGCTGCCCGCCTCCAGATCGAAAGCTTCATTGGACGTGAAGTGTATTTGGAGCTGTTCGTGAAGATTGCAGAACGATGGAGGAAGAAGAGGGAATGGCTTCAACGATTGGGGTACGGTGACACCTAGAGATTGCCGTTGGCTTCGGCCGATCGTTCGCACGCGTTCGGCACTGTCCTGAACAGAGAAGAGAGGAAGCATTGGCGTTTGTCATTCCTTTTTGTGGATTGCGGTACAGCCCGGCGATAGATCTCGCACAGGTTGTCGCCCCCCCTTACGATGTCATCTCGCCCGATCGTCAGGCTGCGCTCTATGATACAGATCCCCACAACGTCATTCGCCTGATTCTCAATCGGGATTCCGATCCATATTCATCCGCCGCAGAGACACTGAACCGGTGGATGGAGCTTGCGATCCTGCGCCATGATTCGGAGTCGTCGTTCTACGTGCTTCAGCAGCGATTTGAGGAGACGCCGGGAAACGTGGTGGTGCGCACCGGATTCATCGGTCTCTGTCGGCTGGAAGAGTATTCAAAGAAGATTGTACTGCCGCACGAGAGGACGCTGCCGAAACCTCGCGCAGATCGATTGAGGTTGTTCGAGGCGACCCAGGCAAACTTCTGTCAGGTGTTCGGCATTTACAGGGATGCCGATTGCCGTGTAGAGAAGATTCTCGATGAATGCACCCGTCAGGATCCCGATCGGAGCGTTGTGTTCGACGGAATTGTGAACTCCATATGGCGCATCGCCAATCCGGCACTCATGAAGTCGATACAAGACGCAATGGCAGACAGGGAGATCCTCATCGCAGATGGACATCATCGCTATGAAACGGCCCTGGCGTATCGGGAGGGAAAGCGGGAGCGTAATCCGCACCATACCGGAGAAGAACCTTACAATTACGTGATGATGTTCTTTGCAAACAGGAGCAGTGACGGACTTGTCGTCCATCCCACGCACCGGGTGGTTCATTCGATTGCCGGATTCGATCCGCCTGTGTTTCTCAAGCAGTTGACCGCGTACTTCAACATGAATCGCTGTGAGACGCTGGATCAACTCCGGAAGGAAATGCAAGACGCGAAGGGAAAGGGGATAGGGATGAAATTACATGGTGCGCAAGGCTTCGTCTTGTTGCTCCCCGGTGACGGTGCTGCCATCGAGACGGCGCTGGGCGCCGAGCTTCCGGATCAGATCAGAGATCTTGATATTTCCATTCTTCACGGAGTGATTCTGGAGCGGATCCTCGGCATCACGAAGGAGGCACAGGCGGAGAGGACGAACATCGACTTTGTTCACGATGCTCAAGACGCCATCGCAATGGTTGAACGCGGTGAAGCGCAATTGACGTTTCTCCTCAACTCGCCCGATATCGAGCGGATCTTCGCGATCGCGCAATCGGGACGAACAATGCCCCAGAAGTCGACGTACTTCTATCCAAAGCTGCTTTCCGGTCTGGTCATGTACCGGATGGTAAGCGATCTGAATTCAGCGAGCAGACAATGAAGACGAGGGTGGTGTCCGGACTTGTCATGATTTCTGTGATCTGGGGAACGACGTGGCTGGCGATCAAGATCGGGCTCGATTCAATCCCTCCGTTCCTTGCGGCGACGATGCGCTTCGTCCTCGCAGCCCTGGTGCTGGGAACACTGGTTCGCTTGCGCAACGTTCCGTTCCCTCGGGACCGACGGTTTCTGCGGTTGATCATTCCACTTGGCCTGTTCTCGTTCAGTGTTCCGTTTGCGCTGGTGTATTGGGGTCAGCAATATATTGAATCGGGGCTGGCATCGATTCTGTTTGCGACGTTTCCGCTTTGGGTCGCGGTGTTCTCCCATTTCTTTCTGCCTGCCGAACATGTGAATCTGATGAAATGGGTCGGCAGCGGACTCGGCTTCATTGGGATCTATGTGATCTTCGCGAGCGAGATTACGATTCAAGGCGAGTACGTATTCCTCGGGATGGGTGCGATCGTTCTCAGCGCGTTTCTGCAGGCGTTCATGACTGTCGCAACGAAGAAATACGGGCAGGATTACCCTGCGATGGTCATCGCGTTTTCCGGGATGATGATCGGCGGAGTCACAATGGGCATCTTCAGTCTTCTTGTCGAAGACTACAGCGGCGCACGCTTCGATGAAAAAGCGATCCTCTCAACGCTCTATCTTGCGCTGTTCGGATCTGTGATGACCTTTGCCACATATTACTGGCTGCTGAAAAGGGTAGAGGCGGTGCTGTTGTCCCTTATCGCGTTCGTCACCCCTATCATCGCGATCATCTCTGGGGCCGTGCTCCTGGCGGAACGGCTTCCGCCGGAAATCTTTGCCGGATCGTCGCTCGTGCTCCTGGGAATTCTATCTGCAAACTCCCGGGAAGCTTTGAATGTTCTCCGGCGTGGAAAGGCAATCCTATTGGACTCGCCCGACAAGTCCCCGCATTGAACATCGATCGTATCAATTAGGACCTCAAACATGATTAAGCAGATTGCACATATCGGCATCGCTGTCAAAGACTTATCCGCATCGATTGATCTGTTTCAGAAGCTCCTTGACTCGACCGTTGGACACCAGGAAGAGGTGGTCTCACAGAAGGTTCGGACGGCCATGATCGCGGCAGGATTGACCACGATCGAACTGCTGGAAGCAATGAGTCCAGATTCACCCGTGGCAAAGTTCCTCGATAAGCGAGGCGAGGGGATTCACCACATCGCGTTGGAGGTCGATGACATCGGCGCCGAGCTGACCCGTCTCCGGAGCATGGGTTTTGTAATAATTGATGAGATTCCGAGAATGGGAGCAGATCGATGTCGTGTCGCATTCCTGCATCCGAAGTCCACAAACGGCGTTCTGATTGAGCTTCTCGAAAAAGTCGTCGATGCCGAAGAAGAACAATGATAGTGATCGTCAAGTCGAATTCTCTTCCGGCGAGTCTACGCTCCGGGAGAAACTCGACTCCCTCTCGACCGGCCCCGGTGTCTACCAATTCAAAAACGCAGCCGGTAAGGTACTCTATGTCGGCAAGGCGCAGAACCTGAGAGCGCGTGTCCGCCAGTATTTCCAATCCTCCCGTCCTCAACATCCCCGCGTCGAAACCCTTATCTCAAAAATTGCCGATCTCGAAACAATCATCACCGATTCTGAAGTAGAGGCGCTGATCCTCGAGGCAAACCTGATCAAGAAACTGAAGCCTCGATACAATGTTGATTTGAAAGATGACAAGAGCTATCCGTACATCGTCATCACGAATGAACCGTTTCCCCGTGTGTTCGTGACGAGGAGGATCGTGAGAGACGGATCGAGATACTTCGGTCCATACACGGATGTCAAGACAGTCCGTTACGCGTTGAAGACGATCCGTGATATTTTCATGATCCGAAGCTGCAACTATGACTTGACGGACGAGGCGATCCGGAAAAAGAAGTTTAAGGTATGCCTCGACTATCACATCAAGAAGTGCGCCGGGGGATGTGAGGGGTACGAAACGAGGGATCATTATGGTGAAATGATTGCCCAGGCTGCCGATGTTCTTCGAGGGAAGACTGCCACTGTCGTGGAGCGACTGGCAAGGGAAATGGATGCACATGCCCAGAACATGCGATTTGAGGAGGCCGCCGAAATCAGAGATCGCATCAGGGCGCTCGAGGTTTACCGATCACGACAAAAAGTCGTGGATCCCGAGGGCGCGAATCGGGATGTGATAGCCGTCGACGTCAAGGATGACGATGCCTGCGGGGTGATATTCAAAGTGCGGGAGGGAAAAGTCCTCGGGAGGCATCACTACTATATGCGCCAAGCAAGTGAGATTGACCGTTCGGAACTCATGGAAGCTGTGATCAAGCGATTCTACCTCGAGAACGACGATATTCCTCCGGAACTCACCCTTTCGACTCCACCGGAGAGCACGGAAGTGATGGAAGAATGGTTGACGCAGAAACGCAATGAGCGCGTGAGGATTGAGACGCCCAAAGGCGGCCAACGGACCAAGCTCATCGGCCTGGTGCAAAGCAATGCGACATATCTGCTCGAGGAGCTCTTGATTCAGAAGATGAAGCGAGGCGATTTTGTCCCGAATTCTGTGCGGGCTCTCCAGCGCGATCTGCGCCTCGCAGTTCCGCCGCGGCGGATGGAATGCTTCGACGTTTCGAATATTCAGGGCTCCGATACCGTCGCGTCGATGATCGTCTTCATCGATGGCAAGCCGAAGAAAGGCGAGTATCGACGATACAAGATCAGAACCGTCAGCGGCCCGGATGACTTCGCAAGTCTTCGGGAGGTCGTCGAACGTCGTTATCGGCGACTCCTCGACGCGCAGGTGCCGCTGCCCGATCTTGTTGTGATCGATGGCGGCAAAGGTCAGCTCTCGAGCGCCGTTGAAGTGCTCCGTCAGCTTGGCATCGCAGACATGGCGATCATCGGTCTGGCAAAACGCCTCGAAGAAGTATTCCTCCCGGGGGGCGCTGATCCCCATCCAATTCCCCGAACATCATCAGGCCTTCGGCTTCTCCAGCAGATCCGGAACGAAGCGCACCGTGTCGCTGTTGCGTATCATCGAATGGTCCGGTCACGAAGAGTCCTTGAATCTGAACTTGATTTGATCAAGGGGATTGGGGAAAAGCGCACGAAGGAGCTACTCGAAGCCTTTGGGTCGGTGCAAGGGATCAAATTCGCGACGGAAGAGCAACTCGCGGAGATCGTTGGATACAAAACAGCGTGCCAGATCAAAGATTACTACAGCCACAGCCCGGGCGAGTCCGCCGTCACGCGAGGCACTTGACTGAGAGAATCTCTCTTGATACCTTACGCACCAATCTCGCATTCGTCTTCGATTCCATGAGGAAATTTCGACTGCGCCGACAATCTCTCACCCTGTTTCTTCTCCCCGCACTACTCTCGATCGCGTTCCTCCAATGCACCGAGATACCGCAAGAACCTGTTCTCCCGACAACGGACATCCAGCTGAGCGTTCCGCTCGTCAATAGAACGAAATACTTCGATGAGTTTGTCAAGGACACACTGATTCGGCGTGATCTCCCCACGGGAACGAGCGGATACTCGTACGAGTATCGAAGCCCGGTCGAACCCGTCGGGATCGATGAGATCGCCGCTCATCCCCGGGCGTCCGCGCAGGAGCTGGAACTCGGCACGTTCCAAGTTGAATCCCCCGGCTCTTTGAATGCCGCCTTCAGCTACAAGCAAATCACGGGGAGTGATCCTCTGCCGGTTCCCATTCCGATCCCTCCGGCAACCTACACATTGCCTGCGAGCGACTATCCTCCGATCTCGTCATTTGAATATGTGGAATTCGCTTCCGGAACGTTGGCGTTGGAGGTGCGTAATCGTCTTCCGGTCGTTGTGACCTTCCCGGATCCGATCATCATCAGGAACGCTCGAACAAGTTTGCCCGTCGATACGTCCGAAGTAGCCCGCTTCATCTTCGGTGTCCAGCAATTCCAGCCCGGTGAATCGCGCCAACTTGCGGTCAGCGTCGCAGGCATCCGGATGCAGAACCTGCTGCGAGTCCTTTCGACCCGAATTCAGACGCCGGGGTCATCCAATCCAGTTCTTGTCCAGCAAAGTGATGGTCTGGAATTTTCGCTTTCATTCGTTGGCACATCGGTGCGGGCGGCCCGTGCGCGGGTGCCTCGCCAATCCGTCTTCAGCGTTGTCGATTCGGTCTTTGTAGTTGATGATTCACTCTCGATCCAGGTTGCCACCTTCAAAGACGGATCACTGAATGCGGTATTCCAGAATGACATCGATGTTCAGGTGACGGTTTCGCTCAAGTTCAATGAGATTCGTCACCGCGTGTCGGGTGAGAGTCTCACAATTCGTCACACGTTCAACGGAAGAGGAACCCTCATCGTGCCGATCAGCGCCCGCGAATATCGCATGGTGGCTGCCGGCTCGACCGTTGGCACTCTGCTCACCTTTTCGGTGGGGATCGAAACAATTGAATCACAGGATTTCAGAGAATTACGGAGTTCCGATAAGGTGCGAGCAGAAATCCGGCCCGGTGTGCCCTTCGTTGTTGAAAGTGTCACCGGCAGGATCAAGCCAACGCTCCTGAGCATCAGCTCGAGTGCCTATCGCCTCAATCTCGGAGAGGCGTACAAGAAATTCAAAGGGGAACTCACCTTCGATTCGCTGAAGATGACGCTCGGTGTGCGAATGACCGGCGGTTTTCCCGCAGACTATAACCTCTATCTGATTGCCAAGAAGTATGATGGGGGAGTAGCGAGAACGGATTCTCTCGCGGTGCCGGCGCCCGTCGGAAGTTTTCAGAAACGATTCTATCCTGCATCCGGCAAAATCACGCAGATTGTGCTTGATCGGAGCTCGGGTCTGGAGTCGTTCATCCAGAAATTCGTTCCGAATCTCCCCGATTCGTTCTTTGTCCGAGGCACGGTGCTGCTGAATCCTCCCGATGTCTACAACACTCCGCTTGGTCTGCAGACAATCTGGGACACGACGAAATTGTATACCGATATTGATATGCGATTCCCGCTGAAGATCGGCATTGCCGGCGGCGAGCTTGTGGATACCGTCGATATTGGTGATGAAGAAAAGTTTCCACGCGACGTTACGAAATCGATTCTCAAGGGAACGATGTACATCGAAGTGGATAACGGTCTGCCTCTTCAGATGCGCTTCCGCTCCGCGTTCCTCCGCTCGGGTCCTCAGGGACGGAAGGACACGCTCCTGTGGATACCGCAAAACAGAACGGAGACGATCCTGTCGAGCACGGTGGACCAGAATGGCGTGACCGTGAGCTCCCGCAAGAGCGCGTTCGCGATCAGCCTGACCGGGAGTGAAATGAATCTGGTGAACGACGCTGATCTCCTCTGGTTCAAGTTCGAACTCGAGACCTCAGGCGGGGGCAAGATACCGGTGAAGTTCCGAAGCACGGATTTCATCCGTATCCGGGCCTCAGCCAATACCGTCTACACGGTGAACCGACAGTAAGATGAATTCTTCCCGACATACCGTTCTGATTATCGCTGCGGCAATTCTCGTCGGTCTTGCCTACGGGGGTGATCGCTCGAACGTCCGTGGCGTCGGGATGGCGCGGACGGGGAATGAAACAGCCAGGGGATTCCACGCGCTGGGCATCAACCCTGCCAATTTGGCCATTCCGGAAAGAGGATCGGTATCGTTCGGTCTCTTCTCGGTGGGTGTGAATGCCAGCTCAAATCTTCTCTCATACGAAATCTACAACAACTATTTCACAGGCGTGCCGGATGGCTCTGGGGGAAGGGCACCAAAGTACCTGACTTCCGCAGACAAGGAAAAGATTCTTGATGCCTTCCCTGACGGATCAGCGGCGACAAAGATTGATGTCGAGTACGATGTGTTGGGATTCGGGGTCAGAACGCAAACGTTTGCATTGGGCTTTACCACGAGAGAACGGATGGTCGGACGGGTGGATGTGTCTCGCGATTTTGCCCGACTCTTCCTCTTCGGACTGGATTCCACAGGCTCGAGCTACGTGTTCAACGAGACGAATGTTTCGGCGTACTGGTGGCGTGAGTACAACCTCTCGTATGCCATGCGGCTTCCGCTGAAACTCAAATACCCCAAAGATATTCTCGTCGGACTGAGTGTCAAACTTCTGCGCGGATACGGGGCATTCCTCACCGAACGCTACAATGCCTCGATCGCCAACGAACGGATAGGGACAAACCAGTATCGGGCATCCCTCGTATTCGACTACCTGACGAAACGATCGGGTATCGATCTCTTGCACGAGGAACGCGACCCGGGATTCTCGTTCTTTCCGGAACCTGCAGGAACGGGTGTCGGGGTGGACCTGGGGTACGTGGCACACTACGGGAGCTTCTCCATCCATGGCAGCATCACCGACTATGGATCGATTGAATGGAGTCGGAATGTTGTTGAGACCTACGGATCGTACAATCTCACCATTGAAGATCCGTTCGAAGAAGTGAATGAAGACAGCGTCGAACAGGCCTTCAAAGGAAAGAATAGAAAGGGATCTGTGTTTTCGACGGATCTTCCGACCGTGTTGAGGGTCGGCGTGATGTTCGACTCGGATTCGGTGAGCGGTGTCAGGCGGGTATTGGGGAGTTTTTCTGTGGCGTTGGGCTATACACAGGGATTGAATTCGTCGATGGGAAATACGACGCGGCCGCGTTTCGCGCTGGGGATCGAGCACCGGTTGATCCCCTTTCTTCCCGTTCGTACGGGCATCTCACTCGGCGGAAAGGACGGATTTCGATGGAGTGCCGGATTCAGTCTCGATTTGACCAACGTGACTCTCGACGTTGGGACGGAAAATGCCGGAATGTTGTTCTCCCCGCACAGCTACGACATGCTCTCCATCGCTGCCGGCATGAGTATGCGATTCTGATCTGGCAGTACGGTTGTACAACGAGAAAGCCCGACCCGGAAGAACCGGATCGGGCTTTTTGCGTTTTTGTCGTACTATATTTTTACGACTTTGGTCGCCTGGAATCCCTTCGGACCGCGCTCGACCTCGAATTCGACAGCTTCGCCCTCTTCGAGGTTCTTGAAGCCGTTTCCTTCAATCGCCTTGTAGTGCACGAAGACATCTTCGCCACCCGGGCGGGTGATGAAACCAAATCCTTTGGTCTTGTTGAACCACTTCACTGTTCCTTTCTCCATGGAACAATTCCTTTCAATGAGTGTTTCGCATCCGCTACCGGCGGATGAATCGGTGTACAGTTGCCAGATGTGCCCTTGGTAGTCCAGTCTCAGGGAATATCATTGGACTTGACTTCCGTATCGCTGCCGCGGGTGCTACTTCACTCGCGCAAAACGGATTGAGAAAGGTTGTGACAAAAGGACAACAACGGTGTACCTTTATTGACGCAACAATATAGAATTATCTCGATGAACTTTCAAGCAAAATCTCATTAACGATTTCGCCATCATCTTCCCCATCCCGGTTGAATCAATCCGCCTTGACATTAGACCCCCTTTTAGGTACATTACTCGCCGAAATCCTGCAAAAAGCGGGACATTTTGCGCTTCCGCGCAGTCCGAACAGGGTGAGCAACTCGCCCGTCGGTCTTCGGACGATTAGCTCAGCTGGTTAGAGCGTACGGTTCACATCCGTAAGGTCGTAGGTTCGAGTCCTACATCGTCCACGCATCTGGCGGGAAACCATGTTGATGCATGACGGACGGGGTCGTCGTATCCCCCAAACGCTCCTTTAATTCTTATCCTGTGAGGTAGGGAAGGAGAATCACGATGTACCGCTGTAGTCAATTCAATCCAGATTTCGGTTGTGGTTGTGGCCTTCATCCCTGGTGGGATCGAAGGCCATTTTTTTTTTGGAGTCGAACAATGAATCGAATGCAAGTCATCGATGAAGATGGCATCCGGCGGAGCGTGATGCGGCTCGCCCACGAAGTAGTGGAGAAGTTCAGAGGCGCAGAACGCATTGTGCTTGTGGGAATACGCAAGCGGGGTGATCATCTGGCCGCGCGGCTTGCACGCGCGATCGAAGAGATCGAGGGAAAAAAGATCGATGTCGGATTCCTCGATATCACGCTGTACCGGGATGACTTACGCGGACGGCTCGATCATCCCGAACTCAAGAGCACCGAGATTCTGTTCAACATCGATGGAAAAATTCTGATCCTTGTTGACGACGTTCTCTATACGGGACGCACCATCCGGGCCGCGCTCGATGCCCTTGCAGACATCGGCCGGCCGTCGAGTATCCAGCTGCTCGTCCTGATCGATCGCGGCCACCGGGAGCTGCCGATCAAAGCGGATTTCGTCGGCAAGAATCTGCCGACATCATCCACTCAACAAATCGAGGTCCATCTGAAAGAGGTCGATGGGGAGGATGCTGCCTATCTCATCGACCTGGAGGGTTCGTGACATGGGATCACCCAAGCTTCAGGGTCGGCATTTGCTGGGTCTCGACGGCATCTCGAAAGAGGATATCGTGATGATTCTCGATACGGCAAAGTCGTTTCGAGAAGTGCTGGATCGCCCGATCAAAAAAGTTCCCCCTCTCCAAGGAAAAACCATTGTCAATCTCTTCTTCGAGAGTTCGACGCGCACGAGAATCTCGTTCGAACTTGCCGAACGCCGGCTCTCTGCTGACGTCGTGAATTTTGCCGCTTCCGGCAGCAGCGTGTCTAAGGGAGAAACGCTTAAGGACACGGCACGAAACATCGAGGCGATGAAAATCGATATGGTGGTGATCCGGCATTCCTCCCCGGGATCTGCTCATTTCCTGAGCCGGGTCGTCGACGCAAACGTGATCAACGCGGGAGACGGCGAGCACGAGCATCCCACTCAGGCGCTGCTGGATATGTACACGCTCCGGGAGAAGTACGGCACACTCGAAGGTCTTCGCGTCTGTATCGTCGGCGACATCACGCACAGCCGTGTCGCACGGTCGAACATCTTTGGCCTTCGTACGATGGGCGCCGAGGTGTCCGTCTGTGGACCGGCGACGTTGATTCCGCATGACATCGAAGCTCTCGGCGCGAAGGTGTATCATCGGATTGAGGATATCATCCCGCGTGTCGATGCGCTCAACGTGCTCCGTATCCAGCTCGAGCGTCAACAGAGCGGCTTGTTTCCCTCCCTGCGCGAGTACCATCGGTACTTCGGAGTCACGATCGATCGTATTTCAAAAGCTCCGAAACCCATCACGATCCTGCATCCCGGACCGATCAATCGAGACGTCGAAATCTCCGCCGACGTAGCCGATAGCGAACATTCCGTCATCCTTGAACAGGTGACAAATGGTGTGGCTATCCGAATGGCGGTCCTGTACCTGCTCGGATCAACCAACTGAGGATGCTGTCATGAACATTTATCTGAAAAATGGAACGCTGATCGACCCCCTCTCGGGACGTGACGAGACGCTCGATGTTCTCATCGTCGATGGGGTCATTGAGAAGGTAGGAAAGAGCGTTGCGGCCGATCGGTTGTTCACTGTGGTGGACCTGAAGGGAAAGATCGTTTCCCCCGGACTGATCGACATGCATGTTCACCTGCGCGAGCCGGGATTTGAACATAAGGAGACGATCGAAACGGGATGTCGGTCCGCTGCCGCGGGTGGCTTTACGGCAATTTGTTGTATGCCGAATACCTCGCCCGCGATCGACGATGAGTCGGTCGCGCGCTACGTCCATGAAAAGGGAAAAAGCGTGTGCGACGGAATCGTCGATGTCCATCCGATTGCTGCGGCGACCAAGGGGCGCAAAGGAACGGAACTTTCGCCAATCGCGGAACTGGTTCAGGCGGGGGCTGTCGGATTCTCCGACGACGGGAGTCCAATCGCCAGCGCGGAAATCATGCGCCGAGTGCTCGAGTACTGCTCGATGTATGATGCACCCGTCATTCAACACGCCGAAGAGGCGGCGCTGACAGAGGGAGGGAGCATGAACGAGGGATTCGTTTCCACGCGCCTGGGGTTGCGCGGAATCCCTCCCATCGCCGAAGAACTCATGGTGGCGCGCGATCTCATCCTCCTGCAGTACGTTCGCAGCGCACGGTATCATGTCGCGCATGTGAGCGCGACTCGCACGGTGGAATTGATCCGACGTGCGAAGTCTGAGGGACTCAACGTTTCCTGCGAAGTCACCCCCCACCACTTCACCCTTACAGACGCGGCGGTCGAAAGCTTCGATACAAATACAAAAATGAATCCTCCCCTTCGGACACAAGAGGATGTGATGGCGATGAAGGAGGGGCTGCGCGACGGTACGATCGACGTCATTGCCACGGACCATGCACCGCACACCATCGATGAAAAAGAAGTGGAATACACGGTTGCTCCGTTCGGTATCGTGGGTCTCGAAACCGCGATCGGTTTGTCGATAACTGAATTGGTGCGGCAGAAGTATATCACCATGTTTCAGTTGATCGAAAAGCTCTCAACGAATCCTCGTCGTCTGCTTCGGCTTCCCGAAATCGTCATTGCCGAGGGAACGCCGGCAAATCTCACCCTGATCGATCCGACCATGGATTGGACCGTTGACATCCGACGATTTCAATCGAAATCCAAAAACTCTCCGTTTCACGGGAGAGCCCTCGTTGGAAGATCAATCGGCATCATCAATCATGGGAAGATTCTCCTCACCGGCTGATCAGCCGGGCGGTAGTGGTTGAGTACATTCCTGTTTAGAATTCTGAACGCCGGGTGAGCCGCAAAGCTTGTCTCGGCTATTTTCGCTCTCTTTTACTCCGGAATGTGAATCCTCGCATGGTGGCACGCGGTTTGTCACAACCGCGACGGAGCGAAAAAAATCCTGGAGCCTAACATGAGATATTTGACCTTGATCTTTGCCTTCGCCCCAATTCTGATGGGATGCGATCGGCTTCACGAAATCGACGAGACACCGCCGGCAAGTCCGCGGGGAATCACCACGATCTCCCTGGACAACGCGGTCCAGCTGAACTGGCTGCACAATACGGAACCTGATCTCGATGGGTACCGAATCTGGGTCAGCGACCGCTTCGACGGTAGATACGAACTCATCGGAACGACGCGAACGAACGAATTCATCGACCGCGGCGCGAAGAACGGCATCACGTACTACTATGGTTTGACTGCGTTCGATTTTGTCGGCAACGAGAGTCCTTTGAGCAAGGAAGTTGTCTATGATACACCCCGTCCCGAAGGATTCAACGTGCGGCTGAACAACTTTCGACAAAATCCAAATGCATCGGGGTACGATTTTTCGACGTACTCCGTAGGTCCGTACGATGATGACTACACCGATGTCTTCTACGAATACGTGAATGGTCGGAGCTACCTGAACGTGTGGAGCGACACGGATATCCAAGGCATGGGGTACACCCGCTCCCTCGACGACATCTCGGTTGCCCCGACCTCAGGTTGGGCTCCATCGAAATCTGTCGAGGCAATAGCGGGACACACGTATGTGATCTGGACGTGGGACGATCACTACGCAAAGATTCGATTGATAGAGGTGCGATCGTCGTATATCATTTTCGACTGGGCGTATCAGACCGCAAAAGGGAATCCGGAGTTGAGGAAATTGGGCGGAATTCGTGTGCGTCAGATTCGTCCGCGGGATGAGGCCAAGAGGTATTGAGATGTCGAAGGCGAAGAGGAAAACCACTCATGCGTGGTGACATCGAGTCATGAGTGGTCTTGCTCTTCGTTGACTTTGAATCCCTTTTCTGATACTTTGAAGACACCATGAGATTGACGTTGATCGTATTGATGCTCTTCTTCTCGGCCGATCTCATCGCTCAGGTTCGTCCCCGACCGAAAGATCGCAAAGCAAATTCGCTCATCGAACAACGGAGAACCGAAAGCGAAGCTCAATCAGGTGAGTTCCAGTCGTTGGTCCGCAGAATCGAAAAGGAGCTGGCCGAGGGGGATGTGAGCGGCTTCGCGGCAGATTTTTCCGAACAGGTGACGATGCATGTCGGCGGGGGAGAGACAGGAACGTACTCGACTGCTCAGGCGTCCGCCTTGCTTCAGAACTATTTCTCCTTCCGGAAACCGATTTCATTTGCCTTCTCGCGAACCAATGCAACGCCCCCCATTCTGTTCGCCACGGGGAGGCTCACCTTCGTCTACAAGGGTTCGCAGGAGTCCGTTCAAGTCTACGTCTCGTTCGCCCGGCAAAATGGGCGCTGGGCAATTGTCCAATTCAACCTGTACTGATCCCGGTCCGCAAACTTCATGAAGGGTTTCCGACAACCGTACGCTCGCCCCGCACTGTGGGGCGTTTTCTTTTTCGGTGCCGTTGTCCTGGGTCTCGTGCTTGTCCGCGTAGGATGGATGTGGACCGTCGAATCCGACTGGGATACATGGCAGGAAGCGCGGATGGAGCGTGATGCAGATCTCGTGATCGAGCAGTTCCAGATGCACGCGCAACGTCTCTATCGCGTTGCCGAAGGGGTGAAATCGGACAACGAACTAGTTCGCTGCATTCTGTCGGATGATCGACTGGATGCTGCGCGGGCATTTGAGAGGCTCGAATCCCATCGTCGGGATGACCGACTCAGTCTGGCGGTCTTCGATCCACGCGGAACGCCCATCGCCTGGAGCGGTCGCGGGTTGGAACTGCCGAGTGAAGAGGCAGGTGAGTTCCTTGCGAACGATTCCTCTCTTCTTGCGATCGTCCAGCGTGATCTCCATACATATCTGATTGCCGCAGTGAAGTCGAGTGATGGATCCCTTTGGATTGCGTGCGCAGAGCCGTTTGAGGTGAATTATCCAATTTCCAACCGGTTCATATCGCAAGTAAGTTTCGCAAGATCAATTTCGGAAATCATTGGACGTCCAGTTCGGCTGATTCTTGGGTCCGTCGAGTCTGATCTTCAGGGAGACCATTACCGTCGGGTTGCATTGACGAAGCGGCATGGTGAGGTGCTCGCGATCGTTCTGGTTCCGCTGCCGTCCCCTGAGTTCGCGCGGCAGATGATTTCCGAGTCCATTTGGCCGATTCTCAGTGCAGCGGCAGGATTTGGGATCTTCAGTCTGGCACTTGTGCTACTCTCACTCGCGTCCGCCGTTCGGTTTCGCTGGACCCAACCGCTCACCGCACCTCTCGCCTTCCTCGGCGTTCGTTACGCATGGCTGGCCCTGGGCTTTCCAGGAGCAACCATAGGCGGGGACCTATTCGATCCGGCTCGCTATGGGAGCACATTTGGTGGGGGGCTCGCGGCATCACCGGGGGAGACTCTCATCAGCATCCTCCTTGCGTTCGCGTCGCTGAGCTACGCGTACCAAAAGCTCTCCGCATTCTTCGACGGCGCACGGCAGACCCCGGGAGATCGATCAAACCGTCTGGGGAGGCTACTCGTTGTTCTCTCGCTGTTCATTCTCCTCGCCGGATTGACGAGAATGTACGGGGCTGCGATCCGGAGTTTTCACTTCGATTCCACAATCTGGTACAATGACCCGACTCGCCTGCTGCCGCCGCTGACGACTGGAGTCATGCACCTGAACGCGTTGCTGCTGACGATCGGCCTTCTGATGATTGCGAGCCTTGTCGTGAGGGTTTCATGGATTCAGGCCGGACGAGCGGGAGCATTGGGATCTTCCAACCGTTGGCTTCTTCTCTCTCTTCTCTTCGTTGTGGCGTGGGTGGCATTTTCATTGTTTGATCATCATTCCCAGGTTCCTTGGGTGTTTCCGCTAGTAGTGTACGGCAGCGGGTCGGCCTCGCTTATTGTTTCTCGACGGCTGCAGGACAGCCGCATGAGTATGGGAACCTCATCGCTTCTCTCCCTCGGGATGCTGATCATCCTCTCCTTCGTCGGGCACGCGTTGGCGCTCAACTTCCAATCGCACAGGAAAGATGAACAGGATGTCGAGTCGCTGGCCAAACGGCTCGTTCGTCCGGCGGACAGTTGGTTGTCATTTGTTGTCTCCGATGGCCTGCAAGCCATCGTTGCTGAGTTTGATGAACGTAAGTCACAGGAAGGCGGACTCCGGGAAACTTCCTCAGGGGATGCGCTTGCGTTGTGGGCAGAAACTCTGATGAGTCGCGAGGGATACAATTCCGGAGTTTTTCTGTACGACGCAGCTGGTGAACTGCGGAGCAAGTTTTCCGTTGGTTTGACAACGTACGAGGAAACGGAGTTTCTCAGACGATTGTACGAATACGATGAGGAAATGCTCCAGGTGGTAGAGCGGCGAACGCCGACAGCCACAATCAAATACTACGGCATCTGGGGGACCATCCGGAACGAGCAGGGTCAATTACATGCGATCGTCTCATTGATGCTTTCGGCGAGTCCGCCCACTTTCTTCCGGGGGGATGTGAATCATCCTCTGAGTCGGATCGATGAATCGGAATGGTTCGGAAGACTTCGAGACATCATCGTGACCGAGTATCAGGACAACGCGCTGACGGCAACCTCCGACAATTCGTTTGCAGCCGGAATGCCGCTCGACGAGAAGGTGAGGGAGATGATCCGTACAGCGGCGGATGGAAAGGCCTGGCACCGACTGACAAGCGGGGACAGGTCATTCAAAACGCTGTTTGTGGAGGATCGATCAACGCCGGGAAGAATCGTCGCGGTTGCTCTGGAGGAACCGACGCTTCGATGGCACGTTTCAAACCTTGCGCGCCTCTTTCTGATTTACGCGCTCCTCTCCGTTGTGCTGGGAGCAGTACGAATGTGGAGGCGACGATCCGCGACTGGGCCGCGGGGGTTCGGTTTCAGAACCAAGTTGATCGCCGCGTTTGCACTCCTCTCGATCGCGCCGCTCTTCCTTCTGGCATACTACAATACCCAATTCGCAGTGGAACGGCTGGAATCGAGCATCGATCGTGAATTATCTCAGCATCTTGACCTCGTGCACCGTCGAATGCTTGGGGCTATCTCATCTGAACTTGACTTCCAGGAGGGAATCACCAACGACTTCTGTGACATCCTCGCATCGGAGCTCGGAATCGACCTTTCGGTCTACGGACGTTCGTACCTCCAGGCAAGCAGTCGCCCGGAGTTGTATGCCGCAACGATACTTGATCCGCGTCTGCCCGCCGATGCCTATGCCAACCTGTTTGTGCTGGGCCGCACCAGATACATCGGACAGGACAGAGTCGGCGAAACGGATTATGCGGTCGGATATCAAACGATCGTCATCGATGGACGGACGCTCGGTGTCATCGCTGTGCCCACACTCTTTCGTCAAGCCGAGTTGGAAATCGAACTCGTCGAGAGGAACGTCTTCTTTCTCAGCATCTACATCGCCATCCTTGTTCTCGTCGTCGGGACTGCGATCGTGCTGGCGTACACCCTGGCAGGTCCAATTCGTGTGTTGACCCGGGCTGCACGAGAAATTGGGGAGGGGAATCTCGACATCCAGGTTGCCCCTCGATCAAGAGATGAAATCGGTGAACTTGTTGAGGCTTTCAATGAGATGACGGCCGAGATCAAAGAGAGTCGATTCGAGCTCGCAAAGGCTGAGCGTGAAATGGCGTGGAAAGAGATGGCCAAGCAGGTTGCGCACGAAATTCGGAATCCCCTCACACCGATGAAGCTTTCGATCCAGCATTTGCGGCAGGCCTTCAAAGACAAAGTCTCGAATTTTGATGAGATCGTTCAGACCGTTTCTCAAACCGTGATGGAGCAGATCGACGCGTTGACGCGCATCGCAAGTGAATTCTCACAATTCGCTCGTATGCCGCAGAGGAGATTCGAACATGTCAAGGTGAACCGTGTTCTGCAAGAGACCATTGATCTCTTTCGCGAGGTGAAGGAAATTGAATTTGAATCGAATTTTGCGGATACTGACCCGGACCTCGTCGCGGATCGTGATGAGTTGAGACGCGTCTTCATCAACGTTGTGCGGAACGCGATCCAGGCGATGGAAGGCGGGGGAACAATCGTTCTCTCTTCCGAGACACACGACAGGGCGTGCATCATCCGCATCCAAGATTCCGGTCCGGGCATTCCTGAGCCGCTGCTGGCGCGGGTCTTCGAGCCGAACTTCTCGACGAAATCGGAGGGAATGGGGCTGGGACTGGCGATTGCAAAGAAGATCATCGAGGATCTGAACGGCTCGATCACAATCACAAGCAAGGTGGGCGTTGGAACAACGATCGAGATCACCCTTCCCGTCAAAACCCACGCATGATCCTGAGTCTATTGATCGTCGGCCGATGTTTGTCCGGAGGCATTCGTCCCTTCGATTCGGTCTTTCCACCAGGGAGGGAGAATTCAGTTCCGAACCATATGGAATGAATGTGAGTTTTCGAGTGGGAGATGATCCCGAGCATGTGCGGCGGAATCGAGAAGCGTTTTTCAAACTGGTGGGATGTGCGGAAGATCAAATTGCGATCCCTGTACAATGCCATTCCTCACATGTGATGTTTGCAGACGGCGCGGGGTCATATATTGATGTCGATGGCCTGGTGACGGATCGGCGAGACCTTTTCCTGGCGGTGACGGTTGCCGATTGTGTGCCGATTTTTCTTTTTGATCCGAGCAAAAGGGCGATCGGAGTCATCCATGCCGGTTGGAAAGGATCTGCCGCAGGAATCATCACTTGTGCGGTGGCAAAGATGCGGGAGCATTTTCATTCGCGTCCGGAGGATCTCTTCGCCCATCTCGGAGCGTCTGCTCGGAGGTGCTGTTATGCAGTGGGCGAGGATGTTGCGGGTCAATTCAGGTCCGAAGTGATTCACCGTCGGGAAGGAGCGATGTATCTGGATCTTGTGGCGGAGAATATTCGACAGCTTGTCGAGTCAGGATGCCGTTCCGAAAATATCGAAACGAGTGAGTGGTGCACGATCTGTGCTCCGCATGTGTTTCATTCCTATCGCCGGGATGGGCACAGGTCGGGACGTATGATGGGAATTCTTGGAATTATCTCTGAGAAGGGGGATTAAGTATGTGCGGCATTGTTGGATACATCGGACCCAAGCAGTGCATCCCGGTCATTCTTGAGGGGCTCAGACGACTGGAGTATCGCGGCTATGACTCGGCCGGAATCGCCGTCATCGACGGAGGGCAGCTGCGCGTGCAGAAGCGTGCGGGCAAGGTCGCCGATTTGGCGCAGCTGGTGGAGAGAGACGGTGGATCTGCATCCTCAACAGTGGGAATGGGACATACGCGTTGGGCAACCCACGGTGAGCCGAATGACGCCAATGCCCATCCTCATACCGATTGTTCCGGGACGATCGCCGTCATTCATAACGGGATTATCGAAAACTATCGATCGATCAAGACGAAGCTCATCCGCGATGGCCACAGGTTCAAGAGCGAGACCGACACGGAAGTTCTTGCCCACCTGATCGAACAAACATATCGCCGTGCGGGGGATTTGTTCACAGCCGTCCGGATCGCGCTGCGGGATGTCGAGGGGACCTACGGGCTGGTGGTCCTTTCGAGCCGGGAACCCGACAACATGATTGCGGCGCGGATGGGAAGTCCGTTGATCGTCGGCGTCGGCGAGGGGGAACATCTTGTCGCCGCTGATGCGGCCGCCATCGTCGAATATACCCGACACGTTGCCTACCTCGAGGACGGCGAAATCGCGGAAATCTCCGCGGGAGGATTTCGCACCACTACGATCGAAGATGTTACGGTTGACAAAGAGGTGCACGAACTCACATTCGATCTTGCCCAGATCGAGCGGGGGGGATACGATCACTTCATGCTCAAAGAGATTCATGAACAACCGGAGACGATTCGGAACGCGATCCGTGGACGGTTGCTTGTGGAGTCGGGGGACGTGAAGCTCGGCGGGCTCAGCGGCGTATCCGAGAAGATTATTCATGCGCGACGCGTCATCCTCCTGGGATGTGGGACATCGTGGCATGCAGGACTGGTCGGGGAGTATATGCTTGAGCAGATTGCCAGGATTCCCACAGAAGTCGAATACGCCTCTGAATTCCGTTACCGCAATCCGATTGTCACGTCCCAGGATGTTGTGTTCGCGATCAGTCAGAGCGGCGAGACCGCGGATACCCTTGCGGCATTGCGACTTGCGAAATCCAAAGGCGCGACGGCGCTGGGCATTGTGAATGTCGTCGGAAGCACCATTGCTCGGGAGACTGAAGCCGGCGTTTACATCCACGCCGGACCCGAAATTGGGGTTGCTTCGACCAAAGCATTCACCTCTCAACTCACTGTCCTTGCGCTCGTGACGTTGTTCCTCGCCAGGGCGAAGGGGATGAGTCAAAAGGACGGAGCGGTGCTTGCAAAAGAAATGCAATCCTTGCCCGATAAAGCAGCACGCGTTCTCGATCATGCCGATGAACTGAGATCAATCGCAGAACAATACAAGGATGCGCGCAACTTCCTCTATCTTGGACGCGGTGCGAATTTCCCCGTCGCCCTCGAGGGGGCACTCAAGCTCAAGGAAATTTCGTACATCCACGCCGAAGGATATCCCGCCGCGGAAATGAAGCATGGTCCCATTGCGCTGATCGATGAACATATGCCCGTCGTGTTTGTCGTGCCGAAAGATGCGATTTACGAAAAGGTCGCCAGCAACATCCAGGAAGTGCGCGCTCGCAAGGGGCGGATTATCGCCGTCGCGAATGAAGACGATGAGGAAATTGCCAAGATGGTCGATCACGTCATCAGAGTCCCTCACACGTTCGGTTTCTTCGGACCGATCCTCAATATCATTCCGCTCCAGCTCCTCTCGTATTGGATGGCCGTGAGTCGTGGCACCAATGTCGACCAGCCCCGGAATCTTGCCAAGAGTGTGACCGTGGAATAGAGGTTTTGAATTCGCTCTATTATTTTCCTATATTTTGCGTCATTCTCAGTGAAGCAGAGGAGAAGAAGAGATGAAAGCGGAAGCGAAATTCAAGGCGACGGACTGGGCGCTCGTGCTGGGTGCGTCGAGCGGTTTCGGCGGAGCGACGGCGATTGAACTCGCACGTCACGGGATGAACATCATCGGCGTTCATCTGGACAGGCAGGCGACCATGCCGGCCGTGCAGCATGTGATCAAGGATATCAGCAAAGCGGGGGCGAAGTCGATGTTTTACAACATCAATGCTGCCGATTCGATCAAACGCAACGAGACCTTGGATGACATTTCCGAGCGGCTTGCGGATAATGCCGGCAACAACGTCAGGGTTGTCATTCACTCGCTCGCGTTTGGTACGCTGAAGCCGTTCATCGCAAAGAAACTTGAAGAGGCGATCACGCAGGCCCAGATGGAAATGACCCTCGACGTTATGGCGCATAGCCTCGTCTATTGGGTCCAAGGATTGATTGCCCGAAACCTTCTGCGGAAGGGGGGACGCATTTTCGGGTTGACGAGTTCCGGGGGACGTACAGCTATTCCGTTCTACGGTGCTGTGTCGGCCGCCAAGGCAAGCCTGGAAGCTCATATTCGACAGCTCGCGCTCGAGTTGGGTCCAATGGGAATCACGGCAAACGCAATCATGGCGGGTGTCACCGATACGCCGGCCCTTCGAAAGATCCCAAACGCCACCAAGATGCTCGAGGTGGCGAAACACAAGAATCCGCATGGTCGTTTGACGACCCCGGAGGATGTCGCCAGGGCAATCGTCCTCCTCTCGGAAGAGGGGGCTTCATGGGTCTCCGGAAACGTCATCGGCGTTGACGGGGCTGAGGATGTGGTAAGCTACATCGGATAATCGCCCGAAGGATCTCCGCATTCGACGTTTCATTTGCACAAAGGTGATTTGCCATGTTTGATTTTGAATTCAACGAAGAACAGAAGATGCTTCGCGAGATGGTGCGTGACTTCACCGAAACAGAAATCAAGCCCGTCGCACACAGAATCGATGAAGAGGAAAGAATTCCTCCTGAGCTGATCCACAAGATCCGCGACCTGGGAATTCTCGGCGCGGTCTTTCCTGCGGAGTACGGTGGCGGAGGTGTCGGCGAAGTCGGCTACTGCATCATCCAAGAAGAAATTGCGCGTGGCTGCCTGTCAACAGCGACATTCATCGGTGCTCATCAGTCGATCGGTACGAATGCGATCTATCTGGGGGGGTCAGAGGAACTGAGGAAGAAATACGTGATTCCACTGGCCGAAGGGAAGATGATCGGAGCGTTTGCCCTCACCGAGGCGCTTGCCGGATCCGATTCGTTCAATTTGCGAACGCGGGCCCACAAAGAGGGAGATGAGTGGGTGTTGAACGGGGAAAAATTGTGGATTACCAATGGCGGCATCGCCGACATCGTATCGGTGTTCGCACGAACGGAGCGCGGAATCACCGGGTTCGTGGTCGAAACGAAGATGCCGGGATATCTCGCCGGCCCCCCCGAAAAGAAAATGGGTATCAAGGGGAGCGTGACGAATGCGATTACGTTGGACAACGTCCGCGTCCCTGCAACGAACATGATTGGAGAAGACGGTCGGGGATTTGTGGTTGCCATGAAGACACTCGACGCCGGTCGGCTTGGTCTCGGTGCCGCATGCATGGGGGCATCCAAGGAACTCCTGGAACGCTCGGCGAAGTACGCCAAAGAGCGCAAGCAATTCGATGTTCCGATCGCACAGTTCCAGGCAATCCAGTTCATGCTCGCGGAAATGACCACGATGATCTACGCCATGGAATCGATGGTGTATCGAACGGCGGCTCGATACGACGCCGGCAAGAACGTCTCGCGGGAAGCTGCAATCGTGAAGCTGTACTGCTCGGAGGCGCTGGGGGAGGTAGCCGACATGGCAGTGCAAATTCACGGTGGGATGGGATACTCGAGGGAACTTCCGATCGAGCGGTTCTATCGTGACGCAAGGATCAATCGAATCTTCGAAGGAACAAACGAGATTCAAAAAGTCGTCATTGCACGTGATATCTTAAAGAGAAACGGCTCGATGCGCCAGTCGTAATGGCTTCTTCGCTCGAGTCTGATCTTGACTTTGGGGAGAAAGTTCGATAAGATAGGGGCGGTGCGGATAGGTAGCCGCACCGTTTTTGTTCCGGTAGACGCCACTCACGTAGCTTCACTTCGTTCGTTGAATACGAGTTTTCGGATCCCGTCAGAACACGACGGGGATCCTGACAATTTCAGTCACTGAACTTCAGTTTGTTCGTTAAGTGACGAAATTTTTGGATCCCGTCAGAACACGACGGGGATCCTGACAATTTCAGTCACTGAACTTCACTTCGTTCGTTAAGTGACGAAATTTTCGGACAGGTAGCTCAGTTGGTAGAGCAATGGACTGAAAATCCATGTGTCGGCGGTTCGATTCCGCCCCTGTCCACGATGACCCGCCTCAGACAAGGCGGGTTTTTTGTTGTTGAATGGTCCAGCCAGGCGCCGATTCGGTCGCGATTGCCAACTTAACTGCCATTGGAGTTTTCGGCGTGGAGATGGTGAAACTGGGAGAGTTGGAAACGACGGATCAGCTGCTCGTTTGCATTTTCATCGGAAGTCGAATCGAAAAGGTTGTTCCCGTTTCGACAGACGACGTGAAAGCCACAGTCCCCTTCAGATATCGTTCACCAAGTAGCTTCATGCTATACGTCCCGAGTCCCCGATCGCTGCTCTTTGTGGAGAATGAACGCTGGAAGATCTGACGCTTCACGGATTCCGTCATACATCCGTTGTTGTGAACCCAAAAAATGATCGTGTCTCCATCCAGCGAACTGCCGAGGGTGACGATCTCCCGCTTCGATGATGCCTCCAGGGCATTTTTCAACATGTTTCCAATGACGCGCCGCAGAAGTTTTGGATCCGCCTGGATCGCCGCATCCTTCGATTCAGGGTCAATGACGACGGTACGACCTGTCCCGACTGGGTGATTTGCATACTTCTCTGCGATTTCTTTTAGTACGGAATGTGAAGAGAGTATATATGGATGGGTCACAAGGTCGTTGCTTTCTGCTGCCGTCAAGTCACGCTGCGCGGCGATCTCCTCGAGAATCTGACGGGTCAACTGAAGCAGCGTGGCCTTGTACTCATCTCTTTCCGTTTCGGGCGATTTGAGGAGGAGCTGGGCGTATCCGTACAATCCGCCCGCAATATTCAACACATCGTGGAAGAAAATCCTCTCGAGCGCGCGTCGGCGCTTCTCGTCGGCAATATCCATGATCGCAATAACGGTGTACATCTCTCCGTTCTTCTGTAACGGCGTTGCCCAGACGCGAAGATCAAGCGATTCCTTCCCATCGTTTCTCGAAATTCGACACTCCTGAATGGAAACGTTCCCACGCTGGCTCTCAAGAATCGCCCTGACGGCGCCGCATTCCCGGCAAAACTCCGTTGTGCCGCAACCCCCTTCGGTCTCGGTCGCGTGGCTGCAGCCAAGTGCCTCACCCGGCCGAAGCCCCAGGAGCGACGTTGCGTCATCAACCCCAACCATTGCCGCGAGCCGGTCGTTTGCGAAGACGATCTGTCGCTTGCTGTTCAGGATCAGAAAGATGTCGAATATCGAGGCGACGAGGGTGTGCATAATCTGTTCGTTCGAGAAGCGGTCGGCCTGCGTGATGACCTCTTCTATCGAGTACCGCTCGGCGGGGGCAAACGCAGTAGGGAGTTTCGGTTGATCCATGATCATCTCGGGTTACTGATTTGAATGTATTTCACGAAATCCAGAAAATCAATCCACGACTGCTGTTCTGTGAGCTTCCAACATGATGTGCGCGATGGTGCGAGAATTTCTGTACTTGCGACTCGATTCGAAAAGAGCGAGATTCTCTTTGCACCAGGTGGCGGCATTCAAGCACGATAGGCTCATTGATTATGGAAGGGAAGAGTATGCCGAGACAGTGTCTCTTCATGATCCTTGTTCTCCTGTATGCGGGGTTTCCCGCCAGTTCACAGAGCATCTCAACCTTCTCGATTGTGGCGCGGGATTCTTCAACCGGAGAACTCGGCATCGCGGTCGCATCAAAGTTTTTTGCCGTCGGTGCCGTTGTGCCTTGGGCGCAGGCGGATGTCGGAGCGATCGCGACGCAGTCCTTCGCCAACACCTCGTTCGGATGGCGCGGGCTGGAACTCCTCGAGGCCGGCGCGACGCCGACCGAAGTATCGGCTGTCCTTCTTCGCAACGATGAGGATCCGGGGCGCCGACAGTTCGGAATCGTGGATAGCCGCGGACATTCCCACACGTACACGGGACAGGGATGCATCGCCTGGGCCGGCGGACGTAACGGCAGGAACTATGCGATTCAGGGGAACATTCTCACGGGAGAATCGGTCGTGATCGCCATGGAAGAGGCGTTTCTCGCGACGAAGGGAACCCTGGCCGATCGGCTCTATGCTTCACTCATTGCCGGCGATCGTGAGGGGGGTGACTCGAGAGGAAAGCAATCGTCTTCGCTTCTTGTTGTAAAGCGGGGAGCAGGCTACGGCGGGTATACGGATCGCGCGATTGACGTCCGTGTCGATGATCATGCGGAACCTTTTGTGGAACTCGGTCGACTGCTCCGATACGCCCAGATGAACTATGCGTGGAACGAGGGCTGGACGCTCTTCACTCAACGGAAGGCCCGAGAAGCTCTCCCACACATCGAGCGGGCGGTGACCTACGCGCCGGACAATCCGGAGCTACTCTATGATCTTGCCGTTATTCGACTGGCCGACGGAAAGGCGCAGGGGGCCCTCGGAGCGCTCGCTGAGGCCATCCGCCTCAATCCAAAGCTAAAAGTGCAGGCACGGAACGATTCGGATCTTGCGAATCTGCGAACCCACGAGCTCTTTCAGGAAATCGTGAAGGAATAAAGGCGCACAAACCAACAGTCAATTTGTTCAACACGTGAGGATGCAATGAAGGAGACTATTGATCTTACCCTGAATGGCAAGCCGGTGAAGGTCACCACAGACAGCAACCGCATGCTTCTCTGGGTCCTCCGGACCGATCTGCACCTGACAGGAACCAAGTACGGCTGCGGGGAGAACTACTGCGGCGCCTGCACCGTGCTTGTGGAGAATGAAGCAACGCGATCGTGTCACGTCACGCTGAAAGACGTACGCGGAAAGAACGTTGTCACGATCGAGGGATTGGCGAAGAGGGGCTCACTTCATCCGCTCCAAAAGGCGTTTGCCGACCACAATGCTCTCCAGTGCGGCTACTGCACTCCCGGAATGATTATGACCGCGGTCTCATTGCTCCACAAGAATCCCACACCAACGCCGTCGGAGATTCTTGAAGGGATGAACGACAATCTGTGTCGATGCGCTGCACATAATCGAATCGTGCAAGCGATCGAATCGGTCAGCACGACGTCGAAAGGAGGGATCTGATCATGCGACATGAGAAAGATATCGATTCGCTCGATGGAGCGATCTCCACGCCGATGGATCGACGTGAGTTTCTGAAACGTACCGGCGGAGGAATCTTCATCCTCTTCACGCTGGGTGATTCTCTGCTTGAATTTCAGGAGCGTCAGGGACGGCTTCCGAGTGATTTCAATGCCTTTCTTCGCATCGCCCCGGAGGGACGTGTTTCCTGCCTGACCGGAAAGATCGAGATGGGCCAGGGAGTCGTGACCTCACTCGGTCAGATGCTTGCAGATGAATTGGATGTGAAGCTTGAATCGATTGAAATGGTGATGGGTGATACGGACCTCTGCCCGTGGGACATGGGAACGTTTGGATCGTTGTCGACGAGGTCGTTCGGACCTTCACTCCGGCAAGCCGGGGCCGAAGCGCGTCTTGTTCTCAAGGAACTTGCGTCCGAGCGGTTGGGAGTTCCGGTAGAACGATTGCAGACCGAGGACGGGATGGTGTTCGACCGTACGAACAGAAAACTCGGTATTTCATACGCCGATCTCTCCAAGGGAAAGAAGATCGAGCGAGAGGTAACCGGCAAAGCTGTCCTCAAGAAACCCTCGGAATTCAGAATTATGGGCAAGTCGGTTCCGAGGCGGGACGCCCCTGACAAGGTGAGCGGAGCGGCACAATACGCCGGAGACATCCGCGTCCCTGGCATGCTCTGCGCTTCGATCGTGCGCCCGCCTGCTCATGGGGCCAAATTGGTTCACGCGGACACCTCGGCGGCCGAAAAGATCGAAGGGGTGGCGATCGTGCGCGATGGGGACTTCATCGCCGCCCTCCATGAATATCCGGATGTGGCCGTACGCGCAGTCGCCGAGATCCGGGCTACGTACGAACGGGAAGCGTCGCCACTCGATGAGAATTCCATATTCGACCATCTCCTGCGCGTTGCGCCCGCGCCGAACGTTGTCTCAAGCCGCGGCGATCTTGAGGAGGGAAAAAGAGCCTCGAGAGTCGTCCTGGAACACACCTATCTCAACGACTACGTTGCGCACGCGCCAGTCGAACCGCATACCGCACTCGTGAAGATCGAAGGAGACAAGGCGACGGTCTGGGCGTCGACCCAGACCCCGTTTCGGGCGAAAGAGGAAGTGGCGCGCGAGCTTGGGTTCCCCGCCGACAAAGTTCGGATTCTGACGCCCTTCGTCGGCGGCGGCTTCGGTGGCAAAACCAGCAATCGCCAGGTGGTGGAAGCCGCTCGACTGGCGAAACTGAGCGGAAAGCCGGTCCAGGTTGCCTGGAGCCGGAAGGAGGAGTTCTTCTATGACACGTTCAGACCTGCCGCTGTGGTGAAGATTCGCTCGGGGGTCACGGAGATCGGCAAGATCCAATTGTGGGACTATCATGTCTATTTTGCCGGTGAGCGTGGGGCCGAGCAATTCTATGATGTCTCGCATCATCGAACCACCAGCTATGGACGCGGCTGGACAGCCGGACCGGGCACCCACCCATTCGCGACGGGTGCGTGGCGCGCACCGTCAAACAACACCAATACATTTGCGCGCGAATCGCAAATTGATATGATGGCAGCTGCAATTGGTCGGGACCCTGTCGAGTTCCGACTTCAGAATCTGTCGCATCCGCAATTGCGCCGGGTTCTGGAAACTACGGCGGAGAAGTTCGGCTGGAAACCTCAAAAAGCCCCAAGCGGACGGGGCTGCGGCGTGGCGTGCGGTGTGGACGCTGGGACTTATGTCGCGATGATTGCGGAAGTGGAGGCAAACAAGCGGAGTGGAGAAGTCAAAGTGAAGCGGATTGGTTGTGCTCAAGATATGGGGATGGTGGTCAATCCCGAGGGAGCGACCGTCCAGATGGAGGGTTGCATCATGATGGGGCTCGGTTATGCGCTCACTGAGAGAATCCGATTCAGGGGAGGCGATATCCTCGACGTGAATTTCGACACGTATGAGGTCCCGAGATTCTCATGGTTGCCGTCCATTGAGACAGTTATCATCGACAATATGGAATCAGCGCCGCAAGGCGGTGGTGAACCTGCGATTGTGACGGTCGGTGCGGCAATAGCAAATGCAGTGTATGACGCGATTGGTGTCCGGGTGTTTCGACTTCCTCTTCTTCCCGAAAGGATCCGCGAGGCACAAAAACGCTAGACGGATCAAAAAGAATTGCGCGGGGAAGAGTGCGAGGGGGGTCGGCGCATCAACTCCAACTTCAAGGGGCTCCCACTGTCGGGGGTCATCTCTTTGCTCGAGGTGACCCCCTTGCATTTCGTGGACTGGTGAGCGGAAGATCAACGCACCGCCTGCCGTTCAAGCGATCGCGCGAGGGCGAGATGCTCATACATGTGCTTGATCCGCTGGGACCGTGTAAAGCGGGCGTTCATCTTGATCGCATAATCGCCCCGATCGGATCTGAGCGCATGGAGAGCAAGTGCCGCAGCAATGCGTGATGGGCCATCGCAAGCCTCGTCCTTCACAATACGCATCAATGGGATGATGGAACGGTCGAACGAATAGTCCGGCGCGAGGTCGGTGAGCTGTTTCAATGTGAGCGCGGCAGTTGCGCGCACACCGGGAATGTCAGAACCGAGACAGGCAATCAGGTTTTCCTCGATAAGCTTCAGTCTGTCGAAAGAAAACGGGCTTGCCGCGCGGTCGGGAGGAGTGGAGGCAAACGCGCTTGCAGCAATGAGGAGTGTTGCCACCACGATGAGCACAACAGGTGTGATGGGCTTCATGACATCTCCCTGGTGAAATGATGTGACACCGAGTTGATTGGAATGCCTCAGTTTCTCGTTACGTTATTCTCCGTGCGAGGTTGCATCGTACGGATCGCGATGCTGATCCATTGTCTCTCTTCCTGTATTTGCGTAAATTCCACTGTCTGCAAAACTCAACACATTCTGAACTTCTCGCAAGGATATCTCTTGAAGACGAAAATTGGCCGACATTTTACATTCGAAGCTGCACATCAGCTCAACGGAGCTCAGTACGGGAAGTGCCAGCAAATGCACGGCCACCGGTATGAGCTTACCATCGAGATTGAAGGGGAGGTGAATCAGAATGGATGGATTTGTGACTTCGCCGAACTCGATAGCGAGGTGGAAACGCACATTTTGAACAGATTTGATCATCAAAATCTCAACGATCATCTGAAGGTCCCAACAGTCGAAAATATCGCGCTTCTGATTTTTCACGAACTCGACACAGCCCTCAGGAACAAATCATATTCTGTTACACGTGTTGTGCTCTATGAAACCCATGATTCCTACGCCGAAATTGCGCGTTAACGAAATCTTCTACAGTCTCCAGGGTGAGGGAGCGCGTAAAGGATCGGCAAACATCTTTGTCCGCCTGGCACACTGCAACCTCACCTGCGGGTACTGTGACACTGAGTTCGAGAGCTACCGCGAATTGAGTCTGGAGGAACTCCTCTCGGAATGCGGTAGATACAAATGTCCAAACGTCGTCTTCACAGGGGGAGAACCGTTGCTGCAATTGACCGAAGATGTGGCGACCGCCTTCAAGGATGCCGGCTACTTTGTGGCCCTTGAGACGAACGGTTCCGAGCGGCCTCCGAAGGGGATCGATTACGTGGCCGTCAGTCCGAAGGTTGCCGAACACGTGGTATCGCAGAAGTTTGAGGGAGTCCACATCCATGAGCTCCGATACGTTCGCAATCGGTCCCAGGGAATTCCCCGGCCGATGGTTCGTGCGGATCACTATTTTCTCAGCCCGGAATTCAACGGCGAATTCCCGGATCGCGAGAACATCGAGCATTGCATCCGCCTTGTGAAGGAACACCCCGAGTGGAGCTTGTCCGTTCAGGAACACAAGCTACTCAACATCCGGTAGGAAATGAGGCCGAAAGCTGTTGTCATATTTTCCGGCGGCTTGGATTCGTCGACGCTCCTGTATTACGCAAGAACATCTCATGATGTTCATGCCCTGACGTTTGATTACGGATCAAAGCACAACGCGCGGGAACAAGCCGCAGCGTCTTTAATTGCGCGCCGCGCGAACGTTTCCCACACCATCGTTCCGCTCCCCTTTGTGAACGAATTGTTCAAATCGGATTTGCTCCTGAGGGGAGGGAAGATCCCCGAGGGGCACTATGAGGATGTGTCGATGAGGCGAACGGTCGTTCCGTTTCGAAACGGAATCATGCTCGCGATTGCGGTCGGATTTGCCGAATCGATCGACGCGGGCGTGGTGATGTTTGCCGGTCACGCGGGCGACCATGCGATCTACCCGGATTGCCGCCCCGAATTTCTCCAAGCCATCGCCCAGTGTGCACGAGTCGGAACGTATCGAGGCGTGGTGGTGGAAGATCCATTTATCACGATGAAGAAAAGCGACATCGTCGAATTGGGGAACAAACTCGCGGTGCCCCTCTCGCTGACCTATTCATGCTACAGAGGGGAAGAAGATCATTGCGGCCGATGTGGTACGTGCCATGAGCGCAAGGAGGCCTTTCAATTGGCCGGCGTCCCTGATCCTACCCGGTACGAATCATAGGAGGCGTGCGGAGTGGCGAAAGCAGAAGGAATGGAATTTGATTTTCTCGGAGAGGATGCGATCGACGCATCTTACCTTGAGGCATTTGTATTTGAGGACGTCGAGCAGTATATCAAGACTGAAACGCATGAATTTTCGGCCGTCTGTCCTTTCAGCGGACTCCCAGATTATGCCTACCTGAAGATCGAGTACTATCCGACCGGCAGGAAATGTGTCGAGCTGAAATCGCTCAAGTACTACGTCACTACTTTCAGAAATGTGGGGATCTATCAGGAGAGGTGCACAACCCGGATCCATCAGGATCTCACGAAGCTCCTCGAAACCGATCGACTACGCGTGACGACGATCTACAACATCAGGGGGGGATTCCGAACCACGTGCGTTCGTGGTGAGTTGTAGAGCAACAACAGTCGCGTACCTACCGATTCCGCTTCTTCGCTCTAAGCCTCAGTTTCAGCGTCTTAATTTCGTAGTGAGCGAATTTGAGACTGAGCGCTCCTTTCGCGGGCTTGAGCCTCGCAGTCTCGTGTTCCATCAGGTCACACTCGGAGGCCTGGAGGATCGAATAGCCGAATTCGAGTTTTGCTTTGGAAGCTTCTCCGTGGGCCTCATGCATACGGAGGATAACCTCATCACCCTCCTCACTCTTCTTGACGGAATCGATGTGAACGCCGGGAGGGAGTCCTGCGACAATTGGGGCGACGGGATGGAGGTTCGTGTTTTTCAGAACGAGCAGCGGAACGTTGAATTCCTTTGCACGGCGCGCCGTTTCGCCCGCCCGCCAATCCCCCTTGTGAGAGACGAGCGCATAGGCGAACTCATGCGTCCCCTGGTCGGTGTAGCGATCGTCCGTACGTTCTGCAGGTTCCGTCGGATGAGCAAAGCGAGGCGACCGCAGAAGCGTGAGACGAAGCGTCGATTCGCGGGCATCATATCCGTACTTGCAATCGTTGATCAGACTGACGCCGAATTTCGGCTCGGAGAGATCGGCCCACTGTTGGGCAGGGACTTCGAATTTCGCTACGTCTTCGGGTGATCTTGGCTTCGTCGGACGCTGAATGCTCCCGAACTGCGTTTCGTAAGTCGCGAGCGCCGTTTTGATGTTTGTTGGGAATGCCACCTTCAGAAGGGTCTGTTTTTCTGTCCATTTCAGATGCGTGCGAAAATCGATTCGAGCCACCTTGTGATACAGGATCATGTCCTGAGTGAGCACGGAACCGTTTGCTGATCTGTACACAAGTCGCAGAACAACACAAAGGGGTCCGCTCTGAACGATCTTGCCGGACTTGAATTTTAGAACGTCGGTTCGTTTCGATTCGTAACCCGCGTCGAGGTCCCACGCCTCATACTCTCCGGGCTTGTCGGAATAGGTATGGAGGAAATTGGCCCGCTGTCCCTTCTTCACAAGCTCGCGTCTCAGCCGCTTGTCGTAGATCGAGGTCAACCGGCCGGACGCATCCGTGCGGATGCGGTAGATCGGTCCCTCGATAATCCGAGCCGTGATCTTCCAGTCGGTATCGTGCGACGGCGCTTTGTCAGAAGGCGACACGATCACCGTCCTGGAGCCAAAGGGAAGGATTTCCGGCACGTAGCAGAGAAGGTGGAGAGTATCTTTCGAGTGGCCGAGAATCTGGAACTCGAGCGGCGCGCCCGTCTCATCGCAGACAGAGATGAATTTCTCCGGCGATTTCACAATGAGTTCCACGTATTCGCTTCTCGACCATCCCAACGTATTGAAAAGCGTGAATCGCTGATCTTTTGTCCCCTTCGGGGAGGGACCTGCAAGCGCTTTCAGCGCACGGTTGGAGAGACTTGCCGTGCGGAGTTTGATCTGCTCGAATCCCTCTTTGACGTCGTGATAAGCGTCGGCGATCGCTGTGCCGGCGATAAGGTCATGGAACTGAAATGTGAGGAGCCGCCGCCAGAGTTCTTCAACTTCTCTGGCCGGATATTTTCTTGCTGCGGCAGATTTTCCATTCAACATCGCAAGGGTCGAAAGGAGCTCCATGTTGTAGAAGGCCGTCTCACTCATGCGATTCTCACGCTTCAGCCAGCCCTGCGTGGTATAGGCGCCCCGGTGCTTCTGGAGATACAGTTCACCCTCCCACATCGGGAGTTGCGGAGTAACTTCTCCCAACCGCTCGAAAAATTCCCTGGGAATGGCGCAACGAACCCGGGGAAGTCCCGGAGCCTCTTTGGGTGAGAACGACCGAAGGATTTGATCTTTCGCAGGTCCTCCTCCGCCGTCACCATGACCAAAGAGCAACACCGCGTCCCGAGACAGATCTTTCTGCTTATAGTCTTCCCACGCCTTCCTGATCGTTTTTGACGCAAGCTGGCCGTCAAACCGCGTCGGCTGCACATGACTGAGGATCGAAGTGCCATCAAGCCCAAACCACCGGAATGAGTGGTACGGAAACTCTGGAGAATCGTTCCAGTTCAACTTCGTTGTGAAAAACCGCGTGAGTCCCGCTTTCTTCAGGATTTGAGGGAGCGCAGCGGAAAAACCAAACGTATTGGGCAACCAGCAAATGTCAGATGAAATACCAAACTCTGACATAAGAAACCGTCTCCCATACAGATGTTGACGGACCAGCGATTCACCGGACGGGATGTGGCAGTCATATTCGACCCACGAGTCGCCGATGGGGATCCATCGTTGCTCCTGGATCCGCTGTTTCAATTGCTTGAAAAGCGTCGGATAATCTTGCTTGAGAGAATGGTAGAAGTACGCCTGGCTCTGTGTGAATTTGAATTCGGGAAACTCCTCCATGAGGCGCAACACCGTCGAAATCGTCCGTCCGCATTTTCGCCGCGCATCCGGCATTGTGGAGAGCCACGCGACATCGAGATGCGATTGGGCGATGAGATGAAGAACTCCTTCGATGGAGGTGCGGAGGTCGGTGTCGATCGCTTTTTCAATGAAGGAAAGAGCGCGTCCGATCGCGTTGGGATATTCCTCCCCCGCCGGATCGAAGTACTTCAGGAAGATGAGGGTCCGGCGAATGACTTCCTTCAATTCTTTCGATTCGGGGGATCCCGTACCGAAGAGCTTTTCCAGTTCGCGCAGAGTCACAAGGGAATGGTACAATGCTCGCGCCGGCGGAGAAACGACGGCGAGCTGTGCCCGATTGAAATAGCTGACATCTTTTGACCGGCCGCTGTATGCTTGGATTGCGGTTAGGAGTTCAACACCCCCCCTCGCGGAGGGGGAAAGAAGCACCTCCTGATGGTTACCATCGATCCCGGAAAATGGCTCGCCATCTACATAGAGGAGTCCCCCAGGGAGGTCGAGAAGGAGGACAACTGATTTGCCCGAAAACTCGTTCGGAACGGTGACATTTCTTCGAAACCACGCCGTACGATCGTATCCGCCCCAAAACGACGGGACGTGAAAATCCGACCAAGAGCTGTCTCTGAGCGATGTGGAGGAACCGTCCTCGAGATCCGCCTCTTTGATCTTCCAGGTCTTGAGATCGACCACTGCGGGATAGATCGAACGACGGATGTGGAGTAGAATCTGATCCAGGAGGTCAATCGGCATAGGAAGGATCGTCTCCGATGTGAGCGTTTGAAATCGGGGGAAAATATGGATTCTTACCGACTAGCGCAAGGTTAGGAGGGGAAAATTCGAGCAGAGCTTGATAGCATCACGATAACATGTTGCTCGCGGGCTTCGCCGTGGGTGCGATGGCCGAAAGATCGCTTGGTCATCGTTTTTAGACGGTTTTTTGTTGTTTCCTTCCAGCAGGAATCGTTGAGGCGAGAATCGTCGCACGCAGGGAAGGGCCGACTCGCTCAACGTCCGGCAAGAGCAGCGGTGAGCCGGGATGCACGAGGAGTGAGACTCCGGTGGTGTCAAAGCATTCGACCGACGAAGATGCCATTGTCGTGCGTGCGATGCTCTGAGTCGCAGACACGATCTCTTGCCCGCAGGGGATTCGACAGTCACAGGTACCCTGATTGAACCGTGTATGCAGAACAGCGCTGGCGTGAGCGCGGAACACATCCTCGGGTCAGGTAATTGATGTTGACTCTGCAGGTACGTCTTTTTGCCGGGCGAGAGTGCCGGATATCATCGCTCTTGAACGAGCAGGAGATCATGTTCCTCTCTTTCCGCCGCGTTCAAAAATCAAGTTGCTAATCCTTGATGGAAAAGGTACATTAAGCAGCACTTCATGGATCGAACCGATTCAGCGCGAGGTCGGTCCCGATCCTCAACATCTTCCGTCACACTTCATAGACAGCGGCCACAATGGGCAATATCGACTGGATCATTATTGCGATCTACTTTGCCATAACCATTTCCATCGGTCTCTACTTCACACGACGCGCGGGATCCAGCACAAGCGAGTTTTTCCTGTCAGGTCGGAATCTTCCGTGGTGGCTTGCCGGAACCTCCATGGTGGCAACCACATTTGCCGCCGACACTCCTCTTGCCGTGACGGAGCTGGTTGCAAAAAACGGGATCGCAGGGAATTGGCTCTGGTGGAATTTTGTCTTTGGGGGAATGCTCACCGTCTTCTTCTTTGCGCGGTTGTGGCGCCGGGCAGGAATCATGACGGACGTCGAATTTGTGGAATTGCGCTACTCCGGCCGGGCAGCGGCGTTCTTGCGCGGCTTTCGTTCGCTCTATCTGGGGATATTCATGAACTGCGTCATCATGGCGTGGGTGAATCTTGCCATGGCGGCGATCCTCGAGGGAATGTTTGGCATCCCGGCGAATGAGGTCATGTTCTATGTTGCGCTTGCACTCGTCATCACGGCAATCTATTCGGCCCTTTCCGGATTGTGGGGCGTTGCTGCGACAGATGTCTTCCAGTTTATTTTCGCCATGGGTGGAACGATTGCCCTTGCGATCATCGTTCTCGATTTGCCTCAAGTCGGAGGAATAGAGGGATTGAAATCGCAGCTTCCCGAGTGGACGTTGAGCTTTCTGCCGCGTATCGTCGAACAGGACATTCAGGGGGTGGGCGCCACGCTCGCGCTGAGTATCACAGGATTCCTGGCCTTCGTGGGAATCCAGTGGTGGGCATCGTGGTACCCCGGTGCGGAACCGGGCGGCGGGGGATACATCGCTCAACGAATGATGTCGGCAAAAGACGAAAAGCATTCGCTTTTTGCGACGCTCTGGTTCACGATCGCACACTATTGTGTCAGGCCGTGGCCTTGGATTCTGGTCGGATTGGCAACGCTGGTTCTCTACCCTGATCTGGATCCGGAACAGCGTCGACTTGGATATGTCTTTGCCATGCGCGACCATTTGCCGGCAGGACTGAATGGAATCATGGTGGCGGCCTTTCTCGCGGCCTATATGTCCACGATTGCCACGCAGTTGAACTGGGGGACCTCGTATGTGATCAATGATTTCTACAATCGGTTTGTCCGTCGTGATGCATCGCAGAAACACCTCGTGTTCGTTTCACGCGTGACAACCGGAATTGTCATGATCCTTTCACTTGTCGTGACCGGTCTTCTCGAGACGATCTCCGGCGCGTGGGCATTCATCATTGAGGCAGGAGCGGGACTTGGTCTCGTCCTGATCCTCCGATGGTTCTGGTGGCGGATCAATGCATGGAGCGAGATTTCCGCCATGCTGGCTCCGCTCGTCATTTTCGGAATCCTGAAGCTGTACACGAACATTCAATTTCCACAAAGCCTGTTTGTCATTGTCGGGGGAACGACGGTCTCCTGGCTGATCGTGACCTATCTCACGCGCCCGACAGAGGCGGAGCATCTCAAGGCGTTCTACACCCGAGTCCATCCGGGCGGAGCAGGATGGAAGAAGATAGCAGCCCTGGTTCCAGACATCACCGGCGACCGGGGGTATCGAACCCTGTTTCTCAGTTGGATTGCGGGAATTGTCCTCGTATACTCGATGTTGTTCGGGATCGGTGAACTCATCCTCGGATCGCCGATGATTGCGGCAGCGTATGTGGTCATCAGTCTGCTTGCGGCACTGTCGATCTACCGTCTCAACGCCCGGCGCGGCTTCGGTTCGTTGATTCGGTAGGATCGTATTCCGATATAGTGATTTATCCTGCACAGGAGACGCGTCCATGAATCCCAGAGCGAAGTACTTTGTTCTCTTCCTCCTTGTCTTTGTCCTTTCCCTTTGGCTCTATTTCTTCTTTTCCACGACCGACGCAAACACGATCTATGTCAACGCGAAGATCTATACGATGGATGGAGAAAACGGAATCGCCGAGGCGATGGCCGTCGGCGGCAACAAAATCATCGGCATCGGATCACGAGATGACATCGAGCGGAAGTTTCGCGCTCCGGCGACGGTAGACCTTCAGGGAAGGACCGTCGTCCCCGGACTGATCGATGCACATGCGCATTTGCTGAGTCTGGGAATCTCCAAACTCACCGTTGATCTTGTCGGCACGACATCAACCGACACGATTGTCCAGAGAGTGAAGGATCGGGTCGCGCGCGTCGAAGCAGGCCAATGGGTGCGCGGCAGGGGATGGGACCAGAATGACTGGTCTGTGAAATCGTTCCCGACACATCGCACGCTGGACCGCGTCTCTCCATCGAACCCGGTTTACCTGACTCGCATCGACGGACACGCAGCGTGGGTGAACAAGAAGGCCCTCGAGATCGCTGGAATTACCCGCGCGACTCCTGATCCCCCGGGTGGAAAGATCATTCGGGATGGACGCGGAAACCCGACAGGCGTCCTCATCGATGCGGCGATGAGACTCGTTTCAAGCAAGATGCCCAGCATCTCTCATGCGGAGATTCAGGAGGCCCTGCGGCTCGCCGTTGCAGAGTGCGCCGCCCTCGGAATCACCACGGTGCATGACATGGGAGTTGACCTGGAGGATGTTCTCCTTTACCAACAGGCAATCGACAACAATCTCCCGATGATTCGCATCTATGCCGCAATCGGTGGAACGGAATCCACATGGAATCACTTCGTCGAAAAGGGACCCCTGGTGGGATATGGGGAGGGACTGCTGACGGTACGTGCCCTCAAACTGTACATCGACGGCGCACTCGGATCACGAGGGGCTGCGCTCATCGAGCCGTATACCGATGATCCGCAAAACAGAGGTCTGACCATCGTCGGCGAACAGAAATTTCGATCGGATGTGGAAGAGGCGTTGAAACATGGATTTCAGGTTTGCACACATGCTATTGGCGATCGCGGGAACAACATCGTCCTCAATTCCTATGAGAAAGCATTGGCGACCGTTCCGAGCGGAGATTATCGGCTCCGCGTCGAACACGCGCAGGTTGTGAGTCGGTCCGATATTCCTCGATTCAATCAGCTCGGCGTGTTGCCAAGCATGCAACCGACCCACTGCACGTCTGATATGTATTGGGCGGAGGCGCGGCTCGGTCCTGAGCGCGTGAAGGGAGCGTATGCATGGCGATCGTTCCGCGATGCCGGCTCCATTATTCCAGGCGGCTCGGATTTTCCGGTCGAACGGCCTAATCCCATTCATGGAATCTATGCCGCTGTGACGCGACGCGATCTTCAGGGACATCCAATCGACGCGCAGGATGTCGTTCGCAACTTCCAGTTGTCACCCTCCGGCATCTCGAATCCTGCCGATTTTGAGAACGGCTGGTACGTCAAGGAGAAACTGACTCGCGAAGAGGCGCTGCGGATGTTCACGACCTGGGCGGCGTGGAGTGAGTTCGCGGAAAAAGAAAAAGGATCTCTGGAAAAGGGAAAGTTTGCGGATTTTGTTGTCTTGTCGGATGACATCATGGCAGTTGCCGAAGACCAAATACCGCAGATCCATGCTGTGATGACGGTCGTGGGGGGGAAGGTGCTGCACAACACAATTCCCATATCTGATTGAATGTCCGGTCGGAGTGTTTGAAGTCGCGTGTTGTTTTTCCTCTCAAAAATTGCTAAACTCAAGGGCAACTTTCGAATATTCCTTCACCGTGGGGCATTATGCCGTACAAAGTCCTGGTTGCTGATGATGACGAGGGACAGCGGAAGTCACATGGATTCGCCCTCGAAGTGGCAACCGCCATCCTCGAAGACGAGATTCATATCGTAGAGACGGCAACGAGCGTTGATTCCTGGGAAAAGATTAAGACCGAGCTGTTCAATCTGATCATCCTGGACAATGACTTCAAGGATAATCATCTGAAGGGTCATCTCCCCGGTATTGCGTTGCTGCAACTGGCAAAGAAGGAGGGCTTGAATCGTAGCACGCCCATCTTCTTCTGCAGCGCAGATGCGTACGATACACTCAAGGCGATGGTCGAACGGTTCGGTGGATTCTACCTCCCGAAGGTCGGATACGACATCGAGAAGGTTGCCGAGTTGTTCGCGCAGAAAATAAAAAAGAAATGACGGATGTGAGGACAGCGACTGTCCCGTTGCTGCCAGGGTCACTTCGGTGACCCTTTTTTGTTGTGTGCCGTGAAGACCACTGACATCAAATATCATCAGCGAAGAAACTTCAAGCTCCATCTGACTGAGGGATCGTTCTATCTCGCCAGCATGGCGTTTCTGAACGCACAGACGGTCTTTCCGCTCCTTGTCAAACGGATGGGCGGATCTGATCTTTCGGTTGGCTTGCTCCCAATTATCATCTACGGGGCACATTTCCTTCCACAGCTCTTTGCCGCCAATTACTCGATCCGAACGCCGTATCGGAAACCCTGGGTGCTTGTGGCAGGCCTCCTGCAGCGGCTCCAGATCCTCGTGCTTGTGGGAGTCGTCGGAATCTCGGGATGGATCCATGAACAACTCGGACTCATCGCGTTCTTTATCGTCCTCTCCCTCAATCAAATCTTCGGCGGCATCGCTGCTCCGGTGTGGTTTGACTACATCGCCAAAACTATTGGGCCGAATGCGAGAGGAAGGCTCATGGGTTTTCGGACATCGATCGGTGCTGCCGTCGGTCTCTTCAATAGTCTGCTCCTCACGCTTCTCCTCTCCGTGGTAGCATTTCCGTTCAGCTTTTCGATCGCACTTCTGCTGGCGTTTGTTCTTCAAATGATGTCATGGGGAATTTTGCGAAAGACGACGGAGACGGTTCCATCCGTCGTCGATCCACCCGTTCCGTTTTCCCGGATTCTCGCACACGCGCGGTCGTTGCTTCGGGTCGATCACAACTTTCGTCGTTTCCTTGTCGCGTCGTCGGTTTCGATTGTCGGTTCGATGCCTGTCGCGTTCTTCACGGTGGCATTTCTTGCCCGGTTCAATGTGGGGGACAGCGCGATTGGCATCTACACGATGATCATGGTGGGATCACAGATCATCAGTGCAGGAGCTCTGGGATGGCTGGCCGACGCGCGCGGCCATAAACTGGTATTGCTCCTCTGTGCCGGATCGATGGTTGTGTCCACCGGGATCGCGATCGTTGCTTCCACGAACGCCTGGGCGTATATCGTCTTTGCCCTCGTTGGCCTCATCATGGGAGCGGAGACGATGGCACGATACAATTTTGTCATCGATTGTGCCCCGGAGAGAAATCGCACGCAATACATCGGCCTCATGAGCGCGACACTGGCGCCGTTCTATGCGGCCGGATTTTTCGGCGGCATTCTCAGTGAACTGTTCGGCTACAATATCGTTTTTGCAGTCAGCATTCTCTTTTCGCTTGTCGGATTGTACCTTCTCCTGAAAGTCTCGCCGCCGAAACATGCAATGAAGTTTCATGAGTTGAGCTAGGAGATCAGCTTGCGCTTTCCTCCAAATAGTTCTACATTGAACCGGCCAAGGAGGAGATTCGCCGGCGATGTTTGAGAGATCCCTCGACGAAGCTGAACGCATTCTCGCAGTGGACAAGGATATCATCGTGCCAGTCAAGAAAGTCTGGCAGGAGGTGGTTGCTGCCGGTCGGGCGCAGGATTTTACCGTGGCGGGACTTGCCGATTTCACTGCGATGATAGAGGCAGATCCTCGTTTCGAGTTCTTCCCCGCACACAGATCGGTGGTGGATGATATCGTCGATCCGGAGAGAGAAGATGTCGGCGATGAGCAGACCGAGATGGAACTGCTGGGCTTCTACTCCGGCGATCGAATAAAATTGAGGAGGATCCAACTCACGCCGGACGCCCTGGGGGAAATTCTCCGCACGAAAGTCGACCGGACGATGGATGCCCTTTCCAAAGTGTGGGAACTCCGACCTCAGGGGGATGTCGAAACCGAAGAAAAACTCCTCGACATCCTTGCCCAGGCCCAAAGCATCCAGCAGGAAGTCCAAACGACTTTCTCGCCTGAGAAGATGAAGAGTCTCTCGGAAAGTCTGAAAAAAATACAGTCACCCAAGGACTCTCCAGGGAAACCCAAAGCCAAAAAGAAGGCATCTCCCCGCCGAGCATCCGTCCAACCGTCGAAGAAAAAGAAAACACCCGCTCGTTCCCCGAAGAAGTCGAGGGAAACAGGGCGAAGATCCGCATCCCGTCGTCCACGCCGATAATGCTCAAGAAGGGGACGAAATCCTGGACCGTCCGATCCCTGATGAAGTTCGCGATCGAGTTTCTTCAGGAGAAAGGCATCGAGGAGGCGCGACGCAACGCCGAACTCCTGATGGCCCATACGCTCAAATGTCCTCGCATTGACCTCTACACCGATCCCACGAAACCCATCTCCGCGAAGGAATTCGGTCACTACAAGCAGCTCCTGGAGCGACGAATCAATCGGGAACCACTCCAGTACATCATCGGAACGGCGAACTTCATGGGTCTGCTGTTGCGGGTTGATGGGCGCGTCCTCATACCGAGGCCCGAGACCGAAAGCCTGGTCGAACAAACCATGTTGCTGTGCGGAACGATGGATGAACGAAAGACCGTGTCGATCCTCGACATCGGTACTGGCAGCGGGAATATTGCCATCGCTCTGGCAAAGTATGTCAAACGATGCGAGGCGACGGCGATTGATATCAGCGAAGATGCACTGGAAATCGCCCGCTTCAACGCGCTGCTTCACGAGGTGGCGGATCGAATTGATTTTCGGAAGTTGAGCGTTTTTGAGCCTGTCGACCAACTACTCCTCCGGCGTTTCACCATCCTGGTCAGCAATCCTCCCTATGTCTCGATGAAGGAATGGGAAGACCTGCAGATGGAAATCCGGAGATACGAACCAAAGGAGGCCGTGAGTGACGGCAAGGATGGCTACGAGTTTCATCGTCGGATCGTGGACATCGCACCGTATCTTCTGCAGGATGAAGGATGGCTGGCGATGGAGATGGGCTTTGGCCAGGTCGAGGAAATCGTGAGGTTGCTGCGGAGTCACGAATACCGGAACGTGAACGTCACGGAGGATCTTGGAAGTATCCCTCGAGTGGTCACGGCTCAATGCTCGCCCCGGTTTCGCAATGAACACAACAAGAATTGAACGCAGGAGGATGGAAGCATGCGGGCGCTTGTTCAGCGCGTAAGCCGATGCACCGTTCACGTCGACGGGAACGTACACAGCCGGATCGATCGCGGTCTGCTGGTGCTCCTCGGTATGAAGCAGGGAGATGCCGAGCGGGATGCGGAATATCTCGCCGATCGATGCGCCGCATTCAGGATCTTCGAAGATGCCGAAGGCAAGATGAATCTATCCGTTCAGGACGTTTCGGGCGCAGTGATGGTTGTTTCGCAATTCACGCTCTACGGGGATACGAGGAAGGGGAATAGGCCGAGCTATACCGACGCGGCACCTCCGGAACTTGCCGAACGACTGTATGAAGTGTTCATTCGGCGATTGCGGAACGTGCTGGGAGATGGACGGGTCGCCTCCGGTATCTTTCGCGCAATGATGGATGTCGAACTCGTGAACGATGGACCGGTCACACTCATGATCGAAAGCAAGGGTGGCACCGAGAGCGGCTCATAAGAATCTACTGTTCAATCGATGCACTGCTTCACGCGGGTTCAGGGATGAAGACGATACTTCTATTTGTGGATGGCCTGGGTATCGGAGATGAGGATGCCGGCGTGAATCCTCTCCTTCGTGCGCGCATGACAAACCTTCGCGCGTTGCTGGGCGGCGGAATCCCAACAAAAAAGAGTCCCGGATTCTCTTTCAACGGAGCGATCGCGAAACCAATCGATGCCGTTTTGGACATTGAGGGACTGCCGCAGAGCGGAACGGGTCAGATCGCGATCTTCACGGGCGCCAACGGACCTCGCCTGCATGGCGCGCACTTCGGTCCGTATCCTCCCTCCGGTCTCCGAGGGGTGTTGGAGTCGGACAACATTTTCAGAAGACTCATTCATCGCAAGAAGAAGGGAGTATTCGCCAACGCGTTTCCGAGACAATTTTTTGAATATGTGCGGCGGGGCACGCGGCGACTTACCGTCACGACGCTCTCGTGTCTGTCAGCCGGCGTGGAACTGCGCACCGCCGAGGATCTCGCAGACGACGTCGCTGTTTCCGCTGACCTCACGCGTGAACGTTGGGCAGACCTGGGATATCCTGAGCTTACTCCAATCTCGGCACGCGAATCCGGCGCACATCTCGCCCGACTATCGCGGGATGTCGACTTCACCCTCTTCGAATACTGGCTGACGGATCACGCCGGCCACAAGTTGGATTTTTCTTTTGCGGTGGATGTGCTCGAGCGATTTGATGACTTCCTCGGAGGCATTCTCGAGCATATCGATCTGAAACATCAGCTCCTGGCAATTGTGAGCGATCACGGCAACATCGAGGATCTTTCAACCAAGACCCATACGCGCAACGACGTTCCGATCATCGTCACGGGACGTCGGGCAGGGGACCTTGTTCAGCGCGTCGACAACATCACACACATCACGCCAACAATCGTTGATCTTCTGACCGACTGATGGGGGGTCCATTCTTCGGATCAAAGCCGGCACTGAGGTTCGTGCTCCTCTTCGCCGCGGGTATTCTCCTCTCTCATGAATTGGAGATCGCCCGGGTGGCCGCTTTCCTCGTGTGCGCATTCCTCTTGCTTTGTGCTCTCCTTGCCTTTCTGATTCAACGGCTCCGCCAGACTGTCGATATTCCAATCGTACTGTTGGTCGTCTCGCTCGGTGTATTGATGTATGCTGAGGATCGGACGGCATTACGTCACCAGCGGGTCGAGTCTCGTACGATCGAAGAACCGGTCGAACTGAACGGCACGGTGGAAAGTGTGCCGCAGGAACGGCATGATCGCTGGCGGTTTGTCCTCAATGCGGATTCACTCAAGCGGGAGGGAGGGATCACGCACCGGGGAATACGGGCATTGGTGTTTGCTCGCAAACGTTCGGCGAAGTCTGTTCCGCCGACCCAGGGAACTCGGATCAGTGTTGCGGGGCAGTTACAACGGTTTCCCATGAGGAGAAATCCGGGAGAGTTCGATTACGGGCGATATCTCGAACTGAACGAAATCAATGCCGTCGTGCTGAGCAGTGATGATCAGATTCGGCTTCTTCAGTCGGAAGTGGACGGAGGGATGCAAACGATCCTCCCGAGGGTGCGGACTCATCTCAGCATCCTCTTCAGGGAGTATCACCGGCCGGAGGTCTCGAGCTTTCTGAGCGGAATCATCCTCGCGGAACGAAGCGGGATCTCGGAGGAGGTGAAGCAGTCCTTTGTCAATACCGGGACGATTCACGTGCTCGCGGTATCGGGCTTGCATGTCGGGATTGTGGCGCTCATGTTCCACGCATTCTTCGGATTGCTTCGCCTGCCGCGTCATGCAGTAACGATTTGCACGATGGTCGGTCTGGTGATCTACATGGCGCTGACTGGTTCGCCCCCCTCGGTCACGCGTGCAACGATTATGGCGTGTGTCATTCTCTTTGCCCGGTTCTTTGAAAGAGACGTCGATGTCTATCAATCCCTTGGGATCGCCGCCTTGATTATTCTGCTTGGCGAGACGCATCAGTTGTTTCACGTCGGCTTTCAGCTTTCATTTGCTGCTGTGGTTTCGATTGTGTATTTGTACCCGAAGTTGGAACGGCTCATCAAACTCATACCTGCCAAGTACGAGGAGATCAAGGCAATTGACTACGTGCTGAAGTTGTTCGCAGTCTCCCTCGCCGCTCAGCTCGGCACACTGCCGTTCACGGCGTACTACTTTGATCGTGTATCGATTGTTGCTCTGATCGCGAACCTCGTTGTCGTTCCGATCATCGGATTGAATGTCATGATCGGATTCGCAACCGTGATCGCGAGTGCTGCATCGGGATGGCTCGCACACTGCTTTGGAGCCGTGAACGACCTTCTCGTGAACTTCGTTCTCGGCTTCGTGGAGCAAGCAGCCCGACTCCCGTATGCATTTGTCGAAACACCAAATTTGAATGCAAGCTTTGCATTTGTTTATTATCTTGGCATTGTCGTTCTTTTCAATGTCCAGAATGCACGATACGTGAAACAAGGGCTCGTCCTGATTCTTCTCCTGGCGATCGTCCACGTCTATTCGGGCGCACAACGATCCGACCGGCGGTTTCTAACAGTCACGGTGCTTGACGTCGGACAGGGCGATGCGATCTTCCTCGAGACTCCTCAGGGAAGACGAGTTCTTATCGACGCGGGTCCGAAATCACCCGCATTCGATGCAGGGGAACGAATCATCGATCCATTTCTCCGGAGAAAGGGAATTCAACTAATCGATGCCATCCTGCTGACGCACCCCCATTCGGATCACATCGGCGGCGCGGCGCACATCCTGGGCAACGTTGCTGTCATGCGACTCGTCGAGTCGGCCGCCCAAGGTCATTCGGCAACCTATGATACGCTCAGTCGGATTGCCGCAGGGCGAAAGATCCCGGTCGAGGTGCGGAGCGCAGGGACAACCATCGATGTCGATTCGCTCATCCGTATCTATGTGATTCATCCCGGTTTCGGCGACGCACCGCCCAGAAATCAGAACGATCAGTCCCTCGCGGTTCGCGTGGTCTATGGGGGAACGTCGTTCCTGTTTCCGGGTGACGCTGAAGCGCCCTCGGAGACGAAAATGGTCAAGCGCTACGGGACGTTTCTCGGGAGCGACGTGCTCAAGGCCGGACACCACGGAAGCAAAACAAGCACCTCGACGGCGTTTCTCGAAAATGTCTCCCCCCGTTCGGTGATCGTATCGGTCGGAAAGAAAAACAGATTTTCCCATCCCTCGCCAGCCGTGATCGACCGGCTCGCACGAAAGGGGATCACAACGCTTCGCACCGACGATGCAGGAGCAATCATCATGCGGAGCGACGGCTTCACCATTGAGCGCATCCGATGGCGCGACTCTCGAAACCAGAAAGAGTTTTGACTTGTGACGAAAGATCCCACGCGACCACAACTTGATTCTCTCCGAAGCAAGGCAGAGGATTTCTACCGCGAACTCGAAACAGAGCTCTATCTCGAAGGAGCAGGACTGAAATCCGAAGTGAACACTGCGAGCATTCATGAGAAGTATCGCGAACTTTCGGAGAAGAAACTTGTTCTCTCGCTTCAGTCCCAGGTGCGACAATTCGCCGGAGCCCCTGAGTGGTCTGAGCAGGCAGATGCGCTCCGGCGCACCCGACTCTTCTTCGAAGCTACCGTCCAGGCGTATCTCAGCAATACGACGCGAACGCTCACCGACCGGCTCCTGCAAACGGAGGGACGTGGAACGATTACCGTCGGCAAAGAATCAGAAACACTTTCCTACCGGTCGTCAGCGATCGCGTTGATGAACGAGCCGAATCGAAAGCGGCGTGCCGCTATTTCCCGCGCGCGCGATCGGTTTGTGCAGAGCGAACTGAACCCGATCTTGTCGGAATCTCATGGATTGTCGAACGAACAAGTACTCGAACTGGGTTGGAAGAACACCGTCGACATGTGCGAGACTCTGAGCGGACTGGATCTGTACGGCTTCCATACCATGACGGAGAAGTTTCTCTCCGATACCGATGACATGTACCGGGAAGTGCTTTCCTGGTTCGCACGTCGGAAACTTGGCATCCGTCCATCCGATCTCGAAAAGCATGACCTGTCATATCTCGCGCGGCTTCACGAGTACGATTGTTTCTTTCCGGTCGATGGAATGCTTGAAGCGATTCTGGGTTTCGTCCGCACGATGGGGATCGATCCGACCGTGAGGGGGTTCATTCGGTTCGACATCGAATCCAGACCGGCGAAATCTCCACGCGCGTTCTGCTCGCCGGTGCGTATTCCGGAGGAGGTGCATCTTGTGATTGCCCCCGGAGGTGGAATTGAGGATTATCAGGCGTTTCTGCATGAGTTGGGACATGCGCTCCATTTCGGCCACACTGATCCTGCTCTCGCGTGGGAGTACCGGAGGTTTGGCGATTCCTCGATCACGGAAGGCTACGCATTCCTCTTCGATCATCTGGTATCGAACAACCATTGGCTCCGCCGGACCCTCGATGTTCAAGCAAACGACGATTTCATCCGTCACGCGGCATTGATCGATCTGATGATGTTCCGACGTTATGCCGCCAAGCTCTCGTATGAGCTTCTCCTGCATGACGGTCGGCCGGCGGCGGGAAAAGAACGTCACTATGTGCAGTTTCTGAGCGAAGCCACGCGTGCGCGCTACACACCCGAAAATTTTCTCCATGATGTTGATCCATGGTTCTACTGCGTCCGCTATCTTCGTGCATGGATTCTAGAATCGATGCTCAGTCAGCATCTCACCGAAAACTATGATGCGGATTGGTTTGTCAATCCGCGCGCGGGCTCTGCACTCATGGAGCTCTGGTCGATGGGTCATAAATTCACTGCCGAGGAATTTGCGCGCGAAATCCACTATCCACATCTTACGTTGGATCTCCTGAAGGATCGCTTCGAAGATCTTCTGGGGGCCTGATCACCCACACCGTCGGGAATACAATGAAGAACAAAGACTTGCATGTACACCAAGAGCGATGGGGCAAGGAACGGCTTGAACCGGTTTTGGCCAAAGCGCCCGAACGAAAAGTTAGATTCAAGACCGATTCGGAAATCGAAATCGAGCGCGTCTGTCTCCCCGTAGATCGCAATTACGTGACCGCCCTCGGATTTCCGGGAGACTTCCCGTTCACTCGCGGCGTGTATCCGACGATGTATCGAAATCGATTCTGGACGATGAGGCAGTACGCGGGATTCGGAACGGCAGAGGAATCCAATGAGCGATATCGGTACCTCATTGATCATGGTACGACCGGACTTTCGGTTGCGTTTGATCTCCCGACCCAAATGGGGTACGATTCCGATCATCCGATGGCCGAGGGGGAAGTCGGCAAAGTAGGCGTTGCCATCGATTCCCTCGCCGATATGGAAACACTCTTTCGGGGAATCCAGCTCGAGAAGGTTTCCACCTCGATGACCATCAATGCAACTGCCGCGATGTTGTTGTGCATGTACGTTGCCCTGGCGAAGAAACAGAGGGCCAATCTCTCCCGGATCTCCGGAACGATCCAGAACGATATCTTGAAAGAATACATCGCCCGAGGCACGCACATCTATCCGCCAACGCCGTCAATGAGGATTGTCACCGATATCTTTGAGTGGTGCGCAAGCCAGCTCCCGCGTTGGAATACGATTTCCATTAGTGGATACCATATTCGGGAGGCCGGAGCGACGGCAGTCCAGGAGGTGGCGTTTACGCTCGCGAATGCCATCGCGTATGTGAACGCGGCTATCGAGAGAGGACTGGATGTCAATTCCTTTGGCCGACAGCTTTCGTTCTTCTTCAACTCTCATAACAACTTCTTTGAGGAAATAGCAAAATTCCGGGCGGCGAGGCGACTGTATGCCCGGATCATGAAAGACCGATTTCATGTGGCCGATCCAGAAACGATGAAGCTCCGCTTCCACGCACAGACCGGGGGCGCGACACTCACAGCTCAGCAAGTCGATAACAACGTTACGCGGGTGACGATTCAGGCGCTCGCTGCGGTTCTTGGAGGATGTCAATCGCTTCACACGAACTCGCGCGACGAAGCGCTCGCCCTGCCCACCGAGGAATCGGTCCGCATTGCGCTCAGGACGCAGCAGATCATTGCCAATGAATCGGGTGTGGCCGACACCATCGATCCGGTCGGTGGATCTTACTTCGTGGAACAACTCACCGACGAAATCGAGGCGCGTGCACTCGATTACATCAGACAGATCGACGAGATGGGGGGAGCGGTCCCGGCCATCGAACGGGGATTCTATCAATCTCACATCGCGGCCAGTGCGTACGAATACCAGAAAGCGATCGAGGCAAAAGAAAAAATCATCGTGGGTGTGAACGAGTACCAGGTTGTCGAGGATTCAAGCGTCGATATTCTGAGGATCGACGAAAGCGTTCGGGAGAAACAAATTGATCGACTCCGAACAATGAAGAGGGAGAGAAACCCGGAATCTGTGGCGGCATCGCTGAATTCCCTCAGGAGAGTCGCCGAGTCCACCGGGAATCTGATTCCGGCGATCCTTGCTGCGGTCGAAGCATATGCGACCGTCGGGGAAATATCCGATACGCTCCGGAGTGTCTTCGGTGAACACGAACAGTGATGATTGTGGGAGGATTCGATCTCACCGGTTTTCGACTCGTGATGCATTGCCCGCCTTCCGCGGCGGTGAACAATCAAATTGAGATCTTTTTGTTCCTCCCGTTTTTGTCTATATTGCTTCGAATGAATGACGAAGAGTGAACTGAAATATCTCGCAACGCTCTCATTGAAGAAAGCCCGTCGAGCGGAACGGAAATTCGTCCTCGAGGGATGGCGGGGACTTCATGAGGCCGTCCATTCATCCTTTGTCATCGAGTATGTGGCAGTGGTGCCGGAGCAACGGGAGAACCCGGAACATCGCTCGCTGCTACGCTTGATCCGAGAAAAGAAGATCCCCATCAAGGAAATCTCCCACCGTGAACTTCAAAAAGTCAGCGACACGGTGCACGCGCAGGGAGTGGTGGCGCTTGTCCATCAGTGCACGTGGACGCTTGAAGATGTCCCACTCGACGGCCATGTGATTGTTGTTGCCCTCGACGGGATCAGCGATCCAGGGAATCTTGGTTCCATCATCCGGACCGCGGATTGGTTCGGTGCTTCGGCAGTTCTGCTGGGGGAAGGATGTGTCGAGCTGCACAACGAGAAAGTTATCCGGTCGACGGCCGGTTCGATCTTTCATCTCCCGATCGTCGAGAAGGTGAATCTCGTTGATGCAGCATCAAAACTGCGCAGAAAGGGATTTTCCATCTCGTCCCTTTCCGCTGACGGACAGCAGGCAATTCACGAAGTGGAGTTCACGCAGAAGCAACTGTTCGTCGTTGGAAGCGAGGCGCACGGGATAGGAGCTCCGCTTCGCTCGGAATCCGACCATATTCTCAAGATTCCTCGGTTCGGCGCGGCAGAATCGCTTAACGTTGTCGTTGCCTGCGGTATCGTCCTCGCTCAGGTCCGATGGAACATGGAACGATCATTATCCGGAAGAGGTGATTAGCGATGGCGACGGCTGTCCCGGGTTTCAAACTCGGTCACGTGAGTGATCAAGAGGCATTGACGGGATGCACCGTCATTCTCTGTCCACCGAAAACGAGAGGCAGTTGCGATGTGCGGGGAAATTCGCCCGGCAGTCGCGAACTGTCGCTTCTTGCCCCCGAAAAATCAATGCAGGAAGTTCATGCGATTCTACTGACGGGGGGAAGTGCGTTTGGCCTTCGCGCGGCGGACGGGGTTGTGCAATGGCTGCTCGAGCATAGCATCGGATATCAGACTCCCTGGGCGAAAGTGCCTATCGTTCCGGGTGCCGTTATTTTCGATTTGAATGTCGGGAGCAACACGACATGGCCGACCGCCGAAGATGGGTACGATGCCTGTTCGAAAGCATCCGACGGCCCGATTGAGGAAGGTAATGTCGGAGCAGGGACAGGTGCGATGGTCGGCAAGTGGCGGGGAATCGAATTTGCGACGAAAGGGGGATTTGGATCTGCGAGCGCCTCGATCGGCGATTTGATTGTGCACGTTGTTGCTGTGGTGAACGCGGTGGGGGATGTCGTCGATAAGAATGGAACGATCATTGCCGGAGCCAGGGACAAACACGGGATCTTCGTGGGATCTGACGAGCGCGTGCGGAAGTTCGCGAGGGGAGGACGACTCGAGACATCGAATACAACATTGGTGGTGGCCGCAACAAACGCTTCGCTCACAAAACTCGATTGCCACAAAGTTTCTCAACGAATGCACGACGGGATGGCGCGGGCGATTGTCCCCGTCCACACAACCTACGACGGGGACGTCACGTTCACCCTCTCGCACGGTGTTGTCTCCGCAGATCTTGATCTTGTCGCCGAGCTCGCCGCCGACCTTACGGCCGAGGCGATACGCCGAGGCGTAAGTCCACCCACTGGGGACGGTTGATGGCCATTGATGATCCTTCAAGCGGCCGCCCCGAGTGCAATCTTTCACCTCGGTGCTCCTCTGCAGTAGGTTCTTTCTTCTTTTCATTCAACCTTATTTTTCGTACGTTTTGCTGATTATCCGATCATCTCTCTCACTCTGAACAGACAGGATTCCTTCTTTGAAATGGGTTTTCGGGTGGCTGCGTCGGCTCAAAGAGCAGGTTGAAGCATATGCGTCGAAGCCGTGGGCCGGATGGGCCCTCTTCGTTGTGGCATTTATCGAATCGTCGTTCTTTCCCATACCTCCCGACGTGTTGCTTATCGCACTCGCTCTTCTGATCCCGAAGCAGTCGTTCCGGTACGCGCTCATCTGTTCGGTCGGCTCGGTGCTCGGAGGGATGTTCGGATATCTGGTTGGTCTGGAATTCTATGAATTCCTCGGAAGACCGATCATCGAATTCTATGGGGTTCAGGGACAGTATCTTCACGTCCAGCGTCTCTACTCGGAAAATGCATTTGCGGCGATCGCGATCGCAGGATTCACGCCGATTCCGTACAAAGTGTTCACGATCGCCGCGGGCGCGTTTCAGGTGTCATTCACAACTCTGGTTGTCGCGTCCGCGATCAGTCGGCCCGCTCGTTTCTTTCTCGTTGCCGGCCTGTTCTACTGGTTTGGGCCGCGGGTAAAGCCCCTCATCGATAGGTACTTCGAGGGGTTGACCATCGCGTTTGTGGTCTTGCTGATCACGGGATTTGTCGTCGTGAAGTGGTTGTTGTAGGAAGTTGTCGCGGAGGAATGGTGACGAAGATTGAGTCAAACGTTTTTGAAGTGTGCGTGTTTCGGCGAAAAGAGAAATCTCCCGAGTACCTCCTTCTCCGACGGTCACAGGAGGATACGCTCTATCCCGGTATCTGGCAAGTCGTCACCGGGACGCTTGAGCCGGATGAGCATGTGCAAGTTGCCGCGAGACGGGAGATCAAGGAAGAGACGGGACTGAGTCCAAGGAGAATGTGGGTAGTCCCCAGGGTCAACATGTTCTATTCCGCCGCGAGGAATACTGTATGTTTGAGCCCGTTTTTTGCAGCCGAAGTAGAGGCGCTTGATGGAATCGAACTTTCTCCGGAACACACGGAGTGTCGATGGTGCACGATCGAGGAAGTTGCTGCGATCATTCCATTTCCCGGACAGGCTGAATGCGTCCGACTCATTGATCAATTCATCCGGTCGGGGGAACAATATCCGGTCTTCCAGCAGTTTGTCACGTGAGTTCACATCAGAAAGGAGCGGACCTTGAGTCTACTCGTCGTCGGTTCGATCGCGTTTGATTCGGTGGAGACGCCGTTTGGCAAAGTTGAGGACGCCCTCGGGGGATCGGCGGTGTACATTTCTGTGTCGTCCAGCTATTTTTCCCCTCCCATCCGCATGGTGGCGGTGGTGGGAGGCGATTTTCCGCGTGAGCACATCCGGTTCCTCGAAAACCACGAAATCGATCTGGACGGACTGCAGATTGTGGAGACGGGGAAGACATTCCGGTGGGGCGGACGATACCACTACGATTTGAATTCGCGCGATTCGCTCTATACCGAACTGAACGTGTTCAAAGACTTCAAGCCGAATATCCCCGATCGATTTCGTGGCAGCGCATATGTCTGTCTCGGAAACATGGATCCGATTCTTCAGCGCGATGTCCTCGCTCAAGTATCGAAACCGCGATTGGTCGTCGGCGATACGATGAACTACTGGATCGAATCAAGTCCGGACGAACTTCGTAAAACCCTCAAAGTGATGGATGTGATCGTCGTGAACGATTCCGAGGCGCGGCTTCTCACGCAGGAACCGAATCTCATCAAAGCGGCGAAATCGATCATCGACATGGGACCCTCGATCGTGATCATCAAGAAGGGGGAGCACGGGGCGTTGCTGGTCACAAGTGACACGATCTTTTCGGCCCCCGCGTATCCCTTGGAGACGATCTTCGACCCGACCGGAGCAGGAGACTCGTTTGCCGGTGGATTTGTTGGATGGCTCGCGAAAACGGATGATCTGTCTCCTGCGAATCTCAAGCGCGCAGTCATCTATGGAAGCACGCTGGCATCGTTCTGTGTGGAGAAGTTCAGCATCGATGGACTGCGCGACCTTTCATATTTTCAGATCCAGGATCGCTATCGATCATTTATGCAACTCTCGAAATTCGATGAGGGATACGATTGATGAATGTGATCGTGTGGGATAACGATCGCGTGCGATTTCTCGACCAGACCAGATTGCCGCAGGAAGAACAGTATGTTGTGACGGGAGACTATCGCGTCATCGCCGACGCGATTCGCCGGCTGGCGATCCGGGGGGCGCCTCTGATCGGCATCGCGGCCGCTTACGGGGCGGCTCTTGCGGTTCGGAACTCTTCGGGCGATGACCAATCACATTTTACCAAGCAGGTTGAACAGGCGGCTGCCGAGCTTGAATCCACACGCCCGACTGCCGTGAACCTGTCGTGGGCGCTCAACAGGATCCGCCGGGTTGTTGCCGAGTCCGAAGGACAGCCGATCGCCGATCGGAGTTCGTCCCTTCTCCGTGAAGCGCATGCCATTCATGACGAAGACCGGGCGATGTGTGAATCGATTTCGCAATTCGGAGCGGGGTTGCTCGGCGAAGCATCGACGATCCTGACTCACTGCAACACCGGGGCGCTTGCGACGGGGGGAAGAGGGACGGCCTTGGGGATGATTGTCAGGGCCTGGGAACTTGGAAAGATCAAACACGTCTATATTGACGAAACACGCCCCTTGCTTCAGGGTTCACGATTGACCGCTTGGGAGTTGGGCAAAATGGGGATCCCGCATACGTTGATCACGGACAACGCGGCTGCTTTTCTCATGCAGCAACGACGCGTTCAGAGTATCGTCGTCGGGGCCGATCGCATCGCATCCAACGGCGACGTGGCGAACAAGATCGGCACGTACGGGCTTGCGGTGCTCGCTGCGGCCCATTCCGTTCCGTTCATCGTCGCGGCGCCAAGGTCGACGATCGATTGGGACATTAAAAGCGGTGCACAGATTCCGATTGAAACGCGTGCGGACGAGGAGATCACGCGAGTTGTCGGCACGCGGATTGCCCCCAACGGAACGGCGGCGTATGCACCGGCATTTGATGTGACGCCCCACCGGTTGATCACTGCAATTGTCACCGACCGGGGAATTTGCCGGGCTCCCTATCGTGACGCGTTCCGCCGCCAGCAACGGCTGACGGTCGACAAACATGATTGAGAAGACCGAAGCGATTGTCCTGAAGTCGATGCGATATCGTGATTCGAGCAGGATTGTCACCTTCTATTCGGATCGGTTCGGCAAGATCAGTGGAATCGCAAAGGGAGCGCGGAGCGCATGGAACAAATTCGGCGCGTCGCTGGAACCGTTGACGTATGTTGCTCTCGTGCTCTACAAGAAGGAAGGGCGGGAGCTTCATCTCATCTCGCAGTGCGATACGCTTCGTCATCATAAGAACATTCAATCCGATCTCGAGCGCTTGCCTTCGGGTCTTGCGATGGTGGAGCTCTTGAATCAGGTGACGCACGAAGAGGAACAGAATCCGGCGCTCTTTGATCTTCTGAGAGGTAGTCTCCACGCGTTGGAGGTTTCATCGCGAGGGGCCAATAGCGTTTTTCTGGCATTCGCGCTGCGACTGGCAGGACTCTTCGGCTATCGACCCGAATTCCGGAAATGTCTGAGATGCGGTGGATTATTGAGCTCGGAATCTGGAACGCACCGAATCCTCTTCAGCGCCCCAAAAGGGGGCTTCTACTGTCGGTCGTGCAGCGGCCACCTTGACGAAACTGAGTACGAGGCCTTCCGGGGGGAAAAGAGTGTTCGGCGACCGGACGTTGCCGGAATCGCGGGAACGCCCCTCATCCGAATATCGGTTCCTGCGGCGAAACTGCTCGAGCGCCTGTCATCCGTTTCTATGGATCGAGTAACGTCCCTCGCGTTTGGTGATTCGATGGGGAACGAACTTCTTGAACTTGTGCGTTTGTATCTTCAAAGCCACTTTGATGATCTGCGAATGCCACGATCCCTCACGATGTTTCAAGCGAAGGTGTGACATCGCAGATCGGTAATTATTATTCACTGACTCATGTGTAGGAGAGATGTAAAGGAGGATTGTCAATGTCTACAAGGTCCATCGTCACCGCCATCTTATTGATCGGACTCGGGATTATCTTCGGTGTTGTTCTGGTATCGAGCTACAAGGGAGTCGACCTCACCTTTGCAGGGGGTCCGGTTCAACTCGGATCCGACAACCCGTCGCCACGAACGAGCGCGGCCCTTCAATCGCAAAACGAATCGAACGCGGCGATTGCAAGAGAATTGATCCCGACTGTTGTGTACATCGAGGTGACGACAACAAAAAAGTCCTCAGAACAACCTCAGAGTAATCCGTTCTTCCACTTCTTCGGACCGGAATTCCGATTCGATATGCCCCGCCAGTTGCCGGAGCGCGGCGCTGGATCGGGAGTGATTCTTACGCCGGATGGACATATCCTGACCAACAATCACGTCGTGCAGGGTGCGGATGCCGGCGGCATCGAAGTCACGCTCTGGGACAACCGGAAGTTTAAGAACGCAAAAGTTCTCGGCAATGATCCCCTGACCGATTTGGCAATCGTCAAGATCGATGCAAAAGATCTTCCGGTTCCGCGTCTTGGTAATTCCGACGAACTCGAAGTGGGGTATGTCGTGTACGCGTTCGGAAATCCGCTGGGACTCATGTCGACCATGACGCAGGGAATCGTCAGTGCGCTGGGGCGCGGCCAGCTCAACATCATTCGAGAGAGCTCCGGGTACGGGATTGAGAACTTCATCCAAACCGATGCAGCGGTCAATCCGGGAAATAGTGGAGGAGCGCTCGTCAATACGAAAGGGGAAGTTGTCGGCATCAACACCGCCATCGCCACGACAAACCAAAGGTTTCAAGGATACAGCTTCGCAATCCCGATCAACATCGCGAAGAAAGTCGCAAGTGATCTCGTTGCGCACGGCAAGGTTCGTCGCGGCTATATCGGAGTCCGGATACAATCGGTTGATGCCACCGTCGCAAAGGCGGTCGGGCTTGATACGCCGAAAGGAGCATTCGTCGTGTCGGTGAATCCGGGGAGCGGGGGTGAGGAGGCCGGGGTGCAGAGCGGCGACGTGATTCTTTCGGTCGACGGTCGCGACGTGAATAGCTCGAACGAACTCCAGGGTATCATCGGCAACAAGGCGCCAGGTGAAACCGTTGTCCTGAAGGTGTTCCGAAACAAGAAGACCCTTGAGATCCGGGTGAAGCTGAAGCCGAGGGATGACGAAGAAGAGGCCCTTGTGGCGGCCGGGGATGCGCGTCGAGGCGAGGAAATGAAGAAGGAGACCGGAGCACAGACGGCGAAGGTGGAGAGTATCGGCCTCACGGTGAAAAACCTCGACGACAAACTCAAGAAAGAATACAACGTAGACAGTGGAGTGATCGTAGAGTCCGTCGAGCCCGGTAGCGAAGCCGCCGCGCGTGGGATCGTGCCGAGGGATGTGATTCTGAGCGTCGGCGACAGGCAGATCGCCAACGCCGGACAGTTTGCAGAGTTCATCAAGACCATGAAAACCGGCGACGCTGTACTCCTGCGGGCGAAAGGTACGGACAAGCGAACGAAGTACGTCGCGGTCGAAATTCCAAAGCGATAAATCAACGTGATTCTCAAAGGGCGCAAGCGACACTCTCCGGTGGAGTTTGCGCCTTTTCTCATCTCATGTCAAGGAGGAGAACCTGTCGTGATCCGTTATCTGACCGCCGGAGAATCGCATGGCCAGGCGCTGGTCGGAATTGTTGAAGGAATCCCCGCGGGCCTTTCGATTGCTCCTGAATACATCAACCATCAGTTGAAGCGGAGGCAGATGGGCTATGGACGCGGCGGCCGCATGAAGATAGAATCGGACGAGGTGGAGATCCTCTCAGGCATCCGATTTGGAAAGACAATCGGTTCTCCCATCGCCATGCTCATCCGAAACAAAGATTGGACAAACTGGAAGAGGCAGATGTCGGTGCTTCCGAGAGTTGAAGATGTCGAGAAGATCACGATTCCCCGCCCCGGTCACGCTGACTTTGCCGGCTATGCCAAGTACGGTCTCGACGACATTCGCAATGTCATTGAACGCGCCAGTGCGAGGGAGACCGCGATGCGCGTCGCGTGTTGCACCATAGCACGGAAACTCCTTGAAGAATGCGGCATCTTCATTGGAAGTCACGTTCTCTCGATCGGTACCGCCGGTCCTGCCAAGCGAAGCGCACTCGATCGGCGAATCGCAAAACTGACTGAGGCCTCATGCGGCGCGTACAAGATCACCGAAGAGGCGGACCTCTCAGAGGTCCGAATGCTTGAGCCACGAGTATCTGCCAAGGCGATCGCTGAAATCAAGCGCGCCCAAAAGAATGGCGATACCCTTGGGGGCATCTTTGAAGTTCTCGTGACGGGTGTTCCCATCGGGCTCGGGTCGTATGCGCAGTATGATCGAAAGCTCGACGGCCAGCTGTGTCAGGCGCTCGCGTCGATTCATGCGGTCAAAGGCGTGGAGATCGGCGATGCGTTCACCATAGCGTCGCGCGTTGGCTCCAGAGCTCATGATGAAATGAGAATGAAAGGGACCGACATTGTCCGGACAACCAATCGCGCAGGAGGTTTGGAGGGGGGCGTCACCAATGGCCAGCCGATCGTCCTCCGGGCAGCGATGAAGCCGATCTCAACACTCGCGAAACCGCTTCGATCAATCGACCTTGCGACTAGAAAAGAAGTAAGATCACGCTACGAGCGTTCAGACGTATGCGCCGTCCCCGCATGTTCGGTAATTGGCGAGGCCGTCGTCGCCCCGCTCCTTGCAAATGCGTTTTTGGAGAAATTTGGTGGCGATAGCGTCGACGAGCTTCGAAGACACCGGGAATCCGCAAAATAGCCAAATTTGATCTATTCCAGCCGGATCTTGACTCTACTCATCGTTTGTGCTATATTTTTCATACCCAAAATGGGCAATGCTCAAGGATTTTGTTATTCAAGAACCGTATGTTTGCGTTCTCGGGGAGGTGTGTAGGACTTCAGTACCATCGCAAAGCATTCTAGGCCAAATGGCAAGATGAATCGCAAGGTGCTCGTACTGAACCACAATTACGAGCCCTTGAGCGTCTGCAATGTCCGGAAAGCCGTGGTTCTCCTTTACCTTGGAAAGGCAGAGCTAGTGGAAGCTCGGAACGGAGATTTGGTCCGCTCGGTCAGTATCTCTATGCCTTTGCCAAGCATTGTGAGGCTGTCCCTCTTCATACGGGTTCCCTACAAGAAGATCATTCTCTCGCGAAAGAACATTCTTCGTCGTGACGGGCACCGCTGCCAGTATTGCGGTCGTGGCGATGTTCCTTTGACTGTGGACCACATTATCCCCAAAGCACGCGGTGGAGCCGATTCGTGGGAGAATCTCGTTTCTGCGTGTGTTCGATGCAATAACAAGAAAGGGGACCGGACTCCCGCCGAATCTCAAATGAATCTTCATCGAAAACCGTTTCGACCCAACCATGTCATGTTTCTCAGAAATTTCTCGGGTCGCGTAGACGAGGGTTGGAAACCATATCTCTTCATGAACTAACTCCCCTGCATCGTATGTCTGGATGAAGCGGGGGTCTATCCCGAACCTGTGAAGGAGAACATCAGCGGATTGCCACAGCCAAAAAAGGTCATCCTGAGCGGCATGCGCCCGACAGGAAAATTGCATTTGGGTCACCTGGTCGGTGCCCTTGAGAATTGGGTTGACCTTCAGCAGGAGTACCAGAACTATCATCTTATCGCCGATTACCACGCGTTGACCACAAATCCGGATTCCAGAGATCTCGAGGAGAATGCAATCGAGATGGTGATGGACTGGCTCGCGGCGGGAATTGATGAGAGGATCAGTCCCATGTTCCGTCAATCACAGGTCAAGGAACATACCGAGCTCCACCTGATTTTTTCGATGCTCATCACAACCGCCCGTCTTGAGAGGAACCCCACACTCAAGGAACAGGTGAGAGATCTGAAGCTTGAGAATATCGCCTACGGGCATCTCGGGTACCCGGTTCTGCAGGCCGCCGATATACTTCTCTACAAGGGAGATGTAGTACCCGTCGGCGAGGATCAACTTCCTCATATCGAGATTACGCGGGAGATTGCGCGACGGTTCAACGCCCAGTACGCACCGGAGAAGCCGGTCTTTCCAGAGCCCGAAGCGAAGCTGACAACGTTCGCACGATTGACCGGGCTCGACGGCAATAGGATGAGTAAATCCCTCGGCAACACAATTCTTCTTTCGGATCCTCCCGACGTGATTCGGACGAAGATGCGGAGCGCAGTGACCGATCCCCGGAAGGTGCGCAAGGGAGATCCCGGGAGACCGGACGTTTGTCTTGTCTTCAACTACCATCAGAAATTCAACGCGGCCGAAACGCCCGAAATCCGTGCGGGATGTGAAAGCGGAGCGCTTGGCTGTGTCGGCTGCAAGATGCGATGTGCGGACCGCATCGTGGACGCGCTTGCTCCGCACAGGGACCGAAGAGGGTATTACGAAACTCGCAAGGACGAAGTCCGGAGCATCCTGGCTGACGGCGAATCGCGCGCCAGGGAGGTTGCTCGGCAGACGATGACGGAGGTCCGCACAGCAATGCGGATGGGATGACGGCTTGGAGATCGCTGAATGTACACCGTAAAACTGCAAGATTTTGAAGGCCCGCTTGATCTGCTTCTCTTTTTCATCAAGAGAGACGAGCTGGATATCTACGACATTCCCATTGCGCGCATTGCGCGGGAGTTTCTCGACTACGTCCACTATATGGAGTCGCTCGATCTCGAGGTAGCCGGAGAATTTCTTGTCATGGCGGCAGAGTTGATGCAGATCAAGGTCAAGTTGCTGCTTCCACCCGAACCCGGTCAGCAGGAAGAAGAAGATCCGAGGGCCAACCTCATCAAGCGATTGGTCGAATACAAGAGGTTCAAAGAGCTCGCCGGCGAAATCTCCGAGATGGAATCGGAGCGCCGGAAGATCTTTCTGCGAGGATCGTTCGATCATGACGAGAAGATCATGCCTCAGCAGGATGACGGAGATCTTCTGAGAGACGTCACGTTGTTCGATCTGATTGCGTCGTTCAAGTTTGCGATGGATCGCATGCCGAAGAAGTTTGTCCACGAGATTATCAGACTGCAAGTCACCATCGATCAGCAACTTGAGTTTATCCGGCAGTTCTTTACCAAGAGATCGGAAGCGACGTTCGCAGAACTCACCGCCGAGATGGAAGAAAAAATCCGTGTGGTGGTGACGTTTCTGGCTTTGCTGGAACTTATTCGAGCCAAGACAATCCTGGTTCGACAGCATGAGCCGTTTGGAGAACTATCGATGATGAAGGCACCGGCATAAGACATGGAAGAGCAGAAAGCCATCGAAGAGAAGCGGGCAATCCAGATTCCGACGACGTTGAAGAGTCTTCTCGAAGCTCTGATTTTTTCCGCCGACGAACCTTTGAGCGTTAAGGATATTCGCGTCCTCTATGGTGAATCGGCGAGCGGCCTGGAACAGCGCGATCTGGACCCGATCGAGATTGAGCGCACCGTGGCGATGTTGAATGAAGAGTATCAATCTGCAGATCGTCCGTACCGTATCATCAACATCGGTGGGGGCTATCTATTCGCAACGCGTAAAGAATATGCTGAGTGGATTGGTTTGTTGAGCTGGGAACAATCGAGGCGAAAACTTTCCCAGTCGGCCGTCGAATCACTGGCGATCATTGCATACAAGCAGCCCATCTCGAAGCCAGAAATCGAAGCGATCCGCGGGGTCAATTGTGACTACGTGCTGAAGTCGCTTCTCGAGAAAGATCTCGTCACGATTACAGGCCGGGCCAACACGGTTGGAAGGCCGCTTCTCTACGGGACGACAAGACAGTTCCTGATGCATTTCGGTTTGAACAACGTAACGGATTTGCCGCGCCCGCGTGAGATCGAGGAAATCCTCGGCGAGAGCCAGTTCGAGACCGAACGCCGGATGCTGGAAGCGCAGCAGGCCGCCGAAAAGGCGAAGAAGGAAGCGGAAGATTTCAAATCACGGCTTCCACATATCCCGAAGCGGAAGCCCGAAATGGATGAGACCGTTCAGATCGTTCCGAAAAAGCGCCCCCGTGATATCAAGCTGCGCCCCCCGGAAAACCAAACTGAGATGTTTGTCGCGCCGTCACACCCAAAGAAACCGGTCGAGCAGCAGGATGTGAGTGTGCCCGGAGTCGCTGAAGTCGGGGAGATCAACAATTCCTTCGCTGATATCCTTCCGCCGTCCAGTTCATCGGCTACGGCAATTGATCAGACGGTTCCTTTACCCCCGTTTCTGCCGCCGACCGAGGTGAGGGAGGTTGTTGAAAGCCCCTTCATCTCATTTGAACCGGAGACAAGTCCGGCTCCACCACCCACCGAACAGCTCGAAGCTCTGGAGGAGCAAAAGGAAACAGATATCGAGCCGGCGTTGTCCGACTCGGCGCTCGGCCCTGTGAAACGCAGCGCAGAGCTCGATCAGTTATCGCAAGTCGAACCGCTGAAGCATGAAGAAATGGAAGCTGCACGCGCATCGATTCCTGCGGACGAGCAGAGTCTGCTCCACCGACCTTTTGCAGAGGAGAGCGTGATTGAAAGAAGCATCGAAGAGCCGACGGTCCTCGAACCGCAGGACGCCGGTGAACAACGGTCAACGTCGCGATGGCAAGCATGGAAACAAAGAGTTCAGACATTCATAAAGAAACTATTCGGTTGAATCGATTCCTGGCGATGGCCGGGAAGGGCTCGAGACGGAAGAATGACGAGCTCATTCTTTCCGGCGCGGTGAAAGTAAACGGAAAAACGATTACCGAGCTCGGGGTGCAAGTCAGACCCGGTAGGGATCGAGTGACGGTCCACGGTCAACCGGTTTCCCTCACGCAGAAGCATGTTTACATCGTCTTGAACAAACCCAAAGATTGTATCACGACGATGAGTGACGAACGGGGTCGAACGACGGTTATGGACTACGTGAAGCAAAAGCAGCGGATCTACCCCGTCGGGCGGCTCGATCGGAATACGACCGGTGTGCTCTTGTTCACGAACGAAGGTGAGCTCGCCCATGCGCTGACGCACCCGAGCCGAGGGTTGGAGAAGGTGTACCATGTACGGGTGGACAAAGAGATTACGGATCTCGCGCTGCAGAAGCTTCGTCGCGGCGTATTGCTGGATGACGGCAAGGCGAAAGCGGAGCGTGTGGAGGTGCTTCCCGGCACGCGGCGACTCGAAGCTGTCGTGACGGTGGTGAAGGGACGTAATCGGATTATTCGACGGATGGTTGAGGCATTGGGGTACGAGACAAAGAAACTTGATAGGATTTCCTTCTGCGGGATCACTACCGAGCGACTGGCACGCGGGAAGTGGCGGTATCTCACGGCCACCGAGATCAACGGACTGCGGTCGCTTGCCGGTGTGATCTGACCTCCGCATTGGATGGTTCTCTCATCATGTCGTCGAAGGTTGTGGAATCCCGTCTTCAAGCGAATCCAATCTGCATGTCCACAGTGAGCACGAGAGTATTCCTTCCAGCGGCATGCGCGCCGGCGCATAGTCGTTGGGGGGATGGTTCGCGAAAAATCAATTGAACGAAGTTATGACAAGCGAGAAACGAGACATCAGTCACGATGCGACGCAGGATCGGGATATCGAGGACGTCAACGTTCTCATCAGGCGGAGATGCGAGGAGCTGGATCATCTTCGACAGAATGGGATCGATCCGTACCCGCCTCACTTTGATGTGGATGCCCGCGCACGTCCTCTGATCGAGGCGTTTGTTGACGGTGCCCCGCAAAAGAGTGTGAAGATCGCCGGTCGCATCATGTCGATGCGAAGGATGGGAAAAGCGGCCTTCTGTCACATCCAGGACTCGACAGGAAAGATTCAAGTCTATCTCAGGAAAGATGACCTGGGCTCGTGGTACGAGAATCTGCGACTCCTCGATATCGGCGATATCATCGGTGTCAGCGGATTCGTCTTTCGAACAAAGATGGGCGAAGTCTCGGTCCACGCCAACGAGGTTGCGCTGTTGGCGAAATCCCTGCGTCCTCTGCCAATCGTCAAGGAGAAAGTGGACGAGCAGGGGAACAAAACGGTCTACGACCCGTTCTCTGACAAAGAGCTCCGATACCGTCAGCGCTACGTCGATCTCGTCGTCAACCCGAAGGTCCGTGAAGTCTTCGTTCAACGAAGCAAGATCATCAGCGTGATGAGGGAATTCCTCGATGCGCGAGGGTATCTCGAAGTCGAGACACCGGTGCTCCAACCGTTGTACGGCGGCGCGTCGGCGCGCCCGTTCGTGACTCATCACAACGCGCTTGATATCGATTTGTACCTGCGAATCGCCGATGAGCTTTATCTGAAGCGACTCATTGTAGGGGGATTTGACGCCGTTTATGAGATTTCAAAGGACTTCCGAAACGAAGGGATGGACCGGACTCACAACCCGGAATTCACCATGCTGGAGTTGTATGTCGCCTACAAGGACTACATCTGGATGATGGAACTCGTTGAAGAACTCATCTCGAAGGTGGCCAAGTCTGTGCGGGACGACATGAAGATCGAGGTTGTTGGAAAAGAAATTAGTTTCGCACCTCCATACAAACGCATTTCCATGTTTGACGTGATACGCGACATCACGGGAAAGGACCTGCGCGGAAAGTCCGAGGAGGACCTTCGACGGGTCGCGAAAGAACTCCATCTCGAAATAGAACCCGGTATCGGTGTCGGTGGCATCATTGACGCGATCTTCGGCGAGCTGGTCGAACCAAAGCTCATCCAGCCGACATTCATCATCGACTATCCGGTGGAAATGTCCCCGCTGGCAAAGAAACATCGAAGCGAGCCGGGGCTGGTGGAACGCTTCGAGCTGATCGTCAACGGTCAGGAAATTGCTAACTCGTTTTCCGAACTGAACGATCCCCTCGATCAACGTGCACGGTTTGAGGAACAGGCCCGCCTCCGCGCGCGTGGAGATCAGGAAGCCCAGGTCCTGGATGAGGATTTCCTCCGGGCGCTCGAGTACGGCATGCCTCCCACAGCCGGTCTCGGCATCGGTATTGATCGGCTGGTCATGCTGATGACGAATCAAACATCCATCCGTGACGTCCTATTCTTTCCGCACATGAGGCCCGAATGAAGTCTGTGTCCGCTCGGATGATGAACCCTCGTCCGGTCCGCGCACTGCCGGTTGTGGGTGGTCTGCTTTTGCTCGTTGGCACGTTGGGCGCGGGTGGATGCAGCGAGCTGCTTCCGGAATACCGAGACCCGCGTGATGTATTCAAGGGGATTGCGGGCGGGCGCTATGTGCTTTCGCGAACCGAAAACAGCGTCCGCATTGATCTCATCGTCGTCAACACCTTCGATGAAACACTCGAGGCAAGAGGAATTCTGGAGGGCGTTGGAACGATAGCTCCCAAACGCGATGTCGGGTTCACGAAAACGTTCAGGATAACGCCGGCGAATTGGGCGCGTGGAAAGTACAATCCGCTCAATGGAAGACTGACGATGAACCCTGGCGACACATTGGTGCTGGCCTACACCTGGGATTATCGTGATGATTTGGGAAGAGATCTGCGCGAGTCGTTCTTTCGGTACACGACCGATCCGGCCTGCACATTACGTCGGATCTCGGATATGGAGATCTTCGCACTCCGGTTTCGGCTGAAGGTATTCGAAAAAGTGGCAGAAGTCGAATCGGAGGCATCTGAATATGAGTTCTGTCACGTGTCGGCCTTCATCGATCCAAAGGCGTGCGTCAGCATCCGAACCGATCTCCCTTGCAGCCAGTGGTAAGGAAATTCAGCTATGATCTTGTATGTGACAAGAAAATTCATTGGGTCTGTGCTTACGGTTATCGTCATTTCGAACGCGCTTGGCGGTACGACGGGGATGCTCGAGGGACGTGTGACGGACAAATCGTCCGGGGAACCTCTCATCGGCGTGAACATTCTCATCATGGGTACAAGCTTTGGCGCCGCGACCGATGTGGAGGGCAAATACCTGATCAACAACGTTCGCGCCGGTGTTTATGATGTTCGCTTCAGTATGGTGGGGTATGCGACCGTCGTGATGCGGCGGGTGACCATTCTTCCCGACCTGAAGACGCGAATTGATGTTGACCTGAGTCAGGCGGCGATTGAAATGGAGGTCGTGGAAATCCGCGCGGAGCGTCCGTTGATCCAAAAAGATCTTGCCGCGACGGCGTTCTCGATCAGTGAGGCGAAGATCGAGCGCCTGCCGATTTCGGGTTTTTCGGAGGTGCTGAGTCTCCAACCCGGAACGACGCTGGAGGGCAATGTTCGGGGGGGGAGAACGACCGAAGTGATGTACTTGATCGATGGAATACCGGCTCAGGACGTCATCACCGGAGGTTTGGGCACCAATCTCCCCCGGAGTTCGATTACCGGTCTCACCGTTCATACCGGAGGATTCGATGCAGAATATGGGAATGCCATGTCGGGTGTCGTCAATGTGATCACCAAAGGGGGGAGCGATCTGCATAATCTATCCGTGCGATATGAACGGGATGGATGGTTGCCGGAACGATGGCACCGTCAACAGGATCGATTCAGTGAGCTGGAATTGTCGGCCGGCGGCCCGATGGTGAAACGAAGACTCTTCTATTTCACAGCAACGAATGTGACGGTCACCGACACGCGCTGGTGGCAGGATTTCAGCCGCTTCTTTCAGTCGCCGGTCAGTCAGGAGATCAGCGGCTTCGGAAAAGTCGAATACCACCTGAATCCGACGTTCCGCGTGAGCACGCAAGTGCTCTATTCGATGCGGGAATGGCGTGACTATGAATTCAGCTGGCGTTTCAATCTCAACGGTCTTCCCGTGAGATCCCGCGACGCATTGCGATTGTCGACGAATATATCTCACACGCTGTCTCTTCACTCGTACTACACGTTCAGCGCGAACGCCTTTCACATGCGCTCACGGATCAACGCCGGATCGAAAGAAGAGTTATCGCTGCTCCCGCACGAATATGATTTCTTTCTTCGCTATGTGACGGGCGGCGACCGCAATTGGTGGTCGGATACGAAGCAAACAATCTATACCGTCAAAGGAGATTTCACCCGGCACGTCTCCGCAATTCATCTGGTCAAAATCGGTTTCGAGTTGAACCAGTATGAAATCTACTCTGACCTCGTGAAGTACGAGCCGCAGTTGACGTATTTCGGAAAACCGTTGGTCGATGCGCCTCTCCTCAACTACAGCAATGCATATTCCTATCGTCCACGAACAGGAAGTCTCTTTCTCCAGGACAAAATTCAGATCGTCGAGGAAGGTTCCAACGTCAGTCTTGGGATCAGGTGGGATTTCTTTGATCCTCGTGCCGAGCGACCGACTGTGGAGTTCATTCCGGTTCGACCGAACGAATATACGCAGGTGGTGAGCGGAAACGTGCGTGCGCGACTCAAGCATCAGATCAGTCCTCGGATTTCGTTGGCGGCTCCCGTGGGACCGGCGAGCTTCTTCTTCGCCAACTTCGGCCACTACTTCCAGTTTCCTCTGTTTGACTATCTTTACTCGGGGATCAATCCGGCAACACTTCGAAGCGGCGCCAAAAACGTCTCCGCCGGGAATCCTGATCTGGAGCCGGAACGCACCGTCATGTGGGAGGTAGGATTCAAGCACGGCGTAAGCGAACGTGTTGTGGCTTCTGCGACATACTTCCGGAAAGCTATCCGTAATCAAATCGATTCAAAAACTCTTGTGCCGTTCGATAGCAAGTATTCGGGAGATTATGGATTTGGTTCGTATGTCAACAACGCGGAGGCGAATGCTTCCGGCGTGGAGTTTGTCCTTCACCGGGAACAACACGAGCGACTAACCGGGAGCCTGTCGTACACGTACATGATGACAGAAGGTGTGAGCGAATACGTTGGACAGCGCATGAATTATGAACAGTGGGGTTTCCCCCTTGCGACACAATCGTTTCCATTGAGCTGGGATCAGCGCCATACGGTGAAACTGGATGCAGACTTCCGGCTGGAAGGGGACATCGACGTCAACCTCATCGTACTGTACAATTCGGCGCGACCCTATACCTATTTCCCGACTCGCGACGGATTCTCGCCGGCTGATACGACGAAGGTACTGGTGCCGAACAACCGGAGAATGGACGAGTTCGTCACCATCAATCTGAAACTGACCCGGCGGTTTGGGCTCGATCCGGCGAGTAAGTCTGCCATCGTCGTGTACGCCGACATCAGAAATCTTTTGAACATGAAAAATGTTAAGTGGATGGACTCCAGTGGACGGATCGGAGGCGAACTCGGTGATCCCGGGGCGTATCACGATCCGCGTCGCGTGAGAGTCGGTTTGAGGTTTGAAATCTAACACATACACAAGAGGTGACTTTCCGCTGAAGACAATCAATCTTGTACTCGGTATCCATAACCATCAGCCGCTCGGCAATTTTGACTGGGTGGTTGAAGAAGCATATCAGAAGGCATACCTGCCCTTTCTCAGAACGCTTAAGAAGTATCCCGCCGTCAAGATCGCGCAGCATTTCACCGGGACACTCCTCGATTGGCTGACAGAACAAAAGCCGCAATTTATCCGTGAGCTCCGTGGGATGGTCCAATCGGGACAGGTTGAGATGATGGGCGGAGCGTACTATGAGGCAATCCTCTCGATCATACCCGACGAGGACAAAGCGAAACAACTCGCGCTGATGAACAGGGCGACGAAACGGCACTTCAAGACGACACCGCATGGTATCTGGCTGGCCGAGCGCGTCTGGGAACAACATCTCGCCAAACCAATCGCGGAGGCGGGCCTTCGGTACATCGTCGTCGATGACACGCACTTCAAGTACGCAGGCTTTGCTGACGAAGAACTGCTGGGTTACTATGTGACCGAAGAGCAGGGTTTCAAGGTTGACATCTTTCCCATCAGCAAGAAGTTGAGATATGAAATCCCCTTTGGGGAAGTGAAGGACCTCATCCAGTACCTGAGAGATCTCGCCACCGAGGAGGGAAATCGGATCGTCGTCTATGCCGATGACGGCGAAAAGTTCGGCATATGGCCTGAGACGTTCAAGCACGTCTATGAAGATGGGTGGCTCGATGGTTTTCTCAAGGCGCTTTCCGAGAACAGCGATTGGATCAAGATCGTCCACTTCAAAGATGTGCTCGATACGATCCCACCGCTCGGTCGAACCTATTTACCGAACGCGTCGTATGCTGAAATGATGCACTGGGCGCTTCCGGTGCATCACTACGGACTGTATGATGAGTTCGAACGGCATCTCAAGGATCAGGGAATCCTCGAAACCTATGGATCGTTCTTCAAGGGGGGATTCTGGCGGAATTTCCTCGCGAAGTATCCCGAGGCGAATCATATGCACAAGAAGATGATGCGCGTCTCGGCGAGGGGAAGAGCGCTCGTCCAACGCTCGAACCACGCGTCCACCCGGCGTGCGGCAAGAAAGGCGATGAACGATGTTCTGGCCGCTCAATGCAACGATCCGTACTGGCACGGAATCTTCGGCGGACTGTACCTCCCGAACCTCCGGTATCCAATCTACCGTCACCTGATCAAGGCGGAATCTCAGTTCGACCGGATCGAGAAGAACGAGGGGATTCGAGTTCAGACAGTTGATTTTGACTGTGATGGACACCGGGAAGTGATCGTGGAGTCGAACGTCCTGAGCGCCTATTTCAAGCCCGATGCGGGTGGGGCTCTCTATGAACTTGATTTTAAGCCCCGTTCGCTTAATTTACTTGATATAGTGAGTCGAAAGGAGGAGGGCTACCACGAGAAACTCCGGAAAAGCGTCCCCGTGGAACATCTGGTGGAGGGGGCAGTGAGTATTCACGATGCCGTGCTCTCAAAAGAACCTGATCTGGACAAAGCGCTGCACTATGATTCATACCGGCGCGGATCTCTCATCGAGCACTTCTTCGAGAGCGACGTAACCCTAGATTCGGTTGCGGAATCACGGTATCGTGAGTTGGGCGATTTTGTGGGGACTCCTTTTCGACACCACGTACGAAGAGATCGGAAGTCTGTTACGATCAAGTTTGTGCGCGACGGAGTCGTGAGGTCGAGAGAACGCGATCAGAGGATTCGTCTTGAAAAGGCGATCACGATGACCGAGGACCGGGGAGATCTCATCATCAATTACCGCCTGCGGAATTTGGAACAATCGCCGGTTGATCTTTTGTTTGGTATGGAATGCAACGTGGGTCTCCAGGCAGGCGACGCTCCAGACCGTTTCTACTATGCACCCGACCGCCATCTCGAAGATGCCAGACTGCGAAGTATGGGGGAACTCTCAAATTTGTCGATGATCGGTCTGCGGGACGAATGGCTTGGGGTGGATGTTCGATACCGTGTTGACAAACCCGCGACGTTCTGGCGATACCCGGTTGAAACCATTTCGCTGTCGGAGGCGGGATTTGAACGAATCTTTCAAAGCTCGGTCATTCTTCCGCACTGGCAGATAAGGCTCACAACAGACTGGCGCGTACAGGTCGTCCAGACAATTCGGATTATTGGCAAGAAGGGAAAGAAGTGATGAAAAAGAGATTTTCGACCATCAGTGTTTTCGTGCTGGTCCTCGTCAGCATGTTTGTCGGAATGGAAATCAATCAACTGATCTCCAGCGACAACATCTATGTGCAAATTACAAAATTCAAGGATGTCCTCAGCTTCGCGGAGAAGTACTACGTCGAGGAAGTTGATGCCCAGAAACTCACGGAAGCGGCGATCCATGGGATGCTCGAGAACCTCGATCCGCATTCCGTGTACATCTCGCCCAAAGCGTTTGAGGCGGTGACCGAGGATTTCCGCGGGAAGTTTGAAGGAATCGGAATCCAATTCCGGGTATTGAATGATACGATTACCGTTCTCGAGCCGATTGGAGGCGGACCATCGGCGAAACTGGGAATTCTGTCGAACGACAAGATCGTGAAGATTGAAGGAAAGTCGGCGATCGGATTCACCGATGAACAGGTTCGAAAGAATCTTCGAGGACCAAAAGGGACCCGGGTGAAGGTGACGATCATTCGGGTCGGTGAACGCGAACCCTTGGACTTCGAGATCACGCGGGATGAGATTCCTCTGTACAGCGTGGATGCATCGATCATGGTCGCGCCGGAAATCGGATATATTCGCTCGACACGTTTCAACGAGCAGACAAATGAAGAGATGCAGCGTGCGCTCAAGAAGCTCAAAGCCGAGGGGATGAAGAGACTCATCCTCGATCTGCGATTGAATCCCGGTGGATTTCTGGAAGAAGCGGTGCGCATGGCGGATCTTTTCATTGACGGCGGGACGCCTGCCGCACCCAAGAAGATCGTCTTCACCAAAGGACGACGAAGCGAATTCGATGAGGTCTACTACGCCAAAACGGGTGAGGAATATGAAAGACTGCCGGTGATTATCCTGCTGAGCAATGCATCGGCGAGCGCAAGCGAAATCGTCGCAGGAGCGATCCAGGATTGGGATCGCGGTCTCATCGTGGGAGAGACAAGTTTTGGCAAAGGATTGGTTCAGCGGCAGTGGAAACTGGGAGACGGATCAGCCATTCGCATGACCATCTCGCGCTACTACACTCCCAGCGGCAGACTCATCCAGCGCCCGTACGAAGGGAAAGAGAAATCGCTCTATCAGCGTGAAGCGTTCGAACGGGAAGAGGAAGAAGGAGCAAACATTCAGCATGAGATGGAGCAGAAGACGATTCCGGATTCTGCGCGTCCAACATTCGCAACGAACGCGGGGCGGCTTGTGTACGGCGGCGGAGGGATTACCCCGGATTACATCGTCAAGGGAGACAGCGTCACCAGCCTCGGCGCTTCGATTCGACGTCGCGATCTCTTCGTGTCGTTCATTTCCGGCTACCTCGATCGTGAAGGACGAAGCATTCGCGCCAGATACGAAAAGAACTTCGATGAATTCAAGAAATCCTACAAGATTTCTGACGCGATGATGATTCAGTTCCGGTCGTTCATCGAGAAAAAGGGAATTACCATCATCGAGAATCAGTTCGGGCATGATCGGGCATACATCGAAGCCAGCCTGAAAGCATATGTGGCTCAGAGCATATGGGGCAACGAATCGATGTTTCCGTTCTTCCTTGAAATCGACAGACAGTTCAAGCTGGCCATAAGTCTGTTTCCCGAGGCGGAAAAGATTGCGAGGCTGCGATAGACATGCCGACGTGGCGTTCTGAGCGACCGTGGAGCTGGAAGCTGCCTCTCGCTCTCGTCATCGCTGCCGGGGTTTCCCTTTCGGGGGTGCAAGATGTCCCGGCAGCTGAGAGGATAGCGGAGATTGCCCCGGGTTTGCCCCCTGCGGGTCCCATGCTCCAGGTGGGTGAGGAACTCGTCTACAAGGTGAGTTATGCCTTCCTGAATCTCGGGACGATTAAGATTCAGGTTCTGGACCAGCGTGAACACAGGGGAAAACTTGTGTATCACGCCAAAGCGTACATCGATTCCAATCCATCGCTTGGTTGGCTTGTTGACCTTCATGTCCTTTTTGAGAGCATCGTTGACCGGGGCATCTACTCACATGTCTTTCTCTCCGTCGATAGCACGGAAAAAGAGATTGTGAGTCGGCAAATTCAGTTCGACTACGACGCGAAACGCGCAACCATCGATCTGATCAAGCAGGAAAGGAGCAAGCCGATCCAGCGCATTCGTTCGGACACGATCGCGATCTCGGCGCCTATTCAGGACGGATTGTCTCTCTTTTTCTATGCCCGCGAAAACGTGTTGGAAACGAAGAAAGTCAACGTCCCGACGATCATCGATGACGTCGAGGTCAAGACCTTCATCAACTTCATGGGGAAACGAACCCGCTCGGAGATCGACGCGATCAACTATCCTGTCGATGTCCTGGAATTTGACGGCAAAGCGGACTACGTCGGGATCTATGGAATGACGGGGGGATTTCGCGGGTGGTTCAGCAACGATTCCGCGCGGATCCCCATTGAGGCGCGGATGAATGTGATTCTGGGAAGCGTCCACATCGAACTTCTGCGCTGGAAGCGCACGAACTGGATTCCGCCACGATTCACCGAGGGGAAGAAGCCGTGATCATACCCTATCAAGGAATCACGCCCAGAGTTGACGCCTCGGTGTTTGTCGCCGAAGGAGCGAAGATTATCGGCGATGTCGAGATCGGGAAAGAGAGCAGTGTGTGGTTCAACACCGTTATTCGCGGCGATGTTCATTTCATCAGGATCGGAGAGCGGACGAATATCCAGGACAGTTGCGTGCTGCATGTCTCCCACCGAACGCATCCTCTCGTGATCGGATCGGATGTCACGATTGGACACGGTTCGATCCTCCACGGCGCCAAGATTGGGAATAGCTGTTTGATTGGACTCGGAGCGAAGGTTTTGGACGGTGCGGACATTGGCGATTTCGCGTTTGTCGCGGCCGGATCGCTCGTGCTTGAGGGATTCCATGTGCCGGCAGGAACGCTGGTGGCGGGAATTCCGGCGCGGGTGAAGCGCGATCTGACCGAAGCCGAGCGGATGAAGATTGTGCAATCCGCCCGCAACTACATGGACTATGTCAAGACATACAGATGAGCAACCAGGGACTTCGAACATGAGACTGCGATTTTGGGGAGTCAGAGGATCTATCCCAACGCCCGGCGAATCGACAGTCCGGTATGGCGGGAATACCCCGTGCACGGAAATCCGGCTCGGAAACGACGAATTGATCATTCTCGATGCAGGGACCGGAATCCGGAAACTCGGTGATCAACTGATGGCTCGCGGGCAATCGGTCCATGCCACGGTGCTGATTACACACCCGCACTGGGATCACATCCAGGGCTTTCCGTTCTTCAAACCGGCGTTCGTCAGCGGCAACACGCTTGTCATCGTCGGGACGGAGCGACCGGAGAAGAAACTGAGCGAAATTGTCTCGGATCAGATGAACCGCATCTATTTCCCGGTCCAGCTGAATGAGCTGAAAGCGACGCTGACGTTTCGCCCGGTGAAGGACGAGCAGAATCTCGATGTCTATGGGGCGAAGGTTCGTACGATGTACGTGAACCACCCCGGCTTCACGGTCGCGTATCGGATCGAGTTCAATGGAAAGACCCTGGTGTATATCTCGGACAATGAACCGTATGATCGGGGGGCGGCGGCTTCGCTGGAGAATTTCGAGGATCTGGTGAAGGACAAATTTGAAGAGACAAACGGCGATCCAAACCAGCGGGTGTTCGAATTCTGTCGGGACGCAGACTTGCTCATCCACGATGCGACCTATACACCCGAAGAGTACGTCGATCGTGTCGGTTGGGGGCACTCGCACTACTTGTTCGCGCTGCGCGTCGCCGCCGAGGCAGGTGTTCGCAAACTGTGTCTCTTCCATCACGATCCAAACCATTCGGATAACGACGTCGACAAGATCGTGAAGGCGTGTCGCAACGAGATCAAGAGGATGGGATACTCGTTTGAGTGTTTTGCCGCCGAGGAAAACCTCGAGCTTGAGCTCTGATTCTTGACAATCGGGAACTCCGTGAGTATATTGCAATTGGCTGAGTCTGGATGGGCACTGCCGTATGCTGGCGAGAACCGAGACGATTGGACAGCCGGCGGCGGTTCGAGGATTCAACGAACACGAACAGCGGGGAACACGCGATCATTCGAAGATTTTCGACAACAAATCATCGATCAGAGAGTCTTTCCCCCGACTTGCACGTCGACGTACTGATTCCGGTGCAGGGCGGGTTTTTTATTGATATGAGGAACTACCACCTATGAGCTTCGAATTCAGCCAACGTGATCTCGAAAAGATCGCCGGGGTCCTGGGCGTGGCTGCCGCGAAGACATCAAACGGGGCCCGCTACGATCTCAGCCGTCCCGAGCTTGGACGCAAACTGAGTCTGGAAATCTACCCGAACATCAGGATCGGCCGGAAACGAGGTAATCTCGTTTCCGTCTATACCCCCACGGCCCACTTGCAGCTCCATTTCTGCACCGGATACGTGGCCAGTGAAACTCTCGGGGAAGTCACGTTTGTTGGAGAGGTGCAGGGGAAACTCTCCGGACTCATCGTCGAGCGGGAGGCGGGCTGTTCACTCTATGCGAACGTCGACAGCGGGATCCTCTCCGGGGACTTCACGACGCTCGGTCCGGAGGTGATGCTCTCCGGCATCGCGCTCTCGCTGACCGAGGAAATTCTCCCGGCTCGAGAACACTCGTCGGCGGAAGGATCAGCCCGGAGACCTATGCGCAGTGCGGGGAAAAAAGTGAGGCGAACCAAGGTTTCCGCAAAAAAGGACTCGACAAGCAGCCAGAGAAAGAGACGATCGGGTCGATAACCGATGATTATTGTCCATAATCAGCACCCGAAGCGGCGGTTCCCGTCGAAGACTGCGATACGAACAATCGAGACGGTTTTGAAAGATCAAGAAACGAAACGGGGGATCGCTGTCGTATTCGTGGGGCATGCGCATATGCGGAGCGTCAATCGCAAGTTTCTCAATCATGACTCCAGTACGGATGTGATCGCGTTTCCGTTTCGGGACGATACCTGGCCCGATGGCGAGCTCTACGTGAATCTTGACAGCGCCCAACGCCAGGCAAGAGAATATCGTGTCGCGTTTACCGAGGAAGTGCGCCGGCTGTTGATCCACGGCACCTTGCATCTGCTCGGCTACAGCGATGCGAGTCGTGCGGGAAGATCACGAATGAGGAAACTCGAAGACAAGTATCTCCGGATGTGCCAATAGCAAGGATACGGCATGTACGAGCGCGTGGTCGAAATCATTCTGTTCTTGGTGAATGAGCTGAGGACCAACAAACAACTGAACGAGGTGGACGTATCGCTCTTGACGCGGAAAGGGTATACCCAAAGCGAGATCTCCACAGCGTTTGCCTGGCTGTTCGATCGGATGTCTGTCGGACAGGTGGTGCTGTTGAACGAAAAGCCGGAGAAGAAATCGCACCGCGTGTTGCACGAGGCGGAGAAGCAAGTGATCCAGAGGGAAGCTCAGGGATATCTGCTGCAATGCCATCAGCTCGGACTCCTGGGCGTTGTTGAAATGGAGAACATCATTGAGAAGATTATGTCTGCGGGATTTTCGTCCGTCGGAGTAGAGGAGATCAAGACGTTTGTTGCCGCAGTGCTGTTTGGGAGCGATGATTCGGAGGGGGGGGCCTCGCGAATTTCGTTCGACGGAAACGACACAATACACTAGATGGGAAGGTAATGGAGAAGGCGTTAATCATCGTTGAATCACCCGCCAAGGCAAAGACGATCAACAAGTATCTTGGAAACGAATACGTTGTTGAAGCTTCGGTTGGCCATATCAAGAACCTGCCGAAAAGCAAACTCAGTGTGGATGTCGACAAGAACTTTGAAGTCGTGTATGAAACGATCAGCGGGAAGGAAGAGGTTGTCGAGAAACTGAAACAGAAGTCCGCGAAGTGCAAGTCTGTGTTTATTGCCACAGATCCGGACCGTGAGGGCGAGGCCATCGCCGCGCACATCGCCGAGGAAATCGGTTCGAGTAACGGCAATATCAAGAGAGTGCTTTTTCACGAGATTACGGCTTCAGGGATCAAGGCGGCGATGGCGCATCCCAAGAAGCTGAATACGAATCTCGTCATGTCTCAGCAGGCGCGTCGGGCAATGGATCGCATCGTGGGGTACAAGATCAGTCCGTTCATCTGGAAGACGCTCTATTACGGGCTCTCGGCGGGACGCGTCCAATCGGTGGCACTGCGACTCATTTGCGAACGCGAAGTGGCGATTCGAGGATTCGTACCGGAAGAGTACTGGTCAATCACGGGTGAATTTCAAACGGGATCTTCAGAACCGTTTTTTGCCAAACTGATGAGGGTTTCGGGAGACGATCCACATATTCCGAATGAAACCACCGCGATCGGTTACGTGAACGACATCCGGCGACAGAAGTTTGCCATCGGCGCCGTGGACCGCCGGATGGTCAAGCGCAGTCCTCCACCGCCGTTCATCACCAGTACGCTCCAGCAAGAGGCTGCGAAACGACTTCGTTTTTCGGCGAAGCGCACGATGTCCCTGGCACAGAAACTTTATGAAGGTGTGGAGCTGGGAGATGAAGGGAGCACTGGTCTCATTACCTACATGCGAACGGATTCGACGCGCCTCAGCGACGAAGCCGTCAGCCAAGTGAGAGAATACATTTACGAAAACTACGGCAAGGAGTACGTTCCGAAAGAGCCGCGTCTGTTCAAGAAGGGAAAGGCGTCTCAGGACGCGCACGAAGCGATACGTCCCACCTCGATGAAGTACACGCCGAAGGTCGTCATGAAGTTCCTGGAAAAAGATGCCTATCTCTTGTATGAATTGATCTGGAATCGGTTCCTTTCTTGCCAGATGACGCCGGCTCAGTTCGAACAGATCAGCGTCGAAGTGACCGGCGGAGATTACCTCTTCCGCGCATCAGACCAGATCCCAAAGTTCCGAGGATTCTTGCAGGTCTACGACGACATGGCCGAGGAGAACGGGAAGGAGGACGAAGATCCCACGTCCAAGGTGCCCGAGAACGTGGCCACCGGTCAAGAGGCAGTTGTCAGAGATATTCTCCCGCGCCAGCATTTCACAAAGCCGCCGGCACGCTTCACAGAGAGCAGTCTTGTGAAGGAACTTGAATCGCTGGGGATCGGCCGTCCGAGCACCTATGCGCTGATCGTGAGCACAGTCATCGATCGGAAGTATGTCGAACAAACCGACCGGAAACTCTTTGCGACGGACCTCGGGATTCAGGTGAACATGCTGCTCGTGGAACACTTCCCGAATATCTTCAATGTCAAGTTCACCGCGAAAATGGAGGAAGAACTTGACACGATTGCATCGGGCAAGCAGAAGTACGTGAAGGTGATGAAGGATTTCTACAACCCGTTCATTGCCGCCGTTGAGGCGGTCGACAAAAAGGCGACCTCCATCAAGAAATCCCTGATTGAAAAGACAGACGAATCGTGCGAACAATGTGGGAAACCCATGGTTATCAAATGGGGGCGGAATGGCCGATTCGTGGCGTGTTCTGGATATCCGGCATGCAAGAACACCAAGCCGCTGCCCGAAGATGCCCTCGACCAGAACCATGCTGAAGGGATTGTGTGCGACAAGTGCGGAGAAAATATGGTTGTGAAGGCCGGAAGGTTCGGATCCTTCCTCGGCTGTTCGAACTACCCGACATGCACAAACACGAAACCCATCACTCTGGGGATCAAGTGTCCAAAGTGCAACGAAGGGGAAATCGTCGAACGGAAGACGAGGAAACGGAACCGCTCCTTCTTCGGCTGCACCCGCTACCCCGATTGTGATTTCGCGTCGTGGGATCGCCCTGTTGGGGAAGAGTGCGGACAATGTGGAAATCCCTATCTCGTGGCCAAGTACACGCAGGCAAAAGGGAACTTCTTGAAGTGTCCCGAATGCAAGGAGGAGTTTGTCCGGGAAGAACTCGCGGCCAGTGCATAGATCGGCGAGGTGAATCTTTTTTGGCGATAGCGAGGCCATTGATGGAAAAGACGATCCGGAAGTACTTGGAGTACCTCGACGAAGAGCGCAACTATTCTGAGCACACTGTACTTGCCTACGAAAGTGATCTGCTTCAGTTCTATCAGTTTCTTGCCGATTCTGACATTTCTTCGTTTCGTGACGTACGCAAGCAAACCCTCCGGGCATATCTCGCTTTGCTTCTGGATGGTGGGATCAGCAAGCGGACGATTGCACGGAAGATCGCCGCTCTCCGCTCTTTCTTCAAGTTCCTGAAGAAAGCCGGCGTCATTTCGTCGAATATCGCCCTCACATTGGCACCGCCGAAATTCGAGAAGCGGTTACCGACGTACTTCGATGAGCGTCACATGGAGGAAATCCTCGCGCAGCCGGATCGCACAACGCTGACCGGTATGCGGGATGCCGCTATCCTGGAAATTCTGTACAGTTGTGGTCTCAGAAGATCGGAGCTTGTGAACCTGAATATCGAAGACATCGATCGGCATCAGGAGACGATCCGCGTGAAGGGAAAGGGAAAGAAGGAGCGCATTGTCCCGGTGGGGAAGAAGGCCCTCAAGGCAACGGCAGAATATCTTGAGACTCGGAGCCGTTCGGAAACGTCTAAACGTGCGGATCACGGTGCAGGTGCCGTCTTCGTATCTGACAAGGGAACCCGCATCTCGCCGGATATGGTAAACCGGATCGTGAGAAAATATATCGAACGGATTGCCGATACCGAGCGGAAGAGTCCTCATACAATTCGACATTCATTTGCCACCCACCTGCTGAATCGAGGGGCCGATCTCCGGGCCGTGAAGGAACTGCTCGGCCATGAAAGCCTTTCGACGACACAGGTCTATACTCACGTTTCAACAGATCGCATCAAGAAAGTCTACAGGCAATCCCATCCAAAAGCATGATCAGGCATTCACGGAGAGGAAGGAGGGATCTATGTCCATCACAGTCACATCTCGTCACTTTAAGGCGCACAATTCTCTTGTCGACTATGCGACGGAGGCGGTCGACAGACTTTCACATTTCTATGATGGAATTATCAAAGGCGAAGTGATTCTGATATTCGAAAAGGTGCGCAACAGCACGAAGATTGCCGAAATCAAGATAGCTGTGTACGGCGCCACACTCACCGCGAAACATTCATCCGATGATTTCCAGAAGTCGATCGACAAAGCAGTAGGCAAACTCGAAGTCCGTCTCAAAAAGTACAAAGACAAATTGCGCTCAAAGGATCGTGTGGCTGTCCGAAGAGTGCGGGCGAAAGCGTAGACACTGGAGGAGCTTTCCATGGCTTTGGAAGATCTTAAAGAAATTGTCAAAAAGAGCATCACCGTTGGCTTCCTGTTCGAATCGAACAAAGAGCGTCTCAAATGGACAAGCCTGAACGGAGATATCGGCTTCAGCAAAGAGATCACCAATCGAAACATCCACCGGCCAGGGCTTGCTCTGGCCGGGTATGTGGAGTTGTTTTCGTTCGATCGCGTTCAGATTTTCGGCAATACGGAGATTCAGTATCTCCAGCATCTCTCCTTCGAAGACCGAATCAAGGCATTTGAGACAATCTTTCGGTTCAACGTCCCCTGTCTTGTGGTGACCAACAACAATCCGCTCGATAAAGAGTTGATCGGTATCGCGACAAATCACGGAATCAGTCTCCTCCAATCGCCCTTTGAGACAACCAAGCTGACGTATTTTCTGGGAGACTTTTTGGATGATCAGTTTGCTCCTCAATCGGTCGTTCATGGCTCGTTCATCGATGTCTACGGCGTCGGGATCCTTCTCGTTGGCCGCTCGGGAATCGGAAAGAGCGAGATCGCACTTGATCTGGTGGAACGCGGACACCGGCTTGTTGCCGACGACGTGGTGATGGTGACCAGAAAAGGGGAGGGGATTCTGATCGGCGCGGGGACCGACGTAGTCAAGCATTTCATGGAGATCCGTGGTCTCGGTTTCATCGATATCCGTTCGATTTTTGGCATTCGGGCCATTCGGTTTCAGAAGCGGGTCGAAGTGGTGGTGGAGCTCCTCGACTGGCAACCGGATGGCGAATTCACTAGAACAGGGCTTGACCACGGTCACATCTCCGTCCTTGGTGTTGAGATACCGCACATCAAGCTGCCGATTTTCCCGGGAAAAAACATTACCGTGATCGCGGAAGTCATTGCGCTCGACTATCTCTTGAGGCACTATGGGTACGACGCCGCCAAGGAATTCGCCTCGCGTTTGGATGCGACAATTGCGTCAAAATCGAGAGGAAAGAGGGTCATTGACTATTTTGAGCACGATTTTGAGTAGGCCGGCTTGTTCTTGACAAACCTTGAAATATTCCCTATACTCAGCACGGCTGATTCGACATACCCGTTTGTCCGCTCAATTCCAAGATCGAGGTGGCGGGCAAATGCGCGTGCGGTTTGAACCAGAGCACCGCAGCCATATCATATGGGCAAATTCTACTACTTCTCCAAAGATAGACTGCGTTTCGTCGAGGCACGTTGGGCCAAGACCAGGATGATCGTTGTGGTCGCGGCTGCGACTCTGGTCACCTTGTTCGCGGGTTTCGAAGTGAATCACTACCTCGATGATACATTGGGATTGGGGCTCGGCAGGGCGAAAGTCCTGGCCGAGGAAAACAGCGCCTTGAAGGACCAGCTTCGGCGCATCACCAGCCGGATCGGTACGCTCGAGCAACGGCTTGCGAAGCTTGGTGAGAGCGGAAACGAACTTCGACTTCTGGTCGATCTCCCGAAGATCGATGACGATGTGCGAAAAGTCGGTGTTGGAGGAGCCATTGATCGGGCGGGACTCGGATTTTCTCCGGATGCTGGAAAGATGATGAGCGAGATCCATGGCATGCTGGATCGAACCGAGAGGGAGCTTCAGCTGCAGACCAAGAGCTACAACGAGGTGCTCTCAAACTACGAGCTCAACAAGGTCAAGTTTTCCCACATCCCGGCAATCAAGCCGATGGAAGGATACTACATTCCGTACGGGTTCGGGATGCGGCTTCATCCGGTGCTGGGAATCATGAAGCATCATCCGGGACTGGATATCGCGAATGATGTCGATACGCCTGTCTACGCGAGTGGAAACGGCATTGTTCGTTACGCTGGTCGAACGGGAGGCGGGTACGGCATCATGGTTGAAGTCGACCATGGGTTTGGCTACACATCCGCGTATGCTCATTTGAGCAAGGCGCTCGTGAGGGAGGGACAGCAGGTCAAGAGAGGACAACTCATCGCGCGGAGCGGCAGAACCGGGCTTGTCTCGGGTCCGCATCTCCACTATGAAGTACGCTTGAACGGAATCCGCCAAAACCCGCTTGACTTCTTCTTCGATGATGTCAGCATTCTCGAGTATCGAGGTCAAGTCGGATCAGCCAACTAAACTTTTCCTGATCACAAGTTGTCTATCGCCCAGGTAGATCTCTTCTCTGTGGAGATGCCGAGATGATCTGGACAATCGAACTGGCCTCATTCTTGGATGATGCCCCGTGGCCCGCGACGAAAGACGAGCTTATCGATTTTGCCCTGCGAACCGGTGCTCCAATCGAGGTCATCCAAAATCTCGAGGAGTTGGAGGATAGTGAGGAACCGTACGAAAGTATTGAGGAAATTTGGCCCGACTATCCAACGGATGATGATTTCTTCTACGAAGACGAAAAGGATTACTGACCGTAAGGGCATTTGAACCGTCACGCACATGGAACCGATCGGTTGGATGGCCTCACCGTAAGAAACCCAGCACCCCTTCGCTGGGTTTTTTCATGAGGACCATGTGAGAACCTCATGCGATCACTCACGACCATCATACTGTTGCTTGCGACCTTGATGACGCTGCGCGCTCAGGAGACCCAATCCGCAATCGAAGTCGGCAATCTCCGGTTTGAAGGAAACGCCACGCTGAATGACGATTTGCTGCGTCAGGCCATCCAAACACGCGAGAGCCCGGCAGCGTTTTGGAAATTCCTGTACAGAATCAGCGAGAAGCTGGGGGAAAGAGCCGAGTACTATGATCGCACGGCTCTCGAGGCCGACTATCTTCGCCTGGTAAAACTTTACTCTGATCAAGGATTCTTCCATGCGAGGATCGACACCGGTCTTGTTGTCGACGATCGGATAAGACGAGTCGATATTACGTTTCGTATCACGGAGGGGAAGCGCTCGTTTGTGGATACTCTGGAATATCGCGGCCTGGAAGGGATGCCCTCAGTCGTGGTCGATGAGGTCAACAAAGCTCCGTTGATCCGGACCGGCGATCCGGTCGTCGTTGCTCGCATCGAAGCGGAGCTGCGTCGATATGTGAGTGCATTCGCCAACAACGGCTATGGTGGTGTCAAAGTCGATCCGATCAGGGTCCAACACTATGCATCGACGAACAACGTCACCGTCGTGTTTTCCCTCGATCCGGGAATTCGGTATCGATTTGGATCGATTCTTGTTTCTCAGGACACCGCGCGTGATCAGATCAATCCGGGCATCATTCTCGATCACATCGATTTCAAGACGGGGGATTTCTACAGCGAAGCCAAGCGGATGGAGAGTGAAAGGAATCTGAACCGTTTGGGCGTGTTCGAGGCCACGCGAATTGAAGCAGGGATGGACGAGCGGGAAAATGGAGCGATTGAGATTCCGGTAACCATTTCTATTCGCTCCCGACCCTTCCATGAACTGACGCCCGAAATCGGCGCGAATGACGAGGACAAGACGTTCAACCTGCTTTTCGGCATCGGCTACAGTAATCGAAATTTCTTCGGCGGGGCGCGTAATCTCTCGACGCGGGCCCGAATGAATCTCCAATCCATCCAGGATTTGGAGTTGCGGAGAGTGCTCCGCGAAACAGGATTCAAGGACAGCACGCTGGTTTCGAGAATCGAAATCTCCACGCAGATCATTCAGCCCTTCTTCTTCACAAACAAGATCAGCGTGAACGCCTCGATCGGGTATATTCTCGAGAAGCAGAAGCCGTACCTTGCGGATATCCTGCGCGGCCGACTCGGTGTGGCGGCCCAACTTGCCCGCTACACGCGGGGAACCATCGACTGGTATCTGGAACGGATCCAGCCTGAAGTGCTGAATCCTCGCGGAGAAGACATCATCACGAGGCGGAAGGATCTCGATCCGCAATTCAATTCAATCATCACGTTTACGCTCCAAAGGGACAAGCGTGACGATCCGTTTGCGCCGTCCGAAGGGTTCTTCCATTCCGCAACGGTCGAAGAAGCAGGATTGATCCCGGCGGCGTTCGGAAGTCTCTTTTCATCGAGACTTCCGTATTCTCGATATGTCAAGCTTTCTGCCGTTGGTCAGTGGTATTGGGATGCGGATCATGATCGGGAACTTGTATGGGCGGCCAGATTGAACGGAGGGATGGCACAGTTGTACGGCGGATCTCCCGCGCCGGTACCACTCACCCGTCGCTTTTACGGGGGAGGCGGTGGAAGCGTCCGCGGATGGAAATCCCGTGAACTGGGCGCTGTTCGTTTTCCGAATGAGGGAGGGAGCGCTCTTCTCGAGGCAAACGTTGAGGCCCGATGGCATCTCTTCAAAGATGCCGGGAAATTCTGGTTCATCGATCTAAAAAACATTTCTCTGGTGGGATTCTATGACGTGGGAAACGTATGGTCCGAGATCAAACGAGTGCGGATGTCCGAACTGGCCATGGCGGCAGGCGTCGGCTTCCGCTGGGATACGATCGCCGGACCCATTCGCATCGACATAGCATTCCGGACCTATGATCCTCGGGAACAGGAGGGGCGACGTTGGATAACTCAACGACGGCTCTTCCACGAAACGTACAGTCTGATCCAGTTCGGTATTGGACATGCATTCTGAGAAGCCTCCTCAATCAGGAGTCTCGGTGGCCGCGTTGGTTCCGCGTGACAAAAAAACAATGGAGCTCGGCGAGTGAGTTGGAATTCGGTCATCGGACAGACACGAGTCAAGAATCTACTCCGGAATGCCGTCTCCAGCGGAACGACTGCCCATGCCTATCTTTTCAGTGGAGCCGAGGGAGTGGGCAAAGACGCTCTTGCCATTGCCTTCGCGAAAGTCCTGAACTGTGAGCAGGGAAAGCCGGAGGCGTGTGGACGCTGTCAAAGCTGCCGTTGGATGGAGTCGCTTCAGCATCCTGACGTCCGATTGATTTTCGCGCTGCCGACCGGACGCAACGAAAAGACCGGTGACGATCCGATCGCCGCGTTGTCCGAGGATGCCATCGAGGCCGTTCGGTCGGAGGTGAAAGCGAAAGCCCAAGATCCGTATCGGAGGATCGAAATCCCGCGTGCGAACTTCATCAAAGTCAACAGCATCAGACAAATCCGGCGCGACGTGGCACTGGCGCAATCGGGAAGCGGGCGAAACATCTTCCTCGTGCTGGGAGCAGAACGGCTTAACCTCGAAGCGAGCAATTCTCTGCTAAAGACCCTTGAAGAGCCCCCGCCGAACACGGTCATCATGTTGACTTCTGCACACCCGGACCAACTTCTCCCGACAATCATCTCTCGCTGTCAGATCGTCGATTGCGATTTGCTTTCTGAAACCGAAATCAGCGAAGCGCTGAATGCGAGGGACGGCGTCGAGATGTCAATGGCAGTCATGGCGGCGGAACTCTCAAACGGAAGCTATGGTGTTGCGCGTGAGATTCTCTCCGCGGATATGCATCGATACCGCGATGAGGTCGTCGCGTTCATGCGAAGCACGCTCGGGAGTAGTCACGCGAAGGCGGCGCAAGAGATTGAGGTTCTCACGACGGAATCCGACAGATTGGACCTCGACCGCTGGCTGCGGACTCTACAACTCTGGATCCGCGCGGCATATGTGCTTCGTGAAGTCGGCCCGGAGAGCATCGGAGCGTTTCACAAACGGGAGGATCTCCAGAGTTTTCTCAACCGTTTTCCCGCGGCAAACCTCGTTCTCGCTCAGGAGGAAGTTGAGCGGTCGATTGCCCTTGTACGCAAAAACATCTACCTTCCACTCGTCTTTCTGAACCTTGCCAATAATCTCAGAAACGCGATTCGAAACACACCGAACGAGTGAAAAAGGCCGTGCGCACTGATTTCAAACGAATCCTCGTGACTGCTGCACTTCCCTATGCCAACGGGGACCTCCATCTCGGTCACCTGGCCGGCGCGTATCTGCCGGCAGACATCTACGTCCGATATCAGCGATTGAAGGGGAGAGATGTCCTGTTCCTCTGCGGGTCTGATGAACATGGTGTTCCGATTATGGTGACCGCCGACAAAGAGAAGACATCTCCCCAGGCAGTCGTCGATCGGTATCATCTCCGAAACAAAACGGCATTCGAAGCGTTTGGAATGAGTTTCGACAACTACTCGCGAACTTCCCTCCCGCTGCACCACGAAACATCACAGGAGTTCTTTAGACTCTTCCACCGTCAAGGATTGTTGAGAGAGAAGAAGGAGCAACAGCTCTACTGTGAGAAGGAGAAGATGTTCCTCGCGGATCGATACGTTGAGGGGATTTGTCCCAACTGCAAGTCCGACCAAGCGCGAGGCGATCAGTGCGAAAACTGCGGCACGTGGCTGAGTCAGACTTCCCTCATCGAGCCAAAGTGCAAGATCTGCGGCACAGCACCAGTGATTCGAGAGACGTCTCATTGGTACTTTCCTTTGGGCGATTTTCAATCACGCCTGGAGGCGTACGTCGGCGAACGCGATAAGAGAGATGGATGGAAAGAGAATGTCCTCCGATACTGCGAAAGCTGGTTCAAGGAAGGACTGCAGGATCGTGCGGTGACAAGAGATCTGACATGGGGGGTTAAGGTCCCTGTGGAGGGCTATGAATCGAAGGTACTCTATGTGTGGTTCGATGCCGTCCTCGGATATATCACCTCAGGCAAGGAGTGGGCTGCGGCGCAGGGGACTCGTGACCGGTGGAAAGACTATTGGTTATCGGACGACACGAAATATGTGGCGTTCATCGGTAAGGACAACGTTGTGTTCCACTGTATTGTCTTTCCTGCGATGTTGATGGCGTGGAATGATGCCTCGATCTCGCGCTATGTTCTGCCGGAAAACGTTCCGGCCAACGAATTCTTGAATTTTGAGGGTCAGAAATTCTCGAAAAGCCGGGGATGGGGGATCGACCTCAAGGATTTCCTGGCGTGCTTTCCGGCCGACCCGCTTCGGTATACCCTTGCCGTCAATCTTCCGGAATACCGCGACTCCGATTTCTACCTGAAGGATTTCCAGGCGCGAACGAACAACGAACTCGCTGACATTTTTGGCAACTTCGTCAATCGCACTCTCGCGTTCGCCGAACGGCAATTTGCCAACCGCGTTCCTCAACCGGGACATCTCACCGATCGAGACAGGGCGATGCTCGAGACTCTGCGAATCGCTCCCGAGAAAGTCGGCCATCATTATGAGAGGTACGAATTCCGGGATGGTCTGTTTGAGACGATGGATCTGGCCCGCGCGGCGAACAAGTATTTCAACGACAGCGAGCCATGGAAAACCGCAAAGGATGCTCCTCAGGCATGTGCAACAACGATCAACATCTGCCTGCAGATTGCGAGATCTCTTGCAATTCTCTTCCATCCGGTCACTCCGGGGATCTCGGAAAAACTCTGGCGTATTCTCAACATCGAGGAACACATTACTCGAGCCGGTTGGGACAGTGCTGGCAGGCAGCATCTAGGTGTCAATCGTCCGCTCAACAAAGCTGAAATCCTCGTGAAGAAGATCGAACACGAGGAAATTCAGAAGGTTGTGAAATCATTGGAGAACAATATGGCTTCAACGGAAGTGAAGAATTCGTCGGGGCCGACGCCGACGAATGTCATCAAGTTGGACGATTTCAAGAAGATCGACCTTCGTGTCGCAAAGGTGTTGAGTGCCGAACGAGTCCCGAAATCCGAGAAGCTGATCAAGATCCAGATAGAAATCGGATCCGAACGCCGACAAATCGTTGCCGGCATCGGAGAGCACTATCAGCCTGCCGATCTGGTGAATAAGCTCATCGTCGTGGTCGCAAATCTTGAACCGGCGAAACTCATGGGTGTCGAATCTCAGGGAATGCTTCTGGCCGCACATGGCGACGGCAAGCTGGCGATTGTGACCCTTTCGAGTGAAGTGGAGAGCGGCAGTGCCGTTCGGTGAGTGCCATCCTGACCAGCGTGCACTCGTCGACAGGTGGTTGAAATCAACCCGAAATACTGATATATTTCAGGCAAAATCATCATAATCGGCTCCTGAATCAAAGGTTTTGTTTGAAACAGTTCGAGAAGTTCGCAAGATTCATTAAGATCGAACATACCCTATTTTCCCTCCCCCTCATCTACAGCGGTGTCCTCCTGGCAGACAAGGATTCCCTCTCATTCTCCTTGCTCGTGCTCGTCCTGATCGGCGCGACGGGTGCGCGGACGGCCGCTCTCGCTCTGAACCGGATTATTGATCGGGAGATCGATCGGAGGAATCCGCGGACTGTTGTGCGTGAGCTGCCGAGCGGACGCATGACACTGCCGGAAGCGATTGGCGTATTGATTCTTGGCGTTCTGGTGTACTTCGGAGCCGCCGCACTCATTTCAACCTTCTGCCTCCTTCTCGCGCCTATTCCACTACTGGTCTTCACACTTTACCCGTACATGAAGCGGTTTACCCCGTATGCACACTTCGGTGTTGGACTGGGACTCGCAATGGGGCCGTTAGGTGGCTGGTTTGCCGTCCAGAGTTCTTTCGAGGGAATTCTTCCAGGGCTTCTCCTCAGTCTCTTCACGCTCTTCTGGGTAGCAGGGTTCGATATTATCTACTCGACGCTCGATGAAGTCTACGACCGGCAGGAGAATCTCTATTCGTTCAGTTCAGTGTTCGGGAAAGCCCGTGCGCTGAGATACTCAGCGTTGCTTCATGTTGCAGCTTTTCTCTCGCTGGTTGCCCTGTTCGTCCTCTCGATCCAGGCGTTTGCCGCGCTTCCGTTCCTCATCCTCTCCGGTATTCTTCTGTATCTGGAACAAAAGAAAGCTGACAACGTTGAGCTGGCATTCTTCAAGATCAACTCGATCCTGGGGTTCAACATCCTCGGAATGGTCGCCACAGGAGTTTACTTCGGATGAGAATTGTCGTCGGGATCACGGGATCATCGGGTGCGATATACGCTCGGGAATTTCTCAAGCGCTGTCCCGGAGACAAGTACCTCGTCGTAAGCAAGTGGGGGAGGGCAATCCTGAAGGATGAGTTGGGGATGAAGGAAAAGGATCTCGAGCCGTTCATCACGCGGCTGTTCTCTGACGATGACCTCACTGCGCCGATTGCGTCTGGTTCGAATCGGATTGATGCGATGGTGATTCTCCCATGCTCAACCTCGACGCTGGGCCGGATTGCCTCGGGTATCGGAGACACGTTGATCACCCGAGCCGCACAGGTCGCCCTGAAGGAACGGTTCAAGCTGATCATCTGTCTTCGGGAAACTCCCCTTTCCACCATTGCGTTGGAGCAGTGTGCGAGACTCTCACGCGATGGAGTGATCATCATGCCGATCTCGCCGCCCCTCTATTTTGTGCCGCAGACAGTTGAAGAATACGTCGGTGGCTTTGTGGATAAGGTGATCCACACGTTGGGATTTGATGTTTCTCGAGGATGGCGAAGTCAGGATCTGGAATAGCTCATAACGGGATGAGGAGAATGAAATTTCCGTCGCTTGGTGAATTTGCGCAGTACCTCGAGGCCGTTGGTGAACTCCATCGCGTGCGGATTGAAGTGGATCCGAACCTGGAGCTGACGGAAATTGCGACGCGTGCCCTTCGGGAAGGAAAACCGGCTCTCTTGTTTGAGCGTGTGAAGGGATCGCGATTTCCTCTCGCGATGAATCTCTACGCTTCAGATCGGCGTATCGAATTGGCTCTCGGGCGACCCTCGCAGGAGATTGGTGCCCGGCTCGTATCGTTTCTGGAAGAGGTTGTGCCTCCGTCGCTCAAGACATTGTGGAACAATCGGAGGATGCTCCAGCGATTGTTCCTGTCAAGAACGCGCAGGGTGTACGGTGCGCTGTCACAACAGGTTGTCGGGAAGGTCTCATTCAATGACCTTCCGATCCAGACGTGCTGGCCGGGAGATGGAGGAAGATTCATCACGCTCGGGCAGGTTGTCAGCTATGATCCGAAGACTGGAAAGCGGAATACCGGAATCTATCGAATGCAGATCTATGATGAACGGACGAGCGGGATGCACTGGCAGATTCAGAAAGGCGGGGGATTCCATTATCACCAGGCCGAACAGATGGGACGAGATCTGGAAGTTGCCGTCGCACTCGGGACCGACCCTGCGTACCTGCTTGCGACCATCGCGGCTCTTCCGGAGGGAATCGATGAAGCACTCTTCGCGGCCTTCCTTCGGGGGACGCCGACGAAGTTCGCCCGGGGCAAGAGCACAGCGATCGACGTCCCTGCGAATGCGGAGTTCGTGTTGGAAGGAATCGTGAGGGGGGGCGAACGACGGATCGAGGGTCCATTTGGGGATCATTTTGGACACTATTCCACGGCCGCTCCGTTTCCTGTTTTCGAGATGAAGTCGATTACGCATCGACGGAACGCGATCTACCCCGCAACGGTAGTGGGAATACCTCCAATGGAGGACAAATTTCTTGGGGATGCGACGCAGCACATGTTGGGTCCGCTTGCCCGGCTGCTCCATCACGAAGTGAAAGATGTCTGGGCATACTACGAGGCCGGATTCCATAATCTTCTGGTTGTCTCGGTGCAGGAACGCTATCACAAGGAGGCATTGAAAGCAGCCCTCGGGCTTCTTGGAACCGGTCAGCTCTCGTTGACGAAATGCCTCATTCTGGTTTCTGAGGATGTCGATGTGCGTGACTGGCGTTCGGTCTTGAGGGCGGTCCGGGAAAACTTCGATTCTGCCACCGATCTTGTGTTGATTCCCGGAGTGGCAATTGATACCCTTGATTTCACGAGTGGAGCGTTTGAACTTGGAAGCAGGATGGTTCTCGACGCAACGCACAAGACAAATCCGGTCCGGAAACCCCCTGAAAAGACGATGACCGCCAAGGACATCCGCCAAATCGATCATCGCATTTCGGATGGGCGGGATTGGGAAGGTTCTTTGCTCGTGGTCCAGGGGAAGCGAAACGGTCGCACCGTGCTCGAAAGTCTGCTCAAGCGGAAGGAGGTCCAGCATTTTCCGTTGATTGGCGTGGTCAGCGATGACATCGACGTCCATGATCAGGTTCAGGTCATCTGGGGGATCTTTTCGCGGTTCGACTGTGCACTTGATGTGACGTTTGCCCGGCGGCAGGTGAGAGGAATCGCAACGAGATTCTCAGGACCGATGGGAATCGATGCGACATGGAAGAACGGATACCCGGAGCCGCTTCAGATGGATGATGAAATTGTAAAACGTGTAGATGCGAGATGGGAAGAGTATTGGCGATGAGCGGAGGAACTGGAGTGACAACGGCATCGATACATCCTCGGGATCAGCAATTGCGTCCCATCTGGGAAAAGGTGCGGGAAGGCGTTCGACTTACGCGTGACGACGGCCTCACGATGTTTGCTTCTCCCGATGTGATTACGCTCGGAAAAATGGCGCACGTTGTTCAGCAGCAGAAAAGCGGCGATGCGGTCTATTTCGTGGTGAACCAGAAAATCGAACCGACGAACGTCTGCGTCCTCTCGTGCAAGTTTTGTGACTTCGCGACAAAGACCGGCAGGCCCGATGCGTATGAAATGACCATCGGCGAGATTCTCGAGAAGATCACTCCGGACGTGCACGAGGTGCATATTACCGGGGGACTGCATCCGACGTGGGAATGGGAATATTATCTCGACATCCTTCGGCAGATCCGGGGGAAGTTTCCTCACGTGGATATCAAGGCCTTCACGGCGGTCGAGATCGATTTCTTTCATAAGAAGTTTCGCATTCCCATCGTTGACGTGCTCCGTCAGCTCAAAGAGGCCGGGTTGAATACCATGCCGGGCGGCGGTGCGGAGGTGTTTTCGGAACGGGTGCGACGACTGTTATTCAATCAGAAGATCGGTGCGAAGACTTGGCTGGAGATTCACCGGACTGCGCATGCCATAGGGATTCCGAGCAACAGCACGATCCTCTATGGCCACATTGAGACCGTCGGTGAACGCGTTGATCATTTGCTCTCCCTCCGGTCCTTACAGGACGAAACCGGCGGTTTTCTCTCCTTCATTCCGCTAGCGTTTCAGCCGGGGCAGACCGGGATCAAACCGGCGGGTCGTTTCACCTCCGCGATCGACGATCTGAAGATGATCGCGATCTCGCGGCTGATGTTGGACAACATACCCCATATCAAGGCATATTGGGTGATGTTGACCGAAGAGGTGGCATCCGTCGCCTTGAATTTCGGGGCCGATGATATGGACGGAACGGTGCGAGGAGAAAAGATCGCCCACGATGCCGGTGCGGTAAGCCCCATGACGCTGGCCAAGGAGCAGATTGTCAGAATCGTCAGAGACGCCGGCAAGATTCCGGTTGAGCGAGACGCGTTCTACAATCCATTGCGTGTGCATACGGAACGTGTTCTCGGGAAGATTCCGTACTTGAACTCCGTTCCATTCTACGTTCCGTTGGAAAAACGTCAATTTCGCATCCTGCCGGTGACGCCGCGTCGCATGGGAAGACTTGCCAGGCAGGGGGAGATCGATGCGGGGTTGTTTTCGCTCGTGGATTTTCTGGAGCTCCGAGATGAGCTTGAACCGCTGCCGTATTGTATCGCGACGCGAGATCAGGTACGGAGCGTCATGCTCTTTTCCAACTATGGTTGGCGTCAGCTCTCCGGCAAGGTGATTGGCATTACGGATGACACGGCAACGTCGGTGAAGCTGCTCAAGATCCTTCTTGAAAAAAAATACGATGTGCGCGCGACATTTCAGCGAATGCACGCCGGTGTGAACGCGTACGAGATGTACGATGCCCTCCTCCTTATTGGCGACGAAGCGCTTCGGGCGAACAAGTTCGGCATTGGCAAATTTGAACTTGTGTACGATCTCGCCACCGAGTGGTACGACTGGCAGCGGATGCCGTTTGTCTTCGCGATCTGGGGAGTACGGAAAGACATGACGGATGACCGAAAGCGTGAATTGCAGGAACTGATCAGTGATGCATTGGCGAGGGGAGAATCGAATCTCGAATCGATTAGCCGGGAACACGCGCGGCGCCTTCACATCACGGCGGATGAAGCCGTTCGCTACCTGGAGGGTTTCAACTATCGGATGGGAGAGAGAGAGCAGAAGGCTGTCGAGAAGTTCGAGTCGCTCCTGCGTGAGATTGAGATCGAATCCCATAGGGATTCACCAGAAACGGCCGGATAGGGAATGGAGAAGGGGAAAGCCCACCACGACAATTTATCGATGGATCATGGCATCTGATCGAATCAATACGCTGGCTGAATTGGTCGAGAGCGGTGAGAAGCTCGCGCCGCTCGGCGGATTTGAACATTCCGGATTCAATGCGCGTCTTCAGGACAAATACGCCGCGTGGCGGAAATCGTGCATCGAATTCCTTGATGCGGTCGGTCCGGTTGGATTTGCGTACAAGAATAAGATTACGGCCGATCCGAATGGAGGTCAGTTCTTTCAGGCATCGGCGTTGCTCATTCTCAAGGTGATGAAGGAGTTGCTTGAAAAGAGCAAGACCTCACCGGAAATACTCGCCGAGAGCGTGAAGGAGGCGGCGGCAGCTGATTCGGCAAAGAGTCCGGCTAGCGGAGCCACGCGAGTCCTGAAACCTCCAACCAAGCGTGAACCGAAGGCCGTTTCCCCCCAGGAATCGGCCGCATCCGGCGACATCAACAAAGTCTATGTCATCGGTGATGCGGGGGACCCTTTACGCGCCCAACTGTCACAACTTCTTGCGGAGCTCGGCATCGAGGAGGTTCCGCTCGAACGTGAGCACGGCAAAATGCTCGGATTGGAATCTGTCGAGCACGATCCCATGGTACGCTGTGCCTTCTTTGTGTTCGATGCGAAAGATCTAACGTTTGCGATGTTCGAAGTTGGACACTTCGTTGGAAAGCTCGGGAACGGCAAGGTGTTCGTTCTACACATGAGTGATGTCGAATTCCCCAAGGGAGTCCCGGGGGTGATTGTGAAACCGATTGTCGTGAAGCTGGAGGAAGCCGCGCTTTCGTTGATTCGGGAATTGAAAAACTGCGGATACAAGATTTCGTTGTAGGAGAGACCGATGACGTTGGACAAAACAATACAGAAGGTTCGTACAGGTGAACGGATCACACAAGATGAGGGGATCTTTCTGCTGTCCAATGCCGAGCTCCTCGACCTCGGTGACCTGGCAAACGACATTCGGTTCACGAAGAATCCCAATCCGTGGGTCACATATGTCATCGATACCAATCCGAATTACACCAACGTCTGTACGGTAGATTGCATTTTTTGCGCCTTCTACCGGAAACCGGGCGAGGCGGGCGCGTACACCTATTCGGTCGATGAGATGATCGAGCAGTTCAAGACTGCGGCTGCCAGCGGCGTGAAGACAATTCTCCTCCAGGGAGGAGTGAATCCTGAGCTTCCATTTGAATACTATCTCGAGCTGGTGCGCCGCACCATCAACGAAGTGCCCGAGGTATACCCTCACTTCTTTTCGACCTCCGAAATCATCGGGATGAGCGAAGTCTCGGGGCGTTCCATTCGCGAAGTGCTCGAGAACCTGTGGAAGGCAGGTCTCCGATCGATCCCTGGCGGCGGTGCTGAAATTCTGTCGGATCGGGTCAAGAAGAAGATCAGCAACAAGAAAGGATCGTCGGCAGATTGGCTGGAGGTGATGAGGATTGCTCACACGATCGGTTTCAAATCGACGGCGACGATGATGTACGGTCATCTTGAGACGGATGAGGATATCGTCATTCATCTCGACGCGATTCGCGCGCTCCAGGATGAGACCGGTGGATTCACGGCATTTATCCCCTGGTCGTTCAAGCCGGGCAACACACCGTTGGAAAAGATCATTCCGTCGTACGCGACGTCGACTCGCTACTTGCAGATCGTCGCGTTCTCGCGAATCTTCCTGGACAACATTCCGCATATTCAAGCATCGTGGTTTTCAGAGGGAAAGAAGACGGGTCAGATTGCCCTCCATTTCGGGGCAGATGATTTCGGGGGAACGCTTCTCGAAGAAAACGTTCATGCAGCGGCGAACTTTGTGAACAAGACGAATGTCGAGGAATGCAAGCAGTTGATCTTCGAAGCGGGATTCATTCCGGCGGAGCGCTCAACGCTCTATGAAGTTCTCCACGTGGAATCGCGGGCTGATGTCGCGTGAGGAAACGGAGCGGGGGGACTAGCTGCCGATGAGTGAGTCGAGATTCTCGTAGAAGATCTTTTTCATGTCGGAGACCGGGACGCGCATTTCCTGAAGGAGTTTCATCTGATTATCGAGAATATCGTAGCGATAACCTCGAGGCAGCATCCCCGAATCTGATCCGAAGAGAATCCGCCCCGGACCGAATGCCTTGAGTGCCTGCTGAAAGACCCCCCGCAGATCGATCTTTTCCGAGTGTTCCTGGGTCCATGAGTTCGAACCCGCCGTATCGACGTATACGTTCTGACACGCCGCACCCACCGCCAGCGTTTCGCGAAACTTGCCGGCGCCAAAATTCGGTATCACGAATCGAATGTTCGGAAACTTGGTTGCGACGGGAATCAGATCTTCCGGATTCGCAAAGGCCTCTTCGGTCGCCGTCGATATCCCCGCGTATTCCCTGGGTCGGATTTTCAGTCTTCCGAAGTGGACCACAACGACGGCGTTCACGGAATCCGCGAGGGCATAGAGACTCTGCAGCCATTCGTCGCTGACGCCGATTTGGTACAACGACGGATAGAGGTAAAATCCTCGAAAGTTCTCTTTCTTCAATCGAGTCTCGGCGTTTTCCATGAGAAGATTCGAGTTCGGGTCGATCGTAAACAGCGCCGAGAACCGCGTCGGATACGCTTCAACGGCTTTCAACACGGCATCTTCGTCACCGGGAATACTTGCGACGAGCAACAGCCGCTCGATCTTCCATTTGTCGATAATCTCAATCCATCGTTTGGCGAGTTGGATGGGATCGTCGCCTGGAATTTCGATGTGTCCCTTCGCGGCAATACTTCGCAACTCCGAACTGAAATCCGCTCTGTTCGGCTTCTGCTTAATGAGAAATCGGAAGAAGGAGTTCGAATAGAAATGAACGTGAGAATCAAATATTTTGAAGAGTCCAACCATAACCGGATGTGAAAACTACGAGATAACCTCTTAGAACAAAATGATCTCCGGCACTTGGGGAATGAGCCGACGTTCCGCAGCAAGCCGATACAGAAGCTCCAGTCCCTTCTTTCCAGCGTCGCCCATATCGACCGTAAGCTCACTGACGTACATCTTCACAAAACGCTCGCCAAGTTCCTCGGTGATTCCCCGGCCGTACTGAAGCGCGTAGGGAATCGCCTCCCGCTGATGCGTATAGCCGAAGTGTATGCTCTCTTTGAGGCCGCGCGACAGACGTCGGGCAAGATCCTCACCCAAATCCTGACGCACGACATCCAACCCGAGGGGGAGTGGCAATGCAAATTCCCTCTGCCACAGTTCTCCGAAATCGAGGATCTTATGGAATCCCTGCGTGGAATAGGTAATCTGCCCCTCATGGATGATCAAACCGGCCGCAAATTCCTCTCTTTCTACCCGCTCCATGATTTGATCAAACGGAATGTCGACGTTCTTGATTCCGTCCGTGAAAAGGTGGAAGAGCAACGTTGCTGTCGTCAACGGACCCGGTGTGGCGACCGTTTTTCCCTCGAGTTCTGAGAGTGAACGATATCGCTTGGAGACGATAACGGGTCCGTAGCCCTCTCCCATACTCGCCCCTGTTGCCATGATCCAGTATTTGTCGGCCACATAGGGAAAGGCGTGCGCGGAGATTGCCGTGACTTCCAGCTCGCCCTCCAATGCCCGCCGATTGAGCGACTGGATGTCCTCAAGGAGATGCTCGATTATGATCCCTTCGAGTTTGACCTTGCCGCTGGCGAGTCCGTAGAACATGAACGCATCGTCGGGATCGGGACTATGACCAACGCGAATCACTTTTTCGGTCATGGGTGTCTGGCTATTCCTGATTCTTCTGAAACTGTTTCTGGCTGACGTAGATGGTGGCTATGCCGAACGTCAACGGATAGCATGCAGTTTGTTCGAATCCAATGCTCTGAAGAATACTGACAAAATTCTCGCCATCCGGAAAATCGTTCACCGTTGCCGGAAGATATTCGTACGCGCTCCGGTTGCGAGAGATCAGCCCGCCGATGCGGGGAAGAAGATGCCGAGAGTAGAGGCGGTAGGCGCCACCGGCCAGCCGGCCCCGAGGAGTCGAGAATTCCAGAATGAGTGCGACGCCGCCCCGTCTAAGGACACGATGCATCTCCCGCAGACCTTGTGCGAGGTTTGAGAAATTCCGCACGCCGAACGCCACGATTGCCGCGTCAAATGTTTCGTCGCTGAAGGGCATCGATTCCGCAGGAGATCGCTCGAGACGGATGAGCGAAGAGAGAGCGGCCCTGTCGATCTTTGTCTTTCCAATCGCAAGCATCCGCTCGGCGATGTCGATGCCCACGATGCTCTGTGGCTTCAGAATGGCGGCCGCGAGCGCGAAATCTGCGGTTCCGGTGGCGACGTCAAGTATTGTCTTCGGCCTGTACCTGCGCAGATGGCGGATGGCGGCCCTGCGCCAGCCGAAATCGAATCCAAAACTGAGGAGGTGGTTCAGCAGATCATACCGATGTGCAATTGAATCGAAAAGCCCGGCCACGTACGAAGAGGAGTACGTGGTTCGATTGGCAGAGTGTCGTTCGTGATCCCGATTCAACTGAGGTGCGTCTTGCTAGTTTGTCCTGCATCGCCGCGGCGAGGCGAATGAAGAATGTCCGCTGACGTTTGTACGAGCCTCAATATACTGAACAAGAGCCTGAATTCCAACGATTTGACACACGCGTCCGGTACTGCGAACGTTCGGCGCTGAATTGCATCTCTGTCGCGGGTTTGTTACTTTAGGCCGTGCCTATGAAGAAGATCTTTTCAATTCTTCCGCTCGTTTTCCTCGTCGCCTGCGATCCCGGACTCACGCTCCCGGAGGAAACACAACCAGGCATCGCAGGGACCATCGTGTTTCAGGGTCCGTGGCCGCCGGCCGACAGTCTTCACGATCTGCGCGTCATCGCCTCACCAATCTTTCCCATCGATACAACGAAAACGAACCTCATGTTCCTCGTCTTGCAGGGGATCATTCAGGTATATCCTGCGTTGGGAGAATCGGGATTGCCGTACGATGTGAGCGCTATCGACTACGAGTTTCGATTACCCCGGGGCGAATACAAGTACGTTGCAGTATTTCAGCAATATGCTTCCAGTCTTGTAGCTTGGCGGCCGGTCGGAGTCTATACCGCGGGAAAGGCCGGATTCACTCCCGTCGCGATTCGCATCGATGGGAATGAGATGTTGAGGGGCATATCAATCAATGTCGATTTCAGAAATCTTCCTCCGCTCCCCTTTTGAATAGGATCATCACAAATACCGCGATAAGCGTGATGGCCGTATCGCTGGCGTTCGGACAGCCTGAGCGTGGCACGATCCGCGGACGCGTGACGGATGAAGTCACCAAGCAGCCCCTTGTAAGGGTGAATATTACTGTGAAGGGAACTGTGTTGGGTACGGCTTCCGACCACGACGGATCGTTTGCTCTGAGGCGAGTTCCAGTCGGGGAGCATACGCTCTATTTTTCGATGCTCGGCTATGAGAGGGTGCAGATTGGTCCAGTCGTCGTGCGGGCGGATGGGGAACAGGTTCTGGATGTGCGGCTCAAGGCGTCGGCGATTCCCTCGGAACCGGTGATCGTGACCGCGAGCCGTCGCGAACAACGGATTCAAGAGGCGCCGGTCAGTATTGCGACCATCACGGCGGCTGATCTCCAGATGCGGAACAGCGTCACATTGGATGAGGCGTTGCGTTATATCCCGGGCATCAATATGGTCCAGGATCAGATCAACATACGGGGATCAAGCGGTTATTCGCGCGGCGTGGGGAGCCGGGTTTTGCTGTTGCTGGATGGACTGCCGATGCTTACGGGAGATACAGGCGAGATCAACTGGGAAGCAATTCCGGTCCATCAGATCGAGCACATCGAAGTGGTCAAAGGGGCGGGCTCGGCGCTCTATGGTTCGAGTGCTCTTGGCGGAGTGATCAATGTGATCACGCGCGATGTCACGGAAGGCGCCGAAGGAAGGTTCAAGCTCTATGCCGGATTGTATGACAGTCCTCGCTACGAAGAGTGGAAATGGTGGAAGAGGCCTCGCTTCAACAGCGGTGCACTCGTCAGCTATGCGCGTAAGACCGGGCCGTTTGGATTCGTCTTCAGTGTCAGACGTTCGGTCGACGAGAGCTATCGCGTGAATGACGTCTACCATCGCTGGAATGTTTCCGCCCTTGCAAAATACGAACTCTCGAGTTCCAGCAATCTCGCAATCGGTGGCAACTTCCTCGATCGCACGCACGGGAACTATTTCTGGTGGAAGAGTCTCAAAGAGGCGACCCTCCCGGCCGATATGCAATTGAACGGAAAGGTTCGCTCGCGCCGCGGAAATTTGAGCCTCGCGTACAAGGAGTTTTTGTCGGACCGGTTCTTCTATTCCGTGAAAGGTATCTACTTCGGCAATTTTTGGAAGGATGATAGTGCGGGGCGTGTCGGCAACGTCTCCAGCTCTCACGTGGTGCGAGGAGAGGTTCAGGGAACCTACGAGGTATCGCGAAAAAACATTTTCACCGCAGGATTCGCGGCGAACTTCGACAGGGTCTATTCGAGCCTCTTTGGCGATCACGTGGGATTCGGTGCTGCGGCGTATGCCCAACATGAGTTTCTTCCGATCGAACCGCTCCGTCTTACTGCCGGAGTTCGGTATGATTTTCAACGTGTGTCGCTGCTCGCCGGATCGTCGTTGTTCAGTCCGAAGCTCTCTGCCGTCTACTCGCCCCGGGAGGAAACCAATATCCGCGTCTCCGTCGGGACCGGCTTCCGGTATCCATCGATCGGTGAACTGTTTGTGCAGAGCTCGACGAATGTTTCAAAGCTCGTGATTATTCCGAACGAAAGACTTCGTGCGGAGAAAAGCGTTTCGATGGAATTTGGGGGAAGTCATTCATTGACCGATCGGATTCACGTCGATGTGGCGTTCTTTCACAATGATTTCCGGGATCTCATTGAAGCCGGTGTGAAGATCAAGAAGATTCGGGTGTCGCCTTCGGACACGGCAGAAGTGGAACGCGCTGTTGCAGAGTTTGAAAACGTGACGCGGGCAAGAATCCAGGGGTCGGAATTCAACGTGAAAATCGACTGGTTGAAGCGTCTCCTCACCACCGATGTGGGCTACACCTACATCTGGCCTCGCGATGTGACGGAGGACGCACCTCTGAAATTCCGGCCTCGACACATCCTGCATGGTTCCGCCGCACTGTATTACCTCGGCTTCAATGCCTCAATCGATTTTCGATTCGTGAGTCGGCTTGAGCGGATTGACGATGCGTTGGTTCGCTTTGCCCCTGTGATCGACGGCGCCGAACGGGTTCCAATCAGGGTATTCGATCTCCACAGCTCGTATCTTCTCACGGCGTATGGACTGCCGATGAGGATCGGTTTCAATGTCAACAACCTTCTCAACTATCATTACGTCGAGCTGATCGGGAATCTCGCCCCCGTCCGAACCTTTTTCCTGACGATCGAGGGAACGTTCTGACAATCCTGCAGGAGCCGGACCACTTCCCCTTTGCACGTCTCCACTACTCTTCTCCTTTATTGAATTCCTGTCGAGTTTCGAGTATGTTGGAACACTTCACTGTCCTGGAAATGTTACAGAAGTGGCTTGTGCCGTCCCACATTGCCGTCTCCGGGACCCACAGGAAATCGTCCGGACACGGCGGATGAAATGTGAATCCCATGTACATAGACTCTCACGCACATCTCTTCAAAGCGGACTACGGCAACGAACTGCACGACGTCATTCAACGAGCAGCAGATGCCGGGGTGGAATCAATTGTCGTTCCTGCGACGAACATCTCAACGTCGCGAGAGGCGATTGAACTGGCCGAACGTCACTCCGGTGTCTACGTCTGTGTGGGGATCCATCCCCATGAGGCGGCGAAGGCGGCGAGCAACGATCTCGATACCGTTGCCGATCTTTTGAGTCACCCGAAAGTCGTGGGTATCGGTGAAATCGGTCTCGACTACTACTACGATTTTGCACCGCAAGATGTTCAAGTCGGTCTGTTCAAGGACCAGGTGAAGCTCGCGATTGAAACGGACTATCCGATTGTGATCCACACGCGCGATTCGATTGCCGAAACGATGGGCATTGTGGAGGAGATCATCGGACAGGACGCCACGTGGAGAATGGGCGCCTTTGAGGACGGTCAGGCGGTCCGATATCCAAGAGGAGTCTTTCACTGCTTCTCGGGAAATGAATCTGATGCCTGGCGCGTCATCAACATGGGATTCTACGTGTCGTACCCCGGAATCGTCACGTTCAAGAAATCCCCGGTCCTCACGACGCTTGAACGGATCGGCTACGACCATCTTCTGCTGGAGACTGATTCACCCTACATGAGTCCTGTGCCGTATCGCGGAAAGCGGAACGAACCGGCTCATATCGGGATCATTGCTGAACGAATTGCCGAGATCGTCGATGCATCGAAGGAGGACGTCGCCCGGGCGACGCGTTTCAATTCGAAGCGGCTCTTTGGCATCGGAGAACCTGATGAGCCGTGCATTGCATATCAACTGCGAAATTCACTCTACCTCAACATCACCATTCGCTGTAACGCCGATTGTGTCTTCTGTGATCGCAAAGGGGCCGCGATTGTCAAGGGATACAGCCTCAGAATCGCTGAGGAGCCCAGCCTCGACCAGATCATCGCCTCGATCGGAAATCCGCTGGACTATGAAGAAGTCGTATTCTGCGGATACGGCGAACCGACCATACGACTGGACGTGATGAAGGATGTGGCCCGATGGGTGAAGTCAAGAGGGGGCCGCGTACGTTTGAACACCGACGGCCACGGCAATATCATCAACAAGCGCAACATCGTGCCCGAATTGGTCGGACTGGTCGATGTCGTTTCGATAAGCTACAATACGAGCGATCCAGAACAATACGGCCGGCTGATGAGAATCGACGGAAAGCGGTTTCACCAGGCCATGATCGAGTTCACGCGAGAATGTAAGCGCCTCCTCCCGAGAGTCGTGATGACGATTGTGGAATTGCCGGAGGTCGACATCGAGAAGGCACGCAAGGATATCGAAGAAACCCTCGGGTGTGAATTCAAGCTCCGCCCGTACTTCTAGAATTCCCATGTCGGAACCTCCAAGCATATTCGATATTCTCGGTCCGGTGATGATCGGACCTTCAAGTTCTCACACGGCTGGCGCAAGTCGCATCGGCTACGTCGCGCGCCAGCTTTTGGGCGATACGCCAACACGGGCGGTCATCACGCTCTACAATTCCTTTGCGAAGACGCACAAAGGCCATGGGACAGACAAGGCGCTGATCGGGGGAATCCTCGGATTCGGTCCTGATGATCTACGCATTCGTAATTCCCTCGAGCTTGCGAAACAAGAGAGTCTGGTGTGGGAATTCAAGTTCTCATCCGGTCCGAACCGATATCATTCGAATACGGCGCGCATCAAGCTCTCTGGCGTGGGCGGTGGCAATGTTGAGATCGTCGGCGTCTCGTTAGGAGGGGGGAGAATTCGAATCGATGAAATCGAAGGATTTGGCGTGAACTTTGGCGGGCAGTCACATACGATCGTCATCATCGCTGAAGACATCCCCGGCAGTATCAAGAACATCAGCGCCGCAATCGCGGATACCAACAACAACATCGCAAATATGTACGTCTCACGAAGCGAACGACTCGCCAATATGGTGATCGAAGTCGACCATCCGGTTGAGCCGAGAACGATCAACGCAATCCGGACGTTTCCCTGGGTGCGTTTTGCGAGATTGATCGCACCGATGGTCGAGGGAAGCTCGCGATACGACAAATAGGATCAGCCATGGAGTTCCGCCTCTTATCGGATATTGCCGAATACTGTCACACTGAGGGGAAAGATTTTGCTCAGGCCATGCTCGACTATGAGATGCGCAACAAGAATCTCACTCGCGAGCAGGTTTACGCATCGTTGAAACAGATTCTCCTCGTCATGGAAGAGTCGGTCGAACAGGGGTTGACGCAGCAGGTCGTTTCGCCGAGCGGGATGCTGAACAACTGGGCCAAGCAGATCTATGAACATCCGCTCGGTGCGCTCGGGCCTCAGCTCCAAAAAGCGATCGCACGCGCGATTGCCGTTGGTGAGGTGAATGCCTGTATGGGGAGAATTGCTGCGGCGCCGACCGCGGGCTCGGCCGGGATCATGCCTGCGGTACTTGTCACCATGATGGAAGAGCACCGACTGTCGCGCGAACGGATCCTCGACGCGCTTCTTGTTTCATCAGCTGTCGGTTTGATCTTTGCCCGGAACTCGTCGTTTGCGGGATCGGAAGCGGGATGTATGGGGGAAACCGGAAGTGCCGCGGCGATGGGGGCAGCAAGTATCACGTACCTCCTCGGGGGGAATGAAGAACAAATACTCGAAGCGGTCGGATTCGCGCTCAAAGGATCGATGGGACTCGTCTGTGATCCCGTGGCCGGTCTGGTCGAAGAACCTTGCACGACGCGGAATGCCGTCGGTGTTGCGAACGCATTCGTCTCGGCACAGATGGCGCTCTCCGGCATCAAGAGCCTCATTCCCGCAGACGAGGTCATCTTCGCAACGAAAGAGGTGGGCGATTTAATGTCGCCCCGTCTGAAGGAATCCGCTCAGGGGGGACTGGCGAACACCAAGACCGGCAGAGAAATCCAGAAGCGTGTGTTCAAGCAGTCCGATTGATAGAATCATTCCCTGACATCCACAAACATCCTTCCGCGTGATCCTGTATGAAACTGATCCTCTATGTTTCATTCCTCTTTGGATGGTCCTATGCAGAAGCTCGGCAATCCATCGAACCCATCCCCCGGATCCTCTTTTTGCAGGATCAACGACAACTTGATCGGAGCGAGTTCGCGCAACACCTTGCTCATCCTTCGAGTGATGTTCGGATACAGGGGGCCTTGGCGCTGGCCAACTTGCAGGATTCTGCCGCAGTTCCTCTCGCGATTCCTCTCCTTAACGACCCTGCTCCAGAAGTGCGGGAAGCGGCAGCATTCGCTCTGGGTCAAATCGGAGCACGTTCGACCGCCGTCGTGATGCTGGAACGCCTGACGACGGAACCGGCTCCAGGGGTAAGGGCGCGCATTCTTGAAGCCATCGGCAGGTGCGGCACCGCGGGAGATCTCGATCGCTTGATTCGCCTGCCAAGCCAAGTGATTGATTCCACCCTAGAGGGGGACCGCGCACTGGGGATTGCGCGCTTCGCGTTGCGCTCTGTGATATCGGCGGAATCCATCGCATTCTGCTTCGACCAGCTTCACAAGAACGATCCGCAGATTCGCTGGAAGTCGCTGTACGCACTCTGGAGGTCAGGTCCGCATCCATCCATCGATTCGTTGGTTGAATTGCGCGCAAATGAAATCCGGCAAGTGATGGAGGATCGATCACCCGAGGTCAGGATGCATCTGGCGACGCTGCTGGGCAGGGTGGTCTCTCAAGCAGGACGGAATCTACTTCTTGAACTCCATCGGAGAGAGAAGGAGAATCCCGAATGGAGGGTACAAGTTCAGATTGCGCGTGCTCTCGCCTCCGTGAGCCGAACACATCCGGACTCAATGCCGGCACTCCTGGATCTCCTGGAGGCAAGGAACGAGCATGTTGTCAACGCGTCGCTCGCGAGTCTCAACACGTTGAGTGCAGAGAACGCCCGCCCATATCTCGTCTCGATGGGGAGCGTTGCTGTACTCAAACGACTGGTGACGGGATCTCACGTCCCTGATGCACTGCGTGGAGAGGCCGTCATTGCGACGGCCATCTTTGTGCCTGAAGAATTCATCTATGAATCGTTCATCAGCGACGCCGCGACGAGCGAGTTTCTCAAGAGCCGCGTGATTGCCGCAGTCGCGAAACTCAAAACGGAGAAGAATTGGCGTACGATCCGGAATCTGTTAGAGAACAGCAATCAGAGGCTCGCGAGGGCCGCGTGGGAATCTGTGAGGGAATCACTTTCGAGGAGAAATGCCGGGAAGCCGGCGAGTGCGGGGGAGAGGGATCTCTTGGCTCACGATCTTCTCCAATCGGCGCGGACGGCATTTTCGCGCGGAGACATGGCTCTCACCACCGCGGTCTCCGATGCGTTTCGCGATTCATTGGTTGTGGATGTCATGATTCGCAGCGGACGAATGAGAGAGCTTGCGGCCCTCCTGATGGACGTGTACGAGCGACAGCGGTCGCCCGACGATGTCGAAGCAATGCAATCGTTGCTGACAACTCTCATTGCATCGAAAGATGATCGTTGCATCGAATTGCTGGAACAGGCGCTGCATGATTCCGACCGCTCGGTCGCCCTCGTTGCCTATAATGGTCTGAAGGCGTTCAAGGGTGAATCTGCCGCGATCGCGATTCCTCCCGTTCAACCACCGGCGTACACCGATTATGACTGGCCCAAACTGCAGAGCATCGCGAAACGTCAGCGCATACGGCTTGTAACAACCAAAGGAGTCGTCCTCGTCGATCTCCTGAGAGAGTCTGCACCCTTCACAGTGCTCAGTTTCATTCGACTCATGGAACGACGGTTCTTCGACGGTCTCTCGTTTCACCGAGTCGTGCCGAACTTCGTCATCCAGGGGGGAGATCCGCGAGGGGACGGATGGGGCGGGCCCGGCTATTCAATCAGATCGGAATTTGGTTTGATCAACTATGCTCGCGGAATGGTGGGCGTCGCAAGCGCCGGCAAAGACACTGAGGGGTGCCAGTTCTTCATCACACACTCCGATCAGCCGCATCTGGATGGCCGATACACGATCTTCGGTGAAGTGGTGAGCGGGATGGAGGTCGTGGATCGTATCCAAGTCGGCGATCGCATCGTCAAGATGGAAATCAGCAGATAGAGGGGTGTGACATTATCGCCGACTGTAGTCGGTGTACGTTCCTTGATGAGAAGGATCGGCTTTGGAGATGCGATCGTAGACCGATCGATTGGGATATTGGAGGAAGGTCTCGGCGATCTCGAGATACTTTGTGTCAAAAAAGGTCTTCACGAGCAAGCTGCGAGGATTCAACCTCTGTCGCATTTCAGCCATCGATTCAGCGGCTTGAAGCATGTTTTCCATTCCGGTGCTGAGTTCCGTTGCCAGCAGATCGACTCCGTTGAAATGGTAGGAGTGAAACGCGAGGCGGAATTGTTGGTTCCGCAAATCCACCAATTCCTCAGCGAAGCTGAACTTGCTGTATGATCCCCCCGATTGCTGCTTCCAATCCTTTCCGAACGCAGAAGAGGACCCCTGGTTGCAGATTGAAAGCGCCTTCTGGAAATATTTCGTTCCGGAGAGCTCGACGTACGTCTCAAGATCGAATCCGACGATGAGATATGCATAGTAGGCCAAAAACGACGCCAACGGATCAAACCGATACTCGTCATGATAGAGCGGCCTGTTCGGAACGTATTCAAATTCCCACTGTTCGTCCAGTATTCGCAAAACCAACGTTTCTCGCGGAGATCTCTCGTTGCCGATGTAGACAGGTCGGCGGCTCCCCACGAACACCTTGGCGGTGTACCGATAATCCGACGTCGCACCGGTGAAGGAAATTGTCATGGCGCAATCGATCTTCTCGCCGCCCAGGTCCTCGGTGGTCCATCGGTAACCGTTGAGGAATTGTTCGACATCGGCCTCAAAATTCCTGAGATAGTCGCGCTGCGCCGATGGAATATTATCGATATTTATGGTAACATCACATCGAAGTTCCTGGGCAGACGCGTTCGGCAGGGAGGAGAGGAGGGTCCAGCTGACTCCTGCGATCAGAAGTAGAGTTCGGCGTATGGATCGTTGGACGAGAGGCATTGCGAAAAATATAGTGAATTCGATCTACCTGTTCAAGGAAAATAGCGTCATGAAAGGATCAGTCATTGTCTCTCTCGTTGTCGTGCTTGGGGTATGTGCTGTCGACACGTTGAGTGCGCAACATCGCGGTGCACGGTCCACGGCGATGGGGGGAGCGAGCGTTGCCGGTTCCGCGGATGTCTGGGCGGTCCATTCAAATCCTGCTCGACTTGCAGGAATCAGCGCGATCGTGGTATCTGCTTTCTTGATGCCGGAACTGTTTGGATTGAAAGAATTGCGAACCGTAGGAATCGGGGGCGTGATGCCGGTGGGGCCGGTTTCGATCGGAGTCAATGCCGTTCAGTTCGGATTTGAACTCTACAAAGAAACGAACGTCTCCGCTTCGGTCGGTGGGGAAATCGATTGGGATATTGCCGGAGGATTAACGGTTCATGTCAATCGCTTTTCATTTGATCGCTATGGCGCGACGACCACGATACTCATCGACTGCGGACTGCAGGCAACACCGTTGAAGGACCTTCGACTCGGCTTTGCCGCAAAGAACATATCCGGAACCACGATCGGATCCACCAACGAGCGGCTCCCTCGCCTCTTCACATTTGGAACTGCTTATTCGCCCATCCGGAATTTCAATATCGCGGTTGAACTCGAGAAAGATGTGAGATTTCCGCTCAGTCTCAAAGCGGGCGTCGAACAAACATTTTTCGACATCCTGTCATTGCGTTTGGGAACGAGTTCTCAACCGGACATCTTTTCTGGGGGGATAGGAATGTCGTATTCGATGTTCGATTTCGAATATGCCGGATTTCACCATCCCGATCTCGGATGGACTCACCAGATAGAAGTTGGAATTGTCGTGGGACGTTAGCGAACCATGGCCCGCCTTTGCATAGTCCTCCTCATTCTTGCATTCATTGTATCCTGCTTGAGCGCGCAGGAACAGGAGGTGGTCCGCGATACCGTATCGATCGTCGAGCCGGACCTGGAAAGTATTCTCGAGAATGCCACGCAAGATGCTGAGGATTCTGAGCTGATCGATCTCCTGACACGACTCGAAGAGAACCCCCTCGATCTTAATACCGCGACGAATGAAGAGCTTCAGCAAATTCCCGGGTTGGATCCCATCACCATTCTGAACATTCTCGAACGGCGAGAGCGGGACCCGTTCAGATCGATCGACGATTTGTTCGAAATCGATGGGATCACGCCGGATATCTTTGGGACCGTACGGAAGTTCGTGACTGTCGGGTCGACTACGGGGTTTCAATCTCCATTCGGAATTGGATCGCTGCGCCTCCGCAGCAGGGTCCAGGAAGACCTCCAAAAGCGCCGCGGCTTCCAAGACGGGAGCTTCACCGGTTCCTCGTTCAAAATCTACAACCGACTTGTGGCGCGCTCGATTCCCATCGATCTTTTCGAAGGAACGCCGGGGACCATCGTCGAGATCGGCGCTCTGGCAGAGAAGGATGCGGGGGAACGTCGAATCGGGGACCATGTTGCGGGATACGTGGACGTTCGGCGGCTGGGACCTATTGAGCACCTGATTGTTGGGGACTATGTCTTTGAAGCTGCGAGCGGACTGACATTCTGGAGATCGCTCTCGTTTGGAAAGGGGAGTGATGTGTTGCAGCCGTTTCGCAAGCGGGGGGGAGGTATCAAGCCGTTTCTCTCGACTGAGGAGAACCTCTATTTCCGTGGAGCTGCGGCCACGGTCGGATTCGGCCCGGCATCGCTGTCAATCGCCTATTCACAGAAACCGCTTCATGCGACGGTGACTCCGAACGGGGAAATCAGCAGCCTCTATACCGCCGGATATTTTCGGACGGAGAGCGAACTCCTCCGTAGAAACACGACCAGCGAACGGATGATGGGCGCGCGGCTCGTCTATGCAATCACAAAGGGAATTGCCGTCGGAACCACGGGCTATCGAGCACGATTTGAACATCCCCTTGCCCTTTCCGGAACATTCGCCCCATCAGGACGAGACGTGGGGGCGACGAGCGTCGATTTGATCTACGCGGAAAAAAGAGTGAGCGCGTTTGCGGAGGTCGCGAGGGATGACGATGGAACCGTCGCCGGGATAGCAGGAATCCTCTTTCGCCCGGTTCGCGGGTTCAACGTTGTTGTGATCGGCCGAGATTATCCGTTCGATTTCAACAGCTTTCACGGAAATGGATTTGGAGAGAGCGACGGCACTCGAAATGAACGCGGGGTGTACGCCGGTCTGAAGTTGCGCGCGACCAGCTGGCTCATGCTCTCCGCATACTATGACCACTTCCGCTTTCCATGGGGAACGACGCTCATCCGACTCCCATCGGGGGGCCATGATCTCCTCACGCTCGCGGAAGTGACATTCACCCGTAAACTCGCGCTCCACGCGCAGTACAAGGCGAAGGTGAAATCGGTAACTGAGTCGGGGCTCGACGAGGTCCAACGGAGTGTCCGGCAGGTCGGGGATCGCGAGCAGCAAAACTATCGCATGACTCTCATGTTCGTACCGTCGATCACGTTTCGATGGCGAACGAGATTCGAGCTGGTCAACGTACGCTATGGCATCAGCGGCAAATACGAAAAAGGGTATCTGATCTACCAGGACATCAGGATTATCCCGATCAGGCGACTTCTGATTGATAGTCGCGTGTGTGTGTTCGAAACCGATTCATATGATTCGCGAGTATATGAATTTGAGACCGACGTCGGGGGGACATTTTCCAATCCTGCCCTGTACGGGCGGGGCGTGCGGTGGTACGTCACCGGCAGATACGAGGTTATGAAGAGTCTCGACGTCTGGTTCCGATACGCCGCGACAATTCGCGAAGGGGCCAAATCGATGAGTTCGGGTTCTTCAGAGATCCAGGGGGACATCGACAACAGATTCACGCTTCAACTCGAAGTTCAGATATAGTGAAATCCTGTTGGATACGATGTGTCACCGCCGGTGGGCCTTTTCTCGTTGCTGAAACAAGTTCCCGGATGATGAACATGCACAAACAACAAAGGAACGGACATATGCGAACTCCCGTTGTCGTTCTCCTCCTGCTTCTGGCAGCCGGTTTCGTCAGTGCGCAGGATCCGTACAAGCTCCCCCCAACACAGATCGTCGATATTCTTGATGCACCGCCGACTCCCGTGACATCCGTAAGTCCGCGAAACGATGCAATGATGTTTGTGGAGTACGAGCCACATCCCTCGATCGAAATGCTTGCTCAGCCGATGCTCCGACTCGCCGGGATGAGGATCAATCCAGTATTGAATTCTCGTCAGCGGACGACCGTGTTCAAGGGAATCCTGATCAAGAGATTCGCGGATCGGAAGGAGACCCGAGTACAGCTCCCCGCCAATGCGCGTGTAGGTATGCCGATCTGGTCACACGATGGGAAGCGCATCGCATTTCCCGTTGACCGCACCGACGGCGTGGAAGTCTGGACTGCGGATGTCCTAACCGGCAAGTCACAAGCGGTGGCCGGAATCTGTGTGAATGATATTTTCGGATCACCCATGAGCTGGCTCTCGGATAATCGGACTCTCCTCGTGAAGGCGATCGTCTCCGCCAGAGGTGCTCCTCCCGCCGCTCCCTCGGTGCCGGTCGGTCCGAATGTGGAAGAGACAGCGGGGAAGACGTCGCGCATTCCCACCTACCAAGACCTCCTCCGCACAGCCCATGATGAGGATCTCTTCGCGTACTACGGAGAGTCGCAATTACGAACGGTGGATGTCGTGACAGGAACATCAACGGCGATTGGGACGCCGGGGATCTACACCTCGGTGAGGTTCTCGCCGAATGAAAACTACCTTCTGGTGTCGCAGGTGCGTCAACCATTCTCCACGAGGGTCCCCTTCTTCTATTTTGCCAGGACAAGTGAGGTGTGGGAGCGAAGCGGTAAACTCGTCAAAGTTATTGCCGATCTACCGGTGAGCGATGAGGTGCCGACCCAGGGTGTTCCGAAAGGACCGCGCAATGTTCAGTGGCAAGAACTCCACCCCGCGAAACTCGTCTGGGCGGAGGCACTGGACGAGGGAAATCCGACGAGGAAAGTTCCCCATCGGGACAAGCTCATGACCCTCTCAGCCCCGTTTTCCGCTGAACCTTCCGAACTTCTGAAGCTGGAACATCGGTTCGCGGGGATTGAATGGACGAGTCATCGGGACCATGCCGTTCTCTCAGAAGTCAACAGGGACAAGAGATGGCGGACCACAGCGCTCGTCAACCTGCTGCACCCTGCGAAGGACCGGAAAGTTCTTTTCGATCTCAGCATCAACGACGTCTACAACGACCCCGGGCGTCCGGTCATGCAGACCGATCGCAAAGGGGGGACAACCATCCTCCAAGATGGTGATTGGGTCTACCTGACAGGTCGAGGCGCGAGCGAGCAGGGAGACAGACCGTTTCTTGATCGACTGAATGTGAAGACCCTCAAGAAGGAACGTCTTTTTCAGTCTGATGAAAGAAGTCTGGAACAATTCCTCGCCTTTGTCGATGACGGAAGGAACACGATCCTCACTCGATTCGAATCCAAAACACAGCCGCCGAATTTCTACATCGTCGATCGCAAGTCGAAGAAACGCACGTTTCTGACCGACTTCATAGATCCTGCTCCCGAGCTTACAGGAATCCAGAAGGAACTGTTGCGATACAACCGCCCTGACGGCGTCGCGCTTTCGGGGACGCTGTACCTTCCCCCAGGGTACAAGACAGGAACGCGTCTCCCAACTCTGATCTGGGCCTATCCGCTGGAATATTCCGATCCTGCTACTGCGGGGCAGGTGCGAAGCTCGCCGAACGCGTTCACGTTCTTGCGGGGAACCTCGCCGCTCTTCTTCCTCACGCAGGGATATGCCGTGCTCATGGACGCCACGATGCCGGTTGTCGGCGATCCGGAGACGATGAACGACACGTTTGTGGATCAGATCGTGTCATCGGCGAAAGCCGCGATCGACAAGCTGGATTCGATGGGCGTCGCGGATCGGTCGCGCATGTTCGTGTCCGGTCACAGCTACGGCGCATTCATGACGGCTAATCTGCTCGCGCACTCCGATCTGTTTGCTGCGGGAATTGCGCGGAGCGGCGCGTACAATCGCTCCCTCACACCGTTTGGATTTCAAAGCGAGCGGCGATCATTCTGGGAAGCGACGGAGACCTACACGAAAGTCTCTCCCTTCACCTTTGCGAACAAGATCAATGAACCGTTGCTGTTGATCCACGGAGAGATGGATAACAATCAGGGGACTCATCCCATCCAATCCGATCGGCTCTATCAGGCCGTGAGCGGACACGGAGGAACGGTCAGGCTCGTGATGCTTCCCTACGAGAGTCATGGATATTCTGCGCGCGAATCGGTGTTGCACGTGATCGCGGAAATGCTCGAATGGGCTGACAAGTATGTGAAGAACCGGGTCTCTCCATCCGGACGGAAATGATGACCGCCCGCGCATGCCAATGATCTGACGGCCGCGGCAAGCGGCCGTCTTGTTCTCATGTCCGTTCTTTGCGTGTGCACGAAGTTTTTCGTATTTTGATGCAAACGTACGGGGAAGGATGAAGAAGAAAGTTGTTGTGGGAATGAGTGGTGGAGTCGATTCGTCGGTGGCTGCTGCTCTGCTCCTTGAAGAAGGTTTTGAAGTCATCGGCATCACGATGAAGACCTATGACTTCGAGGATGTCGGAGGTGGTCCGGTGAACCAGACGAGTTGTTGTGGTTTGGGTGCTATGAATGATGCGCGGGCCGTTGCGGTCACGCTGGGAATTCCTCATTATGTGGTCGATTTCCGGGATTCGTTCGAGCAAAAGGTGATCAGCAACTTCGTGTCTGAGTATCTCGATGGCCGGACTCCAAATCCCTGCGTCGTCTGCAACCGCGACATCAAATGGGGAGAATTGCTGAAGAAAGCCAACGCGTTGGGGGCAGACTATATCGCCACGGGGCACTACGCGAGATCGGAATTCGATCCGGATCGTCAGCGTCATACGATTTTGAAAGGGCGATACAAACTCAAGGATCAGTCGTACGCGCTGTGGGGACTCTCGCAAGGAGCCCTGGCGAAAACGAAGTTTCCACTCGGCGATCTGGAGAAACCGGAAGTCCGAGCACTTGCAAAAAGTCTTGGCCTGCGGACGGCACAGAAAGATGAGAGCTTCGAGATCTGCTTCATCGCGGACAACAACTATGAGCGATTCTTGAAGTATCAGGATCCAGCGCTCGAGTCGGCTGTCGATGGGGGAAACATCATCTGGAACGGCGCCGTGGTGGGAACCCATCGGGGTTTTCCCTTCTATACGATTGGACAGCGAAGGGGTATCGGGGCGTTCGGCCGTAAGATGTATGTGACGGGAATCGGCAAGGAGCGCAACGAGGTCTATGTCGGCGGGGCGAGCGATCTCGAGCGCTCGGAACTCACCGCCTCTCAGCTGAATTGGGTGTCGATTGATCCGGCCCTGGCTCCAATGGACGTGACAGCAAAGATCAGGTACAATGACGTTGCCACATCGGCTAGAATCTACCCGGAGGAAGGGGACATCGTGAGGGTGGTCTTCGAACAGCCGAAAAGGGCGATCACGGCGGGCCAATCAGTTGTTTTCTATGCGAATGACCTATTGCTCGGGGGCGGGATTATCGATTCTTCGAAATGAGAGCAAGGGGGCGGTGATCCCGGATTGCATGCTGCGAGGAAGCGCCCAATCGGATGGTTGGGCTCTTTTTTTTTGAGAAAAGCGCACAACCACATGAACCTGCACTCCCTGTTCGGCGTCTAAGGTCGGATCACAGTTTTTCCAGGAAACTTTCTAGTCTGTGGAACGTTTATCAGGCAAGTCAAACGTGACCCAAGCCAGGGAAGATCTCCGGCTTATCGAGGCAATCAAAGGCGGCAATGAGACGGCCTTTGCGGAGCTCGTCCGAAAGTATCAGCGCCAGGTCGCGAACGTCATTTATCTGACGCTTGGTTTACCGGATGATGTGGAAGATCTCACACAGGAAGTATTCATCCGGGTTCACCGGTCATTGCCTCGATTTGAATACGAGGCATCCCTTTTTGCATGGATCTATCGGATCGCAGTCAATATCTCGATCGATGAACTCCGACGGCGAAAGATCAAGAAGACATTATCGATCGACTACTTCAGCGAAGCTGTTCTTCACCGAGAGGAAAAGACAAGGAAATCGGAGGGGCCCAGCGATCACGTTCTCCTGGAGGAGAAGCGGGTGACCATTCGCGAGGCGATCGACAAGCTAAGCCCAGCGCATCGTGTGGCGATCGTACTGAGGGAGTATGAGGGATTGTCCTACGGTGAAATTGCCGAGACGTTGAATATTTCACCTCAGGCGGTGAAATCTCGAATCTTCCGGGCAAGGGAGGAGTTGCGGAAACTCCTGAGCAACTATTTCGAGGAGCGAACATGAATCATCGATACTATCGCCAACAACTGAGTGCGCTCCATGACGGCGAACTTTCTTCCGATGAAGAATCGGTCATGAAGGATCATCTGGTTCGCTGCGAGGAATGTGCCGCCCTTCTCAAGACATGGAGGCTGATCGGATCGGGCGTGAGAAGTCTGGAGGAGATTCAGCTTCCGGCAGGGTTTTCCCGCCGGGTGCTGGAGACGGTACGAGAGGATGAAGAGGAAACAAGTTTTTGGATGCCGGTGGAAGCACTGGCGCGAAAGACCGTCTTCGGACTCTCACTGGCGGTCATCGTGCTCGTGGCGTTCTTGCTCGCCACGGAGCCCCAGCAACCGGTGATTATGGAGAGTTATCTGAGCGGAGAGGTCCCGGAAGGGAACACGCCGGCCTCTCTGCTCCAACGTGAGTCAATTTCGAAAAATGACATTCTGCTTGCCGTCGCGCAAAAGTAATTGAGAGACTTCCGATGAAACCAAAATCACGAACCTTCGTGTTCATCGTTGTGAGTTTTGTGCTTGGTGCCGTCGCCGGGGGAGTTGTCGGTGCACGATTCTTGGGGGGAGAGAAGCCCCGTCATCGGTCATCCACGCAATCCGATGTGATGAAAGAGTTCACCGCGAGATTGAAGCTCGACTCGATCCAGACGGCGTTGATTGATTCAATCCTCGAAACCAGTCGTGCCCGATTCAACGAGATCAGACGATCGTACGCGGAGACGTTTCGCGTCCGGCGCGATACGCTCCGATCGGAAATCCGCAAGCATCTGTCGGAGGATCAGAAAAGACTGTATGAGGAGTTCATCAAGGACATCGAGGAGCGCGAGTCGCGATGGCAAAGGCAGGAACGATAGTGCGTCCAACGAGTATAGCCGATATCGATCATATTTATTGTGGAGTGACGTTATATGCGTAAGGTGAGAAAGTTTTTGTTTCTGGGAGGCGCGGTGATCATTGTCGCCGTTGTGGGATATCTCTTCTTGGGATCTGGCGAGGAGGCGTCGACGACCCCGACGGGCCAGGTCACAAGGATCGTCAAAGTGACTCGCGGCGACTTGAATCTGTCGGTATCTGCGGATGGAGTTGTCCAGCCGATCAACAAGGTTGAAATCAAATCCAAAGCCAGCGGTCAGATCGAACAGCTGAATTTCGTTGAAGGACAATCTGTTCAAAAGGGCGAGCTCCTGATCGTCCTCGATCAGACGACGGCGAAGAATGACTATGAGCAGGCCAAGGCGGATCTGGCTGTGCAGGAAGCCAATGCGATCCAATCGGAGAACAACCATCGCCGATCAACCGAGCTGTTCGAAAAACAATTGATCTCTGAACAGGAGAAAGACCAGATCAATGTGGACTACGTTCGCGCGAAGTCTCAGCTCGTGAAGGCGAAGGCGGTCCTCTCCTCGGCTGAGGAGCGGCTCCGTGAAACGCGTATCATTGCCCCGGTCACAGGCATCATCCTGACGAAGAATGTTGAACTCGGTCAGATCATTTCCTCGGGGGTGTCGAATGTGGGGGGCGGCACGCTCCTCGCGACAATCGCCGATATGGAACTCGTGAACGTCGAAACGAATGTGGATGAAGTCGACATCGGCAAGATCAAGGTCGGACAATCGGCATCGGTCAAAGCCGATGCCCATCCGGACGACACGTTCCGAGGTGAGGTCATCAGAATCTCTCCGCTCGGTCGGAGTCAGCAGAACGTCACGACGTTCAACGTGATCGTGGAAGTGCAGAACATCGGGGCCAAGCTCAAGGCGGGCATGAGTGCGTCGGTCGATTTGGAAATCCTGAACAAGAGAGGCGTGTTGCTGGTGCCGAATGACGCGCTGAAAGATCCCCGGGGCGAGCAAGGACGAGAAATGCTGGCTCGACTTCAGGCTCTCCAGACCCCGGAGGGAGAGAAGAAGCCTGATTCCGGAAAGACGAACGGAGACGCAAAAAACGATCTCGCGTCGTTGTCGATGGATCAGCTGCGTCAGCGGATGCAGAATGCGACGGATGCTGAGCGCGATCGCCTGAGGAATGAAATGCGTGAGCGATTTCAAAAAATGTCTCCCGAAGAGCGTCAGCGAATGTTCGCGAACTTTGCCCAGCAGGGCGGTGGAGGGTTCGGAGGCGGTCAGGTTGTCATTCGCGGAGAGGGGGGGGGCGGCGGAGGAATGATGATGTTCGGTGGAGGTTCATCTGGACCGCGACAGCGTCGCCAGGCCCAAGTAAGCGGTGGAGACGAAGTACGCAATCGCGTCACGATGGTAAAAGTTGGTGAGGAGTTCGTCCCGAAAATGGTTAGGGCGGGACCCAGCAACTTCGACTTTACGGAGGTGATCGAGGGGCTCAAGGAGGGAGACGAGATTCAGATCACGTCGATCTCACGAGCCAAAGTGGCCAGCCAGCAGATGACCGACCGGATCAGAAGTTCGCAGGGTGTCGGTGGTATCGGTGGCGGTAGCATGGGTGGCGGAGGCAGGAGATAAGATCGCATGAACTTCAAAGAGAGTTTCTTGACGTCCATTGGTGCGCTGGTGGCGAACAAGCTTCGCGCGTTGCTCACCATGCTGGGCGTAATCATTGGTGTGGGCGCGGTGATTACCATGATTGCGATCGGGGAGGGGGCGCAGCGAAGCGTGATGGAGCGCATTCAATCGCTCGGTTCGAATCTGTTGTTCATTAGCCCGGGAGCTCAGCGCGGTGGCGGAGTTGTCGTCATTCAGTTCGGAACGAGCCAGCGTCTCAGACTCTCCGATGCCGAGGCGATCACCAAGGGTTCGCCTGCCGTCGAGGCGGCTGTGCCGGAGTTTTCGCGCAACGCGCAAGTCAAATACGAAAATCGAAACTGGAATACACGCGTCCTCGGTACCACACCCGACTACGAATGGGTCCGCAACTTTGTGGTCGTTGAGGGACGATACTTCACGGCGGCGGAAGAGAAATCGGCCGCAAAAGTGTGCGTGCTTGGATCGACAGTCGTCGAGAACCTCTTCCTCGGTGTCGATCCGCTGGGCGCCACCATTCGGATTGGAGGACAATCCTTCCAGGTGATCGGGCTACTTGAGACAAAGGGGGGGAGCGGCTGGCAGAATCCCGACGATCAGATTATCGTTCCGCTTTCGACGGCCCAACGCCGGTTGTTTGGCGTCGATTTCATTTCCAATATCACTGCGAAAGTCCTTGACGACAAGCAGATGGACGCTGCGTTCCTCGATATTGAAAGAATCCTCCGGAGAGAGCACAAGCTTCGCGAAGAGCAGGACAACGATTTCATCATTCGTAACCAGGCCGATATTATCACGACATTCCAGGAAACTCAGCAGACTTTTACCTTTCTGCTTGCCGGGATCGCGGCCGTCTCGCTCGTCGTTGGCGGTATCGGGATCATGAACATCATGATTGTTTCTGTCACGGAGCGAACGCGTGAAATCGGAATCCGAAAGGCGATCGGCGCTCGCAAAAAAGACATCATGACTCAATTCCTCATTGAATCAGTCGCATTGAGTGTCACGGGGGGACTTCTCGGCATTCTCACGGGGGTGGGAGCCTCATATCTTATCACGACGTATGGAAATCTCACACCCATGATCTCGATCAACGCGGTCGTGGTCAGCTTTCTCTTTGCGACGATGGTCGGGATCTTCTTCGGCATCTATCCTGCCTGGAAGGCGGCACAGGCCGATATCATCGAAGCGCTTCGTTATGAATAGCCCTGTGCGCCGATAACAGTCTGGATTCTCTTTCCCCTGAGTGATTTCACCGACCGCTTGATGAAGCGAACGACCCTACTTACCCTCCTCGTTACTATCGGTATTGTATATGCCGATCTCAGTGCTCAATTTCCCATGAAGCGATCGCTGCAGGCTTCGCGAACGGCGTCTCCCGTCATCGACGGTGTTCCGAACGAAGAGGCATGGCTGCAAGCCGAAGAAGCGACTGAGTTTTATCAGTTCGAGCCTCGGGAAGGCATGCCGGCGACGGAGCGTTCCTCCGTTCGGCTGCTGTACGACGACGACTACATCTACATCGCAGGATGGATGTATGACACCGAGCCGTCGAAGATTGTGCGCAAGCTCGCCCGTCGCGACGACGAAGTTGAAGTCGATGCGTTCACGGTCATGATCGATAGCTACTTCGACCGAAAGACGGCCTATGTGTTCGGTGTGAACGCGAGCGGGTCGCAGATTGACGGCATCATCACCAATGATGGGCAGTCGTTCGGTGGCCGCCGCCGCGGGTCGTTTTCCATCAACCGATCCTGGGATGCGGTCTGGCTATCCGAAGTCGCCGAGCACGACTGGGGTTGGTCCCTCGAAATGCGGATTCCGTATTCCATGCTTCGTTTTTCGGAAGCGGAGCAGCAGCGGTGGGGAATCAACTTCCGCCGCTACATTTCGCGCAAAGCTGAGATCGCCGATTGGGTCATGGTGCCGAGGACGCAGAGCGGATATGTCTCTCATTTCGGGGTGTTGACCGGTATCGAACGAATCAGGCCGCGTCGGAACATCCAGATTCTTCCATATTCTCTCGGCAAGTATCAAACGGGGCCGGGAATAAACCCGCGCTTTCCCCGCAGCGCAACATATGACGCAGGAGCGGATTTCAAAATTGGTATCGCGAACAACTTCACGCTCGATGCCACCATCAATCCTGATTTCGGTCAAATCGATGCTGATCCGGCAGAGCTCAATCTCAGTACCTACGAAACCTTCTTTCCGGAACGCCGCCAGTTCTTTATCGAAGGAGTCCAGATTTTCGATTTCAATCTCGGCATGGGTGATGCCATCCTTTACACCAGACGAATTGGTGCACTCAGGCCCATCATTGGAGCGCTGAAGCTTTCGGGAAGATCGTCGGAAGGGTTCTCGATCGGCATGCTCAATGCGGTCACCGGTCGAGACTGGGGGCCGGAGAGGAATTTCGCGGTCATTCGTGCGAAGAAGGAGTTAAACACAAATTCGTACATCGGATCGATACTCACCAGCTTCACGGAGTTCAGTGATCCTTCTGCCGTTGTCCAGAATTGGACTGGAGGAGCGGATTGGGATATCCGCCTCGACAACAATACGTATGCGGCCGCCGGCGAAGCGGTCTTCTCGAATCGGCTGATTGCCGATCACCGTGAAACCGGATATGGGGGGCGTCTGAGCTTTGATAAGATCGCAGGGATCATGACATTCCATTCCGGAATCAGAGCGTTCTCGCCGGAGTTCAACCTGAACGATGTGGGACGGCTGAGGAGGTCCGATTATATCTCCGGCAATGCGGGATTTGGGTACAGTCTCAACAACAATGAACCATTCGGACCGTTTCGTCGGGCACGAGTGAGATTGTCACACTGGTCTACGATGAATTTCGCGGGGAGATACCTTGGCGGCAGCCTGCACGGCGGATTCAGCGCCGAATTCATGAACTTCTGGAATGGTCAAGTGAATTTCTCCCTGAACCAACTCGGCGGGTATGATGATCGGGAAACACGAAACAACGGTCTCTATCGGCATCGACCGGCAGGAAATGCACGCGTCGAGTTTTCTTCGGATAGCCGCCAGCTCCTCGTCTATGGTGTCGAGCTCGGAATGGGACGCGACGACCTGCGCAGAAGGGACCTCCAGCTGGAACTCTTCTCAAGCGTCAAGATCGGCTCCGGGATCCGGTTCTCCGGATCGCTGGGAATCAGTCGAACCGATAATGCCGAAGCGTGGGTCCGAAATGTGTACGTTGATGAGAGAAGCTCGGGGTGGACATTGGAAGGAAAGGGCGAGACCTACCTTTTGAGCTTTTCGTCTTCTGAAGAACGGGAGTGGTTCTCCGGAATTGTGAAGAGACATGTTCAACCGGATGAGGATGGGGAGTACAAGATAAGCGTCTTCACGGATCGGGATAACCGGCAAGTTGACTTCACATTGCGAGGCGACATTATCCTCACCCGGAACCTGAGTTTTCAACTCTATATGCAAGCATTTGTTGCGCGCATTGATTATGAAAAGTACCGACTGCTCCTGAATCCGAGCACGTTCTATGATTTTCGAGGATATCCGATTGAAGAAGATTTCCATCGGAAGAATCTGAATTTCAACTCGGTGGTGCGATGGGAATATTATCCCGGATCGGTTCTCTATGTCGTCTGGTCACAGGCGCGTTCGTTTCGCGATACGACAATCGGACCGCGGGAAATCGCGGCGCTATCCGAGACGTTTGATGTCATGCCCGCGAATGTGTTGATGGTCAAACTCAGTTACCTCCTCATGCCGTAGCGGCTGTACGTTCCGCCTTAAACGTCAGGAAGCCTCCTTGCATCCGCAGGGGGGCTTTCCTATATTCAGGCGACTGTCCCCCATCATTTTTCCTGGAATTCACTCATGAATGACGAAAAGATCAAGCGATTGCACGAAATGCGCGAAAAGGCGCTCGAAGGGGGTGGAAGAGAACGCATCGATCAGCAGCACAAGAAAGGAAAACTCTCGGCGCGTGAACGGATCAACCTATTGCTCGATCCGGGGAGCTTCGAGGAAATCGGCGCCTTCGTCGAGCACAGATCACGTGATTTCGGACTTGATAAGCAGAAATACTTGGGCGATGGCGTCATCACGGGATACGGAACCATCAACGGACGACCAGTCGTCGTGTTCAGCCAGGATTTCACGGTCTTTGGGGGCTCGCTCTCGGAAGCACATGCCGAAAAGATTTGCAGGATCATGGATCATGCGTTAAAGATCGGCGTGCCGGTGATTGGACTGAACGATTCCGGCGGCGCGCGCATTCAAGAAGGAGTCGTCAGTCTCGGGGGATATGCCGATATCTTTTTGAGGAACACGCTTGCATCCGGCGTTGTGCCACAAATATCGGCCATCCTGGGACCGTGTGCCGGCGGTGCTGTGTATTCTCCCGCGATTACCGATTTCGTCGTGATGGTTCAGCAGACCAGCTACATGTTTGTGACCGGTCCCAATGTCGTCAAGACGGTTACCCACGAGGACGTCACACACGAAGAACTCGGGGGTGCGGTGACGCACGCGACCAAGAGCGGCGTAGCACATTTCGCGACCGAGAATGAAGTGGAGTGCTTCGATCGGATCAAAAAGCTCCTGTCGTTTCTCCCGTCGAACAATGTCGATGATCCGCCCGTGGTGGAGATCACCGACCCGATCGATCGTCAGGATGAAGCCCTCAATGCAATTGTTCCGGAGAGTCCGAACAAACCGTATGACATGAGGGAAGTCATTCGGGGTATCGTGGACAACGGAGACTTCTTTGAGGTGCATGAGCTGTATGCTCAGAACATCCTCGTGGGATTTGCTCGTTTGGGTGGACGACCGGTCGGGATCGTTGCGAACCAGCCTGCCGTCCTCGCGGGTGTATTGGACATCGATTCATCCATCAAGGGGGCGAGATTTGTAAGGTTCTGTGATGCCTTCAATATCCCTCTCGTGGTATTTGAAGATGTTCCTGGATTCCTTCCGGGAACGGATCAGGAATGGAGAGGGATCATCAAGAACGGCGCGAAGCTCCTCTATGCGTTCTGTGAAGCAACCGTCCCGCGAGTCACCGTGATTACGCGAAAGGCGTACGGCGGCGCGTATGACGTGATGAACTCAAAACATATCCGGGGCGACTTAAATTATGCCTGGCCGAGCGCCGAAATCGCCGTCATGGGCGTCAAAGGGGCGGTCGAAATCATCTTCCGCAAAGAAATTGAGAAGGCAGCTTCTCGGGAGGCAGCGATCGAAGAAAAGGTGGAGGAGTACCGCGCGAAGTTCGCGAATCCGTACATCGCAGCAAGCCGAGGATATGTTGATGAGGTGATCGAGCCGAAAGAGACGAGAACCAAGTTGATACGAGCGCTTCAATTTCTCGAAAACAAGGTTGACCAGAATCCTCGCAAGAAACACGGAAACATTCCGTTGTGAGCGGGCAAACGTGACGCATTTCATTGATTTTGAGGGGATCTGGTGGTATATTGGCCTCAAGTTTTCATCGTGGATAGAGGAGGATAATGCGGAACACGTTTGTCGTACTATTGCTTGTCGTGGTCGTGGGATGTACCAGCAAAGATACAACACGGGATGAACGGAAAGGATCCCTCAAGACCGCCGATGCCATTTTCCAGCATCTCGAGGCGGTGGCCCAGCAGGATACCCTCCGTCGAAAGGAAGTAGCGAGCTATCCCCTGGAGGTTGATTCCACCGAAGCCTACGCCGGCACGATTCAATCACTCCTCGAATTTGCACGTCAACACTATCTCGCCGCCCTCGAAGCACAGGAATCTGCCGACACCCTTCTCTCTGAACGGGAATTCGAGCAAGCCATCGAAATCCTCAATCGTCTGAGCTACTACCCCTCGATCGAAACCAACACCGATTTTACCGACCTCAGTCGAAATATCATCGAAGACTACGAAAAATACATCGCGGTCATTGATGATCTTGCCCCTGAAGCGTCGATCTTCGCGCTGCGCGAGAAGTTGGCGCAGGTCGTGGAGAGTGCCGATCCATCGAAAATCTCGATCCCCACGTACGAAATCACGGGTACTACCGTCCCGTTGCCGTACAACGAGCACGTCGGTCGCAATATCGCGTTCTTCGTAGGCAAGGGGCGCGTCCATTTTGAGCGTTGGATGCATCTTTCGGGGAAGTTTTTCCCAATGATGAAGCGAATCTTTGCCGAAGAGGGAGTCCCGGAGGAGCTGGTGTTCCTCTCTATGGTTGAAAGCGGACTCCGTCCCGACGCACGGTCGTGGGCAAAGGCCGTGGGACTCTGGCAATTCGTCAAGGGGACGGGGAATCTGTACGGCTTGCGGGGCAACTGGTGGTACGATGAGCGCCGGGATTTCGAAAAATCCACTCGGGCTGCGGCTCGTCACCTGAAGGATCTCTACGCAGAATTTGGGGATTGGCATGTTTCGCTCGCAGCCTACAACTCGGGTGCGGGGAGAGTGTTCCGAGCAACTCGTCGGAGCGGCTCCACGGACTACTGGCAAATGAGACAACATCTGCCGCGTGAGACGCGAAACTATGTCCCTCAGTTCATTGCGGTGGCCCGGATGGCGATGGATCCGGCGCGCTACGGTTTTCAGGGAATCACGCGGGCCGATTCGCTCCAGTACGACGTGGTGACTATTGACGATTGCATCGAACTCCAGATCCTTGCAGAATGCGCGGAAACGGATGTGGCAACTCTTCGCGAGCTTAATCCGGAAATCTTGCAGTGGTGTACACCTCCCGGCGTCACCGGCTATCGACTGCGGATTCCGCCGGGACGATCTGACACGTTCGCTGCAAAGCTTGCCCAGGTGCCCCGTGAGGAACTTCGTGACTGGCTCGTGCACACGGTACGGCGTGGGGAAACTCTCTCCGGGATTGCGGCAAAGTACGGGCTCAACTCATCAATCCTGCAGGAAGTCAACAATATCAGAAACGTGCGGGCACTCTCGATCGGGGCAAATCTCACGATCCCCCTGCCGGCGGGGGCCCTCACGAAAGGGAGGAAGACTGAGTTCGAATACGATCGGGCTCACAAACCGGTTACCTTTGGAAAAGCGCGTACGACGGCGGAACGCGAAGCTGTTCGACCGGTTCCCAAAGCTCCCAGCAGGGTTGCGAAAGCACCGCGCGGGAAGCAAAAACTCGTCTATCTTGTGAAACGGGGTGACACGATCGGTCATATCGCACAATGGTATGGGGTGAGGGCGAGTGATATCCGAAACTGGAACAATATCGCCTACGGAAGCCATATCTATGTGGGCCAGGAAATCGCCGTCTACGTCCCGGCCGAACGAGCGGACCAGCTCAAGAGCGTGTCGGCACTGTCGTTTACAGAGAAACAAGATCTTGGTCCTGGAGATCCCGGTCCGCAGGCCACACGTGTTGCGGCGAACGTTTCGAACGGATTCTCTCAGTATGTGGTTCGTCCCGGAGACACGCTCGACGAGATTGCAAGGAGCGAGGGAGTTTCTGTCGAGGATTTGAAAGCGTGGAACGGTCTTCGCGGCAGCACGATCTATCCCGGGCAGACGCTGGATATCTTCAGTCGCCCCGATGTCAGAACGAAGATCATCAACCCATCACGCCCGGCTGTCGTGACCGGACAAGTCGAGCGTTCATCAGCGGCGGAACAGGCACAGACGCATCGCGTCCGAATGGGAGAAACTCTGACGCAGATCGCCGGACGATATGGAACGACCGTGAATGCCATCATGCGGTTGAACGAGCTTTCCTCGCCCAATCTATCGATCGGTCAGATCTTGCGTATCCCGTCTCAGAATCTTCCGAAGTCGGATGTGTTCTACTATCGCGTGAAACCGGGTGATTCGCTGTGGAAATTGTCAAGGGATTTTGGAGTCCCGATGAATCAGATCGAAGCATTGAACGATCTTTCTCATGGTTTGCGTGTGGGGGATCAGATAGCCATTCCTAAGCCACAATAGCATCGAGGATCGCACGGACGCTCGTGCGGTCCGCGAGCGTGAGCCGTTTGCTCACGAGACGTCTCCTCCTGGTATGATCACTACTGTGACGATGACTCGTCCTTGGCTACGAGTTTTCACCTTCGCTATTCTTTTCCTGGTTCTCACGAATCCTTCCGGTGCGCAGACCTTGCGCAAGACAATGGATGACGACGATCGGCAGTTCACGAACGTCGGCAACATTGCCCTCACGGTCTCCAATTTCGGCACAATCGGAACGCGGAATCGTTACTGGCCGAATCAACCCTCCTGTGAATATCCCAAAGGATCCCGTATCGAGCACATCTATCAGGGGGGACTCTGGATTGGCGCACGTTCCCGCAAGACAGGATTCAGACTGGTGTCGACGGGCGTGCACGATCGTTCCGGCTCATCGGGAGCGGGTTATGAGTTCACCTCAGAGCTGGGCCAGCGTATTGAGCAACGCTCATTAATTTCCGATTCGCGGTACTTCCATCCCGACGCAATTAGCCATCAGGATTTCATTTCGGAGTACACCGATCGCTACACACGCGTGCCCGCCACAGGGGATTCCATCCTGTTCCACGAACCGCTCGGTATCACTGTCCAGCAGCAAAGCTATGCTTGGAATTTTCCATTTGCGGACCTTTTTGTCATCATCCGCTACGCGATTACGAATACCGGTAAAGACACGCTTGATGATGTTCATGTTGGACTGTGGAACAACGCGGTCGTCCGCAATACGAATGCCGTCCGTCCGGGTACTTCCGGCTACTTTGACCGAGGCGGCAACGGCTATGACTCGCTTGGGCGTGCGATGTATACGTTTGAATATGACCCAACACCGGGCGGAGTGCCGTCGGATAGCTACGTTGCCGTGAAACTGTTGGGAACTACTCCATTTCCCATCGGTATCGATTCCCTTGCGGCGCTCTATAGACAGACGTACTATAACGCGTGGAGATTCCGGAGCAGCCAGGGTGATGCTGCATACTTTTCTCCCACTGACGATTACGTATCGGACCGCTACCTGAGTCGATTCACACGGATGACTCAGTCGATGCCGCTTGACAAGATCACCCCGCTCCGGGAACGTCCCGATAACATGACCACACTCCTCAGCGTGGGGCCTTTCAAGTCGCTTGCTCCCGGCGAATCTGTGGAGGTCGTTATTGCCGTCGTGTGCGCGAAGAAATCCGGAACCGATCCCGAACGATTCGATTCTCCCGCACAGAGGAAGACGCTCCTTGCGAACATGAACTGGGCCCAACAGACGTACGACGGGGAAGACCTCAACGGGAACAACAAGCTTGATCCGGGCGAAGACCTTAACGGGAACGGAAAGCTCGATCGTTATCAGCTTCCCTCGCCTCCGCGCCAGCCCCGGGTGAGGGGGGTTGTGGAGAATCAATCGGTGGCTGTGTATTGGGACAGGATCTCGGCAGAAGAATCTGTTGATCCGATTTCGAAGCAGAAGGATTTTGAGGGGTACCGTATTTACCGCTCAGCGCCGGGAATGGATTTTCTCAACCCGGAAAGTTTCCTGCTGAGTCTTTCGCTTGTGGGGGAGTTCGACAAGAAGGGAAATGATGTCGGCTACAATACGGGGTTTACCGCCATCCAGCTTCCGGCACCGAGAGTATTCGAGGGGGACACAAACAAGTACTGGTATCGGTTCCCCCCGGAGAATACTCAGCTGACGCATCTGAACGGCTGGCAGTATGTGTACGGCATTTCGGCATTCGATCGCGGCGATCCGGCGAACAATCTTCCGATCCTCGAGAGCGCGCGTGTCCTTGTCCGTGTGGTTCCCGGAACCCCGCCGACACGTGAGAAGAGTAAGGAAGTTGGCGTCTATCCCAATCCGTATTATGCGCGGGCATACTGGGACGGCCAGGGGGAACGCTTGAGGAAAATCTATTTCACCAATCTTCCCGCACGCTCGACAATCACAATCTATACGGTTGCCGGTGATGTTGTGGCGGAGTTTTCGCACGATGCCCAAACGTATCGGGGGGATGACATCGAGTGGTTCAGACAGTTCGGCGAACGCGATCAGAAGATTCAGTTTTCCGGAGGCGAACACGCTTGGGACCTCATTACGAGGTACGACCAGGCAATCGCGACGGGCCTCTACCTCTTCAGCGTGAAGGATCTGGAGACGGGAGAGATCAAGACGGGGAAATTCATGGTTGTGAAATGATTTTGGATGTCTTTATGTTAGACAGGAGGAGCTATGAATCGATCTATCCTATCCGTCATAATCACCACTGCTCTGAGTATATCAGCCAATGCGCAGGGTACATATCGGACCGTGACAATCTATGATATTCAATATGCGCACCCGGATTCCTTGAAGTTGGCAGAGCAGCTTCAGCGAACGCAGAACTCGCGATGGAGTCTTCAGGCATCGAGATTCGCAATTACGCCGCGCGAAACGGTTGAAGTAGTGGCACAGTGCCTTGTTCCGCCAAAGGTGATTACTTGGACAGGCGCGGGGTGGACACTGGTCTTGAAAGATACCGCTACTAATCTGGTCAATTTCGCCGGATTGTTTGCGAGAGCAAGTTCTGGAGACACTTCGGCACTAAAGAACGAGGGTTTCTTGAACATTGAAGCCGGAGATGTTATTCGATTGCGGGGATATGTAACTGAGTTTCCCAGCAACGATATGTCTAGCGGAACACAATTCGTTCCTATACCCGGCATCAATATCTCAGTAATCGAGACCCGAAACGCACCGAAGCCGATCAGGTTGAGGATCGGAGACTTCCATTCTGGCGTTCACGGCTCGGGTTATGTAATCAAGTATTCCTCTGGAGAACTCTACGAAGGTGCATATGTAGAACTGCTAAATCTCGATGTTTCGACGACCAACAGTAGCAGTGGGGTACCAAACACCTTAAACCTAATAGATGCCGATAACAACATGATCACAACGCATGATGGTTCGAGGTGGTTTACAACACGGGGTCATCGAGATCCACTTTCGACATATGTTGCTCCCGCCCCAAACTCGACCATCGACACGATCAGGGGCGTCATTATGGCGAATTCTGCATGGGAATCGAGGGGTTATCTCATCACTCCAATTTTTCCAGGAGACATAACAGTTGGCAAGGTCAAACCATGGATTGGTTCTCACCGACGAGAGCCCGTTGTCGTAAGTCCAGTTGATTCCGTGACGTTGTCCGTCCGTTCGTATGGTCAACCCGGAGGAGCTCCACTGAGATTTGTCGTCTCTCTTCGCAGCATCAACAATGGCGTATGGATTCTTGATACGCTGCGCTCTGTCGCCCCGGATACTTTTAGGGTAGTGTTTCCAAAATTTGCAGCAAATACTCGTGTCAAATATTTCTTCAAAGCAGTAGACACCGATGGTAATGAAACGCTACTTGCCAATTCAAGTTCTTTTGGGGCCTCTGATACCTCTCAAGGTTTCTTCTCATACGTTGTGCTCGATCGGAATGTAAGAATAAGCGATATCCAGTACACAGAATACCCGCATGGTAGAACTCCATATCTTGGATCACTTGTCACTCTAAGTGGCATCGTAACGGCAGACAGTAGTGATGTAGGCACTTATCCTTTCACCGTTCGAGGAACTTCAGCTTGGTATATGCAGGATGGGAATTCTCCCTGGAGTGGAATCTGGATCTTCAGTGCAAATGAGGCACGATTGGCACACCTCACAAGAGGTGATAGCATTAGCGTGAGTGGTACAATTCAAGAGGCAAGCGACGTTACAAGAATATCGATCCCTGACACCGCTACTTCGATCAAGATCCACGCAAGGAGCTTAGCCATTCCATCTCCGGTTTCGCTGAAGACAGGTGATTTCGGTCCCGCTGTAGCGAATGGTGCACCAATCGCAGAAAAGTGGGAAGGCATGCTAGTTCGGTTTGATAACGTCCGAGTTACGAATGTATGGCCCACTTTCTCTGATCAAACTGAATATGAATTGGACGATGGAACAGGCCCAATAATTGTTCGTCAAGATGGAAAGAATCGTTTCTCTAATATCGTGACTGACACAAGTAGAGGGAAGACAATTCTGAATCAGGGAGACAGCTTTACCTATGTACAAGGTATCATCTACTTCAGCTACGGGCGATACAAATTGGTACCACGCAAGGATTCTGACTTCGGAATGCTGACCACAAGCGTCATGACGAGGCATGCCGAGACTATGCCCGGGTCATTCGATCTCGCACAGAACTACCCAAATCCATTTAATCCGCTGACAACTATCCAATTTGATGTTCCCCAGTCTGCAAACGTGAGATTATCGGTGTATAACATGCTCGGGCAGGAAGTGCGCCTTCTGCTCGATGAGCAAAAGAGTCAAGGGCGGTACTCAGTCCGGTTTGATGCGAGACTGTTGCCAAGCGGCGTCTACTTCTACCGGCTCGTGAGCGGAGAGGTTTCGTTCACAAAGAGAATGGTCCTTATTAAATAGTATCAAATGATACCAGGTGTGGGCGGGTTTGTAAAGTAGTGTTCATCCACTCAGGAGTCAAGCGGGACCAGGTCAAGGTACTGCTTGACGACTGATGGGGTGAGGCGAATGATGCGAGAGATGACATCGACATCATCGAACTTGGTGGATAAGAGTTTGACAGATTCATAGTCACGGATGTAGCGTTCGACAGCTTCTTTGGAGTGATTGGTTCTTTGACAGATGGTTGGGACGAGGTAGCCTTTGAGATGGAGAGCAATGATTTGTTTTTTGTGTGTTTGTCCACTGCCGATGAGTTGGATATTGCCGCGGGTTGGTAAGGAACGGTGGTAGAGGTTCTGATATTCCCGGACATACTCACCGGCGGTCATGGAGGAAGTGTTGAGCAAGACGGCGAGATCGAGTTGGGAGAGTAAGGCGCCCTGATCATAGGTTTGGGTAGTCCAGCGCTCGATCTTTTTGAGCCGAAGTTCCCGGTGGTGGATGGGTGTTTTCATGTCTTCGATATCGCTGTCGGTAATGATATCCAGGACGACGGGCTTCAGTTTGGTCTGGGCCATGGACTTGCCCTTCTTCGGATATTCATCGACGGGGACAGCGTGCCAGACCATCTGGCCTTGCTTCAGGAAGGAGTTGTCGTGGTAACGGTAATAGTGTTCGATGAGTGAAAGCATGTCATCGATGATGGCTTGAGCGGTGACCGCGCCCTTGTCATAGCCGTAGTGGTTGAGGAAACGATCCAGGAGGATGTGTTTCAAGGATTTGCCCTTGATGCGACAATACTCTCGAAGGGCGATGGCAGCCGGAGAGAAGTCTCTGGTATCTCGGGGCAGGAAGCGTAAGTTCTTTGCAATCATAGTGTTCAGCGCCCCCTTTTTTTGGGGTTCTGAAGGATGCGCTTGAGCTGTGAACTTGAGCGATGTTGCTTGAAGAGCTTCAGATATTCTCCCGCCAAACGGTGTGAGAAGCCGGTGGAGATACGGATCTGGTCCAGCGAGAAGCCTTTCTTGTGCAAGAGGACGACGCGGGCGAAGTCCTGGATGTAACGCTTGATGGCAGTCTCGGAGTGATGGGTCCTGCGCTCGATGTCAGAGAACTGATAGCCGGAGAGATAGAGCTCCAGGATCTGGGTTTTGTGGGTTTGACCACGCCCCATCTCGTGACGCCAGCCGCGGGAAGGCAGGATGATGCCTTTGCGTCGCATCTGGCTGATGTCACGCTTGATGGTGACGACACTGGTAGTGAGGATGAAGGCAATGTCCTCAGAGGAGAGGATGCCGCCCTGATCGATGGCTTCATTGGTGATACGGATGATCTTGTGATGGCGAAGACCTCGGAGCCCTGACTTTTTGTAGACCGCCAGGTCTTCTGCTGGCGTATGCAACGTGAGCTTGACAGAGACCTTCTTGCAGAGTGCAAGCGGCTTGCCGGCGGGCTCGTTCTCATCGACGGCGAGGTAGTGCATCTGGCCGGCGTTAAGGTTCACCTCGGCATGGCGCAGAAAGTAATCACTGATCTGAGTGAAGTAGGCTTCAGCGAGAATCGGTGTGAGGTTGAAATCCCTAGCGATACTCGAAACGATCGACTGCTTGACAGACTTCGACTGAAGCCGGGAAGAAAGTTGGTGCTCGAGCATATGATACCTCCGGCATTGGTGATGACAAAATACCCACAATCTGCCTTGGTATCATTTGATACTAACCTAAAGTAACGGAGCGTGGTGAGAGCGATTGGAAACACAATGAAGCGATCGTGGATGGAACCGGAACTGACCGGTTTGATCCGGATTGGCCTGGCGGTCTTCTTGATCCTCGCTGGTTCATCGGGTTGCACAGAGCACTACCCGAACAAACCGATCGAGAACGCACCGCCGAAGACATTCCTCTGGCTCTTCCCCGACTCTGCGCTGGCGCACACGGTAAGTCGTCAGCAACTGCGCTGGTGGGGAGAAGATGCCGATGGTTTCGTGATCGGATACCTCTTCAGTTTCGCACCTCGCATCACCGTTTTGCCCAATCCGGACACGCTTGGATATGTGTATACGACTCGCACCGACACGACGATCTTGTTTCCGCTCACGACTTCGACAGAAACGTTCCTGGTTGTCGTAAGAGCCGTCGATAATACGTTCAAGGGATTGCCCGTGGGGGCGATCGTTCGGCTGTCTCCTTCGCCGTATTGGGACAAGAACGGGAATGGAATCAACGACGCAGGGGATGTTGGACTTCCGGAGCTCCTACGCTCGCTAGACCGCGACGGAGCCAGACAGAGATTCCCGATAAAGAATTCACCTCCCTCCGTTGGTTTCCTGAAAGATCCGGCCGATCCATTGAAAACGATTCAGCAGCCGGAGACGACATACACCGTGGCGAGTTTCTCCTGGGTTGGATCGGATCCGGACGGCGATCAAACGCTTGCGGCGTATCGGATTGCCCTCAATGGCACCGACTCTGCCAAGTGGCTGAATCTCCCGTCGAACATCACCATGGTCACTCTTCTCGTGCCGCGGAGCGTGAGTGACGGTGTGACCGGAGCGGTTGAGGCAGAGGTGCATAGCGGAACCTTCCCGAACATGCGTTTGCAGGGAAGATTGCCGGGACTTCGCCTGGACGCCACAAACGTCTTGTATCTCCAGGCGCAGGACGTAGCCGGTGACTACAGTCCAATCGTCCGTCTTCCGGAGGGAAACCGAATCTGGTATGTTCGCAAACCGAAGAGCAGATTGCTTGTGATCAGTGACTATCAGAAATCCGATTCGGTTTTTGTCCGGATCTTCTATCGACAGGCATTCGCTCAGGTTGCTGGCGGAGCGCTGGCGGGATATGACGAGTTGAATATTCGTTCGGGAGCCCCGATCGGAGGAAAGGGAGTTCTGGTTCCGCCGATTTTGAATCCGGCGTTTGTACAGACTCTGAAACTTTATGACTACGTGTTTTGGTACACCGATCAGTTTCCAAGCTTGAGCGTAGCCCAATTCCCGCTGTTCCTGTATACTGCGACAGGGGGGAGGGTTCTCTATTCCACGGAATTTGCCTCGACGGTCGCGGACCCCCGCGGAACGCTGGTGGACTTCGCCCCGCTGGACAGCGTGAGCACGATTCCACTGCCGAACCCGAATCCGTCCGTTCCGAGTCTGGGGGACACCCGCGTGCCTAAGAACTTCGTTCTCTGGCCGGATTCTTCTCTGTCGAGCAACATCTACCCGACGCTTGTTTTTGATTCGCTGAGCGTGCAGTCCGAACCGATCGCCAATCATACATTCTTCCTGCGGCCGATTTACCGGCGCGCAGACGCACGCTATATTTACCGCCTGCAGCCCGATGAGCGAGTTCCGATCCGGTACACCGGGAGACCATATCTCGCCGTCGTGGATGATGCCAAGCGGTTCGTGTTTCTGGGTCTTCCGCTCCACAGCCTCAACGGCACTCTACGGGGTGGCAAGGGAGTCTCTGCGTTTCTATCAAAAGTGTTTGTCGACGAGTTTGGTCTCCGATGAGCATCCTTGTGCACATAGCGACTTCAAGAACCTGGCTGAAACGCTTCCTCTTCGTACTCGCCCTGGCTGGGTGTCTTGAGAATGTTCATTCTCAGGTTGTTGTGACAGGGACGATTCGTGGACGGATTCGGGACAAAGAGACACGCGAGGGATTGCCGAGCGTGAACGTGATGGTCAAGGGGACTTACTACGGTGCAGCATCGGATCTCGACGGCAATTTCATCATGCAGCGTGTGAATCCGGGGACATACACGGTTGAGGTCACTCTCCTCGGCTACAAAGCTGTTCAGTTCACGGGTGTCAAGGTCGATGTCGGCCAGGAGACTTTTCTCAACGTCGATATGGAAGAAACAGCACTCTCGCTTGGACAGGAAATTGTTGTCGTTGGAGATAGGCCTCTGTTCGATATTGAGGAAACCTCCAGTCGGCGTGCCGTTCGGAGCGAGGATATCGCGCTGGCAGCAGTTCAGACAGTCGCAGACATCGTGGCGCTTCAGGTCGGCGTTGTGAAATCTGATGACCAGATACACATCCGCGGAGGCAGGAGTTATGAAAACGCGTACCTGCTGGACGGAGTGTCCGTTCAAGACCCACTGGCGGGTACCGGATTTGGTATTCATCTTCCGCCGGGAGCTATTCAGGAAGTCGAGGTCATTACAGGGGGGTACGGCGCAGAGTATGGTCAGGCGACGTCAGGAGTGGTCAGTTTCACGACGAAGGAAGGCGCAGAACGCTATTCGGGCGGCGCGTCACTGAAGCGGGATCATCTCTGGTTTAATGAACAAAGCCGGTCGAACTTCAACACCGATATCTACGAGCTCTATCTCAGCGGCCCTGAATTCCTGACGGGCAGACTGTTTCCTTTAATGGGATTTGAGCTGCCGGGCAAGATCACGATGTTCGGTAATCTGAATGTTCATTACACTGATGGTTACACGCGCTGGGTAGAAGTGGTAGATCTGACAGGCAGACCGATCGGCTGGACGGTAAAGACTCCCGGAGGGCTGTATTCGTCGACGTTCGGCGGTACGGCCTACGCGCCGAGGCGAAGCAACGTCTATTCCGGGCTCGGAAAGCTGACGTGGAAGCTGACGTCCACGCAGAAGCTGGCGTACACGTATTCCCAATCAGTGGCCATCAACCAGAACACACAAACGATTCAAACCACGCTCGAAAGGGTTGAGCCTCAACCGGGGTACCAGTACCTCTTCCAAAACATTCCGGACAGCGCAAACACATTCACTCAGATCAATCGTCAACACTCAGTTGTGTGGACGCACACCCTGAATCCGAAGACATTTTATGAACTCCGGTTCAGTCGCTACACCGCTCACGTGCGCGGAGACGCAAACGGAAAATACTGGGATGAGTACCGGGAACCGAAAGATATCGTGACGTTTCCGGTCGTGTACTACAATGTGGGACGCGACACTGTCGGCGTCATCCCCGGTGACGGGTTCTACGATACGGGGAATCCGACCGTCTGGCGGGATCATTATGTCGAAGAGTACACGTTCAAGTTCGATCTCACCAGTCACTTCGACGAGCGAAATAAGTTCAAGACCGGGCTTGAGATGCGGTTTCAGGAGATGCAGATGGTCGATATCATCTCCCCATGGGTGAACCCGCTTGGATTCAACAATGACATCTATTCGGTCAGACCGGCTCTGGGAGCACTCTATGTTCAGGATAACCTTACCTTCAGCGGGATGATTCTGAACGCGGGCCTCAGGTTTGATTATTGGTTTCCGGGCAAATATGTCGATGACGCCGTGCGGAACGAGAAGCAATCCCTTGTCAGCCCTACGATCCGAGCCCGCTACCTGAACGACACCTATTCGTTGGGAGGGCGACGATGGAAAGGACGAATCAGCCCACGTCTGGCTATTGCCCATCCTGTGACAGACAACCAAACACTGTTCTTCTCGTACGGTCATTTTTCCAAATTTCCACGGCCACAGTACGTCTATTCAAAACTACTGCGAAGCAATGCTCGCTCAACGTTTCAGATCATTGGAAATCCCAATCTTAATCCCGAAACGACCGTCGCGTACGAGCTCGGCCTTCGGAATCAGTTAACCGCCAACGACGTGCTGAGCATCACGGCGTACTACAAGGATATCTTTGACTACATCACAGCCAAATCGGTCCGGGTTGAGCAGACCCGGTTCTCCGCAGGATCATACCTCACATACATCAACCTGGACTATGCGCGATCGAGAGGAGTAGAAGTCGAATACAAGACGCGCATTGGAGGTTGGCTGCGTGCCGCGTTGTCGGCCTCGTATGCGATCGCGACGGGCAAGAGTTCTGCCGCGACGGAGGCACTCTTCAATGTTCAGTTGGGTGAGGATGAGAACATCAAGGAGACATGGCTGGTGTGGGACAGACCATTCCAGGCATCTGCAGTCTTCAATTTCCGTTCTCAAAAGAATACTCCTCTCTTCGGTGTGGGAAGGGGAATCCTGGACGACTACAACGTTCACCTGAGGTTGTTTTATCAATCCGGTAGGCGCTATACGCCCTTCTATCAGATCGGAAATGAGGCGACTACGGGACGGCCGTTGTTTAAACAGGATAATCTTAACCCGTACTCCAGCGTCGGCAAGGGAATCATGACGGTCGACCTTAATCTT
>Ga0194126_10000020_pt1 | contig 232471 bp, 217 predicted proteins | sample TA2KigC150mmetaG_FD_148641 | JGI IMG/M metagenome (GOLD analysis project Ga0194126, IMG submission 148641) | Freshwater microbial communities from Lake Tanganyika, Tanzania - TA2015035 Kigoma Deep Cast 150m | ecosystem: Environmental > Aquatic > Freshwater > Lake | place: Tanzania: Lake... | reverse complement strand
GGGCGCGATGGAGGCGACGCCGGCGCCATCGAGAGCGATCTTGGCGAGGCGGTTCTTTGCGACCTGGACCGTCGCGCCAGCATTGCGGGCCTGCTTGCGCAGGTTTTGCAGCTGGGCCACGGTCAGGCCGGAGTAGTGAGCGACGACGACGACGCCAGTCTTCGAAAAGACTTCGCGCAATGCCGCGACCGCTTCCTGTTTCTCCGCTCTGTCCACGGTTGCTCTCTCTACTGGCGGGAAAATCCCGCCGGTTGCGACAATGCCGCTCGCTTGAGGCGAGCGGCGCCGTAGATCCTGTCCCCGTCACGGGCGAGCCGCGACGGTTGAAGGGGCGCGAACCAAATTCGAAGGACGCTTGCGGGGCGAGCCGATTGCGGCCTTTAAAATTCCGGTTTCCCCGTCTATGCAGGCCGCCTTCAAGACGACGGATCGCTCCGTCTTCGATCGGGCCGATTGAGCCGCTTCAGGGCGTAAAGCCCCTTGCGCGCGCCGGCAGTCTCGGACAGGACATGGCCGGACAAGACACGAGGAAGAACCCCGGGTCCGCCGGCCTATCCACCGCCCTTTCCTAAGTCCTTGAAGCGACTTCGGTTCAGGCGGAAGCTCAAATCTGAAAACGGGGCCGCAGGTCGATTGGCCAGCCCCGGAGGGCCTTATTTAAGGGGGCCTGAGCGGTTTGCCAAGAGGCAAAAATAGTGTTTTTCGCTTTATTCAATGGCATTAACGCCGGCAATCACCGTCGTCCGGGCGTGAATTCCATCCGTATGCGGCCGCCGCGGCCATAGGACAGCTGGGTTCCTCCGAAGCGCGACGCCGCGCGGGAGGCGCGGCCCGAGCCTTTGCCCCCACCCCCTTCCGAGGCCATGCCGGGATAGGTCGCGCCGTGCTGACCGCGCGTCGGCCCAAAAGAGGCGAGGCAGCGATTATAGGCGTCGGCGTCCTGAATCTTCTCGCAGTCGGCTATGGAGCGCGGCGCGGCGACGGCGGGAATGCCCAGGAGACTCACCACCAGCGCGATCCAGAGGCCGTCATTGCGAGGAGCGAAGCGACGAAGTAATCCAGGGCTTGGCTCACAATGCTGGATTGCCTCGCTTCGCTCGCAGTGACGGTCGGTCATCCTCTGAGCGTCGCGCCGCATTTCTTTTCCGCCTCAGCTACGATTTTCTGCGCCACCGCCTCGATCTCCGTGTCGGTCAGCGTCTTCTCGCGCGGCTGCAGCGTGACGGCGAGACCGATGGATTTTTTGCCCTCCGGCACGCCTTTGCCTTCATAGACGTCGAAAACGGCGACATCTGTGATCAAGGCCCGGTCAGCGCTCTGCGCAGCCTTCACCAAATCGCCAGCCTGGCTGGCCTGATCGACGATGAAGGCGAAATCGCGTGAAACCGGCTGAAGATCGGAAATATCGAGTTTCGGTTTGATCTTCGTCGGCTTCGCCTTTGGAGCGGGGAGCGTATCGAGAATGATCTCGAAAGCCGCGACCGGACCTTCGACGTCCATCGTTTTCAGCGCTCGGGGGTGCAACTCGCCGAAATGCCCGACGATCGTCTTCGGGCCGAATTGCAGCGTCGCTGAGCGGCCGGGATGAAACCATGGGGGGCCGCCCGGAACGATCTGCAAGCCGCCGGTCGGGACGCCGAGCGCGCCGAGCAGCGCCATTACGTCTTCCTTGGCGTCGAAGGCGCCGGCATCTCGCGCCGGTTCGGACCAGTGACGCCCGGCGCCGGCGAGTCCGCGCCGCACCCCGGCCGCCGCGATGCGTTGGCCGGTCTCGGCGGCGTCGAGGAAGATCTGGCCGACTTCGAACAGGTTCTGATCGCCAAGTCCGCGCGCGGCGTTGCGGCCGGCCGCCGCAACGAGGCCCGGCAACAGGCTCGGCCGCATGTCCGATAGATCGGCGGCGATCGGATTGGCGAGCGCCAACGCCGGCTTGCCGCCGCCGAAGGCTTCCGCTTGCTCCTTCGAGACGAAGGACCATGTCACCGCCTCGACGAGTCCCTGGCCGGCGAGCGCGCGGCGCGCGTTGCGCGCGCGCTTCTGCATTAGAGTCAGCACGGGCGGCGCCACGCCGTCGGCGCGGGGCAGCGGCGTCGAAGGCACATTGTCGACGCCGATCATGCGCACGACTTCCTCGACGATGTCGGCCTTGCCCTCGATGTCGGGACGCCAAGTCGGGACGGTGATGCGCGCATCCGCGCCGGACTTCTCAACGGTGAAGCCGAGGCGTTCGAGAATAACGGTCGCTTGTGCGGGCTCGACGGCGATTCCGGCGAGACGCTTAATCTCGTTCCAGGGGAAATCGATGACGCGCGGCTCGCGCGGCACGACGCCGGCGAGCGTGAGTTCAGACGGCTCGCCGCCGCAGAATTCGAGCACGAGCTGCGTCGCGAGTTCAATGCCCGGAAGCGCGAAAGCGGGATCGACGCCGCGTTCGAAGCGATAGCGCGCGTCGGTGACGATGCCGAGTTTGCGGCCGGTGTGCGCGATATTCATCGGGTCCCATAGCGCCGTCTCGATCAGCACGTCGGTCGTCGACTCATCGCAGCCCGACGCTTCGCCGCCCATGACGCCCGCAAGCGATTCAGGCCCGTTGTCGTCGCAGATGACGACCATACTGTCGTCGAGCTCATAGGTTCGACCGTCGAGCGCAAGCAGCGTCTCGCCGTTTCGCGCGCGGCGCACGACGAGATCGCCCTTTACCTTTTTCGCATCGAAGACGTGGAGCGGGCGCGCGCGGTCAAAGGTCAAGAAATTGGTGATGTCGACGAGCGCGTTGATCGGACGAAGGCCGATCTCGCGTAAGCGCGCCTGGAGCCAATGGGGACTCGGTCCGTTCTTGACGCCGCGCACGAGACGCAAGCCGAAGAAAGGCGCGAGATGCCTGTCTGCTTCCGCAAAGTCGAGCGTCACGCGAACGGGGCAGGGGAATTTGCCCTCGACCGGCAGAATGTCCTTGTTCTTGAGGACCCCGAGCTCCGCCGCGGCGAGGTCGCGCGCAATGCCGTAGACGCCGGCGGCGTCGGGGCGATTGGGCGTCAGATTGATCTCGATGATCGGATCGTCGAGCCCCGCCCATTGCGCATAGACAGCGCCGACTGGCGCGTCCTCAGGCAGATCGATGATGCCTTCATGATCGTTGGAAAGTTCAAGTTCGGCCGAAGAGCATAACATGCCGAGCGATTCGACGCCGCGGATGACGCCCTTGCCGAGCGTGATCTTCTTTCCGGGGATGTAAGTTCCCGGCGTCGAGAAGACGCTCTTCATGCCGGTGCGCGCATTCGGCGCGCCGCAGACGACCTGCACTGGCGCGCCCGTTCCCGTATCGACCATGCAGACGCGCAGACGGTCGGCGTTTGGATGCGGCTTCGCCTCAATGACCTTGGCGATGGTGAAGTCTTTCAGCAGCGCGGCGGGATCATGCACATATTCGACTTCGAGGCCGATGCGCGTCAGCGTTTCGACAATCTCGCCGAGCGAGGCCGTTGTGTCGAGATGTTCCTTGAGCCAGGAGAGGGTGAATTTCATTTGCCGGCTTCAATGTTGCGCGGTGCCGCGATCTCCCGCACGTCATGCCCGCGCTTGTCGCGGGCATCCACGCCGTGAGGCTGCGAAGTGATGAAAGTGAGCGGCGCCATTTTTGTCTCGTGTCTCTATTACTGTGCGTCTCGATTACCGTGCGTCTCGGCGTGGATGGCCGGGACAAGCCCGGCCATGACGCGGGGAGCTTGTCGTTAGTTGCTCAACCCGCCGGCAAGCGTCGGGAAGTCGAGCGGCCTGAATCCATAATGCTCCAGCCAACGCGTATCAGCGTCGAAGAAGGCGCGCAGATCCGACATGCCATATTTGAGCATCGCCAGCCGGTCGACGCCCACGCCAAAGGCGAAGCCCTGGTAGCGGTCGGGATCGATGCCGCAGTTCTTAAGCACATTGGGATGCACCATGCCGCAGCCCAAAATCTCCATCCAATCCTCGCCCTCGCCGAAGCGGATTTCTCCGCCCTGACGCCGGCACTGAACGTCGACCTCCATCGACGGTTCTGTGAAGGGGAAGAAGGACGGACGAAAGCGCAGCTTCACGCCCTTCACTTCGAAGAAGCTCTTTAAGAATTCTTCCAGCGTCCATTTGAGATGCCCAAGATGCGTCGTCTCGTCGATGACGAGTCCCTCGATCTGATGGAACATCGGCGTATGGGTCTGGTCGAAGTCGCAGCGATAGACCCGGCCGGGACAGATGACGCGGATCGGCGGCTTTTGCGACAACATGGTGCGCACCTGCACCGGGCTCGTATGGGTGCGCAGCAGCCGTTTCTCGCCTGACTCCGCCGTCAGAAAGAATGTGTCCTGCATTTCCCGGGCGGGATGCCCTTCAGGGAAGTTGAGCTTGGTGAAATTATAGTCGTCGCTCTCGATATCCGGCCCTTCGGCGACGGCGAAGCCCATATCGGCGAAGATGATCGCGAGTTCGTCGGTCACTTGCGAAATCGGGTGAATGCGCCCGCGCTCCAGCGGGCTCGTCGCGGCGGGCAGAGTCACATCGAGCGTCTCGGCCTTAAGGCGCATTTCCAGCGCCGCTTCGGCGAGCGACTCGCGTCGCGCGGCGATCGCCTCAACCGCTTTGTCCTTGAGCGCGTTGATCTTCGCGCCTTCGGTCTTGCGGTCCTCGGGCGACATTTTGCCAAGCGTCGCGAGCAGCGCCGAGATCGCGCCCTTCTTGCCCAGCGCCGAGAGGCGCACGGCTTCGAGCGCCGCCTCGTCGGCGGCCTCGTCGATCTGGCGCAGCGTGTCTTCTTCGAGCTTGGCGATGTCGGTCATATTGGTTTCTAATGTGGACGTTTCCTCGTCCTTCGAGACGCCCGCTCCGCGGGCTCCTCAGGATGAGGAAACGTAAAGCGCGTCGCTTCCGCTCTCATGCTGAGGAGGCTCCGCAGGAGCCGTCTCGAAGCATGCGGGCGAAGGTCCAGCCGCCCTTTTTCGGAAATCTTGTCGGGCGGCGGCGGTTCTGCCACGCGAGGGGCGTTCTGTCGAGAACGATAGATCATGGCGCATTTGCGCGCTCTATGGCGCGGCGCGCGGCCGGTGCGTAAAAATCTGCGCCAGCGCCGAAGAGACGACGCGCGAGTCGACGTCGTCGGCGCGGCTCGTCAGCACGATCGGCACGCGCGCGCCGAGCACCAGTCCCGCCGTATCGGCGCCGCCGAGAAAGACGAGCTGCTTCGCCAGAATATTGCCGGCCTCGAGATCGGGCGCGACGAGAATGTCGGCGTCGCCGGCGACCGCGGAGTCTATCTGCTTGGCGTCTGCGGCGTCGCGGGAGATGGCGTTGTCGAAGGCCAGCGGGCCGTCGAGCTCGGCGCCGGCGATCTGGCCGCGGTCGGCCATTTTGCAGAGCGCCGCCGCCTCGATTGTGGAGGGAATTTTCGGCTCAACGGTCTCCACCGCGGAAAGCAGCGCCACCTTGGGCCGCTCGATGCCGATTGCATGGGCGAGATCGACGGCGTTGCGCACGATGTCCCGCTTGATGTCGAGAGTCGGCGCGATGTTGATCGCCGCGTCGGTGACGAGCAGCAGCTTGTGATAGGTTGGCGCGTCGATGACGAAGACATGGCTGATCCGCCGGTCGGTGCGCAGGCCGGCGCCATCCCGGACGACGGCGGTCATCAGCTCATCCGTATGCAGCGCCCCCTTCATCAGCGCGTGGAGCCGGCCTCGGCGCACGAGTTCGACCGCCTGATCCGCCGCGGCGTGGCTATGCGGCGCGTCGACGATCTCGACGCCTTCAAGCGAGACGCCGCTGGCGCTCGCGGCAGCTTCGATTTTCGCGCGCGGTCCAATAAAGGTTGGTACGATCAGACCTCGGTCGCGCGCGGCGATCGCGCCTTCGATCGAACGCGCGTCACAAGGATGGATGACGCCCATGCGAATGGGCGGCAGCGCCTGCGCCCGGCGCACGAGCGCGTCAAGCAGCGCGCCGCGCGCGCGGGCCTGAGCCACCATGGACCAGGGCGGGCGCGACGTCGCCGTCGGTTCACAGCCAGCGCTCTGGCTCATAGGCCGCTCCTCTTTCAAATCGGCGGATAGGGGGATGCGATGAGCGAAGGATTCGTCGCGCCCGCCCAAGTTTGATCATTATCGCCGCGAAAATCGAATTTCTAATGATAGATTGGCGCAGCTGTCGAGACGCTGCGCGCCGAAAACGCCCGCCTGAGATTATAGCGGAAGGAGCAGGGAGAGTCCGAGCCGGCTTCGTCGCCCGGTTACCGCGCCTTGGCTCCATATTTATGGAGATGCGCGCCATGCGCCGAGAGCCAGGTTTCGGCGCGGTCGGTGTCGGCGCAAAGCCGCCGAGTGAGCTTCCAAAATCGCGGCGAGTGGTCGAGATGCACCAGATGCGCAACCTCATGCGCGGCGAGGTAATCGAGGACGAAAGGCGGCGCCATGATCAGCCGCCATGAAAAATTTAGCGCGCCGGAAGCGGAGCACGATCCCCATCGGCTGATCGGATCGCGCAGGCCGACGCCGCGCGGCGGAAGGCTCAGAGCAGTGGTGTGGCGCGCGACGGCGTCCTCAAGGTCGCGGCGCGCCTCGCGCTTAAAATGATCCTGAACGCGCCGATGCACATGCGCCGCCTGGCCGGCGACGCAAAGCGCAAACGGAACCTCGAAGCCCTCCCGCGGTTCGATCCAGGTGACGCCGCGGCGCTCCGGATGATGGGCGATCAGATGATCGACGCCGCGAAGAGGCGCGACCGAACCATGTGCGAAGGGTATGGTTTCGGGCAGCCTGTTTAGTCGCGCCGCGATCCAGGCGGCGTGACGCTGCGCAAAGTCGCGCGCATCGCGCAAAGCGGCCCGCTGCGGCATGGTCAAGACAGCGTCGCGCTTGGCGAAGCGCACGCGCAATGTAAACCGTCGCGCATTCTGCGAGCGGCGCAGAGCGACGAGAATTGTTTCGCCGGCGTGAACCAATATGAGAGTCGACGCGCCGATCGTCGGCGCCGGTCCTTCGCGCAGGAGTCGAAGCATAGGTCACATGCTAGCGCAAAGGCCGTATGAGTCGCGAGTTGGAAAATTGCGGCTTAACGAAAATATTTCTCTTGCATTGCATCTTCTCGGGCGTTCTCCGAGGCCGATGGGACGAGCGCTAAAGATAACGTTGAAGCTCGCGCGCGGCTTCCGCCGGCCGACGCGCCACGTTGAACGGCGCTACGAAGCGGCCGTTCTTGTCCATCAGATAAACGACGGTAGTGTGGTCGACGGAATAATCCTCATCCTTGCCGGCGCGCTTCGAGAAGATGCGATATTCGCGCAGCACCGGATCGACCGAAGCGCGCGGCCCCGTGACGCCGATGATTCGCGGATCGAAATTGGAGAGATAGTCCTTGAGCGTTTCGGGCGTGTCTCGCTCGGGATCGACGGTGACGAACAGCGCGCCGACCTTCGCGTCCGGACCCATCGCCCGCAGGATCTCCGACATCTCGAAGAGCGTTGTGTGGCAGATGTCGGGACAGTGCGTGTAGCCGAAGAAGACCAGGAAGGGACGCCCGAGGAAGTCTTGCTCGGTCACCTGCTGCCCAGTGTGAGCGGTAAGCTGAAAGGGGCCGCCGATCATTTCCGTCGACGTCGTGGGCTTACTGCTGGTGAAAAAGACGAAGGCGGCAAACACGGCTGCGAAGACGGCGCCGACGCCAATCAGCAGCGGCTTGGAGACATTTGGTCCATTCGAAGATTGCGCGCCCTTTGCGCCGCGCTTTAATCCTTTTGCGCCACCCTTCGATCCATTGGCCATCGTGCGTTTCCTGCGATTGTTGTCATTGAGCGGCGCATCGCCGCAGCGGCTCCGCCGCGCGGGCCGCGAGTAGGTCAGTCCGCGAAAACTATATGGGCGTCATTGCACAAGTCCACGTCGCCGGAATCTTTCGCGTCGTCGAACGCCCATCGCGCTTGAAAAAGACAACCCTTGGCGCCGGTGATCGGGAATTGAGCGTGGCCCCCAGCGGCCAGGGGCTTATCGATCTTGCCGACGACGATTTCTTCAGGCTTATCCTTTGCCGTCATAACGATCTCGAAGGTCTTCAGCGGAACGAGACGCTGGTTCTCCAGATTGACGGCTTGCGCCAGCTTCGCGGGGGCCGGTCGCGGTTTGGTCGCGCCGACCGCCTGCGCGACGCTGGCGACGGCGATGACGCCGATCATCGCGAAGCGAAACTTCATTAGACTTTCTCCCAGGGCGGGGAACTTATCCCGCCCAATTCCATTCGCCAAGCGCCGCAAGAACGTGAGCTTCGCCGAATGGGCGGATATGCGCCGCGAACGCCAATGGTGTAGCCTTTAGACATTCCGATTCCTGATTGCGAAAGCGCTTTCACCATGAGCGAGACACCAGGCGCAGTTCCCGGCAAGATCCTCGTCGGCGCGAGCGAGAAGAAGGGGAAACCCCGCAGCTACCGCTATCTGACGCTCGCGCTCGGCAATCGCCATGGCTTGATTGCCGGCGCGACGGGCGGCGGCAAGACCGTTTCCCTCCAGCTGCTCGCGGAGGGTTTTTCCAACGCTGGAACCTCTGTCTTTCTCGCCGACGTCAAAGGCGACCTCGCCGGGCTGTCGCAGCCTGGCGACGGCAAGCCGCCCTTCGTCGCTCGCGCCAAAGAGATTGGAATTCCATACCAGCCTGACCGCTTTCCCGTCGCCTTCTGGGATGTCTTCGGCGAAGAGGGACACCCTGTCCGCGCTTCCATATCCGCAGTAGGCCCATTGCTGCTGTCGCGTCTGCTCGATCTCAACGACACGCAAGAGGGCGTTCTCAACGTCGTTTTCAAGGCGGCGGACGAGCAGGGCATGCTGTTGCTCGATCTGAAGGACCTACGAGCGATGCTCGCGCATGTCGCGGAGAACGCCACGACATATAAGGCGAAATACGGAAATGTCGCATCCGCGAGCGTCGGCGCCATTCAGCGGCAGCTACTGGTGCTCGAGTCGCAAGGCGGGGATAAATTCTTCGGTGAGCCCGCGCTCGACATCATGGATTTTCTGCGGGTCGATCGCGACGGACGCGGGGTAATCAATATCCTTGCCGCGGACAAACTCATGCGCGCGCCGCGGCTCTATGCGACCTTCCTTCTTTGGATGCTTTCCGAACTGTTCGAAACTCTTCCGGAAGTCGGCGATCTCGACAAGCCGAAGCTCGTCTTCTTTTTCGACGAGGCGCATCTTCTCTTCAACGATGCGCCAAAGGCGCTGCTGTCGGCGATCGAGCAGGTCGTGCGTCTCATTCGCTCTAAAGGCGTCGGCGTTTACTTCGTCACGCAAAATCCAATTGACGTGCCCGATACGGTTTTGGGCCAGCTCGGCAACCGCATTCAACACGTGCTGCGCGCATTTACGCCGCGCGATCAAAAGGCGGTGCGCGCCGCAGCGGAGACATTTCGCGACAATCGCGCCCTCGAGGAAGCCGAGGCGATCATGCAGCTTGGCGTCGGCGAAGCGCTGGTCTCAATGCTCGACGCTAAGGGAACGCCGGAGGTGGTCGAACGAACGCTGATCGCGCCGCCGTCGGCGCGCGTCGGGCCAATATCGCCAAGCGAGCGGCAGGCGGTTATGGCGGCAAGTTCCTTCGCCGGAAAATACGATTCCATGATCGATCGCGAATCCGCCTTCGAAATGTTACAGGCGCGCGCCTCCAAAGGTGAGCCGGAAAGCGGCGCAGGCGGCGGCCTGCTCGGGACGCTCGGCGGCATATTGGGCGGCATTTTCGGCAAGGGCGACAGAAAGCGCATGTCGCCTGCGGAACTTGCGGCGCGCGCCGCGATCCAGTCGGCGGCGCGTTCCGCCGGCACGCAGATCGCTCGCCAGATTCTGCGCGGGGTGCTCGGCGGAATGTCCAAATGAATTCGGAGAGGAATGATGGTGCGCCAAATCTCGCCGAACTGGCGTAAGCGCTCCGCCGAAGCGCGCCGTCACATTGCTGAAACTTAATCCGCGCTTTAGCCTCCCTTCACGCAATCGTCATTTTCGAGCCCCGAGGGGGCGCCCTATAATGTCTCCCTGTCGCGGTCGGCGTTTGGTGACCGCGCTTTGCGGGCCCGCCATCCTTGGGGGTCCGTCAGGAGGAACTTATGGCGAATGCCTTGCCAATCGTCTCAGAAGACGGCCTATCGCGCTATCTCTCTGAAATCAGGCGGTTTCCAATGCTGGAGCCGCAGCAGGAATATATGCTCGCCAAGCGCTGGCGCGAACATGAGGACCCCAAAGCCGCGCAGGAACTGATCACGTCGCATCTTCGGCTCGTGGCCAAGATCGCCATGGGCTATCGCGGCTATGGCTTGCCGATCGGCGAGATCATTTCGGAAGGCAATGTCGGCCTGATGCAGGCCGTGAAGCGCTTCGAGCCCGAACGCGGCTTTCGCCTTGCGACCTACGCGATGTGGTGGATCCGCGCCTCCATTCAAGAATATATTCTGCGCTCCTGGTCGCTCGTGAAAATGGGCACCACGGCGAGCCAGAAGAAGCTCTTCTTCAACCTGCGCAAAGCGAAAAGCCGAATCTCCGCCTTCGAGGAAGGCGATCTCAGGCCTGAGAACGTCGAGAAGATCGCGCATCGGCTTGGCGTGTCCAAACAGGACGTCATCGAGATGAATCGCCGCATGGGCGGCGACGCTTCGCTCAACACGCCACTGCGCGAAGAAGGCGAAGGCGAATGGCAGGATTGGCTCGTCGACGATAGCGTCGACCAGGAGCATCTGCTCGTCGCCCAGGAAGAAAGCGACAATCGCCTGAAGGCGCTGCGCGGCGCGCTTGACGTGCTCAATCCGCGCGAACGGCGCATCTTCGAGGCGCGGCGTCTCGCCGACGATCCGGTCACGCTTGAAACGCTCTCCGAGGAATTTGGCGTTTCGCGCGAGCGCGTGCGCCAGATCGAGGTGCGCGCCTTCGAGAAGGTGCAGGCGGCTGTGCGCGACGGCGTCGCGCGCATTGAATCGGCGCATGCGCCGGCGGCGGAGTAGCGGCTTCGAGTTAGCTTCTCAATAGAATGAGCGAAACGGCGCCGAAAGGCGCCGTTTCGCTGATAGGCTGCGCTCGGTGCGCACGCGCCTGATAGATGCAATCGCTCGCTCTATAATATGCCGCAAGGATTCAGGAGCGCGCGATCAGCGACATGTCTCATTGGCTTATCGCCGGCGCAAGCCGCGGCATTGGACTGGAGGCTGCGCGTCAGCTTGCGGCGCGAGGCGAGCGCGTGACCGCGAGCGTTCGCAGCGCGGCGGGGCTCGCGGCGCTGAAAGCGGCTGCGCCGCAGGCAAACACGCTGCAATTCGATGTTCGCGACGAGTTGGCGATACGCGCCGCCGCCGAGCAAGTCTTAGATCCGATCGACGTGCTGATCGCCAATGCCGGCGCCTATGGGCCGCAACGTCAGTCTTCGCTCGACATGGATTTCGAGGGGGCGCTCGATCTTCTTTCGGTCAATACGCTCGGACCGCTGCGCGTCGTTCAGGCCTTCTTGCCGCTTGTGAAACGCAGCGCCCGTCCCCGCATCATAATGATGACGAGCAGACTGGGCTCGATGTCGCTCGACGGCACGTCCAATGTCGCCTATCGCGTATCAAAGGCTGGACTGAATAAGATCGCGCAATGTCTTGCTGCTGACCTCAAAGACGATGGCGTTGTCGTCGTCGCGATGCATCCCGGTAGAGTGCGAACTGAAATGGGCGGGCCGAACGCTACGCTCGACGTTGGCGACAGCGTTGCGGGCATCATTCAGATCGCCGAGTCGTTGACGCTTGCCGATACGCGCCGCTATCTCGACTACCGCGGCGAAGATATTCCCTGGTGAGACAACACGGCGCCTATTGTTTGCTTTGTGGCGGCCCGACGTGCGCTTTCGCCAGCGCCTCTCGCGCCCGCGCCTCAATAATTTCGGCCGCCTCTTTCTCAAGATGTCTTCGTGGCGTTGACACATCGAGGGTCGCGAGGACATGGGCGGGACGCGCCGACAACAGAAACAGCCGGTCGCCGAGCGCAATGGCTTCGCGCAGATCGTGAGTCACGACAAGTGTCGTGATGCGCCGCTCGTCGATGAGCCGTGCAATCATTTCGCGTAGATCTCGAGCAAGCGCCGCATCGAGCGAAACGAGCGGTTCGTCGAGCAGCAGAAGGTCGGGCTTAGCGGCGAGGGCGCGGGCGAGCGCCACCCGCCGGGCGAGGCCGAGAGAGAGTTCGCGTGGAAAATGCGTCGCATGCTCGGCGAGCCCGAGTTCATCGAGGAGCGCGGCGATATCTTCTTCGCTCGCATGCGGCGCGGCGATGCGAATATTGTCGGTGACGCTGCGCCAGGGCAAAAGCCGCGGTTCCTGAAAGACCATGCCGAGTCGCCCGTGTTCGGGGAGCGCGATCGTTCCAACAAAATCCTTGTCGAGGCCGGCGATGAGCCGCAGCAGGGTCGTCTTGCCGCAGCCGGAAGGGCCGACGACCGCGCCCGCTTTGCCCGCGGGCAGCGTCAGCCGCAAATCCTCGAGCGCGCGAAGCGGCCGTCCGCTTGCGGAATGATAATCCTTAGATGCGATCGAGACGTCGAGAGACGCCGCGCCGCCAGCGCGAAACGTGTCGTTCAAGAGGTTGCACCAAAAAAGTTTCGACGCCGAGCATCAGCGCGACGAAGGGAAGCGCGTAAGCGAGCAGAAGCTTCATGTCGAAGAGCTGAAAGGCCATGTTGATCTCAAAGCCGACGCCGTTCGAGCGCCCGAGCAGTTCGACGACGAGAACAATCTTCCACACGAGCGACAGGCCGGAGCGCGTCGCCGCCGCAAGATAGGGCGCGAGCTGCGGCAGAACGAGATGCTTCAAGCGTGCGGCGGGCGAAAAGCGGAAGACCTCCGCCATGTCTTCAAGGTGCGGATCGAGCGCGCGCGCGCCTTCGCGCACGACGACGATCGCGTTCGGGAGCTTGTTGACCGCGACGGCGCCGATCGCGGCGACTTCCGTGAGACCGGCCCAAACATAGGCGAGGACGATGACGACCAGAGCCGGCAAATTGAGGAGGACAACGAGCCACGGGTCGAGCAGCCGGTCAGCAATCTTGTTGCGGCCCATGACATAGCCGATCGCCGCGCCGAAACTCATGGCGAGCGCAAAGGCGGCGACGACGCGCGCGAGCGTGATCGCGAGATTGGAGAACAGCGCGCCAGAGAGCGCCTCCTCATAGATTTTCTCGAAGACGGCCGCCGGTCCCGGGAGACGATGCGGATCAGACAGCCACGCGCCGATCTGCCAGAGGAGAAGCAGAGCGACAAGCGAGATTAGGCGGATCAACGCGGTTTGCCCTCGGCGCCCTTGTAGAAGGTTCCGGGATCGAGCGTCTTGCCCGAGCCGACGAGTTTTTCGCCGCCGAGCGCGGCGAGCGCGTTATAGAGCGTGCGCGCGTCGGCTTCTTGCTCAGCGATTGAGCCTTTCGGCGCTCCGGCGACATAGCGTTTGCGATAGATGTCGAGCGTCCTGGCGTCCTTGCCGCCGAGGCGCTGAGCAATGACCGTGCTCCAAGCCTTGTCGGAAGTCGCAATAAGCTCTTTCGCTTTCTTGGTCATTGCGAAGAACCGCGCGAGCGCGTCCTTGTTCTTCGTCGCAAAGCCTTCGTCAAAAACATAGCCGGTGACGACGACGTCGCCCTTCGCGCCGAGCGCCTTCTCGACATCGGTAAGCTCGATGGCGCGCGTGAAGCCTTGCGCTTCGAGATCGGCGGCGAAATTCCAGAATTCGAGCGCCGCATCAATCTCGCCCTGCAGCGCCTTTTCAGCGATGAGCGGCGGCGCGCCGTAAAGCACAGTCGCGGTCTTGTCGAGATCGACGCCGTTTTTCAACGCATAGGCCTTGAGCATGAGCCAGCTCTTGTCGAGCGGCCCGCCGGCGACGCCAAGCTTTTTGCCTGCGAGGTCTTTGACGCTCTTGATCGCGGGGTTCTTCGTCATCACGGCGCCGATGGCGGAGGAATGCGGGTAGAAAGTCAGTTTCTGACCCTCTGCGCGCTGGCGCGCGACCCATAGCCAATCGGAAATGATGATGTCGGCGCCGCCGCCTTGAATGGCGATCTTGCCGGCGTCGGTCGAGGCGAGCTCGGTCGCGTCGATGTCGAGCTTCGCCTCCTTGTCGAGGCCGAATGCTTTTGCAACGGCAACCTCCCAACCAAGCGTGCCGGTCTTCTGCAGCGAGAGGCGCAATTTTTCCGCCTGCGCCGGCGCGGCGACAAGGAAGAGGCTGGCGAGACCGGCGGCGAGAGCGAGGGGAAAGCTGCGCATTTTGTCCTTTAGATTTTGCCTGAAAGTCTTACCGCAGGATCAATACGGCGTCGATGCGTGGATGAAAGTCTCGAAGCGTGATATCGCAATTCGTCGGGCGACGCTCACGCCATCGGCCCCTCGCCCTTCGAGACGGCTCCTGCGGAGCCTCCTCAGGGTGAGGGGCCTTAGGTTCGCGCTTCATCCTGTATGGCGACAACAATCAGTCCTCATGCTGAGGAAGCGGCGAAGCCGCTGTCTCGAAGCACGAGGACTGCGATGCCGATCGAAGGGGCACCGAAGACCCACTACCAATCAATGGACGCGGACGCTCTCAGCGTTGCCACGATGAGCTACGCAAGCGTATCTGACCACAAGTCACACATAATAGCGCCGAAAGTCGGGTCGCCAGTCTTATGCGCTCACAACGTAAAAATTACATTCACTGAGTGGACAGTTTTCACGAAGCAGGTACGCGCAACGATTTAGCGATCCTTCTTCTGTGCCACAACTTTGTTCTGAGTGACCGCATCTAACGCACGTGACTTCAACTCCTTCGACACAGCCATAATCACCCTCAACATCGACATAGTCAGTTGTCGTGGCTACTCTGGCCATAGTTATTCCCCACTTCGATTCGAGCGGAATAGTTTTGCGTCGTGCACGATTCGTCGGTTCTCTCGCAACCAGCAAATCCCTATGATTTTCCGAAATTCCTAACCCTCGCGAAGGCCCACAGCGCTTTTCGCTGCAAGCGCAGCTTCATAATAATGCGCGAGCTGCGAAAGCAGGTCGGCGCAATCGCCTTCGTAACTCGAGCCATGCATCACCGCGAGACGGCGAGGCTCGAGCGCCGCGAGCATGCGAATCGTCGGGCCCGTCGCCGGCGTTAGCGAAGTGGCTTGAAAGGCGTTTTCCGCCGCGATTGCCGCTTCGAGCACGCTCTCTTTGGTGACGGCTGGTCCCTGGCCGATTTGCGTGAAGAGATCGCCGCAAAAAAGCGTGCGGGTGGTCTCTTCGTAAATCAATCCCGATTCCCACGCATGCGGAACATGCGGCGTATCGATGTAGCGCACGCGCCTTCCGCCAATATCCATGACGTCGCCGTCGGCAAGGGCGCGCGGCGGCCGGTCAGCGAGATCGTTCAGCGACACCATGCAGGCCGTCTGGCCATGAACCACTTGCGCCTGAGGGGCGGCGGCGAGCCAGAGATTCATCGAGCCGCATTCATCAGCTTCGATATGGCCGAAGGAAATCCAGCGCAGCCGCTCGACCGGCATGATCGCGCTCAATGCCTTGGAGACGGACGGAAACAGTGACCGCGGGCCGCAATGAAACAGCAGCGGCTCTTCGGCGTCGATGAGAAACTGGTTGAAGGTGAAACCAGCCGGCGCTGCGATCTCCGGCACGAAAGTCGATAAGCGATAAATGCCCTCCGCGATCGCATCGACCTTTGTTTCCATCTTCGCCTCAAACGCCGAAAAGCAAGATTGCTGGTTGCATAATCGCGTGACTCTTCATCTCCATGCATCCTTCTCGTCCCAGCGATGCCGAAGATAGAGAAGCAGCAGCAGCCAAAGGGCGACAAAGCCGTCGGAAAAAATCGTCAAAAAATTATAGGGCGCATAGTCGCCAGCCCGAAGCGTCTGCACGATGTGTCCGTAGGTCGCCCCAAGCATGAACAGCGACCAGCCGAGTCCTGTGGCCAGCCAAAACGAGCCGCCGATCCAGATGCAAAGAAAGCCAAGAACGCCCCAGGCGCCGTCGTGAACGCCGACTTCGAATTGGAATGGGCTGCCCGGCGCCCATCCGATCATCCGCGCCGTTTGATCGGCGAAGAAGACATGAGGGATGAAGCCGAGCGGCAGGCCGATGACGCCGACGTCTAAAACAAGCGCGTAAAGCAGCAGCAGGCGAACGACGCGCGCGCGAGTCCTCGGGACTTTGCTCAGGGCGAGATGCGCCAGCGGCAGCAGCACGCTTAAAGATACGACGACCAGTCCGATCATAGTGACGCGGCGTGGACGGAGTCCTGCGCTGTAGCGGCGGCGATGCTGCGCTCGCCGGGTTTCAGCGCCTTGATCTGATATTCTTCACACAGCGCCCTCAAAGCGGACAGACCGCCGTAGAGCTTTTCAGAATCGCCATAGCCGACCGCCGCAAATCGATAAATAAGCTGACGCACGAGGCTCGGCTTCAAGAAGTAGCCGGAATGGACGTCGACCTTGCCCGTGACATAGATCCAAAGCAGATGCAAATGTCCGAGCCAGGACAGATTCGGCGACCTGCCGGTAATCGCATCCGTCACCACCCCAAAGCCATCGGCGTCGATGCTATCGGTGCAGTCGAAATAGGTGAGTCGCTGGGCGAAGGATTCTTCGGACTGCGCGGCGTCGAGTTCGGCATAAAGCTGATACAGCGTGCGAGCGCCGACGCGCAAATTGCCGAGCGTCAGCTGTTCCGAAATTCCCCATCCGGTCAGCACGCCGACATTGCCGAGCCGATAGCCAAACCTGCGGCTCTTCGTCGGCAGCGAAAAGAAATTCGCCGTCGTCGAAATGTCGCGCAAGACTTCATCGCCCTCGTTGGAGAAGAGATGCGCCTCCTGAAAGCGGATCAATGACGAGTGCAGCGCATTGCTTCGGCCCAGAAGCAGCACTTCCGCCGGAATGTCGGGCGAGACCAGCACCAGGCGGCGCAACAGAAAACTCTTGCCGATCTTCGATCTCTGTTCGCGCTGCTTCCTCTCGTCATAGCTTCCGGGCATTTCCACGCCGTAGCGCATGGCCGCGATCGCCTCGGGCGAAAACACGTCGGACAGAATGCGCACGGCGTTGGTGACGACGAAGCCGCCCATGCTATGGCCGATAAAGGAAAGGTCGACCCTTGCGGAGAGATCGTCGGCGCGGGCCCTGAAGAGTCGCGGTTTCGGCTTTTGCGCCAATCTGTCGTCGATCTCACGGATCAGATTGACAAGGTCCGGCACGCCGTAATTCGTCGCTCGAAAGCCGTCGCGGAAATAGACGATGAGCCGCAGCAGAAACAGCGTAAGCGGGATGACGGCCATCGTCGCCGTTATGGCGGTTACGGCGACGCGCCAAAATTTCCCCCACTCGCATATCTCGAATCGGAAATTCACCAGATACACAGCGGCGAGTGATGCGAACAAAATACCGAGCAGGAAGAATGGGGCGGCGTTCAAACCAGTTCGCCAAGGCGTTCCCATGGATTCCGACGGCCAGCGATAGCCGACGCAGACGACGCCGCGCCCTTGGAGCTCATCGTCCTCGTTCACCGCGACGAACGACTTACGGTAGGTCTCGAGGACTTTGTCGCGCGGCGTATTGAAGCCGTGCACGGTGATCAAGAGTTTAGGCTTTTGCTGCTTGGCCAATGTTTCGACGATTTGGTCGATCGTTGAAGGCTTGCAGTAGTCCGGCGTCGGTAAAGCGCTCTCCTTATCGTCAATATTTTCGGGCGCGGTGCTTTCGACAAAGAAAGCTGGCGTGAAGGCTTTGCCGGTTGGCGGCGCGACGTCGACCTCGTAGACCGCCAATTCTTGAATTTGCGCCATGGATTGCTCCAAATTTTTTTGATTGAGCGATAATCCTTAGGAGAGTATTCAGTCGGGCCAGAGCATGCCCCAGTGTCGCCTATGCGACAAGTCAAAGCGGCATCTGCCTTTTTTGTGAAGGCCATGTGTCGGCCGCGGCGAAACGGCTGCGCTCGACCGGCCCACCCGATCCCGAATCGCGCTAATATCGCCCATGGCTTCAAAACCCGATCTTTTCAGCGGCGCGGCGCGCAAACCGCCTGCAGCGAAACCCGCCGCAAAACGAGGTCCGGCTGAATATTCGGCCGCCTCCATCGAAGTGCTGGAGGGGCTCGAGCCCGTCCGCCGGCGCCCCGGCATGTATATTGGCGGCACCGACGAAGCGGCGATGCATCACCTTTTCGCCGAGGTGCTGGATAACGCGATGGACGAAGCCGTGGCCGGCCATGCGACTTTCATCGAAGTGACGTTGGAAACAGGAGGCTGGCTCGCCGTCATCGACAATGGCCGCGGCATTCCCGTCGATCCGCATCCGAAGTTTCCCAAGAAATCGGCGCTGGAAGTGGTGATGACGACGCTCCACGCCGGCGGCAAATTCGACAGCGGCGCCTATCAGACCTCAGGCGGGTTGCATGGCGTCGGCGTTTCTGTCGTCAATGCGCTGTCCGAGAAGCTCGAAGTCGAGGTCGCGACAGGCGGCGAACTTTACCGGCAGGAGTTTTCGCGCGGAGAACCGCTCGGCAAGCTTAAATCGCTTGGGCGCATCGCCAATCGGCGCGGCACCAAGGTGCGCTTCAAGCCCGATGCGCAGATTTTCGGCGCGAACGCGCATTGGAAGCCGGCGCGGCTCTTCCGCATGTCGCGCTCCAAAGCCTATCTCTTCGGCGGCGTCGAAATCCGCTGGCGCTGTGATCCATCGCTGATCGAGCCAGGCGCCGATACGCCGCATGAGGCGGTGCTGCGCTTTCCTGGTGGTCTCAAGGATTATCTGGCGCGCGAAATCCACGGCCACGAGCTCGTCACCGACCAGCCCTTCATCGGCAAGATCACGAAGGAAGGCGGCCACGGTTCGCTGGAATGGGCGGTCTCCTGGCTCGCCGAGGACGACGGCTTCGTCCATTCCTATTGCAACACCATTCCGACGCCTGACGGCGGGACGCATGAAGCGGGATTTCGCGCCGCGCTTTTGAAGGCGCTCAAGGATCACGCCGAACGCGTCGGGCAGTCGAAGCGCGCCAAGGACGTCGCCGCCGACGATCTCATGGGCCAGTCGGCCGCGATGATCTCCGTCTTCATCCGCGAGCCGGAGTTTCAGGGCCAAAACAAAAGCCGGCTGATGAGCGTCGAAGCTTCGCGCATCGTCGAGAGCGCGGTGCGCGACGCCTTCGACCATTGGCTCGCCGGCGCGCCGTCGCAGGCTAATAAGCTGCTGGATTTTGCGGTGGAGCGCGCCGAGGAGCGCCTGCGCCGCCGCGCCGAGAAGGACATCGCCCGCAAGACCGCGACGCGCAAGCTGCGGCTGCCCGGCAAGCTCGTCGATTGCACGAATAATTCGGCGCAGGGCTCGGAACTGTTCATCGTCGAAGGCGACTCAGCCGGCGGCTCGGCGAAGGAGGGGCGCAACCGCGCGACGCAGGCCATATTGCCGTTGCGCGGCAAGATTTTGAACGTCGCCTCCGCGACGAAAGACAAGCTCCTCGCCAATCAGCAGCTCGCCGATCTGACTCAGGCGCTCGGCTGCGGATTGGGCGCGCATTATCGCGACGAGGATCTGCGTTACGAGAAGGTGATCGTGATGACCGACGCCGACGTCGACGGCGCGCATATCGCGTCGCTGCTCATCACTTTTTTCTATCGGCAGATGCCGCGTCTGATCGAGAACGGCCATCTCTATCTGGCGCAGCCGCCGCTCTATAAGCTGACGCAGGGCGCGAAAACCGTCTATGCGCGCGACAATGAGCATCGCGACGAGCTGATCGCCAAGGAATTGACCGGCAAAGGAAAGATCGAGACGAGCCGCTTCAAGGGACTGGGCGAGATGAGCGCGGCTCAGCTCAAGGAAACGACGATGGATCCGACAAAGCGCACCCTTCTTAAGGTCGTCGTCGAACCGGAAGACCGCGAGGAGACCGCCGATTGCGTCGAGCGGCTGATGGGCAACAGGGCGGAAGCGCGCTTCGCCTTCATTCAGGAACGCGCCGCCTTCGCGGCGGAGCTCGTCGATATCTAGCCCTCGCGTCCGGGCTCGTCCGGGAGTATGCTGCGAGGCTCCCAACCGACGATAGGCGCCGAGTGACCGACACGGAAATTCGCCCAGAAACTGAGGATGCGCGCCACGCGACTTCCTTCTGCGACGAGCAGGCGTTCGCCCTCGAGCGGATGCAGCTCGCGCTCGACGCGGGGCGCACCGGCATCTGGGACTGGAACCTCGTCACCGGCGAGGTGCATATCGACGAGCGCGTGCGCCGCCTGTGGGGGCTTCCCGAGGGCGTCCCGGCAAGTTTCGAGATTTTCCGCAGCGCGCTGCATCCGCAGGACAAGAAGCGCACCAAGGAGGCGGTCGGCGTCGCGCTCGATCCTACTCACGAAGGCGATTACGAGATTGAATATCGCGTGATCGGTCAGACCGACCGCATCGAGCGCTGGGTCTCGGTGCGCGGCCGCACCTTTTTCGAGGACGGCAGGGCGGTGCGCATTCTCGGCACCGCGCGCGACATCACGCCGCGCAAGCAGCGCGAGCAGCATGTGCGCGTTCTGCTGCGCGAACTTGTGCATCGCTCGAAGAATCTGCTCGCCGTCGTTCAGGCGATGGCGCGGCAGACGGCCGCTGGCTCGCCGTCGCTCGAAGAGTTTCAGCGCAAATTCGCCGCGCGGCTGCAGGCGCTGTCGATGGCGCATGATCTGCTCGTGTCGCAGGACTGGCGCGGCGCCTCGATGTGCGAATTGGTGCGCGCTCAGCTCGCCTATTGCATGGATGTGGCGCGGGGCGACCTGCCGGCGCGCGCCAAGATCGACGGACCGATAATCATGCTCAAACCCGAGGCCGCGCAGAACATCGGCCTTGCCTTGCATGAACTCGCGACGAATGCGCTGAGCTACGGCGGCTTATCACGACCGGATGGGGCCGTGTCGCTGACATGGCGCTTTGACGACGGGCGGCTCAATATCGAGTGGCGTGAAAGCGGCGGTCCGGCGGTGGCGATGCCGCCACGCGAAGGTTTCGGCCACAAGGTCATCAAACGCCTTGTCGCCCAGGCGCTCGATGGAACGGCGACGCTGAATTTTCCGCCCGAGGGATTGATCTGGACGTTGTCGATCCCGGCGAGCTACGCGACGGTCAGGGAAGCGCAGGCATAGCGCCTAGCCGCTCGCAAAATGCCTTATAGTCCTTCGCATTCTGCTTTGCGTAGAGCATCGCGAAGGACGCGAGCGCATCGTCGAATGCTTCGCTCTTCCCCATGTAGCCCGCGAGAGTTGCTGCGTCGGCGGAGCGCGCATGCGCGCGCGCCAATGTGCGCCCGCACAGTTTGGCGTAATCCAGCAAATCATGGCGTTGCATCAATTCGGTGAGCCCGCCCAGACGGCGCGTTTTTAGCTGGCGCATATAGAACTCTCTCTGGGAAGCCGGGTCGCTCATCGGGGCCAGGAAGATGTCTGAAGCCGCCTGCATCATGCGTTGCCCTCTGACGACGCGCTCGGCCTGAGCGCTCGGCCATGCGCCAACGCCAAAACGCTCCAGCACTGACTGCTTTGCTTCCTTCACTTGGATGAACAGCGGCTCATCGTCCGGGCTCATGAACAGCGCGACCGTGCAATAGGTCCCGAGGCTGCCAACGCCAACGGCCTTGAAGGCAATGTCGCATAAACGATAGCGGCGCAATAAAGAGGCAATATGCGGAAGCAAATTCGCGAATGCGGCGGCAAGCAGCCCATTGACGTCGAATTGGTTGGCGACGCTTTCGTCGAAGTGGAAGAGCCGCGGCGGCTTATCCTCGATTCGCGAGTCGCCGTTTGCTCCATTCGAAATCTTCGGAAAGTCGTCAGCATGATCGTCTTCCTCTCGACGCGCCGATTGAGCGGCGTGTCTAACGTCGGGGAGAACCCGGTTGCGGAGTTCCGCGACGACATCGCGAAGCGGGACGCGCGTGTTCCAGGCGCGGAGCGGCGGCAAGGCGGCAAGCTCCGCTACAGCCTTGCGATAGGCCTTAATGGCGGCCCGAGCCGTTGATCTTGCAGCTCGCTCACTTTTATCGGCGCAGAGCGCCGCGACGGCGACGCTCGTCGCGAACCGTCGCAAATCGATCGTGACGTCGACATTCGGCAGCGTCTCGTCGAAATCATTCACGTCGAACAGCGCATGTCCTTCTGGCGAGACGAAGGCGCCAAAATTCATCAGATGGCAGTCGCCGCAGACCTGCGCGCGGACTCCAGGCGCTGGCTGGGTCGCAAGATCGGCGGCCATGACGTCGGCGGCGCCGCGTAGAAACGCGTGTGGAGACGCCGCCATGGATTTGCGGCGAAGCGGAAGTAAGGACTGTATCCGATCGCGCTCGGTCTCGGCGATGATCGCCGCGGCGTTCCGGTTTGCGGCGGGCATGAAGTCCGCGAGCGACTCGCGCGAAACACTCTGGCGCAGAGCCTTCCCTGCCGTATAGCGGGCGCGACGGTCGGGAGCGCGCTCAATAACGCCGCCGCCCCATGTTTCAATGCCCATTGTCGGCAATCCTCAAACAACCAATCAAGGCCATAATGGCACAAAGAATTGGCAGGGTCAGCTTGGCGTTGCGATTACCCGAGCAGATCAATCAGCGGCCCGATCAGCGGCGCGTCGGCGGGCGGCATTGGATAATTGCGAAGGTCTCGCGCGCGCGTCCATTTCACCGCCTGTCCCTCCGTTGGCGAAATAAAGCCCTCCCACTTACGGCAGACGTAAAGGGGCATTAGAAGATGGAAGTCGTCGTAGGCGTGGCTCGCGAAGGTCAGCGGCGCAAGGCAGGGCGCGCACACGCGGACGCCGAGCTCTTCTTCCAGTTCGCGCGCCAGCGCATCTTCTGGCCGCTCGCCGGGATGAATTTTGCCGCCGGGAAATTCCCATAGACCCGCAAGCTGCTTGCCTTCAGGCCGCTGCGCGATGAGCACACGATTGTCAGCGTCGACGAGCGCCGCCGCAACGACAAGCAACAAATTCATGGGCGCGCTCAATTGCCGGAGAGAACGACTTTCACCGGGCCCTTTTCCTTGCCGGTGAGCGTCACTTCCTCATACATCGCGCCCCCTTCAGGCGTAGCCGAGTCTTTGGGCGTCCATATGAGCTGCGTGGTGAGATAGTAGCGTCCTGGCGCGACATTCTCGAAGGTGAAGCGCCCGTTTGATTCTGTCGTCGTCGTGCGCGTGAGCGAGGCGTATTGCGTATCGGGCTCGACCTTCGGAATCGACGCCGCCGGCAGGAATTTCACCGAGCCGTAGAATTTCTCGATACGCGCCTGCGCGTAGGTCGTCGCGGGTATGAGCCGTACGGTTTCGCCCGCGGCGTAACGCACGTTCGATTGTCCCAAGCCGTCGGGCAGAAAGGCCTCGCCGGTAATGACGCCCTTACCAGGCGCCCTGATGTAATTCGCCTGCGAGGGATCGAAGCCGACGCTGGGTTCTGGGCCGCGCGCGGTGTTGCATGCTGCAAGCATGACGAGCGGCGCGACAAAAAGAAACTTAACGCAACGCATGGCGAAACGCTCCACGACGAACGCAGATCGCAACCCCTTGACCGACGCCGACGCCCCCTCCCGCTAGGCCGGCGAGGCCGCTTCGGCGGCGATCAGACAGTCTAGCACGTCATACATGGTTCTGACGACCGCGACGCATACCGACCGTTCCGCGGCTGTCGCCGGCGCCATGTCAGGCACCATGATGGTCATCGCGCCCGAGGCCGCGGCGGCGCGAACGCCTGCGGGCGAGTCCTCGAGCGCCAGACAATATTTTGATGCGATATCAAGTTCCTCTGCGGCTCTCACAAAGGTTTCGGGCGCCGGCTTTGCTTCCTTCACCATCTCGGCCGTTATTTGCACTGCGAAATAGTTAAGAAGGCCGGCGCGTTCGAGATGGCGTCTTGCAATCTCGCCGCTCGTCGACGTCGCCACGGCCATCGGCGTGGAACGGGATTGAAGATGCGTCAAGAGTTCGCGCACGCCAGGCTTAACGGGAACGCCGTCGCGGGTGAGCGCGCCAAAGCGATCTTCGAACAGCGTGTCAAAACGCTCTCGCACGAAGCCGTCGCCAAAGTGGCGCTCCATGAGCGCATAGCAATTCGACCAGGGCGTTCCGAGCATCTGGAGATAGAAGCCGTCATCGGCTTCCAATCGCATAGCGGAACACGCCTCGCTGATCGCCCGCAGATAAAGCCGCTCAGTGTCGAGAAGCGTGCCGTCCATGTCGAAGATCGCGGCGCGAACTTCATTCGGCAGCATCATGGGGCGGATCAGCTTCGATAATCGCCGTTGATCGCGACATAGTCCTTGGTCAGGTCACAGGTCCACACCGTCGCCGCGCCTTTGCCGAGTCCAAGATCGACATTGATGACGATGTCGTCGCGCTTCATGATCTGCGAGACTTCCGCTTCATCATAGTCGGGATCGCGCATTCCCTTGTGAGCGACGCGCACGCCGCCGAACCAGATCGCGAGCCTGTCGCGATCCGCCTTCTCGCCGGCTTTGCCGACCGCCATGACGATGCGGCCCCAATTGGCGTCCTCGCCGGCGATTGCGGTCTTCACGAGCGGCGAATTGGCGATGGAGAAGGCGACGCGCTTCGCCGCCTTGGCGCTGTCGGCGCCTGTCACTGTCACTTCGACGAATTTACGCGCGCCTTCGCCGTCCTTCACCACCTGATGGGCGAGATCGAGCAACACGGCGTCGAGCGCGCGTTTGAATTCAGCGAGCCGCTTGTCGCTCGCCTTTTCGATCTTCGGCGCGCCGCGTTTCTTTGCTGCGCCCGTCGCGAAGAGCAGCAGCGTGTCGGATGTCGAGGTGTCGCCGTCGACGGTGATGGCGTTGAAGCTGCCCTTGACGCCGCTCTCGAGCATCGCCTGCAGCGCCTCGGCGCCGATTGCGGCGTCAGTGAACACGAAGGCGAGCATGGTCGCCATGTCCGGCGCGATCATTCCAGCGCCTTTGGCGATGCCGCTGATCGTCACTTCTACGCCGGCGATCGTCGCCTTACGCGTCGAAAGCTTCGGATAAGTGTCGGTGGTCATGATGGCGCGCGCGGCATCCAGCCAGCCATCGGGCCGCGCCTCTTCTACGAGCTTCTCCAGCACGCCGTCGAACTTATGCGCGTCGAGCGGTTCGCCGATGACGCCTGTGGAGGCCAGGAAAATCTGGCGTTCAGGCGCACCCGTCGCGGCGGCGGCGAGCTTCGCCGAGAATTTGACCGCCTGCGCGCCGGTCTTGCCGGTAAAGGCGTTGGCGTTTCCCGAATTGACAAGCAGCGCGCGCGCCTTGCCGCCTTTGAGGCGGTCGCGGCACCAGTCGACCGGCGCCGACGGACATTTGGATTTGGTGAAGACGCCCGCGACGGTGGTTCCCGCATCGAGCAAGGCCAGCATCACGTCGGTGCGTCCGGCATAGCGCACGCCAGCAGAGCCGACGCCGAAGCGAACGCCTTCGAGCGGCGGTATGTCAGGCGCGGATTTCGGCGCGAGCGGCGAAATGGGAGCGTCGTGAGCCATAGCGAAGCCTTGTCGATCGGAGTGGACCTGTGGCCGGATTTGCCCGGGCGAAACACTCGCGTCAAGGCTCCGTTGCGATGGGACGAAATAAGTTGGCTTTTTCGTCAGTCTGTCATTTGCGCGTGATTTTCGAGACGCTTCGCCCAAGCTTTTTCAAGGAGAAAATTTATGGCCAAGACTTTCGAAATCGGCTTCACAATGGCCGGAGCCATTTCCGCCGGGGCCTACACTGCCGGCGTGATGGATTTTTTTATCGAGGCGCTCGATTCTTATTATGAAGCAAAAAAGCAGCCGGGTTGGGATGGCCCCGTGCACGACGTGCGCATTCCCATCATGGCGGGCGCGTCGGCCGGCGGCATGACTTCGGCCATCTGTGCGCTCCATGCCTTCCGTGATCGGTTCGATCATGTCTGGCCGCAGGACGAAGCGCGCAATATACCCGATCGGCGCCGTAACAGACTGTACTCGTCCTGGGTCGAGGACATCGATATCGAGCCTCTATGCGAGACGACCGATTTGGAGAAGACGCCGGGCGAGTCCGTGCGCTCGCTGCTGTGCTGCGACGTCATTGATCGAATCGTCAGAGACGCCTTCGACATGGAAGGCGCGATAGTGGGCCGCGAATGGATTGGCCGCGGCGACGATCGAAGCCTCAGGCTGCGCCTGACGGTGACCAGTCTGCGCGGCGTGCCGTATTCGTTCCAGATATATGGCGCGCATGACCCGCGGCGTTACGGCATGTTGAATCACGGGGAGTTCGTCGATTTCAAGATCGGCGTTGCGCCGACGCCGAGCGACGGCGCCTATGCGCTCGATATCAGCGACACGAAGACCGACGACTGGGAGTTGTTTCGCACCGTCGCGAAAGCGACTGGGGCCTTTCCGATCGGCCTTGCGCCGCGTCGTCTTTCCCGCCGTCCGCTGGAATATCGTTTTGCGTCGCGTATCGGCTACGGCGTCGGTGACGCCTATCGCATTATCGATCCCGACCAATGGCTGTTCGAGCCCGCAAACGATCCATACAAGTTCATCGCGGTCGATGGCGGCACGGTCGACAATGAGCCGCTCGAAATGACGCGCCGTTATCTTTCCGGCGGCGCGACCGAGCGTAACGCGTCCGACGGCTTCAACACCACGAAGGCCGTAATTCTCGTCGCGCCCTTTCCGAATTATATCGAAGCCAAAACTCTCAATTCGGCCGTCGACCCGCATAATCGCGATATCGGGTTGATGTCCATTTCCGGCGCGCTGCTCACGGCGCTCGTCAATCAAGCGCGGTTCAAGCCGGACGAACTCAAGAGCGCCGCCGACGACGAATATTACTCGCGCTATCTTATCGCGCCGTCGCGCGACTCCATCGGGACGCCGGAATCCATCGCTTATCCGATCGCTTGCGGCGTGATGGGCGGCTTTGGCGGGTTCTTGCACAAATCCTTCCGCCGTCACGACTATCTGCTCGGAAGACGCAACGCGCAGGCGTTTCTGCGCTGGCATTTCAATTTGCCGGAGAACGCGGGGCTCTTTACGGATTTCAAAGGCGATGTCGAGAAATGGCTTGTCCGCGCGCCGGGAGACCCCGCCAAACCGAAGCGTATATCGGCGGCAGGCCAGACGAATCTGCGCGCCCTGCCGATCATTCCCCTGACGGAAAGGTTGAGCAAGGAGATTGTTATTCCGCCAGAGGAGCTTCCAACCCCCCAGGAGCTTTTCGAGGCAGGGCCGGCGCGCCGCGCGCTCGAGCGACGACTAGCGGATCGGGCGCGAGGCGTCGTGGATCGACTCGTTGACGTCGACTTGAAGTTTAACGGTGGACCGTTCGGCTGGCTGGAGCGCGTCGGCGCGAAGCGCGTGGGAGCCAAGCTCGTGACGAACAAGGCGACGGACGCCGTTCACGGCGCCATCGAGGATGTCATGAAGGCGTTCTATAAACAAAGCGGCGCGCCGTAGCGCGCCGCTTCATAAGTCCGCGATTGCCGAAACTACTTCTTCTTCGGCGCTTCGGCAGGCTTGGGGCCTTCCGCCGGCTTGGCGCCGGGCGAGCCTTCGCCCGGCTGGTCAGAACGCTCGATCTTCGAGCCTTCGCGCAACTTCATGACAAGTTCGCTCTGCGCCTTCTGCACCACATAGCGGGCGACCTGATCCTTGACCTGATCGAGCGGCGGGAAGGTTTTCGGGCGCTTCTCGTCGAGCTTGATGATGTGCCAGCCGAACTGCGTCTTGACCGGCTCCGAGACCTGACCCGGCTCCATCTTCGCCGCCGCCTCGGCAAACTCCGGCACCATCCGATCCTTTGTGAACCAGCCGAGATCGCCGCCCTTGGCTCCGGGATCTTTGGACAGTTCCGTCGCGACCTTGCCGAAGTCCTCGCCGCCCTTGACGCGCTTCAGCGCGGCTTTCGCTTCGTCTTCGGTCGCCACCAGAATGTGATGCGCGTGATATTCCGTTTCAGGCTTCTGATTCTTCGCCGCCTCATCGTAGGTCTGCTTGATGGCCGCTTCCGTCGCCGACTTTTGGGCGACGTCGCCAAGCAGCGTCTCCATCAGCGCCTTGTCACGCAGATAGGCGAGCTTCTTGGCGAATTCCGGCGTCTCGGCGAGCTTGTCCGCCTGCGCCTTTTGCACGACGAGCTGCTCGTCGATGAGGAAGTCGAGCACATAGGTTTCCCGCGCCTTTCCTTCCAGCTGGCGCGGGATCGCGGGGCCGAGATCCTCCATGGCGAGCTTCAGGTCTTCGTCGGTGATCTCGACGCCATTCACCTTGGCGAGAACCTTCGCCGCCGCGGGCGTCGCGCCGAGGGCGGTTATCGCCAGCAGCGCGGCGAGTCCGGTCGCTCCAAGCGCGGCGCGGGCGAGAGAACGCGCATTCTTGCGGGCGTGAGACATGATGTGCTCCAAAAAAAGGCCGAACGGCCTGAAAAGCGGCCGTCGCCGCCGAGGGGGAAGCTCCTGCGCGAGGAATCCGGCGTATCTATGCCCGAGCGGCTGGTTCTGCAACTCCCGGTCAAGCCGAAACCGGGCGCTCGGCGACTTCGCCAACGACGCTCGTGAATATTTCCCGGGTCCTCTTTTGCGTGTCGGCGAGCAGGGCTTCGAGGTTGGAAAGATCGGGCGCGTCGCCGACGCGCAGTAGTAGTTCCGTCAGTCCGCGCGGCGCGTCGGCAGGACGGAAAGCCTCATCGACGGCAAGCCGCAAGAGTTGAGTCAGGCCCTGATAGAGGCGTGACGCTTCAGTGAGCGCTTCCGCCGCGCCCGCGTCGAGGAAGCCGGCATCTTTGAGACGCTGTAGCGCGATCGTTGTGGTGGTGGAGAAAAGCTCAGGATGCTGCGGGCCATGGAGCAGCATCAGATATTGCGCGATGAATTCGATGTCGACGAGCCCGCCGGGGACCTGCTTGACCTCCCATGGACTTCCCGACCCCTTTTCCTTTTCGAGCCGGCGGCGCATGGACAACACGTCGTCCTTCAATTTTTGCGCATCCGGGAGCCTCGTCAGCGCCGCGCGGATCGCCGCATCGACTTGGCATGCGAACGCCTCAGGACCAGCGATAACGCGGGCGCGGGTCAAGGCCATATGTTCCCATGTCCAGGCCTCATTGGCCTGATAGTCCGAGAAGGCTTTAAGGCTCACCGCGATCGGCCCGCTGTTGCCTGAAGGCCGCAAGCGAAAATCGACTTCGTAAAGCAGCCCCTCGGCCGTCGGCGCGGAAAGGGCGCTGATCAGCCTCTGAGTGAGGCGGCCATAATATTGTTGCGTTGAAATCGGGCGCTCGCCGCCTTTCGATTCCGCCATGGGGTCCGCATCATAGAGCAGCATCAGATCGAGATCTGACGCCGCGGTCATTTCGTATCCGCCGAGCTTGCCCATGGCGATCACCGCCGCGGCCCCGCCCTCGATTGTTCCATGCGTCCTGGCGAATTCCTCGCACACGCGCGCGAAGAGTCGGGCAATGACCGTCTCGGCGAGGCGCGTATAGGCGAAGCCAGCCTCAGTGACCGACACAGAGCCGGTCAGGATGCGCACGCCGACGAGAAATTTCTGCTCCTGTCCGAAGATGCGCACGCGGTCGAGCGCGTCTTCATAGGAGCGCGCCTCTTGGAACTGCGCGGCGAGTCGCTGGTTGAGCTCCGCCTGCGACGGCACGCTTTCAAAAAACGCTGGCTCGAGCAGCGCGTCCAATACGCGCGGGCGGCGCGAGATGGTCTCAGCAAGCTTCGGCGCCGCGCCCATGATCGCGGCGAGCAGATTGAGGAGGCGCGGCTGCGAAACCAGAAGCGAGAAGAGCTGCACGCCTGCGGGCAGTTTCGCGATGAGCTTGTCGAAGGCGAGAAAGGCGGCGTCGGCGTTTTCCGTCGCGGCGATTGCTTCGAGCAGAATGGGCGTCAGCTCGGTGAGGCGTTCGCGCGCGACGGTCGAGCGAGTGGCCGCATAGCGGCCAAAATGCCAGCCGCGAATAGTCGCCGTCACTGTCTTCGGGTTGGCGAAACCCATATTGGCGAGCGTTTCGATCGTGCCCGGATCATCATCGTCGCCGGTGAAGACGAGATTGCCGGCGGACGAGGTGAGCTGCGGCGCGCTTTCGAAAAGCTTCGCATAATGGCTCTGCACGAGATCGAGCCGCTTCAGCAGCGCGTCGGCGAAATCGGCGTAGCCGGCAAAACCCATCATGCGGCCGATGACGGCGACGTCCTCTTCAGTCTCAGGCAGCGTATGTTTCTGCTCATCGGCGACCATCTGAATGCGATGCTCGACGTCGCGCAGGAATAGATAGGCTTCGCGCAGATCATCGCGCGCCTGCGGCGCCACCCAGCCGCTTTCGACGAGTTGATCGAGCATCGCGAGCGTCTCGCGTCCGCGCAGGCGCCGGTCGCGGCCGCCGGTGATGAGCTGCTGCGTCTGAACGAAGAATTCGATCTCGCGAATGCCGCCGCGTCCGAGTTTGATGTTATGGCCGACGACGGCGATCTTGCCATGACCCTTATGCGCGTGGATCTGCCGCTTGATCGAATGCACGTCGGCGATCGCGGCGAAGTCGAAATATTTGCGCCAAATGAAGGGCGCGAGTTCCTGCAGGAATTGCTCGCCGGCGTATATGTCGCCAGCGATAGGACGCGCCTTGATGTAGGCGGCGCGTTCCCAGTTTTGCCCCATGCTTTCGTAATAGGAGAGCGCCGCTTCGAGCGGGATCGCGATTGGCGTCGCGCCCGGATCGGGGCGCAGCCGCAAATCGGCGCGAAAGACGTAACCGTCGGCCGTGCGCTCGCTCATGATTTTGACGATCCGCTTCGTCAGTCTGACGAAGAAATCGACGTCCGCCGCGGGGTCGGCGAGGCGCGCGCGCGAACGATCGAAGAAGACGATGAGATCGATGTCGGAAGAGTAGTTCAGCTCGAAGGCGCCGCCCTTTCCCATGCCGAGAAAGATCCATCCCGATCCGCGTTCCGGGTCGCGCTGGTCGGCGAGTTCGATTTTGCCCGCAAGCGCAGCGGCGCGCAGCGTGAAGCGAACGGCGGCGGAGAGCGTGACGTCGGCGATCCGCGTGAGGGCGCGCGTCGCCTCCGGCATGTTCCAGACTTTGGCGAGATCGGCGAAAGCGATGACGAGCGCGGCTTCCTGCTTCGTGAGTCGCAGCAGGCGCATCAGCTCGGCTTCGTCTTCGGTTGCGAGGCTTTGCGTCGACTGGATGAGGGCGTCGATGCGCTGCTCGGGATCGCTCGCGAGCGCGCTTGCGAGCCGCGCCGAATCGCGCGCGGCAAGGTCGGTCAGATAGGGCGAAGAGCCCAATACGCCGAGAAGCAGATCGCGCGCCTTTGGCCGTTCCCGGAGAAGCGTTGCAAGCGCGTCATCAGCGTCCTTCTCCAGGACGCGCGCGAGCGCTTTCTCGGCCATCTCGGGGTCGAGAGGCTCGATGAAGACCTTGGCGCGGTCGAGAAGGGCGCTGGCGTCCGGCGTCAAGGGGCCTCGCTCTTGCTGCTTCGAGAAGCGGCTTTGCGCCGCGATATAATCCGGCTATGCCCGTAAATCAGCTTTGGGAGTCAAGACGCGATACGTCAATGGGAATAGGAGCCGGACCCTCGTCCTTCGAGACGGCTCCTGTGGAGCCTCCTCAGGATGAGGGTCCTGGGGCGAAACGAATGGCCCTAATGCCCCTAGTCCACGGTCTTCGTGCTGAGCGACCACAAAGCTTCCTCATCCTGAGGAGTTCGCGAAGCGAGCGTCTCGAAGGACGAGGAAGCTTTTCGGAATTGTTGGAAAAATGGTCGGGGAGTTCATGTCACAAGAGGATGTCGCGCAGCTACTCGCCCGCATCGCCGGGGCGCTGGAGCGATTGGCGCCGCCGAAGCCTGACGCGCCCGACTTCTCCGGAGCCGAGGCTTTCGTCTGGCGCGCTTCAGGCGGCGCGTTCCATCCTGTGCGCCGCGTCAATCGCGTCGATCTCGCCCTGCTTAAGGGCGTCGATCGCCAGCGCGACATGCTCTTCGCCAATACGAGCCGCTTCGCGCAGGGGCTCCCCGCCAATAATGCGTTGCTCTGGGGCGCGCGTGGCATGGGCAAATCTTCGCTGGTGAAATCCGTTCACGGCGCGATTGCGGAGAGGGGCTTAAAACTCGTCGAAATCCATCGCGAGGATATTGAAGCGCTGCCCGCGCTACTCGGCGCGCTGGCGCAGGCGCCGTTCCGTTTCATCGTCTTTTGCGACGATCTTTCATTCGACGGTTCGGAGACGAGCTACAAGGCGCTCAAGACCGCTCTCGAAGGCGGCGTCGAAGGGCGGCCCGACAATGTGCTGTTCTACGCAACATCAAATCGACGCCATCTGCTGCCGCGCGACATGATGGAGAATGAAAGCGCGACTGCGATCCACCCCGGCGAGGTCATCGAGGAGAAAATCTCGCTCTCGGATCGCTTCGGACTTTGGATCGGCTTTCACAATTGCAGCCAGGACGACTATCTCGCGATGGTCTTCGGCTACGCCGACCATTTTTGCCTTGACGCGCCTGAGGCGACGATCCGCGCCGAGGCGCTGGAATGGTCGATCACGCGCGGCGGCCGATCGGGCCGCGTCGCCTGGCAATATATTCAGGACTTAGCGGGGAGGTTGGGGAAGACGCTGGGATAGTCACGCTGTCATTCCCGGCAGGCCGAAGGCCTGATCGGGAATCCAGAAGTGTCGCAAGAGAGTTGCATTATGGATTCCCGATCGCGCGCAAAGCGCGCGTCGGGAATGACGCTCGCGAACTGATCGAACGATCAAGCGGCCGATTCCTCAGTCAAATCGTCTTCCCTTTGAACCGACACAGATCGGCGATGATGCAGCGCGGACATTCGGGCTTGCGCGCCTTGCACACATAGCGTCCGTGCAGAATGAGCCAGTGATGCGCGTGCAGCAGATATTTCTCTGGCACAATCCTCTCGAGTCCCGTTTCGACCTCCTCTGGCGTCTTGCCTGTCGCAAGCGGCAGCCGGTTGGAGACTCGGAAAATATGCGTGTCGACCGCGATCACCGGCTGGTGAAAGGCGACATTGAGCACGACATTCGCCGTCTTGCCGCCCACGCCCGGAAGCGCCATCAGCTCCTCGCGCGTGCGCGGCACCTCGCCGCCATGGCGTTCGACAAGCATTCGGGAAAGGGCGACGACATTTTTGGCCTTGGCGCGGTAGAGGCCGATCGTCTTGATGAGGTCGCGCACGCGCTCTTCGCCCAGCGCCGCCATTTTGGCGGGCGTGTCGGCGAGCGCGAAGAGCGCCGGAGTCGCCTTGTTGACGCCGGCGTCGGTCGCTTGCGCGGACAGCACGACGGCGACGAGCAGCGTGAAGGGGTTCTTGTATTTGAGCTCGCTCTTGGGTTGGGGATTGGCGGCTGAAAGACGCGCGAAAATCTCCTCGATGCGGGCGGCTTCGGCGGCGGACGGCCGCCGGCCGGGTCGCGCTCTTTTGCGGACGCGCGCGCTTGAAGTATTTGTTTCCGCCATTGGCGCGTTATAACTTTTAGAATCTGAGGGAGAAAGCGCCGGAGAAATGTCCGACCCCTTCGAGCGGAAAATCTACGAAGCGCGGCTGACGCCGCACCGGTCGATGACGCCGCACGCTTTCTATCTTTTCATCCTGATATTCTGTCTCGGCCAGGTCCTGTTTGCGCTGCCTTTCTTTTTCATGGGGGCCTGGCCGGTCGCGGGCTTCATGGGCCTTGACGCTCTCGGCCTCTATCTCGCCTTTCGCGTGAGCTTCCGCGCCGCGCGCAGCCACGAGACGCTCGATCTCACGCCGCTCGAACTCGTTTTCGCGCAGATCGGCGCGCGCGGACAGCGAAGGGAATGGCGGTTCAACCCATCCTGGGTGCGGCTCGAACAGACCGTGCATGAAGAATTCGGCACTGAGCGGGTCGAGTTGGTCTCGCGAGGCGAAACCATCGAGATCGGCGCCTTTCTCGGGCCTGACCAGAAGGCCGAGCTGGCGCTCGAACTCAATCGTGCGCTCGTCGACGCGAGGATGGGCGCGCGTTTCAGCTAGCGCCGCTGGCTCAATATGGCGTCGGCTTCGCGTATTAGGCGCGCCTCATGGCGCTTGTAGTAGCGCCAAAGTATGAACACCCCGATCGCCAGACCGCAGGCGAGGGCGATTGCAATCGGACCTTTGATCTTTTCGAAACCGGCGGTGAGAAAATAGGCTCCGTAGCCGAAAACGCAGGCCCAAACGATGCCGCCGGCGGCGTTGTAGATGAAGAAGCGGCCGGGCGGCAGATGATTTGCGCCGGCGAGCGAGGCGGCGAGAATCCGCAATAGAGCGAAGAAGCGCCCGAAAAACACGATGGCGCCGCCCCATCGGTAAAACAGATATTGTCCTAAGCGCAGTTTCTCGGGCCCAAGCCCGACATAATGGCCGTAGCGCTCGAGCAGTTTCGTGCCGAACTCGCGCCCGAGCCAATAGCCGACATTGTCGCCGACGATTGCGCCTGCGGCTGCAGCCACAACGATGTCTTCGATGGCCATCGCCCCAGAGAGCCGGGCGAAAATCGCCGCGCCGACCAGCATGGTTTCGCCCGGCAACGGAATCCCGGCGCTCTCTAGCGCCACGACAAAAAAAATCGCCCAATAGCCAAAGGTCGAAAGGATGGCGGCGATCTGCGCCTGATCGAGTAGATGCGGCATCACCGGCCAGGAACGAGACGGCTCTCGACCTTTATATAGGCCAGACAGAGAAAAGGGCGACGTCGCCGAGCGACGCCGCCCTTTCAAGCGGAAAGGCTAGCGGTCAGTGGTACCGCAGCGCATTCTCACGCGCGGCGCTGAACCCATAGGGTGGCGTGGTGGCGATTGCTTCGCCGTCTACAAAGAAAGGGTCCCGCTCCAGCGCCGCTTCGAGCACTTCACGCAGGCCTCTGAGCAGAGGCTGGTCGTCACGGACAACCTTGACGCGAAGCGCCTCTTGCGCCGCTTCGTCGGACCGGCTCGCGAAGTCCCGCACCGCGAGGACGACGAACTTGCCCACGCTGAGGCCCTTCTCGCCAGCGACCACGCGCACCCGTTCGGCGAAGTGTCCGCCGATGCACGACAGCGCGGCTTGAGCGACCTTGTCGTTAGAGCAGGAATTGATCAGATCCAGGATGACCATGATGACCTCCGCCCTTGACCCCCGTTTCCCAGTTCTCGTTGGTCGCGGACGTTTTGCCCCGCGACATTTGTTCCAGTTCACGCGCCGTAGCGCGCGTCTGGTTCGTCAAGCTGTCCAGTTAAGCTGGACGTCATCTCTATAAAAATTGCGAGAATCTCCTCATCCGGTTCCCGGATGGGATCTCAAAGCTGGCGAACACAAGGTCGGCGCCAAGAGGCGCTCCCAAGCCGCGGCTGATTGCTTTCTAACTGAAAGCCGTGACAGCTTCGCGACGAAAGTTCGTCAGCATATCAACAACATATCGATTGGCCGAGCTAAGGCCACAGCTCGACCTCTGACTCAACTCGTGGCCGGAGCAATAGTTCCGAGCGGCAAAAAAATTCGTAGCTGCAGCGCAAAAATTTTAGGCGCCGCAAAAAATGCTCACCAATTGCCGATATTCGGCGCCGAAGCCCAGGGTTCAACGGGCGGCAGCGGCCCGCCTTTTTGCAGCAGTTCGATCGAGATCATGTCCGGCGTTCGCACGAAAGCCATATGGCCGTCTCGCGGCGGCCGGTTGATCGTCACCCCCGCCGCCTGCAGACGCGCGCAGGTCTCGTAAATATTCTCGACGGCGAAGGCGAGGTGCCCGAAGTTTCGTCCCCCCGCATATTCGTGCTCATCCCAATTATAGGTGAGTTCGACCAGCGGCGCGTCTTTTTCCTTGGCCCCAACGGCGTCGTCGGGCGCCGCGAGATAGACGAGCGTGTAGCGCCCCTTCTCATTTTGGGTGCGACGCACCTCTTTCAGTCCAAGCAGTCCACAAAAGAAATTGAGCGAGCGGTCGAGGTCGCCGACCCGAATCATGGTGTGCAGAAATCTCATCGTGCGGCTCCTATCTCATGGGTCTCTTATGGGTCGGCCATAGTTCTACCACTGGGTCGCCGCGGATTTGCGCCCCTGCCGGCTGCTTGCTAGAGGGCTGGCGATCCCAAAAACATAGAGTGGCGCGTTTACGTGACCCAGGCGAAGGTTCTTCCAAGAGCGAGAACAAGCGTGAAGCTCGCGGCCGCCAAGGCGTCCATTGCTGCGAGCGCTTTGCTCGCTGCCGCCAAACTTGCCGCTGGACTATGGTCCGGTTCGCTTGCGCTCCTTTCAGAGTCCGGCCACGCCTTCGTCGACACCGGCGCGACAACGCTGACCTATTTCGCCGTGCGCGAAGCGGAGAAGCCAGCGGACGAAGAACATCACTACGGCCACGGCAAATATGAGGCGCTCGCCGCGCTGATCGAAACCGGCTTCCTATTCGGTCTCGCGCTGTTCGTCGTCGCCGAAGCATGGAGACGCCTGCAAGAAAAGAATGTCGAGATCGACGCCGGTTGGCCGATCTATGGCGTTCTCGTCATTTCGATCGGCATCGACTACGTGCGTGCGCGGCAGTTGCGCCGCATCGCAAAAGACGAGGGCAGCGACGCCCTGGCCGCTGACGCGCTGCATTTCGCCAGCGATCTGGTGTCGTCGACTCTGGTGCTCATCGGCCTCGTTGCGGCGCATTATGGGTTCGAGCGCGGCGACGCGCTGGCGGCGCTGGGCGTCGCGGCCTTTATCGCCGTAGCCGGTTTTCGAGTGGGCCGACGCACCATCGACACTTTGCTCGACGCCGCGCCGCGCGAACTCGCGCCGCATGTCGAAAGGGCGATCGCCGAGGCGCCGGGCGTCATCGCGATCGATTCTCTGCGGCTGCGCACGATCGGTCCCGATATCGTCGGCGAGGCGACGATTGGGGTGGCGCGCGGACTGCGCGTGGAGCAGGCGGCGCGGATCAAATCGGCGGTCTCTGAGGCCATCGCCGGCGTGACGCCGCGCGCGCATGTCACGCTGTCGGTCGAGCCGCGCGCGCTCGATGACGAAACGATCGCGGAGCGCATCCTGCTGGTGGGCGCGCGCCGCCACATTCATGCGCATCACGTCATCGCCCAGCAGGTCGACGGCCGCCTGTCGATCGGCGTCGACATTGAACTCGACGGCGCCATGACGCTTGGCCGTGCGCACGCCATCGCCACCGATTTCGAAAGCGCGCTGCGTGACGAATTCGGCGCCGACGCCGAAGTCGAGACGCATATTGAGCCGCTCGAAATGCATCTGCTCTCGGCGCATGCCGCGGATCGGGCCGCCGCCGGCGCAATCGAAGCGGCGATTGCGCGCGTCGCCGCTCAGACCCGGCCGCCCGCGCAAGTCGGCGACGTTCGGGTCCGCAAGACGGAAGGAGGAATTGTCGTCAATTTCCGCTGCCGACTCGATTCCGCCGTTTCCGTGCAAGACGCTCATGACGCGCTTGATGAAATCGAGCGTCGCACGCGCGAGGAATTTCCGGCGATCCTGCGCATCGTCGGTCGCGCCGAACCCGATGCCCGCTGAGCGCGCTGCGTAGCCAAGAAGGCGCGCTTCGTCTATGAGAGAACCCATGACGCAGGAGCCCGACGCGAACGCAGACATCGCTTCGATGCCTTTCGAACAGGCGATGCAGGAGCTTGAGCGGATCGTCGGCGATCTGGAGAAGGGCGCCGTCTCTCTCGACGAATCCGTGAAGCTTTATGCGCGCGGTAAGGCACTGCAGGCGCGCTGCGAGAATCTCCTGGCGGAGGCTGAAGCCCGCATCGAGAAGATCACCCTTGGCGAAAACGGCCAGCCGACGGGTGTCGCGCCTTTCGACGTAGAGTGATAAGTTTCATAATGTGATTTTGCATTTGTATAAGGAATATTGCCATGGCCAAGAAGCTGGTCATTTTCTGCGACGGTACGTGGAACGAGCTGATCGAGCGCGGCACCAACGTTCTGCGAACTTTACAAGCCATCGAGAGCGCCGACGATAAGGGCGCCCCGCAACTCGTGCATTACATTGCAGGCGTGGGCACGCGTCGCGGCGAAAAATTCAAGGGCGGAACTTTTGGTTACGGAATTTCTAACAACATTAAGGATGCCTACTCCTTCCTTGTAAGCAATTACGAAGAGAATGATGAGGTCTACCTTTTCGGGTTCAGCCGGGGCGCCTACACGGCGCGCAGCATTGCAGGTCTTGTCCACAATCTCGGCATCCTTAGGCGATGTAACATGCCGTTGGTTTCGATCGCCTACGATCATTACAAAGACAAGTCGGATTGCTGGAGACCCAAGGGCGCAGACGCAGCGCAGTTCCGCAGTGATTACTGTCATCCTTGGCCCGTGAATATCCGTTTCCTCGGCGTATGGGACACAGTCGGCGCGCTGGGCGCGCCTTATGGCGAATTCCTTGGATATTTCGTCGATAAACTGTTCGGGTGCAGCTTCCACAACGTGACATTGAGCGAAAGCGTGCAAAGCGCGTATCACGCCTTGGCCGCGGATGAGCGTCGCTGGCCGTTCCGTCCGACGCCGATCGAGTTCACCGATTACCATCGCCAACGAAACGAAAAGAATCTCTCGGAGCGTAAGTTTGCGCTTTACAAGCAAAAGTGGTTTCCCGGCGTGCATTCCAACGTCGGCGGCGGCTACCGCGAATACGGATTGTCGGATTGCGCATTGGAATGGATGGTGGAATGCGCGCGCTTAAATGGACTTAATATCGCGCCGCTGGCAAAAGCGAAATTTTCCAAAGATCGCCTTTTCAAAAAGGACTATTCGCAGCCCATCGAAAAGAGCCAGAAGCTCTATTACCAATTGCTGACAGCGGCCTTTGTCAAAGCGCCGTCGCTGCTCGGCCTAAAGTCTGTCTATCCTCGCTGCGACTACGAGCTCGTGAAACACCTCACCTGGGGCGGCGAATATATACGTCCCATAGGACCCGATGAGGATGTGGAAGCGGTGTTGGAGAAGTGCGCGATTGATCCAAACTATCGCCCTGCCAATGTGCAGGCGCCGCAGGCCGCTCGTTCCCGCGTTCTTGAGTCGGCGTAGTTCTCATCGCCGCTCGCTCAGGTAATGACGCTCGGCGCGGCGCGCTGCGTATAACGTTCGATCTCAGCGAGATCGCGCGACAGCGTGATGAGGTCGGCGAGCGCGGCTTGAGTCTCCATATATTGCCGCGCAGGATCGGGTTCGAAGCACTCGATATAGACGCGCAGCGTCGCGCCAGCCGTGCCGGTGCCTGACAGGCGATAGACGATTCGCGAACCGTCGGTGAAGATCACCCGCAGGCCCTGATGCTTCGAGTCGGAGCCGTCGACCGGATCGTGATAGGCGAAGTCGTCGGCCTTCGCGACTTGCAGTGCGCCGAAACATTGGCCCTCGAGAGAAGGCAGTTGATTGCGCAGCGCTTCGATCAGCGCGTGCGCGCCATCGCTCGCGACTTCCTCATAATCGTGACGCGAATAGTAATTGCGCCCATAGGTCGTCCAATGTTGGCGGACAATGGCGTCAACGCTCTCTTTGCGAGCGGCGAGTATGTCGAGCCAGAACAGCACTGCCCACAGCCCATCCTTTTCGCGCACATGGTCGGAGCCGGCGCCGGCGCTTTCTTCGCCGCAGATCGTCACAAGGCCCGCGTCGAGCAGATTGCCGAAATATTTCCACCCCGTCGGCGTCTCGTAGAGCGGAACGCCGAGCCTTTCCGCGACGCGGTCAGCGGCGCCGCTCGTCGGCATCGAGCGCGCAATTCCTGCGATGCCCCTGCGATACCCTGGCGCGATTGTCGCGTTGGCGGCGAGGATTGCGAGACTGTCCGATGGCGTGACGAAACGGCTGCGGCCGATGATGAGATTGCGATCGCCGTCGCCGTCCGACGCGGCGCAAAGATCGGGCGCGGCGTCGGACATCGCGAGATCATAGAGATGTTTGGCGTAGACGAGATTGGGATCGGGATGATGGCCGCCGAAGTCGGGCAGGGGAATCGCATTGATGACGCTGCCCGGCCTCGCGCCAAGCTCTTTTTCGAAAAGCACGCGCGCATAGGGGCCCGTGACGGCGGACATGGCGTCGAATTTGAGGGTCAGCCCTGAGCGAAAGGCGTCGCGGATGCGATCGAAGTCAAAGAGGGTCTGCATCAGCGCTTGGTAGTTGGCGACGCTGTCGACGACGTGGACGCGCATGTCGCCGATCATCGTTTCGCCGAGCCTATCGATGTCGACGTCTTGGGATTCGACGATCTTGAATGACGTGATCTCGCGCGTGCGCGCATAGATCGCTTCCGTCACCTTCTCAGGCGCCGGACCGCCGTTCGCGACATTATATTTTATGCCGAAGTCGCCGTGCGGGCCGCCCGGATTATGGCTGGCGGAGAGCACAATTCCCCCGAAAGCCTTAAGCGAACGGATGAGCGCCGAGGCTGCAGGCGTGGACAAAATTCCGCTTTGTCCGATGACGATTCGGCCGACGCCGTTGGCGGCGGCGATCTTCAGGATCTTTTGGATGGCCTCACGGTTATAAAAACGGCCGTCGCCGCCAACGACGAGCGTTGCGTCCTGATATCCGTCTAACGCGTCGAATATCGACTGAATGAAATTCTCGAGATAATGGCGCTGCTCAAAAACCTGGACCTTCTTGCGCAGACCGGAGGTTCCCGGGCGCTGGTCGGCAAAGGGCGCCGTTGCGATCGTTGTCGCGTGTGAATTCCCCATCTGGACGGAGGCCTCGCGTCGTTATTTGCGCCGCAATCGGCGCGGCGTCCGCTTCTACAATTCGCCTCCGGGAACGGCAAAAAGGCGGCGCAGGGAAGCCCCCAACGCCGCCGTTGACACTCATCGCGAGGAGTTTTTGAGTTACCAGCCCCAGCCGTAATAGGGATATCCCCATCCGCCATAATAATAACCGGGGTAGTAGCCGTAGCCGTATGGATAGGCGCTGGAAGCCGCCAGGCCGGCGCCGAGGAGTCCCAGACCGACGCCCGCAGCGACTGCGGCGCCTGGATTGTAATAGCCGCGCCGCCAGCCCCGGCGGTACCGGACATTTTCAACCGGGCTTGAAGGCGCCACAATCGACCGATCCGGCGCGCTCATTGGCCCAGCGAGCGCTTCAGTAGGAACGGCGGTCGCGAGAGTCGCGCTGCAGAGCGCGCCAGCAAGCGCCAATTTAAGGCCTCTGTGCATTATCTATCCTCCTCTTGGCGCGACGTTCCGCCGCGCTGCGCCGCAAACCCAACTTGAGCTTGCGTGTGGACAGAACTCAGTTAGGCGCGATTCGATCCGATACGAGTGGGCCACAATGAAATTTTTTTGAGATTTAGGTTAAACTGCCGATTTCGATATCGAATGCCGAAGCCTCGACGCCGGCGTCGTGAACGAACTCCAAAAGCCTTTGACGAAAGAAGTCGCGAACGCGCGCGGCGGTCGCCGGATGCTGCTCCAAAATTAAATGAAACAAGGGCCGCAGGATTCTAAGCACGGTGGCTGGCTCGCGGGCGATGGCGGCGGCCGGGCGAGTCGACGGCGCTACAAGCGCGGTTTCGCCGATCAGCGTCCAGGGCCGAACGATCGTCGACTGCGGGCGCCCGTCGTCGTGCGGGTCGAGCGCCATTGATCCCATGGTGAGCACATAGCCGCCGTCGGAAATTTCGCCGCGTCGAAACAGCACGTCGCCGGCCCGCAGCAGGCGCGTTTCTGCCGAAATGGCGAGCATGCGCAGGGCATTGGGCTCGAAGATCGAAAACAGGGGAATGCGCGTGAGATTGTCGATATCGTCTTCCAGCGTCATGGATTTTTTTGTTTCGGCGCTCCCCAGCAATTCTATATGCGGCTCAATATGCGGCGGCCTCAGGGCATAGGATCAAAACGCTGAGTTTTCTTCGCTCGCGGCGGCGAGCCGATAGCCGTCGCGTTCCGTTTTGAGCCAGCGTGGTCGATCGGGGGTCGGCTCCAGTTTGCGTCTTAAGCGGTGGATGTGCGTTTCGAGCGTGCGTGTCGACATGTTCGGGCCGTAGCCCCACACGTCGCGAAGCAGCGCCTCGCGAGAGACTGTCGCGCCCTGTGCGCGTGCGAGCCTTGCGAGGATCGCCGCTTCTTTTTCGGTGAGCTTCACACGCGCGCCCGATGGCGTCCGCAGTTCGCCGGCTTCGAAACGATACGGTCCGACGGCGGCTGGGGCAGGGGCGGCGTCTACGAGCGTGACGAGCTCAGCAAAGCGGAACGGGCGTAGAATCACGGCGTCGACGCCTTCTGGCGGCGATCTACGCGCATCGGCGATCAGCACTATACGGGTCTTGCAGCCGCGTGCGCGCGCACCGGCAAGCGCTTCAGAGTCGACATGCGCTTCATCGAAGATTGCTGCGTCCGGCCATTCTTCGGCCATGGCGCTGAGACCGCCCTCACACAACGCATAGCGGCCAATCGCGGCAAACTGCTCGACGAGGGTGGCGCGCAATTGTGGTTCGGCGGCGATGCTGAGGGTGCGCGGAAGGGACATGGGCCGTCGGTCGCTGCTCGCTTGGAAGAGAGTATTCCTGCTATAGGCGGTCACGCGCGCCGGCGAGCGGCGCATAGAGCGTTTCCCGATCACATGGAAACATGTGATCGATAAGGAATCGCTCAAAATCAAAACGCTAGAACAGGTTCTCATCGAAAAAGTCTGTCAACTTTTTCGGAACCTGCTCTAGAACGCCATCATGCCTCGGCGATCAAAACGGGCGAAACCTGCTGGACTGGCCTTGCTGCGCGTCGCGCGGCGCATTGGCGGGCGCCCGCATGAGGGCCGGCTGATCGCAGGATCGCTCGTTCTTCCTTGCGCGCTCGGCCGCAGCGGAATCGTCCGCAACAAACGCGAAGGCGACGGCGCGACGCCGGCCGGCCGCTGGCCGCTCCTCTACTTTTACCTGCGCGCGCCTGTTCCTCTGCGCCTGGCGTGGCGGCGCACCCGGCCCAACGACCTTTGGTGCGACGACCCGCGCTCGTTCCTTTATAACAGGCCGCTCCGGGCGCCGTCGCGTCTCGGACACGAAGAAATGTGGCGTAAGGACGCCCTCTACGACGCTGTCGGCGTCATGGGCTACAATCTTCGGCCTCGCCTGCGCGGCCGCGGCAGCGCGATTTTCTTTCATATCGCCACGCAAGACCTTTCCCCCACCGCCGGCTGCGTGGCGTTGCGCCCACGGGACATGGCGCGGCTGCTGCCGCGGCTGGGACGCAACGTCGCGCTGTTGATCGGATAGGCGCCGCTGACAACCCCCTCCCTGTCCCTCCCCCGCTTTGCGGGAGAGGGAACGCTAACGAGCAGCGCCGCGCGGCATTGAATGGCGCGAAACGGTGTTGAAGCGTAAAGCCAGCGTTGATGAAGCGCCGAATCCGACTCCCTCTCCCGCGGAGCGGGGGAGGGCTGGGGAGGGGGCCTGGCCCGTCATCATGCGTGTGGTCGATCAGACGTCGCCCTCGCCTTCAAGGGGAAGGTGGATCGGGATAATCCCGCTCGCCCATGATCGCCGAGCCGACCCGGACATAGGTCGCGCCGAGCTGGATCGCGAGCTCGAAGTCCGAGCTCATGCCCATGGACAATTCGCTAATCCCATTGCGCGCGGCGATATCGGCGAGCAGCGCGAAATGCGGCGAGGCCTGCTGGTCGACGGGCGGCACGCACATTAAGCCTTCGATTTGCAGCCCGTATGCGTCGCGGCAGGCGGCCAAAAAGCCGTCGGCGTTTTCGGGAAGGACCCCGGTCTTTTGCGGCTCGGCGCCGGTGTTGACCTGCACGAAAAGCCGCGGGCGCTTGCCTGTTTTGGAGATTTCATCGGAAAGCGCCTTGGCGATCTTCTCCCGGTCGACGCTCTCGATGACGTCGAAAAGCTCCACCGCCTCGCGCGTCTTGTTCGATTGTAGCGGGCCGATGAGATGCAATTCGATATCCGAGTATTTTTCCCGCAGCTTCGGCCACTTCGCCGCGGCCTCCTGCACCCGGTTTTCTCCGAAAATGCGGTGGCCCGCCTCAAGCAAGGGAACGACCGCCTCGGCTGGAAAGGTCTTGGTGACGCAGACGAGGCGCACCGAGCGGGGGTCGCGGCCGCAGTCCGCTGCGGCGCGGCATATCGCGTCGCGCGTCGATTCAAGGCGATCTAAGGCTCCCATGGCCAGCGAAAATCGCGATTTCCGTCAAAGGGTCAAGCGCCAATCTTTTGCGCCTTCGCAGTGCGGAACTTCGTTCATCTCCGCGCGTTAAGCTGCCGGCGGGGGAAGATGCGGGATCGTCGCGACGTTCATAAGTAAGAAACGCTCCCGCCATACCAGTGATTATTTCCACAGCATTGGAGGCCGACAATGGTCAATGACAGCCTGGTTTATGAAGACCGCACGATGCATCTGCATCATCTGCGCCGCAAATGGGGATGGATCGTCGCGCTTGGCGCGCTGATGCTCATTGGCGGCCTTTTTGCGCTCTACGACGTCACGACCGCCACGCTCGTGACCGTGTTTTACGTCGGCGCGGCGATGCTCGTCGCCGGCGCCATGGAAATCGTCACCGCCGTTCAGATCCGGCCCTGGACCAGGGCGCTGCTGTGGGGCGTGATCGGCATCATCACGATCGTCGCTGGTTTCCTGGTCTTTCGCGACCCGTTGCTCGCGGCGGTGTCTCTGACGGCGATCATCGGCGTCGCGCTGATCGTCGCCGGCCTGTTCAAGCTGATCCTCGCTTGGCACATCCGCGACGTCGGTCCCTGGGGCCTTGTGGCGTTCTCGGGGCTGATCAGCATTGTGCTGGGCGGGATGATCCTGGCGCAGTGGCCGATGTCCGGCCTTTATATCCTCGGCTTGTTCCTCGCGATCAATCTGATCTTCGAGGGCGTCAGCTGGATCACTGTCGGCCTTTCGGCGAAGGCTTGAGCGGGCGAGAAAAAGGTAAGGGGCCGGCGTTCGGCCCCTTGAGTTTTCAAGGCGGCCAGATGGCGCCCGCCTTTGACATCCCTTTGACCCCCCGGCATTAGAGGCGCACTCCAGAAAGAATTTTGACCGGACGCGCCAGCCAGATGAGACCCGAACGCTATAATTTCGCCGAGGCGGAGCCGCGCTGGCAAAAGATATGGGAAGAAAAACAATCTTTTAAGGCAGGCGTTCGTCCCGACGCCGCCAAATATTACGTGCTCGAGATGTTTCCCTATCCCTCGGGCCGGCTGCACATGGGCCATGTGCGCAATTACTCGATGGGCGACGTCATCGCGCGCTTTATGCGCGCCAAGGGTTTCGACGTCTTGCATCCGATGGGGTGGGACGCTTTCGGACTTCCCGCTGAAAACGCCGCGGCGCAGACCGGCGCGCATCCCGCGCAATGGACTTACGCCAATATCGCGGCGATGCGGGCGCAGCTCAAAACCCTGGGCCTGTCGCTCGACTGGTCCCGCGAGATCGCGACCTGCGATCCCGAATATTACGGGCGCCAGCAGAAGCTCTTCCTCGATTTTCTGAAAGCCGGCATCGTCGACCGCAAGAAGTCGAAGGTGAACTGGGACCCCGTCGACATGACCGTGCTCGCCAATGAGCAGGTCATCGACGGCCGCGGCTGGCGCTCGGGCGCACTCGTCGAGCAGCGCGAGCTGACGCAGTGGTTCTTCAAGATCACGTCCTATTCGGAAGAGCTGCTGACGGCGCTCGATACGCTCGACCGCTGGCCCGACAAGGTGCGGCTCATGCAGCGCAATTGGATTGGGCGCTCGGAAGGCATGCTCGTTCGCTTCGCGCTCGCCGAGCACTTGGGTACAGCTCGCGAGGTCGAGGTTTTCACCACCCGCGCCGACACGCTCTTTGGCGCGAAATTCGTCGCGCTCGCGGCCGACCATCCGTTGGCGAGGGCCGCTGCCGAAAGAGACCCCGCGCTCGCCGCCTTCGCAGAGGAGTGCCGGCGCGGCGCGACATCTGCTGAAGCGATCGAGACCGCCGAAAAGAAGGGCTACGACACTGGCCTACGCGTCGTTCATCCCTTCGATCCGAACTGGACGCTGCCCGTCTATGTCGCGAATTTCATCCTGATGGACTATGGCACGGGCGCGATCTTCGGCTGTCCGGCGCACGACCAGCGCGACCTCGATTTCGCGACGAAATACGCGCTCGGCTTCAAGGTCGTCGTCTGCCCGGAGGGCCTTGCTTCCCAAGAGCTCGAGAAGCAGATCGCCGAAAGCGGCGAGGCTTTTGAGGGCGACGGCCGGCTCGTGAATTCCGGCTTTCTCGACGGGCTCACTGTGCCGGAAGCGAAGGAAGAGGTCACCAACCGTCTGACGACGACGGCGCTGTTCGACCGGCCGCAGGGCGAACGGAAGGTCAATTTCAAGCTGCGCGACTGGGGAATCTCGCGCCAGCGTTATTGGGGTTGTCCGATCCCGATCATCCATTGCGAGACCTGTGGGCTGGTGCCGGTTCCAGAGGCCGATCTGCCTGTGAAGCTGCCTGAGGACGTCTCTTTCGATCAGCCGGGTAATCCGCTCGATCGACATCCAAGCTGGAAGAACGTTCCCTGTCCCTCGTGTGGCGCGCCGGCGCGGCGCGAGACCGACACGATGGACACTTTCGTCGATTCGTCCTGGTACTATGCGCGCTTCGCTGATCCGCACAATGAAACGGCGCCGGCGGCCGCCGAAGCGCTCGCGCGCTGGCTGCCGGTCGATCAATATATTGGCGGCATCGAGCACGCGATTTTGCATCTTCTCTATTCGCGCTTTTTTGCCCGCGCCATGCGCGACAGCGGCCATGCCGCGGTCGCCGAGCCTTTCGCCGGGCTCTTCACCCAGGGCATGGTCGTTCACGAGACCTATCGCGCGCCGGACGGCCAATGGGTCGCACCCTACGAGGTTCGCATCGAGGCCAAGGAAGGCGGACGCCGCGCTTTTCTCACCGACGGCGACGTCGAGATCGAAATCGGCCCGATCGAGAAAATGTCGAAGTCGAAAAAGAACACGGTCGATCCAGACGATATCGTCGCGAGCTATGGCGCCGATACGGCGCGGCTCTTCGTTCTGTCCGACAGCCCGCCCGATCGCGACGTGATCTGGTCGGACGAGGGCGCGCAGGGCGCCTGGCGCTTCGTTCAGCGCTTGTGGCGTCTGACCGGCGAATTGGGACGGGTCGCGGCGCCCGTTGGCGCCGAGCCCCCGGCGGCGTTTCACGATCTCGCGCTTGCCGTGCGCAAGGCGACGCATCGTTCGATCGCCCAGGCGAGCGAAAATATCGAGCGACTGCGCTTCAATAGCGCCATCGCCCGCATCCGTGAATTCGCCAATGAGCTGACGAGCGCGCTCGACGCCGTGACCGAAACGCCTGTCCCGGCCGATCTCGCCTTCGCCTTCCGCGAGGCGGCGGATGCGCTCATTCGCCTCGTCGCGCCGATGACGCCGCATGTCGCCGAGGAATGCTGGGCCGATTTGGGCCATAAAGGCCTGGTTGTTGAGGCGGCTTGGCCAGTGGCCGATCCTACCCTTGTGGCGCAGGAGATGATAAGCCTGCCGGTGCAGGTCAATGGCAGAAAGCGCGCCGAAATTCTCGTCGCGCATGACGCCGACGAAGAAACGATTCGCAAAGAGGCTTTGGCGCAAGATGGCGTTCAGCGCGCCATGGAAGGCAAGCCCTTAAAGAAGTTCATTCTGGTTCCGAAGAGGATCGTCAATGTGGTCGTTTAGCGAAGCGGCAGTTGGCAAGTCGGCAGTTAGCAAGTCGGCAGTCGGCGGTCGTCCTACTGCCGATTGCCGACTGCCGACTGCCTTCTTCCAGCATGTGGCGGTTCTATGCATGGCGCTTATGGCCATGCCGCTCGCCGGCTGCCTGCAGCCGCTTTACGCGCCGGTGGCGCCCGGCATCGACGCCTCGCCTCTGGCGGCTGAGCTTCAATCGATCGCCGTCGACGAAATTCCGTTGCAGCTTGGACATTATGTCCGAAATGAGCTGATCTTCGGCCTGAACGGCACCGGCTCGCAGCCGCCGCCGCGCTACCGGCTGATGGTTACGCTCCGCGAACGCGTGCAGACGCCGATTCTCGACACGGTGACAGGTCGCGCTACTTCGGCGGCGGTGATCGTCGACGCCGAATATCGGCTTATCACCATCCCTGGCGAGGTCGAGGTGACGAAGGGCATCGCCTTCAACATTGCAAGCTACGATCGTTTCTCGAACCGCTTCTCCAATGTGCGCGCCGCGCGCGACGCAGAGATTCGCGACGCGCGGGTCATCGCCGAATCGATCCGCACCAGGATTGCGACGGTGATGGCGGCGCGCTTGTCGTCCGCTCCGCCGCCTGTCCTCCCCAATTGATGGGAGAAGCAGACAACAGCGCATCATGACGGCGGTCAGGAGTCGCGACGCCGAACGCTTCATCGCCGCGCCGCCCGAGAGCGTTTTTCTGTTCCTCGTCTTCGGCTCGGATGCCGGCATGGTGCGCGAGCGCGCGCTTGCCCTCGTCGATAAGCGCGTCGACGATCGCCACGACCCGTTCGAATTCGTCGAGATGAGCGGCGACGCGGTCGCCTCTGATTCGCTTGCGCTGCTCGATGAAGCGAACACCACGCCGCTCTTCGGCGGACGGCGCGCAATTCTCGTCGAGGCCGGCGCGAAGTCGGTCATTCCGGCGATCACTTCGCTCATCGCCGCGCCGCCGGCCCACTGCACGATCGTGCTGACCGCCGGCGCGCTGAGACGCGACTCGCCGCTGCGCAAGCTTATCGAAGCCGCAAAGCAGGGTGCGGCGATCGAATGCCAGCCTGATGCAGAAGCCGATTTGCAGGCGCTGATCGATCGCAGCCTGCGTGACGCGGGACTTGTGGCAAGCCCCGAAGCGCGCAGCCTGCTGCTGGGCGCGCTTGGCGAAGACCGGCTGATGAGCCGCGCCGAGCTTTCAAAGCTCGCGCTCTATATGCATGGTCGCGAGCATGTCGAGGCGAAGGACGTCGAAGCAATCGTCGCGCATGCCTCGAACATTGCCTCGGATCGCGTCGTCACGGCGGCGTTCGGGGGCGCCCCTGACATTGGCGTGGCGCTCGACACTTATTTCGCGCAGGACGGCGACGCGCAGCAGCTTCTTATCGGCGCGCTGCGCTACGCCGTAGCGCTGCATCGCGGGCGTCTTTCCATGGAGCGTGAAGGCGGGCGTCCCGACGCCGGCGTCTCGGCGCTGATGCGCGCAGGCTTCGGCTTCATCCATCGCGCGCTGATGGAGGAGCAACTCAAGAGCTGGTCATCCGCGCGCCTTGGCGCGCTAATCGAGCCGCTGCGCGCGGCGCAGACGCGAGCGCGCGCCAACGCCGCCATTGCGCAAATGGAGGCCGAGCGCGCGCTGTGGAACGTCGCGAAAGCCGCGCGGCGGTAGTCAGCCCACGCCTTCGTCCATCAATACGTTGAAGCCGCCGAAGATCATGCGTTTGCCATCGAAGGGCATCGGCATGTCCTTCATGCGCGGGTCTTCGTGCATTTTCTTGTGCGCCGCGTCGCGCACGTCTTTTGACGGCCAGAGGACCCATGAGAACACGACGCTTTCGCCGCTCTCGGCGGCGACGGCGCGTTTGAAGTCGGTGACTTTGCCGTCGGGCACGTCGTCGCCCCAGCATTCGACGACGCGTAGCGCGCCCCATTCTTTCATGATGGGCCACATCAGCGCGGCGGCTTTGCGGTAATCGTTCTTATTGCCCGCAGGCACGGGGATCACGAAACCGTCGACATAGCTCATTGCGCCGCTCCTTCTTTCTGACATGCCTTTGACGCCGCCTCAGCGTCCATCCACATGATTTCCCAAATATGACCGTCGGGATCTTCGAAGCTGCGGCCATACATGAAGCCGAAATCCTGCGTCGGCGTCGGGTCCGGCGCGCCGCCGGCGCGGGTCGCCTTGTCGACGATGTCATCGACGTCGGCGCGGCTCTCCGCCGAAATGCAGATCAGAACTTCGGCGCTCGTATGGGCGTCGGCGATCTTCTTCGTCGTGAACTGCCGGAATTTGTCATGCGTGAGGAGCATCGCGTGGATCGTATCGGAGAAAACGAGGCATGACGCGGTGTGATCGGAGAACTGCGGATTCTTCCTGGCGCCGATCGATTCATAGAAGGCGGTCGCCTTCGGGAGATCGGCGACGGGAAGATTGACGAAGATAAGCTTGGACATTCGGCGCTCCTCTCAAACCAGCCGTTGCGAAATCTACCCGATAAGTTATAAAATGCAACAATGAAGTTAGAAAAAATAACTAAAAAAAGGGGGCTTGCGGAGAAGAGCGCCCTTTCCGTGCGCAGCTATGACGACGCCTGTGGCGCCGCCCATGCGCTTGATCTTATTGGCGAACGCTGGGCGCTGCTGGTGATGCGCGAACTGATGTTCGGCCCAAAAAGGTTCAGCGACCTGCGCGCCGATCTTCCGGGAATCAGCGCCAATGTGCTGACGCAGCGGTTGGAGCGGCTCGAGGAAATAGGCGCGCTAAAACGGCGTAAGCTGCCGCCGCCGGCGGCGAGTCATGTCTATGAACTGACGCCCTGGGGCTATGAGATCGAGCCGGTCTTAGGCGTGCTCGGCAGCTGGGCGGCGCGCTCGCCTCTCCACGATCCGACGCTGCCTTTGAGCGCGGCCTCGCTGATGTTGTCCTTCAAGACGATGTTCGACGCGCGCCGCGCCAAGGGATTGAACGCGCGCATCGGCTTTCGCATCGGCGACGAGACGTTTCTTGTGCGCATCCATGGCGGCAAATGCGACGCCGCGCGGCAGGCGTTGGACGGCGCCGACGTCATCTTCGCTGGAGAGGCGACAGCGATCGCGGCGGCGGTCTATGGCGGCGCGCCACTTAAAGCGCTCGAAGCAAAAAAGGCGCTTGTGATTGAAGGCGATCGCGCGCTTGCGAAACGCTTTACCGGACTCTTTCCGCTGCCGCCGAAAATATGAAAATCAGTTAGGTTGATTCTATTCGTGCAGCGTCATTCCCGGCAGGCCGCAGGCCTGACCGGGAATCCAGAGACTCTACCGAGTCAATGGACTTTGCTCTGGATTCCCGATCGCGCGCAGAGCGCGCGTCGGGAACGACGTGCTCAGCATTTCTTCGGTTCACGCTGCCCTCGCGAGACTCTCGAACAAGGCGCGGCCGTCGGTTCCGCCGACGAGCGGGTCGATGAGATTTTCCGGATGCGGCATGAGGCCGAGCACATTGCGCTTTTCCGAATAAATCCCGGCGATGTCGTTGCGCGAGCCATTGGGATTGGCGTCGCCGCCGACCCTGCCGGCTGAATCACAGTAGCGGAAGGCGACAAGGCCCTCGCTCTCGAGCCGCTCGATCGTCGCGTCATCGGCTTCGTAATTGCCCTCGCCATGCGCAATGCAGACTTCGATGATCTGGCCCTTGGCGTAATGCCGCGTAAACGCGGTGTCGTTTCGTTCGACCTTGAGATGCTGCATCCGGCAAACGAAACGCAGATTGGCGTTGCGCATCAGCACGCCGGGGAGAAGGCCGCTTTCGCAAAGAATCTGGAAGCCGTTGCAGACGCCGAGCACAAGTCCGCCGCGCGTGGCATGCGCGCGCACCGCATCCATGATCGCCGCGCGCCCGGCGATGGCGCCGCAGCGCAGATAGTCGCCATATGAAAAGCCTCCGGGCAACACGACAAGGTCAGTCCCGGCGGGCAGATCATGGTCGGCATGCCAGAGCATCGCCGGCGCGACGCCCGTCGCCTGTTTCAGCGCGCGCGCCATATCGCCTTCGCGATTGGAGCCAGGAAAAACGACGATGGCGGTTTTCATGCGCGTGTCCTAATGCAAGTCGGCAGGTCGGCAGTCGGAAAAGCGCCTAATGCCGACTGCCGGAGCCCGACTGCCGTTTATCGCGTCACACATCGATCTGGTAGTTTTCGATCACGGTGTTGGCGAGCAGCTTTTCGCAGGCCGTTCGCAATTGAGTCTTGGCGGCGTTCGCATCCGCGCCGGCGAACTCCACGTCGAACACCTTGCCTTGCCGCACGCTCGCGACGCCTTCGACGCCAAGCGACTTCAGCGCGCCCTCGATCGCCTTGCCTTGCGGATCGAGGATGCCGGATTTGAGAGTGACGACGACGCGAGCTTTCATGCGCTGTTCCATTTCAGAAGGTCGTGGAACGGTTACTGGCTCGCCGCGTAAAGGGCAAGCCGACGCATTAGAGTAGGCCCGTGCCGCGATAGATCTCGCGCAAGCTCAGGCGTGCGCCGATGATGGGCAGGTCGAGTTCGCTCCCAACCGTTTCAAAACGGCGCTCAGCGAATCCGTTCACGCGATCAAACGAGACGACTTCAACCGCGTCCTGCGCGATGACAACATACTGCCTGAGCGACGGCAGCGTCGCATAGGCTTTCCGCTTCCAACGCAGATCCTTGTTAGCCGTCGACGGCGAAAGGACCTCAAACGCGATGATCATGTCATTGCATTCGATGCCGGTGAAGGTCGAGGGTCGAATCAGAACGTCAGGAACTGGCACGCTGATGTCGGAAATGCGGACGCCCAGCCCCGGCAGCACCTCCCAGGGAGCGCTTGTCTGTCGCGCCAGCACATCGAGCAATACCGTGAGATTGCGAATGATCGTCTGATGCAGACGGCTGGCCGTGGCGTTCAAGATCGGCTCCCCGTCGATCAGCTCCCATTTTTCCTCGTCGGGACGCGTGGCGGTGAACGCGAAGAACTCCTCCGCGCGCATCGGACCTGAATCGAGGTGAGGAACGCCCATGGCGGCCCTTTGAGGATTACTGCACCAGCTTCGGCGCGCCGGTGCGGATCGTCTCGTTTTCCTGCATGATGCCGAGGCGGCGAGCGACCTCGGTGTAGGCCTCGACGAGCCCGCCCAGATCGCGACGGAAGCGATCCTTGTCGAGCTTGTCGTTCGACTTCATGTCCCACAGCCGGCAGCTGTCGGGCGAAATCTCGTCGGCGACGACGATTCGCATCATGTCGCCTTCCCAGAGCCTTCCGCATTCCATCTTGAAGTCAACGAGGCGAATGCCGACGCCGAGGAACAGTCCAGAGAGGAAGTCGTTGACGCGGATGGCGAGCGCCATGACGTCATCGATCTCCTGCGGAGTCGCCCAGCCAAAGGCGGTGATATGCTCCTCCGACACCATCGGGTCGTCGAGCGCGTCGTTCTTGTAATAGAACTCGATGATCGAGCGGGGCAGCTGCGTGCCTTCTTCCATGCCGAGGCGCTTGGAGAGCGAACCGGCCGCGACATTGCGCACGACGACTTCGAGCGGGATGATCTCCACCTCGCGTATCAGCTGTTCGCGCATGTTCAACCGGCGGATGAAGTGGGTCGGCACGCCGATGCTGTTCAAATGCTGGAAGATATATTCGGAGATCCGGTTGTTGAGCACGCCCTTGCCGTCGATCACCTCGTGCTTCTTCGCATTGAAGGCCGTGGCGTCGTCTTTGAAGTGCTGAATCAAAGTGCCGGGCTCCGGGCCCTCATAGAGGACCTTGGCCTTGCCCTCGTAGATGCGGCGTCGGCGGTTCATTGGGATCAACCGGGGCTTGAGGAAGTCCATGTGGCGGGTCGTCGCTCCTCCGAAGTGGGTGTACGCATGCCGGCCTTGCGGCGCGGCCCTCAGGGAGCGACGGCGGGCGCGCGCCCTGGCCGCGAATACCGGCGGTCCTAGCGTCTTTGGCGGCCAGTGACAAGCCGACATCACACTCTATCGCAAAGGGAAAGGCGATACAACGCGCCTAAAATCCGTGCTTTTGCCTGCGGCAACGACTGCGCTTTCGACCATTGGCTTTGCGCGCGAATACGCCTATATCGGGCCGTCGCCGATGTGGCAGACCGCCGAGCCCTCACTCTTAAAGAACAATCCGGCCGAGGATGGACATGAGCACTTTCGACCAGCGTGAAGACTCCTTCGAAAAACGCTTTGTCCATGAAGAAGAGCTGCAGTTTCGCGCCGAGGCGCGCCGCAACAAGCTGCTTGGCCTTTGGGCTGCCGAAAAGCTCGGCAAGACCGGCGCCGAGGCGCAGGCCTACGCCGAGTCCCTCGTCGCCGCGGAAGTCGCCGCCGACGCCAATGAGCGCGTCGTGGCTCAGGTCAAGAATGATTTCGAGGCGGCTGGGGTGAACCAGTCCGAACACCAGATCCGCCGCACCATGGACGAAATGCTGGCCAAGGCGAAGGCGGAGATCAAGGCGGGCGAGTAGCCGCTAGGGCGTTTATTCATTTTCTTGGACGATGGTCGCGCCATGCGCGATTCGTCCCTGAGAACGCCGCGACAGAAACCGCTTTCGGAAGCTTCCCGTTTTTCGGCTGCGCCGCCTGTCGCCGAAGAAGCGGCATCGTGGCTGCGCTATCTCGCCGGCGAGCGACGCGCTTCTCGGCATACGGTCGAGGCCTATGGCCGGGACCTCGCCGCGTTTCTTTCCTTTCTGACCGATCATTTCGGCGAGCGGCCCGGCGCCGCTCAGCTGAAATCTCTCCAGCCGGCGGACCTGCGGGCCTATCTCGCCAAGCGTCGACGCGATGGATTGGAGAGCCGCTCGCTGCTGCGGGCGCTCGCCGCCGTGCGCAATTTTCTTCGGTTTCTTGAAAAAAAGGGCCTCGCCCGCACCGACGTCTTTGGCGCCGTTCGCGCGCCCAAGCGCCCGCACAGCCTGCCTAAGGCGCTTACCGTGACTGACGCGCGCGACATCGTCGACCCGGAGCAGCGGGCCGGCGAGGCGCGCGAGCCTTGGGTCATCGCCCGCGACGCCGCGGTGCTGGCGCTGCTCTACGGCGCGGGACTGCGAATTTCGGAGGCGCTGTCGATCGCCCGCGCCGACGCGCCCGTAGGCGCCGTTGACCGCGTGACGATCCTGGGGAAGGGCGGCAAGAGCCGGACCGCGCCGGTTATCGCGCCGGTCCGCGAGGCGATCGACGCCTATCTCGCCATCTGCCCCTATGACCTTACCGACGGTCCGCTTTTTGTCGGCGCACGGGGCGGGCCGCTGTCGCCGCGCATCGTTCAACTCGCCGTCCAGCGCCTGCGCGGCGCGCTTGGGCTGCCCGACAGCGCGACGCCGCATGCGCTGCGCCATTCCTTCGCCACGCATCTTCTCGGCCGCGGGGGCGATCTGCGGACGATCCAGGAATTGCTCGGCCACGCCTCGCTCTCGACGACGCAGATTTATACGGCGGTCGACAAGGCGCGGCTCCTCGACGCCTATAAGTCGGCGCATCCGCGCGCGAAGTGAGGCCTCGCTAACGCGTCATGCCCGCGCTTGTCGCGGGCATCCACGTATTGATTTGGATGGCGGGGACAAGCCCGGCCATGACGCGGCTCTTAGTCTCGCTCACTCCACCGGCTCCACGGCGCTAATCTCGATTCCGAAGCCGGAGAGGCCGACGAAGGCGCGCGGGCGCGAGGACGAGGAGCGCAGGCGGATCGACGAGACGCCCAAGTCTTTCAATATCTGCGCGCCGAGCCCGACGTCGAGCCATTGCCGCTTGCGCGTCTCTTCGGCCTTTTCCTCTTGGTCCTCTCGCCCCCCTTGGCGTCCCACGATATTGGCCGGCACGCCGGCGGCGCCGTCGCGCAGATAGACGAGCACGCCGCGTCCTTCGCGGGCGAAACGCGCCAACGTCTTCTTGATCGTCGGCGCACCGCACATGACGTCGGAGATGATGTCGGCGCGATGCAGGCGCGTCGGCACGTCGCGTCCGTCGCCGATCGCGCCGAGCACGAAGGCGAAATGCTGCACGCTGTCGAAAGGCGTCACATAGGCGTGGCCGATCATCTCCCCTGCCTCCGTGGCGACGGGAAAAGTCGCGACGCGTTCTACGAGTTTCTCGCGCGCCTGGCGAAACGCGATGAGATCGGAAACCGACACGAGTTTGAGATTATGCGCGCTGGCGAATTGCTCGATCTGGCCGCCGGTCATCACCGTTCCGTCATCATTGGCAAGTTCGCAAATGACGCCGACGGCCGGCAGGCCGGCGAGTCTGCATAAGTCGACCGCCGCTTCCGTGTGCCCGGAGCGCATCAGCACGCCACCGTCCTTGGCGATCAGCGGAAAGACATGGCCCGGCCGCACGAAATCATTCGCGCCCATATTGCCATTGGCGAGCGCGCGCACCGTATTGCAGCGTTGCTCGGCGGAAATGCCGGTGGTGAGCCCGTGACGCGCGTCGACGGAGACGGTGAAGGCCGTCGCGAGCGGCGCGTCGTTTTCGGCGACCATCGGCGCGAGATGAAGGCGGCGCGCCTCCTCGAGGGTTAGCGGCGCGCAGACGATTCCGCTCGTGTGGCGGATGATGAAGGCCATTTTGTCCGGCGTGCAGAGTGACGCGGCGATGACAAGATCGCCTTCGTTTTCGCGGTCGTCGTCATCGGTGACGACGACCATCTCGCCTCGGGCCACGGCCTCGATGGCTTCGGTGATGGAATGGGACAATCGGCTCTCCAGCCTGCTTCGCGGATTTTTGCGCCGCCTTTGCGATTTCGTTTATCTAGACGGGCGGCGGCGAGGTTTCAAACCGGGCGTCGAAGCGCTTGTCGCGGATGTCATTCCCGACGCGCGGAGCGCGATCGGGAATCCAGGGGGATTTGACCGTTCCTGACGTTGCTCTGGATTCCCGGTCGGGCCTGCGGCCCGCCGGGAATGACAATGCGCTAAAGCAAGGAAGAAGGGAGGCTTTATTGCCGGACGCAAAATTGAAGAAGCGCGCGATCTCAAGCTTCCTGAGAACGCTGGCGACGGCCGCGCTGGCGCTCTTTTCGTTGTCCGCGATCGCAGGCCAAAACCCCTGCGCCGAAGTCCAAGAGGGAGGCGTCGCCTATACAGTTTGCGATTTCGACGCGCGCAAGAGCGACATTCGGCTTTTTCTGCGCAATGAGACGGGCGAGACCTATGGCGACTTCTCTCGCTTGGCAAGCGAACTCGCCAGCAAGAGCGAGACGCTCGTCTTCGCGATGAACGCCGGCATGTATGCGGAAGATCGCACGCCGGTCGGTCTTTATGTCGAAAACGGCCGGCTGCTCAACCCTGCGAATACGCATGCCGGCCCCGGCAATTTCCACTTGAAGCCGAACGGCGTGTTCTGGATCGAAGGCGGACGCGCCGGCGTCACCGAGACAACACGTTTCTTGAAGAGCCGGCAGCGTGCGCAGTTCGCCACGCAATCGGGGCCGATGCTCGTCATTGGGGGGCGCGTTCATCCGCGTATCCATGAAGACGGCATGTCGGAAAAATTTCGCAATGGCGTCTGCGTCCAGGACGGCCATATCGTGCGCTTTGCGATCTCCAACCGGCCGGTGACGTTTCACCAATTCGCCGGGCTCTTTCGCGACCGCCTACATTGTCGAGATGCGCTCTTTCTCGACGGCGGTTCGGCGTCGGCGCTCTATGCGCCATCGCTGTCGCGCCATGATCGCTTCATGCCGACGATGGGGCCGATCGTCGGCGTCGTCGAAAAGGCCGCTCGCTAGCTCAGTCGCGTCAGCGCCGCGTTGAGCTTTTCGATGCGCGCCGCCGTTTCCTCGCGCCGTTCGCGGTGCTCGTCGATGACTTCTTCTTCGGCCTTGGCGAGAAAGCCCTCATTGGCGAGCTTGGCGTCGAGCTTCTTCAACTCGCCTTCGAGCTTGCCGATCTCTTTCGCAAGCCGCGCGCGTTCGGCGCCAAGGTCGATCACGCCCTCTAACGGCATGGCGGCGACGCCGCCGCGCACGAGAATCTGCGCGGAAGATTTCGACGCAGCGTCGGCGAAGCCGAGGCGCGAAAGGCGCGCGAGCTTGCGGATCGTCTCATCCCAGCGCGCGGCGCGCTTTTTCAGCGCCGCATCGGCGCCGATGAGCAAAAGCTCCGTCTCGCTCGTCAGATTCATCTCGGCGCGCAGCGAGCGGACTTCTGAAATGAGGTCGACGACCCAGCCGATTTCCTGTTCGGACTCGGCGTCTTCGAGCCCTGCGAGCGACGGCCAGGTCGCGAGCGCCAGCATCGTCTCGCGCTTGGGGCCGTCAGCGCCCTTGATCGCCCACAGCTCCTCGGTGAGGAAGGGCATGAAGGGATGCAGCAGCGCGTAAATCTGGTCGAGAACGAAGGCGACTGTCGCGCGCGTCTCGTCCTTCTCCGCGCCATCGGCGCCTTGCAGCAGCGGTTTCGCGAGCTCCACATACCAGTCGCAGAAGACGCTCCAGACGAAGCGATAAACGGCGTTCGCCGAGTCGTTGAAGCGGTAAGCGTCAATCGCCGCGCTCACCTCCGCGACCGTGCGCGCGGCCTCGCCGACGATCCAACGATTGAGCGTGATCTTATTGGCATGCGGATCATAACCGGCGACGCGCGCGCAGCCGTTGATCTCGGCGAAACGCGAAGCGTTCCAGAGCTTCGTCGCGAAATTGCGATAGCCTTCGACGCGCTGTGTCGACAGCTTGATGTCGCGTCCCTGCGCCGCCATCGCCGCAAGCGTAAAGCGCAGCGCGTCCGCGCCATAGTCGTCGATGAGATGAAGCGGATCGATGACATTGCCCTTCGACTTACTCATCTTCGCGCCCTTCTCGTCGCGGACGAGCGCGTGGATGTAGACGTCGCGGAAGGGGACCTCGCCCATGAAGTGGAGGCCCATCATCATCATGCGGGCGACCCAGAAGAAGATGATGTCGAAACCGGTGACGAGCGCGTTCGTCGGATAGTAGCGTGCGAGCTCCGGCGTGTTCTCCGGCCAGCCGAGCGTCGAGAAGGGCCAGAGCGCCGAGGAAAACCAAGTGTCGAGAACGTCTTCGTCGCGCGTGAGCGTCACGCCGTCGCCGAGTTTGGCGCGCGCGGCTTTGAGCGCGGCTTCTTCGTTTTCCTCGACATAGACATTGCCGTCTTCGTCGTACCAGGCGGGGATGCGATGGCCCCACCAAAGCTGACGCGACACGCACCAGGGCTGGATGTTTTCGAGCCAGTCGAAATAGGTCTTTTCCCAATTCTTCGGCACGAAATTCATCTTGCCGTCGCGCACGGCCGCGAGCGCCGGCTGTGCGAGAGTCTTGGCGTCGACATACCATTGATCGGTCAGGCGCGGCTCGAGCACCGCGCCCGAACGGTCGCCATGCGGAACCATATGCTTATGGTCGTCGACGCCGTCGAGAAGCTCGCGCGCTTCCATCATTTCGACGACCAGCTTGCGCGCCGCGAAGCGATCGAGCCCGTCGAGCGTCGAGACGGTCTCCGCCAGTTCGGGGGATGGGTCGACGCCTTCGTGGAACTCCGCATTGGCGGCGAGCGTCATTTGCGCCTGAGGATCGAGCACATTGACGAGTCGCAAGCCGTGCCGCTTGCCGACCTCGAAATCGTTGAAGTCGTGCGCGGGCGTTATTTTCACCGCGCCGGTGCCCTTCTCGGGATCGGAATATTCATCGGCAATAATTGGAATGAGCCGTCCGACGAGCGGCAGACGAACGCGCCTGCCAACGAGCGCCTTATAACGTTCATCCTCGGGATGCACGGCGACCGCCGTGTCGCCGAGCATCGTCTCGGGCCGCGTCGTCGCGACGACGATATAGTCGCCAGTCTCCTCGCCCGCGTCGTCGACGATCGGATATTTGAAGCGCCACAAATGGCCCTTTACTTCGACCTGCTGCACTTCGAGATCGGAGATCGCTGTGTGTAGCGCCGGGTCCCAATTGACGAGACGCTTGTCCTTGTAGAGCAGGCCGTCGCGATAAAGTTGCACGAAGACCTTCACGACGGCGCGCGACAGGCCTTCATCGAGCGTGAAGCGCTCGCGCGACCAGTCGCAACTGGCGCCGAGCCGTTTCAACTGTTCGACGATTTTGCCGCCCGATTCCGCCTTCCATTCCCACACGCGCTCGACGAATTTCTCGCGCCCGAGCGTTCGGCGATGTTCCTGGCGCTCCATGAGCTGGCGCTCAACGACCATTTGCGTCGCGATGCCGGCGTGATCGGTGCCCGGCTGCCAGAGCACATCGTCGCCTTTCATGCGGCGATAACGAACCAGAATGTCCTGCAGCGTATTGTTGAGCGCGTGGCCCATGTGCAGGCTGCCGGTGACGTTGGGCGGCGGAATGACGATGGAATAGGGCGCCGCCTGCGCGCGTTCGGGCCGCCCGGCGCGAAAGGCTTGCGCCTCTTCCCAAGCGTCGCGGATGCGCGATTCAATTGCGGCGGGATCGAAGGTTTTTTCCATGGAGGGGCGGGGCGCAACCCTCTCCCAAGGGGAGAGGGTGGCTGCGAAGCAGCCGGGTGAGGGGAATGGCGCTGGCCACCTTGCGTCGGCCGAACGCCTTGAAGATTACGACAACTAGGCGAGAAGAAAACCCCTCACCCGACCGCCTTCGGCGTCCACCCTCTCCCCTGGGGAGAGGGTGAGCGCGCTACATCAAGCCAGCGCCTTGAGCGCGCTCTTGCCGGCGTAGATCGCTGCGTCGCCGAGCTCCTCCTCGATGCGGATGAGCTGGTTGTATTTGGCGGTGCGATCGGAGCGCGCGAGCGAGCCGGTCTTGATCTGGCCGCTGTTCGTCGCGACGACGAGATCGGCGATGGTCGAATCCTCGGTCTCGCCGGAGCGATGCGAGAAGACGGTGGTGTAGCCGGCGCGATGCGCGGTCTCGACCGACGCGAGCGTTTCGGTCAGCGTGCCGATCTGATTGACCTTGACCAGCAGCGAATTGGCGACGCCTTTCTTGATGCCTTCATTGAGGCGCACGACATTGGTGACGAAAAGATCGTCGCCGACGAGCTGCACTTTGTCGCCGATGGCGTCGGTGAGCTTTTTCCAGCCCTCCCAATCGTCCTCGGCCATGCCGTCCTCGATCGAAACGATCGGATAGGCGCCGGCGAGCTTGGCGAGATAGGCGACCTGCTCGTCGATCGAGCGCGTCACGCCTTCGCCTTCATAGACATATTTGCCGCTCTTGAAGAATTCCGTCGCGGCGCAGTCGGAGGCGAGATGCACGTCGACGCCCGGCTTGAAGCCCGCCGTCTCGATCGCCTTCATGATGAAGTCGAGCGCCGCTTCGGCGGAGGGAAGATTGGGCGCGAAGCCGCCTTCGTCGCCGACCGAGGTCGCGAGGCCCGCCTTTTTCAGCGCCGCTTTCAGCGTGTGGAAAATCTCCGCGCCCCAGCGGATCGCGTCGCGCACATTCGGCGCGCCGGTCGGCATGATCATGAATTCCTGGAAGTCGATCGGATTGTCCGCGTGCACGCCGCCGTTGACGATGTTCATCATCGGCGTCGGCAGAACCCGCGCCTGAACGCCGCCAACATAGCGATAGAGCGGCAGCGCCGTCGCCTCGGCAGCCGCCTTGGCGACTGCAAGCGAAACGCCCAAAATGGCGTTGGCGCCGAGCCGTTCCTTGTTAGGCGTGCCGTCGAGCTTAATCATCGCCTCGTCGATGGCGACTTGATCCTCGGCTTCGAAGCCGAGGAGCGCGCCGGCGATCTCGTCATTGACGTTGTCGACCGCCGCCAGCACGCCCTTGCCGAGAAAGCGCGCCTTATCGCCGTCGCGCTTTTCCACCGCCTCATGCGCGCCGGTCGAGGCGCCCGAGGGAACGGCCGCCCGGCCAGAGGAGCCGTCCTCCAGCGTGACTTCGACCTCGACAGTAGGATTTCCGCGGGAATCGAGAATTTCGCGGGCGTGGATGTCGATGATCTCGGTCATTTAAGGCCTCTATGGTGCGGCGCGGGCGGGCGCGACTTCTTAGACCGATTGCGCCTTCCGGAAAAGCCTCAGCCGCAAAAAGCTTCTGCGTCAGTCTCGGGTTTTGAGGCGACTATGCTGCGCCGCGGCGATGGCGCAGCCGACAATTCAATTGACTGATAAGAGCCCCAACCTATCCTTGAGCTTGATCAATGGAGCGGGCATTCGCCGCTATGCGCGGCAGGAGCGGGAGGTTCGGATGTACCTCATCGATAGGCCATTCGCGCACATTGTCGCCGCCGCCGCTCTGAGTCTTTGCTTAGGCCTTTGCGTCCCGACCCTCGCGCCAGCTCAGTCGCCGGAGCATGTCGCCGCCGCCAAAGCGTTTTTGGAAAAATCGCCGGTACGAGGCGATTGCACAGCGGCGCAGGAAGATTTTCTCGGCTGGCCGGCGAAACTTGTTCAAAGATGCGAATATCAGCGCGAAGACATGCCGGGCCTCGCCTATGTGCTCGACGTCCCGCCGGAAATACTGGCGCGCTGGGTCGAAACCGGCTGCAGCGCGCATATGGCCAGCGCCGCCGCGCGTTGTTTCGATCAGCTGTTAAAATGCGCGCTCGGCGGCACGGGGAGCGCCTTTGTCGTCGTCGGCGATCTGATCGCAGCCGTGAAGGGTGTTAAGCAGAATCGCTTCTATCGCAACGGCGTCGCCATCGTCGCGCCGAAGAGCGACATGCCGGGCGCCGTGCCGATCGCAGAGCAGGAGCCGATTGCGCACATTCCGGAGAAGGATGTGTCTGGAATGCTCGACCGAGGCGGCGTCGCCTTCTGGAGCACCATGCCTTATCAGTTCGCGGTGAAGGCCATCGACCTTGGCGTGCCGGCGGAGATGAACACGCCGGACAGGCGTGAGAAATGGCTTGAGATTGTGCGCGTCGAGATGCTCAAGGCGCTGGAGAGCCCGGAGAACCGCTTTCTCTCGGGCTGGATGTCGGCGCATCCGATCACCCTGCGCGCCGGCGAATGCCCCGACGAACGGGATCCCTAGAGCGCTTCCCGATCACATGGAATCATGTGATCGATAAGGAATCGCTCAAAATCAAAATGTTGGAGCAGGTTCTCATCGAAAAAGTCTGTCAACTTTTTCGGAACCTGCTCTAACGCTCGCGAGCCTTGTCGGTTCTTCCCCCGAACGCGTCACTCCGCGGCGATCTCGCCCTCGGCGACCTTGTTGGCGCGATCCTCGGCGATCTTGGTCAGCATCTGGTCTGCGGCGTATTCTTGATCGAGCAGTTCCGACAAGATGCGGGCGGCGTCCATCCGTCCAAGCTCGCGCGCCCATTCGCGCAACGTGCCATAGCGGGTGATCTCGTAATGCTTGATCGCCTGACAGCAGAAAATCGCCGCCGCGTCGGCGGCTTCGGTGTCGCCGAACTGATCCAGGACGTTGGAGCTTTCCTCCAATATTCCCTTGATCGCTTCGCAGGAAATTGCTTTCGGCTTTGCTTCGAAAATCTCGAAGACTTTTTCGAGTCGTTCGGTCTGATCCTTCGTTTCTTCGCAATGCGCCGTCAGCGCCGCCTGCAGGCTCGGGAGCTTTGCGTTTCGAGCCACGTCGACGAAAGCCTTGTGAATGGCGCCTTCTGCGAAATACATGTCCTTCAGGGCATGGAGAAAGAGCCTTTCCAGTGCGCTTCTATCGTTCTTTTTCGCCGTTTCCTTCTTCGTCATGTCCTGCTCCTGTGCTCGGCGGGCTACGCCGCCGCAGTTCAAGGTTAAGCGTAAGTAAAGAGGAGGGCGGGCGGCGCTTTCGGAAACGGATAAATGTCGCGCCGGCGAAACGGATCAATGTCGCCATTCGCTTGACGCGAGACGAAAGTCGCGATTGTTACGCGCATGGCCAAGACGCATAAGGGCCCCGCGCTGCTCGGCCGGCAGGCCGCGCTTCCGGCTTCGCCGGACGAGGCCGAACTCGACCTAGTGCAAAACCCGCACAAGGACGCGACTTATCTCGTGCGCTTCACCGCGCCGGAGTTCACGTCGCTTTGTCCGGTGACGGGACAGCCGGATTTCGCCCATATCGTCATCGATTACGTGCCCGCCGAATGGCTGGTCGAGTCGAAGGCTTTGAAGCTTTATCTCGGGAGCTATAGAAACCACGGCGCGTTTCACGAGGACTGCACCGTGCGGATCGCGCGCGATCTCGTTGCGGCGATGGCGCCGAAATGGCTGCGCATCGGCGGCTATTGGTATCCGCGCGGCGGCATTCCGATCGATGTGTTTTGGCAAACCGGCGCGCCGCCGGAGGGGCTTTGGCTCCCTGACCAAGGGGTGCCGCCCTATCGCGGACGAGGCTAACGCCGGGGCGGATAGGCCCGGACTGCGCTTGGATAGACCTCTATCGGCCCCTTGGCTCGATAGACGAGCAGGGAAACGAGCCAGCTGGCGATCAGAATTCCGGCGATCGCTATGCCGAAATCAGCGAGATTGTCGTTCAGGCTCTGAACGAGGCGCCAAAGGCCGCCTTCGAAGCCGAGCTTGTCTGCGATGAGACCGAGCGCTTCCATCCCGCCAACAAAGATCGCGACGACCACCGACATCGCCGTCATGACCAAATTGTACCAGAGTTTCCTTAGCGGATCATCGAAGGCCCAGCCGTAAGCGCCGGTCATTACGACGCTGTCTGTCGTATCCATCAGAGACATGCCGGCGGTGAACAGTGCCGGGAACACCAGCAAGGTCGAAAATGACATGCCTTGCAAGGCCTGCTCTGCGGAAATTCCAAGTAGGCCAATTTCAGTCGCGGTGTCGAAGCCAAGGCCGAACAGAAAACCGACGACGTACATGTGCCATGACCGCGAGACGAAGCGAAACAGAGGCCGGAAGACCCGCGCCAATAAGCCCCGACCGTTGAGCAGATGATCGAAATCTTCCTCAAGCGCCGGCTCGCCACGTCGGGCGCGGTTGTAGGCGGACCATATGCCTCTGAGCAGAAGCAAATTCGCGAGGCCGATGCCAATCAGAAACAACGCGGAGACGATCGTGCCGATGGCGCCGCTTAGCGTTTTCAACTCATCCTGGCCTTGCATGGCCACGGCCGTGGCGACCATCGCGACGGAAGCGAGGGCGACGAAAGTGGAGTGGCCGAGCGAGAAGAAAAATCCGACCGAATAGGGCGTCTTGCCGTCCTGCATCAACTTACGAACGACATTGTCGATGGCGGCGATGTGATCGGCGTCGAAGGCGTGCCGGAGACCGAACATGAAAGCCAGAACGGCGGCTCCCATCAGACCCGGACGATCGGCGAAGGCCGTCCAGGCCCATGTCCAGGCGAAGACATTGGCCGCAATGATGAAAACAAAGGTCGCCGCGGCCTTGGCGCTGACGTTCTCTCTTCGGTCGTCGAAAGGGTTGAGCGCCATGATCCCGCCCGGCTGAGCAATATAGATATTAACCGTAATCGCTTAACTAGGAAAGTTCATACTCCTGACCAGCGCGAGACGGGCCGATTGACTAAGTGGCTACCAGTAGCCACTATCAACTCATGACGATTGTTTCGATAAAGGAAGCAAAAAATCGCCTAACCGAACTCGCCCGGCTGGTCGAGAAAGGCGAGACAATTGTTGTAACACGCAATGGAAAGCCGGTGTTCGATCTCGTTCCGCATCGACGAAAACGCGGTTTGCGGCTCGAAGCCGTCGATGAATTCAAAAAGCGGTACGGTCTCCAGTCCATCGTTACATTTGTTGCTGAGGATTTTGATGCGCCTCTGCCAGAGGACTTCCTGCTACGGCCGCTGCCGAAAGACGCATGAGGCTGCTGCTCGACACACATATTCTGCTGGCTTTAATTGAAAATCGTGTCGCCGACTTCGGATCGCATGTGCGGTCGTTGCTGGAAAATGAAGATTCGGAATTTGTTGCGAGCGTCGCGAGTCTCTGGGAAATCGCCATAAAGTGGCGGCTTGGAAAACTCGAACTTTCGACAACTCTTGAAGCGTTTCCAGAACTACTGGAAGCGATGGGTATCGAGATTATTTCAATCAGTGCGCGGTACGCGGTCGCCGCGGTCGAACCCGAACCACGCACCCGCGACCCCTTTGATCGACTGTTGCTGGCGCAATGCAAAATCGAGGCGTTGCGCTTGGTGACGGTAGACCACGCACTTCTCGATCATCCTTTGGCTGCGCGCAAGGCTTAGCGGACCGGCTTCACCAGCCGATCAAACGCCATCAGCTCCTTGATCATTGTTTCGAGTTCTCCGAGCGGCACTTGCGTCGCGCGGTCCGAGATCGCTGCGTCGGGGTTAGGATGCGTCTCGACGAAAAGCGCGGCGACGCCCACAGCGACGGCGGCGCGGGCGAGCGTCGCAACGAAACGCCGCTCGCCGCCCGATGACGCCCCTTGCCCGCCGGGCTGCTGCACGGCATGCGTGGCGTCGAAGACGACAGGCGCGCCGGTCGTCTCTTTCAGGATCGGCAGCGCGCGCATATCCGCGATGAGGGCGTTATAGCCGAAGCTCGTTCCCCGCTCGGTGACGAGCACGCCAGAGGCGCCTGCGTCGCGCGCTTTCTTGACGGCGTGGATCATGTCCCAGGGCGCGAGAAACTGCCCCTTCTTGATATTGACCGGCAGTCCCGTTTTCGCCGCGGCGACGATGAGATCGGTCTGCCGGCAGAGAAAGGCGGGGATCTGCAAGAGGTCGACGACTTCGGCGACTCGCGCGCATTGCCATGTTTCATGCACGTCGGTCGTCACCGGCAGCCCGGTCTTTTCTTTGATCTCAGCAAAGATCGGTAAAGCGGCGTCGAGGCCGACGCCGCGCGGCGCGTCGCCGCTCGTGCGGTTCGCCTTGTCGAAGGACGCCTTGAAGACGACGCCGATCTTGAGCCGCTCGCCGAGGCGGGCGAGTTCTTCTGCGATCTCCAACGCCATGTCCGCGCTTTCGAGCGCGCAAGGGCCGGCGACGAGCGCTAAAGGCAAGTCGTCGCCAATCTCAACCCGGCGCAGACCATCTCCGATGAGAACTCTCGTCACGCGGCCTTGTCTCACGTTTTCATGAGCCGCGCGACTTCTGCGCGAAGCGCCGGCAGGACCTCGGCTTCGAACCAGGGATTGCGCTTCAGCCAGCCAGTATTGCGCCAGGACGGATGGGGGAGGGGAAAAATCAGCGGCCGGGCGTTCTGGAATTCGCGCCAGCGCGCAACGATTTCAGAAACGCTTGCGCCTCGCGGCAAGGCGTGGCCGAGCCGTTCGAAATGATAATCCTGCGCATAGCGCCCGATCGCGATGACGGTCTCGATCTGCGGCAACGCCGCGAATAATGAATCGTGCCAGCGGGCGCGGCACTCGGGGCGTGGCGGCAGGTCGCCGCCCGCCGCGTCATTGCCCGGAAAGCAAAAGCCCATTGGCGCGATGGCGATGCGCGAAACGTCATAGAATGTCTCGCGATCGACGCCCATCCAGTCGCGCAGACGATTGCCGGAAGGATCGTTGAACGGAACGCCGGTCTGATTGACGAGATTGCCGGGTGCCTGGCTCGCCAGAAGAAGCCGCGCGGTCGGCGAGACGCGCAACACCGGGCGAGGCTCATGCGGCAGCTTTGCGCCTTCGGGCGTTTCGGCGCAGAACCGGCAGGCGCGGATTCGCGCCGTGATCTCCTCAAGTTTCTTACCGGATGCTGATCGCCTCATCAGGGAACGACGCTCGGCCGCGCTGAGACTTCCGTGCGCCAGCGCGAGAGATGCGGTAGATCATCAGGAATATCGACCCCTGCGAACTTTGTCAGATCCATCGCGACGATGGCGGTGATGTCTGCGATAGTGAAGTCGTCCGAGGCGATGAAGCGCCGCGAGGCGAGTTCGCTATCAAGGAAACGCATCATCTGTTGCGCGCGCGGCCGCTGATACTCGGCCAATTGCGGCAGCTGCGGCGACTCGAGTTTCGCGAGCGCCGGATGGCTGTGACGAAACGCGAGCGCGACCGGAATAAACAGGCGGAATTCGACCCGACGCTGCCACATCTCGACGAAGGCCTGTTCGCGCGCGTTTCGTCCGAAGAGCGGGGGAGCCGGGTAGAGCGATTCGATGTAGCGGCAGATGGCGACAGACTCGGTAAGCGTCGCGCCATCGTCGAGAACGAGCGCCGGCACCTCCTCAAGCGCATTGATGGCCGAATAGGACTCCTGCTTGTGCTCCTGCTCCAACAGGTTGACGTCGCGAACTGGAATCGTGACGTTTTTCTCAGCCAGAAAAATGCGGACGCGTCTTGGATTGGGCGCGAGCGGCGTGTTGTAAAGCAGCATCTTGGTCTTTGCTCCGAATATGGGGAATTCGCAACAATTGGCGAGGCGCGTTGGCGATGGCTCGCAGTTTCGCGGCCATGACTTAAGTTAGGCGCGATGACGAACAACCTTAAGACCCAATCGCCCGCCGCGCTCGTGCTGTTTTCCGGCGGGCAGGATTCCACGACTTGTCTCGCTTGGGCGCTGTCGCGCTTCGAACGTGTCGAAACGGTTGGATTCGATTATGGCCAGCGCCATCGCGTCGAACTCTCGCGCCGGGCGTCGCTGCGCGAGGGGCTTGCGCGGCTCTCGCCGCTCTGGGCGAAGCGGCTTGGCGAAGATCGCATGATTTCGATCGAGGCGCTCGGCGCGATTTCTGAGACCGCGCTGACGCGCGACGCCGAGATCGCCTTCGCCGCCGACGGACTTCCCAACACTTTCGTTCCAGGGCGCAATCTTCTGTTTCTGACCTTCGCCGCGGCGCTCGCCTATCGTCGCGGGATAACCGATCTCGTCGGCGGCATGTGCGAGACCGACTATTCGGGCTATCCCGACTGCCGCGACCAGACGATCCGCGCGATGGCGCAGGCGCTTACTCTCGGCATGGACCGGCCTATCAACATCCATACGCCGCTGATGTGGATCGACAAGACGGAGACCTGGGGACTGGCGGAATCGCTCGGCGGCGAGCCGCTGGTGCGGCTCATCATCGAAGAAACCCACACCTGCTATCTCGGCGAGAGGGGCCGGCGCTTCGACTGGGGCTATGGCTGCGGCGAATGCCCCGCCTGCAAGCTGCGCGCGGCCGGCTGGGAGAAATATCGCGCCGGACAGACGCGCCCGATGGGCTGAGACGCATTCCGGTCGATCCGCTCGCCGGTTGCGTCAGCGCCAGCAGGCTGAAGGCCTGACGAGGATTGCCGCGCCATGTGGCTCGTCATTGCGAGCGAAGCGAAGCAATCCAGAAAAGCGCGCGGCGAATGCTGGATTGCTTCGTCGGCTACGCCTCCTCGCAATGACGTCCGAAGGTCGGCGATTGCGCAAAAACCAATCAGTAAGCGACTCAAGATCGCTCAAGTCTTTGATGCCTTGATGTGGCCTCTCGGCCACAGGGGCAGCCGAACTGCGCCCTTCGACCTTCTGCGCATTGACAGGCTTCAGCCAGCTCAGGATATGTTATGTTATAACATTATTGCGGAGACCGGCGGCCATGAGGAAGAGCGTTTTCGCCTGCGCGGCGGTCGGCGGCGGCGCAGCCATCGGATTGTTTGGTGACGTAACGAGCGCCATGGCTCAGCAGGCCTTGCCGACAATTCAAGTCGGCGCGGCGAGTCCGATCGCGCGAAGCAAGACTATCGCCGCTCCGCAGTCCCCCCACGCGCCCGGCGGGCGCAGCCGCAGTGTTGCGCGCCCGAGCGGACCCGAGCCGCGCGACACGGAGGTGGCGCCGCAAGGCGTCCTCCCTATCGTCGCCGATCAGTTCGCGACGGTGACGGTCGTCACCAATAAGGAGCTGCGGCGCTCGCCGGGCGCGACGCTCGGCGACGTGCTCTTCGCCAAACCAGGCGTCACCGGGTCGAGTTTCGCGCCCGGCGCGGCGAGCCGCCCGATCGTGCGCGGTCTCGATAATTACCGCGTGCGAATCCAGGAAAATGGGATCAGCAACAGCGGGGTGTCGGAGCTTGGCGAGGACCACGCCGTTCCGCTTGATCCCGTGGCGGCGAGCCAGGTCGAGGTGGTGCGCGGCCCCGCCACGCTGCGCTGGGGGTCGCAAGCGATCGGCGGCGTCGTTAACGTCGAGAACAACCGCATCCCCACAGCCTTGCCCTGCCGTCTTGCGCTTATCCCCACGGCCGAGACTGAGGGCTGCTCGCTCGTCGAGTCTCGCGGGGCTGTGATGACCGTCGACAATGGGCTGGAGAACGCGACGCTGCTCGATGCCGGCCGCGGCAATGTCGCCGTCCACGTCGACGTGCATGGCCGGCGCGGCAGCGACTATCTGATACCCGGCTATCCCTATCTTTTTCCGCCCGATCCGCCGCCCCCGGTATTCGGACGGCAGCCCAATTCGTCGATGCGCTCGGCCGGCGGTTCGGTCGGCGCCTCCTATTTCTTTGACGGCGGCTTTGTCGGCTTCGCGGTGACGCAGTTCAACTCGCGCTATCACATCCCCGGCATCGAGCCGACGGAGACGAATACGCGCATTGAGCTTCGCCAGACGCGCGCGACGACTAAGGGCGAGTTCCGTCCGCCGTCGGCCTATATCGAAGCGATCCGCTTCTGGGCGGGGCTGACCGATTACAAGCACCACGAACTCGCCAATGAGGAGGGCTTCAACGGCGTTCAGCAGACCTTCACCAACAAGGATCTCGAGGCGCGGGTCGAAACGCAGCTTCGTCCGGTCGACTTGTCCTTCGCGACTCTGACAAGCGCCTTCGGCGTGCAGGGCATGCATCAGATCCTAACCTCGCCAGGACGTGAGGGCGGGCTCTTCGACCCCAATCGGACGCGAAGCGTCGCCGGCTATTGGTTCAATGAATTCAGACTGACCGACACATCGAGAATGCAGCTTGCGGGACGCATAGAACATGCGACCGTCTCCGGCGCGTTTCCCGAACTCCTCGTCTCCGGCGAATCTCCCGAATTCCTGATTGAGCCCGGACCGCAAGTCGCTCGCGCGCGAAATTTCACGCCAAAGAGCGGGGCTTTCGGGTTTCTCCAGGATTTGCCGGAAGGCGTCGTCGCGAGTCTGACTGCGCAATATGTCGAACGCGCGCCGCGCGCTCCGGAGCTCTTTTCGCGCGGCGCCCATGAGGCGACGGGAACTTTCGACATTGGCAACCCCAATCTTGGAATCGAAGCGGCGAAGACGATCGAGATCGGCCTGCGCCGTCCCTTAGGCCCGTTCCGCTTTGAAGCGACCGCCTATCTCACGCGCTTCGACGGATTCATCTTCCGCAATCTGACCGGCGCAGTCTGCGAGAGCGATATTGCGAGCTGCGCTTTCGAAGGGGAGGGCGGTCTCCGCCAGGCGTTCTATGCGCAGCGCAATGCGCTCTTTCGCGGCGCCGAATTTCAGAGCCAGCTCGACGTCGCGCCGCTGGCGGGCGGCGTTTTTGGCGTGGAGCAGCAATTCGACGTGGTGCGCGCGACATTCGTAGGCGGCGGCAACGTCCCCCGAATCCCGCCCGTCCGCCTCGGCGGCGGAATGTTCTGGCGCGACATGAACTGGTTGGCGCGCATCAACCTTCTGCACGCTTTCGCGCAGCGCAACATCGACCCGACCAATGAAACGCCGACGAAGGGCTATAATTTGCTGAGGGCCGAAATCAGCTACCGCATGCTGTTCGATCCGGGCGACCCGCGCGGCCGCGAACTGACCCTGGGACTTGTCGGCGACAACCTCCTCAACGACGACATCCGCAACAGCGTCTCTTTCAGGAAGGACGAGGTGCTGCTGCCTGGAGCCAATCTGCGAGTCTTCGTTAATGCGCGCTTTTGAGCGCGCGAGAGGGCAGGGCGATCGGGTGAAGGGTTTCCTCATCCTGAGGAGGCCTCGAAGAGGCCGTCTCGAAGGGCGAGGAAAACAATTCTTCACCGATCGCCCTTGTTAAAGGGGCGTGTTCGGCTTGATCGCCGGCGCGAAATAGGGCATAGGCGGGGCCAACGAGCCGCTGGGCGTATCCCGGCTAATTCACTATTGCCGGGGTGAGACCGATGAAAGTCCGTAACTCTTTGAAAACATTGCGTTCGCGCCATCGCGCCAATCAGATCGTGCGCCGCAAGGGCCGCGTCTATGTGATCAACAAGGTGCAGCGGCGCTACAAGGCGCGCCAGGGCTGAGTTGCTCCGCCCGAGAGGCGACTGCTGCAAAGAGGGCCGGAGCGTAAGCTCGCGGCCCTTTTGATTTTCCGCGAGTCAGCCGCGCTAAGTGTTGGCGTCTCCCGAAACGCCCATCAGCGCGAGCACATGGGCGTTCACCGAGCGGCTGAGGGCGTCGACGTCATAGCCGCCTTCCAGCATCGAGACGATTCGCCCGCCGCAGCGCCGGTCTGCGATCTCCATCAGCCGTTTGGTCGCGTCGCCAAAATCTGCCTCGCGCAGCCGCAATCCGCCGAGCGGGTCGCGCTCATGGGCGTCAAAGCCCGCTGAAATCAGGATCAGGTCGGGCGCGAAATCGCGCACGCGCGGCAGGATTCGATCGACAAGCGCCTCCTGAAAGGCTTCGCCGGTCGAGCCGGCGAGAAGCGGCGCGTTGACGATCGTGTCGTGAACGCCCGTCTCGTTGCGTCCGCCGGTGCCGGGATAGAACGGCGCCTGATGGGTCGAGCAGAACAGCGTCGTCTCGTCGGCCCAGAAAATCTCTTGCGTGCCGTTGCCATGATGAACGTCGAAATCGACGATCGCGACCCTTTCGGTCCCATGCGCCGTCTGGGCGTGGCGGGCGGCGACGGCGATATTGTTGAAAAAGCAAAACCCCATCGGATTGTGCGCGCCGGCGTGGTGCCCAGGGGGGCGCACGGCGACGAAGGCGTTGTCGGCTCGACCCGACATGACCTCGTCAACAGCGGCGACGGCCCCGCCGGCGGCGCGCCAGGCGGCTTCGAGCGTCTTCGGACACATCAGCGTATCGGCGTCGAGCGCAGCATAGCCTTCGCGTGGCGCGGCGCGCTCAAGGGCCGAGAGATAGGACTGGGGGTGGACGCGCTGCAGAGCTTCCGGCTCCGCCCTGGGCGCGCTCAAGCGAATCAGAGGGGCGAATCGCGCCTGCTCCAAGCCGCGCTCGATCGCTCGTAATCGTTCAGGGCGCTCAGGATGGCCGGGACCCATCTCGTGATCGAGCCCGCTCTCATGAGTGACGAAAAGGGTTTTCACTGCTGCGAGGCAATCCGGGCGAGCGGCGCTACGCCAGTCAACGTCCTGATTTTCCGCCCTCTGGGACTGTCTGTCCATGAAAAAGAAATTGCAAAGTTCAAGCGCGGCCCCCCGTGGCTTTGCGTGGCGCCGGCGCAACAGTAGGGGAATAATTCCGAAGACGTGATCACAGCCCCAAAGTTCATGATAAGAAAATCGTAACAACTGTTTTGCGGCGGAAAGGAGTGCCGGAAATGAGTTTCAGATATGTGACGGCGGCAGCGCTTCTCGCTGTCTCTCTCGCGGGTTGCAACGTCGCGGGGACGCCTCTTCCCGATCCGAGGATGAGCGGTCGCGACGCCGAATTCATGGCGCTCGCGCCGAAGGCTGGAGTCAGCTCGCAATACGAACGTTACCTGGTCGATTACAGGACCAACGAACCCGTTGGCTCGATCATCGTCGATAACCGCTCGAAATTCCTCTATTATGTCATGCCGGGCGGCAAGGCGGTGCGCTACGGCGTCGCCACCGGCCAGGACGCGATGGCCTTCACTGGCCGCGCCTATGTCGGCGGCATGCAGGAATGGCCGCGCTGGATTCCGCCGAAGGACATGCTTGCGCGCTGGCCGCATCTGCAGCCTACGGCGGACGCGGGCGGTCTGCCCGGCGGTCCCGACAACCCGCTCGGCTCGCGCGCCCTCTACCTCTATCAGAACGGTAGGGACACGCTCTATCGCATCCACGGCACCAATGAGCCCGACAAGATCGGACAGGCCGTGTCCTCGGGCTGCATTCGCATGCGCGACATTGACGCGATCGATCTTTACAACCGCGTGAAGGTCGGCACGAAAGTCGTCGTGCTCTAAGTCCGCAGACTTTCAGCAAAGTTTTATGGCGCCCTCCGCTCATGCGAGAGGGCGTCATCCGTTTTGATGAAGCTATTTTACGCGCGCGGCGCCACTCCCTAACGCCATAGCCAAAGCAGAGCCCAGTCGCTTGACGCGCGGGTGCGCTGTCGCACTGCGTCTTGGCGACGCGACTCCTAAGGTCGCGATGCTCGCAAGATGCGGGTGACGGAAGAGGGGGAAACGATCATGCGTCCGACGAACAACATCAGCTGCCTCGTCTTGGTTGTTTGCGTTCTTTTGCTGGAAGTCGCGGGCGCTGGCGCTTACCTCGCGTCAGCAAAGGCGAATCCCTCTGACGCTTGCTACGGCTATGCGATTTGCCAATAAATTTTTATGTGCTCTGCAAAGTTTCATGGAACGCGCGTCCCGCTCCTGCGTTTTATTTTGCGAAAGGCCGGCGCGCCCAGAAATCTCGATGCTCGAAAGAGCGGAGACGAGGAGCGCCGCGCCTTTCAAAAATTTTGACAACGGTTGAGCGAAAGGCGGAGGCGGGGCCCGTCATGCGCAATTTGGCTTTGTATGCGATGCTTCTATTTATGTTCGCGGCGAGCGTTGCGAGCGCCGCGACCTTTCTTACGCGCTCGTCGCCAAACGGCGACGATTTTTGCTTCGGCTACGCAATCTGCGAATAATCACGCTCCAATAACCGCGTTTTGGTTCATGCCGAACGCTTTTGGCGTGCGAGTTCGCGTAAGCGTTCGACGCTTCGCATAAGCGCGCCGGCCTCGATGCCGATGAATCCTTCAATTCGCCGGCACAGGGCATCCGCCATCGCATAAACGCGTTGCTTATAAGGCGCGACGAGTTTGCTCGCCCATGCGCGAATGGCGAGGATGACGGTATAGAGTTGGCGAAAGCGCTCCATCTGCATCAGCTTGTCGCGACAGATATCGAAAAGAAACGACATGAAGCCGAGCGCCACGGTCTTGGCGAACAGGATCGTGAGAAGCCCGCTCAGGAAACGTCCGTGCGCGATGAGTTCGAAGCCCACCAGTTTTGCCGGCAGAATGGCGAAGAACGGAGCGATAAACACGCCGAGCGTCTTCATCGGCGTCAGAGTCGCAACGAAATCCTTAAGCCGCTGCACATAATGTTCGAGCTTGAGCGCGCGTCCGAGCGCATGGAGCCATTCGCTGAAATGGTCCCACAGCCAGGTTTCAATCAAGAAGAGGACGGCAAGCGCGAACCAGAAGCCGTCCTTTAGACGCCGCTTCCAATTTTCCATCGCTTCCTCCTTCCACATGCCACGCGCCTCGCGCCGGCGTGCGCGGTCATAATCAAGCTCAGATGTGAATGGCGCGCTTGGCGACGGCGAAAGCCGCCTCGCGCATCGCCTCGGAGAGGGTTGGATGCGCGTGGCAGGTGCGCGCGAGATCTTCCGACGAGCCGGAAAATTCCATCAGCACGGCGGCTTCGGCGATCATTTCTCCAGCCCCTGCGCCGAGAATATGAACGCCGATCACCCGGTCGGTCGCGGCGTCGGCGATGATCTTCACGAAACCGTCGGTCGCGCGCATTGCGCGCGCGCGGCCATTAGCGGTGAAGGGAAATTTGCCAATCGCGACTTCGGTCCCCTTGGATTTCGCCTCTTCCTCGGTGACGCCCACCGCGGCGACTTCCGGCATCGTGTAGACGACGCTCGGAATGACGTCGTAATTCACGTGACCAGCCTCTCCGGCGAGGATTTCGGCGATGGCGATACCTTCGTCCTCAGCCTTATGCGCGAGCATCGGTCCGCGCACGACGTCGCCGATGGCGTAGACGCCCGGAACATTCGTCGCGAAACCTTTGTCGATGACGATGCGCCCGCGCTCTAAGGCGATCCCGGCGTCTTCCAGCCCAAGACCTTGCGTGAAGGGAATGCGTCCGGTCGCAATGAGCAAGGCGTCGGCCTCGATCTTGTCCGACGTTGCGCCGTCGACCGACGAAAAGGAGACGATGGCGCGCTCGTCCTTGCTCGTCCCTGCGCGCTCGACGCCTGTGACCTTGGAGGCGAGACGGAAGTCGAAGCCCTGCTTTTCGAGAATCTTCTGGAAGCGCGTCGCGATTTCGAGATCGAAGCCCGGCAGAATGCGGTCGAGAAATTCGATCGCGATCACTTCGGCGCCCAGCCGACGCCAGACCGACCCAAGCTCGAGTCCAATGACGCCCGCGCCCACCACGACGAGCCGCTTCGGCGGCTTGGCGAGGACTAAGGCGCCGGTCGAAGAAAGAATGAGCTTTTCGTCGATCGCGATCTCTTCGCCGGAAGCGCCGCGCAACGGCGCGACGGTCGAGCCGGTGGCGATGACGATGTTTTTCGTTTCAAGCGTCTGGACGCCGCCGTCGGCGCCCTGCACTTCGACTCGCCCGGCGCTCTTCAGCCGTCCGACGCCGCGGAACGAGTCGATCTTGTGCTTCCTGAAGAGAAAAGCGACGCCGTTGACGTTCGCGCCGACGGTGTCGTTCTTATGTTTCATCATCGCCGAAAGATCGAGCCGCGGCGGATCGACGATGACGCCAAGCGGCGCTAATCCATGCGCCGCCTCCTCGAACATATGCGAAGCGTGAAGCAGCGCCTTCGACGGGATGCAGCCGACGTTGAGGCAGGTGCCGCCGAATGTCGGGTCTTTCTCGACGACGGCCGTCTTCAATCCGAGTTGCGCCGCGCGGATCGCGCAAACGTATCCCCCCGGACCGGATCCGATCACGATAAGATCGTAGGTCATGTCATCCGCAACTCAAAAATGGCGCCGGTTCTCTCAGATAAGCTCTCTCGAGATGAACTCTGGATAAACGGCGCTTAGCCGGCGGCCCAGACGTAAATGAACGTCGCCACGACGCCGAGCGCAGTTTGACCGAGTTCCAGACGGCCCCAGAGGTCGATGACTTTGCGCGCCTCATGCGCCGCATCGGCTTCGATGAGCGCCAGGATGCGATTGTTGAGCGGCACGATGGCGAGATAGGTGTAGGGCCAGGTCGCAATGGCGACGAGCGCGCCGAAAAGCCATCTGACGTCATCGAGCTCACGAAAAGCGATGAAGCCAAAAAGGGCGGCGAGAAACGCAAGACTCGCGAGCACGATGAAGCCGCGGTGGTCGGATGGCTCCCATTCCTCGATGAGCGCGTCATCACTGAGCGCCAGCCGCGCGGGCTGCTCAACGTAATTGACATAAAGCGACGCGCCGGTGAAAGCGCCAGCCGCCGCGAGCGCGAGCGAACCAATGATCATTCAAACAGTCCTTTGACGGTCGGCAGGCGCATCGACGTTTGCGGCAAATCATCGCCGCCGCCGACGCGCCAAGCTTCTTTAAGCTGATTCGATCGCTTCTTCGTCACAGACGACGCGCGCGTTGTCTTCGGCTTCCGCGGCGATGTCGATCTTCACCGCCTTGACCGCTTCTTTCTCTTTTTGGCGATCCGTGAAGTGATCGAAGAAGATCTGCATCGCGCGATCTACGCCGTAAGGATTAATCCGGCGCGTGTCCTCGCGATAGAACATCGACACGTTGGGCGAGACCGTCGCGAGATCGTAGGACGGGAAATAGGCGATGTTCGGCCGCGCGCGCACCACTTCGTCCGCGGCCGCGCGAAGAATGGCCTTTACGGCGCTGTTCGATTCGATAACGTGCCGGTCCTCATAGGTTGCGATGATTCCCACGGGCGATACGCTCAGCACGATGCGAACACTAGGATTGACTTCTCGAATGCGGTCAATAGCCGCCAAGAAGTCGCGGACCACTTCGCTGACCGTCATATTATAAAATTCGAAGACGTTCGGATCCCATTCGCCGCCGGCGACGCCCGGCGCAAGCTGCAGGATCGCGCCATCTGGCTTATGACGCCACGTCTCGGTATGGCCGAAAGTGAAGACGAAAACGTCCATCGTTTCCAGCATGTGCCGGACAGCGGCGAAATGCCGCTCGCGATCGGCGCGCATCTCCTCCAGGGTGGCGTATCCATCGGGTTCGATGCGCGGCCGGAACGGATCGACGAAGCGGCCGTCCTCGGGGCGATTCCAGTAGTCGAGTTGCGGCTTGAAACGCCCATAGACACGCTCGATCAACTGCAAAAATTGCGCGGTTGTGTAGAGATTGCCGTAGCGGCAGGAATACATCGAGTAATTGCGATGAAGCGCCTCGCTCGCCGACATGCCGGCCGGGGGCTGCTCGGCGAGATAATAATGGAATCCGCTCGCTTGCAGGCGCATGGCGATTTCCTGCGCGAAGCAGCTGCCGCCGGTCGCGACCTTGTCATCCGGCGAGATTTTGAAAGGCGTGCGAATGATCGGATCAAGCGCGAAAGGCGGCAGAGACGTCACCGCCTTGCGCCAAAAGCGATGGTCGGGTAGGGAGCTATAGGGGTTCTCCGCCATGGTCGCACTCCTTTCTGATCCGGTCGATTGTCTCGCGGATCGAGCTTTCGCCCGCGCCGTTCGCGAGCCGCCTTCTGGCGGCGCAACATAGACGGCGCCCGCCCGCTTGTCACCCGGCCGCGCGCGCCATACAGCGCCGACGCCATCGCCAATCCGGTGAAAGACGCATGCTATCGCAGGTTGATAGACAAATTCTCAAATCCTGGCGGGAATACGCCATCGAGCCGCGCATCGCGAAATTCACCGGCCGCGTCATGCGCAATACCGGGCCCCGCATCGCCATCGTCGGCAATTGCCAAAGTTTCGGCATCGCCTATGCGATGAAAGTTCTCGATCCGAGCGCGACAGTGGATCATTTCTCGATGGTCGCGCGCGCGCGCTCGACGATGAGCATCTTCGCCAAAACGCTCGAGACCTATGACTACGTCTTTTCGCACAATTTCCTTGACGGCCATGTGCGCGGGGGCGGATCGGGGGAATTATGCGAACGTCTGCCGAAGACGATGATCTTTCCCGCCATCACCTTTGCGGCCTTTCATCCTGATCTCGTCTATATCCACGATTTGTCGCAGATGCACGGCTTCGTCTGCGGGCCGATCGGACCCTATCACTCCGCTCTCGGACTTTTTGCTTACCGCAAGGGCCTATCGCTTGAGATGGCCAATGCGCTGTTCAACGAAAATGTCTTCGATGCGCTCGGTTATTTCGACATTTGGAACGAGGCGTCGCGTGAGTTGCTCGACAATACGCTTGGGCTCTATGGCATGGACCTTTCGACCGAGCTGATGAACTGGTCGCGCCGCGGCGTCTTCATGTACAGCACCGTGCACCCGATGAGCTTCGTGCTGTTCGATCTCTCAAAGAAGCTTTTCGAGAAGGTCGGTCTCAAGCCGCGTCAGGTGAATTTCAATTACTACGACATTCACGATCTCTCTCGCAGCGAGATCTTCCCGGTCTATCCGCCGATCGCGAAGCGTTTCGGCGCCCAGGGCGGCTATATGTTCAAGCTGCAAAATCACCATATTTCGACGACGGTAGGCGACTTCCTGACTCTGCCGCAGTTTCTCGCATCCTGCTACAATATATACAGCCGTCATGACGCGTCGAAGATCAGCAATCCGCGCGTCGACGCCTGGCTTGCCGATGAGACGACGACTGGATTGCTGATGAGGCTGGCGCGCGAGAATTTCGCGGCGGGGCTGACGCCGAAGCTATAAGCGTTCTATTTCCAACGCGTGTCGAATTTCGCGAGGTTGAACGGCGGCTTATAAGCGTGCAGCGGATTCTCGCCGCTATATGGCTTCACCACGGTAAGAATGCGCTCGCGATGTTTCAGCGGCGCAAAACCGGACGGGTCCAGCGCTCCGGTTAAGCCGACAAGATGCGCCGGATCGACATTCACCTTGAAGGCCGGCGGCGGACGCATCCAGCTCTGCGTGACGACATCCATATAGGCTGTCTTCAGCATGTGGTTGAGGCCCCATTGCGTCGGCACGAAGCAAGACTTCGACGAATCCGACATGTCCCAATAATAAGTATCGGGCCGCAATTCGAGCGTGCCGTCGCCTTCGAAAATGGCGATGGAATTGTCGTGCATCAGATGCCGCACCTCGGCGAAGCCCGCGAAAGGATCGACGAGATGGTAATAGACGCCAAGGCATATGACGATGTCGAAGGTCTGATTGAGCTTGGAGGCTTCGTAAATCGAAACGCTCTGATTGATTTCGACGTTCGATTTTAGAAGCTTCTTGGCGAGGCGCAGACCGGCGCCGCTCGCCCAGTTCTGGCTCACGTCGTCAGTGGCGAGAACATGCTTGGCGCCGCGCCGCTCGGCGTAAAAGCTCCAGAAACCGTCCCAGCAGCCGATTTCGAGCACGCTCTTTCCGGTAAAATCGATCTTGTCGAGCTCGCCCTCGATGAAGCGCCAGATACGGCGGTGATCCTCGGCCTGCGAGACGCTGACGGCGCGCAGCCCGTCGCCGAAATCAAACTCATGATACCAGTGGATGGCGTCAATTTCTTTTTGCAGCGCTTCGCGCGAAGCTGCGTCCTGCACGTCCATCGAATGTTCCCTGGAGATTGCGTCAGGCGCGCGAAAGCGCCCGCTCTAGTCGCGGCGACGGTGCGGAGTTTGCCTTTATTCCGCGCTCCATGCAAGGCGAGGGCCTGACGCGGCTATTCCGTCGAGGCGCTCCATCTCCGCTGCGAATTCGCGAATGCGCGGCGCGATCTCCTCGCGGAATCGCGAGCCGTTGAAGACGCCGTAATGGCCAACGCCCTTTTGCACATGATGGCTCTTGCGGGCGGCGGGAATGTTGGCGCAAAGCTCCAGCGCCGCTTCGGTCTGGCCGACGCCGGAAATGTCGTCCTTTTCGCCTTCGACGGCGAAGAGCGCCGTGCGCCGGATCGCTTTGAGATCGATGAGATTGCCACGGTGACGGAACAGGCCCAGCGGCACCTGGTGACGAACGAACACGCGGTCCACGGTCTGTAAATAGAACTCAGCGGTCAAATCCATCACCGCGAGATACTCGTCATAAAAGTCGCGGTGCTTCTCGGCGGAGTCGCCGTCGCCCTCGACGAGATGGTTGAACATTTCGAGATGGGCCGAGATATGCCGCTCGAAGTTCATCGACATAAAGCCGGAGAGCTGCAGGAACCCGGGATAGACCTTGCGCCCCATGCCGGCGTGCGGGAAAGGCACCGTATGAATGCAGTGGCTGCGGAACCAATCGATGCCGCGCTGCTGCGCGAGTTTGTTGACCGCGGTTGGATTGACGCGCGTGTCGATGGGTCCGCCGATCAGCACCATTGACTGCGGGACGTCGGGATCATCTTCCGCTTCCATCGCGGCGATAGCGCAGATCAGCGGCACCGAGGCCTGGCAGACGCCTAGCGTATGCAGGGGCGTTTCGGTCGCGCTTGGCGCGAGGAAGCGCATCATTTCGCGAAGATAGTCGACGTAATCGTCAAGATCGAAGGCGCCGTCGGCGTGCGGCACGGTACGCGCGTCGCTCCAGTCGGTGATGTAGACGTCGTGAGTCGGCAGGAATGCTTCGACCGTGCCGCGCAACAGCGTCGCGTAATGGCCTGACATCGGAGCGACGATCAGCAGCTTTGACTGCTTTGGCGCCGGACCGGGGAACTGGCGATTAAAATGCAGCAGGCCGCAAAAGGGCTTGCTCCAGACGGCCTCTTCAACGATCTCGACCTCGGTTCCGTCGACGACCGTCGTATCCAAGCCGAACAGCGGCTTTCCGTAACGGCGCGTCATGCGCTCGAACAGCTCCGCGGATGCGGCGATGCTGCGGCCGAGCGAGGTATGATGCATCGGATTGAGCGGGTTCTTCATCGCGTGCAACATGGCGTCAGTCGCCGCCCGCGCTGGCGCAAAAGCCAAGTGCATCATCTCGTATAGCTGGTACGACATCCGGTCCATCTGCACGCTTCTCCCGCCACCCCCCCTCGCAGCCGCCGCGCCGCGATTTCATATTGCACTGCACAATATGAATATAACATATTCAAAATGGGCAAAATCCAAAATCTGACGAGCTCAGCATTGCTTCGCCCCGACCAAAAATTCGCAATTCAGTCATATTCGCGCAGCCAAGGCCGCGATTGCAAGCGCAAACCAGAACATGGCGGCGGCTCGACGATAAAGGGCGAGGGCGCGGCGGATATCGGCCGCATTCGCCTGGGGGCTCCCCTCGCCGAGGCTTACAGCACGCACGTTAACCCCCGCGTAAGAGCGTGAGCCGCCCAGCTTAAGGCCAAGGGCGCCTGCCATGGCAGCTTCAGGCCAGCCGGCGTTGGGCGAGGCGTGACTCGGCGCGTCCCGACGCGCGACGGCGAACGCCTTGGAGGGAGAGGTTCCACCGAGCCCCAAGGCGCCGATCGCCAGCAGGCCCGCCGTTGCGCGCGCGGGGAGGAAATTCATCAGATCGTCGCAGCGCGCCGCGACCCAGCCGAAGGCCAGGTAGCGGGGCGACTTGTGGCCGATCATGCTGTCGGCGGTGTTCACAGCCTTGTACGCGAGCGCGCCTGGCAAGCCGAAGACGGCGAGCCAAAGCGCCGGCGCCACCACGCCATCCGAGAAATTTTCGGCAAGGCTCTCGATGGCGGCGCGCGCGACGCCTGACTCGTCGAGCGCCGATACATCGCGGCCGACGATCTTCGCCACCGCTATGCGACCATCCTCGACGGAGGTCGCCAGCCGCTCGGCGACCTCGGCGACATGGGCGTGCAGGCTGCGTTGGGCCAGGAGGCTGGACGCAACGATAGCGAGAGCGATCCATCCGAAAGGCAGCGCTAGCGCGATGCGCTCGAGAAGCGCGCCAATTCCGATCGCGATGAAAAGAAGAACCGCAAGAGCGACGGCGCCTTTTAACCGCCGCAGAGCGAAGGAGTCGTCTTCACAATTCAATTGCTGGTCTAGCGCGGCGATCAGCCAGCCCAGCCATGTCACCGGATGACCGATCTTGCGGAAAAGCGCGTTTGGATAGCCGGCGCCCGCCTCGATGGCGAGCGCCAGGAGCGCAAGTTCGCAGTTCACCTTCCGAAGAGGGCGGTGATCGACGCCTTCGCGAGCGCATTCTGGTTGATGGTAAAGCCGGCGATGGCGGTGCGGCCATGGGCGGCGTCGCCGAGCTTGTCGGTCTTCAATGCGTAAACGGTGAAAATGTAGCGGTGCGGCTTGCCCGGCGGTGGGCAGGGACCTCCATAGGCTTTATCGCCGAAGTCCGTCTCCAACTGATGCGCGCCGGGCGGTAGATTTTTGCCCGACGCATCGCCGGCGCCTCGCTTCAAGCTGCGAACGTCGGCGGGAATATCGACCACGAGCCAGTGCCAGAAGCCGGCGCCGCCGGTCGGCGCATCTGGATCATGCACGGCGACGGCGAAGCTCTTCGTGCCGGCGGGTGGGTCGCTCCAATTGAGCTCCGGCGAGACGTTCTCGCCGGTGCAGCCGAAAGAATCATAGACATGCCTCATGTCGATCTTCTGGCCTTCGGCGATGTCGGGGCTTGTGAGCTCAAATGCGTGGGCGCCGCTTGAATCGGCGGCGGCCAGCGCGATAAGGCCGAGAAAGGATGATACGCTGCGCAACATGTAAGCGTGCTCCTTGATCTGAAATTCGCTGCATCTTTTAGCGGATTGGCGCGCCGGTGTCGCGCGTCCTTGCTTCGCGGTAAAGAGGGCGCATGAGCGATGCGGGAAGTGGGCGTTCTTTGCGCCGCGGCTGGACGACGGGCGCCTGCGCGACTGCGGCTGCGCGCGCCGCCTTTGAGGCGCTGGCGACACGCGCGCCGCCCCCAGACCCGGTCGAAATCGCGCTGCCGTCTGGAAAGCGCGTCGCCTTTGCGCTGGCGACCTTTGAACGCGGCGAGGATTACGCTCGCGCCGGCGTGGTCAAGGACGCCGGCGACGACCCCGATGTCACCCATGGCGCTCTTATTTGCGCGCGCGTGCGGCGCGGCGCTCCGGGCGCGGGCGTGCGTTTTTCCGCGGGCGAGGGCGTCGGCACAGTGACTCGTCCAGGCCTCCCGCTGCCGCCAGGCGAGCCGGCGATCAATCCCACGCCGCGCAAGATGATGATCGAGACGATTGAGGAGGCGAGCGCAAAGATTGGCGTTGGCGCAGACGCCGACATCGAAATTTCGATCCCCGGCGGCGAGGAGCTCGCCAAACATACGCTGAACGGCCGACTGGGAATCATTGGCGGCCTTTCCATTCTCGGCACGACCGGAATCGTTACGCCATTTTCCTGCGCCGCCTGGATCGACAGCATCCATCGCGGCGTCGACGTGGCGCGGGCGAGCGGCCTGACGCACATCGCCGGCACGACAGGCTCGACATCGGAAGCCGCGGTGAAGCGCCTCTATGATCTGCCGGAGACGGCGCTCATCGAAATGGGCGATTTCGTCGGCGGGCTTTTGAAATATCTTCGCACGCATCCGGTCGCGCGCGTGACGATCGGCGGCGGTTTCGCCAAGATGACCAAGCTCGCGCAAGGACGGCTCGATCTTCACTCAGGGCGCTCGAGCGTCGATTTTGCGCAATTGGCTCAAACCGCGCGCGAAGTCGGCGCGGGCGAAGAGATTGCGGCGCTCATCACTAACGCCAATAGCGCGCTCGAAGCTTTGGAGATTGCGCAGGGCGCCGGCGTCGATCTCGCGGCGCCGATCGCGCGCGCCGCATGGAGAACCGCCGCCCGGGCGCTGGATGCCGCGGAGAGCGAATTGGAAATCATCATATTCGATCGCGAGGGCGCGCTGCTGGCGCGCACGCCGTTCCAAAGAGCCCGGACATGAGGGAGAATCCGCATCTCACTCTTGTGCTCGGCGGCGCGCGCTCAGGCAAAAGCGCTTATGCGGAGAGCCTCGTCATCGCGCGTCCGGGGCCTTGGACATATATCGCCACGGCCGAAATTCTCGACGAAGAAATGCGCGCCCGCGTCGATGCGCATCGTCTAAGGCGCGGCGAAAACTGGCGCACGGTTGAAGCGGCGCAGGCGCTCGTCGAAGCGATCGCCGGAGCGCCAGCCGATCGTCCGTTGCTTATTGACTGTCTGACGTTATGGCTGAGCAATCGGCTGCTCGGCGGCGCCGATCTTTCACTTGATCGCGCCGCGCTCGTTCATGCGTTAGCGTCCCGCTCGGCGCCGACCGTCGCCGTTTCGTCCGAAGTTGGATTATCCATCGTGCCAGACAATGCGCTGGCGCGCTCGTTTCGCGACGCGGCAGGCGAATTGCATCAGGCCGTTTCGCGGATTGCCGGCAGGGTGGCCCTCGTCGTGGCGGGCAATCCGCTGACGGTGAAAGGTTCGCTTGTCATCTAAATTGCAGCGTTTCCGCAGATAAGTTCGCAATGCAATTTTTGAAGGAGAAAATTCATGTCCGGTCCTTTGCGCGCAATCATCTTCGCCGCCGCCATGTCCGCGTTGCTCGGGACTGACCTCGCGTCGGGCGCCGAGCGCCTGCCGGCTTACGGCGCGAATCTGTCCGAGACCTCGGCGTCGGGCATCTCGTCCGGCGCCGCCATGGCTTTGCAGTTCCAAGTGGCGCATTCCGGCATTGTGAAAGGCGCCGGAATCATCGCCGGCGTTCCCTATGACTGCGCCGAGCAGAGTTCGAACCAGGCGATCAACAATTGCATGAAGCCAGACGCCGCGCATCCGGTTCCAGATCCCGAGCATCTGAAGAACATCACCGATTCGCTCGCGCGCTCGGGGGCCATAGACGACGTCGCCAATTTAAACGATGCGACGGTTTGGCTGTTTTCCGGTCGCAAGGACGAGGTGGTGCTTCCAGTCGTGATGGACGCGACGCGCGACTATTACGCGAACTATGTGCCGCCGGACCGTCTCGTCTATCGAAACGACATCGACGCCGGCCACGCAATGGTCACCGAGGACTATGGCGAGAAATGCCCCGCGAACAAAGCTCCATTCATCGTGAACTGTCACTTCGACGCCGCCGAAGCGCTACTCGAACAGATTTACGGCCCCCTCAATCCGCCGAGCGCGCAGCCTGCTGGAAAATATATCGAGTTCGACCAGAAGGAATTTCTGCCCGACGGCAATCCCTACAATCACAGTTTAAGCGATGTCGGTTACGCCTATGTGCCGCATGTCTGTGCTCTTGAGACATGCCGCGTGCATGTCGCGCTGCATGGCTGCAGACAGCAGGCGGCCGAGATCGGCGACGCCTTCTATAAACACGCGGGCTACAATCGTTGGGCCGATACGAACCACATCATCGTCGTCTATCCGCAAACCATCAGCCGCTGGGGATGGGGCTGGCCGTTCTACACGTTGAATTTCGTGTTGAACCCCAACGCCTGTTGGGACTGGTGGGGCTATGACAGCGCCGAGCACCACACGAAGAAGGGACCGCAGATCGCCGCCATTCGCGCGATGGTGGACAGGCTCGCGACGAAGCCTTGAGTTGGGCGGCTGGTCAACCTTCATCCTTCGAGACGCGGCCTTCGGCCGCTCTCAGGATGAGGGGGCCTCACGCAGTCCTCATGCTGAGGAGCCGCTGAAAGCGGCGTCTCGAAGCACGAGGACGGCGGCGATTCTCGTGTGAGAGACAGCGTCTCGTTGCGCCATCTTCTCGCTACGCCCCAGCCGCTTTCAGCCCCTTTTCCAGATCGGCGATGATGTCGTCGATATGTTCGATGCCGATCGAGAGGCGAACATAGCCGGGCGTCACGCCTGATGCGAACTGCGCCTCCTCGGCAAGCTGTGAATGGGTCGTCGTCGCGGGATGGATGGCCAGACTCCGCGCATCGCCGATATTGGCGACGTGATAGAACATCTCCAGCGCGTCGATGAAACGGCGGCCAGCTTCTAAGCCGCCTTTCAGTTCGAAGCCGAGCAGCGCGCCATAGCCGCCCTTCAGATATTTGTCCGCGCGCCGGCGCGTCTCGCCCGATTGCTGCGATGGATGAATCACCTTCGTCACTTCGCTGCGCTTGCTCAAGAAGTCGACGACCTTCTGCGTATTTTGCACATGACGCTCCATGCGCAGCGTCACCGTCTCGATGCCCTGCAGCGTCAAAAACGCGTTGAAAGGCGAAGGCGCCGGGCCGAGATCGCGCAACAGCGTCGCGCGCGCCTTGATGATATAGGCGACCGGTCCGATGGGCTTGACCGCCTCGACCCAAAGGGCGCCGTGATAGCTGGGGTCCGGCGTATTCAGCGCCGGCTGACGCTGCGGAAATTTCTCCCAATCGAAATTGCCGGCGTCGATGATGGCGCCGCCGATCGACGTGCCGTGGCCGCCGAGATATTTCGTCGTCGAATAGACGACGATCGCCGCGCCGTGATCGATCGGCCGGCAAAGAATTGGCGCCGCCGTATTGTCCATGATCAGCGGAACGCCGAATTCGCGACCGATTGCCGCGACCTCGGCGATCGGGAATACGGTCAGTTTAGGATTAGGCAAAGTCTCCGCGTAATAGGCGCGCGTGCGTTCGTCGGTGGCGCGGCGGAAATTTTCGGGATCCGCCGGATCGACGAAGCGCACCTCGAGACCCTGGTCCTTCAGCGTATTGGCGAAGAGGTTCCAGGTGCCGCCGTAAAGATCGGTCGAAGAGACGATATTGTCGCCAACGCGCGCGAGATTTTGGATCGAGAGCGCAGAGGCCGCTTGTCCCGAAGCCAGCGCCAGGGCCGCGACGCCGCCTTCAAGCGCCGCGAGGCGCGCCTCCAATATGCCGGTCGTCGGATTGCCAATGCGCGTATAGATGTGACCGAGCTCTTTGAGCGCGAAAAGATTGGCGGCGTGCTCGGTGTCGCGAAACTGATAGGAAGTCGTCTGATAGATCGGCGCAGCGACGGCGCCGTTGGTTTCATCCGCGCGCCATCCGGCGTGAAGCGCAATCGTTTCGGCGTGCTTGCTGTCGACGGCCATTATCTTCCTCCGGGCGTGAGCGTAAGCTGAATAGAACAAAGCGAACGCGCGCGCTACACGGGCCGTCTTCCCATTGCTTGCCTTGCCGGCTCCTCCATTCGCCGGAAAAAAGGGCCAACCTCATAGCGTCAGTTTAGGCGCAGCGCAGGCGAGCGCGAAGGCGTATTCGAGCGCCGTGTCTTCAAGCGACTCGAAACGCCCAGAGGCGCCGGCGTGGCCGGCGCCTATATGGGTGAACAGCAAAATGGGTCCGCCGCCGCTCATTGTCGCGCGCAGCTTCGCGACCCATTTGAGCGGCTCCCAATAGGTCACCCGAGGATCGGCGACTCCGGCGACGGCGAGGATCGGCGGATAATATTGCCGGCGTATATTGTCGTATGGCGAGTATGACGCGAGGCGGTCAAAGGCCTCGATGCTGGCGATCGGGTTTCCCCATTCCAGCCATTCGGGCGGCGTCAGCGGAAGATCGTCGCGCAGCATTGTGTTGAGCGTGTCGACGAAAGGCACGCTGGCGATGATCCCGGCGAAAAGCTCCGGCGCCTCATTGGCGATAGCGCCCATTAGCAGTCCGCCTGCTGATCCGCCTTGCGCGACCACGGCGCCTTCATGCGTATAGGCGCTCGAGACGAGATGACGCGCGCAATCGATGAAGTCCGAGAAGCTATTTTGCTTTTTCTCAAGCTTGCCGTCTTCGTACCAGCGCCAGCCCTTATCCGTTCCGCCGCGAATATGGGCGCGCGCATAGACGAAGCCCCGATCGACGAGCGAGAGGACATCTTCGTTGAAACTTGCAGAGAGCGCATAGCCATAGGCGCCATAGCCGTAGAGCAGGAGCGGCGCTCCTTCGCCGCCCGGCGAAAAGTCGGCGCGGTGCAGGAGCGTGATCGGCACGCTTTCGCCATCGCGCGCCGGCGCGAAAAGCCGCCTTGTCACATAGTTTTTCGGATTGTGTCCGGAAGGAATCTCCTGACGTTTGCGCAGGACGCGCGTGCGCTTAGTCATGTCGTAATCATAGGTCTCGTCGGGCGTCGTCATCGACGAATAGACGTAGCGCAGGATGTCGGTGTCGAATTCAAGTCCCGGATCAATCGACAACGCATAGGCTTCCTCTTCGAAATGGATCGCATGTTCCTCGCCGCTTGAAAGCGTGCGGACGACGAGCTTTGGCAAGGAGTTTTCACGAAGCAGCCAGACGAGATGGCGCGCGTAGACCGTAAAACTGTCGATCATGACGCCGTGGTGATGATGAACGACGTCCTTCCAGTTTTCACGACCTGGCTCGGCAAGCGGCGCGACCGAAATACGGAAATCGTCCGCGCCGTCCGCGCTGTTGCGGATGTAAAGAAGGTCGCCATGCGGCTCGACGTCGTAGCGGAGACGCGGTTCGCGAGGCGTGACGATGCGCGGCGTCGGATCATCCAGGCGAAGGTCGATGAGCCAGCATTCCGTGGCGTCGTGACCGTGGATCGACACGATCGCGAAGCGGCTGCAATGGCTTTCGTGCAGGCCGACAAACCAGGCGCTGTCCAATTCCTCGATGACCAGCGTATCGTCGGCGGGGTCAGTTCCGATATCGTGGCGGAAGATCTGCGAGGTGCGATGGTTCTCGTCTACCAGAACGTAGTAATAGGCTTTTGAATCGGCGCGCCAGACGATCGTGCCGTTGCTGTCGCTCACGACGTCGTCACGGTCGAGACCGTCGCTCAGCGCCCGCGTGCGAATCTCGAAGAGTTCCGAGCCGGCGTCGTCGACGCTCCAGGCAAGCTGCGCGTGATCAGGCGCATGCGCCGCATCGCCGATGTCGAAGAAGTCGTGACCTATAGCGAGCGCATCGCCGTCGAGAAGGATTGTTTCGGCGCCGCCTTCACGCGCCGTTCGGCAGTAGCGCGGATGTTCCGCGCCGGGGTGGAAGCGCTCGTAATAGGCGAAAGGTCCGTCAGGCTCCGGAACGTCGCTGTCGTCCTCTTTGATGCGTCCGCGCATCTCGGCGACGAGCGTCTTCCGCAAATCTTTGAGCGGCGCCATGACGCGATCGCAATTGGCGTTTTCCTCTTTGATCAGTTTGGCGATGTCGGCGGGAAGAGCTTCGGGATCGCGCAGCACTTCGCGCCAGTTTTTTGCGGCGAGCCAGTCGTACGGATCATCGAGCACGCGGCCATGGATGACTCTGCGCGTGTGGCGTTGCGCTGCGGCCGGCGGCGCCGCGCCCGCGAGATCGAATCGCCAATCCGATGGCTTGTTGCGGGCCATGTCATCCTCCGCCGACTGTCGTTGAATGGTTTTATCACTGCTTGCAGCGCAGCACAGAAATCTCTCGGGAGGATTTGAATCCGAAGCAATTTGTAAATCTTTCGTGACTTAGCCTTGCGCCAAATGTGCTCTCCACTTTCTGCTGAGGAGCGATCATGCGTTACTATCACGCTGCCCTCAATCCGGTTTCCGACAGCGAGCGAAGGGACTTCCGCGCCAGCGCCGTTCCTGTGCGCCGCGCGTCCACGCCGCGCCGGCTTGCATGGAAGATCGTGTATTCGAGCTTCGTCGCTGGCGTCGCGGTCTATGTCTGGTGGCGGCGTTAGACGCATTTTAGCCCTGCTGCGCTGCGTCAAAGACAAACTGTCATAAATCGCCTAAGCTTGAGGCGCGGCCCGACGGCGCACGCGCGCTCGCGCATGATGAGTCGCGCCGCGACGGACAAACGCGGGCGCTGCGGCGCGCCTCAAAACCCAGAAGAAACGTAAATGTTTACGAACAGGAAATGCATTGCTGCCGGCGTTCTTTGCGCCAGCCTCTCCTTTGGCGCCGCGCTCGCGGAGCCGAAGACGTCCGCGCCAACTCCCGCCGCTTCAACGACCTGGGCGCCGCCCGCCGAGATTGCGCCGAAAGCCGCGCCCGCAGTCGCGCCAGCGCCCAGCGCTGAAGCGCCTGCCGCTGCTGCGCAGCCTGCAAGCATTGCGCCTGCGGCGAAGACGCATGCGGAGAAGGAAAAGGACTGCCGCGCGCAAGCCGACGCCAAAGGGCTTCACGGCAAAGAGCGCAAGCAGTTCAGATCGGACTGTCTGAAGGGATGACGAAATCCGTCGGTCGCTTTCCAGCGGCCGGCGGCGCGTCAGAGCGCTTCCCGATCGCATGGAATCATGTGATCGATAAAGAATCGCTCAAAATCAAAACGTTGGAGCAGGTTCTCAGCGAAAAAGTCTGTCAACTTTTTCGAAAACCTGCTCTAGTAGACGCGATCGATGCAGAAGTCGACGACTTCGAGCAGCGCGCTTTTCCACTCTGAGGCCGGAAAAATCTCCATCGCGTCGCGGGCGATGGCGCCGTAATGAGCGGCGCGCTCAATCGTGTCGTCGAGCGCCTTGTGCTTCTTCATCAGTCCGCAGGCGGTCTCGACGTCGCCGTCCTTGATCTCGCCCTTCTCCAGCGTGCGCCGCCAGAACTCCCGCTCTTTCTCATTGCCGCGACGGAAGGCGAGCACCACGGGAAGCGTGATCTTTCCCTCGCGGAAGTCGTCGCCGACATTCTTGCCGAGCTTCGCTGACGAGCCGCCATAATCGAGCGCATCGTCGATGAGCTGGAACGCGATGCCGAGATTCATGCCATAGCTGCGCGCCGCGGCTTCATCGGCCTTCGGCTTGCCGCCCAGCATCACGCCGACCTCGGCCGCCGCGGCGAAGAGCTCAGCCGTCTTGCGGCGAATGACGCCCATATAGGCGTCCTCCGTCGTCGTTGTGTCTTTCGCGGCGTTGAGCTGCATGATCTCGCCCTCGGCGATCACCGCGGCCGCTTGCGAGACGACGGTGAGCGGCGCGATGACGCCGGGCTCGACCATCATCTTGAAGGCGTGGCCGAGAAGAAAGTCGCCGACGAGCACGCAGGTTTGATTGCCCCACAGCATGCGCGCGGCGATCTTGCCGCGGCGCATGTCGCTCTCATCGACGACGTCGTCATGGAGCAGCGTCGCCGTATGCATGAATTCAATGCCGGCGGCGAATTTCAAATGTCCGTCGCCCTTGTAGCCGCACATGCCCGCGGTCGCGAGAACGAGCATCGGCCGAAGGCGCTTGCCGCCGGCCGAAATGAGATGATTAGCGACTTCGGGAATCGTCGTGACGTCGGAGCCCATGCGCTGGATGATCAGCTGATTGGTGCGCTCCAGGTCTGGCTTGATGAGTTCGAGGAGGCTGTCGAGGCCCGCGTCCTTTTTCTCCTCGAGCGGAATGACGATACCCACGGACCCCCCTTAAGCCTTCGTTTTGCCGCGCAAACTTACGGCTTTGGGATGAAGGCGGCAAGTCGGCGAAAACGTTCGCGTTCCGTCCTTGCAATGGGATTCGCGCGTCCCGCTCTTAGACGGCTCCCCATAAGGGCGAGGCGTAAATGCAGCCGGTCGTGGTAGTTCTCATGGAAATGACGGACAGCAGCGCAGAGTTTGACGGCTTTCTCGACGGACGCTTGCGTCTGCGTCAAAGCGCCGCCGGCCACCGCGCCGGCACGGACGCCGTGCTGCTCGCCGCCGCGACGCCTCAAGATCAGCGGGGGCTCATTCTCGATATCGGCACCGGGGCCGGCGCGGTTGGGCTGATGGCGGCGCTGCGCGCGCCAGGCGCGAGCGTCGGCCTTGTGGAGATTGATCGCGAGTCTTGCGCGCTGGCGCGCGAGAATGTCGCCGCAAATCATCTCGAGGGTCGTGTGATGGCGTATGAGGCCGACGTACTTTCAGCGAAGTCACGCCGCGCCGCTGGACTGATCGACGAAAGCGCCGCGCTCGTTCTCACCAATCCGCCATTTCATGACGCGGGCAAGGTGCGCGTGACGCCCGACGCCGCCAAGGCGCGCGCCCATGTCGCCACCGCGCCGCTTGCCGATTGGACGCGCGCCTGTCTCGCGCTGCTTGCGCCCGGCGGGACCTTCGTGATGATTCACCGCGCCGACGCGCTCGCCGAATGTCTTGCGGCGGTCGAGGGAAGGATAGGAGGCGTAACGATCGAGCCCATTCACACGCGCGCCGAGGCGCCGGCGACGCGCATTCTTTTGCGTGGCGTCAAGGGCTCGAAAGCGCCGCTGTCGATCCTGAAGGCGATAGATATCTAACGGCGTTATCAGCAGGCCACTGCGCTGCAGTCCTCACCCTCATCCTGAGGAGCCGTTCGCAAGTCGGGTTTTCCCGACTTGCGGACGGCGTCTCGAAGGACGAGGGTGGGAATGGCCAACAGGCTTCCTCGTCCTTCGAGACGCCTGCTCCGCAGGCTCCTCAGGATGAAGAAGCCTCAATGCGAGCTCCGCAGGCTCCTCAGGATGAGGCAGCCAGTTGCTTGCAGGTCTACGCCGCGCGCTGCGGCGCGATCGGCGGGCTTGAGAGCTGCGGCTCCCAATAATTGCCCTTGTCGAACATGTGCCGCGCCTGCGCATATTGGAACATGATGCGCGCGACGATGGTGATGGTCTCGGGCTTGCGCACCGCGGCGCCCCAGACCTTGTTCCACATGCGGCCTTCCTGCTCGCCCATCTTGCGCACGTCCATGCCGACCTGCATCGCCTGCTGTTCGACCTCGCGCAGCGATTTCGGGTCGAAGGGCTGCGGCGCCGGCCCTTTGCGATGGCGTCCGAAAGTCTTGATCATGTTCAGCATGCGCTCGCCGAAGGCGGCCGGCGCGTAGAGCGCGTTGCAGAGATTCTGCATGCCGTCATGCAGCTCCTCCATGCTCATCGTCTGGCACTGGATGTTGGAGCTCCACGGCACGGCCTGGGTCTCGACGCCGCCGGTGATCAGCCGGCCTTCGCGGGTGATGCGGTCGAAGAGCGGCGTCGCTTCCGACGCCATCAGCGCGCCGAGGCTGAAGATCGGAATCGGCGTCGCCATGGCGAAATCATACTGCTGGGCGAAGACGTTCGGTCCGTCGTGGTCGAAGCCGACGATCATGCCGCCCATCACCGACATGCCGTGATCGACGAGCTTCTGGATTTCGTCGACAAGGCTGATCTTCAAATTCTGTCGCTTGCCGGTCTCGCGCAGGCTTTCGATGTTGGGCGTCTCGATGCCGACGAAGACCTGAGTCAGTCCGGCCGCGACGCACATGTCGAGCAGCTCCTCGTCGCGCGTCGCGTCGATGGAGATTTGCGTGACGAACTCCATCGGACGATCGCGGCGCCAATGCGCCATCGCCGCAAGCAGCTCCTTGCAGTGCGCGCGATAGGCGGTGAAATTGTCGTCGGCGAGGAAGGTCGTGCGATAGCCCGCATTCCACAGCGCGTCGATTTCGGCGATGACATTTTCGATCGGCTTATGACGCTGCTTGCGACCGAGATATTGGATGACGTCGCAGAATTCGCATTCGAACGGACATCCGCGCGAAGTCTGCACGGCGCCGAGAATCGCGCGGTCGTTGCGATAGAGATCCCACCGCGGGAGTGGCGATGAGGCGAGCGACGGCTTGTCGCCGATGTAGCTGGCCTTCGGCTTGCCGGCGCGAAGATCAGAGAAAATTTCGGCCGCGATTTCCTCAGTCTCGCCGCTCACCAGCACGTCGCAGTGATCGCGCAGCCGATCAGGGGACAGGCTCGCATAAGGCCCGCCGATAATGACCTTCTTGCCGCGGCGGCGAAATTCGTCGGCGATGGCGATCATCCGGCGGCGCTGGCTGACCTTGCCGGTGATCGCGATCCAGTCCGCGGGATGGTCGAAATTCACCGGTTCGATCTGCTCTTCGCAGAGTTCCACCTCGAAATCCTTGGGGGCGAGCGCCGCGACGGTGGCGGTGGCGAGGTCCGCCATCATGACCCCGCCCGGGACGCCCGAGGCCGCCAGGGCCTCGCCGCCGAAATAAGTCGGAAAGTCGCCGGCAGGATTGATGAGATACATCGAAACGGTCATGCAAACCCCTCAAGCTGTAAGCGCGCACGCTAATTGATCTTCGGCGCCCCGACAAGAACTTGTCGTCATTCCAAACTGCGCGAATTTGCCCCAAGCCAATAAAAAAAGCGGCCCTGCAGGGCCGCTTTTTCGTGCGTAAGAATAAGCGCTTAGAGATGGGCGACGACCGCGAGCCGGCGGATTTCGCCGTTCTTATAGGCGCGCAGGAAGGCCTGATAGTCGCGGAACGACACGCAGCCGTTCGAATCGCCGTTCGGTCCGAGCATATAGGTGTGCGCGAGAAGGCCGGCGCGGCCGAAGATGGCGCCTTCGCCGCCGATCGGCGTCAGGCGCAGCGCCTGGACGCCATGGAACAGCGCTTCGCGCGGCGAGAGATCATAGACATGCGGCGGCGTCGCGCCGCGCATGCGCAGATGGACAAAGCGCGGATCGTCGAGATGTTCGCGCAGGCCGGAATGCGCTTCGAGTTTTTTGCCGTCGGGCAAATAAACGGTATGCGCCGAAATGTCGTAGACGGCGGTATAGCGGTCGTAGCGCGCCGCAGGTCCAACGGCCGCGCCGGCCGCGCCGCTCACGCCGCCGAGGATGCCGGATTTGAGATCTGAGAGCGTCCCGCCATCAGGCGCCGCATAGGCGAGCGCCTGTCCCTTCGGTTGCTGCTGCTGTCGCGCCTCTTGCGCTGCGTCGCCGAGGCCAAAGACTTTATCGAAGATCGAGCGATTGTCGGACGGCGACGCCGGCACGACGCTGGTGCGAGCCATGCGCTGCAGCGAGCCTTCATAAAGGCCGCGATCGGCGACGGAGAGTTCGACCGGCCGGCGGGGCGGCAGCGGCGCGACTTCCGCCTCTTCGACGCTCTCAGTCGGCGCGGCGGCCATCTGCATCTCGTCGACGTCCTGGCGCACAGGGACCGCGGCTAACGGCGTGTGCGCCGCAGGCGCGATGCTGGCGTCGAGCGCGCCGCGCATTGTTTCTGAAAGCGCGAGAGATTGCGGGCGTCCGCCGAGGCCGACAATGGCGCCATAGGGATTTTGCGCGCCAAAGGCGCTTTGCGCAGAGGGCGTGGCGGCAGGCGCCGCGGCGATCTCGGATTGAGGGGTCGCGCGCTGCGACAGCGCCCAGAACCCCGCCGACAAGCTCGCGACGAGCGCTATGCCGGCGACGACAAGATGAGACGAGCTTTTGTGAGAATAAATGCCGCGATCGAAAGAATTGAAATCGATTGGCGCACCGATTCCTTGCATCATTCGCCCCTATCTCCGAACTGCACTTCCGCTTCAGGGCCCTGAACTACGCCGTCATTGCGCGAAAGCGCGCTAAACTGCGGCGAACGCCGGAACCGTGGCGGCTGCCCCACGCATATTCTCACCAGAACTAAACGACCTTGCTTTGGCTGCTTTAGGGCGAATTCATGTCGACGCTCACGGTAAAGGCGAATAGTTAAGGCTTTGAAAATGCCGGATTTCGCGCAGCGCGGCGCGGCGGCGCGGCAAAGGTTGCCCCGGCTTTGCCGCCAAAATTGACGCGGCGCCGCAGGTCAGATCGGCGGCGAAACCTTCGCCGGTTCAAATCGTTCTAGGAGGGAAGGGAGGGCCGCAGGATGAAGAGCGGAATAGAGGGCAAGGTCGTCGCCATCACCGGCGCGTCGAGCGACTGGAGGCCATTGCCGCCGAGCTTGCGGCTTCGGGTCAGAAAGCCAAAGCCATCGCCATGCGGCACGGTCTATAGCGGCACGAAATTCGCGGTCGCGGTGATTTCGGAAGGGCTGCGTCACGAAGTCGGCGGCAAGATTCGCACGACCGTCATCATGCCCGGCGCCGTCGACACGGAATTGATCGACGCCGGCACAACGCACAAGGGAAGCCTGGAGTTCTTGGCGCCCTTCGCCAAGCTGGCGATCCCGGCGGATTCAATCGCTCGAGCCATCGCCTATGCGATCGAACAGCCGGCGGACGTCGACGTGAATCAGATCGTGATCAGGCCGACGGTGCAGGAGTTTTGAGGGACGGTTCGGGCAACAAGAGCGGCGCTGTGATGCGGGTACCTCTGGTATTGTACGAGGTGAATCCGGTTTACGGAGGGAATGGACGAGTTCATAAGGCGTTACGATTTAATTTCGCTCACGAATTGCATATCTGATGAGCCTGACCTCGCCACGCCTATCCATTCGCGAACTAGATCCCAATCCTCCGACTGAGGAACATAAGGCGTCTATTGCCGACGGCGGTCGACGCCGACATTTGAGTTGGGGCATGGATTTCGACACTCGGTCCATAATTCTGCGGACGGAGGTAGACGGTCATTTGGAGGAAAACGTCAAAGAGGTGTTGTTGAATAGCAAGAAAGATATTCGGGATAGTCTCGTACGAGAGTACGGTGAGTATGCGATCGAAGAAAAGGTAGGTAATTTTGTTGCTATAGATACAAAGCCGTTTTCGACGTTAGCTTACCACAACCAATTTTTTGATCAGGTGCGGCGGGCTTTTGTTATCGGTGCATACTATCCAGCCTTGGTCGGCGCATGCGCGATGGGAGAGCGAATTCTCAACCATTTACTGCTTGATTTGCGCGGGTTTTATAAGCAAACGCCAGAATACAGGCGAGTTTTCAAAAAGGATTCCTTCGATGATTGGCGTGTGCCTATTAATGCCCTCGAAACTTGGGGAATCCTGCTGCCGAAGGCGGTCATTGAGTTTCGACAATTAATGAGTTTGCGGCACCGCTCGATTCATTTCAATGCGAGCACGTACAACTCGCTTCGTGATGATGCTCTTAGCGCAATATTACACATGCGAACAATCATTGAATTGCAGTTCGGTACGTTCACCGACGCTCCGTGGTTCATTCCGGGCACAAAGGGTCATTGCTTCATCAAGAAGGAGTATGAAACTCATCCATTTGTGAAGACATATTTTTTGCCGAAGTGTCCCTTCGTCGGTCCGCTGTTTGCGATGGATTTTAATGTAGGTGGTTGGCGGTTTTTCGATATGGAGAACTATGGCGCTGGCTCGTGGACAGATGAAGAGTTCGCCAAGCAATACAATGATCGTGATCCGGAGATGGTCGTAAAGCCAACTGTCATTTGACCGGTCTACCCCGCGCATTTTAGAGCTTGCGCGCTACTCTCGCAGGACCCCCATGTTCCCCGATCTTCCGCACCTCTCTCCGATCCGCTCTTTCCAGGGTCTCATTCTCACCCTGCAGAATTACTGGGCGGCGCAGGGCTGCGTTATACTGCAGCCCTATGACATGGAGATGGGCGCGGCGACCTTTCATCCAGCGACGACTCTACGCGCGCTCGGCCCAAAGCCCTGGCGCGCCGCCTATGCGCAGCCCTGCCGGCGCCCGAAGGACGGCCGCTATGGCGAGAATCCTAATCGCCTGCAGCACTACTATCAGTTCCAGGTGATCCTCAAACCGTCGCCGCCAGATCTGCAGGAATTGTATCTCGCCTCTCTCGCCGCGATCGGCGTCGATCCCAAGCTCCATGACATTCGCTTCGTCGAGGATGATTGGGAAAGCCCGACGCTCGGCGCCTGGGGCCTTGGTTGGGAATGCTGGTGCGACGGCATGGAGGTCTCGCAATTCACTTACTTCCAGCAGGTCGCAGGATTCGAATGCGCGCCGGTAGCTGGCGAACTCACTTATGGTTTGGAGCGTCTCGCTTGCTATCTGCAGGGCGTCGACAGCATCATGGAATTAAATTTCAACGGCCGCGAAGGCGACGAGAAAGTCACTTACGCCGACGTCTTTCTGCAGGCCGAGCAGGAATATTCGCGCCACAATTTTGAAGCCGCCGACACGTCGAAACTTTTTGAAGATTTCAAGGACGCCGAGGTCGAATGCGAGCGGCTCTTACATTTCGGCGCGGGCTCCGGCGACGAGATGCATCTCATGGCGCTCCCGGCCTATGACCAGTGCATCAAGGCGAGCCACGCCTTCAATCTTCTCGACGCGCGCGGCGTGATCTCGGTCACCGAGCGCCAGAGCTATATCTTGCGCGTGCGCGAACTCGCCAAAGCCTGCGGCGCCGCCTGGCTGCGCACGGCGGGCGGCGGCGCCAACGGCTAGCTGCGCTTGCGAAAACTTCAAACGGCGCCCACTTCCTAAAGGAGTAAAGCGTTCGTCATGCGCGTTGGCGCACATCTTCCAAGATCGTAGCCATGCATAACAGTGTGCGAGACGGGCAACCGTCTCGCGCCGTTGGCGAGTAGCGGCGCTGCGCGCGCCTGTCCTGTCTTTTGCCAGGAACCCAAAGGATACGGATGGGCGCGCGCAACTTGACTATGTGCCTGTTTCGTTCTAGTCATGTTCTGTGTTTGGCTATGGATGCGGCGGATCGAGTCATGTATCAGTTTCGTCACCCGACTTTCAGCGTCTCTTGCAAGACCTTCGGCGAAGCCACGGCGCGCGGCGAGGCGCTTCAATCGCTCGCGGCGACCGATTCGCTGCGTCATCGGTTTTTTGCTTGGCGTGGCGCTTCGGGCCGCCGCTATGTGTGCTCGGTGTTTCAGTCGGGCGAAGATTCTTTCATCGCCGATGTGACGAATGGCGTCATCATCGGCGTTGCGCGTGAGGGCGCGATAAGTAGGCCAGTTTGCGTATTTCTGGCGCAGGAGCGCGCGGTAGATCACGCTGCATTTGGGCGGAATCGCCCAAATGCAGATAACGTGATCGATTCCCAAAGTTTAGAGCGCGCTCTATGCGATCGCCGCGCGCTGCGTAAGACCGCGCAGGAGCTCGGCGTCGCCGAATGGCATGTGCATTTTTGCGCCGACGCCGCGACATTGCGCGATTTATCGGCGTCGCTGCTCAACTGATCCGGCGGACCTGTCGGTGGCGTAGCGTTGCGTCGCGCGCGTATTTGCGCAGTAGCGTTGAGTAAAGCGTCGCGTCAAAGCGGCGTCGGCTCGTCGCCGGCGCCGCCAGTCGCCGCGGTTCTGCACGAATCATGATCGAGCCGGCGGACGATCTCGGCAAGCTCGGCGTCATGAATATCAAGCCGCAGCAGATGTTCGTATGTGTTGCGCACATAGGCCGGGTTGTCGCCGTTAAGCCCGATGCCCTCTGCGATGAGCCGAATCATCTCGTCTTCCGGCAGCCGCCCGGCGTATTGGATATGCGTGCGGTCGACGACATAGGCGATGGCCTTGGCGCAGCCGCCGTCGGCGAATCGCACGCCGAGCGTCTTTTCGAGATAGACGGAAGTGACGAGTTCGCGTTCGCGAAGGTAGCGAATCGTTTTATCGCGGTCGCGCGCCGCGACCTTGAAGGCGACGCCTTGGCAGCAGCCGCCGCGATCCAATCCGAGCACCAGCCCCGGCCGTTCCGGCGTGCCGCGATGGACATGCGAAAAGATGCAGAGCGCGCGGTGATAGCCATGCACCCAGGCGAGCGCGCTATCCATGAAGTCGAAGCCAGGCCGCCACATCAGCGACCCGTAGCCGAACACCCAGAAATCTTCGTTTCGCGGACTGGCTGAACCCATTCTTCGCCTTGGACCTCGCGATCCGGTTAGAGCGGCAGAATCGCAGCGCTCGATTGGGATTGCTCCCTCTAACCTCGTCCTTCGAGACGCCGCCTTAAAGGCGGCTCCTCAGGATGAGGTTAGGGGAGCAATGGGTTTCCTCATCCTGAGGAGCCTGCACCCAAGTCGGGCTTGCCCGACTTGGGCTTCAAATGCCGATCTCGGGTAAACCCGAGATCGGTGAGGCCGTCTCGAAGGACGAGGAAACCTTCCCACGGCCAAGCGACTCGCGTCTCGCATCTATTTTTTCCGCCGCATTTCTGCGATGCAATCAAAAATGTGATTCGAAGGCTCCTCGCGCCGAGCTGTCTTGAGAGAGACCTTCAGCGGGGCCTTCCCACAACATATCGCGTCGGTTTTCTTGCTTTCCCCTGCAGTTTGTGGCGGTCTTCTTAAGCAATGAAATTCGAGCGCCTGCGCCTTCTGGGCTTCAAGAGCTTCTGCGAACCGACCGATTTCCTCATCGAGCCGGGCCTGACCGGCGTTGTCGGCCCCAACGGCTGCGGCAAGTCGAATCTCGTCGAGGCGCTGCGCTGGGTGATGGGCGAAAACTCATACAAAAACATGCGCGCGTCGGGCATGGACGACGTGATTTTTTCGGGCGGCGGCTCGCGCCCGGCGCGCAATCTCGCCGAAGTCGGCCTTGTTCTCGACAATTCGACGCGCACCGCGCCGGCGGCGTTCAACGATTCCGATTCGATCGAAGTGACGCGCCGAATCGAGCGCGAGCAAGGCTCGACCTATCGGATCAATGGCCGCGAGGTGCGCGCTCGCGACGTGCAGATTCTCTTCGCCGACGCCGCCACTGGCGCACGCTCGCCCTCGCTCGTCCGCCAGGGCCAGATCGGCGAGATCATTTCGGCGAAGCCACAGGCGCGCCGCCGCATCCTAGAAGACGCCGCCGGCGTCGCCGGTCTGCATTCCCGCCGGCACGAGGCTGAGCTGCGCCTCAACGCGGCCTCGGAAAATCTCACGCGCCTCGAAGACGTGCTGAAGCAGGTCGACAGCCAGGCCGACAGCTTGAAGCGCCAGGCCCGGCAGGCCGCGCGATACCGCGGTCTCGCGGCGCAGATCCGCAAGAACGAAGCGCTCGCCGCGCTCCTCGCCTATCAGCTCGCCGCCGAACATTTGCGGGCGGCGGCGGAGAAGCTCGACGCGAGCCGCGGCAGCGTGCAGGCGCGCACGCTGGAGCAGGCGGAAGCGGCGAAATTCCAGGCCGTCGCCGCGCATGAGCTGCCGCCGCTGCGAGAAAAGGAGGCGGAAGCCGGCGCGGCGCTGCATCGACTCGTCGTCGCGCGTCAGGCGCTCGAGGCCGACGAGCAGCGCGCCAAGGAGCGAATCGCTGAACTACAGCGCCACATCGAACAATTCGGCCGCGATCTCGAACGCGAACGCGCGCTGATCGAGGATGCGGCCGAGGTCGCCGAGCGGCTTGAGGAAGAGCGGGCAGAGCTCCAGGACGACGACGCGCGCGACGCAAATCGCGAAGCCGAGGCGCAGTCGCGGCTTGCCGAGATCGAGGCGGCTCTCGCCGCGACCGAGGCCGAGCTGTCGAGCGCGCAGGAGCAGCTCGCCGGCGTCAACGCCAAGCGCGCCGCGCTTGAGGCGGCGCTGCGCGACGAAAACCAGCGCGTCGCGCGTTTCGAGGCGGAGCTGACCCGCATCGAGACGGAATTCGCGCTAATCGCCGGGCAGGGTGGCGGCGCCGAAGAAGTCGAGCGTCTCGCGCAGGCATTGGAACAGGCGGCGCAGGATGCGCGCGGCGCCGAGGAAACGGCGCATGAGGCCGAGGCCGCCTATCGCGAAGCGCGCGAGGCCGAGACGGCCGCCCGCGCGCCGCTGGAGCAGGCGGCGCTGCGCGCGCAGCGGCTTGAGACGGAGACCCGCACGCTCGACAATTTGCTGCAGACTGGCGCCGGCGGCCTCTGGGCGCCCGTGGTCGAGAGCATGACCGTCGAGAAGGGCTATGAGACCGCGCTCGGCGCGGCGCTCGGCGATGATCTCGACGCCTCGGCCGACGATTCGGCGCCGGCGCATTGGTCAGTGACATCCAGCGAGGGCGACCCAGACTTGCCGAATGGCGTGCGCGCGCTGGGCGCGCTTGTCGACGCGCCGCAGGCGTTGCGCCGTCGTCTCGCGCAGATCGGCGTCGTGCTGCGCGCCGAGGGCGAGAGCCTGCGCAGACTGTTAAAGCCCGGCCAGCGGCTCGTCTCCAAGGAGGGAGATCTCTGGCGCTGGGACGGCTTCACTCAGGCCGCCGAGGCGCCGACCGCCGCCGCGCGCCGGCTCGCCGAAAAGAACCGTCTCGCCGATCTGCGCGTCGAGGCGGCGGCCGCGCGCGAAACCGCCGATGCGCTCAGCGAAGAGCTGAACGCCGCGCGTGAGGCCGCGCGTGAGGCCGCAGAGGCCGACGTCGAGGCCCGCGACGCCCAGCGCCGCGCCCGCGCGCGCCACGAGGAAGCGCGCGAGCGCCATTCGACGGCTGAACGCCGTCAGGCGCAGATCGCCCAGCGGCTGTCCGCGCTGCAAGAAGCGAAGGCGCAGACGCTCGCCAATCGTGACGAGGCGGCGCAAAAGCGCGCGAGCGTGACGCAGGCGCTCGACGAACTCGAAGAGCCCGCCTTTCTCGCCGGCGCTTTGGAGAATTTGCGCGGGCGCGCGACAGCCGAACGCGCACAGGCTGGCGAGGCGCGCGCGGCGCTCGCTTCGCTTCGCCACGAAAGGGCGGCGCGCGCGGCGCGGCTCTCGGCGATCGCGCGAGAAATCGCTTCATGGGCGCAGCGCCGCGACCGCGCGCAGGACCGCATCGGCGAGCTGGAAGAGCGGCTCGCGACGGCGCAAGAAGAGCATGTGCGCTTAAGCGACGCGCCAGACGCCTTCATCGGTCAGCGCTGCGCGCTGATGAATGCGCTCGAAGAGGCGGAAGCCGCGCGCCGCGCCGCGTCCGACGCGCGCGCCAGCGCCGAAACGCGTCTTGCAGACGCCGACCGCGCCGCCCGCGCGGCGCTTGAAGCGATGAGCGCCGCGCGCGAAGACATGGCGCGCAGCGAAGCGCAACTGGACGCGGCGCGCCAGCGCGTCGCCGATGTCGAGCGCGCCATCGCCCATGATCTCGAATCGACGCCGCAGGCGCTTGCCGAACTCGCCGGAGTCAAAGACGGCGACGATCTGCCGGAAATCGCCGACATCGAACGCCGGCTCGAAAATCTGCGCGCCGACCGCGAGCGGCTCGGCGCCGTCAATCTTCGCGCCGAGGATGAACTCATTGAAGTCGAGGCGCAGCGCGAAAAGATGATCGCCGAGCGCGACGACCTTTCGGAAGCGATCAAGAAATTGCGCGCCGCGATCGCCAGTCTCAACAAAGAGGGCCGCGAGCGCATGCTCGCCGCCTTCGACAAGGTCAACGAGCATTTCAAGGAGCTGTTCACGCTGCTGTTCGACGGCGGCGCGGCGGAATTGCAGCTTGTCGAAAGCGACGACCCGCTCGAGGCCGGTCTCGACATTCTTGCGCGTCCGCCCGGCAAGAAGCCGACGACGATGACGCTGCTCTCGGGCGGCGAACAGGCGCTGACCGCCATGTCGCTCATCTTCGCGGTCTTCCTCACCAACCCTGCGCCGATCTGCGTGCTCGACGAGGTCGACGCGCCGCTTGACGACAACAATGTCGAGCGCTTCTGCGATCTTCTGGAAGAGATGCGCAAGAAGACCGACACGCGCTTCGTCACCATCACGCATAATCCGATCACCATGGCGCGCATGGACCGGCTCTTTGGCGTGACACAGGCGGAACGCGGCATCTCGCAACTCGTTTCCGTCGATCTTGAGCAGGCGGAAAAATTCGCTCTGGCGAGTTGACGGTTCGAGACAGGTCTCAATCTGATCTGACATACGCGAGCGCTCTGGCGCTGCATCCGCCCTAAGTGTCGCAGACGAGGACGCTTGCCCCTCCGCTGGGCGCGTCGGCGCGTAATTTGGCGAAGCTCGAATGACCAGAAGCGAATTCGTTCTGCGCTCGGCGATCTTCGTCGCTATCGCCCTCGCGCCGTTTCTGATCTGGCTGCTCTTCAACGTGATCGTTCTTGCGACCGGCGCGGTGCTCGTCGCCACGCTCATTCATCTTGTCGCGACGCCGTTCATCAAGCTCCGCCTGCCGCGCGGATTGGCGCTCGCATTGTCGGGTCTACTGATCGCATCGCTGGTTGGGGCGACTTTCTATCTCTTCGGCCGCACGATGGCGTCGGAGTTTCACGACGTGCTGCGCAGCGCCGAAGAGGCGGCGGATTCCATTTCGCTCGCGATCAGCCGGTCGGGACTGTCCGACTATCTGCCGAAATCCTTCAGCGAAAATGTTTCGCTGTCAGGCGTGATCGGACGTTCGTTCACGATCAGCGTCGAGGCCGTTCTTGGCGCCCTCGTCGCCTTTTTCGCCGGCGTCTTTCTCGCGAGCGAGCCGGCGCTCTACAGCGAAGGTTTCACGCTGCTGTTTGCGCCTCGCTGGCGCGATGAAGCACGCGAAACGCTCGGTCATGTCGCCACCGCGCTGCGACGCTGGCTGCTCGGTCAGATGATCGAAATGGTGACTGTGGGCGTCATGGCGGGAGTGGCGGTTTGGCTCATCGGCCTACCGTCGCCCTTCGCGCTTGGCGCCATATCGGGGCTTTCGGAATTCATCCCCTATATCGGGCCGATCCTGGCGATCTTTCCGTCTGTCGCGGTCGCGGCGACGATTGGACCATATGCGATGCTATGGACGATCCTCGCTTACCTCGCCATTCATCAGCTCGACGGGAACATGATCATGCCGCTCATTCAGCGGCAATTGGTGCGGGTGCCGCCGGCGCTCATGCTGATATCCATCGCAACGTTCGGAACGCTTTTCGGTCTCGGCGCCACGATCTTCGCCGCGCCGCTGACGGTTGTCATCTATGTTGCGGTGATCAAGCTATATTTGCGCGATACTTTAGGCGAGCCGACGCCGCTGCCGGGGGAGCGCGCGTAAACACCCTCCCCTCGCTCGAGGGCAGGGAAAGCGCCCTACCTGCGGCGACGGTTGACGTCTGCTCCCCAAGCGTCATGGCCGGCCTTGAGCCGGCCATCCACGTCAAGACGTTCGGTCTTTTATGAGGCAATGCGAAGCATTGCGGCGTGGATGCCCGCGACAAGCGCGGGCATGACGGTGGGGGAGCTCCACAACGCGGGCTAGTCACCCACCCCGAAGCGCTTCGCGTTTCGACCCTCCCCGTCGAGGGGAGGGTGTATACCGCGCGACGTTGACCTGTGACTTGGATCGTCGTCGCGCCGTAGCAATTGGATCGCAGGAACCGCTCATGGATTGGCGCGCGCCGATTATCGATTATTGCGAGAGACAGAGCTCGGCCTTCTGGGCGGAGCCGGCGAATGCGCTGAGCAATTTCGCCTTTGTGATCGCGGCCGCGGTCGCCTTCCTCCTTTGGCGACGCCGAGCCGGAGCTGACTATCCTGCGCTGGCGCTGATCATCGTCACGGCGACGGTCGGCGTCGGCAGCTTCATCTTCCATACAATGGCGACACGCGGCGCCATGCTGCTCGACGTCATTCCGATCGCGATCTTCATTTACGGCTATTTCCTGCTGGCGCTTCGCCGTTACTTCGGCCTCGCGATGGTTCCGGCGACGGCGATCACGCTCGCCTTTGCTGGCGTCTCGTTTTTCGCAACGACTGTCGACGCGCTGAACGGCTCGGTCGGCTATCTGCCGGCGCTCGCGGCGCTAACAATCTTCGCCAGGCTGCTTTGGTCACGGAGCGGACAACGCGAGACCGCCCGCACGCTCGCCGCCGCGGCGCTCCTTTTCGCAATCTCGCTCTTCTTTCGAACGATCGACCGCGCCATCTGTCCGGCCTTTCCGCTCGGCGCGCATCTCCTTTGGCACATGCTCAACGCCTGCGTGCTCTGGCTGCTGCTGCGCGCGGCGATCATCGCCGGACCTCGCCGCGACGATCAGGCGAGACCGATCCAAAAGGCGAATGAGCCGACGGCGGCGTGAGAGGCGGTCAACGGCCAGACATTGCGCGTGAAGAGATAGGCCGTGCTCCACGCGACTCCAGCGAGAAAGGTGTTGGCGAGAAGAACGGGATCGCCATAGGCGGCGTGCATCAGCGAAAAAACCGCAGACGAAAACAGGACGTAATGCCGCCCGCTCATGTGCAGCCGGTCGGCGATGAGCTTGGGGATCGAGCGGCAGACGACCTCCTGGCAGGGGCTCGACACGAGCACATAGAAGGGCGCGAAGGCGATCCAATTCGGCGCCGGATGGGGACGCCTCAAAAACTGCGCCTCGACGACGATCGCCGCCAGCAGAAGGCAGGTCAGCGCGCCGCAGATCAACCAGGCGCGCACGCCTCTCGGCATGCTCAGGCCGAGTTCAGCGAAGGAATAGCCGCCGAGCACGCAGGCGGCGAGGCAAAGCGTTGAAACGATGAGCAGAGCTTCAAAGCGGAAATGAAACGACAGCGCGCCGCTGCGTATCGCAAAGCTCGGGGCGAGCAGCAAAAACAGGAAGGCGATCAGCGGCGCCAAGGTTCGCATATTAAGCGTCATAAAAGCGTAACAAACTTGACGCTGTCACAGTTCCCCTCGCTCGCGCCCCTCAATTTGACGCGCCGCGGCGCCCTATCGGGCAGCAGATGGTCGCAGGCTAAAGAAACTCAAATAATCACAATGAGATACGCTGGCGAGCCTCGCCTTGACTAAATGAAGGCCCGCAAATATGTTGCGCGCGGCTCGAAAGGATTGGCCGAAAAGCCGAGAGTTTCGCGCCGTCTCCCGAACGGTTCGACTTTCCTGTCGCGCGGCGTCGCGCCATCGTTAAATTTTGCGCGTGGCGCAATATGCGAGGCGGAGAACGCCGATGAGCGACGAGAACGGGGAAGACGCGGAGCGCGCAGCGCTTAACGCGCGGCTCGAAAAGCTCAATGCGGCCTTGCGTAAGGTCGATGAAGAGCAGGCCGCCGAAGCGGCGCCGCGGACGGAGGAGCGTAAAGGCTTCACGAGCGCCATGCGCGTCGGCCTCAACGCTTTCTCCGAATTCGTGGGGGCGGTATTGGTCAGCGCCGTCATCGGCTGGCAGGCGGATAAGTGGCTTGGCACGGCGCCATGGCTTCTCGTCGTCATGCTGGGACTGGGCGTCGCGGCGGGATTTTGGAACGTCTATCGCGTGGCGAAGCCAAAAGCGCCAGGCGAAGAGTAGAACAAAGGCGCGTTGCAGCGCTTGAAGCGGGGCCGGGCGGCGACGTCCGGAAAAGAGCGATGAATCCGGAAGAAGCAGCCGCAAAGCCCAATCCCATCGAGCAATTCGAGCTGCATCGGCTGTGGCCTTTCGAGATCAACGGCATCGAGACGTCCTTCACCAACGCCTCGCTGTTCATGCTGCTCGCCGCGCTCGGCGTCGTCGCTTTGATGATCCTTGCGACATCGAAGAAGGCGATCGTGCCGGGCCGCGTCCAGGCGATGGCCGAGATGCTCTATGAATTCGTCGCCGGCATGGTGCGTCAGACCGCCGGGACGGAAGGGATGAAGTTCTTCCCGTTCGTCTTCACCCTCTTCTCCTTCATCCTCATCGCCAATCTGATCGGGCTCGTTCCCTACACCTATTCGGTGACGAGCCAGATCGTGGTCACCTTCGCTTTCGCGGCCGTGGTGATTTCGCTCGTGGTTTGTTACGGCCTCTATCGCCACGGCTTCGGCTTTCTCAACCTTTTCGTTCCGCATGGCGTGCCGCTGCCCGTGCTCGTCGTGCTGGTGCCGATCGAGATCATCTCCTTCCTGTCGCGGCCGGTCTCGCTCTCCGTCCGTCTCTTCGCCAATATTCTTGCGGGCCACATCACGCTCGCCGTGTTCGGCGGCTTCGTGATGATGCTGCTCGGCGCCGGCGTCTGGGCGGCGCTCGCGCCGGTGCCGCTGCTCGCGATCGTCGCGCTCTATGCGCTCGAACTGCTCGTCGCCTGTCTGCAGGCCTTCGTCTTCGCCGTTCTTACATGCGTCTATCTCAACGACGCAATTCACCCGGGCCACTGATAAAGATCGAACAATAAACGTCGCCCCATTCAGCAGGAGAAAAACTAATGGCAGAAATGCAACTCGTCGGCGCCGGACTTGCGGCGATCGGCACTGGCGCGGCGGCGATCGGCGTCGGCATCATCTTTGGCAATTTCGTCAACGGCGCGCTGCGCAACCCGTCGGCGGCGGCCTCCCAGTTCACCAACGCCATCATCGGCGCGGCGCTTGCCGAAGGTCTGGGCATCTTCGCCTTTCTGATCGCAATCCTGCTGTTCCTGAAGCAGTGACGTTATGCGTCCGGCCCGCGCGGCCGGACGCTTTTTTCCAGCGCGGCCGCCGTGCGGCCAGTCTTGAGACTTGGAACCATGTCCATGGCGATCATCTCTTCCGCTTTCGCCGCCGAGGGCGAGCAGGCGACGCACGAGACCGTCGGCGCTGGCGAGGCGCATCACGAGGGCGGCTTTCCGCCCTTCCAGACGGAAAATTTCGCGCCGCAGATCTTCTGGCTCGTCGTCATCTTCGGCCTGCTTTACGCGCTGATGTCGCGCATCGCGCTTCCGCGCGTCGGCGGAATCATCGAGAATCGCGGCGCGAAGATCGCCTCCGATCTCGGCGCCGCGCGCGAGATGCAGTCGAAGGCGCAGGCCGCCGCAGCCGCAAATGACGAAAATCTTCGTCGCCGGCGCGAAGAGGCGCAAGCTATAGGCCGGGACGCGCAGCACAAGATCGCCGCGGAGACTGCGAAACAGCGCACGATCGCCGAATCGCAGGCTGCGGAGAAGATCCGCGCCGCCGACGAGCGCATTGCGAGCGCAAAGGCGAAGGCTCTGGCCAATGTCGAGCAGATCGCCGAAGAGGCCGCCGCGGCGATCGTCGAAAAGCTCACCGGCGCGAAAGTCGACATGAGCACGATCTCGGAGAATCACGCGACGTCGTCGACCGCCAAGGAGACGCTCAATGCATTTTGACGCGGAATTCTACGTCGCCGTCGGCTTTACGATCTTCGTTCTCGTGATGCTTTGGGTCGGCGCGCATTCGAAATTCGCCGCTCTCATCGACGCGCGCATCAACCGCATCAAGGGCGAGCTCGCTGAGGCTGAGCGCCTGCGCCACGAGGCTGAGGCGCTCCTCGCTTCCTTCGAGCAGAAGCGGGCTGAGGCCGAAGCCGAGGCCAAATCCATTGTCGCGCAGGCGAAGGACGAGGCGGAGCTGATCGCCGCTGAAGGCCGTCGCCGACTCGACGAATTCATGACGCGCAGCGTCAAGCAGGTAGAGCAGAAGATCGCTCAGGCGGAGGCCCAGGCCTCGGCCGAAGTGCGCGCCGCCGCCGCCGACGCTGCTGTGAAAATCGCTGAACGCGCGCTCTCGAGCGGCGCGGTCAAGGGCAAGGATTTCGTCGCCGAGGGGATCAAAGAGCTAAAGTCTCTCGCGCACTGATCGCGGGCGGGGCGGCTAGCCGCCCCGACGCTTTTTCTCGGCGACCGGCTTTTCTGCGCCCTGCGTGAAGCCGACGAGGATTTCGTAATCGTCCTGCGCGCGCTGGCTCATCACCGGCACGGTGAACGGATCGGCGATCACCTGAAATTCGCCGCGCGTTCCGCCTTTCGGAATCGACGCATTGACGCGGTAGACCTTCGAGGCGACGAGCGTGTCGTCTTTCTGGCGGCGGATCGCCACCCGCAGATCGGCGCCATAGGCGCCTGGCTGGCCAAGCGCGCCGAGCACGGCCGAACCTTCGACTCCAACGCGAATCATTAAGCGATCGCCCTCGATGACGCATTCGCGCGCCGTCTCGCCAAGCGAAAGCTGATAGCGGACGTTTGCGCCATCGGCGTCTGGCGGGGACCGCAGCATGGCTGCGCCGCTGTCGATGAAGACTTCGGGACAGTCCGGAGTCGCGCCCGGCGTCGGTTGGCCTTCCTTCTGCTCGCCGCCGCCCAAAATGCCGGGCACATGAAGCTTCGGCAATTCGAAAGCGGCGAGGGCGACAGGCGTCAGCGCAATTGACGTCGAAAGCGCAATCGCCAGGCCACGCCGCGCGGTCTTCATAAGACGGCTCGTCGAGCCTTCGGCGCAAATTTTACGGCAGTTTCGCGTATCCATCCTTGAATCCCTGCAGAGTCAGCGGCAGGCCGATGCCTTCGTCCGGAACCTGATGAATGATGAAGGTGGCGATTTTGCCGTTCTTCAATTGATCGATGAGCTTGTCATCCATCGTCACTTCTGCGACGCAGCCCGTCGGCAGGCATTTGACGAAGCCGGCGCGTCCGATGTCGGTTTGATCAATCTTCAAGCCAAGCCCGTTAGGCAACAGCACGCCGAGCGGCGCGATCACGCGCAGCAGCCGGCTCTTGCCGTCGCTCGTCTTTAAGACGACGACGACGAGGCTGACGTTGCTCTTATCCTCGGCGACGACGCTTTGGATCAGCGCGCATTGTTCCGTCGCGGCTCCCGCGGGCGTTTCGCAACGCAGTTCCCAATCGCCGAATTTGGCTTTGGCGGCAGCGGCTTGCGCATGACCCGAGCCCGCGCTGAGCGCGAGGAAAATCGCCGATCCCGACGCCGCGACGTGATGTCGCAACAGGCGCCTAAATTTTGCGACGCGTAGTCGATTCATTGGGTCTCCTGGAGGCGCCGCCGCCCCGTTTCGATCAGGCTGCGCGAAGAAAGTCGCAGTCACGCCGCGCTGTCAGGCGCGACAGGCGTTTGCCTATCAAATGAACTTTAGCTGTCAAGATCGCTGACGCGCGCGCCGCATTGTTTGGCAAGGGCTTCGACGCGACGATTTGTCTGTAGAATTTGGCGTTGCAACAATTGCGCGGATCGACGGTTTGTGGTTGAACCTGCCGACTACCGAGCGGGGCGGGCTTTGGGCGGGCTGCGCGCGGAAATCACAAAAAGAACAACGCTGGCTGGCGAGGGTTCGAAAGGCGGCTTTGATGTTTAACGTCAATCGACTGATGACGCGCGGCGCATTGGCGGCCGCTGTGGCGGTCCCTGTAACCTTGTGCGCCGGCTTCGCCCTTGCGCAAGAAAATGGGCAGCCGGTCCCTGGCGGCCTCGGCCTTCCGAATATGGTGACGCCGGTCGGCCTGGGGACGCAGCAGCTCTACAACATGGTGCTGATGCCGATCATTTCGTTCATCGCGCTCTTCGTTCTGGGCTTACTGATCTATGTCGCCTATCGCTTCAACGAGCACGCGAATCCCATTCCGTCGAAGCTGACGCACAATACGCCGCTCGAAATCATCTGGACGCTCATTCCGGTCCTGATCCTTCTTTTCATTTCGGTCCCCTCGCTACGGCTGCTGGCGGAGCAGGTCGAGGTGCCGGAGGCGTCGGTCACCATCAAAGTGACGGGCAACCAGTGGTATTGGTCGTATAAATATCCCGAGGATCAGGGCGGCGGCTTTGGCTTCGATCAGATGCTGAAGCCGGAATCGGAACTCCAGCCCGGCGAGCTTCGCCTGCTGACGGTCGACAATGAGGCCGTGGTGCCGATCAATGAGGTCATCGCCGTTCACATCACGTCAAACGACGTCATTCACGCCTTCGGCGTCCCCTCATTCGGCGTTCGCATGGACGCGATCCCGGGCCGTTTGAATCAGACTTGGTTCAAGATCGACAGGGAAGGCGTCTACTACGGCCAGTGCTATTTCATCTGCGGCAAGGACCACGCCTATATGCCGATCGTGATCCGCGCGGTGACTCGCGAAAAATACAATGAGTGGCTTGCGCAGGCGAAGCAGAAGTTCGCCGGCGCCGACCAGCGCGTGCGGGTCGCTTCAGAAAGCCACTGAAAAGCCGCTGAAACGAGACGCAACGGAACACACTAGTCTTTCTAAGGAACATGACGATGGCGAGTTCGACGATGGCCGGGGCGCATGATCATCCGAGGGGTTTGCGCCGCTTCCTCTTCTCAACCAATCATAAGGACATCGGCACGCTCTACATCATTCTCGGCTCGATTGGCGGCGTCATCGGCTTCCTGCTCTCGCTCGCCATGCGGCTCGAGTTGGCGTATCCGGGCGTGCAGATCTTCCCGGGGCTTGCGGAATTCCTGAATGGCGCCGATCCGGCGATGGCGTTGGACGCGGGCAAGAATCTCTACAATGTGTTCATCACGGTGCATGGCGTGCTCATGATCTTCTTCATGGCTATGCCCATTCTAATCGGCGGCTTCGGCAATTGGTTCGTGCCGATTATGATCGGCGCGCCGGACATGGCGTTCCCGCGCCTCAACAACATCTCGTTCTGGCTACTGGTCGCCTCGCTCGTGCTCGCCGTCATTTCGATGTTCGTCGACGGGGCGCCGGGCATGAAGGGCTTTGGCGGCGGCTGGACGTTCTATCCGCCGCTTTCGTCGAACACGGGCACGCCAGGCCCGGCGATGGATTTCGTGATCCTGGCGCTGCATCTCGCCGGCGCATCGTCGATCCTTGGCGCGATCAACTTCATCACCACGATCTTCAATATGCGCGCGCCCGGCATGACGTTGCACAAGATGCCGCTGTTCGTATGGTCGATCCTCGTGACCGCCTTCCTTCTGCTGCTCGTGCTGCCGGTGCTCGCGGGTTGCGTGACCATGTTGCTCACCGACCGCAATTTCGGCACGATGTTCTATGACCCGGCGGGCGGCGGCGATCCGCTGCTGTTCCAGCATCTGCTGTGGTTCTTCGGCCATCCGGAAGTCTATATCGTCATTCTTCCGGGCTTCGGCATCATCAGCCAGATCGTGTCGACCTTCTCGAAGAAGCCGGTGTTCGGCTATCTCGGCATGGCCTATGCCATGGTCTGCATCGGCGTGCTCGGCAGCATCGTGTGGGCGCACCACATGTATACGGTCGGCATGTCGCTCAACGCGCAGCGCTACTTCACCCTGGCGACGATGGTGATCGCGGTGCCGACCGGCATCAAGATCTTCTCCTGGATCGCGACGATGTGGGGCGGATCGCTCTCGTTCCGCGCGCCGATGGTCTGGGCGATCGGCTTCATCTTCGTGTTCACGATGGGCGGCATCACCGGCGTCGTGCTCGCCAACGCCAGCGCCGACAAGCAGTTCCACGAGGGCTACTATGTCGTCGCGCACTTCCACTACACGCTGTCGCTCGGCGCGGTCTTCGCGCTCTATGCGGGGTTCTATTACTGGTTCCCCAAGATGTGCGGCTACATGTATTCGGAGACCTTGGCGAAGGCGAACTTCTGGCTGCTCTTCATCGGCGTCAACGTCGTCTTCTTTCCGCAGCACTTCCTCGGACTGGGCGGGATGCCGCGCCGCTATATCGACTATCCAGACGCTTACGCGCTGTGGAACATGGTGTCGTCGTTGGGCATGATCTTCGTCACGCTCTCGCTGGTCGTCTGGTTCTACGCGATCATCGAAGCCTTCATGAAGAAGCGGCTGGCTGGCGCCAATCCTTGGGGCGCTGGCGCGACGACGCTGGAATGGACTCTGTCCTCCCCGCCGCCGTTCCATCAATTTGAGGTGCTGCCGCGCATCACCGGCGCGGGCCGGTAACGAAACGAAGCGCCGGCGCGGGGGAACTCGCGCCGGCAGGTCTGAGTGAACGGCATGAGCGACGCATCCTATCTCCACGACGAACAGGCTCCGCGCATCTCTGTCGCGTCGCCTTCGGACTATTTCGCGCTTCTCAAGCCGCGCGTGATGTCGCTTGTCGTGTTTACTGCGCTCGCCGGCCTGTTGCTCGCGCCGACGCCGCCGCATCCGCTCATCGGCTTTGCTTCGCTGCTGGCGATCGCCGTTGGCGCTGGCGCTTCCGGCGCGCTCAACATGTGGTACGACGCCGACGTCGACGCGCTGATGACGCGCACGCGTAAGCGCCCGATTCCGGCGGGACGGCTCGATCCCGAGGCGGCGCTTGGCTTTGGTCTCGTGCTTGCGACGTTGTCGGTCTTCACGCTCGGCTATGTCGCGAACTGGTTCGCGGCGGCGCTGCTCGCCTTCACCATCTTCTTTTACGTCGTGATCTACACGATGTGGCTGAAGCGCTGGACGCCGATGAATATCGTCATCGGCGGCGCCGCCGGCGCGTTGCCGCCAATGGTCGGCTTTGCCGCCGCGACGGGCGAGATCAATCTCGCGAGCGTCGTATTGTTTGCGATCATCTTCATGTGGACGCCGCCGCACTTCTGGTCGCTCGCGCTCCTAAAGAGCGAGGACTATGGCCGCGCCGGCGTGCCGATGCTGCCCAATGTCGCCGGCGAAGACCGGACCCGACTCGAAATCCTGATCTATGCGCTGGCGCTTGCGCCGCTTGGCGTCGCGCCATGGTTGTTGGGCTTCGCCTCGCTCGCCTATGGGCTCGTCTCGATCGGCTGCGGCATTGCGCTCGTCGCGATGGCTGCAGCGGTCTTCAAGCAGCGCGAAGGCGAAGCGGCCCGAGCGGCGGCGCGCCGAATGTTTCTGTTCTCACTCCTCTATCTTTTCCTGCTGTTCCTCGTCCTCGTCGTCGAACAGACGGCGCATATTTTCGCGTTGATCTAGGCGGCCAAGCGAATGGTGAACGAAATGACCGACGCAGGCGACAAGATGAAGGAGCGCGCAAACGGCTTCGGCGGACCGGGCGTTGTCCTGACCGAGGAGCAGGCGCGCAGCCGTCGCGCCCGCAATATCGCAATCGGCGCCACGATCGCCTTACTTGCCGTGCTGTTCTACGCCGTCACGCTGGTGAAGTTCGGCGCCGCCATCATCAACCGGACGCTTTAAGGCCATGAACGCGACGGCGCCTCGTTCACGCAACCGCCCGCGACTGATCGCGGCGGCGCTGATCGTTGGCGCGACGGCGATGCTCGCCCTGTCTTTCGCTTCTGTTCCGCTCTACCGGGCCTTTTGCGCGGCGACGGGCTTCGGCGGCACGCCGAAGACAGATGCCGCCGGGCCGACAGCGCCCGGAGAGCGCGTGCTCACCGTGCGCTTCGACGCCAATGTCGCGCGCGATCTGCCCTGGCGCTTCGAGCCGGAGGTCGCGAAGATTTCGCTGCGCACTGGCGAAACGAAAACAATCTATTACAAGGTCGCCAATCTCTCCGATCGTGAGACGAGCGGGCAGGCCGCATACAATGTCACGCCTGGCCAGGCCGGCGCCTTCTTCGTGAAAGTCGCCTGCTTCTGCTTCGAGGAGAAGCGGCTCGGTCCGCATGAGGCCGAGGAATGGCCGGTCGTGTTCTATCTCGATCCGGCGCTCGAGCGCGAGGAAGGCATGCGCGGCGTTCGCGAGATCACGCTTTCCTATTCGTTCTTCGCCACGAAGGACTCCGCTCCTTCGAAGACGAGCGAGACGGCGGTCGCAAGGCCGAAGGGTTGACGCGCCGCGCGGTTTGGCGCGCGGCAAACTAAGGGGACTGGCCGGAACCGCCGGCCGATGGACGAGGAAGAGCAAGATGGCGGACGGACACGCGAAACCCGAACACGACTATCATCTGGTCGATCCGAGTCCGTGGCCGATTGTGGGCGCCGTCGCGGCGCTCATCACGGCGATCGGCGCGGTCATGTGGATGGCGCAGCACAAGGGCGCGCCGATCGGGGGCATGACCTTCGGCGGCATCATGTTTTTCGTCGGCTTCGCCGGCATTCTTCTGGTGATGTACGCCTGGTGGAGCGACATCATTCACGAAGCGACCGTCGGCGGATTCCACTCGCCGGTCGTGCGGCTGCATCACCGCTACGGGATGATTCTCTTTATCTTCTCGGAAGTAATGTTCTTCGTCGCCTGGTTCTGGGCGTTCTTCAATTCGTCGCTTTTCCCGGCTGACGCGGCGCAGGTCATGCGCACTGAACTGTTCCAGGGCGTCTGGCCGCCGAAGGGCATCGAGGTCTTGAGCCCTTGGAAGCTGCCGCTCCTCAATACGATCATCCTGCTGAGCTCCGGCGCGACTTTGACCTGGGCCCATCACGGCCTCCTGGAAAATAACCGCGACATCTTGAAGAAGGGTCTGATCGCGACGATCGCCCTTGGCCTGCTGTTCACGACGATCCAGGGCTATGAATATATCCACGCGCCCTTTGCCTTCGCCTTCGATCCGGCGAAGCCAGCAGCGACGAATTACGGCTCGACCTTCTTCATGGCGACGGGCTTCCATGGCTTCCACGTGATCGTCGGCACGATTTTCCTCATCGTGTGCCTGCTTCGCGTCTTCAGGGGAGCTTTTACGCCGGATCAGCACCTAGGCTTTGAATTCGCCGCTTGGTACTGGCACTTCGTCGACGTCGTCTGGCTGTTTCTTTTCGCCTGCATCTATGTGTGGGGGAACTGGGGCGGGGTCATGGAATAGGCGCGCCGCCGCCCAATCTGAACATTGGACGGTCACGGGCGCGCCCGTGACCGTTTTCGTTGGAGGCCCAAGATGTCGGAAGAGCATATTTATCCGCCACTGTCGCTCTATGTCGACGGAGCCCTCGGCAGATGTCCGCGCTGCGGCAAGGGACACATGATCAAAGGGTTGCTCACGGTCGCGCCCAAATGCGAGGTTTGCGGACTCGATTTCTCCTTCGCCGACGCAGGCGACGCTCCCGCAATCGCCGTCATGACTGTCGTCGGCTTCGTTGCGATCGCGGTGTTGTGGTATGTCGAGGTGACCTATCAGCCGGCTTATTGGGTGCACGCAGCGATCCTCGTGCCTCTGTCGGCTATTCTCTGCGTGGCGCTGCTGCGGCCGACAAAAGGCCTGCTGATCGCCCTGCAATATTTCAACAAGGCTGAAGAAAGCCGCCATCAATCGTGACATCTGCCCTTCGCGCGCTTCTGTGGCCAGCGATTGCGACGACGCTCCTCTTTGCGCTGCTGGTCAGTCTCGGATTTTGGCAGGTGCGGCGGCTTAGCGAGAAAGAGGCGCTCATCGCGCGCATCGAGCAGCGCTCGACGCAAGCGCCGCAGCCCATCCCGCCGCCCGAGCGATGGTCGACGCTTCGCGCGGAAGATTATGACTTCACGCATGTGCGCACGACCGGCCACTATATCGGCGGCCGCGACGCGCTCGTCTTCGCGCCGCCGCCGGAGGGCGCAAGCCGCGAGCCAGGCTATTCGCTGGTGACGCCTTTCGCGTTGATAAGCGGCGGCGTTGTGCTCGTGGATCGCGGTTTTCTTCCGGGTTCGAAAGTGAACGACGCCGCTCTGCGCGCGGCGTCGCCAGGCGATGTGACCCTTGTCGGACTGCTACGCGCCCCCGAGCGGCGCAATCCTTTCACGCCCGCCGACGAGCCAGAAAAGGGCGTCTTCTACGCGCGCGATCCAGCGACGATTTCTGCCGCTCTTGGACTGTCAGACGCCGCGCCTTTCGCGCTCGTCGTTGACGCCGCTCCTGCAACCGCGTCCGATTGGCCGCGGCCCGTGGGCGGCGTTCCAACAATCGTCAATAATCATTTCTCCTACGCCGTGACCTGGTTCGGCCTGTCGCTGGCGCTTCTCGTCATTTTCGGGCTCTACGCGCGCGGCGTCCTTGCGCACGGGGGCGATGGCCGCACGCCCTGACCTCGGCCTTGCAGCTGACGCGAATATGCTATGAGAAGACGCACTGACATGCGCGTCGCAAACGACGCACGCTCCGCATCAATGGACTGACGGTTGCGCTATCTCTCAACACGCGGCGAGGCCGCGCAGCTTGGCTTTGACGACGTTCTCCTCGCCGGTCTTGCGACCGACGGCGGACTTTACACGCCGCTTGCCTATCCGCATGTGGCGCCTTCCGACATCGCCGCGCTCGCCGGCCGGCCATATTCGCAAGCGACGGCGCAATTGATCGCGCCTTATCTCAGCGAGACTTTTTCGCCGGAGGTTCTGCGCACGCAGACGGAAAGCGCATATGCCGGTTTCCGTCACCGCGCCATCGCGCCGCTGACGCAGATCGATGACAATCTCTTCGTTCTCGAACTTTTTCATGGGCCGACGCTCGCCTTCAAGGATCTGGCGATGCAGCTCCTCGGGCGCATGATGAATCATGTGCTCGAAAAGCGAAATCTTCGCGCGACCATTGTCGGCGCGACGTCCGGCGATACGGGCGCCGCGGCGATCGAGGCGTTCAAGGGACTCGATCGCGTCGACGTCTTCATTCTTTTTCCACACGGCCGAGTGTCGGACGTGCAGCGCAAGCAAATGACGACGGTCGCCGACGACAATGTTCATACGATTGCGCTGCAGGGATCGTTCGACGACGCTCAGGCGATACTGAAGCGCATGTTTCGCGACGCGGCGTTTCGCACGCGCGTCGGATTGGCCGGCGTCAATTCGATCAACTGGGCGCGCGTCGTCGCGCAAACCGTCTACTACTTCACAAGCGCCGTCGCGCTTGGCGCGCCGCATCGGCATATTTCCTTCGCGGTGCCGACAGGCAATTTCGGCGACGTGCTCGCCGGCTATGTCGCTAAGCGAATGGGTCTGCCGGTCGAAAGACTTGTCGTCGCCACCAACGCCAATGACATTCTTGCGCGCGCGCTCGCGAGTGGGCGTTACGAGCCGCGAGGCGTGACGCCGACTCAGTCGCCGTCAATGGACATTCAGGTTTCATCCAATTTCGAACGCCTGCTGTTCGACGCGACGGGACGCGATCCCGCCGCGGTCCGCGCCGCTTTCGACTCACTCGATCAATCCGGCGGTTTTGACATTCCGGCTGCTGCGCTTGACGCCATCCGCGCCGAATTCGACGCGCAATCCGTCGGCGAGACCGAAACGACGGAAGAGATTCGTCGCACCTGGCGCGAGACCGGCTATATGCTCGATCCGCACACGGCGACCGGCGTCAGCGCGGCGCGCGCAAAGCTTGCGAAAGATCCGGCGACGCCCGTCATCGCGCTGTCGACCGCGCATCCGGCAAAGTTTCCAGACGCCATTGAGCGCGCCATTGGACTGCGTCCACAGCCGCCTGAAAATATTGCGGCGCGACTTGACGCGCCGGAACGATTCACGATTCTTGAAAATGATGGCGCGCGAATCGCCGAATTCATTTTGCAGCGCGCGCGCGCGGCGAAGAACTGACAAGTTCTGGCAAGGAGCACGATGGCGATCTTCAGCGTAATCGGACGCCGCGACCTGCCGATCAGAGGCGACGGCCTCTATCTGCGGCCGTCCGAAATGCGCGATTACGTCGAATGGGCCGAGCTACGCGAGAAGAGCCGCTCCTTCCTGACGCCCTGGGAGCCGCTCTGGCCGATCGACGATCTTACGCGGGCGAGCTTTCGCTATCGCGTACGCCGTCACGCCGAGGAAATGGCGCGAGACGAGGCCTATTCCTTCTTTATCTTTCGCGAAGAAGACGATGCGCTGATGGGCGGCCTGTCCTTCGGCCATGTGCGGCGCGGCGTGTCACAGGCGGCGACGCTCGGCTATTGGATGGGCGAGGCCTATGCCGGCAAAGGTTACATGACCCGCGCCGTTCGCGCCGCTTGCGCCTATGCTTTTGAAAAGCGTGGTTTCCATCGCATCGAGGCGGCGTGTCTGCCGACAAATGAGCCTTCGAAGCGATTGCTGGAGCGCGTCGGTTTCAAGCAGGAGGGCTATGCGCGCTCCTACCTGAATATCAACGGCCAGTGGCGCGACCATTTGCTTTATGCGCTGCTGGAGACTGATCCCCAGCCCCTCAATCCGCCAGCAGCGGCTTGATATATTTAGCTGGTCAGCTCGCTTTGGTTGTCATTCCCGACAGGCCGAAGGCCTGATCGGGAATCCAGAGCAATGTTCGAGATTTTTGTAACGATTCTGGATTCCCGATCGCGCGCGAAGCGCGCGTCGGGAATGACACTCTATGCGCCTTGAGCGGATGCGCGATATCGCTAGGGCGCCAGCGCCGCCTTCTGAAGATTGACGAGCTCCGCGACGCCTTGTTGAGCGAGCGTCAGCATCGCCGACAGCTCATCTTGCGAGAAAACCGCGACTTCCGCCGTCGCCTGAATTTCGACGAGACCGCCCGAACCAGTGATGACGAAATTGGCGTCGGTCTCCGCCGTGGAGTCCTCGGCGTAGTCGAGATCGATGACCGGCGTCGCGTTGAAGATGCCGCAGGACACGGCGGCGACATGATCGCGTAGCGGACTCTCTTTGACGATTGAGCGCGAACGCATCCAATCCAGGCAATCATGCAGCGCTAGCCAAGCGCCGGTGATCGACGCCGTGCGCGTGCCGCCATCGGCCTGGATCACGTCGCAGTCGACGACGATTTGTCGCTCGCCAAGCGCCGACAGATTCGTGACGGCGCGCAGCGAGCGGCCGATGAGACGCTGAATCTCCTGCGTGCGTCCCGAAAGCCTGCCGGTTGCGGCCTCGCGCCGCGTGCGCGTATGGGTGGCGCGCGGCAGCATGGAATATTCCGCCGTCACCCAGCCTCGGCCCTGACCGCGTAGCCACGGCGGCGGCTTGTCCTCGAGCGACGCGGCGCAGAGCACCTGGGTGTTGCCGAATTTCACAAGGCAGGAGCCCTCGGCGTAGCGGGCGACGCCTCGCTCGAAACTCACCTGGCGCATCTCATCGGGCGCGCGTTTGCTGGGGCGCATAACAGCTCCGTTATCGGATCGGTCGCGCCTTCTAACGCGCTTTCGACGCCCTTGGAAGCGCCGCGGGAGAACAGCGTCTTGCGCTCGCGGCCGCATGGTGGAACCATGAGCTAACGGGGCCGGTCAAACCAGGCTCCGACAGATAAGGAGGGAGTGATGGCGTCGTCCCAAGGAGCGCATTCTCACGAGGCGAGAGCACAGGGTCCCCGGCTGATTGCGCTGGTGGGCCCTTTTCAATGCGGCAAGACCACTCTTTTGGAGGCTATTCTCGCCCATGCGGGCGCGATTCCGCGGCAGGGCGGCGTCGCCGCGGGCGCGAGCGTCGGCGACTCAAGTCCTGAAGCCCGCGCCCATCAAATGAGCGTCGAGTCCAATATCGCGACCGTCGACTATATGGGCGACCGCTACACTTTCGTCGATCTTCCGGGCTCCGTCGAATTCGCCCATGAATCGCGCAATATCCTGCCCGCGGTCGACGCGGCGATCGTCGTCTGCGAGGCCGAACCTCGCAAGGTTCCGGCGCTGCAGCTTATTTTGCGCCAGCTCGAAGAGCTCGGCGTGCCGCATTTCATCTTCCTCAACAAGATCGACGCGGCGACGATCGACGTGCGTGATGCGCTCGCCATTCTACAGCCTGCTTCGCGCACGCCGCTGCTGCTGCGCCAGATGCCGATCTGGAACAATGGCGTCGCCGTCGGATTCATCGATCTCGCGCTCGAACGCGCCTACGTCTACCGCGAACATGCGCCCTCCGAGGTCGTCGATATCCCTAAGGGCGACGCCGCGACCGAGAAGGAAGCGCGCTATTCGATGCTGGAGCGGCTCGCCGATTATGACGATGAGCTGATGGAGGAGCTGATTTCCGACATCGAGCCGCCGCGCGACCAGGTCTTCGACGATCTCACCAAGGAATTGCGCGCAAGGCTCGTCGTCCCTCTGTTCATCGGCTCGGCTGAGCGGGGCGCCGGCGTGACCCGGCTGTTGAAAGCGCTGCGCCATGAAGCGCCGGGAATCGACGCCACCCGCGTGCGGCTCGGCGTCGGCGAAAACGGAGTCGCGCTCGCTCGCGTCATCCGCACGATTCATACGCCGCATGGCGGGAAAATTTCGGTCGCCCGGGTTCTGCGTGGCTCCTTTGCTGATGGGCAGACCGTCGCGTCCCTGCAGGGAGAGGATCGCATCTCTGGCATGTCATGTTTGACGGGCGCCGCGAGCAGCAAAATGACGGAGGCGAAGACCGGGGACGTCGTCGCTCTCGGGCGCCTCGATCATGCGCAGACGGGCGACAATATCGTCACAGACGCCCGCGCCGGCGCGGCGGATTTGAAGAAGACGCGCGCCGATACTCCAGATCCTGTGCATGCGCTCGCGCTCAATGTGAAGGACCGCAAGGATGAGATGCGGCTCGCCGCGGCGGTGTCGAAGCTCATCGAAGAGGATCCTTCGCTCGTCTTCGTCCACGACCAGGAGCTTTCGCAGATCAAACTCTTCGGTCAGGGCGAGATGCATCTGCGCGTCGCCCTTGAACGCCTCGCCTCGCGCTTCAACGTCGCGGTCGAACGCTCAAAGCCGACGGTCGCTTATCGCGAAACGATCCGCCATAAGGTCACCATTCGCGGCCGCCACAAGAAGCAGTCCGGCGGACATGGCCAGTTCGGCGACGTGGTGATGGAGATCGCGCCGCGTAGCCGCGGCGAGGGATTCGCCTTCAGCGAACGGGTGCATGGCGGCTCGGTGCCCAAGCAATATTTCTCTTCCGTCGAGGCCGGCTGTCAGGACGCTCTTCTGCATGGTCCGTTGGGCTTTCCCGTCGTCGACGTCGAGGCGGTTCTGACCGACGGCTCTTATCATTCGGTCGATTCTTCCGATATGGCGTTCCGCACCGCGGCGCGCATCGGCATGAGCGAAGCTTTGGAGAAGGCCGAGCCGATCCTGCTCGAGCCGGTGCTCGCGGTCGACATCTTCGTGCCGAGCGACGCCATGTCGCGCGCAACCGGCATCGTCTCGGCGCGCCGTGGCCAGATCATGGGCTTCGGCCCGCGCGAAGGATGGGAAGGCTGGGACAGGCTCGAAACTCTGATTCCCGAAGCGGAGATGGACAACCTCATTGTCGAGCTGCGCTCGGCGACGGCCGGCGCCGGCTTTTATCAGGCTCGTTTCGACCATCTCGCGGAAGTCGTCGGCAAGCAGGCGCGCGACATCGTCTCCGCTCATATGGCGAAGGCGAACGGGGGATAGCGGCGCGCTGTTGTGCGCGGGAGCACAGCGCCTCAAGTCGCATCGCATGATCATCGTGGCCTTCTTCGCAGGGGGACGATGACATGCGGATGTTCATATTCCTGGTCGCCGCGGCTCTCGCCGTGTCGTTCAGCCTCTATTCAAGCGCGAGCGGTTTGACGCGCGCATCGACCTCGGCGCCGCAGGCGATGAGCGTCGACGTCAATCCGACGCCGCGCTGCGTCAAGAGCAAGAAAACGCGCCAAGCGGCGAACGGCGGATGCGTCATGAAGGGCAAGCGCCGCGGCGCGTGATTTGCGGCGCTTGATCCACTGGCTGGAGGTCTTAGCTATTGCGCAGCTCTGCGCGAGAAGAGGCTCCAGCATGTCTATACTTGGCGGCGCCGACACGTCGGCGAAAACCATTGAATTGCGGATTGCGCCGCGTGCGCGCGATCTCGGCGGCTTCAGCGTCAGGCGTGCGCTGCCTGACGACAGGCGGCAGATGGTCGGGCCGTTCATCTTTTACGATCATTTCGGCCCGGTTCAATTTGCGCCGGGGCAGGGGATGGACGTGCGTCCGCATCCCCATATCGGTCTTGCGACCGTCACCTATCTTCTCGACGGACGCATCTTGCATCGCGACAGTCTGGCGAATGTGCAGGAGATCGCGCCTAGCGCCATGAATTTGATGACCGCCGGGCGCGGCATCGTTCATTCCGAGCGCACGCCGCCGGGGCCGCGCGCTGCCGGCCAAAAGATGCTCGGGGTGCAAAGCTGGCTGGCGCTGCCGCTCGCGCATGAAGAAACAGAGCCGAGCTTCCAGCATTTTGGCGCCGAGGTTCTTCCTGTCGTTGAGGATCGAGGCGTGTTTGCGCGGGTGATCGCCGGCGCGGCGTTCGGCGCAAGGTCGCCGGTAGAGACCTTGTCGGAGTGGTTCTATGTCGAGCTGCGTCTTGCGGCCGGCGCCGCGGCGCCGCTCGACGCCGACTACGAGCAGCGGGCGCTCTATCTCATCGACGGCAGCGTCGAAATCGCCGATGAGCGCTTCGAGGAGCCGCAATTGCTGATCTTCAACCCCGGCGCCGCGATAACAATCCGCGCGCTTTCCGATGCGCGGATGATGCTGCTCGGCGGCGCGCCGCTCGAGGGGCGGCGCTATCTCTGGTGGAATCTCGTCGCTTCGCAAAAGGATCGGATCGAAGAGGCGAAGCGCGACTGGCGGGAAGGGCGGTTTCCATCCGTGCCGGGCGACACGGAGTTCATTCCGCTGCCGGAAGAGTAGGGGCGCTTTCCGCGCGCCCACCGTCCCGCGTGAGACTGCTTATGGAGTCATCACCACCGTGGCGCCGACGGCGACGCGGTCGTAGAGATCGACGATATCCTCATTGAGCATGCGGATGCAGCCATAGGAGGCGGCTGAGCCGATCGACTTGCGCATCTTGTCGGTCGTGCCGTGGATCGCGACCTGACCCTCGCTCAGCGTCATGGCGCGGGCGCCCATCGGATTGTTCGGCGCGCCGCCGGGGATCACCTCGGGCAATTCCGGATGGTCATGCTTCACGTCTTCCGGGGGCGTCCAGTCGGGCGCGACATATTTGGCGTTGACCTGCACGACGCCGGTCCATTCCTTGCCGGCTTTCGGCACCGCGACCTTGTAAGCGATGGCGTCGTCCTGATCGACGATGAGATAGAGCCTGCGCTCGTGCTCGCTGACGACAATCGAGCCGGGATCGAGCTCGGAATGATAGTGAACGAATTCGCGCGCGGCTGCGGCCTGCGGCGCAGAGGCGGCGCCGATGAGGGCGGCGGCGAAAGCGATCTGGGCGATCTTGGAAGTTTGGCGTTTCATTTTCTTGCGCTCGATGTTCGGTGTCTCGATGAGCGCGTTGTAGAAAACGGCCGGCCCCTATTCCGTGCGGCGGCGCACGCGGGAAAACGGCGGCGCCGTTAGGCCCGACGGGAGGGTCAGATTGATCGTGAATGGCGCAGCGAGCTTTGGTGGATGTCTAGGAAATGGTCTTGCTTGTGCAGCGCCGCGGGGCGCGCGAGATCACGCCGTCGAGCGTTCTTTCAGCCAGCGGAAAAATGCGACTCCAAGGAAACCGATCACGATCAGCGTGTGCGGCGCGGTGATCGAGAAATGGTACGCCAAGGCCGCGGAAATGGCCCGTTCCTTTTGAACGCCGTATGCATTGACGAGATAGGCGACAATGCCGGCTTCGAAGAGCCCAAGGCCGGCGGGGCTCGCCGGAACGGCGATCGCCAGCGCGCCGACGATCAATAGTGTCATCGCGTGGATGAAGCCGAATTCTATCTCAGGCAGCAGCATTCTGAAGGCGACATAGACGAGGCAAACATGCGTCATCCATATCGAAGCCGTGAAGAAGGCGGTTCTTGCCGCACTGTGATCGGCGATCAATCGCTCGGCCTGCTGAAATATGGCGTCCAATCGCATCGCCTCGACGATGCGCGATTTGGGAAGGCTCCAAATGACGCCTTTCCGCCGGAAGGTGAAGATGCCTGCAAAGATCATAGAGATGATCGCTGCGGCCGCAATGAGAATGCGAGAGTCGATTATGCTTGAATTTGAGCTCACAACGATGAGCAACGACAAAATTATGATCGCCGTCAGGTCGTAGAGCTTTTCCAATAGGACAGCGGCGCTGATGCCGCCGATTGCATGCCTAAAATAGGAATGTCCAAAATATATTTTCACCCCTTCGCCAGCCCTCAATGGAATGAGGCTGTTGAAGGTGAAACCCATCGTGGCGATCAGAAAACCGGAAAAGAGTCCGCCATCGAGCAGCGTCGAGAGGCGCGAGCCATAGAACAGCAGGACGAACATATTCATCGTCATCGCGACGAGAATTGCAGTTAAGGGGATTTGTTTGAGCTGCGACGCGAGATCGGCAAATTCAATGTTGTGGTAGAGCCAATACGAAAGAAAAGCGAAAAAACAGGCGTTCAGAATCAGCGCGACATAGCCGCCGCGCTGAGAAATATATTTCAGCGAACCCGCCGCGAGATGCGAGCCGGAGCTCACGGGCGAAGGCGAAAAGCCGCCTGCAGGCGAGAGAATTTCGCTCAATCGAAATTCGCGCGCAAAAGGCGTGGGTCGAAGTCGATCGTCCTCTACGCTCATGGCCATCTCGCTTAAGCGCGGAATAGCGCCCCGGTTTCAAGGCGGAAAAATGGCCGGCGGAATAATGGCCGGCCATTCTCTATTAAAAGCAGCAGCCTAGGTCAGATACTGGCCGCCGTTGACCGTCAGCGTCGAGCCTGTGATGAAGCCGGCGTCATCGGCGGCGAGAAACACCACGGCGCGCGCGATCTCCTCCGGCTCGCCCAGGCGGCCGACGGCGATATAGGGGATGATGTGCTTGTCGAGCACGTCCTGCGGAACCGCCTTCACCATCTCGGTGGCGATATAGCCGGGCGCGATGGCGTTGACGGTGATTCCCTTCGACGCGCTCTCCTGCGCCAGCGCCTTGACGAAGCCGATGTCGCCGGCCTTGGAGGCGGAATAATTGGTCTGGCCGGCCTGGCCCTTCTGGCCGTTAATCGACGAAATGACGATGATGCGGCCGAAGCCGCGATCGCGCATGCCGTTGATGACCGGGCGCGTGACGTTGAAGAGCGAATTGAGATTGGTGTTGATCACCGCCTGCCACTGGGCAAGCTCCATCTTGTGGAACAGGCGGTCCTTGGTGATGCCGGCATTGTTGACGAGAATATCGACCGGGCCGAGATCCTTCTCGATCTGCGCCATGCCGGCGGCGCAGGCGTCGTAGTCGGAAACGTCGAACTTATAAACCGGAATGCCCGTCTCAGCCTTGAACTTATTGGCGGCTTCGTCATTGCCGGCGTAGGTGGCCGCGACAGCATAGCCCGCCGCTTTCAGCGCCTTGGAAATCGCTTCGCCGATGCCGCGCGTGCCGCCTGTCACAACTGCAGTTCTTGCCATTAAAGAAGTCTCCTCCAGAATCGATTGATGGTTTGAAACGGCAGTCGGTAGTCGTGAGTAGGCAGTCGGAGATTGTCCTAATCCGACTGCCTATCGCCCTATTGCCGACTGCCGACGACTACCGCTCCACCGTCAGCGCGATGCCCATGCCGCCGCCGATGCAGAGCGTCGCGAGGCCCTTCTTGGAGCCGCGCCGCGTCATTTCGTGCAGAAGCGTGGTCAGCACGCGCGCGCCGGAGGCGCCGATCGGATGGCCGATCGCGATCGCGCCGCCATTGACGTTCACGATATCGAGATCCCAGCCCATGTCCTTGTTCACGGCGATCGCCTGAGCCGCGAAGGCTTCGTTCGCCTCGACGAGATCGAGGTCGGAGACCTTCCAGCCGGCCTTCTCCAGCGCCTTGCGCGAGGCCGGAATCGGCCCCGAGCCCATAACAGAAGGATCGACGCCGGCGGTCGCCCAGGAGGCGATGCGCGCGAGCGGCGTCAGGCCGCGCTTCTTGGCCTCTTCAGCGCTCATCACGACGAGCGCCGCGGCGCCGTCATTGATGCCCGACGCGTTCGCCGCCGTCACCGTGCCGTCCTTGGCGAAGGCCGGACGCAGCTTGGCGACGCCCTCCATGGTCACGCCATGCTTGATATATTCGTCGGAGTCGACGACGACGTCGCCCTTCTTGGTCGAGATCGTGTAGGGGACGATCTCGTCCTTGAACTTGCCGGCCTTCTGCGCGGCCTCAGCCTTGTTCTGCGACTTGACCGCGAATTCGTCCTGCTGCTCGCGGGTGATCTGCCACTGCTTGGCGACGTTCTCGGCGGTGACGCCCATGTGATAGTTGTTGAAGGCGTCGGTAAGGCCGTCGACGATCATCGTGTCGACGAATTTCACGTCGCCCATCTTCGTGCCTGTGCGCAGCTGAGCCGCATGGGTCGAAAGCGACATCGACTCCTGGCCGCCGGCGACCACAATATTGGCGTCGCCCGACTGGATCTGTTGCGCTGCAAGCGCGACGGCGCGCAGCCCCGAGCCGCAGACCTGGTTGACGCCAAAGGCCGTGGCGGCGTCAGGAATGCCAGCCTTGATCGCCGCTTGGCGCGCGGCGTTCTGGCCCTGAGCGGCGGTGAGCACCTGCCCCAGAATGACTTCGTTGACCTCACCCGGCTGAACTTTGGCGCGCTCAAGAGCGGCTTTGATGGCGACAGCGCCGAGCTCGTGGGCCGGAACCGCTCCAAAGGCTCCGTTGAACGATCCAACGGCGGTGCGCGCCGCGGAAACGATCACGATATCGGTCATCTGTCGCTCTCCTTGAGATAATAGTCCAACCGCCCGGCCGCCTCGGCCGGCCAGGGGGCGAATTGTTGGTCTTTCGCGCTTGCGTTGGGCAAGCCGCGGCCCGTTTTGCACGGAATCGAGCGGTAGCGAAAGGCTTTCGCCACGAAAATATTGCCGCAGGCGCCAATTTGCGCTTATCGTCTGGACTAGACGATTGTTTTTTGGGCGGGCGGCGGCTGTGCGGCGAGGGGAGTAGGTCAGGCGTATGGCGACTGAGAAGAAACCCACAACCATCAAAAAATACGCCAATCGTCGCCTCTACGACACCGGAACGAGCACCTATGTGACGCTGGAGGACCTCGCGGCGATGGTGAAGCGCGGCGAGGATTTCGTTGTGTGCGATGCAAAAACCGGCGAGGACATCACCCGGCCGGTGCTCACTCAGATCATCTTCGAGCAGGAGGGCAAAGAGGGCCAAAGCCTGCTGCCGATCGCCTTCTTGCGCCAGCTCATCCGTTTCTATGGCGACTCGATGCAGATGCTGGTGCCGAGCTATCTCGAATTCTCGATCGACAAGTTGACGAAGGAGCAGCAGAAATTCCGTGACCAGTTCGCCTCGGCGCTCGGCGTCGGCGCTGGTCCTCTTGCCGAGCCGACGCGCGCCGCCTTCCAGTCGCTTGAAGAGCAAGCGCGCAAGAACATGGCCGTGTTCCGCCAGGCTCTGACCATGTTCAATCCCTTCGGCGTGCCGACGGAAGGGCTAACGACCGGCCCGACCCTGGACGAGCACGAGGCCGGCGGCGCACATAAGGAAGGCGACGTCGCCGAGCTGAAGCGCCAGCTCGATGAGCTGAACAAGCGGATCGACAATTTATCGAAGGGGTGAGGTGGCGCTACCCGGAACAGCGGGAGCCGCGCCTTACGTCAATGCAAAAAGAGCTTCAGCGCCACTGCCGACAGGAGCGCCATGACGAAGCCGACCATCCATTTCAAGACGGCCAGTTCGCTTTCAATTTTTGAGAAGCGGTCTTCGTTGGTGGTCATGGCTTCAGCGGCCTTGCGCGCTTTCTCTTAGCGACCAAAAATAGTTTGCTTGCACAGGAAGTTCAAGCTGCAGCCAATTACGTATTAAACCTGAAGTGCATCACGTCGCCGTCGGCGACGATGTATTCCTTGCCCTCTAACCGCAGCCGGCCGGCGTCGCGCGCGCCCGTCTCGCCCTTGTTGGCGATGTAATCGTCATAGGCGATCGTCTCGGCGCGGATGAAACCCTTCTCGAAATCGGTATGGATCACGCCAGCGGCCTGCGGCGCGCGAACGCCCTTCTCGATGGTCCAGGCGCGCGCCTCTTTCGGGCCGACGGTGAAATAGGTGATGAGATGCAAGAGGTCGTAGCCGGCGCGGATGACGCGATTGAGCCCGGGCTCGGTGAGGCCGACGGCCTCGAGATAATCCTTCTGCTCGTCGGCCGGCAGCACGGCGATCTCGCTTTCAATCTTCGCCGAGACGACGACCGCGGCCGCGCCTTCTTCAGCCGCGCGCTCTGCGACTTTCGCCGAATGCGCATTGCCCTCGGACGCCGACGCCTCTTCGACATTGCAGACATAGAGCACGGGCTTCGACGATAAGAGCCCAAGACCCGCGAAGGCGGCGCGCTCGTCTGCGCTCACCTTGGCGAGACGCGCAGGCTTGCCCTCGCGCAGCAACACGAGGCAGCGGTTCATCAAATCGACGAGCTCCTTAGCCTCCTTGTCGCCGCCCTTCGCCTTCTTCTCCATCGCGACGACGCGCTTCTCCAGGCTTTCGAGATCGGCGAGCATCAGCTCAGTCTCGATCGTCTCGATGTCGCGGATCGGATCGACGCCGCCTTCGACATGAGTCACGTCGCCGTCGTCGAAACAGCGCACGACATGGGCGATGGCGTCGCATTCGCGGATATTGGCGAGGAACTGATTGCCGAGCCCTTCGCCTTTAGAGGCGCCGCGCACGAGGCCGGCGATGTCGACGAAGGTCAGACGTGTCGGAATGATTTCCTTGGAGCCGGCGATCTTGGCGAGTTCCTCGAGCCTCGGATCGGGAACGGCGACTTCGCCGACATTGGGCTCGATCGTGCAGAAAGGATAGTTGGCGGCCTGGGCCGCGGCGGTCTGCGTAAGCGCGTTGAAGAGGGTCGACTTGCCGACATTCGGCAGGCCGACGATGCCACATTTGAACCCCATAACCGTCCCGGCTTTCGATTGCGTATTGCGGCGCGGTATGCGGGGCGGCGCGAGAAAAGGCAAGGGGGACGCGTGGTCCCCCTCGTCTTCATGCCGGTGCGGTTGATGCGCGGGCTAGAGGCTCTTCAAATATTCGAGAAGCGCCTTTTTGTCCGGGTCTGTAAGCGAAGTCCCGAAGTCGTGGCCACAGCGGCTATTGCCGGAATCTCGTTTCGAGCAATCGTCGGCATTGTAGGTCGAGTTGAACGCGCCCTGTTCCTTGGACAGCCCGACATTCTCAATGTCATAGGCCGGGCCGACCTTGAAGGAGGCCGGACGGTCCGCAGGCTTTTTCAAGAGATCGGCGAGCGTCGGCACGGAGCCATTGTGGAGATAAGGCGCCGCAGCCCAAATGCCCTCCATAACTCGCGACTCATATTTGAAGCTCGGCGCGGCGGCGGGCTTGCTATAAAGATTTTGCAAGGCGGCGGAGAGCTTGTTGCGCACCAGCAGCTTTGCGCTCTCGGGCGACGCCTGTGCGGCCGCCGGCAGGCACTCGTCGAGGATCGGTTGAAAGACATCGAGGCCAAAATGCAACGGCGCCTCGATGATCGAGCCGATCACCGAAAGTCCGAGAATGCTGATGATCTTGTCCTTCGGCTTGAGCGGCTTGTCGACGCCGGGGATGAAAGCGATTCTGGCGCCGTTGAGCACGCCGGTTTCGCCCTCGCGCACGAGAACCTGATATTCGCGGCTATCTGTGCCGACGTCCTCGATCGGCGTTTTCCACGTCCCCTTGAGATTGCAGACGCGCGGCGCGCCCTTGGCGATTTCGTGACAGCCCTTGGCGCAGCCGCCGTTCTTCGGGTCGCGGTTGAAAATCTCCGCGCCCTTGGCGACGAGCGCCTGGTCGAGGCTCCAGGGCCATTTGGGCGGCGCGATCTGCTTGATGAGCGTTTCGAGACGCATCAGGCCCGGATAATTCAGCGAAGAATCGTTGAGATAATCGATGACATTGGGAAGGATCGTCTGTTTTGGACGATAGATGCCGAAGACGCCGTAAACCTCGCCGACATTGCGCGCGAGGCCTAGAATGTCGTCGCCGTTTTCCGCGAATCCCGGCCATTGCGTGAAGTCCTGAATCGCGGCGTTCCACAGGAAGGGATAGCGCACCGCCGCATCCGCCAATGCGATGTTTTTTTCGATGATGCGCGAATGCGTCGTTCCAATGTCGAGGCCGGCGACGCGGTTGAAGATCATCGACACGGCGTCCGCGCGTCCAATGCCCCAGCCGGGCGAGGGGAGCGACTTGCGCATGATCGTATCATAGGGGGCGAACCAGACTTCGACGTCGCGGCGCAAATGCTGAAGCTCGCGTGGCGTCGGGTCCCCGCCCAGCACAGCTTTGGCGAATTCCTTGAACGCCGCGTCGTCGCTCAGGATTTTCTTGAACGCGAGATCGATATCATTCAGCAGGCCTTGGAAATCCACCAGCGCCGGTCCGCCGTCGATGCGCCAGGAGACGCCGCTAACGTCGATCTGCCGCGTATGGCAGGCGGAGCAGGTCATGCTGAAATATTGCGTGGAATCTTCCGACGCGGAGAGGAATCCGACAGGCAGGCCGGGCGTTTCGCTATCGGGATTGGGCAGGTAGCCGTAACGGCCGAGGCCGTCGTCGAGGAAGCGCGCGCCGTCGGGACGCCTCAGCGCCTTGATCCAGGCGAAGGGCATGATTCGCGCGCCCTGATCGAGACTGTAAAATTCCGTGCGGGCGGCTTGCGTCCATTTTGCGCCCTGGTCGGCGTATTTCAGTTCGGCGCCTGTCGAAGGATTGGCCGCGGCGAGCGCCAACAGCGCTGCGGCGGCGACGCGCGCCCTAAATGGCGCACGCAATGAATTCTTGGCAAACATGGCTCCCCCAAAAGAAAAGAATATGCGATGCAACTAGAACATAGGCGCGCGCGTTTCACAATGGGCGCGAAGATGCGCGTCCACACGCGATGTGGTTATGGCGATATGAGATGAGAATGAAGAGAATTTCGTGGTCTCGCAGCGTCCGCTTCCTGCTCGGGGCGATGTTGACGATAGTTGCTATGGACGCGCCGCTCGCCGCTCCAAAGGCGTCGAGGGATTCGGCGCCTGCTGCGGCGCAATCGCCGGTTTCCGATTCGCCGCCGATGTCGGCGCCTACCGAGGCTGCCCCCGCTAGTCCGGCTGCGCCTGTCAGCGCAGCGCCCGCCACGGCGCAACCGACAAGTCCCGCTACAACGCAGGCCGCCGCGCGCAAACCAAAGCCGAAACCCGCGCCACATGAGATGGCGCTTTCCGACGATCCGACTCCGGCCTTACAGCCACAGACATTCTTCACGACCTCGAAGGCGGCGGATCGCTACCGACAGATCGTCGATCTTGGCGGATGGCCAGTCGTCGGCGTTTCGCTTCGGCCAGGCGCAAAGGGGTCGGCAGTGTCGACTCTGCGCCGCCGCCTCGCCGCCGAAGACGACAGCATCGTCGACACGGCAAAACAGAAGTGGGACGCCGATCTCACCGCGGCGGTAAAGCGGTTTCAGTTTCGAATGGGGCTCAAACAAACCGGCGTCGTCGCCGGCGCGACGCTTCGCGAACTCGACGTTCCGGCGGAAGTTCGCTTCCATCAGCTCGAGTCATCCGCACGGCGGCTCACGGCGCTCGATTTCGCCTTCGGTCCGCGATACATCGTCGTCAATATTCCCTCGACGGCGGTCGACGCGGTGGAGAATGATCGCGTGGTCCGCCGCTACGCGGCGATCGTCGGCGACCTTGAGCATCATTCGCCGGAGGTTCAGGCGAAGGTCGTCGCGGTCAATATCAATCCCACCTGGACGGTTCCAGTCTCGATCATAAAGAACGAGATCGCGCCGAAGATGCTGAAGGATCCGACCTATCTTCAGCGTTCGCACATCCGCGTGCTGAACGGCCGTGGCGCGGAAGTCGATCCGCGCTCGGTCGACTGGGCGAGCGAGCGCGCGACGCATTACACGCTGCGTCAGGATTCCGGCGCGGACAATTCGCTGGGGTCGATTCGCATCTCAATGCCCAATTCCTATTCCGTCTATATGCATGACACGCCGTCGCGAAATCTCTTCGCCAATGATTATCGCTTCCTGTCGCATGGCTGCGTGCGCGTGCAGGGAGTCGTCGATCTCGCGGCCTGGCTGCTTGACGGCGAATCCGGCCCGCAGATGAGCAAGGACGACATCAACAAGAAAATCGCGTCCGGCGAGCGCGAGGAAGTGAAGCTGACGCATCACGTTCCGGTGGCCTGGGTCTATATGACGGGCTGGGCGTCAGCCGATGGCCTCGTGCATTTTCGCGACGACGTCTATGGGCTCGACGAGATCGGTGGAATCGCCGAGCAGTGACGGTCAAATCCCATATGGGAACTACAGCGTCAAGCGGTAGCGAACGAAAGCATCGGCTTCGACGAATGAATCGTAGAGCCGCCGCGCGCGCTCATTATTTGCGCGCGTAAGCCAGTAGAGCTGCGACCAGCCGCGCATGCGTCCTAGATCGATGAGGTCTTGAATGAGTGCGCGGCCCACGCCGCCGCCGCGAAGGGTTGGATCGACGAAAAGGTCTTCAAGATAGCATGTCTGGGACAAGGTCCAGGTGCTGTCGTGCAGCACAGAGATGGAAAAGCCGGCGACGCGCCCATCTTTTTCCGCGATCCGTCCAATCAACGCGGATTTGGGATCGAGAAGGCGGCGTAAAGTGTGCTCAGTGACGTCGTCCGGCACGACTGTTTCATAGAAATCATTGTAGCCGGCCCAGAGCCTGCGCCAATCTTCGACGTCAGTCTCTCGAAATTCTCGCACAAGTATCATTCCTGGTCCGCTCTGGCGCTCTCGTGCCAGCCCCGCAGCAGAACATAGGAAAGCGCCGCGAGCGCGCCATAGATCGCAAGGCCGCTCAGAGAAATGAGCGCCAGCGCGGCGAACATGCGCGGAATGTCGAGACGGAAACCTGCCTCGACAATGCGATAGGCGAGGCCGGTTCCCTGACCCGAGGCGCCCGCGGCGAGCTCAGCGACGATCGCGCCGATGAGCGCCAGTCCGCCGCCGATGCGCAAACCGGTGAGGAATTGCGGCAGCGCCGATGGGAGCCGCAGATAGATCAGCTTCTGCCATGGCGAGGCATGGTAGAGATCGAACAGATCGCGCAAGCCGAAATCGACCGAAGCGAGCCCGAGCGACGTGTTCGAGAGAATCGGAAAGAAGGCGACCAGAAAGGCGCAGACCAGCACCGCGTTGCCGGGTTGCATATAGACGAGCAGCAGAGGCGCGATGGCGATGATCGGCGTGACCTGCAAGGTGATGGCGAAGGGCAGAAGCGCGCGCTCCAGCCATTTCGATTGCGCGATAAGAAGCGCCAGCGCCACGCCGCAGATGGTGGCGACGACAAGGGCTTCAAAAGTGACGCCAAGAGTCACCATCAGCGACGAGAACAGAAGCTCACGATCCTCGATCAGCTTTTCGAAAACGACGCTGGGCGCCGGCAGAATATAGGGCGGGACGTTCTTCCAACGCACCAGCGCTTCCCATAGCGCGAGGGCCGCGAAGAAGACAGCGAATGGCGCGCCGATGTCGCGCCACTGGATCGTGCGTCGCTTCTTACTCATCGCGTCGCCTCTTCGATAGAGACGCGAAGCGCGTGCGAGGCGCGGCGGCACGCTTCGGCGAAGGTCTTGCTCGAACGGTAGTCATCATCGCGCGCAATCGCCGGGTCGATCTCAATTTCGTCGATAATTCTGCCGGCGCGCCGCGACATCACGATGATGCGCGTCGACAGATAGGCGGCTTCGAATACCGAATGGGTGACGAAGACGATCGTCGCACTGAGCCGGCGTTTGAGCGTGAGAAGATCATCGTTGAGCTTGAAGCGCGTCACTTCGTCGAGGGCGGCGAAAGGTTCGTCCATCATGATCAGAGCGGGATGCGTCACCAAGGCGCGGGCGATCGCGCAGCGCATCCTCATTCCGCCAGAGAGTTCGCGCGGCAGGCTGCGCGAGAAATCAAGAAGACCGACATGAGCCAGCGCCTCGTCAACGCGCGCCGACGCCGTCTCACGGGATAGACCGCTTAGCCGCAGCGGCAGGAAGACATTGTTGAAAACGCTCGCCCAGGGAAGCAGTGTCGCGTCCTGGAAGACGAAGCCTATGTTGTTCTTGATTTGAGGCGCGCTCCAGTCGATCGAACCCGCTGTGGGGCTCGAAAGGCCAGAAATGAGCCGCAGCACCGTCGACTTGCCGCAGCCCGATGGTCCGAGCAGCGTCAGGATCTCGCCTTGGCGCACGTCGAGATCATAGTCGGCAAGTGCGACGAGCCCGCTCGGGAAAATCTTGCCGACGTTACGCAACGAAACGAGCGCGGACGCCGTCATTTGCGCGCCCGTGACCGCCCACATGCGTCATGGCCGGGCTTGACCCGGCCATCCACGCATCCCCCAGTCCGATTCATGGATGCCAGCGACAAGCGCGGGCATGACGGCCTCTTCAGCGTCATTTGGGCCGCAGCTCCATGCCGACCTTCTTGCCGATGAAGCGCAGCGTGTAGCCGCGCTTGTAGTCGAGATCGGCGGGAACCACGCCGGCCTTCGCCATCTTATCAAAGAAGCTTTTCATTCGCGCGTCGGTGATCACGCCAACGCCATCAGTCAGCGCGTCGCCGGAATCGACGATCCCGCGCTCCTTCATTTTCGCGATTGAATAGGCGATCTGGCCGTCGGTCATCTCCGGATTGTCGCGCTTGATCATCGCGTTCGCCTGAGCATTGTCGCCATAGAGATAATTGTACCAGCCGATGATCGACGCATCGACGAAGCGCTGCACGAGGTCAGGAGTTTTGGCGATGGTGTCGGCGCGCGTCTCGATCGTCGTCGAATAGCTGTCATAGCCATAGTCGGACAAAAGAAAAATGTTGGGCGTAAAGCCGCCTTCGCGCTCGATGGCGTAGGGCTCAGAGGTGAGAATTCCCTCCTCAATCGACTTTTTGTCGGCGAGAAAAGGCGCCGAATTGAAATTGTAGGGCTTCGCGTTTTGGTCTTTGAAGCCGTAGGCCTGCTTCAGCCATTGCCACACCGAAGCGCGCATGTCGCTGGCGATGAAGGCGGTCGCCTTCGGCAGGTCTTCGAAGCGATCGAGGCCTACGCCGGGATGCGACATGAAGATCACCGGGTCGATCTGAAACATGCTGGCGACAGTGACGATCGGAACGTTCTGCTGCGCCGATTCGAACATTTGAATAGTGTTGGCGCCCATCGCGAAGTCGACCCGGCCTGCCGCAAGCAGCAGGCGCGCATTGAGCTGCGGTCCGCCTTGCAGAATGGAAACGTCGAGGCCGTAGCGCGCGTAAACGCCGTCGGCGACCGCCTGATAGAAGCCGCCGTGTTCGGCCTGCGCGCGCCAATTGGTGGCGAAGCGTATTTTGTCGAGCGCATGCGCGGGCGCCGCGATGAGGAGAGCGATGAGAAATACGACAAGACGCATGATGCGGCTCCGACTGCGAGGCGCGCATCATACATGAACGCGCGCGGACTCTATATTCCGCTCGACTTCGACGAGAAGTTGAAGCCTTCGACGAGCATCGCCGGCGCCGCCGCCGCGCCGCCATCCCCCGCCGCCCGCCAGGTGCGCCGCGTTGGACCGAGCGCCTTGATGTTGCCGAACAGGTCGCCAAGCCGCTGATTGAAACGCATGTTGCGCATCGGCGCGACGATGCGGCCGTTCTCAATGAGAAAATTGCCGTCACGCGTAAGGCCGGTGAGCAACAGGTTTTTCCGCTCCACGATATTGGTGTACCAGAACCGCGTCACCAGAACGCCGCGCCGCACTGAGCGGACCATGTCGTCGATCGAAACATCGCCGCCCGACATCACGAAATTGCGCGGAAAGGGTATTGCTTCCACTCCGGTCTTTTGCGCCCAAACGCGCGAGCGATAGAGCGTCGTCACTATGCCTTTCTCAATGAAATCGCGGGCGCGATGCGGCAGGCCTTCAAAGCCGACGGCGGCTTCGGGCGCCAGCGGATCGGCAGGATCGACGCGGATCGTCAGCTTTTCGTCGAAGAGCTTTTCGCCGATCAGCGCTCCGCCGCCGCCCGGACGCGTGAAGAAGCTCCGGCCCTCGTCGGCCGCGCGCGCCTCCATAGCTCTCATCAGCCAAAAGGCGAGTTCGGTCGTCGCTTCGGGCTCGAGAACGACCGTATAGACGCCGGGTTCGAGATCGACAGGTGTCGCGTCATGCGCGCCCTTAAAGCAAGCAACGCGCGCGATTTGCTCAGCGTCGAGACGATCGGCGAAGAACTGATGCGCGCCGGCCCAGCCCGACCATGTGTCTGCCCGATTGCGCGCCGTGGCGGAGAGATCGATTTCGCTGCGCCGCTCATAGGCAAAGAGGCCGGCGCTTGTCGCGAAGGCGTCGAATCGCCTTGCGGTCGTCGCGCAGCCGAAGGTGTCGACGCCAATTCGTGCGCCTTCCTCGATGACGCGCGCCGCCGCGCCGGCGAGCGCGTCGAGATGCAAATTCGCCGTCGTCTCGTCATAGCGGTTGGAGAAGCCGTAGTTCTGCGGACCGAGAGGGGCGACATAGTCCGGATCGACGGGCAGCATGCGCGCGATCTCTTCCGAACGCGCAACGGCGGCAGCCAAAGCCTCGTCGTCGAAATGCGAGATGCTGCAAGAGCCAATGCGCCCGCCGATATGCGACGAGACGCGCAGACTGGCTTCGGCGCTCGCGAGATTGGTCGTCGCGCCGCCGCGCGCGAAGCGCAGACTCTGGTCCAAGCCGCCCTCGATCTGCACAGTGCAGGCGTCGGCCCTGGAATATGCGAGAACCTTATCGGCGATCGCCTTTGCGTCGTCTGAAGAAAGAAACATTAAAACAACTCGCCCTGAGTTGCTTCGTCCAGTCGAATTACGCCAAGCAATTGCCATGTCTGTGGCCGCTTGGCCATGTTACCCAACGCAAACGCCATTCCCTTTTTCGGGTAATCCTCGTTGAACACGTGGTTCATCCACTGCAGAGCCTCTACGGTCGAAGTTTCTTGGCTTTGCCGCCAAAACATCGCATGCGCTTCCCAGTCACCGTTGTGGTAGTGATGAGCGCCATCTTCGTCCTCGAACCTGAAGCTAAATTCGTAGGGCGTTGGCTCGAGTTCAGCGAGTTCTTCATCATCGAGCATATCAGGCTGACGCGCCGCGAGACGGAACACTTCACGCTCTTCGGCGATTTCTTCGGGTGTTTTCAGCTTCCATAAAAAACGAGTGTTCCGAGGTCGAATCAGCGCAAGAGAATGACCCTTTTGAGCTGCGGCCTTTGCCGATCCTAGTAGCATTGGCGCTAAAAGTCGTACTCTTTCGCTTTCTTTAAGTTTGCCCTCAATCGCAATTGACTCCTCGTGCACGTGGCAACTTTCCTCGCGCCTATCAGATTTTGGACGACCATAGCTGAAGCTGACCCAGTCCCATCGCGAGAAGCTGTTATCGCCTTTCAGACGGCGAAATCGGATGGGAAAGAGCCGCTTCCATCGCCTGTCTGCAGTAATGCCTGCGCAGCAGACGGTTTCCCCATACTTTTTACTCGGCTGCGGCAAGGCTTTGACGAGAATGACAACGCGCGCTGACGGGGGAGAAATCTTCATAACGCCTCGGGAGATCGCCATAGAGATCGAAATGCTTCAGTCCCATTGGAAGCAAATGAGCGGTAACAATTGAGCGGTGACAGTGCTTCGGATCACGCTCAAAGCAAAGCAAGCAAACTGATTGGGCAAGCGCTAATTCCGCCAGTTCCCTTAATGATGCCTGCGCGTCAGCTCCGCGAAGATGGTCAGTGTAGATTCGACGGAATTCGTTGATGCGACCAGTGCGCGCCGCTTCTCTTCCTGGCTTGGGGTCGCCGAGTTGGTTCAAATGTTGGTACGCGATGCCTTCCGAGTTTAGTCTCGTCCTCAACGCATTTTTCGAAAATCCCTTTTTGCGCGATATCGCAACCGCTCGGATGTCGACAAGCGCCGCAATGCGCACCGCGTGAAGCGTTGCCATGAACCGATCTATGTCGGTTCCTTCGTATCCAATCGTGAAGACTGTGTTCATTCTTGCCTGTCAGGTTTTAGTCGCTCGTATTCAGCACGCGCACATTGCGAAAGAGCGCCGGAGAACTGCCGTGCGAGACAGGCGCCACCTGCATCGGCTCGGCCTTGCCGCAGGTGAAGGTGCCGTCGAGATGATAGGCGCTCGCATCGCAAAGTCCCGAGAGAGAATTCCAAAACTGCGTCGTGCGGCCCTGGTAGGCGCCGTCGCGCAGTAAATCGCCGAGCTTGCCATTCTTGATCTCATAGAAGAGCTGTCCGCCGAACTGGAAATTGTCGCGCTGCTGGTCGATGCTCCAGCTCCCGGCGCCGACGACATAGATTCCATTCTCGACGTCGCTGATGAGATCGTCGAACGAGCATTTCTGAGGATTGGGCATGAGTGAAATATTCGGCATGCGCTGAATGGGGAAAGTCGTCGGACTATCCGCATAGGCGCAGCCGTTCGAGTGCGACAGTCCGATGAGATGCGCCTGTCCCAGCGCCATCTGGAAATTCTTGAACACGCCCTTTTCGACGATGGCGAATTCCGCCGCCTTCGCCGTCGCGCCGTCGTCGTCATAGCCGATTGTCGCGAGCGCGCCGGGCTGCGCGCGATCCGCGACGATCGTCATCAGCTCTGAGCCGAACCGCAACTCGTTGAGCATGGAGGGCTTGACGAAGCTCGTTCCAGCGAAATTCGCCTCCCAGCCGAGCACGCGATCGAGTTCGGTCGAATGGCCAATCGTCTCGTGAATCGTGAGCCAAAGATTCGTCGGGTCGATCACGACGTCGTAATCGTCCGGCGCCACCGGCTTGGCGCCGAGTTTCGCGCGCGCCTCTTGGCCCGCGCGCGCGGCTTCTTCGATGAGGCCGGCGCTGAGAATATAGTCCCAGCCGGCGCCGCGCGCCGGCGTCAGGCAGTCGCGCGTCGTGAAACGGCCGCTCGCGCGATCGACGGCGGTCGCCTGAAAGCTCGGCGCAACGCGCGTGCGCGTCTGATGAATGCGGCTACCGAGACTGTTGGCGAAGAATCGTTCTTCGCAGGCCGCTGAAATCGACGCCGAACAAAAATCAGCGCCATGATCGCGCGCGCTGGCGATGATCGATAGCAGCAGGTCAGCTTTCTCGCTGGCCGGGATCTCGAATGGGTCGACGCCCATAGGCATGATCCATTCGGCCTCATGGACGGGCAGACGCTCGAGCTCGATCGGCTGGAATTGTATCGGCTTCACCGCGCGGGCGTTTTCCAGCGCGCGCTCGACGCCGTCGCGCAAACTATGCGGATCGAGCCGGCGCGCGCCGTAAAATCCCCAGCAGCCATCGAGCAGCACGCGCAGGCCGAATCCTTGCGATTCGCGCTCGTCGAAATTTTCCAGTCGGCCGTCCTTGGCGAATGCGTATTCGCGACGCGTTTCGCCGATCCGAAGATCGGCATAGCTCGCCCCGCTTTGCAGCGCGGCCGTGAGCGCAATATCGGCAAGATCATGGAGCAGCGCACGATCCAACGCGAAGGCGCTACGGGTTCGGCATGAAGCTTTGATCGGCGAAGGCGCGGCGGCCGCCATAACTCGCTCCAGAGTGTCGCTCCAAACTGCGCGTTTATGTTGGGCGTTTCGGCGGTGATTTGCAATCCGCGGCGTTACGGTTGCGTTACGCCGCGCCAGCCGCAGGCGGCGAGCGCCTCGGCCATATGCGCAGGCGGCGCGGCGACAGCTTCAACCGGCGGCTTGCCATCCTGCATCGGCACGCGCACCGCGCGCGCATGAAGATGTAAGGGAGGCGAGCCCTCGCGGCGGCCTGAACCGTAGATTGGATCGCCGAGAATTGGCCAACCCATCGCCTGCGCATGCACCCGGATCTGGTGCGTGCGGCCCGTGTGCGGCGTGAATTCGATGAAGGCGAGCGCGCTATCGGGGCTTCTGCCAAGCACGCGCCAGGAGGTGCGCGAGGGCAGGCCAAGCGGGTCGGGTTGCATCCACCAGCCGCGCGCCGCGTCGAGCCGCCCGAGCGGCAAGTCGATCTCGCCTTCCTCATCCGCCAGCGCGCCTTCAACGACCGCCCAATAGGTCTTGTCCACTCGACCTGATTTGAAGAGCTTGCCGAGCCGCTCCAGCGCCTTGCGGTGGCGCCCGAGCACCAGACAGCCAGACGTGTCCTTGTCCAGACGATGCGCCAGCGCGGGCGCGCGCGGCAGGCCGAAGCGGAGCTGATCGAAGGCGTCTTCAAGGCTCGGACCGCCCTTAGGCCCGCGATGCACGGCGACGCCCGCCGGCTTGTCGATAATGAGCATCAGCCCGTCACGGTGCAGCAGGCGAGAAACCAGGTCCATGGCGGGCTTATAGCAGGGCGCTGCGCTAAGAAGCGTTATTTCTCGGCCCGCTTTTCCTTCCCGAGCGTGAGCACGCCGCCGATAAACTTTCCATATTTGTGGAAACATTCGTCTGTCAGATGCACGCCGTCGGCGGTGTAACAGCGCTCGTTTCCCTCGTATTTGTCGATGAAGTCGTCGAATTCAACAACATTGAGTTCGGGGTGGTCGCGCCAAAGCGCAACTCGATAAAGGTCGTTCACTTGCCGCTGGCAGTGATCGTAGAAGCAACTCAATATGGATCGCTTGACGGCGCTGTAGAGATTCGGCGGTTTGAACCGGCGTTCGTTGACGCGTGGGATCGAGATGATCTCAACATCATCAACGTCGGAAAAATATTCGACGAGCTTCTTTGTATATTCGACATAGGCCGATTGGCCGACGTGCTGGATTTCATCGTTGACGCCGTTCATGATGACGACGGTGTCCGGCTTGTGGTCGTCGAAAGCGCGATAGAGTTTTTCCTTCGGAAATTTCTCGCGCAGTTCGGTGAAGAGCAGCCGCGAGTTACGGCCCGCAAAACCGAGGCTGCAGGCCGTAACGCCTCGGCCCTTTAGCCTTTCGGAGACGGCGCGCGGCAGTTCGGGCAGAATTTTGCCGTCCGAGGCCCAGGACTCGCCGACGACAAGGATCCGGTAGTCGCCGCCGCCGCCGTTGACCGTGGCGCAGTCGAGCGTCGGTTCATCCGACCGCTTTAGGCTGAGAAGCGTCAGCCCGCCCGTGACGGCAAGAATAAACGCCAATCTTTGCGCGCCAGGGAACATGGCGCACCCATAGCCGGCTGACTGGACTCAGGCAAATTTCTGGATGTGGCCGCCGCGCTGTCGGTCCGAAGGGGCCGCAGAGCGCGGTTAGGCGAGCGCTGGCGCGGCCGCGGGCAGCGCTACGGGCGCGGCCAAGAGTCGATTGGATACCCAAGAGGCGCGCAGCTTGTTGATCGGCCGATCGAAGAGACGCCAGATCAGATAGGAGGCGACGAAGATGATCACGAGCGCCTCGGAGCAGAGCAGCACGCGATCAAGATAGGAGCCCTCGCCGGTCTTCAAGGCGCCGAGCACCGACCAGTGCAGCAGGTAAAAGATATAGGAAAGCTCGCCGAGCATCCGATCCTTCGCGCCGCTGGATTGCTGCGTGGTGTAGAGCGCCCAGGGCGTCATCATCGCCGCGACGAGCAGATTGGTCTTGCTGCTGAAGGCGAGCGCTGCGGCGTCATGGGCGGAGCCAAAATAGAGCTCCTTGGCGAGCAGCGCGGCGCAGACGCCGAGCACCGCCATCGCGCCGTATAGCGAGCGATAGGCGAAGGCGCGGCTCGGCTTCAATTCATGGCTCGCCGCCGCGACGCCAACGCCAAAGAACAGCAAGAAAGGCGCGACCGTGGCGGAGCCGCCGAACCACGGCGCGAAAGCCGAGATTAAAAGGCAGATCACCAGCAGGTGGATGTTCTTGGAAATGAGGAAGATGATCGCCGGCGTGATCAGATAGAATTGCAACTCCATATCCAGCGACCAGCCGGGAATATTGGCCTGGAAGGGCAGCGAATTATAGCCGAGGATCATGATGTTGGAGAAGAGCTGGTGCATCAGCCCGCCAAACGCCGCCGGCGCGTCGCCGCGCCAGAACAGAAGCGCCCAGGTGATCGCCGAGCACAAAGCGAAAACCGGCGCGATGCGCCAGATGCGCGAAACGAGATAGGTGAAATAGGCGGATGTGGTCTTGGAATAGGTCTTCCGCCACATCGCGGCGACCCAATAGCCGCTCAGCACGAAAAAAATCAGAACGGCGGACATGCCGAGGTTGAAACTGGTCGTGTGGTGGAGAAAGACGGCGAAGGCTAATGTCAGCCGCAACGCTCCCGGCGACGCGAATTTATCCGTTCCCATCGCCATTGCTGCTCCGCGGTTTGGCAGGAGGTTTTCTTAAAAATGAGCGAAGTCGAGCTTATCTTGATCGGACTGCGAAATGCTGTGGCAAGAGGTCGCAAAAGCTGCAGCGCGCCGCGGCATTCGGTCGCGTTTTGCAGCTCTGCAGCGGGCATTCATGCGTGGTTCGTCGGTTCACGCTTGTGTGGTCTTAGAGTGGCTGGCCTATGTGGTCCAAAACACGCGTCGACATGCGCTCCTAGCGCCTGCTGATTAGCGATCTCACGACGTCGAAATTTTGTCCCCGAGGAACAATGGCGATCCTATCTCCGACACCCAAGCTGCGCGTCACGGTCAATTTCGGCGTCGCGCGGCTCTACATTGATAATCCGGCAAAGCGTAACGCCTTCGACTTTGAGATGTGGCGCGCTCTGCCATCGCTGATGCGCGCCATCGACGCTGCCGAGGAAGCGCGCTGCCTCGTCATCAGCGGCGCGCCGGGAATGTCGTTCTGCGCGGGCGCGGACATCAGCGAATTCTCCACCCTGCGCGCGACCAGCGAAGGCGGGCGCGCTTATGAACACGCTAATGTCGAGGCGTTCGACTCAATTTCGAATCTTTCTAAACCGACGATCGCAGCCGTGTCTGGGTTCTGTATGGGCGGCGGATTTGGGCTAGCCGCCGCCTGCGATCTGCGTGTCGCCGATACGGAGGCGGTTTTCGCAATCCCTGCGGCGAAGCTCGGCGTCGGCTATCCGCCGGCGGCGATGTCTTACGTCGTCGCCGCGGTCGGCGCGCAACTGGCGTTCGATCTCTTCTATACGGCGCGCCGCCTCACCGCGCACGAAGCCAAGGAACGCGGCTTCGTCAGCCGGCTGTTTGCCACTGAGAGTTTCGAAGGCGCCGTGCATGCGCTCGCCGAAACGATCGCAGCTGGCGCGCCTTTGACCTTGCGCGCCGCCAAAGCGGCGATCCGCGCCGCCGCCCGATTGCCCGGCGCGTCGTCCAACGAACAGTGCGAAGCTCTTGCGACCGCCTGTTTCGACAGCGCGGATTACATGGAAGGCCGCGCCGCCTTTCTCGAGAAGCGGGCGCCGAAATTTTCGGGCCGGTGACGGGCCGCCTCGTCACCTGTCTGCGCTTGCCTCCACTTCGAGGCTCTCCAGAATTTCGCTCGGTTTGCGCGTCAACACGTCCAGCGCGTTAACGCCTTTTGGCGCGACAAAACGCAAATGGAAGCGCTTCGGCTTCTCGATATAGGCCGAAACGGCGTCGGCCACTCGCTTGGCGTTTCCGCCTGAGCCGCCAAGCGTCGTGATCGCCGTCGCGGCCGCCTTGGCGTAATCGGCACGCGCCTTTTCGACGGACGTCTTCTGCTCTTTCGCTTCCAATGCCAGCACGCGATCGACGAGACTATTTCCTTCAAGCGTCAGGTCGACCGACTTCACCGAGGTTGCGAGCGTCGCCGCGCGCGAAATGACGGGCGAAGAAGAGAAGGCCGCGCGCGACACATTGCCGAAAAGCGCAGAGAGGCGCGCCGCGCCCATGTTCTTGGCGTCGATCACGACAGGCTCCAACGCCGCTTCCGACGTCTTCTCGCGCCACTCTCCGGCGGCGAGTCCGGAGAGCGCGAGTTCGCGATAGCCGAGCGCCAAGAAATGCGCCGTCGTCTGCGTTTCGCCGCGCGCCGCGAGATCGACGATGAAGTTGTCGACGCGGCCCGAAAATTTCGTGGGAGTCGTTTTGAGAAAATTGCCGAAGCTCGCGCTCGCGTTCTCCATGCTGAATTTTATCCGCGACCTCTCGCCGGTCTTGGGATCAGGCAAATCGGCCAGGACGCCGTTTATGTCGACGCGGGCGAGCTTTGGATAGGCGCCGTCCTGCAAAACGGGAGAAAGCTGCAATTCATTCAGCGCAAGTCGCTTAACCGACAGATTGCCGCCGTCCGATGCGGCGAGCGAAAAATCATCCAAAAAAATCTCGCTCGCGCCCGCGCCGGCGACTTTGCGCATGCCGAAGCGCGCAATTTTCGCTGCGAATGGCTTCCCTGCGGATTCGCCTTTGCCCGTGGCGCCGAGGTCATCAACGTCGATCGAGACCGCTTCGAAAGATTGCAGCGCATCGAGGAGATCGCGCATCAATGCGGGATCTTCATCTGGCTTTGCTGCATCGAGTTTCCCGAATCTTTCGATGAGCTTGCCGGTTGGAGCCTGCAGCGCGCGCCCGCGCACGCCCGCAATCTTCACGCGTCCGGTCGTTACGACGAGATTGGCGCCTCCATCTTCGAGTCGTGAAGATTGAATGACTTCCTCCTCGACCAATGGCTTCAAAGGCGCGTCCGCCGCGCCGCCGGTGGAGAGCGCGATCCGCGCGAGCTCTACAAGATCGACGCCTTTCGCCTCTGAGGCGCTCCAAGAAATCCGCTGAACGCCGCCTTTCGCGGATTCGATCGTTTCTTCTCCGCCGTCAGCGCGCACGGTTGCGGCGCGTCCCGAAACGACATTCTCGAAGAGGAGCTTGCGATAGGCTGCGCGCTCGACGCGCGAATCATTGCGGCTCTCGCTCGACATCGCAGGCACGGCGATTCTTTTCGCCGAAATGCGCGCAAGCCGCGCCGCGACATTTGTATCGCCGCTCAATAACAGCGTGGCTAACTCCGCCCAAGGCAGATTTGCGCCTTCGATTTCGATGTGAGGAATACGATAGGTCGTCGCCCCGAGCGTGAAGACGACATTGTCGATCGCGAGCGGCTTTTCACTGGCGCTTTGCGAAGGCGCCGAGAAACTCGCGAGCGCGAGCGAGGTCACGACGCCGGCGGCGAGAAATTTGCGCATCCGAAAACCTCTGGAAGGGCCAATGAGATAAGAACCTGCCCGGACCGTCTATAAGGGTAAAGAGGCGCGTAGTTTCGTCGCAGCCGGTCTTTCGCGCGGGGCGGCGAGTGGCGGCGCGACGGCGCCGTGATAGAGAGACGGCATGCGTCGACTCCTGCTCCTGCGCCATGGCAAGGCCGACCGGCATTCGGCCGGCGGCGACCGCGAACGTCCGCTCACCCGTCGCGGCATGGAGGATTCGCGCCGCATGGGCGAGTATCTGCGCGACGCGGACATTGCGCCGGATCTCGCTGTGGCGTCCAACGCCCGTCGGGCCAAGCAGACGCTCGACCAGGTGCTCGACGCCTTTCCGGGCCACGTCACCCATCTGATTGAGAATACGATCTATCTTGCGACGGTCGACCATCTGGTCGAGGTTTTGCGGCAGACTCCTGACAAAGTCGGAACCCTGCTGGCCGTAGGTCATAACCCGGGCTTTGCGGAGCTGGCTGACTGGCTCGCCGGCTCGGGCGAGACGGATGAACTGGCGTTGATGCGCGCTAAATTCCCAACTGCGGCGCTGGCGATGCTCGATTTTGAGATCGGCCATTGGTTGGACGTCCGCAGGGGCGGGGCCCGCCTCGCGCGCTTTGTCACGCCAGGCATGTTGCGGGGCGAGGCGGCGGAAGACCCCGACTAGAGCGCGGCTCGCGAAAAAGTGGAAGCCGGTTTTTCGCGTGGAGCGCGCTCTAAATTTATGAGATCGATCACGTTAACTGCCTTCGGGCGATTCCGCCCAAAGGCAGCGTGATCTAGGCAGTCCGCAACGCAAGGGGCGGCCATGCTGATCGAAGCGCTCCTGACGATGCTGGCCGCAGCGGCTCCACAAAAGGCGCCTGCCGCCGTCGCCGCGCCCGCGTCGATCTTGGCGACGACGCCGAACCCCGCCTACCAGCCCGAAGTGCGGGCCGTGGACAATTGGCGCTTTGAAAGCGCGCTGGCGCTGGAGATGGCGCCTCTCGCCGCGATCCGTCGCGCGGTCGGCGCGGAGGAGGGTGAGCCCGCCCGCTGCGTCAAGCTCAACAATTATTGGTGCATCAAGAGCGCGGGATGGAGCGGCGAAATCGCCGCGGATTCCGACGGCCATGTCGCCTTCGCCTCGGCGGAGGAGGGGGCCGCCGTCGCGGCGCTGCTGCTGCGCCGCTACTATCTCGATTATGGGCGGCGCACCGCGCGGGCCATCGTCGAGCGCTGGGCGCCGGCGCAATGTTCCGTTGTCGTGACGCGGCCCGTTTCCGCTCCCCGACTGCCGGCTGTTATTTCCAGTCCGCCTGCGTCACACACCAGGATGGCGCGCATGCCGCCGCAGCGCGTCATGCCGATGGGGCTCGCGCTGCGCGGCATTCAAAACACGTTGCGGGCCCGCTGGCTCGCGGCGCATGGGCGTGGCGGGGTCAATCCAAAGACGGCGCGGCTGCCCCTCGCTCGGCCGGTCGACCTTATGCCGGCGCCTTCGATCATGGCCGGAATTTCAGAGCTGCCTGCCCGGCGGGAGAAATTCGCCGAACTCATCCGGCCGGCGCCCCAGACGACGATCGCCGACCTACCCGCGCCTACGCCTCTGCCGCCGCTTACTACCGTTTCGAATTGCGGCGGCGAGCTTGCGCGGATCGCCAATTACGCGGCGAATGTCGCACAGGGCGTCGTCGGCGGCCCTAATGAGGACCTCGCGTTGTTTACGCCCGATGGCTTGCCGACCGAGAACCTCGCCAAGGTGATGGCGAATATGGCCGCCGTCGAGATCGGGCCGGCGCGGCCGCGCGACGCGCTGATCCGAATCGCCGTGGCGCAATTGCGCCAGACGCTACAGGAGCCCGGAAAGAAGGGCGGCGACGCGGCGCCAGCGCCCTCGTCGCAAACGCAGCCTGCGCGCGCGGGCCAAGCGCCTCAAGAACGCGCCATCAGCTCCAGCGCGAGCCCGTAAACTTTTGTCCGCGCGGGTTCCGGCAGAGTTTTCAGCACTTCGAAATAGGTCTGTCCCGCGCCGCACATGCGCGCGTCTTCGAGCGGCGGATTGGGCATCTTGCCGTCGAGCAGCGCGTCGATCTCGACTTTGCCCAGCCCTCGCGCCGCGAGCGCGTTTTCCAATATTTGGAAGTCCGCCTCGGTCGGCGCGGCGCGGTCGATCTTTTTGGCCTGTCCGCTGACGATGGCCTCCAGCCCCGCAAGCGCCATGTCGGAGACGATCTGGCGGCGTGAGGCCGCGAAGCGCTGGAAGTCGAGATCGGTCGCGCCGTAAAGGAAGGCGACGCACATGCGCTTGTCCTCCCGCGCCACCGCCTGCAGCACTTCAAGCTGCTTTTCGAAAACGCGCGCGATCGGCTCAGGCTCGGCTTTCGCGGCCAGCGCGCCGCGCGAAGTTCGAATACGGCGCACCGCCTCGGAAAGGTAGTAGTCGACGCTCTGCTCTTCTTTCGTCTCGGCGAGGCGCGTTGCGAACTCATTGATCGCGGCTTCGTAATCCCCAGTGAAGGTCTCGCGCAGGCGTGCGAAATAGCGCGCATAGTCCGGCGTCGCGGCGATCAGAGTCTCGATCTGCTGGCGCGCGCCGCCCTTGTCGAGGGCCGCGCTGACGCGCGCTCCCGAATCCGCCAGGTTTGGCGTCGGGTTGAGCGCCATCCAAGTCAAGCTGACGCCGGCCCCGACCGCGACGAGCGCCGCGGCCAACAACGCCAATATTTTCTCCAGATACATCGCCGGCCTTTGCGTCTCAGATGGAAAGCGCGAAGCTTAAAGCATTGCGGATGTAGGCGAAAGCGGGCCGTCCGCTACGCCCTTCAACAGCCGATTGAGCCGTGCGGTCTCGGCGCGATGCGCGACGAGCAGGCTGATATGCCGGTTGAGATCATAGCTCCAATGACCGCGGCGGGCGCGTTCGGCGCGCATCGCGCGTTCGATTTCCTTGAGCGCCGTGCGCGCGGCGTCGGGCGAGTCGCTTTCGATCAACTCGGGCGACAGTCGGTGAAACCGCGCCAGTGCGCTCGCGCGATCATAGCCCTTTAGACCAGCTGCGAGGGCGGCGTCGAGCGCGGCGCTGGTGGCCGCGGCGAAGCGGGCAGGGCTTCTATCGTCTGGCTCTGAAATTGGCCTGCGCGTCATGGGCATCCTCCATGGCTTTAAGAATGCTCTCCCTTGAAAGCATGAGGATAAGTTTTTGGTCCTTGAATAGGAATATTTTCCACAGTAGGGTAAGTCTCCACTCAAGCTGGAGATTTCGATGCTTCTCAAGCCGAAGCTACTCATTCCAGGGCTTAGCGCCGCCGCTGCGGCCGCGGCTCTGGGGACGCCTTACGCCGAACTCTTCTCGCCCCGCCGCTCCCGCGCCGCCGTCGCTCGCGCCCGCCAGCTTGCCGTCTACCTCTGCCATGTCGCGTTCGGCGCGAGTCTTTCGGCCTGCGCCAGGGCTTTCGCGCGAGACCGAGCGACCGTCCGCCACGCCTGCGCGACGATCGAGAACTTGCGCGACGATAGGCGCTTCGACGCAGGCGCGCGCAGGCTCGAATCCGCGCTCATCATGCAGCGCGACATGATTTGCGCCCTTCTTGCGCAAGGAAGCGCGCAATGAAGAAAAACGCGGGGCGCTCAGCCAAAGAAGAAATCGGCCGCGCCATGCGCCGGCTGCTGCAGGCGCTTAGCGAGCCGGGCGCGCGCGGCGCGCTCAGCGCACTCGAAGCGTCGACGCTCGTCGTGCTCGCCGCGAGCAAAGGCGTGACCGTCGTTCGCGCGCGACTGCCCGCCGCCGCCGGCGACGCCGCGCTCGCCGAAGGACTCGTGCGGTGGGAACATGAAGGCGCGGAACGCCGGCTGGCGCTCACCGACGCCGGCCGCGCGCATCTTCGCAGACTGTCGGCGCCGGATGTCGATCAGGCCGAACCGTTTCGTGCGCAGCATGCGTCCTATGCGTTGCGCCAGCTCGAAAAGGGCGCGCGTCCGGCGCTCGTCAATGAAGCGGAAAGCCCGCTCGCCTGGCTCGCGCGGCGAAAGGACCGCGACGGCCGATCCTTTCTCGACGCCGCGCAGCTCGAAGCCGGCGAGCGCTTCCGCCGCGACATCGAGCAGGCGCAGCTCTTGCAGCGCGTAACCGCGAATTGGGAGGCTTCGATCAACGCGGCGCGTCGCGGCGCTGACGCTGGCGCCGTCTCCGAGGTTGCGATCGACGCGCGTGGGCGACTCGCGCGCGCCTTCGACTCGGTGGGGCCGGAAATGGCGGGGCTCGTGACCGACGTCTGCGGCTATCTCAAGGGATTGGAGATCGTTGAAAGCGAACGCGGCTGGCCGCCGCGCTCGGCGAAAGTCGTTCTCAGAATCGCGCTCGATCGATTGGCGCGCCATTACGGGCTTGCGGTCGAGGCGCGTGGCCGCGACCGCGCCGAGTCGCTGCTGCATTGGGGCGCGGAGGACTATCGGCCAAGGATGTGAGCCCAGCCCCCTCCCTGTCCCTCCCCCGCTTCGCGGGAGAGGGGACGCTAACGAGCAGCGCAGCGCTATGGCGGCAGGGAGCATGGATAATTCAGCGCAGCGTTCTCATGAAGCGCCGGGACCGACTCCCTCTCCCGCGAAGCGGGGGAGGGTTGGGGTGGGGGCCTACGCCGCCATCGCCTCGCGGGCTTCTTTCTTGATCCGCTCGACCATGGACCGAAGGCCATTGGCGCGCTGCGGCGTCAGATGTTCGGCGAGGCCGAGCTCCTTGAACAGCGGCTGCGCGTCGGTGTCGACGATTTCCTGCGCCGGCCGTCCAGAGTAAAGCGCCAGCACCAGCGCGACGAGGCCGCGCACAATATGCGCGTCGCTGTCGCCGCGAAACGAGAGCGTCGTGTGTCCCTCAGAGTCGCGAGCCGGCGTCGTTTCAAGCCAGACCTGGCTGGCGCAGCCGCGCACTTTGTTGGCGTCGGTATAGGCGTCTTTCGGCAGCGGCTCGAGCGTGCGGCCAAGCTCGATGAGATAGCGGTAGCGATCCTCCCACTCATCGAGCAGTTCGAAATTGCCTATGATCTCGTCGATTTGCATTTTACCCCGCATCCTTCCGGCGCATTCTACCTCAATTTAAGCGCCGATTAAGCGTCAAGCCGCGCCCTTTCCCTGGCGAGGGCCACGCCTTACATTTCGCGCAACGATCGCCGGCGCGCCGCGCCGCTCTTTGGGAGTTTTATATGAGCGACTTTTCCCGCTGGCGCGCCGTCGCCGCCGCGATTTTCCTTTCTATGGGTCTTTCCGGCTGCGGCTACAACACGATCCCGACGCTCGAAGAAAACGCCAAGGCGAAATGGTCGGACGTGCAGTCGCAATATCAGCGCCGCGCCGATCTCATCCCTAATCTCGTCGAGACCGTGAAGGGCTACGCCAAGCAGGAGAAGGACGTGCTCACCTCGGTCGTCGAGGCCCGCGCCAAGGCGACTTCGGTCAAGGTCGACGCGAGTTCCTTAACCGACCCTGAAAAGATGAAGCAGTTTCAGGAGGCGCAAAATCAGCTGACGGGCGCGCTCGGCCGGCTGATCGCGGTGAGCGAAGCCTATCCTGATTTGAAATCCAACCAGAACTTCCTCGCCCTGCAATCGCAGCTCGAAGGCACCGAGAACCGCATCAATGTCGCGCGCCGCGACTACATCGAAGCGGTGCGGGAATTCAACACCTCGCTGCGCACCTTCCCGACGCTGCTCTGGGCGAAGACCTTCTTTGCAAGCACGAAACCGATGGCGGAATTCTCCGTAGCCGGCGCGGCGCAAACGCCGCCGCAAGTGAAGTTTTGAGAATGGACGCCGACGCGCCGAGCGAGGATCTGAGCGCGCTCGCGGCGGAGGCTGAGGCGATGTGGGCGCATATGCGCCGCGAAGCCGAGGAGGCGCTGCGCCTCGATCCGTCGCTGACGCCGCTAATGCTCGGCGCGATCCTCGACCGCGCCTCTCTTGAAGAGGCTGTGGTCCACCGCATCGCCACAAGACTGGGCGCGTCCGCGATCGACGCCGACGCGATCGCCGACGCCTTTATGCAGGCGGCGCGCGACGATGAGACGATCGCCACGGCGTTCCGCGCCGATCTCGTCGCCTGTGTCGAGCGCGATCCCGCCTGCGGGCGGATGATCGAACCGCTGCTCTATTTCAAGGGGTTCCATGCGATCCAGTCGGCGCGGCTCGCGCATGCGCTGTGGCGGGGAAGGCGACATGACTTCGCCTACTACATTCAGAGCCGCGCCTCCGACGCGCTCGCGGCCGACATTCATCCGGCGGCGCGTTTCGGGAAGGGGCTGTTCCTTGATCACGGCACTGGCTTCGTCGTCGGCGAGACAGCTGTCGTCGACGATGACGTTTCTATCCTGCATAGCGTGACGCTCGGCGGCACAGGCAAAGTTGCGGGCGACCGTCATCCGAAGGTCAGGCGCGGCGTGATGATCGGGGCAGGCGCCAAAATCCTCGGCAATATCGAAATCGGCGCCTGTTCGCGCATCGCCGCGGGCTCGGTGGTGCTGAAATCGGTTCCGCCGAATTCGATCGTCGCGGGCGTTCCGGCGAAGGTGGTCGGGACCGAGTCCCGCGCGGAGCCGGCGCGCGACATGGACCAAATCCTGCGCGGCCTCGCCTATGATTCCTTCGATTACGTCATCTGACCTAGGCCTCCGCGGCGCTTAAGCGGCTTGAGCGATTGAGGGTTGCGCAGGCCCGCGGTTCTCCTGCTATGTGTCGTTGGATGAGGCGGCCCGTATCATAGCCGGGCCGAAAACGGCGGGCGCGGCGGCAGGGGGATCGATGCTCGAGATAGCGGTCCAGATGGACCCGTTGGAACGCATTAATTTCGCTGGCGATTCTACCTTTGCGCTGATGCTGGAGGCGAAGCTCAGGGGGCATCGCCTGTGGTTCTATACGCCAGATCAACTGTCGCTCGAGGGCGACCGGCTGACGGCGCGCGCCCATGGCATCGAGGTTTTCGACGATCCTTCCCGCTATTACACGCTCGGCGAGGCGACCGACCTTGATCTGTGCGCCATGGATGTCGTGCTGCTACGCCAAGACCCGCCGTTTGATCTTGCCTATATTACCTCCACGCATTTTCTGGAGCGGCTCGCGCCGAAGACACTCGTCGTCAACGACCCCGCGCATGTGCGCAATGCGCCCGAAAAAATCTTCGTGATGGAATTCGCCGATTTGATGCCGCCGACGCTGATCACGCGCGACCGCGCGGCGATCGAGCGCTTTCGCGCCAAGCATGGCGACGTCGTCATGAAGCCGCTCTACGGCCATGGCGGCGCCGCGGTGTTCAAGGTCGGGCGCCGTGATCCGAACTTCGGTTCGCTCTTCGATATGTTCGCGACGATGTTCCGCGAGCCATGGGTCACACAGCGCTTCCTGCCGGAGATCGTGAAGGGCGACAAGCGCATCCTTCTCATCGACGGCGAGGCGATGGGGGCGCTCAACCGTATTCCCGCCGATGACGACATCCGTTCGAATCTGGTGCGCGGCGGCGCGCCTGCGGCGTCGGAACTCGACGCGAGAGAGAAGCAAATCTGTGCGAGGCTTTCGACGGAGCTGAAGCGGCGCGGGCTGCTCTTCGTCGGCATCGATGTGATCGACGGCTGGCTCACTGAAATCAACGTGACCTCGCCGACCGGATTGCGCGCGCTAAAACGCGTCGGCGGGCCGGATCTCGCGCCGCCGCTGTTCGACGCCATCGAAAGGCGTTTGCGCGCCCAGCGCGCATCGGGCCGGTCGCCGGAATACACTTAAATGAACGAAGTCGCGCTTCTCAGCGCTTTTTCCGGTCTTGATCCTGACTCGCAGTTCCGCGGTCTGCGAGAGGCGCTTGCGCCTTCGGTCGCTGCGATCTGCAAGAGAGAGCGCGGCCATGCGCGGCGCACGGCGATCGTCGAACTGTTTCGCTCGGCTCTCGCGGAAGGACGCGAGATCGCCCGCGCGCGGCTCGAGGCGCGGGGCTCGGGCTGGGCCTGCGCGAGATTGCTCTCCGCGCTCGAAGACGAGTTGATCGGCGCGATCTACGATTATGTCGTGCGTTACGTTTACGTGGTCGATAATCCGACCTTCGCTGAGCGTCTCGCGATTGTCGCTGTCGGCGGCTATGGGCGCGGCGCGCTCGCGCCGGGCTCGGACATCGATCTTCTGTTTCTCGTCCCCTACAAACAGACGCCCTGGGGCGAGAGCGTCATCGAGGCGATCCTTTATATTCTGTGGGATCTACGTCAGAAGGTCGGTCATGCGACGCGCTCCGTCGCCGAATGCATGCGTCAGGCCCGCGCCGACATGACCATTCGAACGACGCTTCTCGAATCGCGTTTCATCCTCGGCAACGTCGAACTCTTCAATGAATTTCGCGACAGCTTCGACCGCGAGGTCGCCCGTTCGGATACGCGTGAGTTTGTCTCCGCCAAGCTCGCTGAGCGCGACGCACGCGTGCTGCGCGCCGGCGCCTCGCGCTATCTCGTTGAACCGAATGTTAAGGAGGGCAAGGGCGGCCTGCGTGATCTGAATACGCTGTTCTGGATCGCCAAATATGTCTATCGCGTGCGCGAGCCGAAAGAGCTCGTCGCCGCGGGGCTTTTCACCGCCGCCGAGCTCAGCCTCTTCGAGCGCTGCGAAGAGTTTCTGTGGCGCGTGCGCTGCCATCTGCATTTCGCGACAGGCCGCGCCGAAGAACGGCTCGCTTTCGACGTGCAGCCGACGGTCGCGAGGCGTCTCGGCTATCACGACCGCAGCGGACTGTCGCCGGTCGAGCGCTTCATGAAGCACTACTTCCTCGTCGCCAAGGAAGTCGGCGATCTCACGGCGATCGTCTGCGCGGCGCTTGAAGAGAAGCAGGCGAAGCCGCGCGCGATTTTCGAACGCTTCTTGCAGCCGTTCCGGCGCCGGCGCAGCCGCGCCCCGCAGGGCGATTTCATCGTCGATCACGATCGCATCAGCATCGTCGACGCCGATGTGTTCAAGCGCGATCCCGTCAACATCATCCGGCTTTTCTGGATGGCCGATCATCACGGCCTGCCGCTTCACCCCGACGCTTTGCGCGCGGTGACTCTATCGCTGCGGCTCATCGACGCCAATTTGCGCGCGAGCAAAGAGGCCAATCGACTCTTCCTTGAAATCCTGCTCTCGCGCAACATGACCGAAATCACGCTGCGCAGGATGAACGAGACAGGCGTGCTCGGGCGCTTCATTCCGGATTTCGGCAAAGTCGTCGCGATGATGCAGTTCAACATGTATCATCACTATACGGTCGACGAGCATCTGCTGCGCGCCGTTGGCGGACTGTCCGACCTCGAAGCCGGGCGCATGCCCGACCATCAGCAACTCGTCGACGAAATCCTGCCGACGATCGTCAATCGCAAGGTCCTTTATCTCGGCCTCTTCCTGCACGATATCGCCAAGGGCCGGAAGGAGGATCACTCGCTCGTCGGCATGGAGGTGGCGCGCACGCTATGTCCGCGCTTGGGGTTCACGCCCGGCGAGACAGAGTCCGTCGCCTGGCTCGTCGAGCATCATCTCACCATGTCGAGCTTCGCCCAGAGCCGCGATCTCTCCGATCGCGTCACGATCGACAATTTCGCCGCCATCGTTCAGACGATGGAGCGGCTGAAGATGCTGTTCGTTCTCACCGTCTGCGACATCAATGCGGTCGGGCCCGGCGTGCTCGACGCCTGGAAGGCGCAGCTTCTGCGTGTGCTCTATTGGGAAACCGAAGTCGTGCTCGGCGGCGGCCATTCGGCGGTCGATCGCAAAAGCCGTGTCGCGGTCGCGAAAGAAGATCTGCGCGCCGCGCTTCCCGAGTGGAGCGATGAGGAATTCGACGCCTACGCCAAGCGTCACTATCCCGCTTATTGGCTCAAGGTCGACGTCGCGCGCAAGGTTCGCCACGCCGAACTGCTTCGCGAGATGAACGGCGCGCCGGCGCCGCTTGCGACGGCTGTCGAACTCGACAGAACGCGGGGCGCCGTAGAACTGACCGTCGTCGCTCCGGATAATCCGCGCTTGTTGTCGATCATCGCCGGCGGCTGTGCGGCGGGCGGCGCAAATATCGTCGACGCGCATATCTTCACCACCGCGGACGGTCTCGCGCTCGATACGATTTTCTTCTCGCGCGCGTTCGACTATGACGAAGACGAAATGCGTCGCGCTCGACGCGTCGCCGACCTCATCGGGAGAGCGCTGCGCGGCGAGATCGTCGTGTCCGAAGAGCTGAGGGCCCGCGCCAAGGCGCATTTGCCGACGGACGCTTTCTCGGTCGCGCCAGAGGTCGTCGTCGATAACAGCCTGTCCAACGTCTATACGGTGATCGAAGTTTCGGGACTTGACCGCGAGGGGCTGCTGTTCGAACTCACGAATGCGATCTCGCGACTCAATCTCAATATTGCGTCAGCGCATATCGTCACCTTCGGCGAACGCGCGGTTGACGCCTTCTACGTCACCGATTTGACGGGCGCGAAGATCGCGTCGCCGCAGCGCCAAGCGGCGATCAAACGCCAGCTATTGGATGTGTTCAGCGGTCAGGGCGCGCGTGGCGCGAGAACGTCCGCCGCCACGACTTGATTTTGACGTTTCCTGCGCAGATATCGGCGCCTTTACGGAACTAAGGTGACAGCATGAGCGATCCAACGAACGCGGACAAAAAGGCCGACGCTAACGGGAAGCAGGCGGGCGCTGAGCCCTCGTCGCTGTCGCAGCCGTCGGCCGAATCCGACATTGCGCAGCCGGAGCCGTTCACCGAGCTCGAAAATCTATATGCTGAAAACGCAGGTCTGAAAGACAAGCTCCTTCGCGCGCTCGCCGAAGTCGAGAATGTGCGCCGCCGCGCCGAACGCGAGGTCGCCGACGCGAAAGCGTATGGCGTCGCCAATTTCGCGCGCGAAACGCTGTCCTTCGCCGACAATCTGCGCCGAGCCTTGGAGAACGTGCCCGAGGGATCGCGCGCCGACCCGGCGGTCGCGTCGCTCGTCGAAGGCGTCGAGCTCATGGAGCGCGATTTTCTGGCGCGGCTCGCGCGCTTCGGGGTCAAGAAGATCGAAGCGCAAGGCGCCCGCTTCGATCCTAATCAGCATGAAGCGCTGTTCGAAATCCCCGATGATAGTCAGCCCGCGGGCACGGTCGCTCAGGTCGTCGAGCAAGGCTATGTGATCGGCGAACGCGTGTTGCGGCCCGCGAAGGTCGGCGTGACGCGCGGCGGATCGAAGCCTTCCTGAGCGCCGAGGGACGATCATGGACGAGCGGGCGCCGGCGGCAAAGTCCCAAGAGGCGGGGGTGGTCGCGGCGGCCGTCTATCATGGCGGCCGCAAGATCGTCGATATCGAAATCGACGAGGCCGGAGAATGGGCCAAGCGCGAAGGCCATGTCGTTTGGATCGGACTCTACGAACCGTCAAAAGAGCTGCTGGAGCGCGTTGGCCGCCAGTTCTCGCTGCATCACCTCGCGATCGAGGATGCATTCAAGGCGCATCAGTTTCCCAAGCTCGAAGAATATGAGGACAGCATCTTCATCGTCGCGCGCACCGCGCAGATGGTCGATGGCCACATGGCATTTGGCGAAACGCATCTTTTCGTCGGCGTCGGCTATGTCGTGAGCGTCCGCCACGGAGCCTCGGAGTCTTATGCGCATGTGCGCGAACGGTGCGAAGCGCGTGTGGAGCGTCTCTCAGAGGGCGAAGACTTCATCGTCTACGCCATTCTCGATTTCATCGTCGACAACTACTTCCCGGTGCTCGACGCCATCAACGATGAAGTCGAGGACATCGAGGATCACGTGATCACGACGACAATGGGCCGGGCGGAGATCGAGCAGCTCTACACCTTGCGGCGCGACCTGCTACGTCTACGCAACGCCGCTACGCCGCTTTCCGATGTATGCCGCCGCTTGGAGCGTAGTGACATCGTCGCCATCGATCCGGTCATGCGGCCGCATTTTCGCGACGTGCGCGACCATTTGCGCCGTGTCCAGGAACGCATCGACACGATGCGGGAAACGCTGGCCTTCGCCTTCGAGGCGAGCCTGATGAACTCGCAAATGCAGCAGACCGACATCGCTCGCCGGCTTGCCGCCTGGGCCGCCATTCTCGCCGTGCCCACCGCCATTGCCGGCATTTACGGCATGAATTTCGAGCACATGCCCGAGCTCAAGTGGGAATATGGCTATTACGTCGTCCTGGGCATGACGGCGACGGTCTGCGCCGTCCTGTATTACCGGCTGCGCCGCGCCGGCTGGCTGTAGGCTGGCGGCGCCTTACGAAAGTTTCATGCCGTCGCCATTGGACGGCAAAGCGGCCGTCTCCATCTTTCATCTCGCGGCGGCGTTGCGCTTCTCCTCAGCGGGGCGTCGCTCAGAGATGGAGATTTTCGAAAAATGGCTATCGCAATCAATCCTCGCGACCGCGCCGTAAAAGCGCCGCGCCGCGCGTCCCGCCTGGCGCTGATGAGCGCTGCGGCCGTGTTCGCGCTTGGCGTAGCCCTCGGTCCGGCGCAGCTCACGCCGGCCTACGCCGAAGCGCCGCTTTCCGGATCCGTCACAGCTGCCGGACCCGCATCCTTTGCTGACGTTGTGGAGCGCGTGAAGCCGGCCGTCGTCGCCATCAAGGTGAAGGCGGTCGAGAACGCGCAAGGCGGCATGTTTGAGATGCCCGACATCTCGCCCGACGACCCCATGTATCGTTTCTTCAAGCGTTTTGGCGAACCTGGTCCCGGGGGCCGTCCCCAAAAGCACATGACGATGTCCCAGGGCTCTGGATTCATCATCAGCGCCGACGGCTACGTCGTTACGAATAATCACGTGGTCGAACACGCCAGCGAAGTCGAGGTTGCGCTCGACGATAGCAGATCGCTTCCGGCCAAGGTGGTCGGCACCGACAAGCGCACCGACCTTGCCCTGCTCAAGATCAACGACGGCCAGAAGTTGCCCTATGTCGAGTGGGGCTCGACGACGCCGCGCGTGGGCGACTGGGTCATCGCGGTCGGAAATCCGTTTGGTCTCGGCGGCTCCGTGACCGCCGGAATCATCTCGGCCCGCGGACGCGACATCGGGGCGGGCCCCTATGACGATTTCCTGCAGATCGACGCGCCGGTCAACCGCGGCAACTCGGGCGGCCCGGCGTTCGACTCGCACGGCAATGTGATCGGCGTGAATACTGCGATCTATTCGCCCTCTGGCGGATCGGTTGGCATCGGCTTCGCCATTCCAACCGAAGTGGCGAAGGACGTCGTAGCCGCGCTTAAGGAAAAAGGTTCGGTTTCGCGCGGCTGGATCGGCGTCAAGATTCAGAATGTCACGCCGGAAATCGCCGACAGCATGGGACTGAAAACGACGAAAGGCGCGCTGGTCGCGCAGCCGCAGAAGGGCGCCCCGGCTGAAGAGGCGGGCCTTAAAGCGGGCGACCTCATCGTCGCGGTCAATGGCGATAAGATCGAGACCCCACGCGATCTTGCGCGTCGCATCGCCGCTCTTGGCCCTGGCAAAACGGTGGATGTCACCTATCAGCGCGCGGGCGCCGAAAAGACTGTGAAGCTCAAACTCGGCACGCTGCCTGAAGAGCAGGAAGCGCGCGCCGATGACGAGAGCCCTTCGCAGCAAGGTTCGGAACTGTCCGGACTCGGAATCGAGGTCGTGCCGGCGACTGAGGTGCGCGGCGCGGGCCGTGAAGGACTGCTCGTGACCGATCTCGATCCGTCCGGCGCCGCCGCGCAAAAGGGATTGCGCCGAGGCGACGTTATCGTCGAGGCCGGCGGGCAGCCAGTGAACTCAAGCGGCGATCTCTCCTCGGCGCTCGAGTCCGCTCGCAAGGACGGGCGACGTTCGGTACTGCTCAGGGTGAAGTCTGCAAACAGCGCGAAATTCATCGCCGTTCCCCTGAAGGGCGCCGGCTAAGCGGCATAAAGAGCTTCTTGCGTTGAGGCCGACATACTGCACCCGCCCGCAGCCGGTCTCCGCAACGAAGAGCGTCGGGAAGAGCCAGTCCCCTCCTGGCTCCCGAACGCGGGGCAGGCTGGCGCGCAAGCGCCGGCCTGCCGTTTTTTACAATATCGGATATAGAGACACATGCGCATTCTCATCATTGAAGACGATAACGAAGCGAGCGAATATCTCGTCAAGGCTTTCCGCGAACAGGGCCACGTCGCCGAACATGCCCCGGATGGGCTCTCAGGCTACGGGCGCGCCAGCGAAGGCGACTACGACGTGCTGATCGTCGACAGGATGCTGCCCAAAATGGACGGGCTCTCGCTGATTTCCGGCTTGCGCGAGCAGGGCGTGGAAACCCCGGCGCTCATTCTCTCCGCTCTCGGCCAGGTCGATGACCGCGTAAAGGGTTTACGCGCCGGCGGTGACGATTATCTGCCAAAGCCCTACGCGTTCTCGGAACTACTGGCGCGGGTCGAGGCGCTGGCGCGCCGTCGCGTCGGCCCAAAGGGCGAAGAGACACAATACCGGGTTGGCGATCTGGAGCTCGATCGTCTATCGCATAAGGTGACAGTCGGCGGCCAGGATGTAGTGCTCCAGCCGCGGGAGTTTCGGCTGTTGGAATATTTGATGAAACATGCGGGTCAGGTTGTGACCCGCACAATGTTGCTGGAAAACGTCTGGGACTATCATTTCGATCCGCAGACGAACGTCATCGACGTGCATATTTCCCGTTTGCGCTCCAAGATCGACAAAGGCCGCGAGAACCCGCTTCTGCATACGATCCGCGGGGCGGGGTATATGATCCGTGACGGCGCTCGGTAAACTCTTCCGAACGACGGCGTTCAAACTGTCGATCGCCTATCTCGTGCTGTTTTCGATTGGCGCGGGGCTTGTGCTTGCCCGCGTCGGCGCGCGAGTGAAAGAAGTGCTCGACGAACAGATCGAGCAAACGGTCGACGCCGAAATCCGGGCGCTTTCCGAACAATATGCGCAGGGCGGCCTGCGTCAGCTCGCTAATGCAGTCGAACGCCGCGTGCGCGCGCCAGGCGGTTCGCTCTATCTGCTCTCGAGCCATTCGGGGGACGTCATTGTCGGCAATATCGAGCAGCCGGCGTTCACGCCATCGGGCGGAACGGAACTTGTCGAAACGACCTATGAGCGACGGGGCGAGCCGGGCGTTAAACACCCGGCGTTGATGCGGCTGTTCCTTCTTCCCGGTGGTTTTCGCCTGCTCATCGGCCACGATATCGAAGACCACGAGGTGCTGCGCGGGATCTTGCGCCGCGCGCTCGGCGTCTCGCTGTTCTGGCTCGCCCTCGTCGGCGCGCTTGGCGGACTCTTCGTCGCGCATCGCATGCTCGACCGCGTCGACGTGATGTCAGCCTCGGCGCGGCGCATCATGGCGGGCGACATGCACGAACGCCTCGCGGTCTCGGGCGCCGGCGACGAACTTGATCGCTTGGCCGAAAATTTCAACGCCATGCTCGAGCGCATTAGCGAGCTGATGGCCGGCTTGCGCGAAGTTTCCGACAATATCGCGCATGACCTCAAGACGCCTCTGACCCGCCTGCGCAATCGCGCCGAGGCGGCCTTGCGGGCGGGCTCAGACGATCGAGAGCATCGCGAGGCGCTGGCCGCGGTGATCGAAGAGTCGGACAATCTGATCGGCGTGTTCAACGCGCTGTTAATGATCGCGCGCGCAGAGGCCGGCTATTGCAGCGACAATATGGCCGCCTTCGACGCCGACGCGGTCGTGCGCGACATCGCCGAGATGTATGAACCCGTCGCGGAAGAGCAGGGGGCGCATCTCGACGTTACGGCGCAGGACGGCCTCGCCGTCACGGGCAGCAGGGAACTGCTCGGGCAAGCGCTCGTCAACCTCGTGGACAATGCGCTGAAATATGGCGCCACAGGCGATGATCCGCGCATCACGATCGAGGCGCGGCGCGTCTGCGACCGTGTGGAGATCATCGTCGCTGACCGCGGACCCGGCATTGCGCCATCGGATCGCGAGCGCGTCGTCGGTCGTTTCGTGCGGCTTGAGAATTCGCGTTCTCGGCCTGGCTCAGGTCTGGGATTGTCTCTCGCCGCGGCGGTTGCACGGATGCATCATGGCGCGCTGCGGATCGAGGACAATGCGCCCGGCTTGCGCGTGGCGCTGTCGTTGCCCGCGATACGGATGACAGCGGGTCCCGCTCCGCGAATGGAGCGTGCATAAGGCGAGACTTTCTCTCTCGCGCCCGCCTGCTCGGTCGCGCGCGGCTTTAACGGAGTTACCGTCGCCGAGGCGGCCGGCAGCCGCATCATGACGATCGTGCCTTCTCCAAGACGCGAGCGGAAGCGTAGTGCGCCGCCATGCAATTCGATGAGCGCACGCGCGATGGCGAGGCCGAGCCCCGATCCCCGCATGCCATCTTCCATCAAATCCGCGCTTTGTTCGAAGGGCTTGCCGAGCTTGGGAATTTCGCCGGGATCGACGCCGCGTCCCGAGTCCTCGACATAAACGTCGATCGCGCCGAAGTGCGGACGCGCGCGAACGCGCACGATGCTACCGTTCTTGCTGAATTTCACGGCGTTGGAAAGAAAGATGCCGAGCGTCTTAGTGATCGCCGCTTCGTCTCCCACGCAGCGCAGATTTTCGCCGGCATCAACGATGAACTCGACATTCTTGAGTTCGGCGCGCCCGCGCCAGGCGCCGACGGCCTTGCGTAACGGCTCCGCGACGTTGAACTCCCGCTCGGCGAGACGGACAAGCCCGGCTTCGAGACGCGACATGTCCAGAATGTCGGACAGCACCTCGTTGAGGTAATTGCCGCCCTGGCGTATGCCGCTGCAATATTCAAGATATTTAGGGGAACCAAGCGCGCCGAAGGGCTGCGCCTCCATCATTTCCGAAAAACCGATGATGGCGTTGAGCGGCGTGCGCAACTCGTGGCTCATATTGGCGAGGAATTCCGATTTCGCCACATAGGCGGCTTCGGCCTGCGCCTTCTGGTGATGATACTGCTCGGCGAGCGTCGCGAGTTGCTGCGCCTGCATTTCAAGAGTCTGTCGCGAGCGGGTGAGATCGGCGACGCTTGCCGTGAGCCGGCGCTCCGATTCACGCAGCTTCTCCTCGTTACGCTTCAGCGCGGTGATGTCAGCGCCGACGGACACATAGCCGCCGTCCTTCGTGCGGCGCTCGTTGATCTGAAGCCAGCGCCCGTCGATGAGCTGCGCCTCGTAGGTCCGCGCGTCGGGCGACGGACCATCCGGCGAGTCGATCTCGGTGCGGATCAGCGGCGCCGTCGCGCAGCTCATGACCTGCCGGTAGCTGGCTCCGACCACTGCGGCTTGAGCCGAGAGGCCATGGAGAGCGAGAAATTTTGAATTGCAGGTGACGAGGCGATTTTTCGAGTCCCACAGCACGAACGCTTCCGAGATGGCGTCAATGGCGTCGCGCAGGCGCAGATTGGCGACCTCAGTATGTTCGGCGAGCGCGCGCTGCTCGGAGACGTTGATTGCAATCCCAACGAGATGCTTGCCGGATTCACCGTTTTCTTCGACGATCTGCGCCCGGGCGCGGATCCAAATCCATTGGCCCTCGGCGTTCTTCAGCCGAAACTCGTGATCGACGCTGTTCGAGCGCGAACACGCGACCATGTCCGCGATCGTCTGGAAGTCGCCATCGTTTGGATGGAGCATCCCGCTCAATTCCGCGAAGGAGAGAAAGCGGCGCTCTGCGGGAAGCCCCAACATCTCATACATGGAATCCGACCAATAGATCCGGCCGCGGGCGATATCCCACTCCCAGAGGCCGCATCCGCCGCGCGACAGAGCCGTTTCGAGTCGTCTGCGGATCAGCGAATTCGCGCGCTCAAGCTCTTCACGGCGCCGGGTCTGATGGATGTAGGCTAAAATGATAACGATCAGCAGCAGCGTGGCGCCGGCGAAAAGCAGCGCATAGCGCGAAGCGATGCCCCGCCAATCGCCGAGCACATTGTCGACGGGATAAATCATCGCGACCTGGCCGAAAGGCGCGGGCAGGTTTCTGACGCTCACGAGGGCTGCAGCGCCCTCGGGCAGAGTGACGCGCATGACGCCGGCGTTATCAGCGAAGTCGACGAGCGCCTGTTCCAGACCCAGGGCCTGCGACAACGTCAGCTCATTCGAGGCAATGGGGGGAAGGGCGGCGGCGACGCGGCCGCGCTCGTCAGTGATCAAAATGCGTCGACCCCGCGAATGCGCGCCCTGCGGCAAAAGCTGTTCTAGGGGCGCGGCAAATGGCTTTTGCACATCAATCTTGATCTTGTCGCGGAGGTCGAGCGCGACGGCGCGCGCGAAAAGTTCGAGGTCGTCGACAGCCTGCTCGACCAGCCGATCCTGCATCGCGCTGGTCAGCGACACGGTGAAAGCGACGAGAGAGAAGAGGCAGACGACGCAGGCGGAGATCGTCAGCGGCCGCAGCCAGGCGAAATTCTTCAGCCCCTTTGGGCGGTCTTCATCGAAACGATACGCTCCCCACACCGTATGGGCGTGAGTCTTCACGCGGGCAGCGGAAGCGCGCGCCATCAATAACCTCCGAAATGATTGTGATGCGAACGCGGCTTGTCGTCCGAATCACTTTCATTCGAATCTCTCTCGGCGAAATTGTCCAGACCTTAACGCGACGTTAACGGAACTTTTTTTGTCTCTTTAACCGAGCGCCCGTGTCGCGATGTCGCGCAGGTCCGCTGAAAGACTCTCCTGCGCGACGACATGCTTAAGCCGAGCCTCAATGAGATCGCGTCGTCGTGGCTCCATCGTGCGCCACGAACGCAGCGCGGAGAGGAGCCGCGCGGAGAGCTGCGGATTCTTCGGATCGACGTCGAGAACGACGCTCGTCAGCAAATCATACCCCGACCCATCGAGCGCATGAAAGCGGGTGAGATTGCCGTTCGCGAAGGCGCCGATCAAGGCGCGGACGCGGTTGGGATTGGCCATCGAAAATTCCCGATGCGTCATCAGGCCCAACACGCGCTGTGTCGTCGCTTCTTCCGGAATCATCGCCTGCAGCGAGAACCATTTGTCGATGACGAGCGCGTCTCCGGCGTATTGCGCATAGAAACGGGCGAAGGCCTCCTCACGCGCATGGCCGCCAAGAAGCGCCAATGTCGCGAGCGCCGCGAGCTTGTCGGTCATATTGCCTGCAGTCTCGAACTGCGCCATCGCGAGCGAGCGCCCGCGTTCAGGGTCGCCTGCGGCCAGGAGGTCGAGCGCCACATTGCGCAGGGCGCGCCGCCCCGCGCTCGCAGCGTCAGGGGTATACGCGCCGACGTCCGAAAAGCGCGCGTAGATCTCGTCGAGCTCTGAACGAAGCGCCGCGCCGATTTCGGCGCGAAGCGCCATGCGCGCGTCAAACAGAACGTCGGGGTCGACGTCGCTTCCCTTTTCGCGCGCTAGGTCGATTTCAGAGGGCAGCGACAACGCCTGCGCGACAAGCGCCGGATCGGCTTCCGCCTTGGCCAGCAGCAATCGCAGCGCCTCGCCGAGCCCTTGCGCTTCAAGCGCGCCAGTTTCAAGCCGACTGAAAATCGTGCGCAAGGCGAGGCTTTGCGACGCCTGCCAGCGATTGAACGGATCGTCGTCGTAGGCGAGCAGGCGCTCGAGGTCCTCGCTCGACGGCGCGGGTTCAATGCGCACGGGCGCAGAAAAGCCGCGCAGAAGCGAAACCACCGGGCGCGAAGGGATTTCGCGAAAGCGAATGACGCGTTCGGCGCAATCGAGTTCGACCAAGCCGCGGGCGAGTTCAGACGGCGTGGCGTCATCGCTTACGAGATCGAGCTTTTGCCCGTTCTCGCCGAAGAGCGCGAGCGTAATCGGAATGACGACAGGCTTTTTGTCGTTTTGACCCGGAGTGACCGCCGTTTCCTGACGGAGTTTCAAAGCGAATGTTTTAGCGAGTGCATCATAGTCGCCCGACGCCGTCACGACCGGCGTGCCCGCTTGACTGTACCAAAGCGCGAAATGCGTCAGGTCGCGGCCCGACGCCGCTGCGAAGCAGGAGAGGAAATCTTCGATGGTCGCGGCCGTCCCATCGAAGCGCTCGAAATAGAGATCCATGCCGCGCCGGAAATTATCTTCGCCAATCAGCGTTCTCAGCATGCGGATGATTTCCGCGCCCTTCTCGTAAACGGTCGCCGTGTAGAAGTTGTTGATCTCGTGATAGACCTCCGGACGCACCGGATGCGCAAGCGGACCAGCGTCCTCTGGGAATTGCGCGAGACGAAGGCCTCGCACGTCGCCGATGCGCTCTACGGCGCGCGAACGCATGTCGGCGGAAAATTCCTGATCGCGGAAAACTGTCAGCCCTTCCTTGAGGCAAAGCTGGAACCAGTCGCGGCAGGTAATGCGGTTGCCTGTCCAATTGTGGAAATATTCGTGCGCGATGACGCCTTCGATGCCGGCATAATCGCCGTCGGTCGCGGTGTCGGGAGACGCGAGCACATATTTGTCGTTGAAGATGTTGAGACCCTTATTCTCCATCGCGCCCATGTTGAAGTCGGAGACGGCGACGATGTTGAACACGTCGAGATCGTATTCGCGGCCGAATTTCTCTTCGTCCCAGCGCATGGAGCGCTTCAGCGCGTCCATCGCGTAGCCGGCGCGCGCTTCTTTTCCGTGTTCGACATAGATGGCGAGGTCGACGTTGCGTCCCGACATCGTCGTAAATCTATCGCGCACGACGCCCAGATCGCCCCCGACGAGCGCGAAGAGATAAGAGGGCTTGCGGAAAGGATCGCGCCAGACGGCGTAGTGACGGCTTGTTCCAGCGACGTCGCCGTGTTCCACGGGATTGCCGTTCGACAGCAGGATTGGCGCTTCGCTTTTCTCGGCTTCGATGCGCGTCGTATAGACGCTCAACACGTCTGGCCGGTCGAGAAAATAGGTGATGCGGCGAAAACCCTCCGCCTCGCACTGCGTGCAATAGGCGGATCCGGAACGATAGAGGCCGGAAAGCTGCGTATTGCCGCTCGGATTGAGCTCAGTGTCGATCTCCAGCATGAAAGGCGCGTCAGGGACTTTGGGAAGAGTGAGCCCATCCGGCGTCGCCTCATAATCGCCGGGAGCGAGCGTGACGCCGTCGAGCTTGACGCCAAGCAGAGTGAGATCGTCGCCATCGAGCGCGAGCGGCGCTCCGGGATCGCCTGCCGGATTGCGGCGCAGCGCCAGCCGCGCGACGACGCGGGTTTTGGTCGGATGCAGGTTGAAGTCGAGTTCGACCGAATCGATCGCGAAATCGGCAGGACGGTAATCGACAAGCCGGATGGCGGCGGTCGAAGGGTGACGCATTTCATCCTCAGGGCTAGGGCCATGGTTTCTGGAGGGGATTATAGAACCTGCGTCGTCATTTGCGACCGCAAGAGAGCCAAAGCGGACCCGCGCCGCTGGTTTTTCTGGAAAAACTCCGGCAAGAGGCTGAAATGCCTTGAGCCGGTCGCCGCGTCCGGGCAAAATCAGCGCCGTCACGGCGCGGGAAATTTGGCGTCCTTCGCGCGCCATGCCGGCGCGCCAGCTTCGCCTCTGGAATGATGCCGCTGGCCCGAACGCCAGAGGCGGACTGACGGCTTACAAAGCGAAGGTTCATGATCGATCACATTCGGCGAGCGTTTGCTCCTTTCCTTCGCCTTATTGCTCTTGGCGGCCTTCTGACTTTTGGCGCTTCAACTGGACAGAGCGCGCCTGTCGAAAATCAGAACATCCCCCAGCCGACCCTCGTGAAGATCACCGAGGATCAGATGCGCGTCGCGGGCATTGAAACTCAGCCGGTCGAATCAGAGTCGGGCTCGGGCGAGCTTGTCGTGCCTGGCGTCGTCGCCGTGCCGCCGCAGCAACTGCGCATTGTCGCTACGCCTGCCGCCGGCCTCGTCGAGACGTTGCTTGTCGCTGTCGACGAGGACGTCAAGCAGGGCGCGCCGATCGCCACATTGAAGTCCTCGGAGCTGGTCGAGGCGCAGCGCGCTTTCCTGCATGCGGTCTCAGACGCGAACCTCGCGGCGGAGAAGCTGCGGCGCGACGAACAATTGTTCAAGGAGCATATCATCGCCGAACGGCGATTGATCGTGACGCGGGCCGAAGCGACTCAGGCGCGCTCGGCGCTCGAGGAGCGACGGCAAATTCTCACGCTCGCCGGAATGACTGACCAGGAGATCGAGACGCTTCAGCGCGATCGCAAGCTCGCAAGCTCTCTTGTCGTGCGCGCGCCGATCGCCGGAACCATTCTCCAGCGCCACGGAACGACGGGCGAGCGCGTGCAGGCCTCGGCGCCCCTCGTCACCATTGCCCGGCTCGACCCCATCTGGGTCAATCTGCAAGTGCCTCTGGGCCGCGCCGCAGCCCTTGACAACGTCAACCGCGTGCATTTGCCTTCGGCGGGGATTGACGGCAGGCTTATTCGCATCGGCCGCACCGTCGATGCGGCGACGCAATCCGTAACGGCCGTGGCCGAGTTCCGCCCAGGCCGGAGTTCGCTACGTCCCGGCCAGGCGGTGCAGGCGATCATGCGTCTTTCAGGCTCTAACGGAGCGATGCAGTGGCGGGTTTCCGCTGACGCGCTCGTGAACTTTAAAAACCATAATTGGGTGTTCGTGCGCGCGCCCGAAGGCTTTATCGCGACCCCGGTGACGCTACTTTCCGAAACGCCGCAGTATGCCTCGGTCCAAGGCGCGCTCAAAGCCGGCGAGCGCGTCGCGACGCGTGGCCTTTTGACTTTGCTCGCGGAACTCGCCGAAGGCGAGAGGTGACGGAAAGCGATGCTTGAAAGGCTGATCCGTTTCGCGCTTCAGCAGCGACTGCTCGTCGTTCTCGGCGCGCTCGGCCTCGCCGCCTGGGGCGCGGTCAGCTATTTCAAACTGCCGATTGACGCTTTTCCGGACGTCGCCCCGGTGCAAGTGCTGGTCGCCATGCGCGCGCCGGGCTTGACTCCTGAGGAGCTGGAGACGCGCGTCACCGTTCCGATCGAGGTCGCGGCGAAGGGCATTCCCAATCTCGTTCGGATGCGCTCAACGACGCGTTATTCAGTGACGCTGATCACCTTCGAGTTTTCGGAAGGAACGGATATCTATTGGGCGCGCGCCCAGGTGAACGAGCGTCTGGCGCAGGCGCAAAATCAGTTGCCGGCGGGCGTGTCCGGCGGTCTCGCGCCGATCGTCACGCCGCTTGGCGAAATGCTGATGTTCACCATCGTCGGCGGCGACCTTACGCCCACCGAGCAACGCTCGCTGCTCGACTGGACGATACGCCCCGCCATCCGAGGACTGCCGGGCGTCGCCGACGTAAATGTGCTCGGCGGTTTCGTGCGCACGTTCGAAGTCGCGCCGTCGCCTTCCGCCATGGCGTCCCGCGGCGTCACCGTGGAGATGCTGCAATCGGCGCTCTCCAACAACAACAAGAACGACGGCGCGGGACGCGTGCGCGACGGCGAAGAGGCTTTGCTGGTGCGCGCGGAAGGCCGCCTGCGATCGCTTGAGGATATTCGCTCCGTCGTCATCGCCGCGCGAGACACGGGCATCGTTCGCGTCGGCGACGTCGCCGAGGTGCGCAATGGCGCGCTTCCGCGCAATGGCGTCGTCGTGCGCAACGGCGAGGGCGAGGCGGTGTGGGGCCTTGTTCTCGGCCTGCGCGGCGCGGACGCGCGAATGGTGGTCGATGGCGTCAAGGAGCGCCTTACCGAAATCGAATGGACTCTGCCGAACGGCGCCAGGATCGAAATCTTCTACGATCGCAGCGAATTGATCGGCCAAGCGGTCTGGACCGTGCAAAAAGTGCTGATCGAGGCGATCGTTCTCGTCGTCATCCTGCTTGTCTTGTTCCTTGGGAACCTTCGGGCCGCGATTGTCGTATCGCTCATTTTGCCGCTCGCCGCGCTCTCGACATTCGGCATCATGCGCTGGTGGGGCCTCTCGGCGAACATCATGTCGCTCGGCGGCCTCGCAATCGCCATCGGACTTTTGGTCGATTGCGCCGTCGTGGTCGTCGAAAACGTCGAACATCGGATGGCGAATGCGCATGACGTCAGCCTCTCCGACCGCCTTTTCATGACGCTTGAAGCAACTCGAGAAGTCGCCGTTCCGCTGACGTCCGGCGTCGTCATCATCGTCACCGTCTTTTTGCCCCTACTGTCTCTCGAAGGGCTTGAGGGTCGTCTGTTCGCGCCGGTGGCGCTGACCATCGCCTTTGCGCTTGGTTCGGCCCTCCTATTGTCGCTCACCGTCGTGCCGGCGCTCAGCGCAACTTTGTTAAAGCCGGGTCATTCCGACGAGCCGTGGCTCGTTCGCAGGATCGGCGCAGTTTATGAGCCTTTGCTCAGGCGCTCGCTCGACAAGCCATTGCTCGTCGGCGCCGCAGCTCTCATCGGCCTCATCGTCGCCTTCACCGCCTACGCGCGCATTGGCCAGACCTTCATGCCGGTGATGAACGAGGGCACGCCCGTCATCACGATTCGCAAGCATCCATCGATCAGCGTCAATGTGGCTGCGGAAACCGACATGCGCATTCAGCGCGCGATTATGGAGCGCGTGCCGGAAGTCAAAGGAATGATGGCGCGCGCCGGCGCCGACGAGCTTGGCATCGATCCCGTCGGCCTTAACGAGACCGACAATTTCCTCCTGCTGGCGCCGCAAAGCGAGTGGCGCAACAAGGATATCGACTGGCTGATGGGCGAAATTCGCGCTGTGCTCGACGGCATGCCCGGGATTTCCTACGCCTTTTCGCAGCCGATCGACATGCGCGTGCAGGAGATGATCATCGGCGCGCGCGGGGACGTCGTGATCAAAATTTTCGGCGACGACATCGATGAACTTAACCGCTTGACCCGCGAGGTCGCGGCGACGCTGCGTAAAATCAGGGGCGCGCGCGACGTTTTTGGGCTCCAAAACGACGGCATGCGCTATCTGACGGCGCGCGTCGACCGACTCGCGGCCGGACGCTTCGGACTCAACGCGGGCGAAATCCAGGACGCGCTGCGCGTCTGGGTCGACGGTCAGCCGGTCGGCATCGTCCTTGAAGGGCCGATCCGCACGCCGCTCGTCATACGCGGCTCCGAGATCTCACGCCGCTCATCGGTGGACTTCGCACGTCTGCCGATGGTTTCTTCCGAAGGCAAGGTCGTCGAGTTGTCGCAGCTTGCCGACGTGCGCGTGGAGAACGGTCCCATTCAGGTGGTCCGCGAGGACGGTCGTCGCTTCGCCACAGTTCTCGCCAACGTCTCTGGGCGCGACCTCGTCGGTTTCGTCGACGAAGCAAAAAAAGCCGTCGCGAAAAACGTGAAGACGCCGCCGGGATATCGTTATCAATGGGGCGGGCAATTCGAAAACCAACAGCGCGCTTCGGCGCGATTGGCGATTGTCGTGCCGATCGCGATGGCGCTGATCTTTTTGTTGCTTTATGTGACGTTCAACTCGGTCCTGCAGGCGACGCTGGTGTTCTGCAACGTGCCCTTTGCCGCGATTGGAGGAATCCTAGGCCTCTGGCTTTCCGGAGAATTCATCTCGGTGCCATCGTCGGTCGGATTTATTGCCCTTATCGGAATCGCGGTTCTCAACGGCGTCGTCCTTATTTCGTACATCAACAAGCTCGTCTCAGAGGGCGCGCGCAGCACGCGCGAAGCGGTGTTAGAGGGCGCGCGCCGGCGTATGCGGCCGGTTTTGCTCACCGCCACCATCGCGGCCTTCGGGTTGATTCCATTCCTCTTTGCCCATGGGCCGGGCGCCGAGATTCAGCGTCCGCTCGCCGTCGTCGTCATTGGCGGGCTCATATCCGCCACAGTTCTGACGCTTATTCTGCTGCCAATTCTCTACGATCGCACAGCTAATCTCGGCATGGTCATTCGCCAGAAGTTCAGCGCGCGCGCAATGCGCCGGGCCGCGGCGATGCGCCAGCGCGAGGACGCTCGCGCATGAGGCCGAGCGCGGTTCTCGCTGCATTTTCCATGTTTGCGTTCGCTTTTCCTTTCGAGGCGAGCGTCTCCGCGCAGGAGCAGAGCGAGCAGGCGGAAACGCAGATCAAAGCCTCGGTAAAAACGAAGCCGAAGAAAACGCCTGCGCGGGCGGCGCCCAGGCCAACAGGAGGCGTGCTGGCGAAACATCTCGAACAGGCAGTCTCCATCGATGCGCAGAGCCGGTCGCTCGAGGCGCAGTTTCGTGCGATCTCAGCGCGCTACGCCACGGCCAATTCGCTGACGCCGGGCTCGCCTTATGTCTCGGCCCTTCAGCGTAACAACACCAGCGGCAATTACCGCAATTTCAACGAAACCGAAATCGAAGCAGGCGTGCCCTTGTGGCTGCCCGGGCAACGGGACGCCTTTGAGGGGACGGTCTCGACCGGACTCTTCGAAGTTGAAGAGAAGTTGGCGCTCCGCAGGCTCGAAGTCGCTGGCGCGTTGCGCGACGCGTGGTGGATCGCGCAGCGCGCGGTTCGCGATGTGTCGGTGGCGCGCTCGCGCGTCGAAACGGCGCGCGACATCGGCGCCGACATGACCCGCCGAGTCGAACTTGGCGAGGCGGCGCAAACCGACGGGCTGCTCGCAAAGAACGAAACGCTCGCCGCGGAGACCGAGCTGGCGCAGACCGAAGGCGCCGTGAAGGTGGCGCGCATCAACTACATGGCCTTGACCGGCGGCGCCCCGCCGGACGGGGCGCTCGAGTCGGTGCGGCCCCCCACCGATATTGAGGATCATCCGGCGCTACGCGCGCCACGCGCCGCGCTCGAGCGTGCGCATGCACAAGCGCAGCTTGTTGACGCCACGCCGATCGACAGTCCGGAGATCGGCGTCTTTGGCCGGCAGGAACATAATCGACAATATTCGACCGATCCCTACCAGCAGATCTCGGATCAACGTACTGATTCGACGACGATCGGCGTGCGGCTAAGGATCCCGCTCCCGACCCTCGGGCGCAACGAACCGCGACGCGCCGAGGCGCTCGCCGAGATGGACCGCGCGACAGCCGAATACGAACGCGCGAAGCGAATGGTATTGGCGGAGATAAAGGCGGCGCGCGAAGCGCTGGCGGCGGCGCAGCGCGCAGCGAAACTCGCCGACAATCGTCTTGCCGTCGCGAATGATCAGTTTGAATTGTCGCGAAAGGCGTTCAAGCTCGGCGAGCTCAGCGCGTTCGATCTTTATCGTGTGCGTCAGATCCAGCTTGACGCCCAGCGCATGCAGGCGAATGCGGCAATCGCTGTCGGCATCGCAATCTCGCGAGTTAATCAAGCTCAGGGATGCGCGCCATAGAGCGCGGCTCGCGAAAAAGTGGAGCCCGGTTTTTCGCTTGAGGCGCGCTCTGAGCTTTTGGAGTCGATCGCGTTGTCTGCATTTGGGCGATTATGCCCAAATGCAGCGTGATCTAGCGATCGGCGCGGCGCGCCATTTTATGGACATTTGTGGATAAAATCGGCGATCCGTGAAATCGTCGGCTGATCCAAGAGCAACGGCGCATGGCCCTGGCCATCGACTAAGGCCTGCTCCAGACGAGGCGCGCGTCGCGCCATCTCGTCGAAAACCTCTGGCGAGAGAATATCCGAATTCGAGCCGCGGATGGCGAGAATGGGAACATGCGACAACGCGTCGAAGTCGTCCCAATGTTCTTCTGGCGTGACGTCAGGTTTTACGCCGTCGAGCGTGTGCGACAATTCCGGATCATAGCGCAGCAGCACCTTGCCGTCCTTCTCGACGAAGGTGAGGCGCGCATACTCCTCCCACTCCTTGGCCGAGACGCCGGAAAAATCGACGCCGGCGGTCATTCGCATCAAGGCGATCGCCTCGCGCATGGAGGGGATCGGCGGCAACCTGCCGACATAGCGCTTGATGCGAAGCAAGCCGGCATGTTCGATCTTCGGTCCGATGTCGTTGAGCACGGCGCCGCGCACGACGTTCGGCCGCCGCGCCGCAATGCGCATTGTGTGAAGACCGCCGCGTGAGGTGCCAATGAACACTGCTTGCTCGACGCCGGCGTCGGAAAGCTGAGCCGCGATGTCGTCCTGCTCGACGTCGAAGTCATAGCGCCGCGAATCCTGATCCCAATCGGATCGGCCGCGCCCACGGTAGTCGAGAGCCAGCACGCGTCGGCCGTCGGCTTGCAGCGCTCTGGCGATGCGGTCGAAATCGTCGGCCGAGCGGGCCAATCCCGGTAGACAAACGACGGGCAGCAATCCTCTCTCGCCGTCCGCTGGCGCGGGATAGTCGAAATAGTGCAAGCGCAGGCCATCGGCAGCGCGGATAAAGCGGCTAATCGGCTCTTGCGCAGACGCCATGGAGTGACCATTCCTGCATTACGATGCCCGCCCGTTCGCCCGCGACAGTTACGCCCCCAATCGCGTTCCGCAACTGCGCCGTGGGCGCTCCGGGTTCCTTGACTTAAGGGCTGGTTGCGGCGAGGTTGCGCCCGCCTGTAAAGGGCCTCTCTCCCTAAGGAAAATCGCCCTCTCAATGCGTTCCTATCTCGATTTTGAAAAGCCCGTCGCGGAACTCGAAACCAAGGTGGACGAGCTGCGCGCGCTGGCGGAAAACGGCGAGGCTGTATCAATCGGCGAGGAGCTGAGCAAGCTCCAGGCCAAGGCCGCCAAGGCGCTCGCCGATCTCTACGCCGGCCTGACCCCTTGGCAGAAGATTCAGGTCGCGCGGCATCCGCAGCGTCCGCATTTCTCTGACTATGTGCAGCAGCTTATCGATGAGTTCACGCCGCTCGCGGGCGACAGGCTTTTCGGCGAGGACGCTGCGATTGTCGGCGGCTTCGGGCGCTTCCGGGGAGAGCCGATTTGCGTGATCGGTCAGGAGAAGGGCTCGGACACGGCGAGCCGGCTGCATCACAATTTCGGCATGGCGCGGCCGGAGGGCTATCGCAAGGCCGTCCGCTTAATGGAGCTTGCCGACCGCTTCGGCCTGCCGGTCGTCTCTCTCGTCGACACGGCCGGCGCCTTTCCTGGAATCGACGCCGAAGAGCGCGGTCAGGCCGAGGCGATCGCCCGCTCCACCGACGTATCGCTCTCGCTCGGCGTGCCCAATGTCGCCGTTGTAGTGGGGGAGGGGGGCTCCGGCGGCGCGATCGCCATCGCGGCCGCCAATAAGGTGCTGATGCTCGAGCACTCCGTCTATACGGTCGCGTCGCCTGAGGCCTCGGCCTCGATCCTGTGGCGCGACTCCGCCAAGGCGCAAGAAGCCGCGACCAGCATGAAGATCACGGCGCAGGATCTCTTAAAGTTCGGCATCATCGATCTGATCGTGACAGAGCCGCCGGGCGGCGCGCATCGCGATCCGGAGGCGGCCATTGGGGCGGTAGGGGAGGCCCTCGCCAAGGAGCTCGCGGACTTGGCGAATTTTTCGCGGGAGCAGCTGAGAAACGCCCGCGCCGAGAAATTCATGGCCATGGGCCGGAAGCTGGAAGAAAAGCGTTAACGCAAATCTCGAAAGATTCGCCTTGAAAGGCGCAGAGGCGCCAATTTCTGGGTGATTCGGACACGTTCTCGTCCCAATGTTGGTTTTTCGTGATCGCCGGCGTCTCTCTTGAGGCCGTCGCGATGCGGCGGCCGCCGCCAGAGGGGACAGAATGAAAATTCAGGCCATAGCGCCGGCTTTGGGGCTCGCCGCCTTGGCCGCCTTCGCGCTTTCTGGCTGCGAGCAGAGCGGTCTCGCGCACCGCTCGCTTGCGCCGATCCCCTCCGAGACTGTCGCCTTGATGGACCAGGTCGGGACGTCCAAGGAAGCGCCGATGCTGATCCGCGCTTACAAGAAAGAAGCGGAGCTCGAAATCTGGAAGATGCGGTCAGATGGCCGCTACGTTCATCTGAAGACCTATCCGATGTGCCGCTGGTCGGGTCAGCTCGGTCCCAAGCGCCAACAGGGCGATCGCCAGGCGCCGGAAGGCTTCTACGCCATCGGCCCGGCGCAGATGAATCCTAATTCAAGCTATTATCTTTCCTTCAACGTCGGCTATCCGAACGCTCTCGACCGCGCGCTGGGCCACACAGGCGGCGATATCATGGTGCATGGGGCCTGCTCGTCAGCAGGCTGCTTCTCCATGACCGATAGGCAGATCGCCGAGATTTACGCGATCGCCCGCTCGTCGCTCGCCGGGGGCCAGCGTGCGATTCAGATGCAGTCCTTCCCCTTCAAGATGACGGCGGAAAATCTCGCCAAGCATCGGCTCGATCCGAACATTGGCTTCTGGAAGCAGCTGAAGGAAGGCTCCGATCATTTCGAAGTGACCTTGCAGGAGCCGCAGGTCGCCTTCTGCAATCGGCGCTACGTGTTCAATGCGACAGGCGCTGCTCCTCTCGACCCCAACGCCGCCTGTCCGGCGCTCAAGCAGGATCCCGAAATTGCGCAGGCGGTGGCCGAGAAGTCAGCGCGTGACGACGCTAAAATTGCTGAGCTTGTCCAAAGCGGCGTAAAGCCGGTGCGCGTCGTCTATCAGGACGGCGGTCAGCACCCGAGTTTCGCTTCGCGCGTTTCTGAGGTCAGCCGGCCGGAGACGATCGTCCCGCCGACCGAAATCGCGCTCGACGACAAGCCAAGCCGTGGCGGTGGCCTTGGCGCTGGACAGCCTGCCGCCAAACTCGCCGGCGCATCGCCGGTCGTGACTTTGGCGGGCGCAAAGGCCGCCGACGAAAGCAAGCGCACGCATGTCGCAATGGCGCCGACGCATAGCGATCGCCGCGAAATGTCCGCGCTTGCCGCTTCGGAGCTGGTGCTCGCGAACAAAAAAATATTGCGCCCGAAAGACGCATCTGGGGAGGACGCGCCTATCCCGCCAGCCTCCATCGGCACGAGGAAATCCGCCGCCGTTCATTAGTCGCAATCTATTCGAATTCTTGATAATCCAAGCAGACTTAAAGCCGCGTCCTGACGCGGCTTTTCTTTTGTGCGCGGTGAAATTACCGCCACGGCTTAGTCGCGTCACAAAAAATCCTTGACTCTTGTGCGGCGCAGCAATATAACAGTGCGACGCAGCGAGATTTGGTCTCGCTCCGTAGCCCTCCTTGGGCGTTTCCTCCCTTGACTTGGGCCGCTGGTTCTTCCGGCGGCCCTTTTTTACGCCATGAGGTGGAAAAAGGAGCCGGAAACGCCGCTGCGCGTCAGCCCGGCGGGGCGCTCGTCGTCGCTATAGGCGTCCTGCGCCAGCGCGAAGGGGGCGCCCTCTTCGCGCAGAACAGTCGCATAGTGGAATTCATGCCCGCGCAGTCGGAATCCGATGACCCCCAATGGGTGATCTGCCGCCAGTCTCGCGTGGCGATAGCCGAGATGTAGCTTCCGCTTGGCGAAGCTTGTTTCCAGTTCAAGCAGGCCTGCCATTTCATGCGCCTCGCCAGCCGCATCGGTCAGTGAGCGGCCCAAAATCATATAGCCGCCGCATTCGCCGTGGACCCACCGCCTTTTAGAGAAACTGCGTAACCCTTCCATGAAGACATGCGCCGCCGACAGACGGGCGGCGTGCAGCTCCGGATAGCCGCCCGGAAGCCAGCAGAGATCGCAGTCGTCGGGCGGCGCCTCGTCAGCGAGGGGCGAAAAGAAGAAGAGTTCCGCGCCGGCGTCGCGCCAACTCTGCGCGAGATGCGGATAGAAGAAGGAAAAGGCGTCGTCGCGCGCGACAGCGATGCGTTGCGCGGGGGGCGTCAGACCATTTGTCATTCCCGACGCCCGCAAAGCGGGCGATCGGGAATCCAGAGCAAGGTCGGGAAGCTTCGCCGCCTCGGTTCTGGATCCCCGATCAGGCCTGCGGCCTGTCGGGGATGACAGCGAACTGGCGGCTGCGACGATCGCCGCCACATCCACATGCGCCTCGACGAAATCAGCGAGAGCGTCGAGACGCTGATCGAGACCTTGCGTCTCGCCAGCCTGCACCAGGCCGAGATGGCGTTCGGGCAGTATGATCTTCTCGTCGCGCGGCAGGGCGCCGAACACTTTTATGCCGAGCGCCTCGATCGCCTGAGCAGCGAGCCTGCGATGGCGCTCGGACGCGACGCGGTTCAACACGACGCCGGCGATTTTCACGCGGGCGTCATGCGCAGCGATTCCGCGCACGATCGCCGCCGCGGTCTGCGCCTGACCCGAGACGTCGTGGACGAGAATAACCGGCCAGCCGAGCATGGCGGCGATGTTGGCGCTGGCGCCGACTCCAGCCGCGCCGCCCGGCGCGCCGTCGAAGAGCCCCATGGCGCCTTCGGCGATGACGATGTCCGCGCCAGCGCTCGCCTGCGTAGCGAGACGGGCGATCAAATTGGCGTCCATCGCCCATGTATCGAGGTTGACGCCGGCGCAGCCGGTCGCCGCTGCGTGAAAGGCGGGGTCGATATAATCAGGCCCGCATTTGACTGGCGCGACGCGCAAGCCGCGCCGCGTCAGCGCCCGCATGAGGCCGAGCGTCAGCGTCGTCTTGCCCGACGAGGAGCGGGCGGCGCCGATCAGCAGGCCGGGCGCGTTCACCTTTCGCCTCTTGCGCGAAAGCGCCGATCGTAGCCCGCATCGTAAAGCGCGCTTTCTCGAAAATCTTCGCTCGCCAGCGCCGGGCCGACAAGAATGAGCGCGGTGCGGTCCATCGGCGTTTCGGCCGCGCGCGCTTCGATGTCTGCGAGAGTTCCGCGCACGATGCGTTCATCCGGCCATGAAGCGCGATAGACAAGCGCCACCGGACAGTCGGCGCCGTAAAACGGCGTCAATTCGTCTACCACCCGCGCGAGAACATGGATCGAAAGATGGATCGCAAGCGTCGCGCCCGATTGCGCGAATGTCGCAAGCTTTTCGCTCTCTGGCATCGAGGAAGCGCGTCCCGACGTGCGCGTCAGCACGAGCGATTGTGCGACTTCCGGTAGGGTGAGTTCGCGTTTTAGCGCAGCGCTCGCCGCCGCAAAGGCCGGAACGCCCGGCGTCATCGTGTAAGGGATGTCGAGCGCGTCGAGCCGACGCATCTGTTCTCCGACCGCGCTCCAAATAGAAAGGTCGCCGGAATGCAGCCGCGCGACGTCAAGCCCGGCGTCGTGCGCTTCTTTCATATGCGCGATGATACCGTCGAGCGACAGCGGCGCCGTATCGACAATGCGCGCGTCGGCCGGACAATGCGCGAGCACCCCCGCAGGCACGAGCGAGCCGGCGTAAAGGCACACCGGACATCGCGCGATGAGATCGCGCCCGCGCAAGGTGAGGAGATCGGCGGCGCCAGGACCGGCGCCGATGAAGTGCACGGTCATGAGTTTTCCTCATCGCCGCGTTTCGCCAGAGCGCAGGCGGCGACGGGCGTCGTCACGCGCGGCGCGACGAGGCGGCTGTTCGCGCCGGCGCCGACGAGCGCCGCGGCCTCGGCGACGCTGCCGACTCCAAAGAGCGCCTGCACGCGCGGCGAATGCGTCGCCGCCGTGGCCTTGCGCGCGCGCAGCGCCGCGAGCGGCAGAAAGACGAGTTCAACGCCAAGTTGGCGCGCGGCCTCGTGCAGCCCGGCTTCCTCCGCTTTGCTTTCGAGCGCGCAGAGCTTCGCTTCGCGCAGATCGACTCTGTGAGTTTGCGCGACGCGGCGCACGAGTTCGACGATATCTTTCGCCGCGACGCCGCGCCGTGCGCCGAGGCCGAAAGCGTAAAGCCCATTCATCTCTTCACCGCTCGCCATTGCGTCACCGCCATGGCGGGATCGAACGCGTGAAAGCGACCGATTAGTCGCGCATGCGCGATCTGCAAATGCAACAGCTCGCCGCCTTTTTCGCGATAGACGTCGGCGAGAAGCGACTGAGTCTCGATCGTAACGGCGTTGACGACGATGCGCCCGAAGCGGGGCAGGGCGCCCCAGGCTGCGGCAAGCATTGCGGCGTCTGCGCCGCCGCCGACGAAGATCGCCTGCGGCGCTTCGAGTTCCGCGAGCGCTTGCGGCGCTTCGCCATCAACGACGCGCAAATCTGGAACGCCGAGCGACAGCGCGTTGCGCGCGATGCGCGCTGCGCGCGCGTCGTCGCGCTCAATGGCGATGGCGCGATTTGCGGGATCGCTCAGCATCCATTCGATGGCGATGGAGCCCGCGCCTGCGCCGACATCCCACAGCAATTCGCCCTTGCGCGGCGCGAGCGCCGAGAGCGTCACGGCGCGAATGTCGCGCTTGGTGAGCTGTCCGTCGTGCTCGAACCACTCGTCAGGAAGGCCGGGCGCAAGCGGAATGATCGGCGCGCCATCCTCGGCCTCAACTTCGACGGCGACGGTGTTGAGCGGCGCAATATTATCCAGCGCGAATGCGTCGGCGCGTGCGATGCGCAAACGCTCGTGCGGACCGCCAAGACGTTCGAGCACATAGAGGCGCGATCCGCCCATGCCGCGCTCGACAAGATGGCGCGCGAGGCGCGCCGGCGTCGTCTCGTCCCAGGAGAGCGCGATGATCCGCGCGCGCGGCTGTAGATGCGGCGTCACGCGCTCAAAGGCGCGGCCGTGCAGCGAAAGGAGCGCGCAATCCTGCTGGCTCCATTTAAGCCGCGCGGCTGCGAGCGCAAACGCCGACGGCGCCGGAACGCAAAAAATCTCGTCATGCGCGACATGGCGCGCGATGAGATCGCCGACGCCGTAGAAGAAGGGATCGCCCGAAGCGAGAATGACCGTTGGCTTGCCGCGCTGGGAAAGAATTCGCGGCAATGCGTCGGTCAGCGGCGAGGGCCATTGCAGGCGCTCGGCAGGCGCGTCGACCATGGCGAGATGTCGCGCGCCGCCGACAATCAGCGAGGCTTGCGCGACGAGCGCGCGCGCCGCCGGCGTCAGCGCGTCGGCGCCGTCTTCGCCAAGCCCGATCAGCGACAGCCACGGCGCGCTCATGTCGCCTTCCGCGACGTATAAACCCAATCGCGCGCGCCCTCGCGCGCAATGCGGCGCGTGCCGCTCGCGCCGATCACGACAAGCGTCGACATGTCGACCTTGTCGCCCTCGGCTTCGTCGAGCCGCGTCAGAATGATTTCCTCGTTCTCGCGGCCGACGGATTTCGCAAGGCCAACGAACGTCTCGCCCGGAAGATGGCGACGCAGCAGCGCGAAGGCGTCATTAATGCGCGTCGGCCGCGCGCGCGACGCCGGATTGTAAAGCGCGATGACGAAGTCGCCTTGCGCCGCATGTTCCAGGCGCTTGGCGATGACGTCCCAAGGTTTGAGATTGTCGGACAACGAAATCGCGCAGAAGTCATGGCCAAGCGGCGCGCCAAGCCGCGCCGCCGCCGCCTGCATGGCCGACACGCCGGGGAGCACGCGAATGTCGAGATCGCGCCACTCGCGCGGGCCACAGTCGACCGCTTCGAACACCGCCGCAGCCATGGCGAAAACGCCGGGGTCGCCCCCCGAAACCACGGCGACGCGGCGGCCTTGCGCGGCGCGCGCCAGCGCCTCTTGCGCGCGATCGATCTCGACGCGATTATCGCTTGCAAGTCGCGTCTGACTTCCGCGTTCTGGAACGCGCGCGACGTAAGGCGCATAGCCGATAATGTCCTGCGCCTCATCGAGCGCCGCTTGCGCCTCGTGAGTAAGCCACCGGGCGTCGGCCGGACCGAGGCCGACGATGTCAAGTGCGCCGCTCAAGGGCGCCGGCCTCGCCCTGGCACGAGCGCCATCGAGAAATAGGGCGCGTCGTCGTCGCGCTTGTCCTTGAGGCGCATGATCTTCTCGCCCGGCATGGCGCCGCGTTCGACATAGATCGCGCGATCGATGACGCCGGCGCGAGTCATGGCGCGACGCAGCTTGGCGAAATTGCCGCCTAGCTTCATCACCACGGCGGCATCCGTTTCGGCGAGACGCGATGCAAGTCTGTCTTCATCGAGCGTCGCCGGTAAAACGGTGAGAATGTCGTCGCCCCAGGCCATCGGCTGGCGCGCCGCGGCGAAGCAACCCGACATGCCGGAGACGCCAGCGCAAATTTCGACGCGGAAGCGCGAGTCGAGCCGCGCGAACATATGCATGAAGGAGCCGTAAAGCAGCGGATCGCCTTCGCAGAGCAGCGTCACGTCGCGGCCGGCTTCGAGCACGGCGCGAATACGCATAACGCAGTCTTCGTAGAATCGCTGAAGCGATTCGACATATTCCGGCTGATCGAATGGGATCTCTGTCGTCACCGGATAATCGAGCGCAATCTCTTCGCAGTCCGCTGCGAGATAGGGGGCGGCGATGGCGCGCGCATGGCTCGCGCGTCCGCGCTTGGCGAAAAAGGCGACGACTTTCGCCGCGCCAATGAGGCGCGCGGCCTTGACCGTCACAAGCTCGGGATCGCCGGGACCAAGCCCGACGCCGATCAGCGCGCCGAGCGCCGCGACGCCTTCACGCGATGTCGACGTAAGCGCGTTCATTCCTTCTCGCTCGCGAGCGCGTTGATGGCGGCGGCGGCCATGGCGCTGCCGCCCTTACGGCCTTTCACGATGACGAAGGGAATGCGGCCGTCTTCGCGCAGCGCTTCCTTTGATTCCGCCGCGCCGACGAAACCCACCGGCATGCCGATAATGGCGGCCGGCGGCGGCGCACCTTCGTCGATCATTTCCAGCAGGCGGAAAAGCGCCGTCGGCGCATTGCCGATTGCGACCACAGCGCCGTCTAAGCGATTGCGCCATAGCTCCAGCGCCGCGGCGCTCCGCGTGTTGCCTATCTCCGCGGCGAGCGCCGGCACGCTTGGTTCAAGCAGCGTGCAGACCACCTGATTTTCCGCCGGAAGCCGCGAGCGCGTCACGCCATGCGCGACCATGTTGGAGTCGCACAAAATCGGCGCGCCTCTTTGCAATGCATCGCGCGCCGCCGCGACGAAATCGGGCGAGAACTCGATATCGTCGGCAAGCTCCACCATGCCGCAGGCGTGGATCATGCGCACCGCGATCTTTTCCTGCTCTGGCGTGAAACGCGAGAGATTCGATTCGGCGCGAATGGCCGCAAAGGAGCGCGCGTAAATCTCACCGCCGTCGTGGATATAGTCGAAGCGGAGGGTCATTGCGCCCTTCCTGCCGCGCGCGCGGAAAGTTCACGCATCACGGCTTCGAACGACAGCGATCGGAAACGCGGCGCGCCGTCAGCGCCGCCGTTTTCGATGAGATCGAATCCTTCCGCGCAGGCGAGGAGCGTGATCGGCGAAGCGCTCTGCCGCGCACAGCCCTTTGCGCAGCCTGAAAGATGCAGGCCGACGCCATCAACCCCCACGATTTTTTGCGCAAGCGGCGCCAAATCCATGACATGCGCGCGAGTCTCGGCGAGCGCTTGCGGACATTCCGGCGCGCCGGGACAAGCGATGACGGCAAGGCGCTGGTCGTCAGGCGACGTGATGAGATCATGATCTTGCGCGCGCGAAACGACGCGTCGCGCGGCCTCTTTATCGGGCGTGACGATCAGCAAGGCGCGCCATGGCGTGAGGCGCAGTTCGCCAGTTCCCTCGTCTTGCGCAAATTCGGCGACGGCCGCGAATTCGTCTGCGCGCCAGCGGCCGAAAGGCGCCCCGACGCCCGCGTAAGCGACGGCGCCGCGGCGCTGCGCGCCAAAAATATGCGCCCATCGCGCAGGCGCGCGCGCTTCCTTAAAGACGCGCATCGTCAGCCCAGCCGCGTCGGTCAGCGCTTCGGCGCCCAGCGCCTCAACCAGCGTGCGGACGCGTTTGAAGGCATAAGCATGTTGCGCGCGCAGCTCAACAAAAGCGCGCGCCAAACGCAGCGCAACGTCGAGCGCTTCGTTGACAGCGACGAACGTGGCGCGATCGGGGACGCCGGCGATGCGGATGGCGACTTCTCCGTTTGCAGCAGCTTCGACTCGAATGTCGGCTTCGACGTCGGCAAGCGACAGCGCCCCGCCGTCATCAAGCAGAAACAGAAATTTCGGCGGCAGCGCGCGCAGCGTCGCGTCGCGCTGCAGTTCGCCGGCGAGCTCAGCAGCCATCTTGTTGGCGTCGAGGGCGCTGGCGACGAGGCCGGCAAGCGGCGACGCGATGACATTTGTAACACGCTCGGCGTCGGCGTTCGGCGCAAGCATGCCGATCGCATCGAGTCGGCGCAGAGCTTCCGCGATCGTCGCCTCGCTGATGCCGCGCAACTGAAGTTGAGCGCGCTGCGACAGGTCGATCAAACCATTGCCGCAGGCTTCGGCGATCTTCGCGATCTCGCGCGCCTGCGCAGCGGTCATGCGAGAGCCGACCGCCTTGGCGCGGATCAGCAGACCGTCGCCGCTTGGCATCGGCGCGAAGGCTCCAGGACACCAGCCCTTGATTTCAGGCCTCGGCTGCAAAACGCCCTCCCTCTTGGCGTTCGACATCGCTTAAGGCGTCGCGCACGCTGTTGCGCTTAGTCGTCCACAAGCCGCGTGCGAGCGCTTCGCTAAAAACGCGCGCGATCGCCTCCAGCGCGCGGGGATTTTCTGCGGCGAGAAAATCGCGGATCGCATCATCGCCCAAGGTGGCGTCAAAAGCGAGATCGAATTGCGCGTCGCTGATGAGGCCGCTTGTCGCGGCGAAAGCATAGAGATTGTCGATCGTTTCGGCAATTTCGCCTGCGCCGCGATGACCGTGCCGCATTTGCCCTTGCAGCCAACGCGGATTTGCGAGCCGCATGCGCAAGACGCGGGCGATCTCGTCTTTTAGAGCCCGCGTCCGCAATTGCTCCGGCCGAGTCGAATCGAGATGTAAGAGATCGGCGTCGCCGCCGAGCATCGCGTTGGCGGCGGCGAAACCGCCTTCAAAATCGGCGAAAGCAGGCCCGATCAGAACGTCGACCTCCGCCATGTCCTGAACATGAACATGCGCATCAGCCGCGGCGACGCGGTCGCTGAACGCCGCGACAGCTTCGCTGCCTTCGCCGGCGCGGTCATAGGCGTGACCCGCGGCGGACAAATAGGCGCGCGCAAGATCATCGCGATTCGACCATTCGCCCCGCGCCACGCGATCGCTCACGCCAAGGCCGTAAGTTCCGTCAGCGGCGCCGAAGACGCGGCGCAGATCGTCGGCCGTTTTCAGCGAATTGAATTCGGCGTCTTCATCGAGCGCGGCGACAGCGCGCACCGCGTCGTCGAACAGCGCGATGAGACCCGGGAACATGTCGCGAAACAGCCCCGAGACCTGCAGCGTTACGTCGACGCGGGGAAACTCAAGCCGCGCCTGCGGCAGAATTTCGAAGCCGATGACCCGTGCGCTTGCGGCGTCCCAACGCGGCGAGACGCCGAGAAGCGCAAGCGCCTGCGCGAAATCCTCGCCGCCGGTGCGGATCGTCGCGCTGCCCCAGAGATCGAGCATGATGTGGCGGGGGAATTCGCCATGCTGTTGCGCGTGGCGCGTCATCACTTCGGCGGCGGCGCGCCGGCCAATGTCGCAAGCCGTCTGCGTCGGCGCGTGACGTGGATCGATGCAATAGAGGTTGCGGCCCGTCGGCAGAACGTCGGCGCGTCCGCGCGACGGCGCGCCTGCCGGGCCTGGCTCGATGAAGCGGCCCGAAAGCACGGCGATGAGCGCCCTACGCTCTGTGCGCGCGCAGGCGTCGCGCGCCGCATCGCCATCGGCGCGCCCAAAGACATGCAGTCCGTCGCCGATGCGCATTTCTTTGAGATCGCACATCCAGGCGTCGAGTCGCGTCAAGGTCTCAGCAACGTCTTTATCGCGCGAGACTCCACATTCGGCCGCAATACCGCTGCGCTCGGCTTCGTCGACGATCGCGCCGGCGATGAGTTTCGCGCGGCGCGCATCGAGCGCGCTTGCCGTCGCATATTCGTCGAGCAACGTTTCAATCTTCGCTGACGAGTCAAACAGTTCGGCGTCGACAAGCGGCGGCGTCAGATGGCCGATCGTCACCGCGCATGTGCGGCGCTTCGCCTGCGCGGCTTCGCCGGGATCGTTGACGATGAACGGATAGATGAGCGGCGTCGGGCCGAGAACCGCTTCCGGCGCGCACGCGTCAGACAGCATGACCGACTTGCCGGGAAGCCATTCGAGCGTGCCATGCGCGCCAAGATGAATGAGCGCGTCGATCTTTCGCACGTGCCGCAACCAGAGATAGAAGGCGACATAGGCGTGGCGCGGCGGGCGCTGAATATCGTGATAAGTCTCGTAACGCTCGGCGCGGGCGCCTCGGTCGGGCTGTAGCGCGACGACGAACTTGCCGGCTTCCAGACAGGAAAAGCGGAACGCTCCATCGACGACGGCGGGGTCGTCCTGCGGCGCGCCCCATGTGTCGTTGACGCTCGCGACAAAATCAGAGGGCAGCGCGGTGAGCCAGTCGCGGTAATCGGCGAGCGAAACGTCGACTGTTTGTATCCCCTCTTCGAGCGCGCGGATCACCCTCAAAGGGCGGATGGGGACTGGGTCGACGTCATATCCTTCGTCGATCAGCGCCTCGACGATCTCGTGCACGCTCGCTTCGGCATCCAAGCCCATGGCGTAGCCGCCGCGGCCGCGTCGAGCCGGATAGTCGGAAAGAATGAGCGCGAGGCTTTTTTCTTCATTGGGCTTGCGCCGCAGCCGCGTCCAGTTCAGCGCGAGGTCGGCGACGAAGTCGATGCGCGATTGCTCCGGCGCATGGCGCGTTTCGTTGAATTCCGCCGCAAGACGCAGCGGCGCTTCTTCCTTAAAGGAAATCGCGCGCGTGAAAATGCGTCCGTCCACTTCCGGCAGAACGACATTCATCGCGAGATCAGCGCCATTCGCGCCGCGCATCGAGGCCGCCCAGGCGTCGCGTGACGACGTCGCGAGCGCGACTTGCAACACCGGCGCGTCGGCCAGATCGAGAACGCTTCCCTTGTCGCGGCGCGCCGAAAAGGCCGTGGCGTTGAGAATGACGTCTGGCGCGAAGGTCTCGAGCGCGCGCGACACGAAAGTTTCGCTTTCTGCCTCTTTCAGGCTCGCGACATAGATCGTCTCGATCGCAAACCCGCGCTCAGCCAGCGCATCGGCGAGCGAGGCAATCGGCGCGGCGTCGTCGGCGAGGAACATGGCGCGATAAAAGACGATCGTGGCGCGCAATGCGCCGCCGACGCGGCAGGCCGCCTCGAATCGTCCGACGTTGGCGACCGGCGCGCTCTCGCGCCATTGCGTTGGATGGCCGGCGAGAGTCGCGGCATAGGCGAGGAATGAACGCAGATTGTCGGGACCGCCGTCCTGAAAAAAGCGCCAGATTCGATTGAGCGCCTCTGCGTCGAGCGTTGAAGCCTGTTTCAGCCGCGTGTCGTCATGGGCGTCGCCGGGCACGATCGCGAGCGAAATTGAATTCGCGCGCGCGATTGCCTCAAGCTGCTCGATGCCATACGGCCAATAGTCCTTGCCGCCGAGCAGCCGCACGATAATGAGCCGCGCATGTCGGGCGACGGCGTCGAGATAGAGATCGACGGAATAGGGGTGTTTCAATTGCGCAAGCGAGGCGCAGCGCAGGCTTGGAAGAGTCGTTGTCCCTTGCTCATAGAGCCGCGCGAGTAGGCGCAGCTCCGAATCCGAAAAGGACAGAAACACGATCTCTGCGGGAGATTGTCCAAGGTCGACGGCGGCGCCGGCGTCGTCGAGATTATGGAGATCGCGTGGGAGGAGATGCATCGCGCCTCACGGCTGCGCCAGCGTCGCAATAACGGCGTCGCGATTGAGGCCCTTCTCGCCGATGATCACGATACGGCTCATGCGCTGCTCATCGGGCTTCCACGCACGATCGAAATGATGCTCGACGCGCGCGCCGACGCCTTGCACGAGCAGGCGCATCGGCTTGCCGACGACTTCAACGAATCCCTTGATCCGCAACACGTCGTGAGCGCGCGCCGTTTCGGCGAGTCTTGAGACAAGCGCCGCCGGATCGTTCACGGGCGAAAGAGACACGACGAAACTGTCGAAGTCGTCGTGATCGTGCTCGGGCTCGGCGTCATGATGCGACGGACGATTCGCGATGTCATCCTCGGCAGCGGCAGAAAGGCCGAGCAGCACCAAGGGATCGACTCGCCCGCCGCTCGCGCGCACGACTTTCGCCGCTTGACGAGCGCCTTGCGTCAGACGATCTGCGACCTCGCGCTCTTCGTCGGCGTTGAGCAGATCGGTCTTGTTGAGGATGATGAGATCGGCGCAGGCGAGCTGATCTTCAAACACCTCTTCAAGCGGATTGTCGTGATCGATCGTCTGCGTTGCTTCGCGCTCCTGCGCGATCGCGTCGAGATCATCCGCGAAACGGCCTTCCGCCACCGCCTTGCCGTCGATGACGGCGATGACGCCGTCGACCGTCAGCTTCGAGCAGATCGCCGGCCAGTCAAACGCCTTTACGAGCGGCTTTGGCAGAGCAAGCCCAGACGTTTCAATGATGATGTGGTCGGGACGCTTGTCATGCGCGAGCAGCGCCTCGATCGCCGGAACGAAATCGTCGGCGACGGTGCAACAAAGACAACCGTTCGCCAGTTCGACGATGTTCTCTTCGGGGCAGTTTTCGACGCCGCAGGCGCGCAGGATGTCGCCGTCGACGCCGACGTCGCCGAATTCATTGATGACGAGGGCGAGACGCCGATCCTTGGCGTTTTCGAGCACATGGCGAATGAGCGTCGTCTTTCCCGCGCCGAGAAAGCCGGTGACGATTGTTGCAGGAATTTTGGCGCCGCTCATCACGCCTCCTGTTCGCGCGACATGAATTTCCAGACGAGGCCGACAAGCGCGCCGGCGAGCGCCCAGCTGATCGCCTGAACGGCGAGCGAAGAAGCCGCAAAGTGGGCGGCAAGTTCCGCCGGCGCCGTGCTCTCGGGAGCAGCTGGCTGCGGCGCGAAGAACTGGGGCGCAATGATCAGCGCGACGCCAACGATCTTCGCCGCCGCCGAATCGAACCGCAACAGCGCGAAGAGTCCGGCGCCGGTCGAAACCGCGGTCGCAATCCACCAGATTTGCCGCGCGGCAAGTTCGGTTTCCGCCATGCCGGGAAGCTGCGGCGCGAGACCGAGAGCCGTTGCGAGTCCCGTCGCGGCGAAGGCGCAGGCGCCCCATAGAGCGGCGCGTCGCGGCGTTATGGCGTCGCCGGAGAAGAGCATCGCGGCGAGCAGAATAAGCGCATAGCCAATCGAGACGGCGATCGTCGCGACGCTGGTCGCCGCCGTCCGGCCTATCCCTGAAAAAACGGGACCCGCGTCAGCGGCGTCATGCGCATGCTGCGCCGTCTCATAGACCTCTGCGGCGAGGATGAGCGGCGTTGTCGTGAAATGCTGCAGGGCGGCGACCGCAAGCCCTGCGACAAGCCCGGCGATAAGGCCGCTCGTCAATACGCGCGCGATCAAGCGCGTTACGGCCTAGTGGCAGGGGAAAGAGAGCGCGTGGCGCGTGTCATGCGCCGTGTCATGGACGCTTTCGGGATAGGCGAAGCCGGCAAGCCAGACGAGGCCGAGGCCGAGAATAAGCGCAACGGCGGCGGCTTTCAGCGCTTCGAGCCTTGAAGGCGCGAGGGCGGCGGAATTGACGGACGAATTGGCGTTCATATCGGTCTCCCTGCCGCCCCACCGGCGGCGATGTGATGCGCAGCGATCAAAATCGATCGCGATGACGGCAGGTCTCCTGGCTCCCGGGTCGTTGGACTGCGCCGCCTTCCCAAGCGTTTCGCTCAGTGGCAGATGGCGCGGACCTTGCCGGCTACAGTTGCGGGGGCAGCCGCGGAAGGGGGCCTAACGCCCGCGCCGCGTTCCCTTTTCACTTCTTGCGAAGGACCGTCCCGACTAGTCATATGCGCGGCTCATGCTTCCGTCAAACGGGTTGGAGGCGGGCGGGCTCGCGCCATTCCTCACCCTCATGCTGAGGAGCCTGCACCCAAGTCGGGCTTGCCCGACTTGGGCATTAGATGTCGATCTCGGGCAGGCCCGAGATCGGTGCAGGCGTCTCGAAGCGCGAGGGTGAGGAACGGTTCGGTTCAGTGAATGGATTTACTCGTCCTTCGAGACGCGGCCTTTGGCCGCTCCTCAGGATGAGGAAATCCATTGTTAGACGATGGCGAAGGCTCGGAGCGCGCAATGGCCGAAATGAATGAAGACGAAGAGGCGCGCCGCCACCGTCTCAAAATGGAGAAGCGTAAGACGCTTCAGGACGCAGAGGTCGCCGGCAAGACCATTGCGCGCAAGGGCCTGCTGATGGTCCACACCGGCGCCGGCAAGGGCAAGTCGACCGCGGCCTTCGGACTGGCGCTGCGCGCGCTCGGCCATGGCTGGAAGATTGGCGTCGTTCAATTCGGCAAGGGCCAATGGCGCACCGGCGAGCGCAGCATGCTGGAGAAGCTTGGCGACGTCTCGTGGCATACGCTCGGCGAGGGCTTCACCTGGGAGACCCAGGACCGCGCCCGCGACGAAGCGGCGGCGCGGCGCGCCTGGGACAAGGCGCGCGAATTGATGGACGATCCCGAGGTTCGATTGCTCGTGCTCGACGAATTGAACATTTCGCTGCGCTATGAGCATTTGCCGCTGAATGAGGTGCTGGACGCGCTCTCTGCGCGCCGCGACGACCTCAACGTCGTCGTGACCGGCCGCAACGCCAAGCCGGAGCTCATTGCAGCGGCCGATCTCGTCACGGAGATGACGCTGGTCAAGCATCACTTCGCGGCGGGGGTTAAAGCGCAGGAAGGAATTGAATTCTAGTCTCGAGCGTGAGCGCCAAGCCCGGTGCGCCAAGCCCGGCGGCGTGCCGCTCTTGGCAGCGGCTCGCGTAGCGAATACGCTTCTCGGGCAGGCGGTTGCGTATCAACGGGCGCGCGCGCCGGCGAGGCAATGCTGGAAGAAAATGGGCGTGTCTCGGCGCGTCAGTCCCTGCCCAACTCTCGAAATCATCTGGACCGAAAAGCTCGATGGACATTTACGACGCGCTCCGCTTTTCCGTTGCACGGATCTCCAACGAGTTGTTTTCGGCGGGCTCGATTTTTTCAGCCTATTCCTTGGCGACGACGTTTCTTATCGCCGTTTGCGCACTAGCCTATCAGCGCAAGATGCGCCGCGGACGCGCCAATCTGCGGGCCATCGCCCGCGCGGTCTTCGATAAGAGAATCCTGCTCACGAGGTCGTTTGCGGCGGACGTCAATCTCTTCGTCCTGAGCGTCGTTCTCATGCCGGTCGTGGTGGGCGCTCTCGTGATCTCGACGAACGCCGTCGCCACCGTGGTCAGCGGGGCGTTGAACGGTTTGTTTGGCGCGCGCGCGCCGATTGCGTGCTGTGACCTGTCGATAAAAGTCTTTTCCACTGTCGTTCTGTTTCTGGCTTATGAGATCGGCTATTGGGTCGATCACTATCTCAAGCATCGGATCCCGTTCTTGTGGGAGTTCCACAAGGTGCATCACACGGCGGAGGTGCTCACGCCGGTCACGAACTTTCGCAACCATCCGATCGACAACATATTTTTTGGCTACATGCTGGCGACATTCATCGGCGCGGCGTCAGGCGCATTGGCCTGGGTCTTCGGGCGAACCACAGAATCCTTCACGGTCGACGGGAAGAACATCCTTTTCATCTTCTTCCTTTGGACGATCGGACATCTTCAGCATTCGCAGTTCTGGATTCCGTTTCGCGGCGTCCTGGGAAACATCATCTTGAGCCCCGCGCATCATCAGATTCATCATTCAACGGACCCTAAGCATTTCAATCGCAACTTCGGCAGCGTTCTCGCTATTTGGGACTGGATGTTCGGATCGCTCGAGATTCCATCGACGACGAACCCGCGCCTTAAATATGGAGTCGACGGCGCAGGCGCGGACCCGCACTCGGTGGTCGGCATATTAGCGACCCCGATTGTTAGAGCCGCTGCGGCGCTCTGGCGCGCGCCCGCTGAAATAGGGAATGCTTGGGTGGAGCGAATGGAACAGCGTCGTCAGGGATCCAAGAGCACAAGCATATCATGAGCCGCATCCGCGCCCGCTGCTCGGGCTGGCCGCGCTGATTTGGGGCGCGGCCTTCATCGCTCAGAAAAATGCTGGCGCGCTTATGGGGCCGATCAGCTTTGTCGGCGTGCGACCGATGCAAAATATTCGGCTGCCTGTCGGAGTTGGTTGACGCGCGTATGGGGTAAGGCGCGTTAGCAGTCCAAAAAAGCGGAAGCCGACGCTCGATCATGTCGAGAACGTCGGCTCCAAAATGATCTGCGCCGTTGCCGGGCCGATCGCCCTCCCTAACAGACAAGTGCCGGGAGCTCGCGCGCCCGGCAAGTCGTTCGGCAGGGGTATTTCTTACTGAATCATGCGGGCGGTAGAACCAACGCCCTCGCCTTGTATGCCGTTGCGGTTGCCCGTGCCGTTGGTTCCTTCGGGAGAAATCCAGTCCGGAACCCAGGTCAGAGCGACGACAACGAAAGCGACGAAAGCGGCGACCCAAAGCAGCATCTTGCCGATATCGCCGGAGTTGTGAACGTTGACGGCCATGCGTTTTCCCCCTGTTCTTGATTTTACGTGAATGCTTGCCGCATCGAGAGTGAGCCTAGCTTGTTTCCAGGCGGATGGCAATGCGCCAATGAGCGGCCCGAAACGCGGGTCAAAAAATCAATATTTCTATTTACATACAAAATGTTAACATGCGACAACTGGTCGCGGGCGCTGCAAAAATATTAGCCTCTTTTCGTCGGTTCGAAGACCCACGCAAGCGCCGCCTGGGTCGGCTTGAACTGTTGCGTGGGCTTGGCTGTTACAGCCCCTTGCCCAACTTAGGCGCATCCCCTATAAGCGCGCCATTCCACAGGCGAGAGTTATGCGGCGTCTGCCTCAAGACGTCGCTCCGGTGGCCGGTTCTCCGGCCTCTTTCATCTTTCGCCGAGGCTCAACCGGAGAAACGACAAAAATGGCTCTGCCCGACTTCACTATGCGCGGCCTGCTCGAGGCCGGCGCCCACTTCGGCCATCAGGCGCATCGCTGGAACCCGAAGATGGCGCCCTATATTTTCGGCGCCCGCAATAACATCCACATTATCGATCTCGCCCAGACGGTGCCGCTGCTGCATCAAGCGCTGAAGACGGTTTCGGACACCGTTTCCAAGGGCGGACGCGTGCTGTTCGTCGGCACCAAGCGTCAGGCGCAGGAGCAGATCGCCGACGCGGCCAAGCGCAGCGCGCAATATTACATCAACTCCCGCTGGTTGGGCGGCACGCTCACCAATTGGAAGACGATCTCTGGATCGATCAACCGCCTGCGCAAGCTCGATGAGCAGCTTTCGGCGGGCGCTTCTGGCATCACCAAGAAAGAGCGGCTGCTGCTGACCCGCGAGCGCGACAAGCTCGAAAAGGCGCTGGGCGGCATTAAGGATATGGGCGGCACGCCGGATCTGATCTTTGTGATCGACACGAACAAAGAGCAGCTCGCGATCAAGGAGGCGAATCGCCTCAAGATTCCGGTCGTCGCGGTGCTCGACACCAATTGCGACCCTGATGGCGTCAGCCATCCGATTCCAGGCAATGACGACGCCGGCCGCGCAATCGCGCTCTACTGCGATCTCGTGGCGCGAGCCGCCATCGACGGCATTTCGCGCAGCCAGGGCGCGATGGGCGTCGACATTGGCGCGGCGGAGACGCCTGACGTCGAGCCGGCGGTCGAAGCGGGCCCGGTGATCCGCGAAGATTTGCGCACGGCCGAGGAGGTCGCCGCCGGCGCGGATGCGGAGGCGCCTGGCGAGGCGTTCGAGCTTCTGTCGGCGCCGCGCGGCGCTCCGGACGATCTCGCCAAGCTGCACGGCGTCGGCCCGCAGCTTGTCAAGAAACTGAACGACGCCGGCGTTTATCACTATTGGCAGCTTGCCGCGATGACGCCGGCGGATGTCGAAAAGCTCGACGCCGAATTGAAGCTGAACGGCCGCATTGCGCGCGACGGCTGGGTCGATCAGGCGAAGGCGCTGCTCGCCGCCTAATCGATCCGTAAAGTCCGATGCTTAAGACGCGCGCGCCGGTCCAATGGGCCGGCGCCGTCGCATGACCACTTGAGAAGGAATTTCGACCATGGCTACGATCACCGCCGCTCTTGTGAAGGAACTGCGCGAGAGCACCGGCGCGGGCATGATGGATTGCAAGGCGGCGCTCACGCAGACGGATGGCGACTTCGAAGCGGCGGTCGACTGGCTACGCAAGAAGGGCCTGTCGAAAGCAGCGAAGAAAGCCGATCGCGTCGCCGCCGAAGGTCTTGTCGCCGCGCTTGTCGCGGACAAGAAGGGCGTCGTCGTTGAGGTGAATTCGGAGACCGACTTCGTCGCGCGCAACGCCGACTTCCAGACGCTCGTCAAAAACATCGCCGAAGTCGCGCTCAAAAGCGGCAAGACCGACGTCGAGTCGCTCGGCAAGGAAGCCTATCCCGGCGGCGGAACGGTGAGCGAAGCGATCACCAACGCGATTGCAAGCATCGGCGAGAACCTGACGCTGCGCCGCGCCGCCGCGCTCAGCGTCGCAGACGGCGTCGTCGGCCGCTACGTGCATTCGCAAGTGGTCGACGGCCAGGGCAAGATCGCGGTGATCGTCGCGCTCGAATCGAAAGGCGATAAGGATGTGCTGGCGGCGCTGGCGCGTCAGCTTGCGATGCATGTCGCCTCGGCCAATCCGCTGGCGCTCGACGCGTCCGGCCTCGATCCGGCGACGGTCGAGCGCGAGAAGAAACTGCTTGCCGAAAAGAACGCCGGCAAGCCGGAGAACGTGCTGCAGAAGATCGTCGACTCGGGGATCAAGACCTACGCCAAGGAGGTCTGCATGCTCGATCAGGTTTCGAACCATCCTGACCACAGCGGCAAGACCGTCGCGCAGGCGGTCAAGGAGGACGAAGGCAAGGCGGGCGCGCCGATCGCCATCAAGGGTTTTCAGCGTTACGCGCTCGGCGAAGGCATCGAGAGACAGACGAGCGACTTCGCCGCCGAGGTCGCGGCCGCGGCGAAAGGGTAAGTCATTCCTTCTCTCCGCTTGGGGAGAACGTCAAAGCAAAAGGCCGGGGCGTTGACCCGGCCTTTTTGGTTCCGCAAAATCTCTCCGCGCCATGCCCGCGCTTGTCGCGGGCATCTACGCCGGGCCTACGCAACGGCGCCGCGTGGATGGCCGGGACAAGCCCGGCCATGACGGCTGAAAGTCAGGTGAGCACGCCGTATTTCGTCGTCGGCGCGCACCGAAAAGCAAACGACCGCTGTCACCCCTGATATTTGTATAGCCCGCGGCCGGTGCGCTGAATCGCGCGGGCTTGCGTCATGCGCGACAGGATCACGGAGAGGTTGCCGGGCGAGACGTCGATCCCGTGATCTTCCAAGGTGATCTGCAATTCGCGCACGGAAGCCTCGCGCTCGCGTAGCGTGGCGAGGATCAGCTCCTGCGCCGCCGCGGCACCCGAATCCCTGGGTCCGGCGTCGCCGAGGCGGGAAGGGAAGTCTACAACAACATTAGAGGGTCCGGCCCCCCGCAGCTGCGCGGAAAGCGTGCGCGCGGCTTCCATGATGTAGCCCTCGACCTGATCGGGATAGCTGGCGTTTTCCAGTTTGGCGATGGCGGTCGCGAGGGCGTAGGGTTGCTCCAGAGCCTTGGCCAGCTCTTGTTTGAGCATTGAAACCATACGCTGTTCGCTGAAGTCTGTTGTAGACATCACCGGCTCTTCGTCGCTTTGAGGCGACAATGTTGGCAACTCTTAACAAAACCTTACGACGTAAGGGCGAACGAATCAATATTTCCGAGGGTTGAACGCCGAAAAGGTGACAAAAATGGTTAATGGAAGCTTTCTTGGATTGACGGCATTGGCGTTTGTTGTAATGTAATGTTGGGATGGCGGTCTTGTTGAAATGTTCAATCGGCGCCGCCCGACAGGAGTAAGCGTCATGAGCGCCTCGACCGAAGCCTCCTTTCATCGCGTGTCGTCCCGAATCGCCATGGGTCTGCTGAGCTCTCTCACGCCGCGTCTGCGCCTCGCCGGTTGCAAGCAGCGCGTCGGCGCCGTCACCGTCTGGGACGGCCAGGCCGGCTTTCGCCTGCCGTCGGCGGGCCGCAACTGCTTCCGCCTCGGGGTCTATGTGACGTTCCGGCGCGGCCCTGACGATGATGATCCCGACGGCCGCCCGCCCGCCGCAGCGGCGCGGCCGGCGCCGCCCGGGGTCGGGGACGGTGGCAGCGATTAACGCGGCGGTTGACTTCGCCTCAAAAATGCAGAGGGCGAATTCATAAGATTTACTTCTCAGATATGATTGCCAAATGAGGCCGTCGACGCCGGCGGCAATTTTTGCGGCGTTAAGGGCGCCAACGCGAGCATCGCGCGCGGCCCCTCTTTGAAACAATCGTCGCACGGAATTCTTATGCAAGGAGGGAGAAGAAGCTCTGATCCGCGGCTAGAGCAAGACGACTTCACCCTCACTTGCCGGCGCGGCGCGGCGTCCGTATGAAGATCGCGCTCCGCCGCAGCCAGCGAGATTCGCCTCATGTCCGACCAAACGTCGACGCGAAAATTCAAGCGCGTGATCGTCAAACTGTCCGGGGAGGCGCTTCAGGGGGCCGCGCCGCATGGGCTCGACGCAACGACGCTGGCCCGCATCGCCGCCGACCTCGCGACCGCCGCGGCGGCGGGACATGAAATCGCCGTCGTCGTCGGCGGCGGCAATTTCTTTCGCGGCATCAAGGGAGCGGACACCGGCATCGAACGTGCGCGCGCCGATTCGATCGGCATGCTGGCGACGGTGATGAACGGCTTAGCGCTCGAGCAGGCGGTCGAAGGGCAGGGCCGTCCGGCGCGCTGCCTTTCCTCAGTGCCGATGCCGTCCGTGTGCGAATCCTTTTCGCGCCGCGCGGCCCTGCATCATCTGGCCAAGGGACGCGTCGTTATCGCGGCGGGCGGCACCGGCAATCCTTTCTTCACCACGGACACCGGCGCTGTGCTGCGCGCCGCAGAGCTCTCGGCGGACGCCGTGCTCAAGGCCACTCAGGTCGATGGCGTCTATACCGCCGATCCAAAACGTGATCCGAGCGCGAAGCGTTACGACCGCTTGAGCCATGACGAGGCGATCGCCCGCAATCTGGCGGTGATGGACACCGCTGCCTTCGCGCTCGCTCGCGAGAACAAAATCCCGATTCTCGTCTTTTCGATCGCCGAGGCGGGCGCAATTGACGCGGCGCTTTCCGGCAAAGGGCGCGCTACCCTCGTCGCGCCGTAAGGCCCTTTCGCGCGCGGCGGGAAATCGTGCAATAAATCCTGCGCCGCCGAGCCGAAGGCGGGGGCGTGCGCCACTTTCGCTACGCCACGTTTGAAAGCATCAAGAAGCCGCGCCGCGCCCGTTCGACAGCGGCGAGAGATCAAAGACAGGTTGCACATATGACGGAAACTTTTGACCTTGCGGATTTGAAGCGCCGCATGCAGGGCGCGATCGCGACGCTCAAACACGAATTTGGCGGGCTCCGCACCGGACGGGCGTCGACGAGCCTGCTCGATCCGGTTCATGTCGACGCTTATGGGCAGGTTTCGCCGCTCAATCAGGTGGCCACCGTCAGCGTGCCCGAGCCCCGCCTTATTTCAGTTCAGGTTTGGGACAAGGCGCTGGTCATCGCCGTTGACAAGGCGATCCGCGAAGCCAATCTCGGTCTTCAGCCGACGGTCGAAGGACAGATCCTGCGCATACGCATGCCGGAACTAAACGAGCAGCGGCGCAAGGAGCTGGTCAAAGTCGCGCATAAATACGCCGAGGAAGCGCGGGTCGCCGTGCGCCATGTGCGCCGCGACGGCCTCGACATTCTCAAGAAGTTGCTCAAGGATCACGCCATTCCCGAGGATGACGAAAAGCGCCACGAACAAGAGGTGCAGAAGGCGACTGACGAGATGGTGAAGGAGATCGACGCCGCGCTCGCCGCCAAGGAAAGGGAAATCATGCAGGTCTAGAGAGCGGCTCGCGAAAAAGTGGAACCCGGTTTTTCGCCTAAAGCGCGCTCTAAACTTTTGGAATCGATCACGTCATCTGTATTTGGGCGATTCCGCCCAAATACAGCGTGATCTAGGACGCTGCGGCGTCGCCAGCGGCAGGTCCGACGACCATTCGGAACCCGAGTATGACGGAAAGCGACATTCTGGAGGAGGAGGCGAACGCGCGGAACGCGCGCGCGGCGCCGCGTCATGTCGCGCTGATCATGGACGGCAACGGCCGTTGGGCGGCCAAGCGCGGCCTGCCCCGGTTCGAAGGACATCGGCGGGGCGTCGAGGCGTTGCGGCGCGCGGTGCGGGCGTCGACCGAGCTCGGAATCGGATACCTCACGGTCTATTCCTTTTCCGCGGAAAACTGGACGCGCCCGCGCGAGGAGGTGGAAAGCCTTCTCACGCTGCTGCATCGATTCATCCGTAACGATCTTGCGGAGTTGCACGCCAATAACGTTCGCGTTCGCGTCATCGGAGCGCGCGCCGATCTCGCGCCGGACATCTCAGATCTGCTGCGCGAGGCCGAGCAGGTGACGCAGGCGAACACGGGGCTCACCCTCGTCGTCGCGTTCAACTATGGCGCACGGCAGGAGATTGCGGCGGCCGCGCGCGCGCTTGCCGAGCTGGTGGCGCAAGGCCGACTCTCGCCCGAAGAGATCGACGCCGACGCGATCGCGCGGCGGCTCGACACAGCGGACATTCCCGATCCAGACCTGATCATCCGCACGTCGGGCGAGCAGCGGCTGTCGAATTTTCTGCTGTGGCAGGCGGCTTATGCTGAATTCGTCTTCCTGCCGATTCTCTGGCCGGACTTCGACGAAGCCGCGCTTACCGCCGCGATCGCGGAATACGCGCATCGCGATCGCCGTTTTGGCGGACTTGAGGCTGCCGTGCGCAGCGCTAAGACCGCTTCATGACGGCAAATCCCAGGGAACAGATTGTCGGCAAAGCGGAACGTCCGCTGGGGCCTGCCGGAGGCTTCGGCGATCTTGGACCGCGCGTCGCCTCCGCAGCGGCGATGGTCATCGCGGCGCTTGGAACGCTCTATGTCGGCGGCGATATTTTCGCGCTTTTCTGGCTCGCCGCCGCCTTCGCCGTAAGCTGGGAGTGGCAAAATCTCATAGGCGGCGAAGGCCGCGCGGCTCGAATTGCTATTGGCGGCGCGGCGGTCGCCGCGGCCACGGCGTTCGGGCGCGCTTCAATGCCTGGCCCCGCCGCCCTCGCGATTGCGGTTCTCGCGCTGGCGGGCGCGGCCGTCGCGGGCGCCGAGCGGCGACTCTGGGCGGCCGCCGGCGTCGTCTACGCCAGCGCGCTCGCCTTCTCAGTATGCCTTTTGCGCGAATCCCCCGCTGTCGGCGCGCTCGCCATCGCATTTCTGTTCGCCGTGGTGTGGGGCACCGATATCTTTGCCTATTTCGGCGGCAGGCTGATCGGCGGACCCAAGCTTTGGCCGCGCGTATCGGCGGGAAAGACCTGGTCGGGCACGATCACCGGCGTCGTTTCTGGCGCATTGTTCGGCGTCGCCGCAGTCTATTTCGGCGGTGGTCCGCAACTTGCGAGTTGGCGTGTCTTCTTGGTGGGTCTCGCCGCCGCCGCCTTTTCCCAAGTCGGCGATCTTTTTGAATCTTCGGTCAAACGCCGCTTCGGCGTAAAGGATTCGAGCCGGCTCATTCCGGGCCATGGCGGCATGATGGATCGGCTCGACGGCTTCATCTTCGCCAGCGTCTTCGCGGCGATGGTAGGGCTGTTGCGCGGCGCGCCGTCGGTGGCCGCGGGTCTTTTCTTCTGGTAGGGCGGAGCGGATGGCATCAGGAAACGGACAGGTCCACGCTCACGCCCCGGCGCAATCGCGCGCGCCGCGTCGCATCGTTCTTTTGGGCGCGACGGGCTCGATTGGCCGTTCGACGGTCGATCTGCTCAAGCGCGATCCCGAAGGGTTTTCGGTTTCGGCAGTGGCCGGCGGACGCGACGTCGAAGCGCTCGCACGGGTCGCCCGCGCCGTGAAGGCCGAATTCGCGGCGATCCGCGACGAAAGCGCCTATGTGGCTCTCAAAGAGGCGCTTGCCGGGACCAACACCCAGGTCGCTGCGGGACGAGAGGCGGTCATCGAGGCGGCGCTGCGCGACGCCGACCTCGTCGTCTCCGCCATCGTCGGCGCGGCCGGCGTGGAGCCGACCTACGCCGCGCTCGCCGCGGGCCGCAACGTGGCGCTCGCCAACAAGGAATGCCTTGTTTGCGCCGGCGGGCCCTTCATGCGAATGGCGGCGGAGATGGGCGTGCGGCTGCTGCCGATGGACAGCGAACACAACGCCATCTTCCAGGCGCTTGGCGGCGAGGATCCGTCCCGCATCGAGCGCATGATCATTACGGCCTCTGGCGGCCCTTTCCGCACCTGGAGCAAGGAGCGCATCGCCGAGGCGAGCGTCGAAGAGGCGCTCAATCATCCGAACTGGGCGATGGGACCGAAAATCACCGTCGATTCAGCGGGCATGATGAACAAGGGCCTCGAACTCATCGAGGCCCATCATCTCTTTGGCGTGCCTGCCGAAAAGCTCGAAGTCGTCGTTCATCCGCAATCGATTGTGCATGGCCTCGTCGGCTTTTCCGACGGCTCGGTCACGGCCGGGATGGCCGCGCCGGACATGCGCACGCCGATCGCCCATTGTCTCGGTTATCCCGATCGGCTGACGACGCCGACGCCGCGCCTCGATCTGGCGAAAATCGCCACGCTGACGTTTGAAGCGCCTGATTTCGATCGTTTTCCGGCGCTGAGACTGGCGCTTGACGCTTTGCGCATGGGCGGCGGGTTGCCCACCGTACTCAACGCCGCCAACGAAATCGCCGTTGAAGCTTTCCTCGATCGGCGGATTTCCTTCGACGGGATTTCTCGCCACGTAGCCGAGGCTTGCGAGGCCGCCCTGCGCGACGGAAGCGCAAATGCGCCCGAAAGCGTTGAGGACGCCCTCGCCGTGGACCATATTGTCAGAGAACGATCACGATTGGCCTTGGCTGGGCGCGTCGCCTCGGGCATGCTGACGTTTCAGTGAACATGGCGTGCGCCCCCTAGGGCTGGCGCAAGTGAGACCCGCGAGACAGCGCTTTGCTAGACCTCCTGACGACCTTCGCCTTTTACCTCATCCCCTTCGTCCTGGTCCTGACGCTGGTGGTGTTTGTGCACGAATTCGGGCACTTCATCGTCGGCCGCTGGTGCGGCGTGAAAGTGGACGCTTTCTCGATCGGCTTCGGTCCTGAACTCTGGTCCCGGGTGGATCGCCTCGGCACGCGCTGGCGCATCGCCGGCATCCCGCTTGGCGGCTATGTCACTTTCCATGGTGACGCCAACGCGGCGAGCGCGCCGGACCCCGCCGCCGTGCGCGCGATGCCGGAGGCCGAGCGCAAGGTCACCTTCGCCGCCCAGTCGGTTTGGAAGCGCGCCGCCATCGTATTCGCAGGGCCTTTCGCGAATTTCGTCCTGGCGATCGCGATTTTCGCAATTCTTTTCGGCGTCTACGGGCGCACCATCTACGCGCCGCGCGTTGGCTCGCTGACGCCCGCCGGCGCCGGCGCCGCGGCCGGCTTCATGGCTGGGGACCTGGTGCTCACCGTGGACGGCGAGCCGATCGATTCCTTCTCGAAGCTGCAGGAAATCGTTTCAGGCTCGGCGGATAAGAAGCTCGTCTTCGTGATTCAACGCGGCGATCAGGAACTGACGATTCCCGCCGTCCCCGCTTTGCGGGAAGTCGAAAGCGCGATCGGCAAGGTCCGTATCGGGATGCTGGGCATTCAGGCGTCGAAGGCCGCCGCCGACATTCGCCAGGAACGCTACGGACCCGCCGACGCGGTGGCGATGGGCGTGCAGGAAACCTGGACGGTCGTGCGCCGCACGGGTTCTTACATCGGCGGACTCGTCACGGGGCGGGAAAGCGCCGATCAACTCTCGGGACCGATCGGCATCGCGCAAGTCTCTGGACAGATGGCTCAGGCGGCTTCCAAGGTCGGCATGGCGCCTCTGCTGAGCCTCATCGCGATTCTCTCCGTGTCGATCGGCCTGCTCAATCTTATGCCGGTGCCGCTGCTTGACGGCGGCCATTTGCTGTTCTTCGCGATTGAAGCGGCGCGCGGCCGAGCGCTTAACGAGCGCGCGCAGGAAGTCGCATTCCGAGTGGGCCTCGCCATGGTGGGCGCGCTGATGATTTTCTCGACTTACAACGACATCGCGCGGCTCATTCACAAGCTCGCCGGCTCCGGCTCCTAATCGCAGCAGCTGCCGCTGACGCGGCGCACACACGCCGCCACGGAAGGGCGCGGCTCCCGACTCAATTTGGACATGTTCTCAGCTGCACGCCACGTCTTAACCATGCGCTGACCATGAATCGTGGCTTTAACGTCACGCCTTAGACAAATCGCGGAAACCACATTTATTCTGCATTTGCAGGGTTGGTTAAACCCTGTAGAAGGAATCGCATAACGCTGGCGATGCTCGCGCGTCGCCAGCGGTTTTACGATGAAGTTTGCGCCGCGGTAGGGCGGCGACATTCCGACGAGGACGAGGACCTGCTTTACATGCGCTCAATCGGCGGCATTTGGAAATCTTCGTTCTTTTTTGCGGTTCTCGCCGCCATGCTGGTCCTAAGCGTTCCGGCATTCGCCGCGCCCGATATCAATCGCGTCGCGTTCGAGGGCAACAGCAAGGTCAAGACGGACATCCTGCAGGAGCAGGTGCGCTCGCGCGCTCACGCCGCCTTCAATCCGCAGGTCGCTGATTCTGACGTCGCGCGGTTGATGGAAGTTTATCGCCGGTCTGGCCGCGCCGCCGCGAAGATAAGCTACCGCACCGTGGAGCTGCCGAACGGACGAGTCGACCTCGTCTTCACGATCGTCGAAGGCGATAAAACCGGCGTCAAGGAAATCCGATTCGTCGGCAATGAAGTTTATTCCACGCGTCGTCTCGTCGGCATGATGGAGACGACGGAGATGAACTTCCTGTCGTTCATCAAGACGAGCGACGTTTACGATCCGGACCGCATCGCCGCGGACCTCGAACTGATTCGCCGCTTCTATCTCAAGAACGGCTACGCCGATTTCCGCGTCATCAGCTCTGACGCGCTGTTTGATCCGTCGGTCGGCGGTTACGTCATCACCATCGTCGTGCACGAAGGACCGCAATATCGCGTGTCCGCCGTCAGCGTTGAATCTCATCTGCCGGACGTGGACGGGGCCGCGTTGAGCGATTACCTGCGCATTGGACCGGGCGACGTCTACAACGGCGACGCGGTGGAGAAAACGGTCGAGGCGCTGACGCGCGAGATCGCCCGGAAAGGATACGCCTTCACCCAGGCGCGCCCGCGCGGCGAGCGCAATCCTGCGGATCAGACGGTGGCGATCCAATTCCTCCTTGAGGAAGGCCCGCGCGTCTACATTGAGCGGATCAACATCCGCGGGAACACGCGCACGCGCGACTACGTCATCCGCCGTGAATTCGATATTGGCGAGGGCGACGCCTATAATCGCGTGCTCATCGATCGGGCTGAGCGTCGATTGAACGGCCTCGGCTACTTCAAGAAGGTGAAGATCACGAATGAGCCGGGCTCCGCGCCTGACCGCGTGATTCTGAACGTCGATGTTGAAGATCAGCCGACGGGCAACTTCGGCATCTCGGGCGGCTATTCGACGAACCAGGGCTTCATCGCCGAAGTGTCGGTGTCGGAAAGCAACTTCATGGGCCGCGGCCAAGCGGTTCGCGTTTCGGTGCAGGAAGGCCAGATCGCTCGCGGCGTCACGTTCAGCTTCACCGAGCCCTATTTCCTCGACCAGCGCATCGCCGCCGGATTCGACGTCTTCGCGCGCCGTCAGGACGCCTATAGCTACTCGATCTACAGCTCGACCTCGGTCGGCGGCACGGTGCGCTTCGGCATTCCGATCACCGAGGAGCTCTCGTTCTCGCCGCACTATTCGATCTACCAGACGACAATCTCTGTTCCGAACGACTCGAAGCGTCCTTACAACGACTGTTTGATACCGGTGCCTGGGTACACGCCGGGATTCAGCCCGTTTTTCCCGACGCCGAGCCTCTTCATCAACTGTCAGTCGAACGGCGAAGCCTCGCTCGCGATCAAGACTTCGCAAGGCACGCTGTTGACCTCGCTTATCGGCTACCAGCTGAATTACAACTCGATCGACAACTTCAAGAATCCGCATAACGGCTGGCTGGCGACGTTCGGCCAGGACGCGGCGGGCCTTGGCGGCGGCGCGCATTATCTGCGCACGACCGGCGACATCCGCTACTTCCGCGAGGTTCCCTATCTCGACGACGTCGTCGGCATCGCTCGTCTGCAGGGCGGCGATCTGTCGACCTTCGGCGGCTACAAGGCCCGCATCCAGGACAATTTCAATCTCGGACCGAGCCTGGTGCGCGGCTTCGCGCCGGGCGGCATTGGCCCGCGCGACTCGAACATCCTGACAAGCTTGACCAACAACCGCGGCAATTCTCTTGGCGGCTCCAACTATGTCGGCGGGTCGCTCGAAGTCCAATTCCCGATCTGGGGCCTGCCGAAGGATCTCGGATTGCGAGGCGCGCTCTTCGCCGACGCTGGCTCGCTGTGGAATTTCCGCGGACGGACGAATTTCGCCAACAATCTTCCGACAATTCCTGGCGTGACCTGCATCGGCGCCTATACGCCTCAGGCGGCCTTCGGCCAGGGCAACTGCGTTGTGCCGATCGCGAACAGGTTCGCGCTGCGCTCGTCAGTCGGCGCTTCGGTTCTATGGAATTCGCCCATGGGACCGATTCGCTTCGACTATGCGGTCGTGACCTCGAAGGTCTATGGCGACATCACACAGGCCTTCCGCTTTAGCGGCGGCACTAACTTCTGATGGGTGAACAGGATCGCCGGGCGAGCTGCGCCCGGCGGACGGTTGAACGCTCGGCTGGCGTCATCGCTCAAGGCGTCGGATAGTGAGCGCGGCGGCTTTCTTTCCTTTGGCGCATCCCGCCAGCTTGAGTGAGATCGCCGAGATCGCGCGCGCCGAAATTCGCGAACGCGAATCCGTGTTGGGCGAGCCTGCTCCGCCCGTCATCATCGGCGTCGCGCCGCTCGATTGGAGCAGGCCGGGCGATCTTTGCTTTTACGACAATCCGCGCTATCGCAACGCGCTATCGGAATGCCGCGCGACCGCATGTTTCCTGCGCGAGCGGCATCTTGCGCTGCTTCCTAAGTCCGTCGTTGCGCTCGTCGTCGACGATCCGCAACGCGCCATGACGCTGGCGACGGCGCATCTCTTTCCTGAGGCGCTGCGACCCGAGTCCCTGTTTCAGTCCAGCGGCGTTTCTCCAGGAGCCGCCGTGCATCCTGAGGCGCGACTCGAACCTGGCGTCGTTGTCGATCCGGGCGCCGTGATCGGGCCAGGCGCAGAGATCGGCGCGGGAACGATCATCGGACCTCAGGCGATGATCGGCCCCTATGTGCGCATCGGGCGCGACTGTTCGATCGGCGCGCATGCGAGCCTCACTCATGCGCTGATCGGCGATCGTGTCGTGATCCATCCAGGCGCGCGGCTGGGGCAGGACGGCTTCGGTTTTGCGCCGACGCGGCAAGGCTATCTCAAAACGCCGCAGATCGGTCGCGTCATCGTGCAGGACGACGTCGAGATCGGCGCCAATACGACGATCGACCGCGGCGCCTCGCGCGATACGATCATCGGCGAGGGAACCAAGATCGACAATCTCGTGCAGATCGGCCACAACGTGGTGATCGGCCGGTTTTGCGCGATCGTCGCTCAGTCCGGCGTCGCCGGTTCTTGCGAAATTGGCGATTTCGTCCAGCTCGGCGGACAGTCCGCTGTCGCGGGCCACATCACAATCGGAGAAGGCGCCGCGGTCGCGGCCAAATCCGGGGTGATGCGCGACGTGCCGGCCGGAGAGCGGGTCGGCGGCGCCCCCGCGCGAGCCCTGCGACGGTTTCTGCGCGGCGCGGCGCTGCTTGACCGACTCGCGCGAAAAGACAAGCCGACGTAAGACAATCGAAGAAAACAAGCATGGCGATCGCCATGCTTCAGAAGGAGGAAACAATGGTCGAGGCCGCGGCCGGCGCGACTCTCGAGAGCGCCGACATTTTGCAGATCATGCGGTGTCTGCCGCACCGCTATCCGTTCTTGCTGATCGATCGTATCATCGACATCCGCGGCGACGAATCGTGCATCGGCGTAAAAAACGTCACGATCAACGAACCGCAATTCCAGGGGCATTTTCCCGAGCGGCCGGTGATGCCAGGCGTGCTGCTGATCGAAGCAATGGCGCAGACGGCGGGCGTCATCGCGGCGCGCGCGCAAGGCGAAGTCGATCGTCCGCGGCTCGTCTATTTCGCGACGATTGACAGCGCGAAGTTTCGCAAGCCGGTCACGCCCGGCGACCGCGTCGAATTCCACATGACGAAGACCGCGCAGAAGCGAAACATCTGGTGGTATTCAGGGCGCGCCCTCGTCGACGGAACCCTCGTCTGCGAGGCGCAAATCAGCGCCATGATGAGCTTGTGACGTCGCTGCGGCGAATGCGACAATGAACCCTTCGGTTCATCCGTCCTCTGTCGTCGAAGAAGGCGCGCGGCTCGGCGCCGACGTGACCGTCGGTCCCTTCTGCCATATCGGCGCCGGCGTTGAGATCGGCGACGGCTCGACTCTCCGCTCCCACGTCGTCGTTGGCGGTCGGACGCGCATCGGCCCCCGCGCTCGAATCTTCCCCTTCGCCGCGATCGGGCTGCCGTCGCAGGACATCAAGGCGGCGCTGGCGGACGGCGAGCTGACGATAGGCGAAGACTGCGTCATTCGCGAAGGCGTAACCATCAACGCCGGCGTGGGCGAGGGCACGCGCGTCGGCGCGCGTTGCGTATTTCTCGCTTCCTCGCATGTCGCGCATGACTGCCGGCTTGGCGATGACGTGATATTATCCAACCAGGTTCTGCTTGGCGGCCATGTCGAGATCGGCGATTGCGCAATGATTGGCGGCGCGACGGCGATACATCAGAATGTGCGCATCGGCGCGCATGCCTTTGTCGGCGGCCTCGCAGGCGTCGAAGGCGACGTCATTCCTTTCGCGATCGCTTCGGGAAACCGGGCGCATCTTTTCGGCCTCAATGTCGTCGGCCTACAGCGGCGCGGCTTTGCGACGGCGCGCATCGAGCGGCTGCGTCGCGCCTACCGTTTGCTCTTTGCGCGAGAAGATGCGCGCGTGCTCAGCGAACGCATTGAAATCTTATCGCGAGATTTTGCTGGCGATGCGGATGTCGCGGCGATGCTCGATTTTCTGCGCGCGCCTTCGACGCGCCCGCTGTGCGCGCCTCGGGCGCGCTGAAGCCCTATGAAAGCGCCACGCATCTTTCTTGTCGCGGGCGAAGCCTCGGGCGATCAGCTTGGCGCAGCCTTGATGCGCGCTTTACGCGCCGCGTGTCCGGAGGTCGTGTTCGCTGGCGTCGGCGGCGAGGCGATGGTGAACGAGGGCCTCGCTTCGCTCTTTCCGCTTGCGGATATCGCGGTGATGGGCCTCATTCCGGTTCTGGCGCGGCTGCCGCGGCTCATGAGACGTATCGATGAGACGGCGCGCGCGGTCGCTGATTGGGCGCCTGACTGTCTTGTCATCATTGACGCGCCAGATTTCACCCATCGCGTCGCGCGCCGCGTACGCGCCGCCCGACCGGATCTGCCCATCATCGACTATGTCAGCCCAACGGTCTGGGCGTGGCGGCCGGGTCGAGCGCGCGCGATGCGGGATTATGTCGATTGCGTGTTGGCGTTGCTGCCATTCGAACCGCTCGCGCATGCGCGACTTGGAGGACCGAGATGCGTCTATGTCGGCCATCCGCTCGTCGAACGGCTCAATGAGTTGACTGCGCATGCTCCTGACCGAGATGGCGCTCGATCGCTGCTCGTTCTGCCGGGGTCGCGCCTTGCCGAGGTGCGACGCATGACGCCAATCTATGGCGAGACGCTGGCGCTTCTTCTGCGCGAACGCGCCGATTTCGACGTCGTCATCCCTGTCGCGCCGAATATGGAGCAGGCGTTGCGCCACGAATTGCGCGGCTGGCCGGTGACGCCGCGTCTTATCGGCCAGTCTGAAAAATTCGCCGCCTTCCGCAAGGCGCGCGCCGCGCTCGTCACGTCAGGCGCGGCGACGCTGGAATTGGCCCTCGCCGAAGTTCCGATGGCGGTCGCCTATAAGGTCTCGCGCGCTGAATCATTATTGCGCTTTCTCATCAAGGTCGATTCGATCGTGCTTCCCAATCTCATCATCGGCGAAAAAATCGTGCCGGAATTTCTGCAGGAGGCGGCGACCCCGCGCGCGCTTGCCCAGGCCTTGCGGCCGCTGTTGCAGGATAGCGCCGCGCGCGAGGCGCAACTCGCGGCCTTCGAACGCGTCCGCGCGCGCTTGCTGGAGGCCGGCCGAACGCCGAGCGCCCGGGCCGCTGAGATCGTCCTGGAATATGCGTCGCGTGGCCGTCCCTGAAGACCGCGGCGTCGGATCAGAACGGAATGTCGTCGTCGAGCGCGTCGGAGAGCTTGCCGGCCGGAGTTGGACGACGCTCGCCTGGACCGCGCTCCATCGGCGAAGAGCGGCCAAACGATCCGCCGCTCTGGCCGTAGCCGCTGTCGTAATCGCCTTCGCCGCGTCCGCCTTTACTGTCGAGCAAGGTCAGCTCGCCGCGAAAACGCTGCAGCACGACGTCCGTCGCCTTACGCTGATTGCCGTCCTTGTCGGTATATTCGCGCGTCTGCAACTGGCCTTCGAGATAGACCTTGGAGCCCTTGCGGCAGTATTGCTCGGCGATCTTGCCGAGATTCTCGTTAAAGATCGAGATATTGTGCCACTCGGTCCGGTCTTTGCGCTCGCCGGTATTGCGGTCGCGCCAAGACTCGGTCGTCGCCAGCGAGAAGGAGACGACGCGATCGCCCGACGGCAGCGTTCGCACTTCTGGATCGCGGCCGAGATTGCCGATCAGGATCACCTTGTTGACGCTGCCCGCCATGTCGCTCTCCACTTGCTCAAAACGCTCGGCACTCTAGTGCAAAGGCCTGTCCGCTGGCGCGCCGGCGCGGATTGTCCACAGATGATGTGGTCCCGGAGCGGCGCCCGTAACGTTCGATGTTTGTTCTAGCATTGCCGCCAACATCGTGCAAGCAAAGGGGAATTTTGTTCCACTTTTCCAAAGCTTAGCTGTTACGTGATCTCGCGCCTCGCCTCACTCTGTCGCGACGCCCGTCCCGACATCGGATACATCGATCTTACGGGCGAGCCCCGCGGTCAGTCTTGCACGGTCTAGCTCGCCCTCCCAGGCGGCGATGACGATTGTCGCGACCCCATTGCCGATGAAATTCGTGAGCGCGCGACACTCGCTCATGAATTTGTCGACGCCAAGCACGAGCGACATACCGGGCGCGAGTTGCGGATCGACCGCCATCAAGGTGGCCGCCAAGGTGATAAAGCCCGCGCCGGAAACGCCGCTCGCGCCCTTCGACGTCAGCATCGCGACGATGAGGATCGTCGCCTGATGCGAGACGTCGAGCTCAACGCCCATCGCGCGCGCGATGAAGAGCGTCGTCAGCGTCATGTAGATGTTGGTGCCGTCGAGGTTGAAGGAATAGCCGGTCGGCACGACGAGTCCGACGACAGACTTCGAGCAGCCGAGCCATTGCAGCTTCTCCATCAAAGCGGGCAGGGCGCTTTCCGAAGACGAGGTGCCGAGCACGATGAGCAACTCGTCGCGCAGATAGGCGATAAGGCCGAAGATGCTGAAGCCCACGGCGCGCGCGATCGAGCCTAGCACGAAGACCACGAAGAGCGCGGCCGTGAGATAGAAAAGCCCCACAAGTCCGGCGAGCGACAAAAGCGCCGCTGAGCCGTATTTGGCGACCGTATAGGCCATGGCGCCGAAAGCGCCGATCGGCGCCGCCTTCATGATGATGGCGATGACGCCGAACATGGCGTGGCCGACATCGTCGATAATCACCCGCAGCGCGCGGCCGCGCTCGCCGAGCGCTAACAGCGCGAAGCCAAAAAGAAGCGAGAACAGAAGAACTTGAAGAATGTCGCCCTTGGCGAAAGCGCCAAGCGCGCTGTCGGGAATGATGTCGAGAAGAAAATCGACGGCGCTGCGTTTTTCCGCGAGCGCCGTATATTTGGAAATGGCGGAAGCGTCGGGCTTTCCGGCGAAACCCGCGCCGGCCTGTGAAAGATTTCCGACCAACAGTCCAAGCGCGAGAGCAAATGTCGAGACGATCTCGAAATAGACGAGCGCCTTCAATCCAACTCGTCCGACTTTACGCGCGTCTTCAATATGAGCGACGCCGGAGACAACCGTGCAGAAGATGATCGGGGCGATCGCCATTTTGATGAGCTTGACGAAGCCGTCGCCGAGCGCCTTCACCCAGTCCTGCGCGGCGGCCTGAGGCTCAAGCCAGCCGAACAGCGCGCCGAGCGCAATGGCCGCGAGCACCTGGACATAGAGGTGGCGGTAGAAGGGTTTCCGACGGCTCGACGCCAAAGGAGCCGCCGGCGTCGCGTCTTTGCGAGTTCGTAAGTCGAGCGTCACTTCACGGCTCCGCAATGGGAAGAGATGTTTTTCCGTCTGTAAGGCTCGGATGTCATTCCCGACGCTTCGCTTCAAGCGAAGCGATCAGGAATCCAGAGCAAATTCTGCAGTCTCGTGTTTCGGCTCTGGATTCCCGGTCAGGCCTTTGGCCTGCCGGGAATGACAGGCCAAGCGAACAGATGAACTGGCCGGCTATTCGAACGCGAAAGGATTTACGACCGCAAGGTCTAAATCGGCGAAATCGGCGATATTGCGCGTCGCGAGCGTCATTGCGTGAGCGGATGCAATGCTCGCGACCATCGCGTCCATGACGGCGAGCGGCTTGCCCAGAGTTTGTCGTTTCGCGCGCAGACGCGCGAAGGCGTGCGCGGCGCGTTGATCGAAGGCCAATATGCGACCGGCGAAGATCTCGTCTTCGATCGCGTCGCAGGCTTTGCTCAGCGCATCCTTCTTTCGCCCCTCTGGCAGCAACGCCAGACCGAAACGAAGTTCGGCGATGATCGGCGAAGCGATGAAAAAGTCGAGTTCAGCATAGGAATCTATCCAGTGACGCACATTGGCGTCGCCTGTGGGTTTGATCATCTCCGAGACAATGTTGGTATCCAGTAGGATCATTCGAAATCCGGCGGCGCTCGGTCGCTTTGATCGCGCGGCTGAATGAAATCGTCGGTCCAATCTTCTTGCTGCACGAGACATTTGAGCCGCGTTCCAAGGCCGCCAGCCCCCCGAGCGCCCTCAGGCCGCACGGATTGAGCCAAAGACCGTTCGAGCAGCGCTTTCGCCTCGCTCGAAATGCTGCGCTTATGCCCATGCGCCAAATCCTCGATTTGGCGTTTCATTTCCGGGGGAACATCTCTCAACAAAATGTCAGTCATCGCATCTTCATGATATCAATGATATCAGCTCCCGGTTCTATTTCAAGGTCAGGCCTGCATTAGTTTTTTGGAGTTTCCAGCGAAGCTGAAATGTCCGACTGAGGTCGAACATGGCTTCGATAGATTTCCGTGACAACGCATGGCATTTGCCTTGCTCTACGCTTAAATGGACGCTTCCACTCTCGTTTCCGGCCCTTTTGAATGGCAAGCATCAAGCAAAAGGACGCGCTTGCGGGCGCATCGATCACGCCCCGCGCCGACTCCAAATCCATCACCATACGCGGTGCGCGCGAACATAATCTCAAGAATATCGATCTGACGATTCCGCGCGATAAGCTCGTGGTGTTCACGGGCCTGTCCGGCTCCGGCAAGTCGTCGCTCGCCTTCGACACGATCTACGCGGAGGGCCAGCGCCGCTATGTCGAATCGCTCTCGGCCTATGCGCGCCAGTTTTTGGAGATGATGCAGAAGCCCGACGTCGATCAAATCGACGGACTGTCTCCAGCGATCTCCATCGAACAGAAGACGACATCCAAGAATCCGCGCTCGACTGTCGGCACGGTCACGGAAATCCACGATTATATGCGTCTGCTTTGGGCGCGCGTCGGCGTTCCCTATTCGCCAGCGACAGGCCTGCCGATCGAGAGTCAGACCGTTTCGCAGATGGTCGATCGCGTGTTGGCGCTTCCCGAAGGCTCGCGGCTCTATCTGCTCGCGCCTGTCGTGCGCGGCCGCAAAGGCGAATACCGGAAGGAGATCGCCGAATATACGAAGAAGGGATTTCAGCGTCTCAAGATCAATGGCGCCTATTATGAAATCGCCGACGCGCCGGCGCTCGACAAGAAATTGAAGCACGACATCGACGTCGTCGTCGACCGCATCGTCGTGCGTCCCGACATGAGCGCGCGACTGGCCGACAGTTTTGAGACAGCGCTGGAATTATCGGGCGGCCTCGCGGTGGTCGAATTTGCCGATCGGCAGTCGGCGGTCGGCAGTGGGCGGTCGGGGGATGACGACCGACTGCCGATTGCCGACCTGTCGACTGCCGTCGCTAATGTCTCCACCCATTACGCGCCAGGCCACATCGTCTTCTCGTCGAAATTCGCTTGCCCGGTGTCGGGCTTCACGATTCCCGAAATCGAGCCGCGGCTGTTTTCCTTCAACAATCCCTTCGGCGCTTGTCCGGTCTGCGGCGGCATCGGCCATGAGCAGAAGGTCGACGCCGATCTCGTCGCGCCGAATCCGAAACTGACATTGCGCAAAGGCGCCATAGCGCCTTGGGCGCGCTCGACCTCGCCTTATTACCAGCAGACGCTCGAAGCGCTCGGCAAGCATTACAAATTTCGGCTCGACGCCCCGTGGGAGACGCTCTCCGACAAGGCGAGAAACGTCATTCTCTACGGCTCTGGCGACGACGAGATCCGCTTTTCCTATGACGACGGTTTTCGCGCCTATGACGTGAAGAAACCGTTCGAAGGCGTCGTCATCAATCTCGAGCGGCGTTATCTCGAAACCGACAGCGAATGGGCGCGCGAAGAGATCGGCCGCTATATGTCGGCGACGCCCTGTCTCGCCTGCGAAGGCTTTCGGCTAAAGCCAGAAGCGCTCGCCGTCAAAGTCGCCGGCAAACATATCGGCGAAATCTCGGAGCTTTCCGTGCGCGCCGCGCTCGACTGGTTTCGCACGCTTCCCGACGCGCTCGACAAGAAGCGTAACGAAATCGCCTTTCGCATTCTGAAGGAAATTCGTGATCGCTTGAACTTCCTCGTCGATGTCGGCCTCGACTATCTGACGCTCTCGCGCAATTCGGGTTCGCTCTCTGGCGGCGAGAGTCAGCGCATCCGCCTCGCCTCGCAGATCGGCTCAGGACTGACCGGCGTGCTCTATGTGCTCGACGAGCCGTCAATCGGGCTGCATCAGCGCGACAACGATCGGCTGCTCGACACGCTGCGGCGGCCGCAATCTCGGCAACAGCGTCATCGTCGTCGAGCATGACGAGGACGCGATCCTCGCCGCAGATTATGTCGTCGATGTCGGACCCGGCGCCGGCATTCACGGCGGCAAAATAATCGCGCAGGGAACGCCGCAGGAGATCATGGCGAATCCAGCCTCGCTCACCGGCAAATATTTGACCGGCGAGAAGCAGGTGATCCTGCGCCATAAGTTGCGCAAGCCAACGGCCGGCCGCTGGCTCAAGCTCTTCGGCGCCCGCGGCAATAATCTCAAAGATGTCACCGCGGAAGTGCCGCTCGGACTCTTCACTTGCATCACTGGCGTGTCCGGCGGCGGCAAGTCGACGCTCATCATCGAGACGCTCTACAAGGCCATTGCGCGACGGCTCACCGGCGCGCATGAGCACCCCGGGCCTTTCGATCGTCTCGAAGGCCTGGAGCAGATCGACAAGATCATCGACATCGACCAGTCGCCGATCGGACGCACGCCGCGCTCGAACCCCGCGACCTACACCGGCGCCTTCACGCCCATTCGCGAATGGTTCGCGGGTCTTCCAGAAGCCAAGGCGCGCGGCTACGCGCCCGGACGCTTCTCTTTCAACGTCAAGGGCGGGCGCTGCGAAGCCTGTCAGGGCGACGGCGTCATCAAGATCGAGATGCACTTTCTCCCGGACGTCTACGTCACCTGCGACGTCTGCAAGGGCAAGCGTTACGATCGCGAGACGCTCGAGGTGAAATATCGCGAAAAGTCCATCGCCGACGTGCTCGACATGACGGTCGAGGAGGCGGCGAATCTGTTTAAGGCGGTGCCGTCGATCCGCGACAAGATGGAGACGTTAAAGCGCGTCGGCCTCGACTATATTCACGTGGGCCAGCAGGCGACGACGCTGTCGGGCGGCGAGGCTCAGCGCGTGAAGCTCTCCAAGGAGCTATCGCGCCGCTCGACCGGCCGCACGCTTTATATTCTCGACGAGCCGACGACGGGTCTGCATTTTCACGATGTCGCCAAGCTCCTCGAAGTGCTGCATGAGCTCGTTGAACAAGGCAACACCGTCGTCGTGATCGAGCATAATCTCGAAGTCATCAAGACCGCGGACTGGATCATCGACATGGGGCCTGAGGGCGGCGACGGCGGCGGCGAGATTGTCGCGGCGGGGCCGCCATCAGAGATCGTCAAGGAGCCGCGCAGCCACACCGGCCGCTATCTCGCTGAAGCGATGGCAAGGAGGCCCCCCGAGGCGGCGGAGCCGCAAGCGTCGAGAGCAAAGAAAGTTCGTTCGCGCTAACCCCCCGAGCCCCTCACCTCACCTCTCCCCGCAAGCGGGGAGAGGAAGCGGTAGGCGTTGCGCTGATGACCCCTCTCCCCGCGAAAGCGGGGAGAGGTACGGTGAGGGGCCAGGGGATTGGCCGAAAAGCGTAACGGCTCTTGGGCTCAGCCCTTCAACGGGGCCGGGCGTTCGTCGCGTTCCTCATCGGAATTGCGAAGCGCCTCGCCGCCGCCAGACGCGGCTTCTTCCGCAGCGCGCTTCTTGCCGGCTTCAAGGATGTCGCGCTCAGGCCGCGGCAGCACCGGTCCTTCCGGGAAGACGAAGCCCAGTGATTTCACCCCGCTGTCATCGCCGACGACAACGACGCGCACCGCGCCGCCGTTCTTTAGGCGACCGAACAGCACCTCGTCGGCGAGCGGCGTCTTGATGTGCTGGTGAATGACCCGCGACATCGGCCGCGCGCCCATGGCTTCGTCATAGCCGTGCTCAACCAGCCAGTCGCGCGCTTCGTCGGTGAGCTCGATCGTGACGTTGCGGTCGGCGAGCTGCGCTTCGAGCTGCATGATGAATTTGTCCACGACGCGCTTGATCACGTCGACCGGCAAATGCCCGAAAGGCACGATGGCGTCGAGACGATTGCGGAACTCCGGCGCAAACAGCCGGTTGATCGCCTCACTGTCGTCGAGATCGCGCCGGCTGCGGGTGAAGCCGATCGGCGTGCGCGCGAGATCCTGCGCGCCGGCGTTCGTCGTCATGATGAGAATGACGTTGCGGAAGTCGATCGTCTTGCCATTGTGATCGGTCAGCTTCCCGTGGTCCATCACCTGCAGCAGGATGTTGTAGAGATCGGGGTGCGCCTTCTCGATTTCGTCGAGCAGCAGCACGCAATGCGGATGCTGGTCGATCGCGTCGGTCAGCAAACCGCCCTGGTCGAAGCCGACATAGCCAGGAGGCGCGCCGATCAAACGGCTCACCGTGTGGCGCTCCATATATTCCGACATGTCGAAGCGCACGAGCTCGATGCCGAGCGAGGTCGCGAGCTGACGCGCGGCCTCTGTCTTGCCGACGCCGGTCGGTCCGGAGAAGAGATAGCAGCCGATCGGCTTTTCCTGATCCCGCAGGCCGGCTCTTGCGAGCTTGATCGCCGAAGTGAGCGCCGAGATCGCCTTGTCCTGCCCATAGACGACGCGCCGCAGCGTCTCGTCAAGATGCGCGAGAACTTCGGCGTCGTCCTTGGAAACCGTTTTCGGCGGCACGCGCGCCATGGTGGCGATCGTCGTTTCGATCTCTTTCAGCCCGATCGTCTTCTTGCGCTTGTTCTCAGCGACGAGCATCTGCGCCGCGCCGGTTTCATCGATCACGTCGATCGCCTTGTCCGGCAGCTTGCGGTCATGGATGTAGCGGGCCGAGAGCTCCACCGCCGCCTTCAACGCGTCATTGGTGTAGCGGATCTTGTGGAACTCCTCGAAGTAGGGCTTTAGGCCCTTCATGATTTCGATGGCGTCGGGAATCGAAGGCTCATTGACGTCGATCTTTTGGAAGCGGCGGACGAGCGCGCGGTCCTTCTCGAAATACTGCCGGTATTCCTTGTACGTCGTCGACCCGATGCAGCGCAGAACGCCCTGCGCCAACGCGGGTTTGAGCAGGTTAGAGGCGTCCATCGCGCCGCCAGAGGTGGCGCCGGCGCCGATGACGGTATGAATTTCGTCGATGAAGAGAATCGCGTTCTTATGATTCTCGATTTCCTTCACGACCTGCTTCAGCCGTTCTTCGAAATCGCCCCGATATCGCGTGCCGGCGAGCAGCGCGCCCATGTCGAGCGCGAAGACGGTGGCGCCGGCGAGCACGTCCGGCACATCGCCAGAGACGATCTTGCGGGCGAGACCTTCGGCAATCGCCGTCTTGCCGACGCCGGGATCGCCCACAAGCAGAGGATTGTTCTTTTGCCTACGGCATAGAACCTGAATCGTGCGCAGCACTTCAGGCTCGCGGCCGATCAGCGGGTCAATGCGGCCGTCGCGCGCCTTCTTGTTCAGGTTGACGCAATAAGCCTCGAGCGCGCCTTCCTTCTTGCGGCTCTCGCCGTCGCGGCCCTCGCGGCCTTCGCTGCGCTCGCCGTCGTCCTCGACCCCGCGCGGCGTGCGGCTCGCGTCCGAAAGGCCAGGGCGCTTGGCGATGCCGTGGCTGATGAAATTGACCGCGTCGTAGCGCGTCATGTCCTGCTCCTGCAGGAAATAGACGGCGTGGCTCTCGCGTTCGGCGAAGAGCGCGACAAGAACATTGGCGCCGCTGACGTCTTCCCGGCCGGACGACTGAACGCTGATGATCGCCCGCTGCACGACGCGCTGGAATCCGGCGGTCGGCTTGCACTCGTCGGCGTCTTCGTTGACGAGATTGTCGAGCTCGCGATCGATGTAGTCGCGCAGACTCTTGGTTAGAACGTCGAGGTCCACGGAGCAGGCGCGCAGCACGGCTGAAGCGTCGACGTCCTCGACGAGACTTAGCAGTAGGTGCTCCAGCGTCGCATATTCATGGTGACGCTCGCGGGCGGAGGCGAGCGCACGGTCGAGGGTCTGTTTCAGATTGCGCGAGAAGGTCGGCATGCGCTCATCCTATTTCTTTTCCATGATGCACTGCAGAGGATGCTGATGCTTCCTTGCAAAATCCATGACCTGAGTGACTTTGGTCTCCGCGACCTCATATGTGTAGACGCCGCATTCGCCGACGCCGTGATTGTGTACATGGAGCATGATGCGGGTGGCTTCCTCCACGGACTTGTTAAAATATTTGCGCAGAACGATCACCACGAATTCCTGGGTCGTGTAATCGTCGTTCAACAGCAGCACCCGATACATATTGGGCTTGCGCGTCTGAGGACGCGTTCGGGTGACGAGCGCCGTGCCGGCGCCGGGACCGTCGCCTCCCTTTCGCGGCTCCCTGGCCGCACGCGGCGCCCAAACAGCCGCCGTCAAAAGAGCTAGATCCTCGGCCGCCACGTCCTTACCTCTTCGATCCTTTCCATGTAGGTCGACACAGTGGTTCTTTTAGGGTTGCTTCGCAGAATCTGGGCCACTTCCACGGTGTGGGAAATCAAGAACATCGACAGTTTTGAGCTTTCCCCCCGGCTTGGCAAGGGGTCGCCCGCCGCGTCGCCGTCACGCTCAGCGTAATGAAAAATTTACCTTGGAAAGATTAGCGTCGACGCCGCTAACCTCAGGCCGATAAGTGCGCGCAACTAACGGGCATCGCCGCTCAAGCCAACCCTGCGCCGGATTTCCCGCGGGCATGTGGAGCCTCGCGGCGCTCTCTGTCGCCGCTTGTTTGTGCAGCGTGCTGGGCGCGAAACTTCTTTCAAATATGTTCGAGCCGCCCGGAGCGCCGGCAGCAGCCCGCTTTCTTGGGGCTGCAAAGTCCGAATTGCGCGTCCCTGCCAAGTCGGCGCCGCACGTCGAGGCGCCGGCGCCTACAGAGCAGCGCAACGCCAATATTGACCCTTTACCAACGGGAACGATCTCCCCCATGCGGCAAGGGCAGTCGGCGTTGACGCCCTGCGGCGAAGCCGGCGAAACCGCCGATCATTAGCTTTTTTCGGATGAACCCTCGCGCGCCGCGGCATGGGCATACATATATTCATTGACATTCCGGCAATTGCCCGTAAAGCATTCCCGTGGCTATCGCCCGCGCTTCTTTGCGGCGGACCGTCGGCGGGCCGGACAGCCGTCGCAGCGGCGACGGAATTTTCTCTCAACATCCAGGCGCGCTTTTACGGCTGGCGCGCAAGCGGGCGATCCGCAAAAGGCAAGCCGTAATCAGGATAATTGATGACATTCGAGGAACTGGGCCTTTCCCACAAGGTTCTCGAGGCTGTCCAAGCCTCCGGCTATACGACCCCGACGCCAATTCAGGCGCAGGCCATCCCACCCGCCTTGCAGGGGCGCGACATTCTCGGCATCGCCCAGACGGGCACTGGAAAAACCGCAGCCTTCACCTTGCCGATGCTGAGCCGTTTGGAAAGCGGCCGCGCCCGCGCGAGGGTGCCGCGCACGCTCATTCTGGAGCCGACGCGCGAACTTGCCGCTCAGGTTGAAGAGAGCTTCGCCAAATACGGCAAAAACCATCGGCTCAATGTCGCGCTGCTGATAGGCGGCGTATCGTTCGGCGATCAAGAAGCCAAAATCATGCGCGGCGCCGATGTGCTGATCGCCACGCCGGGCCGCTTGCTCGATTTCTTCGATCGCGGCAAGCTGCTGCTCACCGGCATTGAAATACTCGTCATCGACGAGGCGGACCGGATGCTCGACATGGGCTTCATCCCCGACATCGAGCGCGTCTGCAAGCTGGTGCCGTTCACGCGGCAGACTCTTTTCTTCTCTGCGACGATGCCGCCGGAAATCACGCGGCTGACCGAAGCTTTCCTGCATAATCCGATCCGCTGCGAAGTGGCGCGCGCCGCCACCACGGCCTCGACCATCCGCCAGGTTCTCGTCGCCTCGCGCGGCCACGCCGACAAGCGGGAAACCTTGCGCAGCCTCATTCGCGGCGCGGAGAACTTCAAGAACGCGATCATCTTCTGCAACCGCAAGCGCGATGTGGCGGTCCTTCACCGCTCGCTGCTCAAGCACGGCTTTTCCACCGGCGCGCTGCATGGCGACATGGACCAACTCGCGCGCATGGCCTCGCTCGACGCGTTCAAGAATGGCGAAGTGTCGCTCCTCGTATGTTCGGACGTGGCGGCCCGCGGCCTCGACATTCCCGATGTGAGCCACGTGTTCAATTTCGACGTGCCGACGCATAGCGAAGATTACGTGCATCGCATCGGGCGCACGGGACGCGCCGGGCGGTCAGGCGTGGCGATGACGATCGTCACTGAAGACGACATGAAATATGTCGATCAGATTCAGAGCCTCATCGGCAAGGCGATCGACTGGGAAGGGCCGGGCTTTGACGCTTTGCCGCCTCCGATGGAGACGAGCCGTCCGCAGGAGCGCCGCGGCGAGCGCGGCGAACGCGGGCCGCGTCGGGAGCGCGGCCGCAGGCCAACTGTTGAACGCGAAGCGCCCGTGAGCATGGGCCGGCCGCGCGGCGGCCGATCCCAGCCGGAAGGGGAGAGCTTCCGGTCCCCTGCCTGTGCGGCGTCGGCTTCAGATCGTCGGGAGCGTCGGCCGCGCCGCTATGAGGAGGACGGGCCGCCCGTCGTCGGGCTCGGCGATCATGTGCCGTCCTTCCTGCTACGCCCGGTGGCGTTGCGGCCGGCGAAGGTTGCGGAAGAATAGTATTTTCAGCAGAGCTTTCCGATGGGCAGGGCGCGGCTCAGCCCTCGAAAGGCTCCATCGCGTCGCGAATTTGCTTCGCCTGTTCGGCGAGTTTCGCCTCGTCCGCCATCGTTCCCGGAGGGCGCAGGGCGACGCCATCCCAGCGCGGCAGCAAGTGGAAATGAAGGTGATAGATCACCTGGCCGCCGGCGCTTTCATTGAATTGATGCAGGGTTAGTCCATCGGCGTCGAAGGCCCTTTCGATCGCCCTTGCGACATGCTGCACGCGCTTCATCAAGTCGCCGAGCGTTTGCGACGAAACGTCCAGCAGTCCGCGCGCGCCTTCTTTGGGGATCACCAGAACATGGCCTTCGGCGCGCGGCATGATGTCCATGAAAGCGAGCGCAACGTCGTCCTCATAAACTTTATGCGCGGGGATTTCGCCGCGTAAAATCTTGCCGAAAATGTTGTTTGGGTCATAGACGGCGGCCATGGGCTGTTCCCTTCGAGCGCTTGCTCATAAATATCGTTTTGGCCGTTCCGACGTGCGCTTGCGTCTCAAAGGACGCGGCTCATGGCGCGAACGGGTCGTCGCCGGGCGGCGATATTCCGGTTCCCGCTGAAAAGGCCGGCAAGGAAAGCAATTGCCTCCGCGGCCTGTCAATCCCCAAAGGCGAAGGCGCGGATATTCGTAATGCGGAAATCGCTCGCGGGATAAACCCCGAGGATCTCTACTTCCTTCGAGAAAAACTGTAGTTCTTCAAGCGCGCGCGCCATCGCCGGCTGTTCCGGATGTCCATCGGCGTCGGCAAGAAAGCGCGTCGCGGCGAACTCGCCGTCGACCATATAGCTTTCGAGCTTCGTCATGTTGACGCCGTTCGTGGCGAAGCCGCCGAGCGCCTTGTAAAGCGCCGCCGGCACGTTGCGCACGCGAAAGATGAAAGTCGTGATGGTCGAACCTTCGTTCGCCGCCGCCCATTGCCTCGTCTTCGACAGCACGATGAAGCGCGTGGTGTTGTGCGCCTCATCCTCTATGTTCTCCGCGAGCACGTCGAGATCATAAATCTCGGCGGCCAGCCGCGGCGCGATCGCCGCCTTGGCGGGATCTCCCCATTCGGCGATTTCGCGCGCTGCGCCCGCGGTGTCGCCGGCAGTATGCGCTTCTAGTCCGAACTGGCGGATGGCGCGCCGGCACTGGCCGAGCGCATGGACATGGCTGTAGACGCTCTTGAGCCCCTGTCGCGTAGCGCCTTTGGGCGCCATCAGATGGAAATGGATCGGCAGGAAGTGTTCGCCGACGATATGCAGTCCAGAATGCGGCAGGAAATGATGAATATCTGCGACGCGCCCGGCGATCGAATTTTCAATCGGGATCATGCCGAGCGCGGCGCGCCCTTCGGTCACCGCCGCGAAGGCGTCCTCGAAGCTGGCGCAAGGCAGCGGCGTCAGATGCGGATAGGCCGTGCGGCAGACGAGGTCGGAGTTCGCGCCGGGTTCTCCCTGATAAGCGATATATTGCGTCACTTTGCGTCCTGTTCGCGCGCGGCGGCGCGCAGCGCGGCCAAATCGCGTTCCGTATCCACCGATGGGGCCGCTTTGTCCAGCAGAACGGCGTCGATGCGCATGCCGGCCTCGAGCGCGCGCAACTGCTCGAGGCGCTCGCGCAACTCGAGCGGGGAGGGCGGCAGCGCGACGAATCGCTCCAAGGCCGCGCGGCGGAAGGCATAGACGCCGATGTGCTTCAAGCGCGGTCCATCGCCATAAGGCGCGGGCGCTCGCGTGAAGTAAAGCGCACGCAGCCGGTTGGGCGTAAGCGAGGTTCCGATGAGCTTCACCGCGTTGGGATCGTCGGTCTCCTCCGCGCTCGCCGCGCAGGCTAGCGTGCCGATGTCGACGAAAGAGTCATTGAGAAGCGCGAGCGCCGCTTTAAGGGCGCCGTCCGGAAGGAAAGGCTGGTCGCCCTGCAGGTTGATCACGGCGTCATGGCGGCCTTGCGGATCGAGCGTATTGAGCGCTTCGCCGATGCGATCGCTGCCGCAGGCATGAGAGTCGCCCGTGAGCACAGCGCGTCCCCCGACCGCCTCGACAGCGCGCGCGATTTCCGGCGCATCCGTCGCCACCACAACAGGTCCAAGCGCTGCTGCGCAGGCGCGCTCAAAGACGCGAACCACCATCGGCCGACCGTCGATTTCGGCGAGCGCCTTGCCGGGCAAACGCGTCGAGCCAAGGCGCGCCGGAATGACCACGATCGGCGCCAGCGTTCGCACGATGGCGTCAATAGGCGTGATTATCCTCGGCCATCCATCCCTTTTCGCTTTTCACGAAATGCAGCGTGCCTTCGCTCGTGTGCACTTCGGCTTTCGCGAATGTCCGGTCGTCGTCGATGCCGAGGAACGCGCATTTTCCGCGTTCGCGCTCATCGGCGCATTTGGCTTCAAAACCCTCAGGAAACTGGATTTCGGCCTCATACATCAATTCATAGGCGTCAACATTTTCACGTTTCACTTCGCGGCCCTGCACCTTCTTGAAGGAGACAAGCTTGGCGTCGACTCCATTCTTTTCCAGAAGATTGCGTAAGACCTTCGCGCCGGTGGCGTCGCCCGGCATATGTTCGCCGCAAGCAGAAAGGGTGAGGGCGAGACAAACGCCGGCCGCCATGCCAAGAACTGAGCGTAATCCAGATGCCATCTACCCCTCCGGCGCCGCGTTCATCGCAGCGCATTGTTGTTCGTTACGCTGCGCACAAACGCGTCACAGCTTCCGATGTGTGAAATTTCATATCAGATAGTTGCATTTTTGTGCAGCCGGAGTAACGTGACTGCGCCAAATGAGTTGCGCGTCTGGCGGCGTCGAAGGGCCTGAAACAAGACCCATGGCGCGCTCAAAGCGTTCGATGCGTATTCGGCACAACTTTGAATACCCTGCGGAGTGCTCAGGTCCGCCGCATCTCCTGGGTCCGTGGGGTTGGCCGACTGGCGGTGGTTGGAGTGGCCTCCTTGAAGCCATCGTCAGTCGGCCGCCTTGCTCCCGACGAACGTTGATCTTCCAACCGACGCGCGAATGCGCTCGGACCGACGACCTCTCGCTACATCATGGCGGTCACGAAAGCGTCGTAAAAAACCCGCGCGTTCTTCCCGCGCGCTTACTTGATCTTGGTTTCCTTGAATTCGACGTGCTTGCGCGCGACGGGATCGTATTTCTTGAAAACGAGCTTTTCCGTCTTGGTGCGCGCGTTCTTTTTGGTCACGTAGAAATAGCCCGTATCCGCCGTGGACAGGAGCTTGATCTTGATCATGGCGGACTTGGCCATCTCTTGTTCCAGTCTATCAGAGAAAGAAAATCGCTCCGGCCGCGGGGCGCGCCGGGAGCGAATTTGCGCGCAACATACGTGCGGCGCACACGATGTCAAGAAGGCGCGGGGGGCGCGGGACGCCGGACAAAGCGTCCTGGGGCGCCATTGATCAGAATCGGCAAAGAACAGCCATAATTTTATTGGCTAATCTCAAAGAGCAGCGGCGCGTGTCCGGGCCCTGCCTGGCTAATTGCGCAGCAATATTCCGGCGGGGAGAAATATCTCCCAAGAAGCCGACGGTTTGCGCGAGTTAAGCGCCGAAATCCGCATGTATCGATGTGGAGGAACTTCTACCTCGTGCATTATGCGGCGGCGCTTGGAGTGAGTAATATGAGCGTAATAGTCGAGAAACGACGAAAAGTCGCGGAGTTAGAGAACTTCGAACGGAGGATCCTTCAAGAGAAACAGCGCTTGATGCGTGAGCTGGAAAACTTGGAGAGACCCTTCCGCAAGGCGCGCGCGACAGACTGGATAAAGGATTTCTCAAGCGACCTCGTTGGCGAATGGCGCGCGATGCAGGACTCCGCGTTATCGAGAGCGCCCCTCTGGTTTTTCGTCGTAGGGGCGATCATCCTGCTCGGCGGCGGCCTTGTCGCGCATATGGCGCTGAAAGGCGCGCCGCAGCAACGCCACGACGCGACCGCGCTGCGTCGCGTTGAAAACCCACCGACGCAGCCCGCGACGCCGGCGCCTGAGACCCAAGCCGCACAAATCGCCGAAGCCGCGCCGCTTGCGACGGCTCCCGCGGAGGCCGCGCCGGACTCTGTTGCATCTCCCACGCAGCCGCCGCCCGACGCGATGGCGCTGCGCGAGCGACTCCTGGAAGCCCAGTCGGCGACGGAGCCCTTGCCCGAGCCGCTGCCGCCGCCAACGGCAAAAGCCGAAGCGCCCGCCTCGCCGCCGCCTCCTGACGCGGCGACAGTTTCGCCGCTCGATGAAGCGCCGCCAAAAAACGCATTAGACGATACGCCGCCGCTTGACGCATTCGCGCCGACTGATTCGAAGAGGGTTGTGGCGGTTCGCGAAGTCGAGCGTCAGCAACAGCCGACCGACGAAGGGCGCCGGGCGCAGTGTTTCGTCAAGGTCGACGGACGCGTGCTCTTTGAGAAGACTTGCCTGCTCCAGCAGGATGGCCGCTCATCTCTCACGCTCACCGCAGGAAAAGATACGGTTGTCTTAAAGCTCGATCATGGAAGGACATGGAGCGCGACTCTCGGCGGCGAAAGCCTTGGCCCAGTCTATCGAACGGGGCAATGCTGGGGCAGGCGCCGAGAGGTCTACATCTGCGCGAAAGGCGCGTGAAGCGCGCTTATCGTTCTCTCTTCCCACGCGCTGACGGACGCCGGTCCTTTGATCTGGCGCTCGTACGGGGCGGCGCGCGGCGTTCGCCGCCGCTCACGATTTCGAAGCGCAGAGCGCCGGCGATCGGCGCCGCTTCGATGAGCCGCACTTCGACAACATCCGCGAGCCGGTAGCTGACGCCGGAACGCGAGGTCAGCGCGTGCGCCGCTTCGTCATAGGCGTAATATTCGCGCCCCAGCGTCGCCGCCGGCACGAAGCCGTCAGCGCCCGTTTCGAGCAAGCGCACGAAGAGCCCCGATCTCGTCACGCCTGAAATGCGCGCCTGAAAGCGCGCGCCGATCTGATCGGCGAGATGATGCGCGATGAGCCGATCGACGGTCTCGCGCTCCGCCGCCATGGCGCGCCGCTCTGCCGCCGAGATGCGCGCGGCGATTTCCGCAAGTTCGCTAACCGGCATTTCCAGCAAGGCGCCTTCGCCGAGCTGCAGCGCGCGGATGAGCGCGCGATGCACGATCAAATCGGCGTAGCGGCGGATGGGCGAGGTGAAATGCGCGTAGCGGCGCAGATTGAGGCCGAAGTGCCCGTAATTTTCATGCGTATATTCCGCCTGCGCCTGCGTGCGCAGAATGATCTCGTTGACGATGTTCTCGTGCTCCATGCCCTTCACGCGATCGAGGATCACGTTGAAGTGCGCGGCGCGCAGCGTCTGACCCTTGGCGAGCTTGACGCCGATCGTCGCCAGAAATTCCGAGAGCGCCGAGACCTTTTCGCGCGAAGGTTCGTCATGGGCGCGATAGATCAGCTGCTGGCGATGCTGCTCCAAGGTTTCTGCGGCCGCCACATTCGCCAGGATCATGAATTCTTCGATGAGCCGATGCGCTTCTAGCCGCGGCGGAATGACGACGCGGTCGAAGGAGCCATCCTTCTTCAAAAGGATTTTGCGCTCGGGCAGATCGAGATCGAGCGGCGCGCGCAAATTGCGGGCGTGCTGCAGGGCTTCATGCGCGGCATAGAGCGGCTTGAGCACCAGAGTGAGCAGCGGCTTCGTGATTTCGTCCGTGCGCCCCTCGATCGCGTCTTGCGCCTGCGCATAGGCGAGCTTGGCGTGCGAGCGCATCATCACGCGATGAAATTTGTGGTCGATCTTCCTGCCCTTGCTCGTGATGCGCATGCGGACAGCGAGCGCCGGCCGGTCTTCGCCGGGCCGCAATGAGCATAGGTCATTGGAGATGCGCTCGGGCAGCATCGGCACGACGCGATCGGGGAAATAGACCGAATTGCCGCGCTCCAACGCGTCGCGGTCGAGCGCCGACCGCGGCTTCACATAATGGGCGACGTCGGCGATCGCGACCGTAAGGACGAAGCCGCCGTCATTGTCCGGCGCATCATCTCGCGCGGCGTGCACCGCGTCGTCGTGGTCCTTGGCGTCCGGCGGATCGATCGTGACCAGCGGCAAGTCGCGCCAGTCTTCGCGCCCGTGCAGAGAGGCCGGTTGTGCGCGTTCGGCCTCTGCAATCGCCTCCGAGCGAAATACGTCCGGAATATCATGCGCGCGCAACGCGATAAGGCTCACCGCCTTTTCGCCTGTCACCGAGCCGAGCGTCTCGCGCACGCGGGCGCGGGGCGCGCCGAAACGCGTCTTGCCGACGAGATCGACCGAGACGAGGTCGCCGTGCCTGCCTTCGCCGATGTCGGCCGCCGCAATGGCGAGTTCGCGTCCCGCCTGTTTCTTGTCGATCGGCTCGATGCGGCCGCCGCCGTTCGCTTCGACACGCAGCACGCCGAGCACGCGCTGGCGCTGGCGCGACAAAAGTTTGACGACGCGCCCGACATAGGGCGGCTCGTCCGGTCCGGCATCGCGATCGGGCTCGGCGCGAACCAGCGCGCGGTCGCCGACGCCGGGGAGGGGCTCGCCCGGCCGGGCGCGTCGCGGCGCATGGATGCGAATGCGCGGCGCGGGCCCCAGTTCGTCCTCGTCCCATTCGACGGGCGCCGCGATCATCTCGCCATCGCGATCACGCGCGACGATGTCGACAAGCGCGACGGGCGGCAGCGCGCCCTTGCGCGTCACGCGCCGGCCGCGCTTTTCCAGAACGCCTTCCTCGGCGAGCCCGGCGAGCATGCGCTTGATGGCGATCCGGCCATCGCCGGTGACGCCGAAGGCGCGGGCGATTTCGCGCACGCCGATCTTGCGCGGACCGCCCGCCTCGGTTTCGCGGGTGATGAAGGCGAGGATGTCGTCGCGAGAGGGGGCGCGTTTTTCTTTAGTGTCTTTTTTCGCCAAGGGCTCGCTCAAAAGCGGACAGAAATGCGGACCTATGCCGCCTATAGTATAGTGAGTCTCGTCGAGTCGTTTGCACAAATGTCATTCCCGGCAGACCGCAGGTCCGACCGGGAATCCAGAGCAACATTCAAGATTTTTGTCGTGACTCTGGATTCCCGATCGCGCGCAAGACGCGCGTCGGGAATGACATTCGAGCAGTTCGACCGGACTCGTTGGTCCACATATAGGATCGCGTCGCCGAAATCGAAATGTTCCGCCGCGGCGCTGCTTTATTTCGCCGCGACTTTTTTCGTCGCGGGCTTTTTCACGGCGGTCTTTGCCGCCGCCTTCACGGGCCGCGACTCGTCAAAAGGCGTCTCGTCGCTGTCTTCGATTTTCTTCTTGGCTTTGGCCGGCGCCTTCTTGGCGGATTTCTTCGGCGCGGCCTTCTTCGGTGCGCCGCCCTTTTCTTCAATGAGGCGCAACGCCTCTTCGAGAGTCACCTCGTCCGGCGAAGTTCCCTTCGGCAGAGTCGCGTTGATCTTGCCCCAATTGACGTAAGGGCCGAAACGGCCGGCGCGCACCGTGATCTTGCCGCCGTCTGGATGGTCGCCCAGCGTGCGTCCGCCAGTCGACGCGCCGCCGGCGGCCTTCGCGGCGAGAAGTTCAATCGCCTGTTCGAGCGTCAGTGACGCGGGGTCGATCGCGCGCGGTATCGTCGCGTTGACCTTGCCCCAGTTGACATAAGGTCCGAAGCGGCCGGATTTGACGCTGACAGATCCGCCTTCCGGATGATCGCCGAGCGCGCGCGCCGGCTCCGCTGGCCCGCGCGAGAAGCGCGAGCCGCCACCCGACTCCTTTTGGACGATGAGGTCGATGGCGCGGTTCGCGCCAATGCTGAGCACGTCGTCGTCGCGGCCGATATTTGCGTAAGTCTTGCCGTGCTGCACATAGGGGCCGAAGCGCCCGATGCCGGCGACGATCGGCTCGCCGCTCGTTGGATGTTTTGCGACTTCGCGCGGCAGCGAGAGCAGGGCGATGGCCTGGGTGAGCGTCAGATCGTCCGGCCTGATGTTTTTGGGCAGCGAGGCGCGCTTGGGCTTTTCGCCGCCTTCTTCCTGTTCGCCTTCCTGCACATAGGCGCCGAAGCGGCCTTCCCGCAGCGTGACTTCCGCGCCGGTCTCGGGATTGACGCCCAAGACTTTCACGCCCGGTCTCGCCGCGTCGGCGGAGTCGCCCGTCGGCGGCGAGAGCGTTCGCGTGTAGCGGCACTCGGGATAGTTCGAGCAGCCGACAAAGGCGCCGAACTTGCCGATCTTCAGCGAGAGTTGGCCGCTGTTACATGATGGGCAGAGCCGCGGATCGCCGCCGTCCTCCTTTGGCGGAAAGACGTGCGGGCCGAGCAGCTCGTTGAGGCTGTCGAGCACCTCGCTGACGCGTAAATCCTTGGTGCCGTCAACGGCCGCCGAGAAATCGCGCCAGAAGTCGCGCAGCACTTCTTTCCAGTCGATCTCATTATTCGAAACGAGATCGAGCTTTTCCTCAAGGTCGGCGGTGAAGTCGAATTCGACGTAGCGCGAGAAGAAGCTCTCGAGAAAGGCGACGACGAGGCGTCCCTTGTCCTCGGGCACGAGGCGCTTTTTGTCGAGCCGCACATAGTCGCGGTCGCGCAGCACGGCGAGCGTCGAGGCGTAGGTCGATGGCCGCCCGATGCCGAGCTCCTCCATGCGCTTGACGAGCGTCGCCTCGGTGTAGCGCGGCGGCGGTTCGGTAAAGTGCTGGGTCGCGTCGATCTTCTCGCGCGTAACAGGTTCGCCCTGGGCCATCGCCGGCAAGCGGCCGCCGTCCTCGTCTTGGTCGTCGTCACGGCCTTCCTGATAGAGCTCGAGGAAGCCCGAAAAGCGGACGACCTGGCCAGTCGCGCGCAGCTCCAGCGCTCTCGCGCCTGCTTTGGCGTCGATGTCGACTGTGGTGCGCTCCAGTTCGGCCGACTCCATCTGGCTTGCGATGGTGCGCGTCCAGATCAACTCATAGAGCTTGGCCTGTTCCGGCTCGAGATATTTCGCCACATGCTTCGGCAAGCGGCCAGGGTCGGTCGGGCGGATCGCCTCATGCGCTTCCTGCGCGTTCTTCGCCTTCGTCGTGTATTTGCGGGGCACGGACGGAACGAAGCGGTCGCCATATTCCTTTCCGATGACCCCGCGCACGCTCGCGACCGCCTCGGGCGCCATGTCGACGCCATCGGTTCGCATATAAGTAATGAGACCTGCGGTCTCGCCGCCGATGTCGACGCCCTCGTAGAGCCGCTGGGCGATGCGCATGGTGATCGCCGGCGCGAGCCCGAGCTTCCGCGACGCCTCCTGTTGCAGGGTGGAGGTCGTGAACGGCGCATAGGGGTGGCGCTTGACGGGCTTCGCTTCAACCGAGCGGACGACAAAGACGGCGCTCTCCAGCGCCTTTTTGAAGTCCTCGGCTTCCTGGCCGGCGCCGATGTCGAGCCGCTGGATCTTCTTTCCGTCCGCGCCGACAAGGCGGGCCGTGAAGGGCTCGCCCGCCTTCGTCTTCAGATGGGCGACGAGCGACCAATATTCGCGCGGCACGAATTTTTCGATTTCGAGTTCGCGGTCGCAGACGAGGCGAAGCGCCACCGACTGCACGCGGCCAGCCGAACGCGCGCCCGGGAGCTTGCGCCACAGCACTGGCGACAAAGTGAAGCCGACAAGATAGTCGAGCGCGCGGCGGGCGAGATAGGCGTCGACCAGCGCCTGGTCGATCTGGCGCGGATGCGCCATCGCCTCCTTGATCGCATCCTTGGTGACGGCGTTGAAGACGACGCGCTCGATCTTCTTGTCCTTGAGCACGCGCTTCTTGTTCAAAATGTCGAGCAGATGCCAGGAGATGGCCTCTCCCTCGCGGTCCGGGTCGGTCGCCAGGATGACCTTTTCGGCGCCTTTGACCGCGTCGGCGATGGCCGAGACGCGCTTTGCGCCCTTGGCGTCCATCTCCCAGACCATGGAGAAATCCTGATCGGGATCGACCGAGCCATCCTTGGCGGGCAGGTCGCGAACATGGCCGTAGCAGGCTAACACATTGAAATTTTTGCCTAAATATTTATTGATCGTCTGCGCTTTGGCGGCTGACTCGACGATAACGACGTTCATTCGCGACAATTCCAGCAGGTGCGCCGGCTCGGCGCGAGCGGCGGAAGATGGTCAAAATGGGCGCCGCCTGTCAAATTGGCTAGCCCCGGACTTTATGGAAGCTGCGCCATGGAAAAGTCAGTTCCGCGCCGGCCGGCCGCGGTCGAGGCGGCGGCTGTCGCGCCGCGCGCCAAGCCGTCGAGCTATCCGGAACCCTTCGCGGCGCGGGTGCGCGGCCGCGAGAAGCGGCCCCTCGGCGACTTTTTCGGCCTGACCAATTTCGGCGTTAACCTCACGCGGCTCGCGCCCGGCGCGCAGTCCGCGCTGAAGCACTGTCATAGCCGCCAGGACGAGTTCGTCTTTATCCTGGAAGGTGAGCCAACCCTCCTATTTGATGACGACGAGGTCGTGTTGCGCCCAGGCATGTGCGCGGGCTTTCCGGCGCAGGGCGCAGCGCATTGCTTGGTCAACCGGACTGATCGCGACGTCGTCTATCTCGAAATCGGCGACAGATCGCCCGGCGATGAGGCGAGCTATCCTGATGACGACCTAAAAGCCGCGCTTGGCGTCGATGGCCGCTGGATCATGACCCATAAAGACGGCCGTCCGTATTGAGGCGCTGATATCTTCTTGCCTTGGCTTGCTCGCCCTTATGCCCTCCTGTATGAGCGAGCGCACGCGGCGCACGCCGCGCTATGGCCTCGTGGCGGAGTGGCTACGCAGAGGACTGCAAATCCTTGTACGGGGGTTCGATTCCCTCCGAGGCCTCCATTGAAAAATCAATCACTTGCGACCAAAAGCCCCGGCGTATCGGCGGATTCTATGTTGTGTCATGTCGCAATCTGTTCCCGTTAATTTCCAACGATTTCCAAATGTGCCCGGCAGCTCCATGCAACATGAACGCGACATGCAGCGTCCCTCCAACAATCGCCGATCTTCGCGCCGAGCCCGTCAAGGGCGGCGCCAGCCCATGGGGCCGACGGACTGCGGCTCAATTAGGCCCAAGCCCTACAGTTGGGCGCGAGCTTGAATCGAACGAAACACATGCGTAGATTCACGACAATGTGACGGCTCCGGCCGTCCCAAGAACGCCCCGACCTCGGATGAACAGGCGGGGCGTTTTTGTTTCCTTTCCTCAGCACATGCTGTCGAAGCATCGCCGTGCAAAGGTCTCGCAATCGATCGGAGTGAAAAATGACGGAAATCGTTAGAGATAGCAATGGCGCGGAACTGAAGGATGGCGATTCCGTGACATTGATAAAAGACCTGAAGGTGAAAGGCACTTCCACGGTCCTAAAGCGCGGGACTTTGATTAAAAATATCCGCCTGACCGGCGATCCGGCAGAGGTCGAATGCCGCGCTGAAAAGATCAAGGATCTAGTTTTGAGGACCGAGTTCCTCAAAAAAGCTTGAGGAACCCGTTCTCTGATCAAGCGACGCCCCGACCGTGGATGTATCGGCGGGACGTTTTTTTCTGCGCTACTTGGGCGTTAGTGTCTTTGCGCTTCAATCCATGCTGCTGACCGCAAACGATCACCGGCTTCCAGCGCAGGCCCCTGTCCAATGGCGGATGCCCCGCGTCGCTTCCACGGCGCTATTGCTTTGGAAGCAGTCGCCGACGTGGCGCGTAACGGCGCTTTGATCGGATTCGGAAGGCGCCAGGGCATAGAACTCGTTATAGCGATGGTGTGTTCGCGCGCTTCCCGCGAACGCCGGCTCGACCATCGAGCCAAGACCGGCGACCATCGCGATGGCCAGAGTTAGTGGCCTGAAGAGACTGCCTTTTCCCATTCCGCTCCCCGCAAAGCTGCGGCTTCCGTGGTTGCACGTCAGCCTATTGAATCATCAGATTGCCTATAAATTATTCATCGGCCCAGAGCTGAGCTAAAGGGCCACGCGGGGAGAAAGTGGTGGGACCAAGAAGCCGGAGCGGGCAAGCCATCCGGTGGAGCAGAAATGGCGGAAAACATCGCCAGGAGCGATTCTTGGCGAATAGCGGCGCGGTTACTTTGTTGCGCGACCCTCGGCTCCTGCTGTCGGCACCGGCGCGATCGTCTGCGCGCCGCCTTGGCGTTCCGCGCTAGAGAGGCGCTTTGACAGTCCGCGACGGGTCGGTTCGTCCTCGAAATAGACATAGGCGAGCGCCGTCTCGCCATGTCGACGCGATGGCGCGCCGATCATACGAGTCGCTAGACTCGCCCAGGGTGTAATTCGGAATCGGAGTGAGAGAATTCGCGCTTAGTCTCGATCGTCCCAGTCGCCGTGTCGTCGATATCCATACCCGCCGCCACCCCAGCCCCCGTAACCGCCGCCCCAGCCGCCATTGCCTCCATAACCGCCCCAGCCTCCGTAACCTCCCCAACCCCCACCGCGGCACCGACGCTGCGGTCCCCATGGGGTCTCCACTATCCAGCAGCGCTGAAGACCGCCGCTCGCAAGCTCGATTTGCATATGCGGCGCGGGCGATTGCGCAACTGGTGCCGCGAACGCAGGAACAGTGGTCGCGGCGCAGGCAGCGAGAGCGGAAGAAAGGGGGGATGTCCCGATCATTGTTGAAAAAGGAGGAGCGGCGTTGCTCGCCTTGAGCCGTTAGGCTCGGGGTGCTGATTCCACGAAAGGAAGCAACGCCATGCAGGAACATACCACATCGACCGCGATTC